>Ga0207719_100004_pt1 | contig 729121 bp, 759 predicted proteins | sample A23P1SouthBayCA_2_FD_187279 | JGI IMG/M metagenome (GOLD analysis project Ga0207719, IMG submission 187279) | Aerobic enrichment media microbial communities from Eden Landing Ponds, California, USA - A23 P3 (3) (SPAdes) | ecosystem: Environmental > Aquatic > Marine > Unclassified | place...
GCCCCCTGGACGACTACGACGCGCCATCGTGTGCCCTGCAGGGCGACGCCGACCTCGTCCTCATCGGCGGCCACGTCGGCGAACTCGGGGGCAGCGAACTCCTCGCTCAGTTCGGTGGGAGTGACGCATTCCCTGGACTCTCTGCGGACCCACGCACACTCGTCGACGCGATCCGAGACGTCGCGAACCAGCCGACCACACTGGCGACACACGACGTCAGCGACGGCGGTCTCGCCGTCACGCTCGCCGAGATGATCACGAGCGACACCGGTGCGACGGTCGCCGTCCCGGACGCGGCGTCACTCTTCTCGGAAGCACCCGGGCGACTCGTCGTCGAGACGACGGATGTCGCAGCCGTCGAGGCGACACTCGAGGACATCGCTCCGGTCGTCCAGATCGGCGACAGTGAGCCATCCGGAGCGCTCTCCGTCACCGTCAACGGCGAGATGCACGTCCGGAACCACGACGCGATCCAGACCGCACGGGACGTCCTCGAACGGGAGCTCGACTGACACGCATCGAATCCCACACCCGGGCGAGTGCTTTTTACGAGGCCACCGTCAACCAGTGACGAGAATGGCCCAGCCGAACGGTGTCGAGGACGCACTCCCAGACACGGACGCCGAGGACGTCCTCTCCGTCGGCGAACTCAATCAGCGTATCGCGTCTATCGTCGAGAATGCCGAGTCCCTGCAGGGCGTCCAGGTCGTCGGTGAGGTTGTTGACTGCAGCGAGAGCAACGTCGCCGTCTACTTCACGCTCACCGACGGCACGCACTCGGTCAACTGCATGCTCTGGAAGAACCGCTACGCGGACATGGACGTCGACCTCGATGACGGACTCGAAGTCCTCCTCGGCGGAAACGTCGACTTCTGGCCAGAAGGCGGCCGCCTGAACGTCAAACCCTGGCTCATCCAACCAGTCGGGGACGGTGATCAGCGCGCCGCCCTCGAGAAGCTCCGAGCCGAACTCCAGAACCGGGGCTGGTTCGACGACGCCAGCAAGCAACCTCTCCCCCGATATCCTGCGACCGTCGGGGTCGTCACGTCGATGAACGGCGACGCGCGCCACGACATCCAGGATACCATCCACAGCCGGTACCCGGACGTTGATGTCGTCCTCGAACATGCAAGCGTCCAGGGGGAGAACGCACCGCCGGAACTCGGCGCCGGCGTCGCCTGCCTCGACGCCGACCCAGCGATGGACGTCATCGTCGTCGGCCGCGGCGGCGGGAGCGACGGAGACCTCATGGCGTTCAACACCGAACTCGTCGCGGACGCGATCTTCCACGCCGACACGCCGGTCGTCGCCGCGGTCGGTCACCGGGCCGACGAGACCATCGCCGACGCTGTCGCCGACCACGCCGCCATCACGCCGACTGCGGCGGGTGAGGCCGTCGTCAGGGAGAAAGCAGACGCCGTTGCCGAGACCACCGACCGACGCGCCGGACTGGTGGACGCGTACGAAGCACAGGTCGACGCCAGACTCACCGCCATCGAGACGGAACTCGAGGACGCGTACCACCACACGACGACCACCCGTCTCGAAACCATGGGGCGTCGACTCGACAACGCGTACGAGTCGGCCGTCCTGACCGCGCTCTCGGACCTCTCGACCGACCTCATTACGGCCTACGAACGCGTCGAACACGAACACGAGAAACAGGCCGCCGTCGAGGCAGCACGCGAGGACGCCGCGGGCGTCCCGACCATCTACAAGGCTGCCATCGTCGTGCTCCTCGTCCTGCTTGGCCTCGCCATACTCGCACTGGTATTCCTATGACACACGACGACGAGATCAGCGAACACGTGGACCGCATCGAAACCATCATCGACCGCCTCGAAAGCGAGGACGTCGACCTCGCCGAAGCGAAGACGCTTCTCGAAGACGGACGGGAACGAATCGACCGTCTCGAGGACGCGCTCGACGTCGGCACGGGAGACGTCAGGCGCCACGACCACGACTGACGACTATCGGGAACGATTCGGTCGCTGGTGCTCTAGCGTGGAGACGAACGGAGACGACGGACCGGTCGCTCAGGCCAGTACGAGTGGGAGGCCCAGGGTGATGGCGAGTCCGACGACGAGCACGACCAGCCCCGTGAAGACCTGGCTCATCCCGAAATCTTGCTGTGGCGCGGTGACTCGTCCCTCGTCGCTCTCGGTGTCGTGTTCCTCGGTCATAGCTCGTCGTTCGAACAGGGGTGACTTCTATCCATCGAGTTCACGCGAGTGCGGGATGCGGTCGGCGGACGACGTGGAGGTCGTACTCGCCGTACGCGACGCCCTGTCCGACGCTCGCGAGCCCTGAGACGAGGCGGCCCGCGGACTCGCTCCCGACGAAGAGCACGCTCGCGTCGAGTTCGTCGGCAACCGTCCGAATCATGCGCGTGAGCCGTCCCCGTGGGGCGTACTTCTCGGCGAACCGACAGTGAACGACCGCGTCGTCGACGAAATCCGCGACTTCGCGTTCGACGTCGTCTGTGATTCCTTGCCGGCTGAACGTCTCTGCGGGGTCTAGCCAGCCACGCTCGCGGGCGAGGTCACCGTCCGCGGGAACCACCGTGACGACGTGCAAGACGTCGTCGACCGTCGGTTCGAACTCTGCGGCGCGCAAGAGAGCGCTCTTCGCCAGCGGCGACCCGTCGTAGGCCACGAGGAACGTCATAGTCAGATGGAGGACGCCACTCTACTTGAATCACTGGACGCGTCGGCCAGGGTCGTGGTCGCCGATAGCGGTTTGCGATAGACGAAAGCCATTACCCCGGACGTGCGTTACTACACGTATGAACACGTTCGCCGGACGTCGTCCGGGTGGCTCGCCGTGACGCTCACGAAGCGCGTGATCCCCTGCATCGACGTCGACCTCGACGAGGACGGAAACGCTGCGGTCTACACGGGCGTGAACTTCGAGAACCTCGAGTACACGGGTGACCCCGTGGAGATGGCGAAACAGTACAACGAGGCCGGGGCGGACGAATTCGTCTTCCTCGACATCACCGCCTCAGCGGAGGGGCGAGAGACGATGCTCGACACCGTCAGCCGGGTCGCCGACGAGGTCTTCATCCCCCTCACGGTCGGCGGCGGCATCCGCGACACCGAAGACATCAAGGAGACGCTGCGCGCGGGCGCGGACAAGGTCTCCATCAACACGGGCGCCCTGGAACGACCCGAACTCGTCACAGAGGGCGCGCGAGCATTCGGGAACCAGTGCATCGTCATCAGCGTCGACGCTCGTCGACGGTTCGACGAGGAGGGCGAACACTACGAGCAGCTCGACGGCGAGTCCTGCTGGTTCGAGGCGACGGTGAAAGGCGGCCGCGAAGGAACGGGAATCGACGTGGTCGAATGGGCTTCCGAAGCCGAAGAACGCGGTGCAGGCGAACTGTTCGTGAACTCCATCGACGCCGACGGGACGAAGGATGGCTACGACCTCCCACTGACGAAAGCCGTGTGTGATGCCGTATCCACGCCCGTCATCGCTTCCTCGGGCTGTGGGCGCCCCCAGCACATGGTCGAAGCGTTCGAGGCCGGTGCTGATGCAGCACTCGCGGCGTCCATCTTCCACTTCGACGAGTACTCCATCGAGGAGACGAAACGGTACCTCGACGAACACGACGTCCCGGTCCGGCTCTAAGTCAGTAAGACGATTGGACGAGCGGCGAGATTTCGGCCGCCATGCTAGTCACGATTCAAGGGATAGGCGGCTGGTGGCGGCTGCACGCGGCACTTCATTGCCGCTCCGTGGGGTATGCTTATGGTGATGCTCGAGAGTGTTGAACGTATGTTCGGGTTTGGGCCCTCCGAAGCGAACGATCCACCCGCACCCTGCGCAGCGGACGGCCCGGTCGAATCCACCGGCAGCCTGCTCGAAGCCGTGGAATGTGACACCGCCCGGTACGTCGCCCTCGCACCGGTCGCGATAGACATGAATCGGACCTACCTCGTCCTGACTCGCGTCGACGACGGCGACGGCACGGCGCTTTCGTTCGGTGACGTAACCGAGGTCCCGGAGATACAGAACGCGCTCGCGCACTTCGGGCCGCAAGCCGTGAGCGTTCGAGTCCTCACGCACCCCGGCCGGCGCCGTCCGCTGTCGAGCACGATCGACGACCTGGACGAGCGTGGCAACGAGACGTTCGAATTCGCCGGCGAATGCTTCCGGCTGGACGTCAGATTGGGGTAGCGAATCGGTCGGCGCGAGAAACAGGTGTCCGCGACTCGTTCAGACGGCAGCTTCGAATGCGTCGCGGAAGGCGTCGAGTTCGTTCCGCAGGCTGCCGGTCGCGTCGGTCAGCGCATCCAGTGGGTCGCGACCATCGGTCTTCACCGTCAGTAGTGGTTCGGTCTGCCCCCCGGACTGCTCGGGGTTCAGGTCGTACGTGGCGGCGGTCACACCCTCCGTCTCGAGGAGCGCGCCCTTGAGGACGTTCATGAACGTGTGGTCCTCACCCGCCACCTCGATGGTGAGTTCGTCGGCTTCCTTCTCGATAACCCGGAGGTCCATGCACAGAATTTCGACCGACCGGCGTTTCAATGTGTCGAAAGGCCGGACTCAACTTCCACACGCGTGACCTGAACGGTTCGCGGCCTTTAACCCATTGGCCCCTGACCCACCGGTATGAACGTGGCGTCCGCCGGCCCCGTCGTCCTCACCATCGCTATCCTCGCGGCGACGTGGTTCGCCCGGCGCGCCGGCTACACGGTCCCGATACCCGTCGCCGTTCCCGGGGCCCTGCTTGCAGGTGTGGTCGTCGCTGTTCCACTCCGCGTCCTCGGCGTCGAGGCGGCGCTGACGCCGACCGTCGTCCTCTCCCTCGTCACCGGCGTCAGTATCGTCTGGTCCATCGACAGGCCCCAGGGTGCGTGGGCGGCCCGACTCCGCGACCGATTCCTCATGGGTGTCCCGTGGGGGACGGTCCTCGGTATCCTCCTCGTCATCTCGGTCTACCTCTTCCTCCAGCAAGGAATCCGGAACCTCCAGCAGCCACTCAGCATCCCCTTCACCTCCTGGTCCTACCACTACCCACTCGGCATCGTAACCGCCCCGTTCTCCCACGCCAACTTCGGCCATCTCATCGGGAACCTCGTCGGGACGGTTACGCTCGCGCCCCTCGCGGAGTACGCCTTCGGCCACTTCCCCACCCGGCGGGGCTCATCGTCGTTCGCCTCCTGGCGAACCAACCCCTACGTCCGCGCATTCGTCCTCTTCCCCCTGGGAATCCTCCTCGTGGGCCTCGCGAGCAGCCTCTTCGCGTGGGGTGCCATCATCGGGTTCTCCGGCGTCGTCTTCGCCTTTGCCGGTTTCGCGATACTCCGCTACCCATTCGCGACTGTCGTGGCCCTGACTGCCCGTGGCGTCGTGTCCACGATCTACTACAGTCTCCGAGACCCGGTCGTTGTCGGGTCAGCCAGCCCATCCTACGGCGCCCCGTGGTGGGTCGGCATCGCCGTCCAGGGACACCTCCTCGGGCTCTTCTTGGGCGCCATCCTCGCCGTCATCATCATCGGTCGGCGTCGCGAACGCCCGAGTGCGGCTCGACTCTTCGCGGGCGTCACCATCGCGGGATTCGAACTCACCATCTGGGCGCTCTGGTGGTACCGCGGCCCGGCGTCGTACGTCCTCTACCGGGGTCTCGGCGTGGTCCTCGTCGTCACGGTCGCGGTCGGTCTCGCAACCGCTATCAGGGCGACTGATCGCCCGATCGGACTCGACGTGACGCGCCGCCAGATAGCGATCGCCGTCGTATTGCTGCCCCTCCTCACGATGGCGATGGTCGCTGTCCCGGTGAACAGCACTACCGTGACCAGTGCCGACGCACCACAGGACGCCATCGAGGTCAGGGACTACACCGTGTACTACGCAGAGGACGTCCCGCACCGTCGCGTCAGCAGCGTCGACATCGAACTCCTGAACGAATCCACGTCCGTCAATGCGAGTGGGGTCATCGTCACGAGCGACAAACGCCACGTCTGGACCGAGGCCGTCTCGACTGGAAGTCTCGGTTTCTGGGGGGAGCAGTCCGTGCGCGTTGGCGGCGTCGGGTGGATGCAGACCATCGACGCGAGACGTATCGGGTGGCGGCCGGCTGGCGCACCACCAGTCTACAACGTCTATCTCGCACCCCCCGAGGAGAACTTCTCACACGTGTATGCTTCGGAGGCCCGGACCGCCGACCCGACCATAGCGGGCCGGAACGTAACCTTCGTCCCCACCGAGGCAGCGTTCCGTATCCGGGTGACCGACGGGAACCGGACACTCGGTGAGGCCCCTATCCCGTCGACGAGCGAGTCGGTGACCGTCGGAGACATCGCGTTCGTCAGGCAGAACGAGACCCTCCAGGCACGATACAACGGCACCCGGATTCGCATCGGAACGACGGAATCCTACGAGTAAGTCGGCCACTCGACGCGGAACACCTCGACGTCGAGCACCGCCCGGTCAGTGCGATGGAATTCGAACTGGGCGTCCACGGGAAACTCAGCGGCGAACGCATGGGTCACGCTCCCGTCGTGGTCCGCTGCGTACGACTCGATAAAGGACCGGCTCCCAGCGTTGTGGACCGAGTACGTGACACTCGCGTGCGCGCGGGCGGCATCGAGGAACTCCCGGTCGGCGCCCCGAGCGCCGTGCTGGGCGCCAAACGGCGGATTCATCAGCACGGTTGCGCGACGCAACCGGATCGGCGGGTCGCTCGCATTGCCCTGTACCCATTCGACGCCGGTCGGCGGGTCGACGGTGGCTTCGTTCTCGCGCGCGATCGCAAGTGCGTCGGCGTCGATATCGATGCCAACGACCCGAGGCGGCGTCCGGCATGCGGCTGCGATAGCGAGCATTCCGGTGCCCGTACCGAGATCGAGGACTGGCGCATCGAGGTCGCCTTCGAGGTCGGCGAGGTGCACGATGTTCGCCGCGAGCGCCGGCGACGTTGCGTACTGCTCCAGCTCGACATCGGGGTTCCGGAACCCATCGACAGCGGAGAGTCGCCGGGCCAGTGCTCGCTTCACGTAGAGAGCTAATGCGGAGGGCGAAGAAGAAGGCTACGAGAGGGAGACGGCTCCGGACACGTCGAGTTCGACGCCTTCCCGAAACGCTCGTTCGACGCAGGCGTCGAGCGCGGGTCGGACCTTCGATACGTCGGCGACGGAACTCACGTGGAGTGAGAGGGTGTCGGCACCGAGGAACGTGGCGGCGTCGACGAGCGCGCGGACGTCGTCGATGGTCGACTGCGTGGAGAGTGAGCAGTGCTCGTCGAAACAGACGGTGGCGGTGAGTTCAGCGGTGACGTAGCCGGCAGACCGGAGGGATGCCTTGAGTTCGCGGAGGTACGGCGTGTCGGTGGTGTCGAGGTCGTCGGCGTCGATGGTTACTGGAGTGGCATCGTTGGGTCGACACCCCTCGAAGATCGACTCGGGCGCGCGTTGTGTCGTACTCATGGAATCCAATACACAGTGGGAATACATAAATGCTGCGTTGATAACCACTGCGCATACACAATTTCGCGTATTCTACACTGCCCATCCGGCCATCGGATAATTCCACACTGTGAAGCAAGAATTTAATTAGGGGTTCGGTTCTATGAAATTATGTACGATGTCGCCCCACACCACCGTTCGCACGATACTCGAATCGCGTCCAAAGCTCCTGACCGCCGTCTTCACGTGTCTCACGCTCCTCGCCCAGGCCGGTACCGTGGCCGCCGGAGGAAGCTGTGGCGTCATCACCGGCCCCTGACCCGCCGATGAACGTACCACCTGAGTACATCGCATAGACCCGAATGACTGCACTCCGAACAAGACACTCGGCCCGATGACCGGCACCACATCGAACAACGAACGCACTGCCGCCCTCCCGTGCTCCATCGGCACCGAGAGCCCCACCGGCCCACCGAACGGCCAGAGAAACCGACCAATCGACGGCTGCCGACGACCCGCAGACCGATTACCAGGTCCCGTGGAAGGTGTCGAAGGAGAGCGAGTCCAGGGGTTCGTTCCCGACAGCGATCTCGTACTCGCCCGGCGTCAGCATCGGCTGCTTGAACTGCGGGCCGTCGTCGGTCGTGATCCGGGGGCAGCCCGTGTTCACGTACGCATCGAACCCGAAGTTGGTCAGCCGGTCGGGCGTGACCTCGTCCATCGTCAGGAGATACGCGTTGTCGTTGTTCTCGACGATGTCGTTCGCGACCTCCCAGCGCCCCTGCCCGATCTTCGTGCAGAACACGACACCCCAGTTCTCGGCGTCCATCGCGCGGTGCACGGCACCGTAGCGCTGCTTCAGGAACTTGTCCGTGTCCGCGATGGAGACGCTGTTGTTCACCGGGTCGGCGATGACGACGGTCTTGTCCGGGTGCTCCATCGCGAGGCCGAGCGGGTGGAACTTCCCGCCGCCGACGTAGAGCACCTGGTCGGCGTCGATGTCGGCACTGGCGTAGTTACAGCCGAGCACCTGGCCTTCGTGCGTGAGGCGATCGTCGCCCTTGCGCGTGTGCACGGTGAAGCCCTTGTCCTCCAGCCACTCACGCATCTCGGCGAACTTGTTCATGTGCTGGGCGGTCGTGACCAGGCCGACGTCACCAACCTCGAGCGTCTCGATGGACTGCTCCATGATCGGTGTGACGTCGACGTTCGAGAAGAGCGGGACGTAGATGATCTTGTCCGACTCCTTCATCGGGGAGTGCCCGAAGTGGACGAAGACGTCCGTCCGCCGCATCATGTAGGTGTCGAGGTCGCAGGCGCCATAGCAGGGCTGTCCCGAGATGAGGACGCGGACGTCGTCGGGCAGCAGCGTCCGGAGGTCGTCGGCGACGCGCGACGCCCGCCGCTTCAGGCCCTCGGGGAACTGCAGGCCGACCTTCTTCGCGTCCCGCTCTTCGACGGCGTCGACGATCCGGTCGAGTTCGTAGTCCCACGTCCGATCGTGCTTGAGGGACATCCCGGTGTTTCGAAGGTCACCCTCCGAACGGGTCTCGTGGCTCATTGGAGGCGAATACTTGCCCTGCGCGTTTAACGTCGGCGATGTCCCACCCATCAGTTTCACTTCCACTCCGCATCTGGCCCGACTTTACCCACTCCCAACACGAACTCACTGCCATGACCACCACATCCTTCACCTCTGGCGACCCGGGCGACGAACCAGACGAAGACAGCGAACCTGCAGACAGAGTCGTCCCACCGGACCGCTGCCGAGAATGCTCGGACGACCCCTCGTTGACGGGGCTCTGCATCGACTGCTTCCTCGCGTGAGCCAACTCGGACCACCTCCTGCCCACATCCCGCTCCACCGCCGCTTCCGGCACCTTGAAAGGATTCGCCGACAAAGCTCCGGGTAATGAGTACCGAACCCGAAGCCGCCGTCGGCACGGACCAGACGGACGCCCACGCGCTCGCCAGCCAGCTCGGTGACGCCATCACCGACCTCCCCGAGTACGAGCAGTTCGAGGAGGCCCAGCGCCGGGTCCAGGAGGACGACGACATCCAGGCGCAGATCGACGAGTTCGAGGACATCCGCCAGGAGTTCATGCTCGCCCGCCAGACGGGCCAGGCCACCCAGGAGGACCTCCAGAAGGTCCAGCAGGCCCAGCAGGAACTCAACGAGCAACCGAAGATGGCCGAGTTCCTCGAAGCGAAACAGGATCTGTCCGACCGGCTCGAAGAGCTCAACACCATCATCTCCGCCCCGCTCGCGGTCGACTTCGGCGGCGAAGCCGGCGGCTGCTGTCAGGACTAACGCCGTCGCCCGAGACGAATTCGTTCAGCCGCTGAGAGAGTTACGACGTGTCGGACGTGTCGTTGCAGGCCCCGATCAGGAACGGCGACAGTCGGTTGTCCGTATCGATGATCAGCGTCGCTGTTTTCAAGCATTCGTACCCCGAATACTCGGGTGGTTCCAGGTCCGCTTGTTGACCGTCATCGAGAGTTGCGACCACCTCATACCGGCCTGGCTCCTCCGGAAGGTTCTGGATAGCGAATCGCTGGGCAGCACCGGACGTTCCCAGGGAGTGGGCTTCATCGTGGATCGTGTCGCCGTTAAACCGAACCGTCAACGAAAGTGTATGCGACTCACTCGATTCGTTTATCATCCCGATAGTACGGATCTCGACCTGGTTTTCGGGGGGTGATGGATCGGAACCATTAGAGAGGACTCCTGTAAGTCGGATACCTGCGACTGCAGTGAAGCCAGCAGCAGCCCCGCCCAATATCACGTTGCGCCTATTCATAAAGATAAGTTAACCGGGGGTAGGAAATATGTTTTCTGCCGCTACGACTCAGTCCCGTTCTGGATGAGGGCCGGACAGCTCGTCACAGGTTTTCGCGGGCGTATGGCCACAGGTCGTGACACATCACAAATAGGGACCCGATGAGGAGAAGTGTTCCCACGGCATACGCAGCGAATTCGAATCCGATCCATCGGAGTCCGAACCACGTGACACTCCCGGCACCGAACAGTCCCGCAGCCACCAGTGACGTTGCAACAGAACCGCCGTGACGGTGCGCCCACGTGATAGGCGCACAGCACCGGTGCGGCGACACCGAACAGCACGATGCCCGGGAGTTCACCCGCCAGGAAATCTCGGCCGAAAACGTAGATCCCTAACACGATGGCGAACCCCTCGTGGAGCACGCGAAACGTCGTTGAGAGCAGTGGGCCTGATTCAGATTGGGGTGATTCGTTTGGGGCATACTCGTCAGTCGTGGCACCTACTATTCATGAACGACGGCCCGACAACATCTAAGTTCCGCAACTTATTCGGTGCCGTGTGACGCCAGTCAACGCCATGCCGTCCCCGCTGGCTATCGAAGCGAACGACCTCACGAAACGATACGGTGACGAACTCGCCGTCGATGCCCTCGACCTCTCGATCCCCGCCGGAACCGTCTACGGGTTCCTCGGCCCGAACGGTGCCGGGAAGACGACGACGATGCGGATGCTCACCACGCTCACCAAACCGACCGCCGGAACCGCCTCCATCGCCGGCAACTCCATCGAGAATCGAGACGCCGTCGTGCCCCACATCGGCTACCTCCCGGAGGAACCCCCGCTGTTCGACGAACTCACCGGCCGCGAGCAGCTCGAGTACATCGCCGGCCTCCGTGACCTCCCAGCCGACGAGGCAGCCGACCGCATCGACAGCCTGCTCGACCGGTTCGGGCTCGCCGCCGACGCCGACAAACGTATCGGGGCGTATTCCAAGGGGATGAAGCAGAAGGCCGGCATCGTCCAGGCCCTCCTCCACGAACCCGATGTCGTCTTCCTGGACGAACCGACCTCCGGACTCGACCCGCGAGCAGCCCGGACCGTCCGGGACACCATCGCGGACCTCGCCGACGAGGAGACGACCGTCTTCCTCTCCTCCCACATCCTCTCCGTCGTGGACGAACTGGCCGACACGGTCGGTGTGCTCTTCCGCGGGGACCTCGTCGCAGAGGGCGACCCGGATACCCTCAAAGAACGCGCGGAGACCGGCGAACAGCAGAGCCTCGAGGACGTCTTCTTCGAGGTTACGACGGAGGACCCACAGTGAACGGGTTCCCCGAACCAGCCCACGCGCTCCTGATAGGTAGAACGGAGGTCAAACGACGCCTCCGTATCCTCACCGGTAGCCCGCTCCAGTTCGGCGCAATCATCGTCGCCGGTCTGTTCCTTCTCGCGCTCGCAGCGGGCGGAACCTTCGGTGCGTACCTGTTCGGCCAGCAACTCGCAGCTGGAACCATTTCGAGCATCGCTCGATACGCGACCTGGGCGTCCGCAGGCGCCTTCCTCTCCGTCGCAGCGATCACGTGTCTCCGAATCGTGGGTGAAGGCGGCGAGATCGACCACCCAGCCGGGATGCTCACCACCGTCCGCCACGAGGACATCGTCGGCGGCATCCTCGTCACCGAGCTCACCGGCGTCGCTGCATACGTCCTCCTCCCACTCTTCGCCGCGTCAACCGCGCTGGCCGTAGGGGCAAAATCGGTTTTTATCGGGGTCTCTGTCTTCGTCACTGCCGTTGCCGTCCTCAGCTTCGCCGCGTTGACCGGGCATGCGCTTGGGTACGTTCTCCGCTATGCGTTCGTTCGGTCGGCCTTCCTCGCCGCCCACAAGACGAAGCTCGCCGTCGCCGTCTTCCTCGCCTACCTCTACTTCGTAACCGTCCAGCAGGATCCGTCGGTCTTCCTCCCGATACTCACCGCGCTCGGACAAACACCGATGGGCTGGCTCGGCCTGACGCCACTCGTCCTCCAGGACCCCACGAGCCTCACGCTCGTCCTTGGTGGATGGGCGACGATTATCGTCCTCGGGCCGGCACTCCTGTTCGTCGCGACGGCTGCCGCTGGCCGAGCGTGGTATGCCGACGAGGTCTCTCCAACGACGGAACACGACCGAGGCAGAGGGACGACGACCGTCTCGGCCGGCGTCCTCGAACGGTACGTCGGCCGACCGACCGCCTGGGTCGCTCGCATCTCCGTGACTCGCGCCTATCGCGCGCCGATGAAACTCGTCTTCGTCCTCTATCCGGCATTCTTCATCATCTCACCGATCGTCCAGATTGCCCAGACCGGCGTCGTCCCACCGTCTGTCCCCATACTGCTCGCAGTCTACGGTGCCTGGGCCGTCGGTGCAGGATTCGCCCTGAATCCCCTCGGCGATGAGGGCGCCATGCTTCCCGTCACCCTCACCAGCGGCATCACCGGCGACCGATTCCTCCTCGGTCTCGTCGTCGCAACCACCGGTGCAGGGACGATAGTCGTACTCCCACTGACCCTCATCGCAGGCGCGCTCGTCCCCCTCGCCCTCACCCAACTCGTATTCCTCGCCATCACGACAGTCGCCCTCCTGATCGGTGGTGCGATGCTGGCGACCGGCATCGGGTGTGCGTTCCCCCGTTTCGAATCCGTCAGGATCTCGAGAAGTCGCCGTGTCGTCGCCCCGAGCCTCATCGCCTTCGCGATCTATTCGCTCGTCCTCGTCCTCGTCGCCACTCCGGGCATGGTGACGCAGGTACCTGCAGCTGCAGCCGTGCTCAGCCACGCCCTCCCCCTGTCGACGCCGGTGATACGAGCCCTCGGAACACTTCTCACCGCGACACTCGTCGCCCTCTGTGGCTTGGTGAGCTACAGAGGTGGCGCCCGGACGATCGACACGTATCGACTCTGAACCGCATTGGGGTGCCGTACGGCCTGACCCTCGTCGTTCGAACACTATACGCGGTTCTTCATTCTACCATCCGGAACTCGCCTGTTCGATGGTTCGGTATCCCGAGACCGACCTGCGCGAATGTACTGAAACCTTCCACAACTGCCCGTTCGATAGGCCGAAGCACCTCTCAGAAGTTATAGCAACATATGGTTTATGTGCGGAAACTCGGACACCATTCTGTCACCTCGTAACCATTCTGACCTCCAATCCAGGGGTAATTACAACCTAATCAGCGGGTGTTTTCCGCAAGCACAAAGCACCGGCCACGTGTCGCCACCCATATGACGATTCAATCAGACTGGGGCGACTGGCTCCCCACCGCTATCGAGCAAGCGACACCAGCGGGGGTCGCCTTCTGGTATCTCGGCTGCAACGGCTTCGCCATCAAAGGGCGGGACGGCACCACGCTCTTCATCGACCCGTACCTCGGTAACGGTTCGCCGCCGCGGACGGTTCGGATGATTCCGATTCCGTTCGCACCCGACGACGTCCAACACGCGGACGCCGTCCTCGCGACACACGAGCACGTCGACCATATTCACGGCCCGAGCCAGGCCCCGATACTCGCAAACACCGATGCAGCCCTCTACGCGCCAGACGACAGCCTGGATGTTGCCAGGAACGACGAAGACTGGCACGCCAACTGGAACGTCTCCGAGGACCAGTTCCACGAACTCACCGAGGGCGACACCTTCGACGTCGGAGAGTTCACCATCCACGTCGAACCCTCCTACGACCCGGACGCGACACACCCGGTTTCCTACGTCATCGAGCACGACGCGGGGACGTTCTTCCACGGCGGCGACTCCAAACCAGCGCCCGAATTCGCCGATATCGGGACGGAGTACGACATCGACCTCGGCGTCCTCGCATTCGGAACCGTCGGGAACGTCCCCGACAAGCAGACCGGCGAACCCACCCGGACGAAGTGGTACAACGACGAGAATCAGATCATCGAGGCCGCCAACGACCTCCGACTCGATACCCTCCTCCCGACCCACTGGGACATGTGGCGTGGCCTCACGAGCGACCCGAAGGTCCTCCATCACCACACGAAATCCTTCGCGTACCCGCGGCGGCTCCAGCTCGCCGAAATCGGTGACCGCGTCGACCTCGTGGACGGCGAGAACCGTTCTGAATTCCGATAACTGCGGCGCGGGGTTTAAGAGCCTCACCGATAACGGGGTTGTATGAACGACGCGCGCACGCGAGGTGGTGCCCGATGACCGATGAGACCGTCGTCGAGGCCGACGGCATCCGGGTCACGAAATCCTTCGATGCGGACGACTTCCCGGTTCCTGCAGTTCGTTTCGACGTGACGTCCACCCACGACGACGAGACGACGCTCACGATCACGGACGAGATTCCGGACGAGTTCGACATCGACCAGATCGGTTTTCACCCCGAGTACGGGAGTGAGCACTGGACAGCGACGGGGGACGGGGTTGTCAGATTCGAACGGTCCGTCGAACCCGACGAGTCATTCACCACCGTGTACGGCGTCCGCATGGGTGCTGACGAAGAGCCCACAGCCCTCCTCGACGCCCCAACCATCACCGTCGGTGATGACGCCTCGACGATGGGCATAGAGGACGTGGTTCCACCGGAGTCCTCGGATATCGTCCGCGAACTCGCTGGCGGTAAGCGGGACACGATCCCCGGCCTCGAGGACGAATCATCCGCGGAGAGCGCTGAGGCGGGTGCGCCAGGAACGGCGAACGAGCCACTCCTCGACGCACTCCACGAAGGGGAGGGCGAAATCGTGGACGCTGAAGCAGTCGAACCAGCCGTCACCGACGGGGACACCGGAGTCGAAACCGAACTCGAGACCGAAGCGGACGCAACGGCTGAGTCGGAAGAGTCGATTGCAGATATCGTCGACGACGAACCCGCCGCCCCGACAGAACCGACCGATGAGCCCGATCTGGCAGCGGAACCCACGAACGAACCAGACGCGACCGAAGACGACACACCAGATTCGACTCTGGATACCGCGGCTGGCTCGGATGCCCCGCCCGAAGATGTCGCCGCTGTGCTCGCAACACAGATCCAGAACGGAGACGTCGACGACGACGATCTCGATGTATTGCGGCAGGAACTCGCGCCGAAACGCTCCAACGTCCAACTCGAACACCTCCAGTCCCGGGTCAGTGAGATGGAGGCGTACGCAGACGCTCTCGGCGCGTTCATCGACGAGAACGGCGACGCTCGTGGAATCCTCGAGGACCTCCAGGAAGAGGTCGAGAGGATGGACGAGACCATCTCCGGCTTCGACTCGTCGTTCGACGAGGCCGCTTCGGACCGCGCGGCCCTCCGAGACGCAATCGATTCGGTGGAGGACGAACTCGACGGTATCGATGCCGTCGAAGCCCGTATCGACCGCGTCGCAGGCGATGTCGATGCCCTCGACGACCGCGTGAGCGGTGTCGAAGAATCGACCGAGGACGTGGACGAACTCCGCGAGGAGCTCCAGGGCCTCCGCGACGAGATGCGTGAGCTGAAGCAGTGGCGCGACCAGCTCTCGGACGTCTTCGGCGGCGCATAACTCCAGTTGACTGCCTGAGTGACGGAGCCCCGATATCGCAACGGGTTTAGTTCTATACCGGCTTCCACAGGTAATGACGGAGCCGCAGCTACCGGTTCAGATCGCCGTCCCTCGAAAGGGGCGGCCGCTCGAAGCCGTGCTCGACAGACTCGCGAGCGTCGCCGATGCGGCCCACGTTGCGGACGACGTCATCTCCACACTCCGATTCGAGAAATCGATCACGAAGGACGACCAGCGGGCCGAGCGCGACATCTACTCGCGGCTCTCCGAGTATAGCGACATCACAGACCCCTACAGTCCCGATTTCACGCTCCTTCGGGACGACCGCGATGGGAAACCACGACGAATCGTCTTCGATAGTCTCACCATCGACGTCGATGGCACACCGGTGCAACTCGTTGGGCGTGAAGAACCCTTCCGTGCGCTCCGAACGCACGAGTTCGCGCTGGGATTCGATAGTGCCGACCTCGTCCTCGAGGAGGTTGTTACGCTCGATGCCGCACCGCTCACGGAGATCACGGACCTGAACGACCGGATCGACCCCCACGACACCGACGTCCGAGTCGTCTCAGGACTCGGCGACACCGTCTACCACACCCTGATGGCCACGCCGGAGACGCTTCGGAACGGCCCTCGTGCCGTGCTCGACCGAGCGTTCATCGACGAATATGCAGGGGCGCTCTGTATCTCTCCCCGCTACGAGCGCCTCGTCGAAGCCGTACTTGGGACTGGCGCGGCATCCGGTCTCACGTTTACCTACCCAGACCCAGGTCTCGAAGAGGAGGCAGCCATCGCGGACACCGGCATCGGCATCTACCTCACGGTCAGCGGCAACACCGCGAGAGACCACGGGCTCGAACTCGGAGACCGGCTCTTCCCGAGCGAAACTGTGCTCCTTGAGAACATCTCAGAGTCCGCGCCAGCCCCCATCGAGGCCGTGAAGCGCGCCCTCGCCACACCGGCGTCAGAGACCGCTATCGCACCCCCGAACTGACAGTAATCCGACTCAGCCCGGTTCCAGTGACGGAGTCTTGCAATCCAACACACCCGCGTACATATCGCAACATACGGTTTACGTGTCGTGGCTGGCGCTTGTTACGTCAACTGGTAGATATTCTCGAGGTACACTTCTCGCACTCGATCCCCCCAGTTGTGGGTGTACGTGTCGATGATATCGTCGGCGACATCGCCTCGAAGATACTTCACGACGCCACGGTCCCCCGTTTGGTCGCGGAGGTGCGTCGTAAAGAAGTGCCGAAAATAGTGTGGGGTGACGTTCTCCGAGGCGCCACCACCGACACGGTACCATCCCGCGGCTTCGGCGTGCTTCGTCACGAAGCCACGGACCATCTCCGTCGTCAATCGCTGCCCCCAGGCCCCGCTCGTGCTGCAGAAGAGCGGTTCAGCGTCCGAGGGCGTATCCGGTCGGATAGCCAGCCAGCGAACGAGCGCAGCCCGTAACTCGTCGTCGATCGGAACGAGAGTCGCTCGCTTCCGTTTGTTCGAAGCAGTCCGCTTCTCGCCGTACACGAAGTCTCCGCGTGAGATGTCGGGGTCGACGAAGATCGTGTCCGGGCGGCCGTCGAGTTGCGCCCGTGCCCCGAGCTCGAACGTGGCGTCGTGTTCCGGTGCGTCGAGCGAGACGTCACGCAGGTCCAGATTGCAGAGCTCACCGACCCGCAGGCCCGTCTTGAGTAGTGTCACGATCACGGCACGCTCCAGTGGATGGCTGAGTCCGTCGACGAACGCTCGCATCCCAGGAACACCGATCTCGCGGCGTGTGGGGTCTGTGTCGATCGATTCGTCCATCTCCTGGAGGACGAGCGTCATCGGATTTGCGTCGAACTCCCCGACCTGGGTCATGTACCCATAGAATCGATTCAGGTAGGAGGCGTACGTCGCGACCGTGCTCTCTGCGTGCTGCCTGCGGAGCGTGTGCACCCACGCGAGACACGTCCGTCGGTCGGCTTTCGAGACGTCACTGAGTCCGTGGTCGTCCTCCAGGAATCGCTTGAACTCTCGGAGGACGCGCTCGTAGGCCTCGTGCGTTCGTTCACTGCGGCCATGGTATCCCATATCTTCGAGGAAGAACTCGATGGGGTCCGCAGTCGCCTCGACTGTCGCCATCTATCCGTCCTCCGTTCGAACGTACCCACCATCCCGTGGCGCGTACCTGATCTCGTTTCGTTCCTGGAGTTCGTCGAGTACGTCTTCGAGGCGTTCCTCGAAATCATCGGAGAGGGCCCCGACGAGCGCGTCCCACCCAGCAACCCCTTCCGAATCGAGGGTCGCGAGGACCCGTTCCTCGAGGGCCTGACCCCCAGGGGTAGGGCCGCCAGGAAGGGTTTCCTCGGGGGTGGACTGTTTGCGGGTCGGGGTATCGTCCAGTTCGAACCCTCGTCGTCCCGCTTGGACCATCGACCGAACGAACTCGCTGAGGCTCATATCCATCGAATCCGCTTCTCTTGCCCACACGGCCCGTTGGTGTTCCGGGACGTACGTTCGCACGGCGGTCCGGTCCTGCTGCTCGCTCATACCTCCCTCAACATGTGCTGGCACCTTCAATGTTACCACTAATCCAGATAAGGGCATTTATCCACAGAAATGGGTTCACGAATCAGCGCCAAATATTTATTTATCCGCTTTTGTACGACCACATTGGCTTGGCTTGACTACACATCTGGATAAAAAAGCGGTGGGCGTCCGGATGCTCAAATCGACACGAACGTCAAACACGTCGAACCAGATCGGTCGAGTCGGCTCCAGGCAGGCACGTGAAAACTAGTGTCCCCGACTGACACCTATCGTCCCGCAAGGATCGGCCGATCCCTACCCATCTTCGCAGCGGACGTGATCTATCTCGAATCGGACTTTGTTCGGTGTGCCGATATGGGCTCACCCCCCCAGACTATGTGTTGGATATCATGCAACACATGTTGGAACGTTGTCTGAGAGATTTCTTGTAAACCATATGCTGCTATACTTTCGGTTCGTGTCTGCACCACGACAAAGCTGTAAGTGTACTAACTAGATATGGGGGTGTCGTGTGGTGAGTTCGGTGGGGCCCTGCGGGGTTCGAGTACTTCGGCTACCAGCGCTTGCGAGAACGCAATCGTCACGACAGAACGGGCACGGTGGGACTGCGTCGGGTGCAGTGGTGTGTCAGGACGGTCGGAACACGTGCGCTCGACGCGGGCCTTCGTTCGAGCCGTGTGTCTCTGGAGGAATACGCGGGTTTACGAGGTGGTGGTATCGTCAGCCCAGTCGACGCCCCGGATCTCGAAGCGCGTCCCGTCGGACTGGTTGCCGAATGTGATGGCCCAGTCGTGGGCGTCGACGATTTCCGTCACGATCGCGAGGCCGAATCCGGTTCCGGACTCGCGGGTCGTGAAGCCACTCTCGAAGACGCGGTCCTGGACCGACGGTGGGATGCCGGGTCCGTCGTCTCCGACGAAGAATCCCGTCTCGTCCTCCAGCAGGCCAACCGTGACGGTGACGTCGTCACCGCCGTGTTCGACACTATTCCGGAACAGGTTCTCGAACAGTGTGGTGAGCCGCGTGCGGTTTCCGGCGACTGAACGGTCCGCGTCAGGGTCGATGTGCAGTGTTCCCGACGCGGTGGCGACGTGGTCCCAGGCGCGTTCTGCTGTCTCGGCGAGGTTTGTCGGCTCCGGGTCCGTGATTGGACGGCCTTCTCGGGTCATCGTGAGGACGGATTCCACGATGTCGTTGACGCGGTCGAGAGCGTTCTCGATCCGGTCGAAGTACTCCTCGTCGGGGTTCTGGCGCGCGACTTCGATGAACCCCTGTGCGACGTTCAACGGGTTGCGGATGTCGTGGCTGACGATGCTCGCGAACTCCTCGAGGCGTTCGTTCTGGCGTCTCAGTTCCTGCTCCCGCTGTTTGCGTTCGGTGATGTCCGTGTACATCGCGTACCCGTGGAGGTTCGGCACGTTGAGTCGGAACGGGACGACGTCGAGCAGGAAATCCCGTGGGCCGTCCGTGGTCATCCGTTTCACCTCGACGTTCACGTTCTTGCCCTCCCGGAGGAGGTCGTTGTATCGGTCGGCCTCACGTTCGCGGTCGGGCGGCACGATGAAATCGTCGATGCGCTCACCGGCGAGTTCGGCCTGCTCGAAGCCGAATACGGACTCGAACGCCGGGTTGACGGATTCGACGATCGGCTCGCCATCGTCGATGACGAAGCTCGCCGTGGGCGAGGGGATGTTCTCGAAAAGTGCCGCGAGTCGGTTTCGTTCGTCGACGAGGTCCTGTTCTCTGTCCTTCAGTACCCGTAGCTGGACCGCTCGGTCGAGTGCCACTTCGGCGTTCGTTGCGAGGATCCGGACGAGTTCTGCTGCCGCGTCGTCGAGCTCCGTGTCACTATCACCGCGTACGATGAGCGTCCCGTGGTCGCCGAGTTGGTGGGCGACATACGTCGTGTGCTCGCCGTCTGGGAGCGGGACCGTCCCGGTGACGAGTCCGGACTCGTCTTCGGCTTCGGTCGCTATCACGCGAAAGGCGTCTTGTACCGGCGCTGGCAGTTGGTTTCTGTCGTAATCGAGCGTGGGGGTTCGAGCGGCGTTCAGGACGGTTGCGGAGTGTGCGTCGAGGAGTCGGACCGTGGTCTCCTGGAGAATCGCTGCGATGTCGCCGACGGTTTCAGCCGCCATCATCCGGCGAGTCGTCTCGTGGAGGTCGGTGAGGGTTCCCGTATCGTCGACGTTCTGCGTCATCAGGTCTCGTCCAGTTCTTTGAACAACACCTCGAAGTCGTCGTCGCCGAACCGACTCGTGACGTCGTCCATATCAGCTTTCAGTCGGTCTATCTGGCGTTCGAGCTGCTGGTACTCGTCGCTCTCCTCGAGGGATGCCGCGTCTTTCCGGTCCTGGAGTAGTGCGCGTTTCCGGACTGCGGTGTAGTAGGATTCGACGGTTTCGTCGTAGGTGCTCCGGTCGAGGAGGCCGGAGACGACGTCTCGGAGGCGTTCCTTGTCGACGGGTTTCTGGACGTAGTCGTCGAACCCCATCTCGACGATGTCGAAGTTCGGGTCGACGGCGGTCACCATCGCGACACGGCAGTCGATGCCGCGTTCCTGGATGGCCTCGAGGACCTCGTCGCCCGTGATGTCCGGCATCTGGCGGTCGAGGAGGACGACGTCGACAGCGTCGTTGAGTTCCTCGAGGGCTGACTCGCCGTCGTAGGCGACTCGGACGTCGTACACGTCGGAGAGCCAGATCTCGTAGAGGTCGGCGAGCCCTCGTTCGTCGTCCACGACGAGGACGGTCGGGGAGGGCTCGTCGTGGGCGGGGTTCGATGACATGATGAACGCGGTGTCTGCTCTCCCTTGGCACCCCATCACATAAATGGTTTATCGACCAGCGGCAGATTTTTGGGAAGCCTAAAATATCTGCGTTCGGTACGACGCAGTGATGACCGACGCGGACACCCGGACGTACACGCTCGACGACGTCACCGTCGCCATGGGGACGTACAACGAAGCAGCAGCGGTCGGGACCGTCATCGACGATATCGACCGCATCACGGACGGACGGGCGGACGTCGTCTGCGTCGACGGTTCGACTGACGAGACCCCCGAGATAGCACGCGAGAAGGGCGCTCGCGTCATCGAACAGGCGCCCCAGGGCTATGGCGTGGCGGTTCGTCGAGCGATACTGGCAGCTGAAACGCCGGTCGTGATCACGACTGACTGCGACGACACGTACCCGATGGACCGCATCCCCGACTTCCTCGACCGGATCAACGAGGGGTACGACGTCGTCTCTGGTGACCGACTCTACTGGGGTGCCGAGCCGATGCCAGCGTTCAACCGGCTCGGAAACGCAGCGTTCGCGGCCCTGTCCAGCCTCCTCGTCGGGCGTAGACTCCACGACGTCACGACCGGAATGCGCGCGTACCATCGCGATGTCGTCGACGAGGTCGCATGGACGGAGAACACCGGACTCAGTGCGGAACTCCTCCTCCGGCCCGTCTGCCGGGACTACCACGTCATCGAGGAGCCCATCGCGTACGCTGCCCGCCTCGGCGAGACGAAACTCGACCCGATTCAGGGCGGCGCCGAGATCGCAGGCAGCATTCTCAAGGTCGCCCTCGAAGAACGCCTCTTCTAACACGTTCTTCCCGACCTACGCACGTCGAAGCGTCACGTTCATCGTGAAGTTCGACCCACCGGGGCCCGGGACGTATGCAGCCGCACCACCACAGAACTGCGGGACTGTGCAGACCTCTTGTTCGGGTGTGAGCGCCCGTCGCTCACCCGTGGGTGTTTGTGAGACGGGGAGGACGAGTCGATACGTGAACCCGCCGCCCTCAGTGTTGACGTTCACCACGACCACGACGTCAGCTCGGCCCCCAACGGGTACGGGACCGTTACCGGTCGGTGTGAGGCCGGGACCACTCACCCAGGCTCGGGATCCGTTCACATGCAGGAAGACCTGCTGAGTACTACCGGGCGACGTAGTACTGGTGTCGGTCGCGTAGTAGGCGTGGCCCGTTTCGGTCGAGAGCCGGATCGACGTCGAGGTAGTGCCGTCGGGGAGTTCGAAGGCTGCGTCGACGACGATGTGTGGGCCGCTGACGCGCGTCACTGGCTGGAGCGTCGGTGTCACGGCTGTGCCATCGAACGGATTCCAGTTTCCGCGGTAGGCGTACCGGTAGTACTGACGGTCGGGGTAGGTATCAACGACCGCGAACTCGTTCTCGGGAAGGGCGTACACGGGTCCTGTCTGGTAGTCTGGGGGGTTCCGGAGGTGCTGGAACGGATGGTTCAGCCACGAGCCGTACGTCGCGGGGAGGAAGACGACGGCATCCGTCGGCGGCCCCTCGCCGTCGATGAACGGCTGGTAGGCGGCCTCGTACTCGGCCGTCACCCCGGTGTTTCGTTCCACCGGGGCATCGAACGCCCCAACAGTCGACGCACCCCCGACGACACCGACCACGACCAGCAGACCAGCCACTGCGACGGCGCGGATCTGCGTCGCTGACAGCATTGCGTCGGGGGCACGGGATTCGACGATGGAGTCGATGATAGTTCGTGCCCGGGTCGAAAGCGTGACGAGGCCGTGGGCCGCGAACACCGCGGTTGGCAACAGGAGGTCGAAGTGGTAGTAGGGGCCGAGTATCGCGATGAGTCCGTCACCCGGCACGGCGACGTTCCCGAGGATATTGTAGTTCCCCCAGAAGTAGACGTTCCCAAGCGCGACAGCCGGGAAGACGCCGAGCAGCACGGCGCGCTGCCAGTCCCAGTTGCGTCGCGAGAGGATGACGCCGAGGACGGCGAGGCCGCTGCCGAGAACGCCCAGCGGCGCCCATTCCGTGAGGTACGCGTGGAGGACGCGGCCGTTGACGCGGAGCGCAAGTTCGGGCGTGTACTGGAGGCTGTGGTCGAGCAGTTCGCGGTGGCCGAAGCCGAGCCCGTCGAGGGGCGCGAAGGCCTGATAGGGGAACACGAACGGGTCACCGGTGAGCTGCCAGTTGTAGGCGAGCGTCATCAGGACACCAAGGAGGCCGGCGAGCGCGGTTACAAGTCGACGACCTCGGAGTCGAGTGAGGCCGGTGTCGGCGTCCTCGTGCCAGAGACTCCAGCCGGCATGGGCGATGAATGGGGTGGCGAAGAGAACTGCAGTGTACGGCCTGGAGAAGAATGCGAGCCCGATCGCCCCGCCGGCGAGTGCTGCCCATCGGTGTTGGTGTCGGGTTGTGGTTTCGGCTTGGAGGTACGCGTACGCGAACACGAGGTTGAATGCGGTCGTTGGGGCGTAGGGAAGGAAGGTCGCGGTATCGAGGACGAAGAGGGGACTCGTGAGAAGGAGCCCGCCGGCGACCAGCCCTGTGCGACGGTCGAAGATGTGGGCCGTAATCGCGAACGTGAGGGCGACGATCGTCGCGCCAACGAGAGCGAGTGCGAGTCGTGGTATGCCGAGCGCGAGGGGGATGGCGAAAACTGCGGCGGACACGGGAGCGTACTTCGGGTAGAGACGAGTACCGTCTTCAACGAAGAACCAGGGGCGGAAGGCGTCCGCCACGGGTGGGTGGAGGGTGAGCTGTCCGTCGAGGAGCATGGCAGCCTGCTGGAGGTAGACGCCTTCGTCGTGGTTCGCTGAGTGGTAGGGGAAGAGGTCGCTCGCGACGACGAAGACGACGATGGCGGTCGTGGCGACGAGGAGATGGGGGGCGTACCGCCGGAGGGGTGGCGGGCGCCGGGGCATCTATCGGCCGGGGTACCAGGCGAGTGAGTGGTCGGCGATGAGGTCCACGCGGACGTGATCGCCGACCGCGAAGTTCTCGGCGTGGTTGTGGAGACAGCGGACGGTGTCGCCGTTGTCGAGTTCGACGTGATAGATGAACGAGGGGCCGGTGTACTGGCGCTGGACCACGACCCCGTCACTCGCGTCCTCGTTTGCGGGGGTGGCGCGGAGGTCGTCGGGGCGGACGAGGACGTCGACCATGGCGCCGGCGTAGCCATCTTCGAGGCCCTTGAGGAGGTCGCGGTCGAAGCTTCCGATGGCGGTGTCGATGGACGTGCTGCTGACGCGTGCGGAGAGGAAGCCAGCCTGCCCGAGGAAGGAGGCGACGAACCGGCTTTCTGGGTGTTCGAAGACGCCCTCGGGGTCACCGACCTGCTCGATGCGGCCGTCGTTCATGACGGCGACGCGGTCGGAGATGGAGAGGGCTTCCTCCTGGTCGTGGGTGACGGAAACGGCGGTGACGCCGGCCGCCTTGAGGATGCGGCGGACCTCTTCGCGCATCTCGACGCGGAGTCGGACGTCGAGGTTGCTGAAGGGTTCGTCGAGGAGGAGGATGTCGGGTTCGGGCGCGAGGCTGCGGGCGAGGGCGACTCGCTGTTGCTGGCCCCCGGAGAGCTGGTCGATGGCGCGGTCACCCATGCCCTGGAGGTCGACGAGGTCGAGGAGTTCGTCGACGCGGGCTTCGGCGTCGGTGTCGTCGGCGTCGGTGAGGCCGAAGGCGACGTTCTCTGCGACGGTGAGGTGTGGGAAGAGCGCGAAGTCCTGGAAGACGATGCCGACGCCGCGTTCCTCGGGGCCGACGAACTGGCCGTTGCCGGCGACCGAATCGCCGGCGAGGGTGACCGACCCGTCCGACGGTCGTTCGAGGCCCGCCATGATGCGGAGGGTGGTGGTCTTCCCGCAGCCGGAGGGGCCGAGGAGGGTGAGGAGTTCGCCGTCCTGGACGTCGAGGTCGACCTCGCGGACGGCGGTCTCGCGGCCGAACTCCTTCGTCACACTACGAAGGCGGAGGATGGGGGTGGTTGCTGCTGGGGCGGTCGCTCGGTTCGCGGGTTCGGGTTCGTCCGACGTGAGTTCACTATCCGACATCGTATCGTTCCCGAGCGAGGATCACGAGCATCGACAGGCCGCTGATGACGACCAGCACGAGCGCCGGAAAGGCGGCCCGGCCGTAGTGCCCTGAGCCCCGTACTCGCCAGATGTAGGTAACGAAGGTATCAAAGCCTGTCGGACGCAGCATGAGGGTCGCGGGCAGCTCCTTCATCGTGGTGAGGAACACGAGCGCGGCACCGGCGGCGACGCCGGGCATGATGAGCGGGAGGACGACCTTCCGGAAGGCCGTCGTTGGGCGGTGCCCGAGCGTCCGGGCTGCTTCGACGAGCTTTGGGTCGACCTGGAGGAGACTCGAGCGAGCCGTCCCGAGCGCCTGCGGGAGAAATCTGACCACGTAGGCGAAGACGAGGATGAGTGTGGTCTGGTAGAGTATTGGGGCGTACGTGACGCCGAAGTAGAGGAGGCTGAATCCGACGACCACGCCGGGGGCGGCGTAGCCGACGTAGGTCGCGCGATCGATGATGGTCGCCAGCCACGATTCGGAGCGGGCGGAGAGGTAGGCGACGGGGAGCGCGCCGAGGATACAGACGATGGCTGCGGCCGCGGAGACGAGGACGGAGTTCCAGCCGTACTCCCAGGAGAACGCGAGGGCGCCCGACGCGTAACCGGGGTTCTCCCAGGTGAGCCAGAGCAGGAGGACGGCGAGCGGGACGACGAGACAGAACACGGTGACGGTGGCGGCGAACAGGAGGGCGGGCCCCTTCCATCTGCCGAGCTCGATCTCGCCGGGGCGTCGGGCGCCCCGGGACACGTAGGCGCCGCGCTGGCTGGCGCCGATGCGTGATTCGACCGCGAGGATGACGAGGGTGACGGCGACGAGTTGGAGGCTGAAGAGGGCGGCGAGGTCGCGGCCGCCGAAGGCGCGATAGTTGACGTAGATCTGCTGCGTGAAGACCTCGAACTGCATGATCGCGGGGGTACCGAAGTCGCTGAGCGTGTAGAGGGCGACGAGGAGGGCGCCGGCGGTGATGCCGGGCGTGATCTGGGGGAGCGTGATACGGCGGAACGCCTGCCATCGGCTGTGATTGAGGGTTCGGGCGGCTTCGACGAGTGTCGCGTCGAAGGAGAGGAGGGCTGCTCTCGTGGTCAGAAAGACGTACGGGTAGGTGTAGAGGACGAGGACGAGTGCGGCGCCGTGGAAGCCATAGATGCTGGGGATGCGGTCGACGCCGAGTGGGGCGAGGAGGTCGGCGAGTTCGCCGCGGGGGCCGAATGCGGAGACGTAGCTGAAGGCACCGATGTAGGAGGGAACGACGAGAGGTAGCGCGGATGCGATGGTCCAGAAGCGCCGGAAGGGGAGGTCGGTCTGGACGGTGAGGACGGCGAGCGGGACGCCGAGGAGGACGCCGCCGAGGGTGACGGCGGCGACGAGTCCGACGCTGTTCACGAGGACGCCGAGGTTGTCGGTACTGGTGAGGAGCGTCAGTGCACGCTGGACGCCGACCATGCTGGCTCGGTCGAGGAGCCAGAGGAGCGGAAGAACGACGAGGACGGCGACGCTGGCCGCGAGTAGCGTCAGTCCGACGGGGAGCCGGCTATCCGATTCTGCCCCGGCAGTAGTCTGCTCGGCGAGTTGTTCGAGCGTGTCGTTTGCCATATTAGAGGACGCCGACGTCCCGCATGAGGTCGAGTGTGGGCGAGACGTTGGCGAGCTTCGTCAGGTCGAACTCCGGCGGGTCGAGCTCGTCGATGGTCGGGAGGCCGCCAACCGGGGCGACGTCGGAGACCATCGGGTAGCCGAAGGTTCGGGTGGCGAAGAACTCCTGGGCCTCGCTGGAGAGGAGGTGGCGGACGAAATTCTCGGCGAGGTCGGGGTTCTTGGTGCCCTTGATGACTTCGGCGCCGGAGACGTTGACGAGTGCGCCCGCGTCGTTCGACGTGAAGGCGAGATCGATGGGGGCGTCGGGGCGGGCGTTCTGGACGCGAAGCGCATAGTAGTGGTTGGCGAAGCCGGCTGCGACCTCGCCGTCGGCGACGGCGTTGGAGACGAGGAACTCGTCGGGGTACCGGCTGACGCCCGCGTCGAGCATGTCGCTGAGCCACTGGCGTGTCGCGTCCTCGCCGGCGGTGATGCGCATGGCGGTGATGAACGCCTGGAACGCGCCGTACGTTGGCGCCCACCCCATGGTGCTCGCGAGCGAAGGCTGGTCGGGGATCGACATGACGTCCTGGGGGAGGTCACTCGCGGCGATCGAGTTCGTGTTGAACGGAATCGTCCGAGCGCGTCCCTCGACGCCGACCCAGTTGTTCGTCTTGAAGTGGTCGCGGGCGACCATCGACCGGACGTCGCTGGAGAGGTTGCGGGCAGCCCCGTTGTCGGCGACGTAGCCGAGTGAACCGGCGTCGATGGAGAGGAAGACGTCGGCCTTGGTGCTCTGTGCTTCGAACTCCTGGACGATGGTCTGGGCGTGACTGGACGAGGAGTCGGTGCGGACGTTGAGGGTGAGGTCGGGGTAGATCTTCCGGAGGATGTTCAGGAGGTCGACGTAGAGGCCGCCTTCGCCGCCGCCGAGGTAAAGGGTGAGGGCGCCTTCGAGGGCGGGCAGGTCACGGATGCTCGTACCGCCGGGTGCGGGGCGGCCAGAGACGATCGGGCCGGAACCACGGAAGGTGGCGGTGTCCCAGGTGAACTCGCCCCCGGTGTCACTACCGGTGCCGGGGAGATTCGAACAGCCCGCGACGCCGCCGAGGAGGGCGGCGCCGGTCGTCCCGAGGAAGCGTCGGCGACCGAATCCGCTACGTTCGCTCATACGTGAATTAGGCCGCCCTAAATCCTATATAGCTTCCGGAATGGTTGCCTCGTCCGGGGTACAGGGGTCGAGTCAGTCGTCGAGTTGCGGCGAGGCCCGTCGCGTATCGATCTCCGGGAGTTCACCGAGTTCGTCGAGGCAATGAAGCCAGTCGAGGAGGTACTCGCCGCAGTGGTTGAGGAACGCCCCGTTGTTGAAGTCGTCGTAGTCGCCGGACGCGAGTGCGACGCCGACGTCGTGTGCGACGCCTGCGTACGACTCGGCGTCACCCCCGGCGGTGTCTACTGTCTTCCAGACGTGTTCGTTGAGTTCGAGGCCGGCGACCTCGTTCGCAAGGTCGTCGAAGGTCGAGCGCGGGGCCTTGTTGTGCTCGCAGAGCGGGCCGCCGTTGTAGACCTGTCTTCCGAGGACGTCGGCTGCCCGCTTGAGAACGAGGCCGCTCCAGATGTCGTCGAAGCGGCCAACGTTCCACTCGTTGTCGTCCATGGGGAACTGGTAGAACGCGGGCACGACCTCGCGGCGGAACGCGAGGTTCATGGAGCAGACCGTGAGGTAGTTCCCCGGTTCGACGACGAAGTCGCGCTCGAAGTCACTCGACGTGGTCCGGGTCTGCGCCTGTCCCTGGAGGTCGCCGTCCATGAGGATGCGGACGGCGTCGAGGTCCGGGACGTTCGTCCAGAGCCCCTGTGAGGCGACGACGTCCCCCTGCTCGATTCCCGTGGTGTCCATCTCGATGGTCTCGTCCATCGCCTCGTACGGGTAGCCCCGGGGGTAGAGGTCGGTGTCGCTCTGGTAGAGGACGTTCACCCAGGATTCGTCGGAGGAGACCGATTCGATCTCGCCCTCGAAGTGGAGATTGGCGAGGTGCTGGCCGAAGAAGTCCTGGTCGGCGTGCGGGAGCGTATCGTCGTCGATGAAGAACCCGAACTCGAAGTCGTTCGTCCAGAGGTAGAGGAGGCCGAACGACGTCTGGGCGTGACTCGCGTCTGGGACGAGATGCGCGTACTCCGAGACTCCCTGCCGCTCGAACCAGTCTGTTCGCGTGCTCCCGTCGAAGACCGCGCCAGCGACGTCGATGTCGTCGAGCATCGACCGCATCGCGCTCGTGTCACAGCTGTCCTCGGTGACGAGCACGACGAAGAGCCGGTCGGTGTCGAAGCCGTGCTCGCGGGCGTTCGCGACGTACTCGCGCACGCAGTCGTACTCGCGGATGGTCGGCACGACGACGCAGACGTCCTGGCTCATCTCTTAGAACCCAATAGTTTTGGCTCCCCTAAAATGTGTGTCGATGCGGCGTGGCGGCAGTGAGCTGCGGACCGCCGTTCCGGGTTAGACGCCCGTTCCGGTCGGGGCGTCCGGCAGCTCGTTCTTCTCGGCGTCGATGCCGAGCTCGTCGAGTGCCTGTTCCAGGTGGCGCTCTTCGGCGAAGTCGACGCCGTCGGCCTCCCGGAGCTCCTGCGCTTTCGCGAGCACCTCGCCGCGGCGGTCCTCGGGGAACTCGAACTTGTCCGCCGAGAGCTCGATGGTGAGGCCGTTGTGGTCGCGCGTGTAGAGCGAATGGAAGATGCCGCGGTCGAACTCGTTGAAGCCGTGACCCGCCTCGTTCAGGGCCTGCTTCGTGTCCTCGAAGTCCTCTGCGTTCATCTTGAACGAGAGGTGGTGGACGCTGCCGACGCGGTGGCGGTGTGGCTGCGCGTTTGACTGGCGGTCCGGTGCGACGAAGAACGTGAGGATGCGGCCGTCGCCGGTGTCGAAGAACAGGTGGGTCTGGTTCGGGTCGTCGAGGTTCGGCTGGCGGAGCACGAGTGGCATCCCGAGCAGGTCGCGATAGAACTCGATGGTGTCCGCTTCGTTGCTCCCGATGAGCGTGATGTGGTCGACGCCCTGCATGTGGACGGGGCTGTCTGGTCGTTCTGGCGTGATGGGGAAGTCGGACTCCGGACTCATAGCCCGGAGTACTTGGCGCGGCGGTAAAAGACTGCGCGTGGGAGCGACAGCTTCCGAGACCCGGGATGCGTCGCTCCGGCTCGCAGCCCGAGGTTTCCGAAGTATGAAGAGGCTGTCCGGGGATGACCCGGGTATGGAGCGAGTTGCGATCGTCGGCGCGTCCATGACCCGATTCGGGGAACGGGACGCCTGGGTCCGTGACCTCCTCGCGGAGGCCGGCGACGAGTGCCTCCGGGACGCGGACGTCCCACCGACGAAACTGGATCACCTGTACGTGTCGAACATGGCGAGCGGCGAGTTCGAGGGACAGACGGGCGTCCCGAACGCGCTCGCCCACGACCTGGGCGCGATGCCCGCCTACACCGCTCGCATCGACCAGACGAGCAGCAGCGGCGGCGCGGGCGTCTACGCCGCCTGGCAATCCATCGCGAGCGGGGCGAGCGACCTCACGATGCTCGTCGGCGGGGAGAAGATGACCCACCGCACCACGGCCGAGGCGACCGACGTCATCGCGAGCCTCACACACCCCGTGGAGTACAAGCACGGCGTCACCCTCCCGAGCTTCGCGGGAATGACCGCCCGACGCTACCTCCACGAGTACGACGCCCCCCGCGAGAGTCTCGCCAAGGTCGCGGTGAAGAACCACAAGAACGGCCTCGACAACCCCCACGCCCAGTTCCGGAAGGCGGTCGACCTCGAGACGGTGATGGATTCACCGATCGTCGCCGACCCACTCCGACTCTACGATTTCTGCCCCATCACGGACGGCAGCGCCGCACTCCTCTTCTGCCCGGAGGCCGTCGCCGAAGAGTACACCGACGACTACGTCGTCATCTCCGGCATCGGTGGCGCGACAGACACCCACGTCGTCCACGAGCGCGACGATCCGACGACGATGGGTGGCGTCGTCGACTCCAGCGACATCGCGTACGACATGGCCGGACTCGGTCCCGACGACGTCGACGTCGCCGAACTCCACGACATGTTCACCATCCTCGAGTTCCTCCAGAGCGAGGACCTCGGGTTCTTCGAGAAGGGCGCGGGCTGGAAGGCCGTCGAGGAGGGCGTCACCGACCGCGACGGCGACCTCCCCATCAACACCTCCGGCGGCCTCAAATCGAAAGGCCATCCCCTCGGTGCGAGCGGTGTCGCACAGGTCTACGAGATCTTCAGGCAGCTCACCGGAACCGCCGGTGACCGACAGGTCGACTGCGATGTCGGCCTCGCCTGCAACGTCGGCGGGTTCGGGAACTGCGTCACGACCACCATCATGGAGGCGGGCCAATGAGCGACTCCTTCGATGCCCACCGCTGCGAGAACGGCCATCTGAGCTACCCAGGACACACCCGCTGTCCCGACTGCGGAGAGCCACAGACGGAGGCGGTCGACCTCCGTGACCGGACCGCCACCGTCATCACCTGGACGACGAGTACGGCGACCCCACCTGGGGTCCGCCAGCCGAACACCCTCGGCATCGTCGAGTTCGACGTCGACGGTGAGTCCGTCAGGGCGCTCGGCCAGTTCACGACGGACGACGTCGAGATCGGCGATAGGGTCACCCCAGTATACACGAGTGAACTCCGCGACCCGTCGGCCGGCATCAGAGAGCCAGACAGTCAGGAGTGGGACGGCTACCGGTTCGAACCCGTCGAGTGATCACTCGCTGACATCCGGCTCGTCTTCGTCGCGATCCGAGACTGCGGAGCCTGCTGTATCTGCATCGTCGCCTTCATCGTCGCCAGCTCCGTCGCCTTCATCGTCGCCAGCTCCGTCGGCATCGACTTCGTCCCGAAGTACGTCGAGCTCTGTCTCGATCTCAGACGGGTCAATCCGAGGGTCGTGCGTCTCTCTCCCTCGCGAACTATCAACACCGTCCCGCTGTTCCGATGACTCTGACGCGGGCGAGCCACCAGTATTCTCGTCCTGGCTCTTCTTCGCGGTCTCGAGTTCTGCCCGGATCTCCTCAGTGAGTCGTCGTGCGTCCACGAGTACCGAACGAGCCTCGCCATCCTCGGGGAGTCGCCCCGCTTCGATGACGTCGGCGAAGTCGTCGAGCGCCGAGTCCAGGGCGTCGATGGTTCGACGGCCGAGTGCTTCGGTTCGAGCACGCGCCTCCGTCGTTCGTTCCCTGGTTTCGTCCGCGCCACGCACCACTCGGAGCGCTGCCTGGAGTGCCTGTAGCGCCCGGATGTGGGCTTCCAGGAACGCGATGGTGGTGGGGATGGCGTGCCGGTCGGTGAACTCGGCGAACTCGCGGGGTGTTGGCGGGCGCGGGAGCCCGAAGGGTCCACGCGGTGGTCGCAAGGATTCGCGTCGAAGCTCCCGGAGTGTCGATTCGAGGTCGTCGATACGGGCCTCGAGCTCCCGGGAATTCGCGTTGGTGGGGACACCGGGCTCGTCGCGCCGGTCGTTCGACGAGTCGCGGTCGCGGGTCATAGCTATCAGTTGGACAGCGAACGGTAAAACGATACGTGCGAGTGACGGCGCCCGTAGGCCCGAACCAGCAGCCTAGAAACCCTCCCGGAGAAGGACGCTGGATTCCGGGAAGAGCGCGTCGAGCGTCGTGGCAGTCTGGTCGTCGGCGTCCAATCGATCGGTACGGGTGAGGAATTCGACGTCGCGGGCGCCGACGTAGAGCTGGGAGAGCGCGTCGATTCGCAGTGAAGCGTCCGCGTCGTCGGTCTCCGGTCGGTCGACAGACGCGTCGCCGTCGCTGACGGAAACACGGAATCGTCGGTCGTTCCAGTCCGCGATCGGGTCCCGGACCTCGAGGACGAACTCGGCGTCGACGGATGGCGAGTAGGTGGTGGCTTCGAGCGCTGCTGGGACGTCGACGAGCCGGAACATGGCCGCGGCGTGGCACTTGGTCTCGATCTCGTCAGGATCGTCGACCTGCCAGAGGAGGTCGTCGTCCATGTTCCAGAACCCGACCTGGTCGACCTGGGAGTCGTGCCGGGCGAGGAAGCCGTAGATAGCTTCGCGGGCGTCGTGGTCGACCCACGCGACGTCCTGGGTGCGGAGGACGTCACCGTCGTCACCATCGGATACGACGAACGAGACGTACGCCGCGAGTTCGCCGTCGCGCTCGTAGCCGTACACGAACGGGTCCTTCTTCCACCCCTGGAAGATTCGGTTGCGCCACCACTCCTCCTCGCGTTCGATGGTCAGCTCGTACGCAGAACCGTGGGCGTCGTGGACGGGAACCATCGCTGCCCAGTCATCTGCCTCCAGCCGGCGCCAGTCGCCGCCGTGGCGGCCACGGAATTCGGCAAGTGCGTCCGGGTCGCACGTGTGTTCGTACCCGTGATAGGCCGTACCCCATCCGAGACGCTCGTAGAACGGATGCTTGAACGGCCAGAGGACGGAGAGGTAGTTACCGTCGTCTCGGTACGTGGTGAGGGCGGCGTGGAGCATGTCGCGGACGTAGCCTGAGCGGCGGTGCTCTGGGGGTGTTGCCACGGCGCTGAGGCCGACGAGTGGGTGGCGGTCACCCCGAACCCAGGTCTGCCAGTGGTAGTGTTTACAGACGGAGACGAGTTCGTCGTTCGCGAAGAACCCGTATTCTTCGCCGAGTTCGGATGTCTCGTCGTCCGAATCGTTGGATTCCTCGTCTTCATCCGGAGACCATGGACCCTCGCTGATGCTGAACGCGTACTGGACGTACGAGTGGAAGTCGTCCATCTCGTCGTCGGAGAGCGGGCGGTAGTCGGGCATACTCCAACGCGAGACGTCGGCGGGGAAAAGTATTCCCGTGCCGTGAGACGCGATGGCAACGCTCGTTCAGCGGCGCAACGGGTGCCGTTAGAAGCCGCGACCGTACTGTTTGGGAGTGTCGATCTCGTCGAAGCGACCGAGATCGCGGGCTGCGTGTAGTGGGAAGTAGGGGTCCTCGAGGAACTTCCGTCCGACGATGGCGAGGTCGGCGCGACCGTTTCGAACGAGTGCGTCGGCTTGCTGGCCGGTCTCGATGCCGCCGACGGCGCCGACGCCGATGTCCGACGCGGTCTGCTGTTTGATTCGCTCGGCGAATCGAACCTGGTAGTTCGGTCCAGTCCACTCGATCTGCTGGTCCGGGTGGATGCCGCCGGTGCTGACGTCGATGAGGTCGGCGCCCGCGTCCGCGAGCTGGTCGGCGAGGCGGACGGACTGCGCGGGCGTCCAGGAGTCGCGGTCCGGCAGCCAGTCGGTGGCACTGATACGGACGAAGACGCCCGTATCCTCGCCCATCTCGTCGCGGACGGCCTCCGTTACCTCCCGCACGATCCGGGTTCGGTTCTCGAAGCTCCCGCCGTACTCGTCCTCGCGGTCGTTGGTGACGGGTGAGAGGAATTCGTGGAGGAGGTAGCCGTGTGCCGCGTGTACCTCTGCGATCTCGAAGCCGGCGGTCTTCGCGCGTCGTGCTCCGGCGCGGAAGGAGTCGACGATCGCTTCGACCTCGTCGGTTGTGAGCCGGTTGGTCTCGACGACCCCCGCCTCGTACGGGTATGGGGTGTCCGTTGGTGCGACCGCCGTCCAGCCACCCTCGTCGGGGGTGAGTGGTCGGTAGCCGTCGAACGGGCGCTGTGTCGATGCTTTCCGCCCTGCGTGTGCGAGCTGGATGCCGGGCACGCTCCCCTGCGCTTTGATGAATCGGGCGATTGGCTCGAGGGCGTCCCGGTGTTCGTCACTCCAGATGCCGAGGTCCTCCGGTGAGATGCGGCCTCGTTCCTCGACGGCCGTCGCCTCCGTCAGCACGATACCGGCCCCGCCGACTGCCCGAGACCCGAGGTGGACGCGATGCCAGTCGGTCGCGAGACCATCGCGGTCGTCACAGGAGTACTGGCACATCGGGGAGACGACGAACCGATTGGCGGCAGTCACATCACGGACGTCGAAGGACGAGAGTACGTCGACCATGACCCCAGGTTGGCGTGCCGGGGTGGTTATTCCTGCGGGATGCGGCCCAGGTTGCCCCAAGATACTTACTGGTGAACCATACGTTATTTCACCACCTGATACTACCGGAATATTTATTTGGTCTGGTGGTGTTGTCGAAGGCAAGGACAATGATCGGGCAGGACTTCGGGTCGTCTCCGGCCGACGCCTCGCCCCCGACGTTCGCGGAGGCACTCGACCAACTGAAGGCGCATGGGTGCCTCGTCCTCGTCGTCGGACCGATCGGTGACGACGCCAAATACGCGGGCTGTCGGCGACTCCTCGGCGACGACAACACGAAGTCCCGGCGCCGCCTCTTCATCGAGACCTCCACCAACGGCATCCCGGCGCGGGGGGCGGGCCCGAACTGTAGCCATGGAGGGCCCGCGAACGCCCACACCCTCACGTATGAGACGAGCGCGCGAGGGGCCGCTGCTACAGCGTCAGATAGCTCGAATCCTACGCAGCACGTCAGCGTCGAGGGAACGCTAGACGACCTTCTCGAAGCAGCCGACGCCTCGATGGAGTCCCTGGCGGACGCGGACGGGTTCGATCCGGCCGAACTCCGTGTCTGTGTCGACGACCTCGACGCCATGATCGCGAACGACGCCGATATCGACGTCGTGGAGTTCCTCCGAGACCTCCGGGCACTCGTACTGGAACACAACGGGATGTGTCACGCGCACCTCTCACGGAACGTTCCGGGCGCACCTATCGATGCCATCGTCCACTACTTCGATGCCATCGTCGAGGTGGACTCCAGTAACGTTCCCCGGCAACGGTGGACTATCCGCCACACCGGGATCAAGACGGACTGGCTCGAACTCTAATTCTCGGCGTTTGACCGAGAGCGTCGGCGTCCGATTCGAGCGTCTCGAGGGTCTCGTCAGTCACAGCATCGTCGAACTCCGGTTCCTCGTAGTCGCTATCCGCGGGTACCGTTTCGATCTCGGCCGCTACTTCGACCTCCAGGCCGTCGCGGTCGAGTGCCGCCGTCGAAGTCTGCGTGTCACCGAGCTCGATTTCGAGTTCGTCGCTGTCCACTTCTACGTCGACCTCTAGTTCGACGCGCACCCCCGGACCCATGGCAGAATCGACGCTGGGACTGCCGAAAAGCGAGGTGACTCGTGCCGAGTTATCGACCCCATAACCCTATACTGTCCCAACACAAACCACAGATTGCTGTCCGAGAACGCACGCATAAACCACATGCTGCGATATCTAACTGGGGTGGTGATGGGCGTCCGCGCCCTCCGTTTCGCCCAGTCTGGCAACGGAACCCCTCATGTTATTCCGGAACTGAGTAAAAACTTTAAGCTGAGCGCTCCAACCCTCGTGTATGGATCAGGAACAGGACGCGATTCGTCGCCGGGAACGCCTCTACATCGCGGGAGAGTGGCGGGCCGGCGAGGAGACGCTCGCGGTCACGGACCTCGCTGACGGCGGTGTGTTCGCCGAGGTCGCCGCGGCCACTGCGGCCGACGCGGAAGACGCCCTCGCTGCTGCGCAGGCCACGAAGCCTGCGCTCCGGGAGACGACGATTCCACAGCGTGCCGAGTGGCTCCAATCGATCGCGGACGGCCTGCGCGACCGGAAGAACGAACTCGCCGAGGTCATCGTGCGAGAGGCCGGGAAGCCGATCTCCTCGGCCCGCGGTGAGGTCGACTCGGCGGCAGATCGCTTCGAACGCGCCATCGAGGAAGCACACCACCTCAAGGGCGAATACCGCGAGGGGACGACCGCTGGCCACGAGGGCTGGCAGGCGATCGTGAAGCCGGAGCCCGTCGGGGCCGTCCTCTGCATCACGCCCTACAACTACCCCCTCGCGACCACGGCACTCCAGGTCGCGCCCGCGCTCGCCGCGGGGAACGCCATCCTCCTCAAGCCCGCGAGCAAGACGCCGATCAGCGCCGCCATCCTCGCCGAGATCATCGCCGACGCTGGCCTCCCGGACGGTGCGTTCAACTTTGTCCCGGGCCGAGGGAGCGTCATCGGGGACACCCTGAGTGGCGACGACCGCCTCAACGCCATCGCGATGACCGGGTCCAGCGGCGCCGGCGAACACGTCGCGTACGAGTCCGGGATGGTGAACCTCCACATGGAACTCGGCGGGAACGCCCCCGAAATCGTGTTCCCGGACGCGGACCTCGACGCCGCCGCGGCCGCAGCCGCCAAAGGCAGCCTCAAATACGCCGGCCAGCGCTGCAGCGCCATCAGCCGAGTCGTCGCGCACGCCTCCATCCACGACGCCCTCGCCGCCAAGATCGAGTCCGAGATGGCGAACTGGACCCAGGGCGACCTCTTCGACGACGACACCGACCTCGGGCCCCTCATCAGCGAGGCACAGGCGGAATGGGTGCAGGAGCTCGTCGACGACGCTATCGAGCAAGGCGCAACGCTCGTCACGGGCGGCCGGTACGACGAGACCGCCGATGGCGTCTTCGAGTTCGAACCAACGCTCCTCACGGACGTCCCGCAAGACGCCCGGATCGTCCACGAGGAGCAGTTCGGCCCCGTGGCGGCCATCACCACGTTCCAGAGCGAGGAGGACGCCCTTCAGCTCGCGAACGGCGGCGACCTCGCGCTCGACGCCTGTGTCTTCACCGCGGACTACGACCGTGCGATGCGGTTCGCGAACGAAATCGACGCGGGCGCCGTCCGCATCAACGGCGCACCCAGTCACGGCCTCGGCGACATCCCCTTTGGTGGGAACAAGAAGAGCGGTATCGGCCGGGAGGGTCTAGATGCCACTATCCACGAGTTCGTTCGGAAGAAATCCATCATCCTGTAATCGTACGGCCCTCTCTGGTACTCACGCGGTTGACTGGTTCGGCTGCTTGATGCGTGAGCAGTCCGTGGCTACCTGGGTGGCTGCCTCGAGCTACGTTGCTCGTACAACTCCTGTCTGGTACTGTCGGTATGTGACGAGGAGCCCGCCGAACACGAGGGCACCGGCGAGTCCGAAGGTCGCCAGGTAGCCAGTTCTCGTGGCGAGTGCACCGCCAAGTAGGCTTCCGATACCGGTGGCGAGCCCACTCAGTGCGGTGTAGGCACCGAGTGCGTCACCGCGGAGGTTCGTTGGGGCGAGTCGCGTGACGATGCCTGCGGCGGTGACGGCGATGACGGCCCAGCTGATTCCTACGAGTGCGAAGAACGAGAGCAGGACCGGGAACCCGCCGACTGGCAGCACTGCTGTGGCACCGATAAGGGGGAAGAGGACGACGCGGCTACCCAGGGCGCCGAACTGCGGGAGGTAGGGGCCGCGTCGACGAGCGAGTCGGCCCGCCGGGGTGTAGAAGAGTGCGGAGGCGGCGCCGGAGACCAGGAAGACCGCGAAGACGTCTCCGGTGTCGAGCTGAGCAGCCGTCGTGAGGTAGGCCGGGAGTGGGCCGAAGAACGTCGCGAATCCGGTGAACGCGACGAAGGTGGCGCCGAGGTACCTGACGAGGGGAGCGGGGAGCGAGGCGACGAGCGTCCGTGGGTGGAGTCGCCGCACAGACCAGAAGACGCGGAGCGGACTGATCGGGTTGAGTCCGACTCGGCGGCCGGCGCCTCGGACGAGGCGTTCGACGGATCGGCGGGATCGGCCGAATTCGGCGATAGTGACCGTAGCGCCGGGGAAGAGTCGGTAGCCGGCGAGGAACGAGATGGCGGTCGTGGCCGCGAGTACGTAGAAGAAGAATCGCTGGGCCTCGGTGGTGGGTACGAACTGGCTGCCGATGGCGTTCCAGCCAGCGCCTGCGAGCAAGCCCGCGAGCCACCCGTAGCCCTGGTAGGTGCTTAATACGCCGATCCGGGTGTCCCAGTCGCGTTCCGGGGCATCCGCCACCGCGAGGAGTGTGAGGACGGGTGCAGCGGCGGAGACGGCGAACCACAGCACGGCGTTCGCGACGAGTACGGACGTCATGGTGGGTAGAATCGGGATCGCGCCGAGCGCGAGCGTGGTCAAGCCGAGGCTGAGAAGGACGAACGAACGGTGTCGGCCCGTTCGTTCGGCGAGACGGCCCCAGAGCAGCGCCCCGGGGACGCCGGCGATGGCGGCGGTTGCGGCGATGAATCCGACGAGGAAGGGACCGGCGCCCAGGGAGATGGCGAACAAGGGGACGAGAAGGGAGGCGGCGCCGACAGCGGCGTAGCCCATGCTCCACGCGATGAGCCACCGGTCGGTGACGGGTGGAAGACGCACACGCGGTGAGTCGTTCGCACGCGTGTTAGCCGGTTTGGTTCGCCGCTAGCTCGTGACGAACAGGAGCGGAACCATCACGACGACGCCGGTTGCGAGGCCGATAGCGAGTTCGCGGATGCCATCGCCCTCGATGGTTCGGCCGATACGGCGGGCTTCGGGGATGAACTCCGAGAGGACGAGGTAGATCATGGCGCCCGCGGCGAAGCCGAAGCCGATCGGGAGGAAGGCGCGGGCCCAGCGGACGAAGATGAAGGCGATGACGGCGCCGATTGGCTGGGGGATGCTGGTGAAGATAGCGACGCCGACGAGTCGCCACTTGGTGAGGCCGTGTTCGTGGAGGGGGATGGAGACGGCGAGGCCCTCGGGGATGTTGTGGATGGAGATGGCGAGGGTCATGAAGACGGCGAGGACGGGAACCGTCATGCCGAGGAGGCGGATACCGCCTTCGAGGCCGAGGTCCGCGAAGGAGACGCCGACGGCGACACCTTCGGGGAAGCTGTGGACTGTGAGGACGCCGGCGATGAGGAGGAGTTTCTTGAAGTCGGCGCTGGCGATGGTCTTGGGCGTGTACTCGACCCGGTCGAGCAGCCGGTCGGCGGCGAGTACGAGGGCGACGCCGATGAGGCCGCCGAGGACGACCTGGGGGATGGTGCCGTTGTTGAGTCCCTCCCGGACGAGCCCGAAGAGGCTCGCGGCGACCATGATGCCGGACGCGAGCCCCCAGAGAGTGACGCGCCAGCGGTCGCTGACCTCGTCCACGATGAAGAAGGGGGCGGCCCCGAGCCCGGTTGCAAGGTCGGTGATGAGGCCCGCGATGAAGACGAAGACGAGTGCAGAGAGGAAGTCCATACCCAGTGGTTACTGGGCAACTTCCTTTGTCTTTTCGAAAAGTTTCTTTTTGGTATGCCTAAACGGAGTCGGGGGCTGCTGGTGCAGCCAGAACGCCAACGCCGGACACCCTGTCCGTCAGTCGCTGGGCGTCAGGTCTCGTCGAGTTCCCGGAGCTTCAGGGTGACCTGTGGACACCCTTCATCGGTGTTCTCGGCATCACGCTGCCCGGCAGTCGCGATGACGAGAGCGTAGTCACCATGGTGGACGAACGGGTCCGAGTCCCGCTCACTGATGGTCACCTTGGCGTCGAGTTTGACGCCGGGATCGCTTCGGTGCTCCCACCAGACCTCGTCGCCGGCCGTGAAGTGGCGGAGCTCTTCCTGGGGAAGGAGGTAGGAACGGATGTCGACGCCGCTTCGGGAGATGGCGTTGATCCGGAACTTGTCCTCCTTCGAGGGATCCTGTTCGAGGTCCCAGACGTGGTAGGCGCGGTCGTCGCCTTCGAGCGCGACGGTTTCGTCGATGACGTACTCCACGTTCTTGTGGGATTGAGTTTCTTCACCCATGGGTGGGACTTACCGGTAGACGCCCATAAGGCGGCAATACGTTCCAGCGAGCTGACCGGTTGAGCTCGCAATGGCGTGGCGGCTGGACGGACATCACAACGTTGAGAACGCTGGCCCCGCCTTGGCCGGTATGGACGAGCAACGACGGGTTGCCGCGTTTCTCGCCGAGCACGACCTCCACACGACGCCTACGTATCGGGTGCTCGACCTGGCGTCAGAGGTTGGTGAGCTTGCGAAGGACGTGAACGAAACAACTGACTATGGCGACGATCCGAGTACAGTGGCCGTCTCGGCGTCCGAACTGGGTGACACCCTTTTCTGCGTGCTGGCGCTGGCGAGCGAAGCTGGAATCGATGCAGGCGACGCGCTCGACCTGTCGCTCGAGAAGTACGAGGGCCGACTGGCGTCGAGCGGCACGGCAGGTTCGGGCAGTCACGATATGTGACCAGTCACTGGCAACGAGAATCATGGGTGCACCGGGCCCCACTAACGACTGGACCGATGCCCAGGAACGTCTTCGACGAACCTCGAGACACGCTCGACTCGCTCCCCAACCGGTTCACGGGGGACCGGGCTTAGCACTCACGCCGGGGAATCTGGCCTCGTTGGCCGCATCACCGTGGACGTCAACGAGGACCAGAACGCGTTCATCGTCACCGCCGACCGCCCCGGCTTCGAGCAGGAAGACATCAACATCACGGTCCGCATCCCGCGGGACCGGTTGAGGTCGGTGCGGCCAGCGCGGAGTTCAATACCGGCGTGCGCACGATCCGACTCCCGAAGGCCGAGACAGCGCCCGGCCACACCATCGATATCGCCTGACGGTGGCCTGGTTCCCGATCGGTGGGAGCCTCCCAAACGCTTACCCTCGACCGCTTCGAATCGCCGACTGTGACACGAGACGCGTCGGGACTCTTCGACCCCGACCGCATCGCGGTCGTCGGCGCGACCGAACGCGACGGATCCATCGGTCGAGCCGTCATCCAGAACCTCGAGACGTTCGAGGGTGACGTCGTTCCTGTGAATCCGTCCCGAGACGAGGTGTTCGGCCGGGCCTGTTATCCCGCCCTTGGCGCCGTGCCCGACCCCGTCGACCTCGCCGTCGTGGCGGTTCCTCCGGCGTACGTCGTGGACGTCCTCGAGGACGCCGGGGAGAACGGCATCACGGACGTCGTGGTGATCACCGCTGGATTCAGTGAAGCCGGTGGCGAGGGCGCCGGCCGGGAGCAGGAACTCAGAACAGTCGCCGCAACCTACGACCTCAACGTCGTCGGCCCGAACAGCCTCGGTATCATGAGTACGCCCCGGTCGATGAACGCGACCTTCGGGCCGGATATCGCGCCAGGCGGGTCGCTCTCATTCATGAGTCAGTCCGGCGCCTTCATCACAGCCGTCCTCGACTGGGCGGCAGATCAGGAGCTCGGCTTCAAGGACGTCGTCAGCCTGGGGAACAAGGCCGTGATGGACGAGACCGACTTCGTCACACACTGGGCCGACGACCCCGGGACGAACGTCGTTCTCGGCTACCTGGAAGGTATCTCGAAGGGGCGCGCGTTCATCGACAGCGCCCGCGAGACCACGCAGTCCACTCCGGTCGTGGTCGTGAAATCCGGGCGAACCGCTGCCGGCGCACAGGCGGCGTCGAGCCACACCGGGACTATCGCTGGCAGTGAGGCCGCCTACGAAGCAGGGCTCGAACAAGCGGGGGTCATCCGGGCGAACAACGTCCAACAGCTCTTCGACTATGCACGCGTCCTCGATGGCCTCCCACTCCCGGCAGACGACACGGTCGCCATAATCACCAACGCGGGCGGCCCGGGCGTCATGGCGACCGACGCCATCGGCGACTCCCGGCTCAGGATGGCGCAGTTCACGGACGCCACGATCGACGGACTCCGAGACGTGCTCCCCGATAACGCGAACGTCTACAACCCCGTGGACGCCATCGGTGACGCCGACCTCGACCGGTTCTCGGCCGCCATCGACGTCGTCCTCGCCGACGAGAACGTTTCGGCTGCGATCGTTGTCTCCGCCCCGACAGCGATCCTGGACTACGACGGGCTCGCGGACGCAATCGTCTCGGCCCGGGACGAACACCAGAAACCGGTCGTCGCGTGCCTGATGGGTGGTGACCGGACCCGCTCGCCAGGCCGTCGCCTCGGCGATGCTGGCGTGCCGAACTACTTCGACCCTGCCCGCGCCGTCGACGCACTCTCCGCCCTCGATCGGTACCGAACGGTCCGCGAACGGGAGTACGAGCCACCCGCGACGTTCGATGACGTAGACCGCGACCGGGTACGAGCCATCCTCGAGACGGTCACAGAGCGAGAGACGAACCGACTCGGCGTCGAAGCGATGGGGCTCCTCGACGCATACGGCATCGACACACCAGCTGGCGCCGTCGTCGAAACACCCGAAGACGCGGTGAGCACAGCCCAGTCCATCACGGGGGACGTCGTCATGAAGATCGTCAGCCCCGACATCACCCACAAGTCCGACATCGGGGGCGTCAAGGTTGGCGTCCCGAACGAGGACGTCTACGACGCCTACGAGGACCTCGTGACCCGGGCGCGGAACTACCAACCCGACGCCACCATCATCGGCGTCCAGGTGCAGGAACTCGTGGACACCGAGTCGGGCACCGAGACGATCATCGGCGCCAACCGCGACCCCCAGTTCGGCCCGCTCGTCCTCTTCGGCCTCGGCGGCGTCTTCGTCGAGATCCTCGAGGACACGACGGTCCGCGTCGCCCCCATCAGCAACCGGGAAGCCGGCGAGATGCTCGACGACGTGCAAGCCGCACCACTACTCCGGGGCGCCCGCGGCCGTGACCCCGTCGACAGGGACGCACTCCGGGACTGTCTCGGACGCCTCAGTCAACTCGTGACGGACTTCCCCGCCATCCTCGAACTCGACGTCAATCCGCTCCTCGCGTCACCCACCGGCGCGATGGCGCTCGACCTCCGGCTCACGGTGGACCCAGACCAGCTATGACGACCAGACTCATCGCCTCGACACGGGAGAGCACCGGAAAGACCAGTATCGCACTCGCACTTGCCCGTCTGGCACGGGAGCGCGGAGCGAGCGTCGGCTACATGAAACCGAAGGGGACACGACTCCAGTCGAACGTCGGGAAGACACTGGACGCCGACCCAATGCTCGCCCGCGAACTCCTCGAGCTCGACGGCGAGCTCCACGACCTCGAACCCATCGTGTACTCGCCGACGTTCGTCGAAAGCGCGATCCGAGGCCGCGAGACCGCCGAAGACCTCAGGGACCGACTCGAGACAGCCCACGAGGCCCTCACGACCGATACGACGGAACTCTTCGTCGAGGGCGCCGACTCGATCTGGACCGGTGGCGTCGTCGACCTGACCGACCCAGACATCGCCGACCTCTTCGACGCAGACGTCACCCTCCTCGCAACATACGAGCAGGCCCGAGACATCGACGACGTCATCGCGGCGGCCGACGCCTTCGGTGACCGGTTCGATGGCGTCATCTTCAACGGTGTCCCCGACGGCCGATACGACGACGTCGAGTCCGACGTGGCCTCGTTCCTCGAACGCCGAGGCATCCCCGTCAGGGGCGTCCTCCCCCGACTCCCCGAGCTCGCGGGCGTGTCCGTCGAGGAACTCGCGGACGAACTTGGGGCGTCGCTCCTCGTCGAGCCCGCCACCGATGGCCAGGCCCGCGTCATCGAGCGATTCCTGGTAGGGGCGATGAGCGGTGAAACCGCGTTGAGTCACTTCCGTCGGACGAAGGACGCGGCCGTCATCACCGGCGGCGACCGGGCCGACCTTCAGACCGCTGCACTGGACGCCCCGGGCGTCAAGGCAATCGTTCTTACCGGTGGCTACGAGCCATCGGGCGCCGTGCTCGGCAAGGCAGCCGAACGCGGCATCCCCGTGCTGCTCGTCAACGCAGACACCCTCACGACGGTCGAACGCGCAGAATCAGTCGTCCGTTCAGGACGCGTTCGGGACGAAGCGACCGTCGACCGGATGCAGGCGTTGCTGACCGAACACGCGGACGTCGACGCAATCCTCGACTAAGTCGAGAACGCTTGCCGTCGATAGCTGCACGCTCACGATCTCCCGATGCGTCAGCAGAACTACCCGGAGCGGCTGGTCGTTCATCCGGTGGCGATACCTGCGTTCTCTAGAGGAGGTTGTCAGGTTCGACCCAGACGACGAACCGGTCGTCTCGACGAATGACGCCCCGGGTCGTCTCGGTAGCCGTCGATTCGTCGACGTCGGCTTCGTCGACGCGTTCGACCTGATGCACGTCGTCGATGAGCAATCCCTTCCCGTCGTGGTCACTGAGTACGACGATGCGGCGTCCTGTCGTCTCGCCGGCAACGTTGAGCGCGACCTTCGGATCGACGATGGTCGTCGTCTTCCCCCGGAGATCCACCACACCGACGACCTGGTGGTCCGCGTTCGGGACCGGTGTGATGTCCTCGTCCGCATCCACGATCTCGTCGACGTTCGCGATGTCCATGCAGAACCGACTGTCGCCGAGGGAGAACTCCAGCACGTACGGTTGGCTTGCCATACTCCTCGTCAGATAGGTGGGGGCTAAACCTTTCGCCCGTCGTTATCCATCCTGAGAATCCGCGGTTCTGTCGTTCTCAATCCCGGAAATACCCCGCCTGATAGACGGTAACCTTTACGTGCTGGGTTACTTTCCTTAGGTCGATGGAGCCGGTGGACGTGCTTCGAGTACTCGGCAACAAATACAATGCCGAGATCCTGCAGGCCACGCACACGCCGAAGTCAGCGCAGGAGCTCTCAGAAGAGTTGGACATCCCCATCGCGACGAGCTATCGCCGCATCGAGGAGCTCACCGAGCACGACCTGCTGGAGATGGAGGGGAAAGAGCTCTCGGATGAGGGCCGCCGAACGAAGGTCTACCGGCGTCGGATCGACGAGCTCACCGTCACCTTCGGGATGGATGAGACGGAGCTCGAGTCGAAGGAGCGCACAGAAGCCAAGAACGCGCTCGTGGACGTCTGGTCGGACCTCCGAACGAACAGCTAACCACGCGTTTTGGGGCGCGCTGCGGCCGCTACTGATTATAGGAGCTAATAATCGGAGGGGGACCTTTATGCCCTTGCTCACGGAGTTGAAAACGGAGCTAAGCACGTATCATGCGCGTAATCGAAGCCCTCTATCTGGTGTTCAGCGGCACCCTCGCCGTAGCCGGCCTTGCGATGGTCGGACTCGCGGTCCGGGCGTACTCGCGGTCCGGACGTGCATCGATGATGCACCTCTCACTGGGATTCGCGCTCGTCGTCGCTGCGTCACTGGGAACGACGGTGAGTGCTTTCGCAACAGGGTTCGAGGGAGCGCGAACCCTGCTCACCGTCAACTACCTCATCACGACCGCTGGCTACATCTTCGTGATGTACAGCATCGTCGCACCCGACTAACACCACGATAGAGCGACAGACTGGGAGTACCCGACACACGAGACCGAACCGCCGGCCGATGCACCAGACCCCCGCTGGACCCCCGCATCTCGCACTTCTTCGCACACAACCTGCAGCTTCGTACCGATGGGACACGAAACGATAGCCAAGAATACCTGAAGACATACAGGCACCCAGAGCCGTCGCCAGCCCGGGGGTATCACGAGTTCGTGTTCAGAATGGACCGCCAGAAGCCGGATGAATCCGATTGGGTAGGTGCGGGAATCAGTCGAACTTCGAGCGGACGCGGTCGAAGAGTTTGATGCGGGCCTCCGCGGCCTCGTCGCTCTCGTCGAGTCCCGCTTCGTCGATGAGCTCTTCGAGTGAGATCTCGATGACGGAGCCGTCCTCCTCGACGTAGGTTCCCGTGGGTTCGCCCGGTGACTGTTCCGTCTCGCCGGTCTGGGCGTCGACCCATTCGAAGCCGTGATCGGGTTTGCGCGCGGGTTCGATGTCGAGCAGGTCGGTCAGTCGGGCCTCGAGGCGTCGATACGCCTTGCTGGCTGGTGTGTCGGGTTCCATGTCCACCACGGGGCGGCCCTTCCGGATGCCGAGTTTCACGTTCTCGTCCCGGGGGATGCTCGCGGTGACGGCGTCAGTCATGCCCAAGGCAGTGGCGATTCCCTCGACGTCGTCGAATGCGCCGCCACCTGTACGGGTGAAGACCGCGCCGACGACTGGTTTGTCGAGTTTTTCGACGAGTTGCCCGGTCTTCCCGGCGTCCGTGAGTGAGGAGAGTTCCGCGGTCGTCACTAGCAGGACGCCGTCGGCCGCGGCGATGGCGGCGGCGATGTCGTGACTGAGTCCCGCACCGGCGTCGAGTATCACGATCTGGTGGTCTGCCTCGAGTTCGTGCACGACGCGTTCCAGCCGCCTTGCGTCGGCGTCCGCGAAGCGCTCAAGCTCCGTGGATCCGGGTACGACGGTCATGCCATAGGCGTCGTAGCACGCAGATCGCAGCGGGGCCTTCCCGGCGAGGACGTCGTGGAGGGTTGCTTCCGGCTGGATGCCGACGAGTCCGGCGAGGTTCGCCATTCCGAGGTCGACGTCGACGATGACGACGTCGTAGCCGTCGGCTGCGAGCGCGGCGCCGAGATTGACGGTGGTCGTGGTCTTGCCCACGCCACCCTTCCCGCTCGCGACCGCGAGAACGAACCCGTCTGCGTCGTCGTGTGCCGGCATTCTATCTTACCCGAGGTAGTCGGTCTGTGCTACATAAGTGTGGCTCAATTCGTGCCCTCGGTTGGTCCAGAATCATTAGATGGAGAGGAGGCTTCCGACGAGTTCGAGCGTCATGACGCCGATGGCGCTGCTGACCCACGTGAGGACGACGAAGTGCATGTAGGAGTTGACCTTGTGGCCGCCGTCGACGACGCGGATGATGAGGGAGGAGAGCAGAGAGTTCACGAGGACGGTGATGACGAGCAGGTACTCGATGACCTGGGTGTCGTAGACGCTCGTGTGGATGAGTGAGTCGAAGTCGAAGGCCGAGCTGGAGGAGTCGAGCCCCATCGTCATCCCGGAGAGGACGTCGACGATGCCGAGTCCGATGAAGAACGCGAAGGTCGCGGCTGCCGTGATGCCGTAGAGGACACCGATGAGGGTCATGGTCGCCTGTTCGCGTTGTTCGCGGAGCTGGTTCACCTCGTTCATGTTCGCGCTTATGAGTTCGCCGAGGTGTTTCGGGTCGCCACCCATCTGACGGCCGATGAGGTACATCTCGCTGAACTTCTGGATGAGGTATGAGTGGGCGTCGCCGGTGAAGAACCGCCAGGAGGACTCGGCGTCGACGCGGAGGTTGAGTCGTTTGTAGAGGTCGTCGATGTTCTCGGAGAGCGCGCCGAAGTCCTTCGTCCGCAGTGTCTTCAGCACGGCCGTCGTCGTGGTCTGACGGGCGGTCTCGCTGGAGCCGAGCGCGCGGATGAAGCTCGTGAACTCGTCGTCCCGATCCTTCACGCGTGCCTCCTCGCCACGAGCGACCAGCCCCGGGATGATGAGGGGGGTCGTGGGGATGGCTGCGTAGAGCGGGAGTGGGACGCTGTCGGGGTCGATACTCGTCATCCCGAGGAGCACGGCGATCGTCGCGATGACGAGCACGACAGAGAGCAGGTAGCCAGCGGCCATCCCGGCCTGGAGTTTGCGTTCGGTTCGCGTGGTCATGTTCTCGGGGAAGTACCAGAGCGGGTCGTTCGGGGCGATGGAGTAGATGGCGAAGAGGAAGCCGGCCTGGACGAACGAGTACATGACGACGACGGCGCTGACAGTCATCGTGGGGTTCGTCCCGGAGAGGATGGGGAGGACGGTCGCGAACACGAGCGCGAACGTGACGGAGAGGACCATCGAGAGGTAGAGGTCCTTCATGACCTCGAGGTTGTCGAGGGCGGACTCGTAGACGGTCGCGTAGTTCCGGATCATCACGTTCTGTTCGCCCATGAGATAGACGTCAAGGCCCTCACCGGAGTTGATCGTGTACGCGAGTCGTTCGAAGAAGTCGGAGACGACCTTGCTGGGGACCTTCTTCGCGCGCATCCGGCAGGCGTCGTCGAGACTCTGGTTCCAGGTGTCGACGAGCTGGACGACGCGCCGGGTCTCCTCGGCGAGCGCGCCGTACTCGTTCTCGGAGGCGACGCGACGGAACACCTCCACGCGGTCGATGTTGGTCGTCGCGAGGACGGTCATGTGCGTGATGTAGATGTGGAACCGTTGCTCCATGGACTTGCGGCGCTGGTCCTGCTGGATCTTCGGGTAAATGGCTGCACTCCCGAGAATCAGGATTCCGAGGAGCGGTATCGGGAGTCGCACCATCAGGGGGACGTCGAGGGAGATGGCGGCGACGAACGCGAGGAAGAAGAATATCACGCTCGGGAGGATGATGAACCCGAGGTACTGTGGGACCGGCATGTCCATCTGCCGGTAGGATTCGACGATCGAGTCGACGAGGTTGCCCAGATCGAGGCCGCGTTCTCCGTGTGCGCCGCCGGTCTCGTTCTGGGTCGCCATCTGTTAGAACCCGCGTGCCATCGTGAATGGGAGGCCGTCGACCCCGTCACGCTGGAAGCCCTCGACGGTCTCGTTGAAGTCGTGGTACTCGATGAGGTCCTCCTGGATGACGCGCTCGATGATGTCGGCGCGGAACTCGAGTTCGTCGTAGATCTCGCGGGTGTCCTCGTAGCCGAGGAGGGTCGCGATCTGCTCCTCGAGGACGTACGAGTTGTTCATGCCCTGGAAGATGATCTCGTCCTCGACGGGGTCCCAGTAGAACGCCTGACGGGTGACGACACCACCCATCTCCTTCGAGTAGCCCTCGATCTCCTGGACGGAGGTGACGCGCCGGAGGACGTCGTCGCCCTGTTTGACGCGGTTCTGGAAGAGTGCGACGTCACAGTTGTCCATGAACGTCTCGGGGACGTTGATCGGTTCGCCGGTGAACCGCTGGATCATGGAGACGATGTCGCTCGCGTGGAAGGACAGCATGACCGGGTGACCGGTCTGTGCCGCCTGGAACGCCATCCGACCCTCGGCACCACGAACCTCACCGATGATGATGTAGTCTGGCCGTGAACGCAGTGCGGCCGCGACGAGGTCGAACATGTCGACGTCGGCGGAGTTCTCGCCCTGTCCCTCGCGGGTGAGGAGCTGCTGCCACGTGTCGTGTGGCGGGAGGACCTCGGCGGTGTCCTCTGCGGTGTAGATCTTGGAGTCCCGGGGGATGAACGACATGATGGAGTTCATCGTGGTCGTCTTCCCGGACGCCGTCTCGCCGACGACGAACACCGTCTGTTCGTTCTCCAGGCAGAGCCAGAGGTAGGCCGCGAGCTGGGGGCTCAGGGTCCCCCACTTCGTGATCTGGGCGACCGAGAGCGGGACCTCGACGCCCTGACGGATGGTGAGCGAGGGGCCCTTGAGGGAGACGTCGCTGCTGTAGATGATGTTGATACGGGACCCGTCGGGGAGCGTGGAGTCGACGATGGGGTCGCTGTCTGAGACGGGGTCGCCCATCCGTTCACCCATGTTCCGGAGCCAGGAGTCGAACTGTTCCTGGTCGCCGAAGTCGACGGTGGTCTCGAGCATCCCGTACGTCCCGTGGTCGACGTACGTGTGGCTCGGACCGATGACGTGGATGTCCTCGTTCTCCGGGTCACGCATGACCGGTTCGAGGGGGCCGAACCCGACGATGTCCCGGTTCAAACGGTACCGGATGTTCTCGAAGGTCGCCTGTGAGACAGGGATGCGGCCGACGCCGAATGCATCCTCGAACGCCTCCTGGATGACCGGTATGGCGGCCCGCATGCGCGCCATCGCGACACGCGGAGAGGTGGCCGCGTGGCGAGCCTTTCCGAGCATGTCGTTCCCGCCGAGGTCGGCGGAATCGAGCGAGAGCTGTGCACGGGATTCGCCCGCCATCTTGTCGGCAAGCGTCTCCGGCGTGAAGTTCCGGACGATCTGCGTGGGCGAGAGCCCCCGGATCTTGTTGATGACGCTCCCGCCACCGGTCTCGTCGATGCGGACGGTCTCGTCGAGGAGCTCCTCGAGTCGGTCGTCGTACTCGGTGTCGATCTCGGGGGCAGGTTTCTTGACGCTCTTCTCGAGAATGCGGTTCCTGACGTTGTCGAAGATCGCGGCCTCGGGACCCGAGAGCTCGGGTTCGATGCAGTAGTACTTCGTGTCCTTCCCGAGGTCGCCGTAGACGTGGCAGTAGATCGGGCCGCCCACGGGGTAGAGTACGTTGGGCTTCCGGGCTTCCCAGTCGCTGCCGGGCGCGTCGATGAACTCGGGGTACTCGCCGGTGAACTGCTTGAACCGCTGGAGGTACTCCCGGAGATGGGGGTACCTGCTCGCGGTCTCCCGCAGTTCGTGCCCAATCTGTCTGGTCCCGTGGTCTGCCATATGTTAGTGCCTCACGCCACACTCCGGCTTTCGATGACGATTCCCGTCCCCGACCGGACGGAGAACCCGATGGTGTCACCCACCTGTTCGCCCATCCCGGCGAAACGCTTCACCTGGATGCTCCGACGGACGTCGTTCCCGACCTCCGCCATCTGAATCTGGATGAACACGTCTGCGATGGAGCGGAACGGCCCGATGGCTTCGTCGTCTACCGTACTGGGGTCCACTGTCAAAACAATTACTTTTCCTTGCGTCGTGATATCCCTGAAGAAGGAGATGATCTCGAGCGCTGCCTGCCGTTCCTCGTTCTGGCGGACGAGCGCCTCGAAGTTCGGGTCGTTCCGCAGGATGGCGTCGAACGTATCGATGACGATGACGTCCGCGTCCCACATCTCCTCGGCTTCCATAAGCCGCTTCAGGAGCTTCTTACGGTTACTCTTGTCTTCGTTCCCGCGGAGGGCGCTCGTTCCGCTGTCGACGTCGGCCTGCAGGAACAGGAGTCGCTCCCAGAGCAGGTGTTTCTCTACCTTGTAGTCGAGTGAATGCATCTGGTCGATGAATCCCCTGACCGTCAGTTCGGTCGACAGGAGGGTTACGGGGATGTCCTGTTCGCAGAGCCCGAACGAGAACCGCTGGCTCAGCGCGCTCTTCCCGGCCCCATAGTCACCCTCGATGAGGACGATGCTGCCCTGTGGGATACCGCCGCCGAGTTCGTTGTTCAGACGGTCACGGTCCGATAAGCCGAGCGAGTAGAGATTGTTAGCGGTCATGTTGGCACCCTGAACTGTAGTTCCTCCCGGTCGCCGTTCACGATGACGAGCACCCGGTGGTCGCCCGCCGAGAGCGACACGCCGGAGATGGTCACGCGGACGACGGTCCCCGGCCGCCACGACGAGTCCACGAGGACTTCGGTCGTCGCACCGGTCTGGTACGCTCCGTCGAGCAGTATCTCGAAGTTCGTCGGATCATTCGAGAGTGGTTGTGACCCGGTATTCTTCACGAGGAGCGTCAGGTTACCATCACCAGACTCGTTGTAGATGGACGCGGGACTCCCCGCGTCGCTGATGATGGCGATGTCGGTCCGGATCTCCGAACTGACGTCGGCACTCCGGTCACCGAGTGCCGCCCCGATTCGTTCGACACCGTTCGTCATCGTACCCGCGACGGATGCCGCGACGAGCAGGCTCGCGATGAACAGGATCAGGGTCGACGACGCGACGCTTGCCACGCTAGAGCACCTCCGTCGCACTGACGCCGGTCCCTGAAACGACCTTCACACGTTGGGGCTGTTGCGTAAACCCGCTGAGCGTTACGTTGAGCGTTTCACCGGGCGCCCAGATATCCGTCCCGCTGGTGCCGGAAACGTTCGAGGACGCCCAGGACGCTTGATAGACACCATCGACGACGACGTCCGTCTCGCTCACCGTGAGCGTCGTGGACCCCTGGTTGAGGACCTCGACGGTCAGATTGCCGTTCGAATCGTTGTGTGACGTTGTCGCGATCATGATGTCGGTGTTTCGTTGGTCGAGCGCGCGGTCAGCCTGGTTCTCCTGTGCCGCCGTGACATCCTCGTAGCCATTGTAGGCCCCGCTGTAGAGGATGCCGACGCTGACGAAGGCGGCGATGAAGACGATCGCTGCCGAGCCACTAACGCTGAATCCCATCTGCGTGGAGGTTCTCGCAGCGCTCGATGATGCCGCGCTCGAGGTCGCCATCGGCGAGCTCCTCGATGTACTCGAGACTCTGAAGGTGGTCGTCCATCGTCAGCTCCGTCGTCCCCATCTCCTGGCGGTACACGTGGTCGGAGTCCGAGAGCCCTTCCAGGACGGTGAACAAGTGGTCTTTCGCCTCGGTACTGATCCAACCAATCCGCTCGTAGTAGTTGAGCGTGCGAACGGTATTCCGGGGACCGAATTCGTCCAGCAGGCCGGTCAACCACTCGAAGACCACGACGTCGGCGAGGTATCCGCTCGGTGGTTCCTGGAGGTGTGGTGTATCGTTGGACCCCCCAATCATCCCCGTCGCCGACGGCGTCGACGTCGGCTCCGACGCGGGTTTTGGGGATTGGTCTACGTCTGGGCCCGATTCTGGTTCCGGGTCCGGCTCAGACGCTGATTCCGACTGCGCCTCGACGGGCGGCTCGTCTGTGCCTGCCGCAGGGTCTTCGAACAGGTCCACGTCGTCGCCTGTCTCGGTGTCGTCGAGTGCGTCGGTTTCGTCATCGGCGGCCTCGTCGATGTCGTCGTCGATGAACAGGTCACCGGGGTCATCGGCGTCATCGTCGAAGCCGACATCCGGTTTGTCGTCGGCATCGATGCCCTCTTCCTCGAGGTCCGAGTCAGCCCATTCGGCATCGCCGGACTCGTACTCTGCCTTCAGGTCCTCGAAGGACGTCCCGCCACCCGACCCTTCATCGTCAGATTCGGCGGCGTCCGCTGTGGCTTCTTCGTCATCGTCCATGTCGAAGTCGTCCATGCCACCGAGGTCGTCTCCATCATCGAGGTCGCCCAGCTCGTCCTCGGGTTCGTCGAAGTCGTCGAGGGCGTCGTCGTCGAAGAAGTCCTCGGCTTCGGCCGACGCGATGTCGTCGTCGAGTTCCTCGTCGTCGTCCGGATCCTCGCCGTCGTCGTCGAACAGGCCGAAACTGTTTCCGCCCCCGCCCTCGACCATGCCGCCTCCGCCACCGGGTTGGACGTCGTCGACGAACGGGTTCACACCACGGGTGACCATCTCGTAGATCTCCAGGAGCTTACGCACGTTCTCCTCGACGTCGTCGACGCTCTCACTGATCTGTTCGTTCTCGCTGCGAACCGTGTTGGCCTTGGAGGAGACGTTCGCCATCTCGGTCTCGAGCTGGTCGATACGGTTCTGGAGTTCGGAGACGTTGGCGCCGCCCCCGTCGCCACCACCGTCGTCGTCCATGGAGTCGAGTCCGCCGAACTCCTCGTCGAAGTCATCGAAGTCGTCGTCCATGTCGAAATCATCGTCGCCCCCGGTGGCGTCGGTGGCGGTCTCGCCGTCATCGTCGTCTTCGCCACCCAACCAGCTGGCCATCCCGAGTGCCAGTGCCCCGGCCTGGAAGAGCACGACCACGGACGGGACGAGGTGGATATACTTCATTGATGCAAAGGAGGCGTCTTTCCGGTTATTAAACTTCCCCCCCAGTTCTCAAAACTATGAATCAGGATTCTCCGGTGGAACACACGCCTGAATCCGAGCCAGAAACGGCCACATCGCCCAGATTCGAAAGCGTCGAAAGTCATCCCTGTCCGTCATATCAGGCTCGAGAACGGTGTTGTGAGCAGTACTCCTCCCATCAGTCAGGGTTGGAGAACGCGACAGAAGCCGAATCACCGGAATCGAACCGTTGTTGAGCTCGCGTATCGGGGTCGTCGTTCTCGACTAGTTCCCCATCGAGGAGAGGCGAGCGATGTAGACGAGACTCAGGACGTGGTCGGCCATATCGAGCTCGCGGGTGTCATTTACGGCGACCTCCTCGAAGGCTCGAGCGTGGTCCCGGAGTTCCGCTGCGGCGTTCTCGCCCAACCACCCGATCTGCTCGTAGTAGTCGACGACGGAGAGCGTTTCTCGGACACCGACACGCCCGAGGAGGAAGTCGAGCCACTCGAAGAGCGTTATCTCAGCCGCGTACTTGCCCGGGATGGCTTCGAGGTAGGGGCGTTCGAGGGAGTCGGGGTCGGCCGAGCTTTCCATGAGCAGGAGCTGCTTCAACTGGGCCGACCGAAGCACCTCTTCGGCCGAATGGTCGTGCTCGGCCATCCGCTCCTTGATCTCGCGGAGGTTCTTGTCGTCACCGGCGACGGCTCGCCGAAGCTCGTTCGGGTCGTACTCCCGGGGATCGATCGTCATTCGTTGACCTCCACGTTGTCAGCGGAGGTGAGTTTTTCGACGGTGCCCGAGAGCTCGTCGATGGCGCTTGACTGCGACTGAGTCGCATTCACGATGCGATCTGTCGCTTCTTCGGCTTCCTGGGCGTGCTCCTGCACGTTCTCGATTGTGACAATGACCTCTTCGACGGTAGTCGCTTGTTCATCGTTCGCGCGCGCGACCTCCGTGATGCCAGTCGCGGCTTCGTCGACCGCCTCCGCAATCTCCTCGAGCGCGGTGAGTGCGTCGGCGATCTCGTCACCGGCACGATGGATCTGTTCGTGAGATTCCTCGACAGCGACCACCGTCTCGTTCGCCTGCTGCTGGACGTCGGCGATACTGGTCGCAATCTTCTCCGTGTGTGAGCGGGTCTCGTTCGCGAGCTCCTTCACCTCGTCCGCAACGACCTCGAATCCACTGCCGGCCTCGCCCGCCCGTGCGGCTTCGATGTTCGCATTGAGCGCGAGGAGGTTCGTCTGGTCGGCGACCTCGGCGATGACCTCGACGACGTCCTCGATGTCGTCCATCTTCGCCTCGAGTGCGGTGACGGACTCGACCAGGTCGTCACTGATGTCGATGACACTGTCCGTTGCGTCACTTGCGCCCTGGCTCGCCTCGAGCCCCGATGATGCGGCTGCCTGTGCCTGCTCGGCTGCTGATGCGACTTGATCGGAGGACGCTGCGACCTCCTCCATGCTGGCGGAGAAGTTCTGCATCTCGCTCGACGCGTCGGAGAGCATGTCCGTCTGGGACGTCACCGTCTCGGCGATCTCGCGGGCTTCCGACGCCGCATCGTGGATCGACTGCGCGAGGCTCTCGGTCTGCTCGTCGACCGCACCGACGAGTCGCTCGAACTGTTCGCCCATCGTGTTCAACTCACCGACGACCGAGAGGAGTTTGTCGTCGACGTAGCCGTCGGCGTCGAACTCCGCCCGTGCATCGAGATTCCCGTTCATCATCGCGTTCATGGTGGTGCTCATCTCCGAGACGAGTTCCTCCACAGCTTCAGCGCGACGGACGTCTTCCGTCCGGTCGTTGATCGTCTCGACGACCGCGACGAGTTCACCGTTCTTGTAGAGCGGTCGAGCGGTGAACGTGATCTCGTGTTCCTCGCCCGCGCGGTCCATCATGGTCGAGTCATCGGCGTACATCGTGTACTCCGTGTCGGCCCGATTGATACCGAACTCCTCGTCGGCAGTCTCCGGCGCTTCCAGGACCTTGTCAGCCAGCGTCTTCACCCGCCGACCGTCCGGATAGAACGCCTCACTGACGTGTTCCATCCCGAGCGCTTCCTCGGTCGGACAGCCCGTGAGGTCGGCGAGCGCGTGGTTCCACGCGACGACCTCGCCGTCGGCGTTGATCATGAACACTGCCATGCCGATGCCGTCGATGAGCGCGTCGTCCTCGACGTTCAGGCCATCACCTGCACCGGTGTATTCGGCGACGCCAGCCTGGATGTCGTCGAGAACTATCCCGAACCCTGCGTTTAGGTTCTGTTCGACTTGCGCCCGATGGGACTCGGGAACGTCTTCGAGGGCGGCACTGACAACACCGGAAACTGCGCCTTCGTAGGCGCCCACGAAATCGACTGCATCGATTCCCGCCGCCTCGAACTCGGGCACGTACGTACCCGCATCGGGTTCGTGGTCATCGAGCAGGTTCTCGAGGTGGTCGACGGTTGATTCTGGGAGGCCTGGATCGATGGCGGTCGCATCTGGCGTGTATCGATTGCGCAACGATGCGAGGTCCCGTCGATCTGGGGTGGCCGACACACTCTCGGTGGCGGTACCGCCGTCGGTCGCCGTGTCGAGTGAGTTCGACCGGGTCAGTTTCTGCAACACGCGGCTCAACATACGACCATGAGAACCCGCAAGGATGTATAAAAGGGTTCCCACGACGTTACCAAAACTGATACCCGCGTCACCCGTGCGTAAACAGCAATACTCGGTCCGTTTCGTTCACCAGACAGAACGATATTGGGCGGGACGGATCGATCTGACGCTGCTCGGCCGTGGTGTCCAGCACCTCGTCGAACGGCTCGCCGCATACAGGGCACGTGGCGTCTCCCCGATTCTCAAAGAGCGTTGTCTCTCCAGAATCGCGGATGAGCTTGAGCGAACTACGGATCTCGTGAAGGTCGATCCCCGTCATACAGGGAGTCTATGCTCCGGGTAGAAAGCATTAGCCCCGCGTTCTCCGTGTTTTCAGCGATGATAACCAGCCCTAAACACTTTAGTACTGGTTTGGAATCTATGGAGGCAGGCCCTGAGCCCAACACCGGGTTCTGGGGCGTAGAAGGCAACCAACAATGTTCGAATTCATCAACGACCCCGAGGAACGTGGGCAAGTCGGTATCGGCACACTCATCGTGTTCATCGCGATGGTACTCGTCGCCGCTATCGCCGCCGGCGTCCTCATCAACACCGCCGGCTTCCTCCAGACGAAAAGCGAGGCCACCGGCCAAGAAGCAAGCTCACAGGTGTCGAACCGCGTCACCGTCGTCTCCGCATACGGTAACGTGACGGCAGATAAATCCGGTGTCGACTACGTCAATGTCACCGTCATGCGCGCAGCAGGGGCAGAGAACATCAACCTCTCTCGCGCTACCATTCAGTGGATTGGACCAGACACCGCCCGGACACTAACGTGGGCAGATGCTGCTGGTGTCGACAGCTACGAACTTGACAAGGTTCGTGGCGACAATGACCAAGTCCTTACCGATCAAGACAGCCGGATCACAATCGTGATGAACGCTAGCGCGATTCGTGGAGGTACCCCTCTTGGTGAGGGCACCGACGCACAACTAACGATCACAACTCAGTACGGGGCAAAGACGACCTACTGGGCAACAGTTCCGGAGTCCCTGCAGGGTAAGAACGTCGTGGAACTCTAACCGATGTTCGAGTTCATCAACGACCCCGAGGAACGTGGGCAGGTCGGTATCGGCACACTCATCGTGTTCATCGCGATGGTACTCGTCGCCGCAATCGCCGCCGGCGTCCTCATCAACACCGCCGGCTTCCTCCAGACGAAAAGCGAGGCCACCGGCCAAGAAGCAAGCTCACAGGTGTCGAACCGCGTCACCGTCGTCTCCGCATACGGAGATGTGAGTACGGCAGATGAAGGGAACGATTCCGTAACGAACGGTACTGTCCATTACGTTAACCTCACCGTAATGCGATCGGCTGGATCGGCAAACATCAATCTGTCTCGTGCTACGATCGAGTGGATTGGTCCAGTCAACGCGGTCACCCTTACGAATGGCCCCAATGTGGCTGCCGATACGAATGACACACAGTTCGCTACAGTAGCGGTAAAAGGTGATGATCCTCAGGTTCTCACCGATCAAGATAGCCGGATTAAACTCGTCCTGAATGCAACGTCAATCCGGAACGACGGCCCTACATTCGACGGAGGGGTCACTAAGTATGATGGCCTCAGGGAAGGTGAGAACGTGAAGCTCACCATCACGACCCAGTACGGTGCGACGACGTCCTACTGGGTGTCCGTGCCCGAGTCGCTCCAGGGTAAGCAGGCGGTCACCCTCTAAGCCGGTTCGCCGTATCGCCCTTTAAACCAACTATCACATTCATTTAGCGTGCCATCGCTCTATACACTGGAGAAGGACCAGAACCACGATCAGTTGATCACCCTGCTCCGGGAGAGCGACAACGCTACTATTCGGAAACGCGCCGCCGAGATCATCGGCGAAATCGAGTCGCACAAGGAGGCGACCGACGCCCTCGTTGGCGCAGTAAAGAGTGACGAGAACTCGAGCGTGCGTGCAGCAGCTATCGACGCCCTCTCGAATCTGGAGGCCGTCGAATCCCTCCTTCGTGCGCTCGGGAAGGACGTCTCGAACGACGGTGCTCAGTGGGCGCAAGCCGAGTCATTCGTGAGTGACCTCTCGGACGACGAGCCGGAGCTCCGGATGGCAGCGGCGAACGTGCTCGGCCAGCTCGGTAATTCGACGGCAGCACGTCCACTGGCGCAGCGACTGGAGGTCGAACCCGACCCGCGAGTTCGTGCTCGAATCATCCGGGCCATTGGACGGGTCGGCGAGCCGAGTGCTGCTGGTGTCCTCGTCCACAGCCTGCAGGACGAGCCACTAACGATCCGGCGTGAGGCAGCGGACGCACTAGGGAATCTCGGTGGGGAGACCGCGCTGAAGGGGTTGCTCGGAATCGTCGGCGACGAGAGCGAGGTCATCCGACGGACGACTGCCAGTTCGCTCGGGCAGTTCGGGAACGAGAAACCGGTGGACAGCCTCATCGCGTTGTTGTCGGACGAGAGCGACCTCGTCCGCCGGGCCGCGGTGTTCTCGCTCATCGAGATTCTCTCGAACGTCCCCCCGAAGCGGAGTCACGATCTCCGCGAGATCATCGTCGACCGGATGAGTGCGACCGATGATCGGAGCGTCGTTGAGTCGCTCGTGGAGATCCTCGAAGAGGGGATGCAAACGCACCAGCGGCGGAACGCGACCTGGATGCTCGGTCGAGTCGCCGGAGAAGAGAGTCAGGATCTCGCGATTTCGGCACTCGTCGAAGCCCTCGCTGATTCGGACGATCTCGTCTCCCAGTTCGCGGCCACCAGTCTCTCCGAGATCGGGGGTCGGACAGTGGAGACCGCACTGCTGGATGTTCTGGCTGATGGGACGAACGAGGACGCCGTTGCGATGGCGGCGTTCTCGCTCGGTCGCGTCGGTGGTGACCGAGCCCGGGAACAGCTGCAACGGCTCGTAGATGAGACCGAGAGTGACGAGATTCGGCGGCGGGCGTTCTCCTCGCTGTCGAAGCTCGGGAGTCACGGCAGTGTCTAATCGACATGCGGCCCGGCTTTCAGACGCGAGAATCGCACGCAAAACGTTAAATAGCGATATGAGGTACCTACAGCAATCACCGTTCCCTGCCGTCGATTTCGCATTCGAGATCGAGGATCGAGCAGGGCGGACAGGTGGTGACGAACCAGCACATGAGTGAGTCGGAATACAAGGTCGCTGACGCTCCCGGAAAGTTCCTGCAGGCCGTGAAGGACGGCCGGAAGCTGCAGGACGCGTCCTGGAACAACGGCCGGATCCTCCTGTCCAACAAGCGCATCATCATGGCGACCAACGATGGGAAGCGCACGATCCCGCTTGCGAAGATCGCCAGCCTGAGCGGCCGGTACGACGTCAATCAGACGGTCGCGCGCGTGAGCGACTATATCTCGTTGTCCCTCGAGAACGAGGCGGTCATCCTCATCTCGGTCGGGGATGATACCGAGAAGTTCGAACTCAAACTCTACGGCGCACTCCTCGACCAGCGAGAGGTCACGGTCCGACACCCAGCCGTCAAGGGCGGTGTCGTGCAGGACACCACCTACGAGCGGGCCCGGATCAAGGTCGACGAGGACCAGTTGAACGTCGCTCTCGCGAACGGCCGGTTCGTTCCCGTGGACCTCGACGACGTCGGATCCGTCGAGGCGAACTCCCAGGAAGTCCAGGGGGAGACGAAGCCCGTGCTCGACATCGAGCACACCCAGGAGGAGGCGAGTGTCCACACGTATTTCGCGGGCGATTCCCACACCTGCGCGGTCCTCGAGTCCTTGTTCAAGAAGGGCGCGCGCAAGAGCCGTGCGTCGGTCGAGCTGTCGCAGACGGAGAAGCGCGTCCTCATGGCGCTCTATTCTGGCGTGTCGTCGTTCGAGATTCCCGACTTCCTTGGGATGCCTGTGGACGACGTGGAGGAGATCTTCGAACGCCTCATCGAGGTCGACGTCCTCGACGAGGTCCGGACGCGTCGAGAGGTCTCATTGAAGACGCGAGGTCGGAACATTGCGAGCGAAGCGATCAACGAAGAGTAACCTCATTCTGCAGTATGACAGCGTTGGCCGCCCGGATGCACTATACGTTGACGTCCTCGATGCGATTGCTGACGGCGAGTCGGCCAAGTGACGTGAGGTGGAGTCCGTCTGGTTTGGTCTCGACGAGGTCCTTCTCGTCGAGTTTGTTCGAGAGGAGTTGGGCGCGGCTGGCGTCGATACCCATGACAGCGGCGAGGTTCGCGTCCGGTCCGGCAGTGTAGAGGCTGACGAGCGCTTCGATCTCGTCGGCGGTGACGTCGATCTTCTCGAACTCGTCTTTGAGGTTCTGGTACTCGATGCGGAGGAAGCGGCCGAGAACGTTCATGGCGCTGTCTGAGTCGAGGGCGACCTCTGTGGTGAGCTGGTCGGCGCCGTCCACGTGGCGGACGGAGAGTACGGGTTGCTCGCCCTTCCCGAAGTCGCGTGTGATGCGTTCGAAGTGGGTTACGGTGGAGATGGCGATGGTGAATGAGCGGTCGCCGCGGAACTCGACGGCGGCGTCCGTCACATAGAGTGTCGCGGGCGTCGGTGACTGTTCGGTCACCCGGCCACCCCTGCGGGCGGGATGTTTCGCGAGCACCTGGGTGCCGTTCAGGACGGCTTTGAAGAGGAGTTTCGTGAACCGGTCGACGGTCTCGCCTGCACCTTCGACGACGGCGACGTGACTGGCGTTCTCGGGGTCGCGATAGCCGATCGTGACCGTGTCCTCGAAGAACTCCTCGAGGCCACGTGGGGCGCGGCCGAGCTGGATATCGAAGATGCCGTCTATCGGGATGGTGGTCTTCTCGCCGTCGGTCGCCAGGACGAGCCGCTGCTGGCTCATCACGACGCGGCCCCGGGAGGGTTCCGCGTGCGTAGCCGCGTCTGGCACGATATCCGTCATGAAGTCGGCGATGACCGATTCCGTCACGAGTGCACGCTCCAGTCTACCCGCAGTTTGGGGGTAACGTATCGATAAAGCTTACTGCTCGGTGCGGCGGTAGATTCGGAGGCGGGGGTCGGCAGCGTCGAAGCCGTCCTTGATGTCGCGTGGAAGCGTTTCGGTCTGCCCGAGGACGAGGTAGCCGTCATCGGCGACGCTGTCACTGACAGTCTGGAGGATTGGTCGTTTGTACTGCTTGTCGATGTAGATGCAGACGTTCCGGCAGAACACGAGGTCGAAGCCGTCCTTTGGGTTGTCCGTGATGAGGTCGTGCCGGTCGAACGTCACCTGGTCGCGAGCCTCGTCCGCGATGCGGAAGTTGTCACCGTCCTGGTCTGCGAACCGCGTGGGATTCTGGAGGAAGGAGAGCTGGTCCTCGACGTCCGTGGTGCGCGTGCTCCGGTAGACGCCGTTGCGAGCGCGGTCGAGGGCGCCTTCGTCGATGTCAGTGGCTAGGACGTCGAACTGTCGTGCGTCGAGGCCCATGTCGAGGGCGAGCATGGCCACCGAGTACGGTTCGCGGCCGTCGGCGCAGGCGGCGCTCCAGATGTTCACCGTAGAGTTCGTGTCCGCGAGGTCGGCGATGACGTCACGGAGGGTCTCCCAGACCTTCGTGTCGCGGAAGAAACTGGTGACGTTCACGCTGAGTGTGTCGAGGAGTTCGTCTCGCTCGTCCGCCTCTGACTGGAGGACGTCGAGATACCCCCGGTAGTCGTCGACGCCGGTGCGACGCATCCGTGCGGAGATCCGTCTGTCGAGGTAGGCGTCGTCGTAGTAGCTGCTCGCGAAGGTGGTCTCGTCTTCGATGTACGTGAGGAGGTCTGTGAATCCGGTTGTTTGGGTCATAGTGTGAGGGTCTGGTTGTCGACGCGTTCGACGACGAACTCGCCGGTGTTCGGGTGGAATCTGATGCTTCGGCCGGAGCCGCCACCGGTGTCGGAGCCGGTGACGTCGATGTCGCGGTCGGCGAGGCCTGCTTCGGTCGCGGAGACGTTCTTCGCGCCGATGCCGCCGCCGGTCCCGATGTTCAACATCGAGCTGCCGCCTGCGAACTTCGCGGTTAGTTCGTTGGTGTTGCCGCCGGCGGCGGCGAGCTGTTCGACGAGCTGGTCGAGCCCGGTGTCGACGTACTTCGCGGCGTTCTCGGGCTGGTCGGGTGCGGCAGGGAGCATCGCGTGGAGGAGTCCGCCGACGCCGGTGCCGCTGGTGTCGTAGAGTGCGATGGCGACACAGGAGCCGAGGCCACTGGTCGCGAGCGCGGCGCCGTTTCCGGAGACGGCGACGTCGGCGACCCCGACGCGCACGAGCTTCCGGTCTGTTGCGTGGGTTCCCTCGTCCATTGCTCTAGAGGCGTTCGATGGTGGAGACGTCGAGGTCGGCGTCGACGTCCGTGAGTGCGGTCTTGAGGCCGCCTTCCTCCGGGAACGCACAGACCCGGCAGCCGATGTCGGTCTCGCCCTCGATGGTCGCGTCGAAGACGTAGGCGAACTCCTGGCTGGTCCCGAGCTCTGCGGCGATCGAGTCGAGGACGGCGCGGCCGAGGTCTCGGAAGTAGCCGGGGGTGGAGATGTCGATGGTGGTGTCGAGCGCGTTCGCCCACCCGTCGATGAAGCCTGACGCGGTGATGTTTCCGAGTTCACTGATTGCAGACTCCCGCATGGATTCGTCCGTCGTCCCCTCGGGGAGGAGGGCATCGGCGATGGTGTCTGCGCCGGCTTCGTCGAAGAACACCGTGAGGAAGCCATCCGGTGGTCCCGTGAACTCGAACGCCGCACCGATGTACTGCCCGTCGTCGAGGACGGTTGGGACGTTCTCGACCGGGACGAAATCGAGGTAGGAGATGGTGATGTCGGTCTCGATACCGGTGAGCTGGGTGATGTTCTCACCGACGGTATCCGCGCCGGCGGCGGTGAGCTGGATGAAGGTGGCGAGTTCGTCGACCCCGACGCCTTCGGCGTCCGGGTCCTCGCTGCGGACGATCGAGAGGAAGGAATCCGGTGAGGGCGTCATGTAGAACGAGCATCCGTACGGTGTTCCCGTGAACTGGAGGTCGCTCTCGAAGAGGAAGCCACATTCGTCGATGCTGTCGTCGGGACCGAGTATCGGCTCCCCGTCCGCCATCTGTGCGGGTGGCGTGATGTCGATGGTGGTGCCGAGGTAGTCGGCGAACCCATCGACGTAGCTGCTCGTCATGACGTTCGCGAGCTCCTGGAGGTACGCCGTGGCCTCGACGTCCCCTAATGCGTCGAGCGTGTGGTGTGCGCTTGCTTCGTCGAAGACGAGGACGGCGCGACCGTCGAGCCCGCCGGAGAACGCGATCGCGATCCGGTGTGGGTCGCTGGTGCCGATGTCGTCGAAGTTCGATGCAGGGACGAAGTTCGTCTGCGTCGCGTCGACGTGGACCTCCTCGCCCGTGAGGGCCGAGAGGGAGTCGGCTGCGTGGCTTGCGCCTGCGTTGCCGGTCCGGCTGAACGTGCCGAGGGCGTGGAGGTCGACCCGCATCAGATATCGTTGATCATGGCCACGAACTCCTCGATGTCGGGGAAGGAGTAGATGGTAGCCTCGACGTCGGCGTCGGGTGCCTTGAGGGTGGAGTCGAAGACCATCGCGATCTCGTGTTCGCCGGGGTCGATGCAGTGGTCGACGATGTCGTGGCCGGATGCCCGGACGAGCTGTGGGGTGGAGATGTCGATGGTTCGGCCGAGGACGTTCGCCCAGCCGTCGATGAAGCCACTGGTCATGATGTTTCCGACCTCGCGGATCGCGGAGCGCTCCATTTCGCTGTAGCCGCCGGTGGTCGTGCCGCCGTCGCTCGCCATCCCGCCGAGCATGGTGTTCGCGAGTCGTCGGGCGCTCGCGTCCTCGAACAGGACGAGGACGCTGCCGTATGGCCGTTCGACGAGTGGGATGTTGACGCCGACCTGCTTGGTCTCGCCGAGGGCGGTGCCGAGGTCGTCGACCTCGATGACGTTGATTCGGGTGATCTGCATCTCGGTCTCGACGCCGGTGAGCTGTTCGAGATGCTCGGCGACCGTCGAGGCGCCCGCTCGAGCCAGTTTGTTTACGGTTCGGAGTCGTCGGATATCGATCATCGTGCTCATGGTTAGAGAGTTGCCACGTCGAGGATGGTCACGACGTCGCCTTCGCCCAGCACCGCCGCCCCGCTGAGCCCGGGGATACCGGAGAGGATGCCTTCGAAGGGTTTGACGACGACCTCCTCCTGGCCTCGCACCTCGTCGCAGTGGATGGCGACCTGTCGTTCGGAGTCACGGATGCGGACGAGCATGCCGTTCCCGTTCCGGGTCTCGCCCGGGACCTCGAGTGCGTCGCCGAGACGGACGAGCGGGTAGACGGTGTCCTCGTCGTAGGTGACGACCTCCTCGCCGTCGACGGCTTTCACCGGTCGCATCCGGCTGATCTCGTCGACGGTCTTGATGGGGATGCCGTACTCCTCGCCGCCGGATTCGACGAAGAGGACCTTCACGATGGCGACCGTGACCGGGAGCGTCATCGTGAACGTGGTGCCTTCGCCGGGTACGGTCGAAACTTCGACGGTGCCGTCGAGTCGCGTGACCGTGTCGCGGACGACGTCCATGCCGACGCCGCGGCCGGAGACGTCCGTGACCTCGTCGTTGGTGCTGAAGCCGGGGTGGAAGACGAGGTCGGCGACCGCCTCGTCGGGCATCTCGTCGACCTCTTCTCGGGTCCGGATGCCTTTCTCGACCGCCTTCCGTCGGATGGTGTCGTGGTCGATGCCGCCGCCGTTGTCATCGACGGTGATACGGACGCGGTCGCGGTCTCGTTCCGCGCTGAGGGTGATGGTTCCGGTCCGGTCCTTGCCGTTCGTTTCACGCACCTCCGGTGGTTCGATGCCGTGGTCGACGGCGTTCCGGAGGAGGTGCATCAGGGGATCGGAGATCTCGGTGAGGATGGTGCGGTCGAGTTCGACGTCGTCGCCCTCGATCTCGAAGTCGATGTCCTTCTCCTGGGTGCGGGCCAGGTCGCGGACGAGCCGTGGGAACTTCCCGACGATCTTCTTCATCGGGACGAGCCGCATGTCCATGACGGTGTCCTGGAGGCTGGACGTGATCTTGTCGAGTTCGTCGAGCTCCTCCTCGGCACGCCGGTTCGCGCCCTCCGTGCTGCGTCGGAGCTTGATGCGCGTGGTGACGAGCTGTTCGACGAGGCCATGGAGGTCGTCGAGCTGGTCGACGTCGACGCGGACGGACTGGATGTCGCCGACCTTCTTCTTCGAGGCAGTCTCTTCGGGGTCGGCAGTGTCTGCTTCGTCGTCCGGGTCGGGGACGTCGTCGGTGATGTCGGAGACGCTGATCCCGGTCTGCTTCTGGAACGTGTCGAAGGTCGCTTCGACGTCGGCGGCCGGTTCTGGCGTTGCGACGACGAGGTCGAACCCGTCGTCGTAGTCGCCGTCGTCGATCGCCGAGAGTGACGGGAGCGCCCCAAGCACGTCGTAGGCGTCCTTCGCAGCTTCGAGGACGAACATGCTGTCGACGCCCTTCATCTGGGAGTTCGCCATCTCGACACGGACGTGGTGGATGCGGCCCTCGATATCGGTGAGGTCCGCTTCATCTACGGCATCGAACGGGTCGATATCACGGCCGTCTGTGTCCACCGACTCGGTCCCTGCTGTGTCGGCATCGGCGTCGTCGCCGACAGCGGCTGCTTGCTGGGATTCCTCGATTGTGGCTCGAACGGTCGCGATGGAGTCGCTGACGTCACGCTGTGTGTCGCCGGTCTCCTCGATGTCGTTCAGGCATGCCTCGATCTGGTCGACACCTGCGAAGACGGCGTCCATGCGGTCGCCGGTGACCTCGATGCGGCCCTGCCGCATCTCGTCCAGTAGGTCCTCGATCGCGTGCGCGAGGTCGCTCGCTCCCTCGAAGCCCATCGCGGCGAAGTTCCCCTTGAGCGTGTGCGCCGTGCGGAAGATGGCGTCCATCGCGTCGGGGTTCTCCGGGTCGCTCTCGAGCTCCAGGAGCGCGTTGTTCAGGTCCGTTACGTTGTCCTCGCCCTCGCGGACGAAGGCCTCCAGGTAGTCGTCCATTATGATCCTCTCCGTACAGAGTCGATGATTCCGGCGGCGAGCTCCTCGGCGGGGAGGACGTCGTCGACGCACCCCGTCTCGATGGCTCGCGCCGGGATGCCGAACACCGCGCAGGTCGACTCGTCCTGTGCGATGACGTGGCCGCCGGCTGCCTTGATCGCCCGTACACCTTCGGCGCCGTCGGCGCCCATACCGGTGAAGACGGCGGCCGTCACGTGGTCGTCCACGAGTTCAGCGGCAGATTCCATCGTGGCGTCGATTGCCGGGCGGACGCTGTGTTGGCGTTCGCCCTGGTCGAGCCGCACGCGAAGTCGGCCGTTCGAGTATGCGGAGACCCGCATGTGGTAGTCGCCTGCGGCGACGAGTCCCTCGCCGGTCCCGATCCGGGCGCCGTCGTGGGCCTCCCGGATGTCGTACTCGCTCGATGCGTCGAGTCTGGCGGCGAACCGCGAGGTGAATCCCTCGGGCATATGCTGCACGACCAACACCCGGAACCCGGCGTTCCGGGGGAGACTCGCGAGCACGGACTCGACGACGTTCGGGCCACCCGTCGATGCGCCGATGATGAGCGTCGGGTGCTCGATGAACTCATCGGGCGTCGTGGTGGAAGTGGCAGTCGTGTCGTCGCGCTGGGCTGGCGTCCTGACTGCCTGCGGGTTCGCTGCGGCGACGGACTGGACGGCGGCTACGAGCTCCTCCCGGCTGCCCGAGAGCTCGGTTGAGATGGTGCCGCCGGGTTTCGCGAACGCGTCGACCGCGCCGTTAGAGAGCGCCTGCATCGTCGCGTCGGCGCCCTCGGTGGTGAGCGCCGACAGCATCAGGACCGGCGTCGGGATGCGGTCCATGATCTCGCGCACGGCGTCGATGCCGTTCATCTCGGGCATCTCGACGTCCATGGTGACGACGTCCGGTTCGTGTTCGGCGACCTTCGCGACGGCCTGTTTGCCGTTCTGCGCCTGGTCGACGACGTCGATTCCGCCTTCCTCGAGGATGTCACTGATGACCGTTCGCATGAAGTGCGAATCGTCGACCACCAGGGCCCGCGTCATGCACCGAGGACGTTGTTGATGGCGTCCATGACGCTCGGTTTCTGGAATGGCTTCGTGATGTAGCCGTCAGCACCAGCCTGGACGGCCTTCTTCATCTTCTCCTCCTGACCGATGGACGTGCACATGATGACGTGGGCGCCGGCGTCGTGCTCCTTGATCTCCGAGGTGGCCTCGATGCCGTCCCGGATGGGCATGACGATGTCCATCATCACCAGGTCGGGGCGTTTCTCCTTGTATACTTCAACTGCCTCGACGCCGTTCTCGGCCTCGGCAGCGATGTCGAAATTCTCTTCGAGTATCTCGCGGAGCAGATTCCGCATGAACTCGGAGTCGTCAACCAGCAGGACCTCCTTTGCCATGGTTGCAGCAGCCTTTGGTGAAGTGAGTAATAAAGACTCCCCGCCGATTATCAGACGTGAGTCCGGTAGCAGGCGCCAGGACGGACGACGGCCCCGGTCTCGCCACTCGGCAGCTGGTAGTCGGTCCCTACTAGAACGGTGCGGTCGTTATTCGACGGCGTCGATGAGGCGGTCGATGTCGAGCCAGAGGAGGAGTTCGACGTCGGTCACTGTCTGCTCCTCGTCCGCCTCGTCGACCAGGCCCTTCCGGATGATGCCCCGGACGAGCTCTGATTCGATGGCGGTCGTCTTGATGCCCTGGAGTTCGGTGTTCCGGTCGATGTGTTCTTCGTGGTAGCTCGCGACCTCCGTGACCTCGTCGACGCGGATACCGATCTTCTGTTTGTCGTCGTCGCGATCCAGCACCAGGATGTTCTGTTCGCTCGCCCGCCCCTGGATCGAGAGGAACTCCCGGGGGTCGACGATGGCCGTGGTCTCACCGCGGAGGTCCATCACGCCGTCGACGGCCGCCGGTGCTCGGGGGACGCGGGTCACCTGTTTGGGTTCGACGATGCTGTCGACGGTCGCGATGTCGATCGCGCACTTCTCGCCACCGAGCATGAACTCCACGACGTGTGCCGCGGCTTCCCGAACGGCGTTGGCTCCGGGTTCGCCGTCGCCGCCCTCCCCGTCGTCCTCGTGCGCTCGAGCCGCCTCGATCGCCGTCTCCGCGCCCGGGACGTCGCTATCCTCGATACTCATTGCTCGTACCGGCGAGAGCATCCACTAAAACTGTTTCCCGGGGATTATCACTCGTGATTCCGCTGTGTGGGCGGGAACACGAGGCCGTCGTCGTCCTGGACCGCCCGGATCAGGTCAGCGATCGAGTCGTTCGGTCCGAGGTCGTTCTCGTCCAGGTAGGCGAGCAGTCGCGGCGTCGGGTACTGCACGCGGATGTTGGATTCGGCGAGGAGGATACCGAGAACCTCCTCGACGGCCGTGCCGCGACCGACCTGCTGGGCGTACCACATGAGGAGGGCGTCGAACGCCATCCCGATGTCGTCGGAGGCGAGCTGCTGGTGGCTCACGCGCTCACCGGATTTCGCGGCAATGCGGTACGCGTACTGGCTCTCACTCTCCTGGAGCTGCGTGTCGACCCAGTTCTTCACTTCGCGCCCGGACAGCCCGGAAGTTGAACGGGACCCAGAGCCGTGTCGGGACGCTTGACCGCCGGAACTCTCCGGGGTGTCGTGCTGTTCGGCAGTGTCGGTCGAATCTTGAGGAGGGTCCGATGTCGCTTCGGCGTCCGGCTGTGATGCGGAGTCAACAGCAGTCGTCGGCTCGCGCGAGTCGTCCAGGTCGGCGGTCGACGGGGCAGCGTCTGCGAGTTGCGCCCGTACCTGCTGGACCTTGTCCTCGTTCGGTGGGCCATCCGACCCGACCACGAATCGGCCACTCCCGAGTGTCGCAACGTGCTCGTCAGCGGCGATGTCGAGCTCCTCCGCGGAGAGGACCTCCTCGGCATCCCGCTTCTCTGACGACCCGTCACGACGCGCCATACGCCCACCTTACCGGCCTGAGTACATAAACATCGTGCCGAGTACGCCCGTCCACGGACGCCGATACTGCCCATCGCCCGACACCCGCGCCTGGTGCAAGTACTGCCGCATTACATTACTGATACTATTGGTGTTCGCTCCGAAAGATACATTATTTCCACCCGTGAGTTCCAGCCGTAATGGTAGACCATACCAGGCGAAGTGTGCTCAAGGGTAGTGGCATCGCACTCGGTGGGCTGGCCGCAACCGGGTCGGTCACCGCATCGACCAGCGACGAGCGATTCCTCGTCGAAGCGAAACCGGGCGACAATCTGAGTGGACTCGAGATCGTCCACGACCTCCGAGACGCCGTCCGTCTCGCTGTCGTCAAGGGCGATGCAGATATCCTCGACGCACGAAAGCTCGACTACGCCCCCGACACGGTCTATCACCGCGATCTTCCGGTGTCCCCCGTGCAGGCCGATTCGACGAACGAAGCCACCGACGAACCGCTCTACGGCCTCCAGTGGGACAAGCAAGTCACGAACGTCCCCGAGGCACACGAGGTCACTCGTGGAGCTGGCGCGCGAGTCGCGGTCATAGACAGCGGCGTCGCGGCAGGGCATCCAGACCTCCAACACGCGGTGAACGTCGACCTGTCCCGGAATTTTACGGGTGATGACTACGGTGCAGGCGGCCCCTACGGCGGCTACCATGGCACCCACGTCGCGGGTATCATCGCCGCGGACGACCAGAACGACGTTGGCGTCGTCGGTACCGCACCTGGGGCCGAGATCATCGACTGTCGCGTGTTCTCACAGACAGACGGTGCCTCCTTCGCCAACATCCTGGCAGCTGTCGTCTACAGCGCGTCCATCGGGTGCGACGTGGCGAACCTGAGCCTCGGCGCGTACCCCGTCTCTCGCAAGGCGATCGGGTCCTTCTACGGGACGGTCCTGAATCGAGTCTTCGCGTACGCTCGGCGGAACGGGACGCTCCTCATCGTCGCGGCCGGAAACGATGCAGCGGACCTCCAGCACGATGGCCGGGTGTGTGCGGACTTCGACGGCGACGGCGAAATCGAATGTGCACCGGCGATCAGCCTCCCCAACGAAGCGGCGAACGTCATGTCCATCAGCGCCACCGGCCCGGTCGGGTTCAACTGGGGCGACGACGGCGTCGAGGCGCCGGCTACGACGCCCGCCAACTACACCAACTACGGGACGAACGCCATCAGTCTGAGCGCGCCCGGTGGCAACTACGACCCAGCGTTCCCGTCTGGCTGGTACTACGACCTCGTCCTGAACGCCGTCGCAGTGCCAGAGTACGACGACGAGGGCACGTATCGAGGCGCGAGCTACGACTACTCCTGGGTCGCGGGCACGTCGATGGCTGCCCCCCAGGTCGCTGGTGCCGCCGCACTCGTCGCCAGCCAGAATCTGGACTACTCGGCGAACAAGGTCCGTTCGGCCCTCCTCGGTGGCGCCAATAAGATGGACGCGAACGAGTACCACGGCCGCGGCTTCCTCGACGCGGCGGGCGCGCTGGAGTAACCTGGTCGGCGAACGCCCCGTATACCTCGCAACGTTTACCTATCTCCGTTCTGATTGAATCGGTATATGCCCTGGTATGCACTCGATTCGGTCTCCGACGCGTTCGACGAGTCGAAGGCCCTCCTGTTCCCGTTCGACCTGAAGCGCTGGGTCGTCCTCGCCGTCATCACGTTCTTCGTTGGCGGGTCAGGTGGCGCCCCACAGTTCAATCAGACGTTCGGCCAACCCTCGCAGGGTGACGTCCCGAGTAGCTTCCCCATCCAGGACTTCTGGCTCCTCCTCATCGGGTTCATCGCGCTCCTGGTCGTCATCGGACTCATCCTGCTAATCCTCGGCTCCATCATGGAGTTCGTGTTCGTCGACGCACTCCGAAGCCGTGACGTCCGCATCCGTGGCCCATTCGGGGACAATCTCGGCGCCGGACTCAGGCTGGCCGGGTTCCGGTTCGCGCTCTTCCTCGGGATGCTCCTCGTGTTCGCGATGGTGCTCGGGCCCGTCTACGCAGCCATCGTGATGGGGACACCGGTGGCATTGCTCGCCCTCGTCGTCCTCCTCCCACTTGCGATCGTCCTCGGGTTGACCATCGCCGTGATTCAGGACTTCACGACGGCGTTCGTCGTGGCGCTCGTCGGTGAACGCGGCGGCGGTATCGTCGGGACGTGGCGTCAGGACCTCTGGCCGACAGTCCGCGCAGCGTGGCAGCAGTTCCTCCTGTACATCGTCGTGAAGTGGGGGCTCGGCCTCGCAGTTGGCCTTGCCGTCGGTATCGCCCTCACGCTGGTGTTCCTCCCCGTCCTGCTTCTGGTCGGTGTCGGACTGTTCACCGGCGGTGCCACGCCCGCGATCATCGCGGTCGGCGTCGTGCTCGCGCTCGTGTTGTTCGTCCTCGTTCAGCTCTTCGTGAACATGCCGATCACGGTGTTCCTCCGGTACTACAGCCTCTCCGTGCTGGACAAGTCCGAACTCGACTGGGCGCTCCACCCGAGCGAACCGGAGACGGATCCGGTCGGTGACGGGTCGGCGGACGACCCAGCCGCGTAGTCGACACCAGCTTATTCCGTTTCGAGCACTCGTCGAAGCAGCGCTGCGGCGCCGTGTTTGTCGAGCGGGTCGTTCGCATTTCCGCATTGTGGGCTCTGCACACAGGCGGGACAGCCGTCCGCACAGTCACAGGAGTCGAGGAGGTCGAGGGTCGTGTGGAGGAGGTCGGTGATGGAGTCGAACCCCGAGCGGGTGAGGCCGACGCCGCCCGGGTGCCCATCGTAGATGAATATGGTCGATTGTCCGGTCTGGGGGTGGAGCGGTGTCGAGAGCCCACCGATGTCGCCCCGGTCACAGAGCACCTCGGTCGGAAACAGGCTGATGGTCGCGTGTTCTGCGGCGTGGATGCTTCCCGGGAAGTCGTAGTCGGCCCGGATCTCGGCCTCGATGTCTTCGGGGATCGTGTAGTAGAGTGCCTTCGTGTTGAGGGTCTGTTCGGGGAGGTCGAGGGTCATCGTGCCCATCGGCGCGCCGGATTTGCCGTCCTTGCGCTCGTACCCCGTGATCTGTTCGGCCAGGTCGATGGCGGCGAATCGGACGGGAACGTCGCGACGGGGGAGCGGGTGGCGTTCCTCGATGACGTCCTGGATGGTGATGTCCTTGTCCGTGAGGACGCTGGTGTAGTGGTCCGCCCAGGTCGGGTTGAGGCTCGCGCGGCCACGGTCGAGGTCGAGGTCGCCTATCTCGTAGGTCCGGCCCTGATGGTGGTAGATTGCGCCAGGGTGGGCGTCGCGGAGCGCATCGGAGAGTGGGAGGGTCGCGATGGTGGTAGTGCCATCCTTGAGGTCGACCGACTGGTCGTCGATGGTCCGGAGGTTCATCTCGTGTTGTGGGCTGCCGTCGCCCGCGTACGTCCATCGAGGGCCGTGCTGGGTGTCGCGTCGTTCGAGCTCGCCCTGGCTGACGAGCGTGGCGACGCGCGTCTCGAAGTTCGGGAAGGACTCGCTATCCGCTGGTGAGAGCCAGTTCTCGCGGGCGGCACACCGGACGTGGTCGTCGAGTACCTGTTCGTTCCCCGGGTCGACGACCGCGACCTCGGGGTCGCCGTCGAAGAAGTCGTCGGGGGGGGTGGCGACGTACTGGTCGAGCTGATCTTCGCCGGCGACCATCACCACGAGGCTGGGATCGGTGCCGCGTCCGGCGCGGCCGGCGCGCTGGAACGAGTTCATCCGGGTGCCGGGGTAGCCATCGAGGATGACGGCGTCGAGGCCACCGACGTCGACGCCGAGTTCGAGCGCGTTCGTACTCCACACCCCGCGAAGGGCTCCCTCGAGGAGTCGTGATTCGAGGTCGCGGCGTTTGTCGTCGGTGAGCGCGGCCTGGTAGGCACCGATCCGGTCGGCGAGATCGGCGTCTCCCTGCCCGCGAAGTGCGTCGGCGCTATCGGTGGCGTAGCGTTCCGCGGTCTGGCGGGATCGCGTGAAGGTGAGCGTCTGGAAGCCGTCGGCGACGAGGTCGACGAAGAGCTCCTTCGTCTCGACGTGATGGGAGCGACGTCGGCCCTCGCCACCGCTTTGTTCCGGCGGGTTCCAGGTGAGCCAGCGGGTCGGGCCGCTGGGACTGGTGTCGGTGTCAATGAGTGTGAAATCGTCCGGTGGGGCGCCGGTGACGTTGCTGGCGTGGTCGATGGGGTTGCCGATGGTGGCGGAGCAGCAGATGAACTGAGGGTCGGCATCGAATCGGTCGCAGACGCGTCGCAACCGGCGAAGGACGAGGGAGACGTGGCTGCCGAAGACACCGCGGTACTCGTGGAGCTCGTCGAGGACGACGTAGTCGAGAGTGGAGAAGAACCACTCCCAGAGCCGGTGTGCGTGCGGGAGGAGGGCATAGTGGAGCATATCCGGCGTGGAGAGGACGAACGACGGCTGCTGGTCGCGGACCTGTTTGCGGTCGGTGTCGTCGGTGCGGCCCGTGTACTCCGCAACGTGCACGCCACTCGCGAAGCCGAGGTCGAACGCGAGGTCCGAGAGCGTCTGGGTCTGGTCGGCGATGAGGGCGGTCTGTGGGCCGAGATAGAGCGTCCGGCCGCCGTGGTCCATCGCCGCTTCGAACGCGGGGACCGTGTAGGCGAGACTCTTCCCGCTCGCCGTCTGTGTCGCGAGCACGACGTGGTCGCCATCGCGGATGGCGTCGACGGCGTCGGCCTGGTGGGCATAGAGCGAGTCGATACCCCGGTCTCCGAGCGCGGATTCGAGTCGCTGCTCGACCTCGACTGAGCGAGTTTCGGCGTCCCGACCGGGGATGGTGCGGTCGTCGACGACCTGTCCTTCGCGTCCCTTTCGATCGATGAGACGCGCGATTCGACTGTCGAAGTCCACCTCCGACGCCGTCGTCGTATCGCCCGCCTCATCAGTCATTACCCGAGGGTCGGTGCCGGGCACGTCTATGGATTTCGGTGGCGGCGACCCCGTGCCGGTCCGGCAGCGCCATGGGGCGTCGCGCAACCACCATCGTCTTGATGGGACGGGGCGTAGCCGGGCGCATGTTCCCCCGGCTCGACTATCTCGAGTGGATCGCGGGTCGACGCGAGGTGGCGCTCTACGACCTCGCGACGAGCGACCTGCGTGGCGCACGCGACCACGAGCCCGCGGTCGTCCCTGGCCCACTCCGGGACCTGGATGACCCACCGATCGGAGCGACGGTCGAACTCCAGCTCGCCCAGCAGTACGGTGTGGAGCCCGAGCAGATTCTCGTCACTCCGGGGGCGACGGCCGCAAACCTCATCGCCGCCGCTGCCACCGTCCGCCTCGCACGACTGAACACAGACGCGGAGGCGGCGGAAGGCACGGCAGAGATATCGCCCCGCGTGCTCGTCGAGAAACCCGGGTACGAGCCGCTCGTCGAGTCACCACGCGGCGTCAACGCGACCGTCGACCGGTTCCTCCGGGCCGACGACTTCAGTATCGACCCGGAGCGCGTGACTGCGGCGATGACGCCCGACACGAAGCTCGTGACCATCACGAACCGCCACAACCCGAGTGGCCACCTGACCGACCGTGAGACCCTCGAAGCGCTCGCCAGCGACGTGCGCGAGGGCGACGCCCGACTCCTCGTGGACGAGGTCTACGCGCCGTACGTCACGAGCGATGATACTACGGACGGCGACACCCCAGGAGGCGGGGCGTTCGGTGGCCCGACCGCCGCCGGCATCGACGGGACGGTCGTCACAGGCTCACTGACGAAGTTCTACGGCCTCGGCGACCTCCGCATCGGCTGGCTCGTCGCAGACGAACCGTTCGTGGACGCGGCGCGCTCCATCGAGTACCACATCGGTGGCGTCGCCGGCCCCTCACGGGCACTCGCCCGTCGCGCACTCCACAACGTCGAGCACCTGGGCGCGGAGGCCCGCGCGCTGCTCGCCAAGAACACGCGCATCCTGACGGAGTTCGTCACCCAGCGGGACGACGTCGATGGGACGGTCGAACCGGGTAGCACGTTCGCATTCCTCGACGTGGTCGGCGTCGACGGCGACACGATCTCGAGGGCGGCTCTCGACGCGGGCATCCTCGTCGTTCCGGGCCGGTTCTTCGAGGACCCCGAACGCATCAGGGTGAGCCTTGGACGGAACCCCGAGACGGTCCAGGCCGGCCTCGACGCTCTCGCTGAGGTCCTCGACACGCTCGATGGCGGCGACGCACGTCAGACGGAGGCTTGAACACTTAAGTCGCGGCGCGTACATCCGATGGGTATGGACGACGAACCAGAGGAGATCACGACGCTCGTCGGCCGCGAGGTCTACTCGAACAACGGCGTCTTCGTCGGCGAAGTCCAGGACATCCGCCTGGACCTCGACGCGGAGGTCGTCAACGGGCTCGCGCTCGCCGAACTCAACCCCGAACTATTCAAGGACTACTCCACCGGCTCGAAGGGCGTCATCATCCCCTACCGCTGGGTGCGCGCGGTCGGCGACGTCGTCCTCATCAACGACATCGTCGAACGTCTCAAGGAACCCGAAACCGAGGAAGCCGCAGCGTAGCGGAATCCCCGGACTCACGACCCCGCGTTCTCTCGATTCTGTATCCGAATTCCCGCCACCCCTGCACTCCGGTGCGTTCGAGTGGCGCGTACACGACCATCGGCCTCCGCCTGCGACGGCTTGGCCCGCGTGTCGACGTCCTCGACAATCGATTTAATTGGACTGAATTGGGGTAAAACCGAGTCCGACGTCGGCCTGGTTTATGCTGGATTCGGCTGATGGGGCAGTTGCATGTCCCGTGGGAACTACTCGACCCTCCTGGTCGTTCTCGTGGTCCTCGCCTCGGTGGCGCTGCCCGCCGCAGCGCTCAGCACAGCGAGTACCGCAGCCTCCGACCTCCAGGTAGCAGTCGAGCAGTCATCGACGACCGGTGACGCAACCGTCAGCGTCAGCCGGAACGGAACCGCCATCGAGAACGCAACGATCACCGTCTCCGGCGACGCGTACGCCGGCAACGGTACGTACAGCACCGACGCGAACGGAACGGTCGCACTGCCGAATCCGAACGCGACCGTCGACCTCTCGCTCGCAATCGACGCGTCCGGTTCGACGGTGACGAAGGACGTCACGCTCGTGCCGTTGAACGAGTCGCTCGCGATCGATGTGATGCAGGGGCCCGACGGGAACGCGACTATCACCGTCACTCAGTACGGCGACGCGGTTGAGAACGCCTCCGTCACCGTCTCTGGTGACGCGTACGCCGGGAACGGCTCGTACGTGACGGACGCGAACGGCACTGTCTGGCTCCCATCGCCAGACCAGGTCGTGAACGTCACGATCACGGCCGAGCACGCGAACGTCTCCGCCGAAACATCGACCAGTCTCCAGACCAACGACCTCGCACTCGACGTCTCGCAGGGCCCGGACGGGAACGTGACCGTCACGGTCACGCGGAACGGCAATGCGGTCGAGAACGCCACCGTCGACGTCAGTGGCGACGCCTACGCCGGCAATGGAACCTACAGTACCGACGCCAACGGCACGGTCTGGCTACCAGCCCCGGACCAGCCCGTCGACGTCACCATCACCGCGACGGAAGGGAACGACACTGTCAGCGCGAGCGGGACGCTCGTGACGAACGAGCTCTCCCTCGCCGTCTCGCAGGATGGTGATGGGAACGTGACCGTCACGATCACGCGGAACGGCAATGCGGTCGAGAACGCGACCGTAACCGTCAGCGGCGACGCCTACGCCGGCAACGGTTCGTACTCGACCGACGCGAACGGTACCGTCTGGCTCCCATCGCCAGACCAGCCCGTCGACGTCACCATCACCGCCGCCGAGGGCAATGACACGGTCTCCCGGTCCGTCCACCTCCTGACCTACGAGCTGTCGGTCGGCGTCGTCCAGCACGACGACAAGACGGCGACTGTGACGGTCACCCGGAACGGGAACGCCGTCGAAGGCGCGTCGGTGAACGTGACGAGTGAGTCCGCGTACGCGGGCACGGGCACCTACACGACGGACGCGAACGGCACCGTCTCGCTCCCGGCACCGGACCACGACGGCTCCATCGCGGTGACCGCGAGTCACGATGGCGACACGGCGGCCGCGACGGCGTCGCTCGCCGGAACGAAGACCGCCGACGCACTCGGTATCGGCGTCAGTCAGGGCGCCGACCGGGTCGTCATCGCAGTGACCGACAATGGCGTCCGGCAGAACGCAACGGTCACCCTCTCGGGCGACAGCAGCATCGCCGGCACCTACCAGACCGGTGCTGACGGCTTCGTCGTGCTCGACGCACCGAACCAGGCAGCGTCGGTCACGGTGCGCGCCGAGACCGCGAACGCGACCGGCCAGCGAGACGTCGCCATCGTCGCCTCACGCGGCCGCGGCCCGAGCCACACGCCGTTCGGGAAATACGTCTCCGCGTACGTCGACAGCCTCCACCACGACGCCAGCCTCACCGGCGGCTACGGCCAGTACGTGAGCGACTTCGTCCACTCCTTCAAGGACAACGGCAAGAAGGGGCAGGGCAACGGTCACGGCAACGGGAGCGTCCGTGGGAACGGTCACGGCGCGAACGATGCTGGTGCCGAAGCCGGACCGGATGGTCATCCCGGGAACGGGAAGGCCAAGGGCAAGAAGTAGCCGCGTCGGCGACCGACCAAGACTCGTTTTTTAGCTGCCGTTCGTACTGCTGCTGGCTTCCTGGTCGACGCCCATCGCGTCGAAGAGCTTGCGGGTGACGGCTTCCTCGGTGAGCGAGAGCAGGGTCTCGCGGTTCTCCTCGCTGATCTCGATGCCGGTGAAGATGCCGAGGGGGATCTCGGCGCTGGCCTGCGTGGAGTGTCCGGCGGCCTCGCCGATCTCGCCGAAGGCGTCCTGGAGGACGCGCCCGATGTTCATCCGGATGTCCTTGGAGCGGGCGGCGAGATAGATGGTGTCCTCGACGATACCGAAGACGGCCGTGGTCGTGATGCCTTCGAGGTTGAGGAGCTGCTGGGCGGCCTGGCTGAGGGCGTCGCGGTCACGGATGAAGCCCGCGTTCGAGACGAGGTGGCTGCCCTGGACCTCGCGGGAGCGGATAGCTTCGGCGAGCACGTCGAGGGTCTCCGGGCTCATGTTCGGGCTCTCGACCTGCTCGAGGGTGTCGTGGTTCGCGAACGGGTAGAGGTAGGCGGCCGCGGTGAGGTCCGCCGGCGTGGTCTCGCGGCGGAAGTCGAGGGTTTCTGCGCGGATACCGTAGAGAAGTGCGGTCGCGACCGCTTCGCTCACGCTGAGGTCGAACTCCTGGATGTACTTCGTGAGGATGGTGGAGGTCGCGGAGACGTTCGGGCGGACGTCCACGAACTCGGCGTCGGAGTCACCCTCGACCTCGTAGTGGTCGATGAGGATGTCGATGGGCTTGTCGATGGTGACCTCGCCGGCTTTCGCCGGGTCGATGAGGGCGACCGTGTCGTACTCCTCGATGTCGACGTCCTCGAATGGTGTGAGTTCGATATCGAGCAGGTTGACGAACGCGCGATTCTCCTGGTGTCCGATGTCGCCGAAGTAGAGGATGTCGGCGTCGATGCCGAGATGCTCCGCGATCGCTTGCAGGGCGACCCCGGAGGCGATGGAGTCCGGGTCGGGGTTATCGTGGGTGACGATGGCGAGCCGGTTCGTCGTGGACTCGATGACCTCGGATAGCTGCCGGGCCTTGTACTCGAGTTCGCCCGATTCCAACGCCCGCAACGCCGCGTCGGAGATGACCTGCGATGGGTTCACGACGACGTCCGCACCGAGTTCGCGGAGCTCCTCGCTCGTCACGGGGTCGCTCGCACGGGCGACGATGTACTGCTCGTCGTTCCGCTCCCGAATGTTCTTCACCGCCTGCTCGTTCGCGGCGACGTCGGACGCGAGGATGAGGACGACGTCACGGTCCGCGACGAGGTCGGCGGACTCCGGATCCATGATGTCCGAATGCTGCGCATTCAGATCCTGGTCCCGGAGCGCTTCGACCCGCGACTCGTCCTTGTCCAGGATGAGGACGTCCTTCCCGCGTTCGACCAGCTCCTCGGCGACCGAATGCCCGACACTCCCACAGCCCAGGATGGCGTAGGTCGACATCGAGGAGATGGTTGCCCGACTACTCATGTACGGCCCGATACCACAGCACTACACTTAATCCTCCCGACCCACGGCGAGAACGCCCGAAACGCCAGACAGCGGGGTGTCTACGGGTTGCATACGGACCACGAGAACGGAACCTATTTTACCCACCACCGGCAACGAACGATTGCACGGGCCGGTAGCTCAGTTTGGCAGAGCGACGGACTCTTAATCCGTCGGTCGCGTGTTCAAATCGCGCCCGGCCCGCTTTCTACCGCAGACCGCTCACGGAGTTTCATCTTCGTGAGGCGGTCGAAAGCGGCCAGCGATTTGAACACCGGGAGGGCGTACGCAGCGAAGCGAGTACGTCCGACCAAATGTTCACGATCGCGCCCGGCCCGCAGCTCCGCGAACCCAACTCGAGAGCGACGGGAAGCTGTCGCTCTCGTGGGTGAGCGGGAAGCGGCTCAAGTGAATTGAAGAACGGGAGCAAATCCTCGATTTGCGACCAATTGTTCAAATCTCGCCCGGTGAATGTCAACTGTTTACGTCAACAGGGGCACCCGTGGGGATGACGGGTGGCGGCCCGGTTCGAGAGTCGGATCAGCGGGGGTTGTTGCGAATCCACTCGGCGTTGGGCCACACAGGGTGGTTCGAATGATGGTGGTATCTGGGTTTTCCAAATTTCGACCAAACTCGTCCTGGTGTGGGGTCGTATCCGGACCGAGTGGCGGCCGAAAGGTTTCTGGGGCTGCGTGGTATAGTCTAGCACGCGGGAGGGATACGCGTTTGGTGAGACGTTTCGATACAGCCCCTCCCGCATACGTCGGCGCGGCGTACGTGGGGGCGAACGCGTGTTTCCGCCCCCACACACCACAAGATGCGCTCCGTCGTGCCGACTCGAGGTACTTCTACAAGTCGATCGTACAGCAGGCGCCCGTGAGTTTGTCCTCGGCTTCGATCCATTCGTGGAGGCAGGCGTAGTTGCAGAACCCACCAACCGGAACGCGGTCGCCGCCGTGTTTCTCCTCGACGTAGACGGGATCGTAGTCCGCGAGGTCGCTGTCGCAGAATTCGCACTCGGGCATACGGGCCGTTGGTCGCCGAGACAGTTAGGTGCTGCCGTAACGCACTTTTCCGCGGAGCCGATTACGGCCACGTGTATGTCGTTCGAGAGCTACGAGTGTGCGAACTGCGGTGACTCGTTCACGGCGTACGAGGACGCACAGGCGGCACAGAACGGCTACTGCAGTCCGCGATGCGAGACGGATGGAAAGGACCTGGGCTGATTATTCGCCGGGGCTGTAGTTCGGCGCTTCGTCCGTGATCATGACGTCGTGTGGGTGGCCTTCGGTCTGGCCGGCCGAGGAGACGCGGACGAACTCGCTGCGCTGCTTGTAGTCGGGGATGGTCTCGGCGCCGACGTAGCCCATGCCGGACTGGATACCGCCGACGAGCTGGTGGAGTTCGCTCGCGACACTGCCCTTGTATGGGGTTGCGGCCTCGACGCCCTCGGGGACGAACTCCTCGTCCTCGTCGGCGTCCTTGAGGTAGCGGTCGCCGCCGCCGGACTGCATCGCGCCGACGCTGCCCATGCCCCGGTACTGCTTGTACTTCTTGCCGTTCATGGTGATGACGCGGCCGGGCGCTTCGTCGGTGCCGGCGAAGTAGGAGCCGAGCATGACTGCATCGGCGCCGGCGGCGATGGCTTTCGCGGCGTCGCCGGAGTATCGGATGCCGCCGTCGGCGATGACGGGGACGTCGTGTTCGTGGGCGACGTCGGCGACCTCGCTGATGGCGGTGATCTGGGGCATCCCAGCGCCAGTGACGACGCGGGTCGTACAGATGCTGCCGGGGCCGATGCCGACCTTGACGCCGTCGGCGAAGTCGACGACGTCCTTGGCAGCTTGGCGGGTGCCGATGTTGCCGACGACGACGTCGGCGTCGACGCGCTCGCGGATCTCGCGGGCGGAGTCGATGACGTTCAGGTTGTGCGCGTGTGCGCAGTCGATGAAGATGACGTCCGCGCCAGCCTCGTCGGCGGCTTCGGCGCGGTCCGTCTCGAAGGGGCCGACGGCCACGCCGACGCGGAGGCGGCCGTCATCGTCGCGGGCGGCGTCCTCGTGTTCGCGACGGGCGAGGATGCCTTGCATCGTGACGAGGCCGACGAGGTGGTTCTCGTCGTCGACGATTGGGACGCGCTCGATCTTGTGCTCGTACATGAGTTCGAGGGCGTCGCGGGCGTTGACGTCGACGGAGGCGGTGATGACCTCGTTCGTCATGGCCTCTCGGACGGTGTCCTGCTCGCCGACCTCGAGGTAGGGCCGGATGTCGGTGCCGGAGATGATGCCGAGGACGCGGTCGTCCTCGTCGACGACGGGGGCGCCGCTGACGCCCTCGCGCTCCATCATGCGGTCGACAGCTTCGATGGTTTGGGCGGGGTCGGCGGTGACGACGTTCTCGCGCCGGATGACGAGCTCGTCGGCGCGCTTGACGGCCGCGACTTCTGCTGCAGTCTCCTCGACCTCCATGTTGCGGTGGAGGACGCCGAGTCCGCCTTCGCGGGCCATCGCGATCGCCATGCTGCTCTCCGTAACCGTGTCCATCGCGGCCGTGAGAACCGGGACCGTGAGTTCGACGTTCCGGGAGACGCGCGTCGTGACGTCGGCCTCGTCGGGTTCGACGCGGCTCTCACGGGGACGAAGGAGGACGTCGTCGAACGTGAGTGCCTCTGGTACGCGGAGTTTCTCCGAGAATCGGCCGCCTTCCGAATGCTCGTGCGCCATGTAAATGGTCACTGCTCCCCCGTCAAAAACGTTCCGAGTTCGCACGGACGTGCTGGTCGTTTTCACCCAACCACCACGTTGTATACACGACCGTGCCCATTCCATGGACCGATGTTGACAGCTGTTCAAAACAGCCCGCGAGTGGAGCAATATCCACCGCAAATTTTGCACTCGATGGGCAATTCATCGCCAATCGTTCGATTCTGCCGACGAACTCATACCGGCTTTAAGTAATGTGGTTGGGGAACGGCGGTACATGTGGACTCGTCTCACACAATACTTATGCTCCCAACGCTGATGTTTTCCTGTATGGACTCCGCCAGTCCGGACGCAACGTGTATCGCCGGCGAACAGTCGACGACCTCCGGCGCCTTCAACACAGTTGCGTTCACATTCTGGAACTCGGCGGAGAAACCGGCCATGGCCGACGCACGTACGCGAGATTCGTGCCATTCCCACCGTTCCCCGGCCGGTCACGGGTCCCCCCAGTAGTACATGAGTAGTTCACGCCACCCGATCGCGTTACGCCTCGAGCGACGCGTGGGCGGAGCCACGAAGCTCCTCGCCACCGTCATGCTCCTCCCGCTAATCGACGGTATCTTCGCCGCGCTCGTCCTCGCGGGTGCACTCGACACCGTCGCCGGCATCGTCCAGGTCGGTCTCCTCGTGTTCGGCGGGAGCGCGACCCTCGCCGTCATCCTCGCAGAGATGGATGGCACCCGACGAGAACAGGCGACCACCGTGCTCGCCGTCGGCATTCCCCTGATCCTCCTCGCCGCCATCGAGGCCGCCGCCGCACCAACGTTCGAGACCCTGCTCGACACCGGCGTCTTCCATCGATTCGCTGCGATCGTCATCCTCGCAATCGCCGCGAAGACCGCCAGTGCGACCATCGGCGAGTACCTCCCGAGCGCCGGGACCATCGTCGCATTCGGCCTCATCGCGAGCCTCCACCTCTCCGACGTCGCGCTCGTGGTCCAGTACGAGCCGGAGCTCATCATGCGGGCCGCCGCAGCCGGCGGCGTCGGCGTCGCATTCTCGCTCAGCGTCGTCGCATTCGGCCCCTACCTCCGAACCATCGTGGACATCGACCGCTTCCGCTTCGGGAGCGCGGTCGCCCTCGGGACGCTCGCTTTCAGCGTCGCCGGCCTCGTTCCCCAGGGCGCCGCCCTTCCGGTCTTCGTCATCGCCGGCCTCCTCGCCGTGAACCCCGAAGCGGCCGACGCCAGCGACGAATCCGTCACGAGCGCGTCCACGACCACCCGCACCGAGTCGAACGTCCCATCAGCCGACGGTGGTTCGGCACCCGACGACACCCCGGTCGAGGAAGCCGCATACGGCTACCCCGGCGAGGGCTCGAAGCAGAACGACGAACGCGCCCCCTGGCTCTAAGCCAACCCCTAAGGCCCACCGCCACATTCTCCGCGTATGGCCGAGAACCGCGTCGTCCAGGGTCGGATGGTCACACCGAAGAAACTCGCCGAGATCATCGAGGGCGACTCCGTCATGGACGCCGAAGCAATCGAGGACACTGACCGCGAATGCCCTAAGTGCGGCGGGGACGTCATCGAGGTCGGCTACATGCCCTCCATCACCGAATTCATCACGGGCTACAAGTGCCAGGACTGCGACTGGAGCGAGACGGACCGCGACGAGTAATCGAAACCCCCTTTACCATCCTCCGTTTACCGACGAGGCACGGGGCTGTGGCCAAGCCAGGGATGGCGACTGACTCCAGAGGCCGCGCCCGAGACGACACTCCAGACTGGTATACCGAGCGGCCGGTTGATCACCGCGCCGCGTTGACGACCCTCTGGAGTTCCGAGGCGCACCGGAGATATCAGTCGATCGGGGGTTCAAATCCCTCCGGCCCCACTCTGTAAAAAAGTATTGCGGAAGGTTCTGCCGCAATACACTCACCCCTCGTTAGGAGACCCTGCTGTTAGGTTTTCGGGGTGGTCCGCGTGAGCGCCGAGGTCACCATCCAGGGCGCTCTTGAGGTTCGTACCTACGGCCGAAGCCAGAAAGCTATCCGGCTTCTCTCCTGTCCGTTCTGTGGGCACGAGTTCGACAGCCACGAACCACGATGGAAACACTTCCTCGACCAACACAATCCAGAAGATGCAGGTCTTTCACCGCTGAACGAACGCGCCCCCAAGCTCGTTCCCGACGGCGGCCAGGACCCGCGTCCTGAACCCACTGACGAGAAGACCGGACAAAAGAAGGGTTACAGCTTCGAATACGCGGAGTCCTGCGAGCAGTGCGGGCAATCGAACGCGGGAGTCCGGACCGAAGAGGGACGCATCCTCTGTGGCGAATGCGCCCTCCAGGAGGGAGTCTGAATGTCCCTCACCGATTACGGAGTGCTCGCACGATCTCCGGTCCGTCGACCCGCGACAGATCGGTCCGGGATGCCCATCTGCCCGGAGTGCGGGAAGCCCGTCGACGGGACGCGCGGGACACACGTCCTGAATGTTCCCGAATCTGCGGACTCCGAGTTTCCCGACCTCCCGGCCCAAATACGGGTGTTCGGGTTCGTCTGTGACCTGCACGTCACTCGTGTCGTGCTCCCGCTGGCGACGGATGCAGCCGCGTCGAACCTGCCAGATGGATGGGTTGGTATCCGCCTTCGATTTGCGGACGAACTCGCGCGGTACGCTCCCGTGCTACAGCGGGAACTACCAGCTGCCGCTGACGGAGATGGAGGGGGTTCGTCGTGAAGACGATTCAGCCTGTCTGCCACGAGTTCACGGCCGAATACCTCTTCAACAAGGGTGGGTTGAATCCGTGGTTTGGAGCGCTGTCCCGGATTCAGGCGGGTGATGGGTCGCAGGTTGCGGAATTCACGGCTGACGGTGAGCGCTGGATTTGTAAGCTCTACGTGCAGGATTCGAACATCGTCCATCCCGGAACCACCCCGGACGGGACGACCATTGAGTTCAAGGAGATTCGCGAGCCCCGCATCCAGGTAACCCGACACCCCGAAGAGGATCCGGTGGGCGAACAGAAGTTCAACGCCCACATGCGGCCGCGCTGGAAGCGCATCAAGGCCCAAACGAAGTCGGGCCAGGAGAAGGACATCAGTCTGCCTAATTCGTTCGGTGAGGGCATCAGTGTCCGCGTCGCAGGCGCAAACATCGACTTCCACCGTTACATCACGCTCCTCCGACGTGGGGCGAGTGCGCTTGGGATTCGGGCCGATTACTTCTCCCACGACGAACCGGGCCACCCCGCACATCCCTACAGCAGTACGCGAGACGGTGAGCGGTACATTCGTGCCCATACGGACGCCAGCGGGCCATTGCACGCCCGCGACGGACCAATAGCATCCATGGCCCACCTATTGGAGAACGACCGCGAGGGCGTGCGTGAGCTAAAGCAGCGGGACGACGACTATCACGGACGAAATCTCCCCGGCTTCTACCACACGGTGCATCTCGATCCGCGCCGAGTCCGTGAGGCGTTCCCCGGGCATGAACTCCCGATCGAGGTCAAACACTACTACGCCCGCGAAGCCCTCTCGGTCCCCGAGGAGAGTCCGCTTCGGCATCCGAAACTCGGGGCGAGCTATCAGGTCTCCAAGTGGGACGGCAAACTCGGCGTTACGGACGAGGACCTGACCCAGCTGAAGCGCGAGTTAGATCGGGTCGTGAAATCCTGCCTCCTCGCGGCCGGGCTCGAGCTCGCACCCGAGCACGACACCGGCCCATACATCGACTCGGACGCCTACTTCCCCATCGAAATCGGGGAGCAAGGCCCCGACCCGGTGGAACTGAATATCACGCGCATTCGGAGCAGCCAGGAATCAGTCGTCATCAAACACCTCGCGGACGGCTTGAGTCCGGTGCAGTGGGAGAGTCTCTCCACGCTCGTTACAGACGGCGGGAATGTCTCCCCGGAGGATATCGCTGACGAACATGGTCGCCACACGAATAGCGTTCGTCGTGCGCTTCGGGCGATGGACGATCTCGTCGTTCGCGAGTATGCCAGCGTCTCCCTGCAATCGGAGTACGTTGCGGAACTCGTGCATAACGCCGTGGAGGAAGCTCGGAATGCGACGCGGCGTGCGACGGAGGCGACGGCCAAGGCGATGGAAGCGGCAGAGCGCGGTCTCAGCGAGACCATGAGCGCGTTTGTCGCCTGGTCTGCCTCCCACGGCGTCGACGTGAGCGGGGTGCACGATGCACGGATGGAACTTCGATTTGGTCCTGACCAGGACCTCGCGGAGGTGCGACACGCACTCAGGCGTGGGTATCGCCTCTGGATGGACGCTGGCATGTCTGAGGAGGCGTTCCGGCAAGCTCGCGTCTTTGTCGGCGGGAGTCGCGGGGTCGCCTGGCGCTGGCTTCAGGCCGGCACCACAGGCTAGCGAGGGATCAACCGGCGGCCTGGAGAGTCCGGGCCGCCGGGTAGTCACAACCATCTAATTCTACCTTACTTGTACAATCTACAGTTGTACTTGTATTCGGTGGGTGAAAGCCTACTTGCAGAACGCAGTTCACGTTTCTGGCGTCGACACGATCGCGTCGACGAGCACGTATTGGAATTGGAACCGGGGGCGTTCGGTTCCCGTTTAGGGGTGTGGCTAAGGCCACTGGTCCAATCTACCCGCCCCGCCCCGCACGCACCGCACTCGAACCACCACGCCCCCGGCCGGGACGCCCACTAGGTGCGAGGCACGCACGGGCCCGCTGGCGCGCTGCCCTCGAATTGCCGCCCACGCGCCGCCTCCGCCCGTCCACACTCGAATGCGGGTGCTGGCACCTCCGTGCGATGGCACGCGGTCACGGAGCGCAGACATGCCCGGTATCGGACGCGCGAGGCCGACCGGCTGCGCGCTTGCAGGGCCGCCACTGACCGTGCGCTCGACGGGTTGCATCAGTCGGGCGTCTCACGCGAGATTCAGTGGGTACTGGGTGCCGCTCTGGTGGCCGATGGTAGGGCCCCCGGGGGGTTGTTCCCATTCTAATTTAAGCATCGCGCGCGTGTGGGCTTCTCGAGAAGTTGGATGATGATTCCGTTCGGTGGCGGGATTAAGATGTAGATCAATTTGGGGGGGGCGTAGCCCCAGCGGGTATTTATCATCATTGAGTACAAAAGGAGGAGAAATGGTTGAGGTCAACTCACTAGTGGTCTCAGATAATTTCGCACACGCCGCGTCCAATTCGGCGATTGAAATATCGGGAGAAGGGGATATAATGTTCACTGATTGGGAGGGCTACCTGAATAGCTCATTTGAACAGGACGTAATTATATTCGACTTTAACTTGTATGCCCAAGCTTCAGAGAAATCTGGGACGGGCCGATACCATATAACCGAGCACAAGGATAAATTCAAAGCCCTGTTTGAATCTTTCGCGAGTACCCTTCGATTACACCTAAAAACGGGTGATTCTATTGTCATACTTGACGGAACTGAACTTTATGTTGAGACTGGTGGGTTTGGAAGGCGATACGAGCAGACATCTAGCCGTTCTTGGGTGGACCAACTCGGGGTCCTCGAAGGTAGACAATATATCACTGATTGGGTCCCCGAGGTGCAAACTGAAGTCGAGCCTGCCTTCAATTACCTACAGACGGTTTCAAACCACTATTCGTATGAAACAAATTCTAGCGTTGTCAAAGACCCTGAACTACTGGCCACTAGCCCGAAAACCGGAAACGCAGCTGCATTCGCTACGAATGAAATAATGAACAAGAACGGAAAGAGAGTGGAAGTAGACGGCAACCTCGCAATTTTACCCCAACCTTCGGTGATTAATAAACCGCGTCAGTTGATGCGATTTCTAGTGGACACCGGATGGCACTTCCATGAGGATGACCGAACTGACCAAATTCAAAGTGCAGATCAAGGAAGTAAAACCACATTGAGTATTCCCATGGGGGAGTTGGATGACGATCTTGTAGAAAGGTGTTGGTCAAAATATGCCCGTGGAGAATATCGGGACGCTGCCTCTCGAGCTTGCCAACTTCTAGAGCACCGGGTTCGGGAAGCCGTAGGCGATGAACATAGGGGCAGATCTGGTGCAAGTTTGATGAAACATGCATTTAGTCCGGAAGGGGGCCCTCTGGCGATGGGGGAGAAGCCCGGGGAGAAAGAAGGTGTGATGCACCTCTATGCGGGAGCTATTCAGGGAATTTGGAATCCGCTTCATCATAGACCGTCTGGGAACAGTGGGGAAAAATACCTGGATGGGTTTGGCGAGCAGGAGGCTCACGATGTCATTTCATACGTTAATTTCCTGTTGAGTCTTCTACCTGAGGAGGAAACTGAAGAGTGATTCTGGCACTTTTCTTCGCCATCGCGGGATATTTCTCTAAAATCAGGCGAGGTACCCTACTTCTTTGAGGAAGCTCTCCGCGTCCTGTAGATCGAGATTCCACCTGGAGGCGACGTCGACAATCGCCAGCACCTCGTTCCCATCCGGTGATACACCATTCATCGTCGCCTTGTCTCTTGTTCGCGATCGTAGCCACGATACCACTCTTTCCGGAACGCCCGGGAGAACGTGAGCCGTCCCGAATCCTGCCGATGGTCGGGATACGGGCACGAGTCCCGGTCTTCGCCGTTTCTGGCGGCGAGCGCACCCTTCCGGTATGCTGTTTGGAAGGCGGGGTTTGAGAAGTCATCTGGGACGTGTTCGATTACGAGTTCGTCGATGATTCGTCCGCCGTCTGTCGCTAGCTCCCGGCCGCAGTTTGCGGTGTCTTCGTTGCAGTCGTGGAAGCGGCAGGGGGCGCAGTAGGAGAGTCCGCCGTTGTCGCTGTCACAGGCGGGACAGGAGCAGGTTCGTGACCGGAGTCGGGTGCTACTCATTGGGCTCCCCTGGTGGGCGTCCACCGTCCGTTGCAAGCGCCTTCGGCGCACTATCCAGGGCATGCTCCCCTGTCGCCCCCATCGTCTCTCTGTAGGGCGACTGGAGCCCCTGGGCGGGTCGGGTGACGTGGAATTCGTGGGTGGAGTTGTGGTTGGCGATTTTGAAGCCAGCCGTCTCCATGCGGTCGACGAGCGTGACACGATCGCGCCCAGAAACGCCGGCCGGGAGTGAGACGTGCAGCTCGTCGCCGTCGACCTCGATCGTTGCCTCGTGGCCGTTTTCGTCGATGATGACCCAGAGAACGCGGCCCCATTCTTCGAGGGTGCGGCCGGTCTCCTCGAAGGCCGCATCAAACAGGGACTTCGAGGGTGCGCGTTCTCCGATCGGGGCGAGTCCAGCATCTTCCGGCTCGTGCTCCTGGAGGAAATGCTTCCACCGAGCCTCGTTCTCCTCGAACTCGTGTTCGCAGAGCGGACACGCAACGAGGTTGTACCAGATCTTGCTCCGATCGTAGTGGCGAATCTCGAGATTCCCTCGCCGCTCCACCTTCTCGGGGCCAGCCGCCGTCATTCGGCAGCCCTCTGGCTGTCTCGCTGCTTGCCGTCACGACCTGTTTCGACCGACCCATGCGGGCACATGATGCGGTCGAAGAACCGACCAGTTCCTTCTTAACCAATATAACCAACCCGTCCATTAGAGTGAAGTCTCCGGGGTATGTAATTTATTTAAGATGGGGGATGCTGAGCGGGTCACTGATGCAGAATCTGAAGAGTTACAAACTTTTCTTCATATCCAAACACAAGCCCAGCGTTATCTTCGTACTCTTTTGGCTGGAATCGCCGTCTTCGGCGTTTCTATTGGAAGCGCTCTTCTTAATAAATGGAATCATCTCCTCACCATCCTCCCCGACACGTCTTTGCAAGTACAACGAACATATAATGTCAGTATTGAATTTATACAATCAACGAACAAACTGCACACCTACTTCGCGATCATTCTAATCTTTGGTGCCATTATCGCGGTCTTAGACTCTGCAAGGATTACCACCCATATGATACGGGCAAAGTTGCCGAAGTATAGTGAAGAAAACTCCTATACGAGCCTGGACGAAGCAATTTTCATCCAGTATAGGCGGCAGGAACTCGCCCACAACCTAGCGAACACAGCATTTTTCCTTGCAGTAATTGGGGTCACACTTGGCGTAATCTCCCTCGCTGGGCAAGCGGCGTATCTCGCAATTATAGATTTGTTTATCCTATTTGTGAGCTTAGCGTATTTCGCATGGTTGCTCCCGGGCACCATCGTCATGGCTGCCCAAAGAATTCTCAACTATTGGAAAATGGATGGGGATCGACCCGGCACGGAAACTGGGTATGAACAACCAACTCCCCATCCAGCAACCGCAGTGGCTGGTTCCGCAATTTGGACATTTGGCATCGTGTTTGGGGGAACTGTTGGGGTGGTATGGTTAATTATCGCATTTTTAGAGAAATTGAACGCCATTTTACCTGGCCCAGAAATCGACGCAAAGATCCTATTACTACTTATCCAAATGGGTATTTTGGTAACCATCTTCTGGGTGATATATTCAACCATTTCTGAGTTAAAGGAAAACGGTTCAATCGATACTAGTTTGGGAGATATCGCCAACACACGGATGATTGGACGGTTAATCGAACGATTGCGAGACCAAGGAAATAGATAACCTCGATCGTCCATGGATAAAGTCTATATCTATAAAACGGCCCATCGAGCGAACTCTGTAGAAGAGCATCTGGAAGAATTACGCAGATGGAACGCACTACCCGGATTCATCGGTTTGGAGTTGCCCTCCGGCATGGGAAAATATTCTATGAAAGAGTTGACCATCAGGTATCCCGCCACCATGATTCCAGTACTACTCCATTTCAGGGTCGAGAAGTGGTTGACTTTCAAAGGAACAACGAACGCACTGCGGACAGATTCCGAATACGAAGCTGGTCGCCAATACGCCGATATTATTGAGGCTGAGCACGGTAAAGTTGACTCCCCGGCTACTGATGCAATGTACGAATATCTGGAAAACCGACCTCGAATGAGGAACGCAATACATCTTACATTTTCAATTTGCTTTGGAATTTTAGCAATATCCGTACTATGGACATCGTTTACCCATATGTTATCAATCTCACTAACATTGGGTGGGATAGCTACAAGAATCATCCTAACAATTGCAATTTTTGGATTATTTAGCATTCTTGGGTATCTCCCGATTCTCACGATAGTAGGCAATTTTGTAAACGGTATCCGCGATACCCGTGACGAGTTCATGCTAAACCAATCACTTGACGAAGCGGAGGAATTGGGGGTGAGTGAGGTCCTGATTATCGCAGGTGCCAAGCATGCAGCCGGCCTCGAGAAATATGCTAAGAAACGGGAAATAGACGTGGAAATCCGAAATGCGCCAGCGATCGGTTACAAAACTGATGATGAATTTGGATTTCTGGACCTTCTGAAAATCTATTTCAAATAAGGCACGGTGGATTCCGTTCGGATTAGAGATTCATTTCGATAACACCCCACGGGGTCACACGTCCCGATGTCGGGGAAGTCTGAATTTGAACAGAGATCGCGTCGATGCATGTTCAAAAACAGGGGCGTTTTCGTCGACACCGCCGGACGACCGTCCCAATCCAGCGACTACCGTAGACGGATTACATAAAGAAGGGGTAGTTGAGTTTCTCGAGAATATTGGGTTACAAGGGTTGTTGTTCAATTCTGGGGTGTCATGGCTGACAGCTTTCGGATGGACATGAGCGGAGACAAATCGTACCGTGAGGATGCCTTGGACTCTGCGATGGACGTGTTCGGAGAGAATACTCGCTCGGCTGCAGTGGTGAAAGCCTGCGAGCACGCACGCCAAGGTAAGAAGGCGAAGGTGAGCGCCGTCTCCTACGCTGTTCGGAATCTCGAGCCTGAGCACGCGGCGGAGATAGTTGACCGACTCGCCACGCCCCAGCTCCCAATCACCGCAGAGGTTCAATTCGACGGCGATCTGGAGGGCGTGATAACGGAGGTGAACGCCGGCAAATTAGAATAGGCGCAATCATGAATTCCTCAAGCACAGACAGAAAACTGGTGCTGACTATAGAGCGTGTATGCAGCAGGGGGTCGCTGTTTGTTTCATTCCGTCAGCGACGAATCAGTCGTTCGGTAGGTGTGCCTATTTACTCTGGACTTTGTCGCTGTTTCCCGTCAACAAAGACGGTTTCATCGCCCATTACTCGCACATTGTGGTTCTGCACCTTGAACTGGAGTGCCCACGAACTCCGTTCATGGGCTACCAACTGCCGTATTGCATCGGTTTCAATCCATTCCTGAAGAGAAACATCGAGATTCTGGGACGGTGTACCCTCCACAGTTGCGATTCCGTCGATGATTTTTCCAGTAACGGTCGATGCCATGAGGGTTACTTGGTATTACTATCTGATAACACCTGTTACTGCACTGAGCGATTTCACCGGCCCAAGTACTGTAACGCCGTCCGTGTTAACGGTGTACGATACAGTCAGCAGCGCCAGCGAGACGTATTCAGTTCCCGTCAGAACGCTCGTGACCGATATAGCGGTTGTATACAGTTCTGACTAAGTTCGGTGTAACCACCGGTTCTGCATCGGCCAACCCAACATGGCCAACGAACCTTACATGTCGATAGTTATCTTACGGTCGGCGTCGATCCGGACGTCGTAGCCACAGTAGGTGAACTCGATAGGCGGATTCCGTACTTCCACAAGGCGCTCGATATCTACGGCCCGACGCAAGTCACCGAGCTCCCCTGGTTCACATTGTTCTCGATCTGCAACCTCCCGTTTGATAGCCTCACTCAACGACCCTGACATAATACTCTCCCCCTTCATACTATGTATACTATTTCTAACCAAATATAGTCACGTGGTTGTCACGCAGTTACTGACAACAACCCACTACACTACTGCCCAGCATCCCAATCGTCACTCACTATTCCGTGCTGAATATGCGCGATATATTCAGCATCCTCCTCAAGAAATGGTCTCTCAGTGGCAATACTGAAATCTAGCCTTTCCGGGGGATGTCAGGTCTATTACCCTCTTGGCAGCCAAAAGACAGGATTCCGACCAGCTTTTTTATAATCCAATTTTCCATCATCAGCAAGGTTGTAAAGGCGCTTTCGTGCGCCCTCCTTCGAGAAATCAAGATAATCGGCAACCTCTGATGTGGTAAGGACAGGATCAGATGCCTCCTCGAAGAGTTGGAGGATTTCTTCATCTGATACTGTTTCCTTCCGGCCTGCCATCGAGTTGACCCTTGATTCGCATCATTATATTAGCACGGTATTTGGAGTGCAACGAAACAACTGGTTGTCTCTTTGCTACCAGTTGCTCCCAAACAACTATAGTGGTGTGTTGGAATGAAGCAACTAACGAGCGCTATCGTGGATCCGTCGCTCCGGGTGATGGGTCCTGTTCAGAATAGCGGACCCCGCTGGTGGTGCAGCGGGTCCGCGATGGGCGCTCGTGATTCAGGCACGAAACGCCATGTACGCAATCACGCGCCGGGGTATTAAGCCCCAACGAGAAGTCGACGCATCGCCGGACCAGTTTCACTTTCACTCCCCGCGTTTGGCCCGCCTCTTTTGTAGGGGCCAGATTAGCGGACTGTCGCCTATGTCGAAGACGACGATACATTTGGATGATGAGGCGGACCGCTGGCGGTTCACGTGTCCGCAGGGTCATCGGAGTTGGGAAGCGACGAATGGGCATTTCTGGTGCCACAAGTGCTCGAATATCCCGAGCCCGGCAGTCGATCCCGTGTTCCACCGACTGCACGACCTGAAGACCGACGACGACCTGGAGCGCAACGAGGTCAAGCTCGTGACGGACGCGGGCGACTACGAGGATTTGCGGAGGTCGGAAGCATGAGCGCCTTCGACCCGCCCACCGATGCGTCGTGGTGTCCCGAGTGCGCCCGGGAACGCATCTCGTGTATCCATCAGGATTCCGACGCGGTTGCGGCTGACGGCGGCGAGATAGTAGAACCAGGGAGGCATCCAGTTGAACTGATATCTGGGTTCTCCGACAACGAGGCCCATCCGAAACGGTTCACGATGGTCCCCACCAGGGGCGATTTCAACCATTGGACGACCTTCATCCGGATGGATATCGACTCGACTGTCAGCCTGAGGGGAATGCGGTAATGCCCCGCTGTCAGAACTGCGGGAACCACGTGACACCGGACTACGCTCGCGTGTTCACGCCCACGGATGTAGATCAACCGCGAGTCTGTCCGAACTGTCCTGATAAGATTCGGGTCAATGGCCATATTCGAGATGCCCGAGCTACCCGATGGAATGACACAGAGAAGCCACCCAACGATGCTGAGACGGAGGCGGGAGAGATTTGAGCCGAAAGCAAAGGGAACTCAGCCCTCAGAAGGCGGCTAGCCGGTTCATCGCAAAGCGCCAAAACAAGAACACGGACAAGACTGTTCGGAGTTACCGGAATCGGCTGAATGGGTTCGTGACCTGGGCTGCCCAGGAAGGAATCGAGTCGATGCGGGAGCTTGACGGCTGGCTGCTCGATGAATACGAACGCTATCTCGAGGAGCGTGGCGACGCGCCTTCGACCGTCAAGGGCAAGCTCTCCGCGTTGAAGGAACTCCTGAAATATTGTGTAAGTATCGAGGTTGTCGATGACGATCTTCCGGATAAACTCACCCTTCCACGACTCTCGAAGGACGACCAAACCAGCGACGATATGCTGGAAGCCGATGACGCCCGAAAGCTCCTCGAATTCTACCGGGAGAGTATCCGACACAAGGGAACGAGCCAGCACGTCACTCTTGAACTAATCTGGCATGTCGGTGGTCGCATTGGTTGTTTCCGATCGCTCGACCTGGGCGATTGGGACGCCGAAGAACGCGTGCTCAAATTCCGACACCGGCCACCCGAGACTCGCCTGAAAGACGGCGAGGAACACGAACGGAACGTCGCGGTCGCAGAACCTGTTGCGGATGCCATCGAGCTTTGGATCGCGCGAGAACGCCCACAGAAGCGCGACAACGCAGGACGGAAACCCCTCTTATCGACAACCCATGGCCGCGCATCCGGATCGACAATCCAGTGCTGGGCGTACCAGGCAACCCAACCGTGTCTCTACATGGGATGCCCACACAACCGGCGGCGATCCTCGTGTGAGTACACCCAGCGACAACACTCCAGCAAGTGCCCGTCAAGTCGAAGCCCGCACGCAATCCGCACTGGTTCGATCACTTGGCAGCTGAACAACGGCCTGTCCTACGTCAAAGTCGCCAAGCGGGTTGCATCGAGCCCGGAGACGATTCGCCGGTACTACGACAAGCCCGACTACTCGGAAGAGCTTGAGCGACGACGACCTGAGACGGAGAATCTCGACGTTCTCACCAGCCCATTCTAACAATGCACGCAGTTTCAATCACCAGTCAGAAACACGGCCTACGCACCGCTTGCTTACTAGTCGATAGCCCTCCGGCCCCATTTTCCGAACGACCGAACACGGACCGACGCGTGTGTGTCGCTCCGTCGTCGCGAGGGAAATTGTCTTGGGAGTTGAACTAGGGAGCGACACGAGCGCAAGCGAGTGACGTAACCGAAGTTCAACTTCCTCCGCCATTCGCGTTCAACAATCGACCGAACGAGTTCACTCGTCTCGCGTATCCCGCCGGGCTTCGCGTTCTGCTTCTTCGCGGTCCATGGTCTGCCGTTGGTCGTGTTCGCCTCGAACGAGGACGTAGAGGACGAACGGGGCAACGACTGCGAACAGCAGGAGGACGGCGAAGAATCCTCCTTCGGCCGTCATCCGAGGAAGATGTCGACGATGTCGCTGCTGCCGGAGGTGGTGTCGCGGTAGAGTTCGGAGTAGCCGCAGTTGGTGCAGGAGACGACCTTGAAGGAGTTCGTCTGGATGTCGAACATCTTGGAGAGGCCGCCGCCGGTTGTGGAGATTCGGCCGACGTCGGTCTCGGTGTGGTCGCATTTCGGGCAGCCGCGGTCGGAGTTGGAGTCGGGGACCATATCTGGACGTTTCGAGGATGCGTAATCAGTCTTCTGTCAGTGTGCGTCGACCGGCTGCGAATGGTGTCCGTGGCGGTAGGTTTGTATGGAGCGCCTTGTCAGCGGGGAAGACGGGGGCGGAGTGTCGGGTTAGTCCATGGACGTGGTTTCGGGGAGGTAGACGACTTTCTCACCCCGGAAGAGGAGTCGGTCGATTTCGTCTGCTTGTTCCAGGGTGGTGAGGCGGCGGCTGATCGTGGCTTTGGAGACGTCGAGGGCGTCGACGATCTCGGACTGCCAGAGGGTGCCGCCGTTGGCGGCGAGGAGGTCGATGAGGTAGGCTTCGTCGACGGTCGCGGTCGGGTAGTCGGGGGTGGTGACCGCGTCGCGTCGTGGGGGGATCGTGCGTGGGAGGCTCATCAGTGGCACCACTGGTGTGGACGTCCAACTGGTACAAGATGGAAGTGACAGAACCGTCCAAACGTCCCGGGTCGGAGGTGGGTATTTAGTGTTGGTCCGTGACCGGGTAGGCAGGCAGAGTTCGACTATGACCGAGGAACACTATACCGGTGCGGACCTGTTCGTCGACGCACTCGAATCGTATGGGGTGTCGAAGCTGTTCGGGAATCCGGGGACGACGGAGCTCCCGGTGACGAACGCGCTCGAGGGCTCGAGCGTCCAGTATCGGCTCGCGCTCCACGAGGACGTGGCCGTGGGGATGGCGGCGGGGTACGCGCAGACGCGGCGGTACCACGCGCACCACGACGACTCGATACGCCCAGTCGGCGTAGCAAATCTGCATACGACGCCGGGCGTTGCGCACGGCCTCGGGAATCTCTATGGCGCGAGTGTGACGGGGGCACCCATGGTGGTTACAGCCGGAAATCACGGGACCGACCAGCGCCACGAGGAACCGATCCTGACGGGCGACCTCGTCGAGATGACGGACCAGTTCACGAAGTGGAGCGCCGAGGTGCTGGATATCTCCGCGCTCCCGTCGATGCTGCGGCGGGCGTTCCGCGTCGCACTCACACCCCCGACGGGGCCGGTGTTCCTGGGGTTGCCGTACGACGTGCTGACCGCCGAGACCGACGCGGAGCCAGAGCGACTCGGTGAGATTCCGACGGCAGGCGGTGGAGACAGCGCGCAGATCCAGCGGGCCGCCGACCTGCTCGTCGAGGCGGACAATCCAGCGATGATCGTTGGGGACGGCGTCGCCCGTGCAGGTCGTGACGCCATCGATGCGGCAGTCGCACTGGCGGAAACCTCGGGTGCCAGGGTGCACGGCGAGATTCTCGCGTGCGAGGTCGATTTCCCCGCATCTCACGACCAGTGGCTCTCCTACATCCCACCGAAGGAGGACCTCGCGCAGACGCTCATGGGTGCCGACACGCTCCTGTTCGTCGGAACGTCGACGAATACGACGTACACGCCCCACGAGGAACCACTGGTCGACCCAGACACCACCTGCATCCACGTGAGCGCGGATGCCTGGGAGGTCGGGAAGAACCACCCAGCCGACGCCGCAGTCATCGGCGACCCCGGGGAGGTCATGGCCGAGATGGCCGACCACGTCGAGGCGGCACTCCCAGCAGACGAGCGCGACTCGCGGTTGTCGGACGTCGCGGCGATGAAGGAGTTCGTCGAGATGCAGATGCAACAGATGGGCGAGGACGAGTCCGACGACCCCCGGGCGTCGAAGGCCGAACTGGTCGATGCGATGCGAGAGACTGCAGACGATGCCGACCAGGACGTCTACATCGTCGACGAGGGTGTGACGGCGAAGTACGCGATGCTGACGCGCTGGCCGTTCGAGCCCGAGCAGTACATCTCGAACAAGGGCGGCGGTCTCGGCTACGGGCTGCCGGCGGCAGTCGGTGCAGCGATGGCTGAAGCCGAGCACGCCGAAGGGAACGAAGAAGCCGCTCGACACGTCGTTGGGTTCATCGGGGACGGCTCGTACCTCTACTATCCGCAGTCGATCTACTCCGCCGTCCGGTACGACGTCGACCTGAGCGTCGTCATCCCCGATAATCGAAACTACCGCATCCTGAAGGACAACACGCTCGCGCTGTTCGGGGGCGAGGAGTCCGACTACGAGTTCATCGGCACGGACTTCGAGCCGCCCGTCGACCTGCCATCGAACGCCGAAAGCTACGGTGCGACCGCACACCAGGTCGAGGACCCGGTTGACATCGGTCCTGCCTTCGATGAGGCCCTGTCGAGCGACGAGACCGTCGTACTCGACGTGCTGGTGCACGACTGACGACCGCACAGGATCGAGGGCCGAAGCAGACGCGGTCCGGTCAGTCGTCGGGGAAGATCTTCCCGGGGTTGAGGGTGCCGTTCGGGTCGAATGCGTCCTTGACGGCCCGCATCGTGCGGACGGCGGCTTCGCCGTGTTCGCGTTCCAGGAAGTCGCGTTTCCCGAGGCCGATGCCGTGCTCACCGGTGGAGGTGCCGCCGAGGTCGATGGCTTTCTCGACGATCTGCGCGTAGACGCGTTCACCGACCTCGACCTCGCCGGGGTCGGAGTCGTCGACGAGGATGGAGTAGTGGACGTTGCCGTCGCCGGCGTGGCCGAAGCACGGGATGAGGAGGTCGTGCTCGGCGGCGAGGTCCTTCGCGTACCCGATGATGGCCGGGAGCTGGCTGATGGGGACGGTGACGTCGCCGGGATGGATCGGGGTGAGCACGGGGTCGTAGAGCTGGATGGCGTACGCCATGTCCCGTCGTGCCTGCCAGATGTCGGACATCGCCGCGGATTCCTCGGTTGTCTCGAAGGAGTCGACGTCGTGGGCCTCGAAGATGCTGCGGCAGAAGTCCACCTCGTTCTGGATGCCGTGGTTCGCGTGGAATTCCACGAATGCGACCGCGGCCTCTGGGATGTCGGTGTCCGAGTAGGCGTTCGCTATCTTCGCGCTCGTCTCGTCGACGAGCTCGATGCGGGCGACGTCGACGCCCGACCGAACCGCATCGTGGACCGCCGCCGCGGCGTCCTCGAGGGACGGGAAAATCGCTCGCCCGCTCCGGACCTGCTCGGGTCTGCCGGCGACCTCGAGCGTCGCCCGAGTGATAACGCCAAGGGTGCCCTCGCTGCCCAGGAGGAGCGAGCCGAGGTTGTAGCCACTGGACGTCTTCACCGCGTTGCTCCCCGTCCGGATGACGGAGCCGTCGGCGAGGACGGCTTCCAGACCGAGGACCCAGTCGCCGACCTCACCGTACTTCACGGTCTGCATCCCGCCGGCATCGGTGGCGATCATGCCGCCGATGGTCGAGATCTCGCCCGACGACGGTAGCGGTGGGAAGAACAGCCCCTCCTGCGCGAGTGCGTCGTCGACGGCGGAGCCGAGGACGCCGGGTTGGACGTCGATCTGGAGGTCGGCCGGCCGGACCTCAAGCACGTCGTCCATGCGCGTGAGGTCGAGGCTGATACCGTGCTCCTGGGGGACGGCGTTGCCTTCGAGACCGGTCCCGGCCGCATACGGGGTGACTGGGACGCCTCGGTCGTTCGCGGCAGCGAGGATGGTCGAGACGTCGTCGGTCGACGTTGGCCAGACGACGGCGTCCGGGTCCACACCGATACCGCGTTCGTCCGCGCCGAAGTCCGCCGCATGGGTCTCGCGAACCGACGCCCCGAACGACACCTCGCCGTCGATGTCCAGATCGGACAGGAATCCGCAGTCGTGTGTCATAGGTGAGCATTCGTCGCGTTCGGGTTAAGTGTTGGTCGCGGTGGGGGAATCTATTTACGCTCAGACACGCGTCGTTCGGTCGAATCGATGGCGGGGAACGGGGCAGTCTCTCTGTTCGTGCCGGTGCTGGTGCTTGTCGTCGTCGAGATCAGTCAGGCGGCGCGGGAGTACGACCTCCTGCGCATCGCGAGACGGAAGCAGGAACCGTTCTTCTACAGCCTGTTCTTCGCGCTGCATCGGTCCTCGCAACAGCTCGTGCCGATACCCCAGCTCGGACCGTTCAACTTCGTCCACGGGATGAACCTCGGCATCCTCTACCTCGGGTTCGCAACGACCGTGACCGTCGGTACGGGGACGACGGAGCTCATCACCTGCCTCATCCTCTGGGTCGTCTGGGTGTTCTTCCCCGTCCTGGAGGTGGATGCATACGTCGAGATAATGGACGACCCCCGCATCGGACCACGGTCGTTCCTCTTCCATTCGGTCGTCAGCACCATCGCCGCACTCTACCTCTTCTACGTCGCGTCACTGATTCCTCCGGCCCCGACGTGGGACCAGGGCGTCGCAGTGGCGCCGTTCATCGCTGTCGCCGTCCTCGTCTTCTACGTCGACCTCTGGGAGTTCCTCGTGCTACTCGAGGACGAACTCGAAACCGCAACCGCACTCAGAGCCGTCGTCTGAGGTCACCGGACGGCGTCCCGGAGCCACGACTCGTAGGTATCGACGTCACCGGGAATCCGACGCGTGATCTCGCGTCGAAGCACCGCATATGCTGTCGCGAGCACGAGGATGACCCCGACGGCGTCACCGACGCGCGATGGCGACTGGAGGCTCACCGCGATGCCGGCGAAGGCACAGATAGCGAGGTCTCCCGGAGACCCATCGTAGACGAACCGTCGCGCCGTGAACCAGCGGCGACGGACGTGATCGTAGACGGCACGGTCGTCGGTCTGGTGCCACGGCCGAAGCTCCTTCCCGCCGCCGAGGACGTCCATGAGTGGGTGGAGCGCGAACGCGATCGCGAAGACGGCACTGGCTACGACGAACTGGGTTGGGCGCAGGAGGGCACCGATCGTGGTGAGAATCGCGAGGCTGCTCCCGAGGAACGGGAAGTGGAGGGCTCGCCGATGCCGCCACGCCATATCGAGGTCGGGGAGTCCACCACCGATAGCCCCGGCGAGAACGAGCATCGTGGTGCTGTTGCCCGTGAACGTGCCAGCGACCGCCCCGACGAGGGCACCGAGGAGGACGTGGGTGAAGACCATCATCGCGGGCTGTCCACGCGTACGTGTGCGACCCACTCAACCCTTCGGGCATCTCGTTTCCGTTACGCAATCGAAAAGTGTTAAGCACGCCGCCGGGAATCCACTGGTATCGTGACGAACACGCAGGTGACACTCGTCCAGCTGGACAACTACGGCCCCTGGACCGTGACGCCGAGCCCGCGACGTGAGGTGGACCTCCAGACGCTCCAGTCCCGGCTCTACGCCGACCTCTCCCAGGTCGTCGGGAACCGGGATGGCTACGTCTTCTTCACGCGGTTCGACAACATGGTCGCCGTGACGAACGGCCTCGACATGGAGGCGCACGCGCGCATCCAGGAGTCCGTCCGGAACCGATACCCGGTCACCATCAGCCTCAGCGTGGGGCACGGCAAGACGCCCGCGAGCGCGCTCGTCGACGCGACCGCACAGCTCCAGGAGACCGGCAGCGCCCAGGACGAGACACGAACCGAACAGCTCCTCGGTAACACCCTCGACGAATCAGAACGCGCTGACGACGACGTCACCATCGCGCACTTCGACGTCGTCGACGCCACCGGCCGCTACACGGACGAGCTCGACGCGTTCTCGACCTTCGTCCACATCGAGCAGGGCTACGCCTCGCTCATGCGGCACATGCACGACGCACACCACTCGCTCTCGTTCTTCGTCGGCGGCGACAACATCATCGCCGTCTGCCCGGACCTCGACCCCGACGACTACGAGGACGCCATCGCCCACGTCGCCGCCGAAGCAGGCGTCGACGTCCGCGTCGGCGTCGGCACCGGCGCCACGGCCCACGACGCCGGCATGGCCGCCAAACACGCCCTCGAAGACGCCCGCGAGGAAGAGACACTCGTCGAACTCGCCTGAACCGACAGCCGACGACCAGGCTCGTTTTTGGCCGCCGTCAACCAAACCGTTACACACGCCGACGACGTGCACTCTCGTATGGACCGCGGTGGCGTGCTCCCGGGGACACGCGAGCAGGACGACCGCATCATCCTGCACGTGGATATGGACTGCTTCTACGCGTCCTGCGAGCGCCGCCGCGAACCCGAACTTCGAGGTGAGCCCGTCGTCGTCGGCATGGGTTACGAGGACGGGGGAACGCATGGTGCCGTCGCGACCGCGTCCTACGAGGCCCGCGAGTACGGCGTCGAGAGCGCGATGGCCATCTCGAGCGCGCTCGAACGCCTCCCCCGCAACGCGACGAACCCCGACGACCCTGACGCCGGCTACTATCGGCCCGTCGACCTCGACTACTACAGCGAGGTGAGCAGCGAGGTCAAGGAGATCCTGCACGAGCTCGGCGACGTCGTCCGCGAGGTCAGCATCGACGAAGCGTATCTCGACGTCACCGACCGTACCGCCTGGGAGGTCGCCGAGGGCTTCGGCCGACACGTCAAGCAACGCATCGACCGCGAGGTCGGCGTGCCGGCGTCGGTCGGCGTCGCCCCGAACATGAGCACGGCGAAGCTCGCGAGCGACCACGACAAGCCGAACGGCCTCGTCATCGTTCCCCCGGACGCCGTCGAGTCGTTCCTCGCACCGATCGACGTCGACGACGTCCACGGCGTCGGCCCCGTCCGGGCACGCGAACTCCGCGACCTCGGCATCCACACCGCCGGCGACCTCGCCGACGCCGACCAGGCCGAGCTCGTCGACCGCTTCGGCGAACGCGGCCGCGAACTCACAATGCGCGCCCGTGGTATCGACCCCCGACCGGTCGAGCCACGAGGCAAACCCAAGAGCCTCTCGCGGGAGTCCTCGATTCCCGACGGCACGGACGACTTCGACGCCGTTCGTGAACAGGTCCGGACGCTCGCCGACGCGGTCGCAGACCGCGCACAGCGCAAGGAAGCGCTCTACCGGACAATCGGCGTGAAGGTCGTCACCCCACCCTACGACGTCAACACGCGCGCCCACTCGCTCCCCGGCCCGGTCGACGACCCCGACCTCCTCCACGAGACCACGCAGGACCTCCTGGACGAGTTCGAGGGGGAGACCGTCCGGAAGGTTGGTGTTCGCGTATCGAATCTCTCCTTCGCCGGCGGCGACCAGGCCAGCCTCGACGGCTTCGAGGGCGATGCTGTTGCGTCATCCGAGAGTGCGACCGACGCGCGAGACGGAGGTTCCGCTGGCTCCACGAGGGACGACTGGCGACCCTCACGGAACCGCGACGGGCAGGCGTCGCTGGGCGACTTCGACGGCTGAACGGCTGTTGTCCGTGCATTTCGCGGTATCTATCGGACCGCCACGGTTTAGCCACAGGACACCCAATGCCCGATAATGAATCACCTGCCGGTCGCGGACGACGAGGCGTGGCATCTGCCACAGCACGCGCACGTCGTCGTGTTCGACGCGGGCGACGACCGGCAGCTCCTGACGATCTACGACTGTGGCGCTGCCCAGAAGCCGCCAACGGCGCAGATCCGTGGCCATCTCGTCCGCGTCCAGGCCGAACACGAGATCGAGGAGACGCCAACGGGGTACATCGTGAAGCTCCGTGAAGTCGGGCAACTGGTGCGGCAGTCCCGGGACCCGGACCACTACGTCATTCGGGACAGCACCGAATAGGGTTCCGAGCTAGAGGTCGCTGACGAGGTCTTCGAGGGCAGCACGGGGGTCGTCAGCTTTGGCGACACCGGAGGCGAGGAGAACGCCTGTCGCGCCGAGTTCCTGGGCAGAGACGACGTCTTCGCCCGTACTGATGCCGGCGCCACAGAACACGTCGACGGAGTCGTCGACGGCGTTCGCGGCAGCGACAGCACCCGTCACGATGTCCGGGTCGGCCTTACTGACGGGCGTTCCGGTGCCGATGAGTTCTGGGGGTTCGACGGCGACGCTCTCGGGGCCGAGGGCGGCGACGGCACCGATCTGGCCGGGGTTGTTCGCGCAGACGCACGTCTCGAGGCCGGCACGGTCGGCCGCGGCGAGGCTTGCGTCGATGTCGGCGAGTGTGAGGCGGTTCTCGCTGTGGTTGAGAAGCGTGCCGTCGGCACCGTTCTCGGCCACGGCTTCGGCGAGTGTACTGCCGGTGTGGCTGCCGGTGTCGTTCGGGCTGACGTGCTGTGCCCACGTCTCGACGCCCGTGGCGCTGACGCGACCGATGTCGGCCGCCTGGGGGGCGACAGCGATACGGACGCCGTGCGCCTGGGACACGTCGTGTGCAGCCTGGGCGATCTCGACGGGGTCGCAGTCGTAGGCTTTCAGATTGACGAGTACGAACATACAGAGACCCCGGTAGGGAGGGCGAAAAAGGTGACGAGACGCGCAAACACCGCCAGCGCTGGATTCGGATTCGGGTTCGTCGGGTCAGTCCTTCCGCTTGACCATGTCGCCGAGCGTGAGGCCACCGGAGGAGTCCCCGCCACTCCACTCCTCGTCGGAGGTGTCGGTGGACTCCGTGAGCGAGATATCGAGGCGCTTCTCGAGTTTGCGCTGGATGTCGTCGCTCGGGAGGTGGTCGCCGCGTTCGAGCTTCCGGATGACGCTGGCCTTCTCGTTGATGGACTTCGCCAGCTCCTCCTGGCTGATGCCCTCGGCCTCACGGGCGTTCCGGATGCGGGTGTCGTAGTCGGACGCGAGCTCCTCCATCTCGTCGAACATGTCGCGACGGCGGCGATTCGACCCGCCACCCGACGACCCGCCGGAGGACCCCCCGCTCGAACTCGAACTGGAGCTCGAACTCGACGAGCCCCCGGAGGACGTGGAGTACTTGGTGCTCCCGGAGGAGCCGGCGCTCTGCGTCGATACCTCGGTCCCGAAGTCCGAGCAGTCGTCGCAGAGCTCCAGTTCGGCGCCCTCGACCTTGACGGTCTTGGGGTTCGCGGTCTCGGCGCCACACATCTCGCACTGAACCATATCCTAGGTTGGACGGTCACCACTCATAAAACGCTCGCCGCGACCCGACTACTGGAGGTCGCGCCAGGCACCGAGGAATCGCTGGACCGCAGTGAGGTGGCCTATCACCGCGAACAGCCCGAGCAGCCACCCGACGAGGCTGAAGCCACCCACGATGGGGATGACGGCGGAGATGGCGCCGACGATACCGATGAGCGCGAGTCGGTCAGCCCGACCAAGGAGCCCGCCGTACTGGCGTTCCAGGCCGACGGCCTCGATCTGGGTCCCGAGGTAGGAGGTGAGGAGGACCCCGGTGACGGCGGCGAATCCGAGCGCGTACTGGTCGATGCCAGCGGCGAGGCCGGCGACGATGACGACGTCGGCGTACCGGTCGAGCACGTGGTCGAGCAGGTCGCCACCCGGAGAGTCCACGCCGGTCTCTCTGGCGAGCGCGCCGTCGAGCAGGTCGAGCCACCCGTTCAGGAAGACGAGGATAGCGCCGACGAGGTACATCGTCGGCGTGGCGACGTAGAACGCCACCCCGGCGAGGATGGCGAGCAGGAAGGCGAGCACACTCACCTGGTCGGGCGTCGCACCGAGTCGCATCGCGACGCGGACCCACGGACGCAACAGCCGAGTCGCGAGTGGGCGGAACTGGTCGAGCGTCATCGCTGCCCCTCCAACGGTGCGGCGATAGTCGCGGTCATCGTGCCTCCATGAAGTCGACCTCGCCAGCACTCGGCTCACGCTCGCCGGCGATCACGCGCTCGATCTCGCGGGCGACGTCCTCGGGCGTTCGGTCCGTCGTATCGATCTCGTACACGTTCTCGAGGCCGTGCTGGGCGACGGCCTCGGAGAGGATGACGTCGAGGGATTCGGCCTCCGCGTTCTCTGCGGCCTTCGCCTCGGGTTCGCCACGGTTCGTCAGGCGGTCCTCGAGCACGTCGGGGTGACACCGGAGGACGACGACCCTGTCGGCGTCGAGGTGGTGGGCGAGATGCGAGTCGATGATGACGTCGTCCACGTCCGCGAGTCGCTCTCGCACGGCGTCGAGGTCTGCGACGACGCTGTCCCGGTCCTCGTCGACCTCGGAGTAGAGTCCCTCGTCCTGCACGAGGTCGTTGAGGTGAATGACGTCCAGAGTGGTTTCGAGGTTACTGGTGTCGACGAGGTCTGTCGTGGTCGTCTTGCCCGTCCCCGGTGTGCCGGTGACGACGACCCTCACGGCACGACCCCTCCACGCCGGGACTCGGTGACACGGCTCACGTCTGGAGCACCTCGTTGAGCTCGCTGACGGCGCGCTTCGTCTCCGATTTCGTCCCGCACGTGATGCGGATGCACTCGGGCAGCCCGAAGCTCGTGCAGTCCCGGACGATGACGCCACGGTGTTTGAGTTCCTCAGCGACCTCGCTCGCGTCGCCGACGTTCGCGAGGAGGAAGTTCGCGTGGCTCTCGTAGGTCTCGCATTCGAGATTGTCGGCCATGTAGTCGCGGGCCCATCGGGCGGTCTCGACGGTCTGCTCGACGTGTTCGTGGTCGTCGATTGCGGCCAGCCCGGCCTGGCAGGCGAGCGCGCTCGCGGCGAAGGGCGTGTTCACGCGGGCGTAGGCGTCAGCCCACGCACTGGGGACGATGCCGTACCCGAGGCGGACACCGGCGAGACCGTACGCCTTCGAGAAGGTGCGGAGGACGGCGACGTCCTCTCGGTCGTCGACCATCGAGATCGCACTACGGGCTTCGGCGAACTCGCCATACGCCTCGTCGACCACGACCAGGGTGTCCTCGCGCGTCTCGTTCGCGATCAGTTCGACCGCATTCAGCGAGAACCGGCCACCGGATGGGTTGTGGGGGCTCGTGAGGTAGACGATTCGCTCGCCATCGTACGCGTCGAGGACGGCGTCCGCGGTGAGTTCGAAGCCTGCTGCTCGGTCGATGTCGTACTCGGCGACGTCGCCGTGGTGGAACCGGGCGGCCATCCCGTAGTACGTGAACCCGGGCGAGGGCACGAGGACAGTGTCGCCGGGGGCGATGAAGGCCCGCGAGAGATAATCGAGGACGCCGTCACCGCCGTTCCCCAGCCAGACCTGCGCAGCAGAGACGTCCCAGCGATCCGCGATAGCAGCTGTGAGGTCCGCGTGGACGGCCGTCGGGTAGTGGTGGACGTCGCTCGCAGCCGCTTCGAGTGCGTCGACGGCGGCGGGGCTCGGCCCATGCATGTTCTCGTTGGACGCGAGCTTCACGAACTCGGACGGGTCGCGGCCGAGTTCGCGCGCGACCTCCTCGATCCCCCGACCCGCCTGGTACTCGACGTGGTCGGAGAGGTCCCGTGTGTGCATACACGCATCGAGACGACGATGGTTCATAAGCGCTCTTACACCGCGACAGCCACGGCCACGACGAATCGTCCGCCCAACAGCACGGATTGCAGCGAATCCCGGCACGACCCGGGGATTTTTGGATGTCTTCAGTGAGTCACAGGATATGGCACTCGTCGATACAGCAATGCGGATCGTCCACCTCCTGGCCGGCGGCATCCTCGCCGGGAGCGTCGTGTTCTTCGCGTTCGCGGTCACTCGCAACAGCGCGTCGGGCGCGGGTTCGGAGACCGCCAGCCAGCTCGCCGCGTCCCTCGCGACGGTGTCCCGCGTGTGCGCCGTCCTCGTCCTCGTGAGTGGCGGCTACATGGCAGCCATCCTCGGGTCGGCACTCCAGGGAACCACGGGGATGCTCGTCGGCGTGATGATCATCCTCTGGCTCGTCGTCACCGCACTCGTCGAGATCGGGAACTCACGGCTCGGTGACGGGGCGTCGGTCAGTGACGTCTCGAGTGTCTACCTGCTTGCTGCCCTCACATCGGTCCTGCTCCTCCTCGACGCGGGCTACATCGCAACGATATAGAAGCAGTCGGTCGCTGGTCTCCGACGGTCGATCCGTGATAGCTACCAGCGGTGGTGCACGTGTTCGCGGACGTACTCGTCGTAGACGTCGCGGACGGCGCCGTGGGCCTGGTGGCTGAGGGGGTCAGCGTCGGCTGCAGCGACGTTGGCACGGATGTGTTCCGGCGTCGTAGAGCCGGGGATGACGGTGCTGACGGCGTCGTGGTCGAGGATCCAGCGGAGCGTGAACTGGGCGAGCGACAGGTCGTCCGGCACGTGCGGCTGGAGGGCGTCGACGGCCGCGAGCCCGTCGTCGAGTGGGACGCCGGCGAAGGTCTCGCCGACGTCGAAGGCTTCGCCGTGGCGATTGAAGTTCCGGTGGTCGTCCGCCGGGAACTCGGTGTCCGCATCGATGGCGCCCGTGAGGAGGCCGGACGCGAGCGGGACGCGGACGATGACGCCGACGTCGCGTCGCTGCGCTTCCTCGAAGAACCGTTCCTTCGGCCGCTGGCGGACGGGGTTGAAGATGATCTGGACGGTCTCGACGCCGTCGTACTCGATCGCCTTCAGCGCTTCCTCGACGCGCTCGACGCTGACGCCGTAGTGATCCACCTTCCCGGCGTCGACGAGCGCGTCCATCGCCTCGAACGTCTCCGGCTGGTAGTAGGCGTCCGTCGGCGGACAGTGCAGCTGCACGAGGTCGAGCGACTCGACCTCGAGGTTGTCGAGGGAGCGGTCGACGAATCGCGCGAGATTCTCGTGGTTGTAGCGGTCAGCGGTGTGTGGGTCGAGCCGGCGACCGGCCTTGGTCGCGACAACCGGTTCGTCGTCGCGCTCGTCGAGGACGCGCCGGATCTGCTTCTCGCTCCGGCCATCGCCGTAGACGTCGGCGGTGTCGAGGAAATTGACGCCAGCATCGAGGGCGGTGCGGATCGCGTCGCGACCTTCCTCGTCGCCGACGTCCCCCCAGCTGCCGCCGACCTGCCACGTGCCGAGACTGACCGGGGAGACCTCGAAGCCTGTCGAACCGAGTCGTCGTGAGTCCATACATACTGGGAGCCGATGCCGCCCCCTAATGGTTCGGTCTGCGGCAGGTCCGACTGCTTGCCCATCCGAGACCACGAGCGGTTCCGACGAGAACGCGCAGTGGTCGCCGGGCGGCCAGCCTTTATCACGACTCCGGGAGTACATTGAATCTGTATGAAACTCACCTGGCACGGCCACTCGACGTGGCACGTCGAAGTGGGCGACACGGACCTCGTCATCGACCCGTTCTTCGACAACCCACACACCGACACCGACCCCGAGGAGGTCGACGCTGATTACGTCCTTCTCACGCACGGGCACGCGGACCACGTCGGCGACCTCGACCGGTTCCGTGATGCGACGGTCGTCGCGACACCGGAGGTCGTCGAGTACTGTCGCGACGAATTCGGCATCGAGGACGCCATCGGCGGCATGGGGATGAACATCGGCGGCACCGTGGCGTGTGGCGACGCCTTCGTCACCATGCATCGCGCCGACCACTCGAACGGCATGGAATCCGGCTACGGCGCCTCCGGCGGGATGCCAGCGGGGTTCGTCATCAGCGACACGAAGCCGACGCAGGTCGCCGAAGCCGAGAGCACGAGCTTCTACCACGCCGGCGACACCGGCCTGATGTCCGAGATGAAGGACGTCATCGGCCCATACCTCGAGCCGGACGCCGCCGCGGTCCCCATCGGCGACCACTTCACGATGGGTCCGATGCAGGCCGGCATCGCCGTCGACTGGCTCGACGTCGACCACGCGTTCCCGATGCACTACGACACCTTCCCTCCTATCGAGCAGGACCCCGAGGACTTCGCCCGGGAGGTGAAGGCTGCCGGAAGCCAGGCGGACGTCCACGTCCTCGCCGGCGACGAGACGTTCGACCTCGGCGACGTCGTCGACACCTAACCTGGACGGCTCGGCCCCGTCCTCGCCGTCTGTGACGCTGGGAGGACAACGCTTACGGCGTCGGCGGTCGACCCCTCGAACGCAATGTCCGACATCGAAGTCTCTAGCACGTGCGAAGAGGGGTATGCCGTCCGAAGCCGGGTCGGCGATTTCGAACTCTCCGTCGACGCCACCGACGAGGACGGCCCGAACCCGAACGCGACACTCGTCGCGACGTACGCCTCCTGTTACATCCCGGCGCTCCGCGTCGCCGCGAACAAGGAGGGCGTCGGCGACCTCGGCCGCATCGACATCGACGCCGACGCCGACCTCGACGAGGACGACGACCTCGAGGCCATCCGCTTCCACGTCTACTTCGAGGCCGACATCGACGACGAATCCGTCGACGCCGTCATCGAGCGTGGAAAGGACATCTGTCACGTCCACTCCGCCGTCCGCGACGGCCTCCACGCCGAGGTCACCGCGGAAGCCGGCGCCGAATAACCAGCCGAGGAACCGACGCGTTTCTCGCAGTCTCGATTTCGACGGCCGAAGGATTATCCCGCCCTACGTCGTAGCGCCGTCCATGAGTGATTGGCAGGACCGCATCGTCGGGGTCCGGATGTCCGTCGACCGACAGTTCAACGACCGCATCGAGTCGTCCTCGTTCTCCCGCCAGCAGTGGGGACTGGTCATGACGGCAACGGAGTTCGAGATCGAGAACCCCGACGACGCGGAAGACGCCCGAATCGTCGCGAACACCGACAAGCTCTCCAGTGTCCTTCCGGAGATGGACCGCATCGAGGAACAGATGGGCGCGATGGGAGGCGGCAGCGGCGGCAGTAGCGGTGGGAACCTGTTCGGGAGTATCAAGAGCGCGCTCGGCCTCGGCGGGGACGGCGGTTCGGACGACGAACAGCGCACCCAGGACGCCGAAGCCCTGACGCAGGCGTACGCCGACGAACTGCAGCGCGAACTCGAGGAGTCCGGGCGCTGGGACGAGATCCGGACGCTCGCCGCGGACGGCGACCAGTAAGGTTCGATACCTGCCGACCCTAGTCGCCGCTGTGGAAGAGCGTGAGCTCCTCCGACTCGTAGATGTTGATGAGCTCGGTGATGATCTCGTCGTAGGACATCCCGTCGTCACGGAGTTCGTCCAGCCGTTCGATGGTCGACTCGTCGAGGTGGACCTTCGGCATACCTGATTGTTCGTCCGAGAGACGGTTAACCTTCTGGCAGGACCACCGAGGGTCGTCCGCGAAGGTTTTTACCGTCGTGGCGAGGACTCGAAGGTATGAGCGACGGTTTCGACCTGGACCTCCGGAGTGCAGAGGAGCACCTCGAGCTCCCGGAGGACGTCGAATCGAGCAGGGTCGTCCTCGGCGTCCTCGACGGCACGACGCCCGACGACGAATGGATCGACGAGGTCCGCCAGGGCCACGTCCTCGTCCTCGCCGTCGACGGCGACCTCAACGAACTCGCGGCCGGCTGGGCGAAGGACGTCAAGGAAGCCGGCGCCACCCTGATGCACTTCCGCCGCTTCCTCGTCATCACACCCCCCGGCGTCGACATCGACACCGACCGACTCTGAACGAGAACGAGTCCAACACGGACAGCCGCGACCCGTGTCGCCACGTCCCACCTGTTTTTCCGTCGAGCCATCGAACGTCCGGGTATGCCACTGAAGGCCGTCCGACCACCGACCGGGTACGAGGAGATCGATAGCTGGTCGGGCGGGTTCGGCTGGCTCGCCTACCCCGACGAGGCGATGCAGCGCGCGAGCCACGCCCTCACCATCGACCAACCTGACGACCCCGATGCGCCCGACGACGTCTGGATCGTCGACCCACTCCAGGCACCCGGCATCGACGACCGTTTGCGAGACCTCGGGAACGTCGTCGGCGTCGTCGTGCTCCTCGACCGCCACGGCCGCGACGCCGCATCGTTCGCCCGCCGCCACGACGTCCCCCTCTATCTCCCGGCCTGGATCGATATCGACGTCCCAGACGACGTCGACATCGTCCGTCTCACCGAGAGCCTCCCCGGAACTGCGTACGAACTCATCGAGACCGTGAACCTGCCTGGCTGGCACGAAGCCGCCCTCTACGACGGCGAGACCCTCGTGCTCGCCGACGCCCTCGGCACGGCGGACTACTTCACGACGAACGCGGAGGCTATAGGCGTCCACCCATTCCTCCGCGCGATGCCACCTCGAGCGCTGCGAGACGGACAGCTCACGCCAGCACGCATCCTCCTCGGACATGGCGCTGGAATCACCGCACGCGCCACGCCCGCCTTGCGCGACGCCATGCAGGGGTCCCGCCGAAGGATGCCCCACCTGTACTATCAGCTGGTACGACAGGCCGTCCCGTCCCGCCCCTGGCGATAGCTGACCGCCCCACAGCCGCCAGCTTGCTCTCGTACTCGTCCTTCCACCCCGCACCCGGGACGAACCACCAAAACCCACAGGTCCCAACGACCACAGACATCCTCGAACGTTGACCCGGTCACCGAAAACGGCTCCCGGCCAACCCACACCAAAATCCGATCCAACGAACAGGGCGGCTTACTGGTCCTCGATCCTACGAATCGTCTCCCGGTGCAACGAGACGATGAGGTCCGCGAGCAACCCGAACATCAAGAGCTGCACGCCGAACAGCACGCCCGCTGCAGCCACGACCGCGAGCACCTCGTGCGACACCCCCTGCACGAACCACTCGAACCCGACGTAACTCGCGACCAACAACCCCACCACCGCCGAAAGACTCCCGACGCTCCCGAAATAGAACAACGGATTACTCGTCTTCGCCAGCCCATAGAGCGTCATCAAGATACGGGCCCCGTCCGCGATCGGATGCAGATTCGTCTCCGACCCCTCCGGACGCGGCAGATACGTGATCGGCACCACCGCCGTCGGGAGGTTATGACGCGCACACTCCACCGCCATCTCCGTCTCGATACCGAACCCTTCCGCAGTCAAGTACATCTTCTCGAACGACTCCCGCGTGAACGCCCGATACCCAGACAGGATGTCCCCGTACTCCTGCCCGTGGATGCGGGAGAACGCACGATTGATGACCCGGTTTCCGAACTTGTTCAGTCCCGTCATCGCATCCGCGTCCATATCCGCGAACCGGTCACCGATCACGTGCTCCGCATCACCAGCGAGCAACGGCTCCAGGAGCCTATCGACCTGCTCGGGCAGATACGTCCCATCCCCATCGAGCATCACGAGATTCGACGCATCGGCCTCCGACACCCCCTGGCGGACCGCCTGCCCCTTCCCTGTCCCCGACTGCATGACGACGGTCGCGTCGTGTTCCTCGGCGATCTCGGCCGTCCCATCCCCAGAATGCCCATCCACAACCAGCACGTCCTCGATCCCAGCCGCCTGCAGCCCGTCGACGACGTCACCGATGGTCTCCGATTCATTGAACGTCGGAACCACCGCACACACGTCGTCGTACTCCGGCATTGCACATCAGTCGACGCCCGACCATGAAAAACATACTCGTTCCAATCAACCAACCGAGTCCCAAAGACCCAACTCGCCAGTGTGTCCCACGGAATCCCACACCCCCAATCTACCACGTCGACGCAATAACAACCAACAAGAGAGTCAACACTCATCGCTCAACAACGCCACACCCGCCCACAAAATCCGCAATACCCACAACCCCCCGAAAACACCGGCTGTGAAACGCTGGATGTGACGATCCACCCAGCGAGTCAGAAACCCGGAAACGCAATAGACACCACCGGAGACGCCCACTAAACGACGAACGCAATACTTGACAGTCCCCATCAGAGTTCTGGAATAAACGCGGATTCCCGCGTCCAGCTGCCTATAACCAGTCACATCCCCCAGAGAGCGGTTCTACGGCCGCATCTAGGTGTGAAACTCTGTAGTGTATTCCACTGACGCTCCGAGTGGACGAACCTCCGCACCCGCAGTGAGGCTGAGAACAGGTCCAGCCGGCCTACTCGTAACTGACACCGATTCGGCAGCGTCTACCAGTGGCCGGTTGCTCTCGAGGCCGTTGGAGACATAGTGTGATTGCGGATTCGGTAGTCAGATGTGGGAGTTCGTGGAACAGGGGATAGACGTTCTACTACTCTTTGAGGCTGTGACACTGTATGAGCTGGCTGTGAGAGTATTCGTCTAGAGATGACCAGCCTGAGTGCGTTTTTGTCTTGGGGGTTTTGTCTGGTCCCTCATCAGCGGTCCTACTGTTTGAGGCGTATGAGTGACAGTCTCCAGTTGGAACGAGTAGTTGTGAGTTAGCTGTCGAGAGGGGTACGGGAAATTCTGAATCCCCGGGGATAGAAAGGCGAGCGGGGTTTCTGGCCTGGGCTGGGTATCATAAGGCTTATCCTCGGCTTACCAGTCTTCACGGGTAATGAGCGAAGGCCCTAATCAGGACACGCCCGGTTCTCGAGAGTTCGGGCCAGCCGTCCTGGAGACTGTTCGAGCGTGGTACCATATTCCCGCCCTCCTCGGTTTGTTCGCGTACATGTTGTGGGTTCGCGTCCAGTCGTGGTCGAACTTCACTCGTGGCGGTGAGGTGCTGTTCTCGGGGAACGACGCCTGGTACCACTATCGGCAGGTCGTCTACACGGTCCGCCACTGGCCGTCTACGATGCCGTTCGACGTGTGGACGTACTTCCCGTTCGGGACCAGTGTTGGCCAGTTCGGTACCCTCTACGACCAACTGGTCGCTACGGGTGCACTCCTCTGGGGTCTTGGCGACCCAACCACGCGTCAGGCTGGATTAGCGTTGTTGTTCGCGCCAGCGGTCTTTGGTGCGGTGACGGTTATTCCGGCGTATCTTGTCGGGAAGCGGCTCGGTGGTCGTTCTGGTGGGATCCTCGCTGCGATTGTGCTCGCCGTGCTGCCTGGGCTGTTCCTCCAACGGAGCCTGGTTGGTGCGTCCGATCACAACGGCGCAGAGCCGGTCTTCCAGGGGTTCGCGTTGCTCGCGATGATGATCGCGGTGTCGGTGGCGGGCCGAACCCGTCCCGTCTGGGAGCAGGTGGTCGACCGCGACTGGTCTGGCCTTCGTGAGGTCGTTGGCTGGAGCGTGCTCTCCGGGGTTGCGACGGCGCTCTACCTCTGGATGTGGCCGCCAGGTATCCTTCTCGTCGGGATCTTCGGTGTATTCTTCCTCGTGAAACTCACGGGAGACTACGTACAGGGAGTGAGCCCGGACCACCTTGCGTTCCCCGCCGTCGTCAGCATGGTCACGACCGCGGTCTTGATGTTCGTACCGTTCGGATCCACGAGTTTCTCTCCGACACAGTTCTCACTGCTCCACCCGTTCTTCTCGCTCGCTATCGCGGTTGGGGCCGTCTTCATCGCGGGTCTCGCCCGTGTCTGGGACGAACGCAATCTGCAAACCGAACAGTTCCCATTCGCCATCGGCGGCATCCTCATCATCGCGCTTGGGATCGTGGCGCTCATCCTCCCGTCACTTTTCGAGATGATCCAATCGAACCTCCTCCGGTTCGTCGGCTTCAGCTCTGGTGCGGCGACCCGCACCATCGGTGAGGCGCAGCCGTGGATGTCCCGAACGAGGCAGCTCGGCACCGGGCCGTTCTGGGTGATCTTCATGGAGTACGGGATGGCATTCTTCACGGCGCTCGTGGGCGCTGTCTGGCTCCTCGTGAAGCCACACCTCCAATCCCGGGATACCAACCGGGTGGCGCTGGTGGCGGCGTTCCTCGGTGTGACGGTCTTCATCTTCGTTGCACCGGCCGTGCCAGCGGCGATCGGTGGTCTCGTCGGTATCGGTGGCCAGTTGACGAGCCTCATCATCGTGATCGCGTTCCTCGTTGCGCTTGCGGTCACCGGGGAGTACGAGAGCGAACAGTTGCTCGCGGTGGTCTGGGCGGCCTTCATCACGTCGGCGGCGTTCACCCAGATCCGATTCAACTACTATCTCGCGGTTGCCGTTGCGGTGTTCAACGCGTACCTCTTCGCTGAGGTCGTCGGCTACTTCGGGCTGCCGTCGTGGGCGTCGGTTCGTGAAGGTGTTCGCTCCCGTGATATTGGTGACCTCTGGGGGCGTTTCGATACGTCCCAGGTGCTGGTCGTGGTGTTGCTCCTGCTCGTGATCGTCGCGCCGCTCGCGACCGGGCAGACGATCACGAACCAGCAGAATCAGCGTGTGTCCGTGCCGACGGCCCAGCAGGTTGGGAACTCGACCGGACCGGGCGACTTCCAGAACTGGGAGAGCAGTCTGGAGTGGATGCAGAACAACACGCCGGCCGAGGGTGATTGGGCGAACGCCAACAACGAGTTCCCGTACTATGGGACCTACGAGCAGACCGATGACTACGACTATCCGGCCGGGTCGTACGGCGTGATGTCGTGGTGGGACTACGGCCACTGGATTACGGTGGAAGCCCACCGGATCCCGAACGCGAACCCCTTCCAGGAAGGCGCCTCGACGGCCGCGAACTACCTGCTCGCGCCCTCTGAGGAGCGAGCGAACGAGATCCTTGCCGAGCTCGACGAGGACGACGCGAAGACGCGGTACGTCATGGTCGACTGGCAGATGATCAAGACCGGGAGCAAGTTCGGCGCGCCCGTGGTCTTCTACAACGACGCGAACGTCTCCCAGTCGGACTTCTACAAGCCCGCGCTCGTCGTCGAGCGCACGAACCAGGGGCTGCGCTTCCAGAGCTGGTTCAGCCGGCAGTACGTGAAGCACCAGCGCTACTACAACAGCACGATGGTGCGCCTGTACCGCTACCACGGGAGTGCGCAGGAGCCCCAGCCGGTGGTCGTCGACTGGTCGCAGGAAGCACGGACCGGGGTCGGTCAGACGCTCTTGATGGAGAACAGCTCGACGCACATCCGCCAGTTCGACAACATGAGTGCGGCCCGGGAGTACGTGCGCCAGGACGGGACGTCACAGGTCGGTGGCATCTCGAACCTGCCGAGCGAGTACGTACCGGCCCTCCAGCACTACCGGCTCGTCGCGGTGAGTGAGGACCGCCTCGCGCCGGCGAACTACATCTTCAACCGGGAGCTGACGAACCTCCCGACGTACGTGAAGACGTTCGAGAAGGTGCCCGGCGCGACCGTCCAGGGGACCGGTCCCGCGAACACGACGGTCGAGGCGACGGTGACGATGGAGGTCGCCGCGTTCAATCAGACGTTCGACTACACACAGCGCGCCCAGACGGGCCCGAACGGCGAGTTCGAGATGGTGCTTCCGTACTCGACGACGGGGTACGAGAACTGGGGGCCGGAGAACGGCTACACGAACGTAAGTATCCGCGCGGCCGGTCCGTACGAGTTCACGACCGGGCCAACCGGTGAAGGTGAGGGGAACCTCACGACGGTCATCTACAACGACACGGCGGCCGTCACCGAGGCCCAGGTCATCGGCGAGGACGACTCGACCGTGACCGTGGACCTCGAACGGCAGGTCGTCGATGAGCCGGAAGGCGCGAACCAGACCACCAACTCATCGAGTCTCGCGACGAACGAGTTCGGGACCGAGCAGGCGTCGACGCAGTCGACAAGCACTGGTGGATCGGCCACGCCTTCGAGCATCGGAGGGGCGACGTTCTCCACGCTCGGTCCGTCGTTCGGCGTGTTGGGCGCGTTCGTCCTGACGACCCGTCGCTGGGCCGCCTGAATCGATGGGTGCTCGAGACTGGGTCGTCGTCTATCTGAAGGGCGCGGCGATGGGGGCTGCTGACGCGGTCCCCGGCGTCTCTGGGGGGACAATCGCGCTCATCACGGGGATCTACGAGCGGCTCGTCGACGCTCTCGCCGGTATCGACCCGGCAGACGTGCTTTCGCTCCTCCCGCTCGTCGCGAGAGCGGGACGCCGCGATGCGCGGGCCGAGCTCCGTGTGGCCCTCTCCGAGATGGATGTGCCGTTCCTGCTCGTGCTTGGAGTGGGGCTCATCTCCGCGGTGGTCACCGTCGCGAACGTCGTCGAGGTGTTGTCCCACCAGTATCCCGGACCGACGTACGCGTTCTTCTTCGGGCTCGTGCTCGCGTCGGTCGTCGTGCTTCGAGACGAGGCGTCGCTTGATTCCCTCCGGGGCATTGCGGTCGCACTTGTCGGGTTCGTGTTCGCGCTCGCGGTAAGTGGTCCGCTCAGTGCGACGCTCCCCGCGACGCCGGTCACGACATTCATCGTCGGTGGAATCGCCATCTGCGCGATGGTACTCCCGGGCGTCTCGGGGTCGCTGATATTGCTCACGCTCGGGTACTACTCCGTGATGACCGGCGCAGTGCACGACACGACCAGTTACCTGGTCGGTGGCGACCTGCAGGCGGTCGTGGATCCACTCGGGACGCTCGTCGTGTTCAGCGTCGGCGCCCTCATCGGGCTGTTGACGTTCGCGCGCATCGTCGCGTGGGCGTTCGAGGTGTACCGCCGCGACACCCTCACGTTCCTCGTCGCGCTGATGGCCGGCGCGCTCTGGGCGCCAGGCAAACGCATCATCGACGCCACACCCGACCCGGGCACGACGACCCTCATGGTCCTCCTCGCCACCGGGGTACTCGGTGCTGGTGCGGTGCTCGCGCTCGACCACTACACGGACGACCTCGACTACTGACCGGCTATGCGGTTCGTGCGGGTGCGGGCGACTGGGCTGTTGCCGGCGGCGCTACCTTCATCCACGCCCGCCACGCAGGTTGGGCGTATGCCTGATGGACCGCCGCTGGTGTTCGACACCGACGCAATCGAGGAAGCGTTGGTGGCGCACGATGTCGACGAGGCCGACGTAATCGAGGGACTCGACGCTGTTCAGGTGGTCGTGACGGGGTTCGGTGAGCTGAGCGTCGACGATCTCGTGTACGAGTGGCGCACCCGGCACCACAAGGACCCGCTCGTTCACCGGACGCCCGACGCCTACTATCTCGATGTCCGGGAGCACGTCTGGAGTGACGTCGTAGACCGTTCGACGATCGAATCCGCGACTGTCGTGGATGCCGTCAAGGCAGTGCACGCGGCGCAGTTCTCGGCTGACCGGGGCGGCGACGCTCCCGAGGGGGCGATGGTGCTGGAACGGCAGGAGCGTCGGCCCGAGGCCGAGGGGTGAGCGATTAGTCGACGAGGGCGGCTTCGAGGACTTCGAGTGGGTGCCGGATCTCGTAGTCGGTGCCGTGTTCCATCTGCATCGCGCACGTGGGGCACTCGGTGAGGCCGGTCTCGGTGTCGACGGCGTCCATGTGGTCGAACATCTCCTCGCCGATCTGCATGGACGTGTCGTAGTGCTCGGTCTTCCAGCCGTAGGTCCCGGAGATGCCGGAGCAGGAGTCCCCGACGTCCTCTGGGTCGACGCCGGTGAGTTCGGAGAGTATCTCGACGGCCTGTCCCTCGAGGCCCTGGTTCCGTGCGTGGCAGGGGGCGTGGTAGGCCATCCGACCGAACTCCGTGACGAGTTCGTCTGTCGCCTCGGCGTCCGCGTCGGCGATGGCGCCCTGGAGGTCTTCGTTGAATCGGAGGTACTCGAGTGCCTCCGAGGTCGCAGCCGACACCTCGGCGGTTCCATCGTAGTCGAAGAGTTCGGGGTACTCCTGGCGGAGACTCATCGAACAGGACGTGCAGGATGCGACGACGTCGTACCCCTCGTCGACCATCCGACCGAGTGATTTGACGTTCACCTCGGCTGCACGGTCGGCGTCGTCGAGCATCCCGTTCGCGAACATCGGGGTCCCCGAGCAGCGTTGTTCGGGGACGGCAACTTCGTAGCCGAAGGATTCGAAGACCCGGACGAGCGCCTTCCCGACCTCGGGCGTGTTGTAGTTCGAGTAGCAGCCGTGGAAGTACGCCACGCGCTTCTCGGCGTCCTGGATTCGATTTCCACCCCGTTCCCTCCACCATTCGCGAAACGTCTGCGCAGCGAACTCTGGGAAGTCGCGCTCGCTCGTGATTCCGAGCACACGATCGTTGACCCATTTCGTGATGCCGAGCCCGAGAACAAAGTTCGTGAGCCTGGGGGCCTTCGACCCGAGTGCTGCCATCAGGCGGTAGTTCGACAGCAGGCGGTTGCGCCAGTACTTCCGGCTCAGCTTCGACTGCTGGTTCTCGACGTAGGATGCGCGGGCTTCGTTGTGCATCTGGCTGAGGGGGACGTCGCTCGGGCAGGCGCCGTCACAGCGCATGCAGTTCGAGCAGCTCATGATGGAGTCGTCGATCTCGACGTCGTCCTTGCGTTTCAGGCGCCACTGCTCGGGGCCCTGGAACTTCGGTCCGGGGAAGTCGTCGTCCACCTCGGCGACGGGGCACGAGGTGTCACAGGTGGTGCACTTGTAACAGGAGTCCGCGCCTTCGCGGAGGTCCATCGTCTCCCCTTCGTCGAACACCTGCACCGGTTCGAACTCGTCGTCTGGCGTTTCTGTGTCACTCATAGGTCTCGTGCTGCTGCGGTTCCTGCGGCGTATCCCGTGGCGAGACTGACGCCACTCCCCGATTTCTCGGCCGCGAAGTCGTAGCCACCGAGGACCGCCCCGGCGGCGCGGAGGTTGTCGAATTCCGGTTCCAGTGTCTCGTCGACGGGGCGGAGGTGGTCGTCGGGGTGGACGCCGAATCGTGCGAACTCGTGGTCGCCGAAGGCCTCCATCGAGAACCACTCGTAGCGCGCTGGGGGATTGTCGACATGGCAGTCGAAGACGGGTTCCCGGGCGGTCTCGCGGTTCGTCTCGAGCCCTTTGCCGACGAGTCCGCCAGTCGCGAGGATGAACTGGTCGGCGTGGTAGGGTCGGTGGTTCCCGTTCCGGTCGACGAGGACGGCGTCGAGCACCCCGCGAGCATCGGTCTCGTATCCGACCACGGGGTTCCCGGATTCGACCCGTACGCCGTTGTCGCGGAGTGCGGAATCGAGGGTGTCCTGGAGTCGAAGGCCGGGGATGCTCGGTGGCCCCATCGGGACCTCGAACACATCGACGCCGAGCAGGGTCTCGAGGTCCGACCGTACGGCCGCCGCATGGTCGTCACCGAGCATCGCGGGAAACCCGACTCGGCCCTCGTTTTCGAGATGGGGTTCGACAGCCGTCGCGAGTGCCTCCCGTGCGGGTATCGCCTCCGCCGCCTGGTTCGGGGGGTCAACGTCCTCGTTCCGGTCCAGCGCGTTGACGTACCGGGTGAGCTTGGCGTCCGCCCGGAACCCACCGGGGAACTCGACAGTGACACCTCGGACGTCGAACGGTACATCGGCGTGCTCGAGGTGGTCCGCAGCTGCGGGGGCATCGAAGTCCACCAGTCGGTCGAATCCGACGAGGAGCGTGTCGACGGGGCGAGAGAGCAGCCCTGGTGCTGTCGAGGCTGGGTACCGTGCGGTCGGTTTCATGCTCCCGCCGAAGGTCGGTAGGAGTGCGTTGGCATCGGTGTGTCCGCCGAGGTATTGGTCCCCGGTGAGCGTATCGAAGAGTTCGAATGCATCCCGGATTTTGGCCTCACCGACGATCGAGTACGGGTGGTCGTCGGGGAGTGCGTCGAGGTGGCCGTAGGGGTTCTGCAGCGGGCCGCGTGTCGCCGACTCGGTGTCTGGCAGATAGCCCAGGACGTCGATGAGGCCGGACGCGGAACGGAGCGTGCTCTCCTTGTGCGTGAGGATTCGGACGCTCGCGCCCTCGCGTGCGGCGGCGATGGCTGCGGTCGTGCCGGCGAGGCCACCGCCGACGACCACGATATCGTCGTGCATCATGGCGAACCTCCGACGCCGGTCGACGTGGCGCGGCGCGTCCGGATCACGTGGTATCACCCGCGTCGAACTGCGCGAAGTCGATGGATTGCTCGCGCTCGGCGGGGTCACGGTCGCGGTTCATCGTGGTGGCGTGGAGCTGGTAGTTGAGCGCGGCCTGCGAGAGCTGTTCACCCCAGAGGGCGTGGCGTTCACCCTTCCAGCGCTCCTGGAAGAGTTCATCGAGTGCACTCCGGGTGGTGGCTTCGTCGTGCTGGGGGTGGAGTTCGTTGGCGAGGCGATGACAGCAGAAGCCGCCCTGGCAGTTCCCCATCGACGCACGGGTGCGGATGCGGACGGCGTTGAGGTCGGTGCCTGACTGGTCGATGGCGTCCCGGACTTCGGCACGGGTGACGCCTTCGCACTCGCAGAGGACCGGGTTCGGGCCGGCTCCCTTGAGTACGTCGTCGGCGCGGCTCCCGAGGCGTTGGACGCTCCGGCGGCCGATCGGGGAGCGGAGTCCGAACTCGTCCATGTAGTCCCGGAGGACGGAGAAGTCATCACTCCCGGGGAGTGGGACGTCGGCGGTGTGGCAGGTGGCGGTGACGCCGAGCTTGCCGCAGACGTGGTCGCTGATCTCTTCTGCCATCATGCGATAGGTGGTGAACTTCCCGCCGACGATGGTGGTCATGCCTGGTCGCTCGTCGCGGTGGCTGTGGTCGAGGAGGAAGTAGTCCCGGGTGATGTCGGTCGGGTCCGTGGTTCCGGTTCCGGGCGGTTCGTAGAGCGGGCGGACGCCCCAGAAGGACCGGATGGTGCGTGCGTCCGCGAGAATCGGGACGAGTTCTGAGAGTTCGTCGATCATGAGGTCGACCTCCCAGCCCTCCTCTGGGTAGTCTTCGGGGTCGTCGACCTCGACATCGGTGGTGCCGAGGATGGCGGTGGTCTCGTGGGGGACGATGATGTCGGCGTCGCCCTTCGGCCGACACCGGTTGATGACGGTGTCGACCTGCCGGACGTTCATGATGACCATCACGCCCTTCGACGGACGGACTGCGATGTCGAGATCTGCCATGTCGCCCAGCTGGCCCGCCCACGCACCGGTCGCGTTGACGACGTGATCGGCATGGATGGTCTCGGTCGAGCTCGCGGTGTTGTGCGTGTGTTTGCCTGCTCCGGATTCGTGTCGGACTTCGACGCCGACCACCGCCCCCGACTCGACGATGACGTCCGTCACTTCGGCGTGGGTCTCAATTCGGGCGCCATGTTCTTGCGCACTTGCGGCGTTCGCAACGCAGAGACGGAAGGGGTCGACAGCTCCATCGGGCACGCGGATTGCTCGCTTCACGTCCCGGGTGAGGTAGGGCTCCTCGGCGCGGGCGTCCTCGCCACTGAGGACCTCGGCGGGGATGCCACAGTCCTCGAGCCCGTCGAGTTTGTCCTCGAAGTAGTCGTCCGGGTCGCGGTCGAGCTGGACGAACTGCCCGCCGGTCATCTCGACGCAGTGGCTCGCGATGTCCCGGAGGATGCGGTTCTCCTCGATGCACTCTGTGGCAGATGCCGGGTCGGAGACGGCGTACCGGCCCCCGCTGTGGAGGAGGCCGTGCATGCGGCCCGTCGTCCCGTGCGTGAGGTTCCCCTGCTCGACGAGCGTGACGTCGACGCCACGCATCGCGAGGTCGCGAGCGACGCCGGTCCCGGTCGCGCCCCCGCCGACGACTACGACCGACGTTCGCGACTCCATTGGTCTCTCACTCTGGGTTCGAGGTGGGTATCGGTTCTGGTCGCGTCCATGCTACTCATACCGTCCTCGTGAACTCGCAGTCGTCGATGATGACGCCATCGACGCCCAGTTCGAGCATCGAATCGAGTTGGGTCCGAGTCTCGACAGTCCAGACGTTCACGCCGAAACCGCGGTCGTGGGCGACCGACACCACGTCAGTGTCGCATGCGAGCTCGACAGAGGGGTGGACGTACTCGCAGTCGAGTTCGGCCGCGATGTCGAGCGCGTCGTCCGGTCGGGCCATGAAGAGGTATGCGAGCGGTACGCGTTTGTTCCGACCACTGTTCGGGTCAACTAGGACGTCTCGAGCGGTCGCGAGTTCGTCGTAATCGAACGACGAGACGATGACGTCGTGGTCGAAGTCACCGGCCACCTCGAGCACGTCGGCGGCGAGACCGTCGTCCTTCAGTTCGAGGTTGAGGCCGACATCGTTCGGGACGACGTCGAAGACCTCCCGGAGTACCGGAATCTGCTCGTCGGAATCGAGGACGCGGCGGTCGCGGAGCGTTTCGATGGCCGTTTCGGAGACGTGCCCACTCTCGCCGGTCACTCGGTCGAGCGTGGCGTCGTGAATGACGACGAGTTCCCCGGAGCCACAGCGACGGACGTCGAACTCGATCATGTCGACGACGCGGGCGGACTCCCGGAATGCGTGGAGCGTGTTCTCCGGGTAGTCGGCGAGACAGCCACGGTGCGCGATGGCTGTCGCATCGATCCTCGCGGCGTGCGCTGCGTTCACGGTTCGGGTTCCGCGACCGGGGCGTCGGTCTCGGTGTCAGCGCGGGGCGACGAGTGGTAGACGGCCCGCCCGGCCTGGTCGAACACGTGGAGGCGTTCGGGGTCGAAGACGAGGTCGACGGTGTCCCCGGGCTGGATCTGGCTGCGTGGCGCCGCCTTCACCTGGAGTTCGTGGTCGCCGATCCGGCAGTGCATCAGGAGTGCTTCGCCGAGCGGTTCGGTGACCTCGACCTCGGCCTCGAAGGCCGCCGTCGAATCGTCTGCGTTGGTGGGGAGCGAGATGTCCTCGGGTCGGACGCCGAGCGTGGCGTCAGTGTCGGCGTTTGCGTCGGCGTGCTCCCAGTTCGGGAGGTCGATGCGGAACCCTTCGTGGGCGGCGACGGCAGCGTCGTCTGCCTGCTGGACGTCGACCGGGACGATGTTCATCGCGGGACTCCCGATGAACTCGGCGACGAACCGGCTCGCGGGGTAGTCGTAGAGCACCTGTGGCGGGTCGACCTGTTCGAGTTGCCCCGCGTTCATCACGGCGACGCGGTCGCCGAGCGTCATCGCCTCGGTCTGGTCGTGCGTGACGTAGATGGTCGTCGTCTGGAGCTCCTGATGGAGCTTCAGGAGTTCGGCCCGCATCTCGACGCGGAGCTTCGCGTCCAGATTCGACAGCGGTTCGTCGAGCAGGAACACTTCGGGCTCCCGGAGGAGGGCACGACCGATGGCGACGCGCTGGCGTTCGCCGCCGGAGAGCTCCTTCGGTTTCCGGTCGAGGAGTTCGGGAATGTCGAGGGTGTCCGCGGCCCGTTCGAGACGGGTCTGGATCTCCTCGTCCGTGAACGACCCGGCGGATTTCATGCCGAAGGTCATGTTCTTCGCGGCGGTCATGTGGGGGTAGAGCGCGTAGTTCTGGAACACCATCGCGATGCTGCGCTCGTTCGGGGGTTTGTGGTTGACCGTCTCCCCCGCGATCTGGAGGGTGCCGTCGGTGATGTCCTCGAGGCCCGCGATCATGCGGAGCGTCGTGGACTTCCCGCAGCCCGAGGGCCCGACGAGGACGAGGAACTCGCCGTCGTCGACCTCGAGGTCGATACCGCTGACCGCTTCGACGGACCCGAAGTGCTTCGTGAGGTCGGTAAGTGTGATGTGCGACATGACGTTACTTCTGTTGGATGGCGAACGTTTCGAGCAGCGGTTTGTGTAGTGCGATCAGGACCAGCAGCGGCGGGATCAGTGCGATGATCGCGCCGGCCATGATGAGGCTCCACTGGGTGAGGCCGGACTGGCTCGCGCCCTGCAGGAACTTGATGCCGACCTGGATGACCTGCTTGTGTTGGTCGCTGATGACGATGAGCGGCCAGAGGTACTGGTTCCAGGCGTAGATGAACTCGATGACGGCGAGCCCCGCGATCATCCCCTTGGACATCGGGATGAGGACCTTCCAGAGGAAGGTGAGCGGGCCGACGTCGTCGAGTCGGGCGTTCTCGACGAGCGAGACCGGGATGGAGAGGAAGTGCTGACGGAACAGGAAGACCGCCGTCGCGCTCGCGATGTAGGGGCCCGTGATGGAGAGGAGCGTGTTCGCCCAGCCGAGGTCGGCCATGAGCTGGAAGAGCGGCACGATCCGGACCGGGACGGGCATCAGGAGGGTGAGCAGGATGAACATGAAGACTGCCCGCTCGTATGGCAGTCGGTAGTAGACGAGGGCGAGGGCGGCGAGCAGCGAGAGCGCGATCTTCCCGACGACGATGACGGCGGCCATGACGAACGAGTTGACCATGTACGTCGTGAGGTTGTAGTCCACGAGCGCGGTCTCGTAGTTCGAGAGGCCCTCGCTCCCGACACCGACGTTCGTAACCTGGTAGATCTCCGTGGTGGACTGTGTGCTCATGACGGCAGCGAGCAGGAGCGGCAGCCCCATCAAGAGGATGGAAAGGACGAGTGCGGCGTGGATGAAGACGTCGTCTGAGAGGAGGTCCGTGACGCCGACGCGGTCGACCAGTGAGGTGTCTGTTTTGACGCTCATGTTAGGCTCCGTAGTGTGCGCGACGACCGGAGATTGTCAGCTGGACGTACATCAGGATGGAGACGATGACGAAGAGCACCACCGACTCCGCCGAGGCCTTCCCGAGGCTGCTGAACGCGAACGCGTCGCGGTACAGCTTGAAGATGAGGAGGTTCGTGGCGTTGCTCGGCCCGCCGCTCGTCATGAGGTCGACGAGCGGGAACGCACCGAAGAACGCGTAGATGGTGTTCATCACGACGAGGAAGGTCAGGGTGGGCGAGATCAACGGGATGTAGACCCGGTACAGCATCGTGATGCGGCTGACGCCGTCGATCTTCGCCGATTCGGTGAGGGTCTCGGGGATATTGTTGAGTGCCGCGACCAGGAAGATGATGTTGTAGCCGAGCTGCTTCCATATCGCGACGACTGCGACCACGACCAGCGCGAGCGGACCGTTCGTGAACCAGTTGAACTCGTAGCCGGTCCACGCCTCGAGGTAGTGGCTCACGATCCCGAGGTTCGGGTGGAGCATGAACATGAGGACCGTCGCGGCGACGGCGGTCGGGAGCGCGTACGGCCAGATGGCTGCGAGCAGGTACGTGGATTCGCCGACGTCGACCTCGAAGATGAGGTACGAGACGAACAGGGAGACGGCGAGCGCACCGACCACGACCACTGCGGCGAAGACCACGGACACGAGGAAGCTCTTCTGGTACTCGGTCGACGAGAACAGGGTCGCGTAGTTCTCGATGCCGACGAAGGTCTGCTTGGTCCCGAGGAGGAGTGTTTGGAAGAAGCTCAGGCGGAACGTCTCGATGGCGGGGTAGTAGAGGAACGCCACGAGGACGATGGCCGTCGGTAACAACAGGAGGCCGGCCTGGAGCTTCGAGTCGTACGGTTTCGTGAATTCGGCCATGTGGGGGTCGAGTGGTTAGCTGACCTTCTGGTTGTACGCCTTGAGTGCGTCCTCGACGTCGGCGTCGATGGACTGGAGGCCGCTGGCGACGTCGGTGCTGGAGTCCTGGATCATGCTGACGTAGCCCTCCTCGACGATGGTCCGGACCTTCGTGAAGGGCCCCATGAGCGCACCCCGAGTTGCGGGGGAGTCCTCCGTCGCGCGGAGCTGGTCGATGGCGGTCAGGAAGTTGGGATTCTCGTCGTAGAAGCCCTCTTCTTCGAGTTGGGTGATGGCTTCCTCCCGGACCGGGAAGTAGCCCGTGTTCTTGTGCCAGCGTTTCTGCTGTTCCGGCTGGGAGAGCCAGACGAGGAAGTCCGCGGCGGCCTGCTGTTTGGCGTCGGAGAGCCCGGACGGCGTCCAGAGGGATGCGCCGCCGATGACGACGCCCTTGCGCTGGTCGTTCGGGACGGGGAGCTGCACCGTGCCGAGTTCGAAGCCGTTCTTCTCGGCGCCCTCCTGCATTGGTGCGATGCTGGACGTGGAGTAGCCGAGGATACCGACCTTCTTCGTGAGGAAGGCCTGCTGGGCCTCGGACCACGCCTCGATACCGGGGTTGAGGTAGAGACCCTGGTCGTAGAGGTCGGTCCACCACTCGAAGACGGCTTTGGAGGCGTCGCTCTCGAAGTAGGATTCGGTTGCGCGACCGGTGCGGCCGTTCTCCTTGTTCACGAACACCTGGTCCTGCTCGGCGAACCACTGCTCGACGAACCAGGAGTGATTCGGCCACGTGACGCCTTTGTCGGTGACGCCTTCGTCGACGAGCGTCTGTGAGGCCTCCGTGATGCCCTGGAAGGTGGTCGGGGGGTTCTCTGGGTCGAGGCCGGCCTCCTCGAAGGCGTTCTTGTTGTAGTAGAAGATCGCGTTCGAGGAGTTGAACGGCATCGAGTTCAGCTTCCCGTCCACGCGGTAGTAGTCGAGGACGGAGTCGAGGTAGTTGTCGTAGTTGATCTGGTCAGAGGGGATGATGTCCTCGACGGGCGTGAAGGCCCCACTGTCGATGGCGAGCTGTGTCCCGATCTCGAAGATCTGAGCGATCGCCGGCGGGTTGCCGGACTGCACCGCCGTCGTGGTCGCGTTCAAGGTCTCCCGATAGCTTCCCTTCTGGGTCGCCTCGAGCGTGATGCCGTCTGCCTGAGATTCGAAGTCTTTCGCGAGCGTGTCGATGAACTTCCCGAGGTCGCCGCCCATCGCGTGCCAGAACTTGATGGTCGTCTCTCCAGAGCCACTGTTCGAGCCCGTGGTGGTGCTATCCTGCCCGTCGTTCTGCCCGCCGTTCTGTCCGTCGTTCTGGTTCTGCCCCTGCGAGCATCCTGCCAGGCCCGCAATGGTCGCTGCACCGGCTCCTTTGAGGAACCGACGCCGGGATTTTGTTTTCTTCATCCGTACTCCACACAGTGAGAGTAATTATATATAATTCTTTGGCATGTTTGTCTAATCATCGGTACCGAGCCCTAACGAGCTGTAATACGAGTCATTAGGTCTCCGGAGTATCCACGAACCTGCGACGGACCCGCCGGCAACCAGAACCAGCAGCCCAGTGAGGGCGACTTCGTATGCTACGAGTGGTCCTGTTGCAGGTGGTCGTAGACGAGCGTCGGGAATCGAGGGTGGACGCTACTGGGTCGGCGACCGGACCCATCGGGCCGGTCTGTCGATTCGACGCGCTCCAGGACACCGGCCTGTGCGAGTTCGTAGATGTACCGCCGGACCGTCCCCCGAGAGAGCGTGGTTCGGTCGGCGACCAGTTCCGAGAGTTCCTCGATAGACCGGTCCGCCGTCAGGCCGACGGAGAGCAACGTTCGGAGGACCTCCTGTTTGTTCTCCGAGAGTGTGAGTACGCGACCGATGGAGACACAGTCGTCGGGAACGGCCGCCTTTCCGGCCTCGATTGCCTCGGGGGTCAGTTGCCGTGCATCCTGGTCGTCGGCGATGACGGCAGCGCCGAAAAGCGCGGCCAGTGCGTCGTGGGCGTTCCCGTCCGCCCACTCCGCGACGTCTTTTGCGACACTCGGGTCGAAGCGTTCCGAGAACCCCCTCGACCCCCGGCGCATCAGGACGTCGATGAGGTCGTATCGGTACGGTGGGACCTCGATCAGACGGCCGGGTTCGTCGGTATCACCGGGAACGGTCTGTGAGATGCTCACGACACAGACCGAGTCAAAGGGGTCGAGCATCGCGTCGAGCTCCGGTCGAGTCGGTGTTCCAGGCTCGTCGACGTGGTCGGCGAAGAGGATGAGTCCCTCGCGCGTCCCGATCTCCGAGCGGATTCCTGCTTCGAGGTCGTCGGTCCCGATGCCACGACTGGGGACCGACTCGTCGCGCAGGTCGTCGAGCAGGTGGTGGTATAGCTTGAACTCGCTCGGATTACGTCGGGTGTCGACGTAGCTGGAGGCGATGTCCGGCACGCCCGATTGGGCGCGTGTCGTCGTGAAGATGGTCTGCTGACTCTTGGTGAGGAACTCGTCGAGGGCGGTCGCGACGGCGGTGACGACCGCGGATTTTCCAGAACCGGTCGGCCCATGAACGGCGACCTCACGGGGGAGTCGACCGTCCGAGATGGGTTCGACCGCGTCGAGGATAGTGTCGAGGACGTAGTCCCGGTCGACGGGTTCCGGCAGGTGGACAGCCGGATTGAGTGCGTCCCAGTCGACAACGAGTCGGTCGTCGGTTCGGCGACCGAACCGTCGCTCGATTCGCTCTGTCAGGTCCATCTAACCCATCCAACACTTGTTCCCATTCAGTACAAAAACATACCCCTCCCGGCCACACTAAGCTTTTTTGTCGGTTCACCTGTACTGGGGGTACCATGAGTAATCTGAGCACTGGGCCCGGTGAACAGGACCTGTGTCGGCGAGGTGCCCGGCGGTGAGTTCGGGCGTGCCGTTCGCGCTCGTTGCGACGGGGACGTGGGGGCTCTGGGCGGTTGGGTCGACCCTCGCAACGAGAACGACGCAGCCAGGACGTGCAAGCGCGCTCACGCTGGCTGCGGCGACTGTGGTCGTCGGCTTCTACACCGTCGTCTGGGAGCGGGGTGCGACTGTTGGCACTGAGGGCGCACGGTTCGCCGTGCTCGCGGGTCTCGCGCTCGGTGCCGGGATGGTCGCGTTCTATCTCGGGCTCTCGACCGGCCGGACCGGTGTCGTCACCTCGATCAGTGCGCTCTACTTCGTCGTCGCCGCGATCCTCGGGGTCGTCTTCCTCGGGGATTCGCTGTCCGCAGTGAACGTCGCGGGGATCGGGGCTGCAGCCGTCGCGATCGCGCTCTTGAGTCAGTGACGATGGACCGAAACGAGTCGACGCAGCCGAGGGAAACACTTTCCGTCGGGTGCTGGAAATAGCAGACGAGTTCACGGACGCCACCAATCATGCCAGCTACGTACGTCGGTGCGATCGATCAGGGCACGACCGGGACCCGCTTCATGGTCTTCGACCACAGTGGGCAGGTCGTCGCGAACGCCTACGAGACCCACGAACAGTACTACCCGGAGCCGGGCTGGGTGGAGCACGACGCCGCAGAGATCTGGGCAAACACGAAGCGCGTCATCATCGAGGGGCTCGCGGACGCGGGCATCGATGCGGCCCAGCTCGACGCCCTCGGAGTGACGAACCAGCGCGAGACGACGGTGCTCTGGGACGCCCATACCGGCGACCCGATTCACAATGCCATCGTCTGGCAGGACCGCCGGACGACGGCCCGAATCGAGGAGCTCGTCAAGGACGGGTGGAAGGTCCCGATCCGGGAGAAGACCGGGCTCGAGGTGGACGCCTACTTCTCGGGGACGAAGGTCGAGTGGCTCCTCGACAACGCGGACCCGATCAAGCTCGAGCGGTCGCGTCCCGTCGACGTGCGGGACCGGGCCGAGGCGGGCGAGGTCCTGTTCGGCACCATCGACTCGTGGCTCGTCTACAAGCTCACCGGCTCGCACGTCACCGACGTGACGAACGCGTCGCGGACCATGCTGTTCAACATCCACGACATGGCGTGGGACGACGACCTCCTTGGTGAGCTGAACGTCCCCGCGACAATGCTGCCGGCGGTCCGGCCGTCGAGCGACGAGGCCACGTACGGTCACACCGACGCCGAGGGCTTCCTCGACGCCGAGATTCCGGTCGCGGGCGCACTGGGCGACCAGCAGGCTGCGCTCTTCGGACAGACGTGCTTCGACGCCGGTGACGCCAAGAACACCTACGGCACGGGGTCGTTCTTCCTGATGAACACCGGCGATGAACCCGTGGAGAGCGAGCACGGCCTCCTCACGACGGTCGGCTTCCAGCGGAGCGGTGAACCCGTCCAGTACGCCCTCGAGGGATCCATCTTCATCACTGGCGCCGCCATCGAGTGGCTGGGCGACATGGAGATCATCGACGACCCCCAGGAGACCGAGACGCTCGCCCGGTCCGTCGAGTCGACCGATGGCGTCTACTTCGTCCCCGCGTTCACGGGCCTCGGCGCTCCACACTGGGACCAGCGCGCTCGTGGGACGCTGGTCGGGATGACGCGTGGCACCCGGAAGGCGCACGTCGTTCGAGCCACCCTCGAGTCGATCGCGTTCCAGACGCGGGACGTCGCGGAGGCGATGGAGGCCGACGCCGGCATCGACATGAACCGCCTCCGGGTCGATGGCGGCGCGGTGAAGAACAACTTCCTCTGCCAGCTCCAGGCCGACATCATCGGCCGCGACGTCGTCCGCCCCGAAGTTGATGAGACGACGGCGCTCGGCGCTGCGTACGCAGCAGGGCTGGCGGTCGGCTACTGGGAGACGGTGGACGAACTCCGGAACAACTGGCAGGTCGACCGCGAGTTCGGGGCCGACCCCGATGCCGCAGTTGACGATCGATACGACCGGTGGCTGGACGCCGTGGAACGCGCGAAGGGCTGGGCGAACGACGGCTGACGGCGTGGCTCCCGAGAGGGTTCGCGCGACCGGTCCTCACGCGGTCTCGAGGAACGTCTCGATGACGGTGTCCTCTGCGTTCCGGAGTCGGTACTGGAGCGTGGACCGGGGCAGGTCGAGGTCGTCGCTCAGTTCCTGAACGGTGGTCTCGCGAGGGCGTTCGTAGTAGCCGGCGTCCAGTGCGGCCTCGAGGACCGCCCACTGTTCGGGGGTGATAGCGGCGGTGGCGCGTGTGACCGGGTCCCAGCGGCCCGCTTCGCGGAGGTGGGAGACCTCGAGGCTGAGGCCCGGTCGGAGGACGTCGTCGATAGCGTCGAAGAGTTCGCCGACGGGTTGGTCGTCCGGGTAGAGGACCTTCCAGCGGTAGGCGTTCGCGACGCGCTGGGCTTCGAAGACGACGCCGTCGCCGACGTGGTCGTAGACGATGTAGGGGATGGAGTAGCAGTTGTGGACCTCGTGGCGGAACGTGTAGACGGTGAGCCAGTGTGCGGTGCGGTCGAGGATGTGGTACTCGCGGTGGGTTTCGCAGGAGCCCTCGTCGAGACACTCGTTACACCGGTGTTCGTCGGTGTAGACCGCCTCGACGTCGGCGAGCGCGTCGGAGGGCCCTTGGATGTGGTCGATGCGCCACATGTGGTCGTGGGTCGTCATGCAAGCAGACGACCGGGCGGAGAGCCCACTGTGCTCCTGGAAGACGTCCATCAGTTCGTCGGTCCCCTGGTCGAACTCGACGACGAACTCGAACTCACGCATACCGGAGGAGACCCTATCGGCAACAATCAACCTTGGCATCTGCTAATACGATCGCGTAGTCTGATGATACCGGGACGTGTGAAACCAGTTCGCCGTCGATGTATGCTGCCTTATACCAACACACGGTGGAGGAACGTGGATTGATGGTGGTCAGTCCGCGTATCTGGGCGTTGTGGCCTCATCGGCCTCGGGGAACAGTCGGGGTTTCGTCGCCAGGGCGACGCGGACGAGGGCGAGCATGACCGGGACCTCGATGAGTGGGCCGACGACCGTTGCGAGGGCGACGTTGCTGCCGATGCCGAAGACGGCGACGGCGACCGCGATGGCGAGTTCGAAGTTGTTGGAGGAGGCGGTGAAGGCGACGCTGATGCTCTCGGTGTAGCTGAAGTCGAGGAGGGCGGAGGCGCCGTAGGCAAGCGCCCACATGCCCGCGAAGAAGATGAACAGGGGGATTGCGATGAGCGCGATCTGTTCGGGGTTCGCGACGATATAGTCGCCCTTCAGGGTGAACATCACCACGACGGTGAACAGGAGGCCGAGGAGGCCGAGGGGACTGATTCGGGGGATGACGCGGCTGTAGTAGGCGGTTTCACCGATCGTGCGGAACGCGAGTTTCTGAACGAGATAGCCGAGGAGGAGCGGGAGGCCGAGGAAGATGAGGACAGTCTGGGCGATGAGGCTCATGGAGACGTCGACGGTGGTGCCCCGCATGAGCGTGAGGAAGACGAAGGCGTAGGGGACGAAGAGGAGGATCTGGAGGAGGCTGTTGACGCCGACACAGACGGCGCAGAGCTCCTGGTTGCCGTCTGCGAGTTCGTTCCAGACGAGCACCATGGCGATGCAGGGGGCGATGCCGACGATGATGAGGCCGGTGACGAAGTCGGGGTAGCCGCCGAGGAAGGTCACGGCGAGACTGTACATGACGAAGGGGGCGATGAGCCAGTTGAACGCGAGTGTGAGTGCGATCTCCCGTCGGGCGGTTCGAGTGACACGCGGGATGCGGCCGTAGTCGATCTCGGCCATGATCGGGAAGATCATCACGAACAGGCCGATGGCGATGGGGAGGCTGGTGCCGTTGATGGTGACGGCGTTCAGGAGGTCTGCGGCGCCCGGTGCGACGGCGCCGAGCGCGATGCCGGCGAGCATCGCGAGCGCGATCCAGACGGTGAGATACCGGTCGAGGACCGAGAGGTCGTCACTCATCGCTGGCCTCCGGTGCTGTTCCTGTGGCGGTTGTTGGGGCAGTGGAATCCACGTCGACGCTTCCGTCGAGGACGGTCACGAGGGCGACGGCCCGATTCGTGGCGCAGTACTTCTTCCAGCGGCCGTCCTTCCGACCCTCGACGAGGCCGGCGTCGACGAGTCGGGAGAGCGCGTGACTGAGGCCGCTCTGGGAGACGTCGACGAGTGGCGTGAGTTCGCAGACGCAGAGTTCCTCGCCGGCGGCGACGAGGACGCGGACGAGGCGGTAGCGCGTCTCGGTCCCGAGCGCGGTCAGGACGTCGAGTTCCGCGTCCAGCCGGGGCCGCCCGATGGTGGATTCGAGTGCGTCCAGTTCGTCGAGCCGTCGGTCGACGTCCTCGGTCCGGCATTCGCCGAGCTCCTCGGCGAGGTAGCGTTCGAGTCGGTCTGTCGCAGTAGCCATCACGACCACTTGAGTGACTGTTCAAATAACGATACCGGTTATAATCTCACAGAGGGCAATTGCCTGGGATACCTGCTTATGAGTGTTCTCCCCACATACATCACATGACTATGTATTCAACCATCAACCGCAGCCACGCGCTCCCGAAGCCACGATTCGAACGGCTCGGCCACGTCGGTCTCGTCGAATCGTTCGAATCAGGCACGTCGTGCGGCTGTACTCGTTCGCGGGACGAGGCGTGGGCGTCGGAACCGGCGGTCGGCTGTCGACGACGGCATTCGAGAGGGAGAAGATTCGTCGACGGTCGCGTCAGTCAAAGTCCGGGAGGTCTTCGGGGGCTTCGTACTCCTCACTCCAGTCGACGTAGTCGTTCTTCAGGAGGTCGGAGACGGTTCGGCCGAGTTCGGCGAGTTCCGCGTTGATCATCGAGACCGTGTTCCAGGAGTCGAGTTCGGGGTGGAGGTTGCGTTCGCGCCAGTCCTCCGGAACGCCGGGGGCGTGGTATCCGACGCGGTCGGCGAACTCGTCCCAGAAGAAGTCGTACTCGGCGACGAGGTCGAGGTCGTCGACGATCTGCCACTCGGGCTCGCCGAGCTCCGTATGCTCCGACCACTCGTTGAACGCGCGCTCCCACGCGCCGTCCTCGAGGAACGTCTGGAGTTCGCTGCGTCGGTAGTCGCCGTCGCCGATGGTCTCGACGTCGTCGTACTCGGAGACGTCGACGTTCGTGGAGAGCGATGGCGGGTCCGGTAGTTCGACGTCGAGAGACATGGGTCAACGTTGGCGGGGTGACGGGAAAAGCGTGCGTGCTCCACGAGGCCGACGAGGGAGTCGGGTGTCTTACTCGCGTTCACCGTCGAGCGCCCGGGACCGGTGTTCCTCGCCCGCTTCGGTTTCGACCTCGAGTTCGGGAACGGGGACGGGCGTCCGGTCCTCGTCGATGGCGACGTACACGAAGTACGCCTCAGTCGTCACCTCCTTCTCGCCCGACCGGGGGTCCTCGCGGTAGGCGGTGAGGTGGGTTCTGACGCTCGTGCGGCCGACGTCGTACACGAAGCCCTCGATGACGGCGGTGTTCCCGGTGGGGATCGGACGGTGGAAGTCGACCTGACTCATCCGAGCGGTGACGCACGTCTCGCCGGCGAACCGCATCGCGGAGAGCGCCCCGACCTCGTCCATCCACTTCATGACGTTCCCCCCGTGCGCGGTGTCGAGCATGTTCGCCTCGTTCGGCTGCACGATCCAGCGATTCTGGAGGAACGTATCCATCAACGCGACCATGCGTCGGCTTCGGCGACTCGCACAAAGAGTGTGGCGGGATGGCTGTGTCCGACCGTGAGCACGCGCGAGCCCTGGAATGACAGATTCGCCCGGTTTCCGACAATCGTAAGGACTGGCGCCCGCTCTGTTCGGGCAATGAGGGACGACAGCGAGTCGGCGGGCGATTCGTCGCCGGTCGACGACGTGACGGTCGACGACGTACCCGGCGGGAGCGAAGCGGGTTCGGTTCGCGTCGTCGGCACGGCTCACATCTCCGCGGAGAGCGTCGAGGAGGTCCAGCGGGTCGTCCGCGAGGAGCGCCCCGACGTGGTCGCGGTCGAACTCGACGAAGGCCGGTTCCGGCAGCTGAAAGGCGAGACGCCCGACGACCTCGACCCCAAGGACCTGTTGCGGGGGAGCATGGCGTTCCAGTTCCTCGCGTACTGGCTGCTCTCCTACGTCCAGCAACAACTGGGAGAGCGGTTCGACATCGAGCCTGGGGCGGACATGAAGGCCGCGGTGGACGTCGCCGAGGAGGTCGGGTCCGACGTCGCGCTGGTCGACCGCGACATCCAGGTCACCGTGCAGCGATTCTGGTCCCGGATGCGGTTCCGCGAGAAGCTCCGGCTCGTCTTCGAGCTCTCGCTCGCCGTCCTCGGCATCGGGAGTCCAGACGAGGACGAGGAGTTCCACCCCGACGAGATGACGGACGTCGACGTCGTCACCGCGATGATGGAGGAGTTCCGGCAGTTCAGCCCCGCCGGCGCGGAGGCCCTCATCGACGAGCGCGACGCGTACCTCGCCCACCACATCCACGCGCTCCGTCAGCAGGGCAATCGCGTCGTTGCGGTCATCGGCGCTGGTCACCGCGAGGGCGTCAAGGGCTACCTCGCGAACCCGGAGACGCTCCCCGCGATGGACACGCTCACCGGCAAGGACGCCGGTGGATTCTCTGTCTTCAAGGCGTTTGGCGTACTCCTCAGCCTCGGCTTCCTCGCGTTCTTCATCCTCCTCTTCATGGCCGGCGTGTCGAACACCGTCCTCCTGACCGTCTTCGGCGCGTGGTTCCTCTTCAACGGCATCTTCGCGTTCAGCCTCGCGAAACTCGCGGGCGCCCACTGGCAGTCAGCGACCGTCGGCGGCCTCGTCGCGTGGCTCACGAGCCTCAACCCACTCCTCGCCCCGGGCTGGTTCGCGGGCTACGTCGAGCTCCGCCACACCCCCGTCAACATCAGCGACATCGGTCGCCTCAACGAGATCCTGAGCGACGAGGAGAGCCCCGTCCGCGACCTGATGGCGGACATGTTGAACGTTCCGCTGTTCCGCCTCATCGCGATCGTCGCCCTGACGAACGTCGGCAGCATGGCGGCGAGCCTGCTCTTCCCGTTCGTGGTCCTGCCGTTCATCCCCGGGTTCGGGAGCGTCTCGGACGTCACCTCGACGATGCGTGATGGCATCGTCCAGAGCGTCGATCTCATCCAGGAAACGATCGGCGTCCTCGCAGTCCTCGTATGAACCTCCAGACCAGCACACGTGAACTCCGCGACCTCGTCGTCGCCTGGCTGGCGCTCGGGCTCGCGTTCACGTTCTTCTTCGAACGCGTCAGCCCCCAACAGCTGTTCACGGGCGCCGTCACGGGTCTCGTCGGTCCGTTCGCCGTCAGCCTCGTGACCGTCGGCGTCGCGTTCCTCCTGCACGAACTCGCGCACAAGGTCGTCGCGATCCGGTTCGGACGACCCGCCGAGTTCCGGGCGGACCTCGGCATGCTCGGGTTCGCCGTGGTCAGCGGTCTCGCAGGCTTCATCTTCGCCGCACCGGGCGCCGTCTACCACGCGGGTCCCGCAGACCCCCGTGAGAACGGCATCATCGCGCTCGCTGGCCCGGTGACGAACCTGCTGCTCGCGGGCGTCTTCCTCCCCATCGCCGTCGTCGCGCCGGCCATCGGAACCCGTGGTGTGAGCATCAACCTGCTGCTCGCCGGCTTCAATATGCTCCCCATCGGCGCGCTCGACGGGGCGACCATCAGGCAGTGGAACCTCTGGGTCTACCTCGCCGTCGCGGTCCCGAGCATCCTCCTCGGGCTCGTCGCGTTCCTGTTCGTCTGACCCGGTGTGTCCGCCGATGGCCGCATAAACGCTTACGGTGTCGGGACTGGAATCGATACTCGATGGCGGGCGATTCGACCGACGGCACGGCGACCCTTCGGGAGATCCTCCAGGCAGTGGAGGACTACCGGCAGGTCGTCACCGTCTACAACTACACCGGCGACGATACTGGTCTCGGGAACCTGCGGCGGTTCTTCGGGAACCAGAACGTCGAGCTGCGGAGTCGACGGACCCCCGATGGCGTTCCACGCGACTTCGTCGTGCTCCACCGTAAGGGCGAGTTTCTCGCCGCGGACCGATTCGAGGACGTCCACACCGCAGCGATGGGTCGCGAGGCCGTCGCCTCACCGGACTCCCTCGAAACCATGCCGTACCCTACGGTGCTCGACGCCGTCGATCATACCATCTTCGAGGGCTACGACAAATCCACGATGATCGGGATCTCGCGCGGCGTGGAGCAGTTCGCGTGGCGCGCTGCCGAGGGCGAGATCCACGCGGGGTTCCAGCGGCTCTCGCTCATCGACCAGCAGCGCGAGATCTACGAGTCGCTCGCCGACCGTGGCGTCGGCGTCCACGTCTACGGCCAAGCCGACACTGACGCCAGAACCCAGAATTTCACGACGCACGCATACGACGACGAGGAGATCACGCGTTCCTGGTTCGTGGTCTTCGACCGCGACGACGGCCCCCGACGCGGACTCCTCGCGTGGGAGCGCGTCCCCGGGGATTTCCACGGGTTCTGGACGACGCGCGACGAGCCGATCGACGCCGTGCTCGCCCGGGTTCGCGAGCGCTTCCCATCGACCGGATAACCGTCGTTGCGCATACATCGGAGGCTTTTAGCCCGGCGGTTACACACATTCGTGCATGACTAGCGAGGATGTCGCGGGCGACACCGACGGCGAGGACGCCACCGACGAGGCGGACGCCACCGACGACCCGGACGGGATGACGTACGCGGACGCCGGCGTCGACATCGACGCCAGCGACGCCGCGACAGCGGCCCTCGTGAACGCCGTGTCCGACATCGAGAACACGACCGATTATGCGGGCCTCGTTCCAATCGGCCCGGACCAGTACCTCGCGCTCGCGACCGACGGCGTCGGCACGAAACTCCTGGTCGCCGAGGCGATCGAGGACTACTCCACCGTCGGCATCGACTGCATCGCGATGAACGTCAACGACCTCGCCGCCAGCGGCGTCACGCCCGTCGCCTTCGTCGACTACCTCGCCGTCGACGAACCGAGCGAAGCCCTCAGCGAACAGGTCGGCGATGGCCTCGCCGCGGGCGCGAAGGAAGCCGAGATGGCGCTCGTCGGCGGTGAAACTGCGGTGATGCCGGAGGTCGTGACCGGGTTCGACCTTGCCGGTACCGCCGCCGGCATCGCGAGCGAGGAGGACCTCTTCCCCGGCGAAGCGCACGCCGGTGACGTGCTCGTCGGGTACGCGTCCACCGGCGTTCACTCGAACGGCCTCACCCTCGCCCGGAAGGCCGCGACGAAGAATCACGAGTACACCGACGATTTCCCCCTCGACCCGTCCCGCAGCATCGGTGACGTGCTGCTCGAACCGACCCGCATCTACACCTCCCTGCTCGACGCCCTCCACGACCACGCCGTCCACGCCGCATCCCACGTGACCGGCGGTGGTTGGACGAATCTCTCCCGCATGGGTGACTACCGATACGACGTCACCGACCCGTTCCCGATTCAGGACGTCTTCCGATTCGTGCAGGACGAGGGTAACGTGAGTGACGAGGAGATGCACCGGACGTTCAACATGGGCACCGGCTTCGTCGTCGCGCTCCCCGAAGCCGATGCGGCGTCGCTCGTCGAATCGACTGATGGAGAGATAATCGGTACAGTGGCGGACGGAAGCGGTGTCGCGATTCGCGGACTCACGCTGGACTGAGGCGAAGGAGTCTGGGCGTTAGCTGAGCTGTGCGGCGACGTCCGCCTGCGTGATGATGCCGACGGTTTCGCCCGATTCGGTGACCATGACGGCCTTGTAGTGATCCAGGAGGCTCGAGATCTCGTCGAGCGTCGCGTCGGCCGAGACGGTGGGGAAGGATTCGCTCATGACGTCTCGGACGGCTTTGTCGCCGACGTCGGTGCCGGCGTGGACGACGTCGCTGTCACTGATGGAGCCGACGGGGACGCCACTCGAGATGACGGGGAGCTGGGAGTAGCCCTCGTCCTGCATGCGCGTGACGGCGCGCTTCACGGGGTCGTCGGGGGAGACGGCGATGACGTCCTGGTGCATGAGGTCTCGCGCGCGGACCACGTCACCCTCGGCTTCGTCGATGGCTTCGACGATGCGGCGGAGCGTCGAGAGGCGCGGGTCCACGTCGCCACCCTCGATCCGGGCGATGAGGGGCTGGGAGACGTCCGCGCGTTCGGCGAGCTCCGCCTGCGTGAGGTCGAGTGCGGTCCGACGCTCGCGAAGGTCCTGTGGCGTCGGTAGATGCATACCGCCGAATAACCCTCGGTAATAGTTAAAGCTTTCCCGGTGAACCAGTGTGGGAAGCCACCGAGACCGGCCAGTACGTTACTCGTCTTCGGGTTCTTCGACGACCTCGATGACCTCGAGGGGGACGTCGCGGAGGGCGCCACCGATCTCGCTCTTCGCGATGCGGGAGGCGTGCTCCTCGCCCTCGGCGTTGAACACCGTCATCTCGAGGACGAGACCCACGAGGGCGGTCTCGGCGGCGAGGAACGCAGCGTCGAGTGGTTCGCCGCACGCGGGGCACGTCGTGACGCCGGCTTCGACCTCGACGTAGTCCAGATCCTGCTGATTCAACCGCTTCCCGGCTTCGCTCACGGCCACGCCGATGGCGTCGTCCGCGTCTTCGACGTCCCGGACGAGCCACGCGGCCTCCATGGCGACGACGTAGTTGCTCATACTACACCTTGCGGACGGGGCTAGTCGTGCTTTGCGGTTCCCGCCCACCGTGCGCACGTTACGCCACATATCCCCATAACTTAGAGCGACGAGTCACGGAAGGCGCAGGGACCGTACGCACAGACCGACACGTACCCCAACCCAGCCGAGTTTCGAACAAGTACAGTTGAATCGCACGAGGGCGTCGACCTACCACCTTCGAGCCGAGGACAACTCTTATATAGGGGCGGCGGCGTCCGGATGTGATACCGCGATGTTGATCGAACGGCTCACCACAAGCCTCCTGTTCGCCGCCTACCAGTCCAGCCTGCTGCTCGGAATCGTGCTACTCCCACTCGCGCTCGCCGCCCGTCGCGCCGGATTGACGATCCCCGTCCACCGGCTCGTCGAACGCACCGAGCAGGCCTACCGCGCACGCTAATCCTTCGGGTACATTTCAGAACGCTCGATACCGGTTGCAACCCGCCGGAAGGGGTGGTTTTATCAGTCAGCCGCCGATACCCTCAGGTAATGTTCAACCCCAACCAGGACTCCTCATTCGCCCAGAACAAGGCCCAGTTCCGGGACGTCAAGAACCCCTACGAGCCCGAACTCGGAAGTATGCCCGAGAACAACATGTCCAAGGAGGACATGGACAACGTGAACAAGACCGGGACGACCATCGTCGCCCTCACGACCGAGGACGGCGTCGTGATGGCGAGCGACATGCGTGCGAGTCTCGGCGGCCGCATCGTCTCGAACAAGAACGTTCAGAAGGTCGAGGAGATCCAGCCGAACGCCGCACTCTCCATCTCCGGCGGCGTCGGTGGCGCCCAGTCCTTCATCCGGAGTCTCCGCGCGGAGACGAACCTCTACGAGGCGCGCCGCGGCGAGTACATGAGCATGCAGGCGCTCAGCACGCTCGCGTCCAACATGCTCCGTGGCGGTCCGTTCTTCATGGTCGTCCCCATCCTGGCCGGCGTCGACGACGAGGGCCCCGTCGTGTACGGTCTCGACCCGTCCGGTGCGAGCATGAGCGACAAGTACACGGCACAGGGCTCGGGTATGCCGTACGCCTACGGTGTGCTCGAATCCGAATACGACGAGGACATGAGCATGGACGAGGCCGTCCAGGCCGCCGCCCAGGCGATCAAGTCCGCGAGCGAGCGCGACACCTCCTCCGGGAACGGCATCCACGTGACGAAGATCACGCGCGAAAACGTCGAGATCGTCGGTTACAAGGACGTCGACGAAGTCCTCGACTGACCAACGAACAGCGCCGTTTCGACCACTAAACCGCCGACTCGTTTGCGGACTCAGCCCCGAACCGCCGACGCCCGATTAGTTCTCCAGTTTCTGGCCGCGTCCGAGCCAGTCAGCAAAACTCCCTTCGAGGAGCGTCGCGCGCTGGTTCTCGAGGTACTCGTACTGCATCTCGTAGATGGCGTTCTCGAGGTCGCTACCCTCGTCGAGGTGCTCGCGGACGCGGTCGCGTTTCCAGTCCGCTGGCGTGACGTGGTGACGGGCGCGCTGGCGGAGCGGCCAGACGTACTTCGCGGCCTGCTCCTCGGAGAGCCCGCGACGCTGCAGGCCCTTGGTCGCGGCGTCGAGGATGTCGGTGTAGATGGATTCGTGCTCGTGGGTGACCTCGCGGTCGGCGGTGACCCACGCCATGTCGGCGTCGAGGCCGAGCTGGGCGGCGGCGTAGAAGTTCTCGTGGGCGGTGTCCCAGTCGAGCGAGTAGACGGGGTGGTCGGTCCGGATGCACTGTTCGAGGAGGCCAGCGAAGGCCGCCTGGAAGGCGATGCAGTCGCGGACGGTGGGCTGGGCAGCGATGGGGCGGAACTCGATTCGGGCGTTCGCGCTCTCCCGAGAGCTCCCGCCGAACACGGGGCGGACCCAGCGCCAGTACGTGCCGTGTTTCATCCGGAAGTGGGCGAACTCGTCGTCGAAGCGGCCCTTCGATTCGACCTCCATCGGGACGATGACGTCGTCCTCCACGACGTGTTCGACGGCGTCTGTCACGGTCTCGAGGTCGTCCGGGAACCGGACCTTGTCCTGCTTCCCCGGGACGTTGAGCGACGTCTCGAACACGTCGATACGGCCCTCGTCCCAGCCATCCCGCAGGATCTCCTCGGCCGACGCGTCGGCGTCGTAGAGGTCCGGCGGGAAGAACGGCGAGTTCACGCCGAGCGCGAGGAGGGGTGCGGCGACCCGGATCGCGTACCGGAAGTACGTCGGCAGGTCGACCGCGTGCGGGACCTGGTAGTGTGGCTGGATGCTCGTGATGAGCGCCTCCGGCATCACGGTCTGCGCGTTGAGCGTGACGTGCGGTGCGTCGATTCGCATCCCCGCCGGCTGGTCGGTGTTCCCCATCGCGTGGTACCGGGCGGACGAACTCATGTTCGTCGCGAGGTCGACGCCATCCTTCTCGACGAAGTCGGTGAGGTACGACGACGCAGATTCGCCCTCGGGGGGAATCGTCCACATGCCGTCGCTCGCGAAGTGGAGGCCCTCGGCGTCCATCGGCTCCATCGCGGCCGAGAGCCGGGCCTTGACCTCGGCCTCCTGGGCCGCCAGCCCGTGCTCGTTGAGTGGCTGTGGGCTGGTCGTCATCTCCGCGTTGTGAAGGCCGAGCTCCTTCTCGAAGCCCACGAACTCGAGGAGGCGCCGGGGCACGCGGGCGAGCGTACAGTCGTCGCGCACCGCGTAGAACTCGTACTCGAGGCCCACGATCGCCTGCGGGTTGTCGAACGTCCCGGCCTCGATCTCCTCGATGATGACGTCCGCGTCCGCCCGGACCCGGTCCTGGAACGTCTCGGGGTCGACGTCGAGGACGTCCTGGACCGAGGCGACGAGGTCGTCGTGGGGCATACGAGTCGTCTTGGCGTGGCGCCACCTAAAAACCCGGCGGCGTGTGCTGGCCGTGGCACCAGCTCCCAGAGCGACAACCGAGACCGCCGGGCTTCGCGGCACTTAACTCCCGGCTCGCGTAGACAGGGATAATGGAGTTCCGTGAGTTCGCCGCGGCCGCGGCGGAGATCGAGGAGACGACCGCGGACCTCGACATCGTCTCGCTCGTCGCCGACCTCCTCGCCGACGCGGGCGACGACCTCCCGGTGGTCGCGCGGTTCGTCCAGGGTCGAGTCTTTCCCGCGCACTCGATGCGGAAGCTCGACATCGGGCCGAGCCTCTGCTACGAGGCGCTCGCCCGGGCTGCTGGACAGAACGTGACACCCGACGACGTCGAGGACCGACTCGCCGAGATGGGTGACATCGGCGCCGTCGCCGCCTCGCTCGACCTCGGCGGTCAGGTCGGGCTCGCAGCCTTCGGTGGTGGCGAGGACTCGGGGGCCGATTCGGGGGTTGGGCTCACCGTCGCCTCCGTCTACGAGGACCTCGACGACCTCGCAGCCGCCGAGGGGTCCGGGAGTACCGCCGAGAAGGTCACCATCCTCTTCGGGCTGTTCAACGAGTGCTCGCCCGACGAAGCCCGGTATCTGGCGCGGATCGTGCTCGGCGAGATGCGAATCGGCGTGGGCGAAGGCGCAGTTCGCGACGCCATCTCGGAGGCGTTCGACGTTCCCGTCGCGAGCGTCGAACGCGCCCTCCAGGTGTCGAACGATTACGGACTCGTCGCGGCGGTCGCCCGAGCCGACGGGGAAGCTGGCCTCACGGAGATCCACCTCGAGGTAGGTCGACCGGTCCAAGCGATGCTCGCGCAGGCGGGGACCGTCGTCGACGCACTCGAGGCCTGGGATGATGCCGCTGTCGAGTGGAAGTTCGACGGTGCTCGCGTCCAGCTTCACCACGACCCCGTCGGAGAGACACAGGTGTTCTCGCGAAACATGGAGGACGTCACGAACGCCCTCCCGGAGGTCGTCGAACTCGCGAACGAAGCGATCGAACGTCCCGTCATCCTCGACGGCGAGGTGGTCGCGGTCGATGACGACGGGAATCCGCTCCCGTTCCAGGAGATCCTGCGACGCTTCCGCCGGAAGCACGACGTCGAGGCCGTCCGGGCAGAGGTCGGGGTCGAACTCCGTGCCTTCGACTGCCTGCACGTCGACGGCGAGGACCTCCTCGACGAACCACTGACCGCGCGGCACGCCCACCTCTCAGAGCTGCTCGACGACGGTGTCTCCGACCTCTACGTCACCGACGACCCCGACCGCATCGAGGAGATCGATCGCGAAGCGCTCGACGCCGGTCACGAGGGCATCATGCTGAAGAACCCGAACTCTGCGTACTCGCCGGGCCGCCGCGGGAAGAACTGGCTGAAGCGCAAGCCTGACGTCGAGACCCTCGACCTCGTGGTCACTGGAGCCGAATGGGGTGAGGGCCGGCGCGCGTCCTTCATCGGAACGTTCCTCCTCTCGGTCCGGGACGGTGACAAGTATGCGACCATCGGGAAGGTGGCGACCGGCATCGACGACGAGGAACTCGCCGATCTCACCGACCTCCTCGAACCACACATCCGGAGCGAGCAGGGCCAGGAGATCGACGTCGAGCCCGCGGTCGTCTTCGAGGTCGGCTTCGAGGAGATCCAGACCTCCCCCACCTACGAGTCGGGCTACGCACTCCGATTCCCGCGATTCCTCGGCGTGCGGAGCGACAAGGACCCCCGTGATGCGGATTCGATGGAGCGCGTGGAGCGACTGCTCGACGCCACCTGAGCGGAATCCTTTACCGGGACCCTGCGGTACACGCATTCGTGTCATCGTTCCGAACAAAGCGTGGGCGGTGCGTCATCGAGGACGACACCCTGGCACTCGAGTCCAGCCTCCGCGGCCAGCTCGCCCGCTATCGTGAGGGGAATCGACTGCTGTACTGGTGCTACGTCGGTATCCTGCTCGCGCTCGTCGGCTGGGTCGGCAGCCGCCTGCTGTTCGGATTCGACCAACGGGACCTGCTCACGGTCGGCGTCATCGTCGGCCTCCTCGCACTCGCCCGTGGAATCGCGTGGACGCGTGGCTTCACCAGCGCCGACACCATCCCGGTCTCGGCCATCGACCGCGTGAACGCAATCGATGGGGCCAAGGGCGTGACCCGGCCGCGGTTCATCGTCCACTACGAGCGCGACGGCGACGAGAAGAAGCGCTACGTGATGATGGCGTCCCGGTTCCTCTCCTACGGTGACGACGAGTTCGAAACCGCGATAGCGGTCTTCCGGGAGCACGACATCCCGGTCGTCGAGGACGTCGACGCCGACGTCACTGACGTGGCCGACGAGCGTGACGATACCTGAACCCTTACCACGGGGAGTCGAGTACCGGGAGACATGACCGTTCGCCACGCCGGGCTCTCCATCCACTGGTTCGGGTACGCCACCGCACGCATCCGATCACCGTCCGGCTTCACCGCCTACACCGACCCTGGTCGGTACGGCGTTCTCGACGACTATCGACCCGAAGACGGCGACCTGGTCGTCGTCACGCACGACCACCACTACGACTCCGATGGCATCAGACGGGTCGCCGCCGTGGACGCGACCATCGTCGTCTACGAGAACGTCGACGCGTCGAACATCGACCGTGACGTCGAACCCGTCGAAGCGCTCGGCGAAGATTACGACGTCGTCCGTGTTGGCGAGCGCGACATGGTCGACGTCGACGACGTCCGCGTCAGGTCGATTCCCGGCTACAACGACCCGGACGGAACTCACCTGAAGCCGAACGGTGACCCCCACCATCCACCCGGGTTCGGCTGCGGGTTCTACCTCGACGTCCACGGGACGACCGTCCTCTGGCCGGGTGACTCCGACGCCCTCCCGCACCACGAAAATCTGTTCGTCGACGTCTTCCTCCCGCCGATCGGCCAGTCGTACACGATGGACCGCCACGAGGCCGCCAACCTCGCCGAAACGATCGACCCCGGCATCGTCGTCCCGATCCACTACGATACGTTCCCGGACCTCGAGGCGGATTCGGAGGCGTTCGCGGTGGACGTCGCGAGCGGGGGCGTTCCCGTTGCGCTGGCGACGCCCCGTGGACATTAGTCGCGACCACGACCATCGGAGTCGGCAGTCGGACAAACCACCCTTTGAGTGACGAGAAGGCACTTAGCCCCGGCGGCCATCGAAGTGGACGATGAAGCGCCGCGCCCTCCTCGCGATGCTTCCAACTGCACTCGCCGGCTGTATCGCCGGCCCGTCCGGGGACAAGGCCTCCACGACACGGACCACAGAACCCGACACGTCGTTCGTCGTCACGGATTTCTCGGTAGAGACGAAGAAGGTTGCACCCTCCTACCGCTACCTCGTCCGGATCACGAAGGTCTACTCCGCCGACGCTGTCGCGGACGAACCCGGCACCCAGACCATCGTGGACCTCTCGGAAATCGAGGACCCCAAGGTTCGAGCGGTCATCGAGGACACGCTCTCGTCCGGGAAGCTCCGCCGCGACTCCATCCCGGACGGACTCCGGGAGACCACCGAACGCGTCGATTTCTTCACGTGGAACGAGACTACCAGCAGCGACGACACCGCCTCCCACTGGGCCATCGAGGTGTTCGAGGCGAACCCGAATCGTGACCCGGTGATCCAGTTCGACGCGTCGCTCACCGACCATTCGGTGTCGCCCGACAGTCCGGCAGCCATCAGGTTCTCACTCGAGAACACCGGTGAGACCACCCAGGAGGTGTTCAGTGGGACGGTCCCCCCGTTCGGTGTGCTGTACGCTGACGGTCCGGGTGCGGAGCGATATCTCCTCTGGCGCAACTACGAGGAGCAGGGATGCGTGAACTTCCAGGACGACGGCAGCGTACTCGTCTGCGCAATCGGCATTAACACGGCTGTCGAGCCAGGAAAACGTATCGAGAAGACTTACGAACTATGGCCCGAGAACCCGGTCGGAGCCCCACTGCGAGCCGGGGGCTACGAGGTGAACGAGACGTTGACCTATCACCAACAAGCGCAGGAGCCGAGTACCGAGGTGGAGTGGCGTGTCACGTTCTCGGTCGAGTCGACCTAGAGCAGCCCCATCGTGTCCAGCCGTTCGGGCAGGTAGGTGTCGGTGACGAAGTCGAGGCCGCGGCTGGCGAGTGCCTGCTGTTCGGCCTTCTTGCCGATGTCGAGCTGGAGTTCGATCTGTTCGGTCCAGTAGTCGTCCTGGAAGCGTGGGTCCTCGAGTTCGCTCTCGAGGGCGTTGACGTCTGAGTCGGCGAGGGTGTCGGTGGGGAGGTCGTACTCGACGATGTCGCTGGGCTGGATGCCGATGAACTCCGCGTCGGGCGTCGCGAGGTACTCGGAGAGGTGGGCGGACTTGATGGAGCCGTACGAGACGGAGGCGAAGATGCGGTACGACCAGGGGTCGCCGTCAGTGAAGACCGTGACCGGGAGACCGAGTTCGTCGTGGAGGCGCTTGGTGAGACGGCGGGTGGCGCGGGCGGGCTGACCGCCGAGGTGGACGACGAGGCAGTTGTACTCGTCGTCGAACCCGTTCTCCACGAGGCGGTCGCGCATACCACCGGTCTCGACGCACAGGACGAAGTCGACGTCGTGGTCGAGGAACTCGATGGTGTCGGGGTTGTTCGGGATCTGGTAGCCGCCCTGCCCGACGTCCTCCTGGCAGTGGATCTCGCGGTCGCCGCGGTTCGTCTGCTCGCGGATGCGGAGCGGACCCATGACCTTCGCGCCGGACTCCTCGGGCCGCATGTGGAAGTCCTCGCGTTTCACGCCGGAGACGATCTCGAGGTCCTCGACGAGCTTGTCGGATTCGGACTGCTCGTTGAACTTCGCCTCCTTCTCGCCCCAGGATTCGGAGAGGTAGTAGAGCTCACGCAGGGTGGACGAGCGGTCCTCCTCGAGCTGCTGTTCGAGGAACTCGATGGTGTAGACGGCCTTGAGGAGTTTTCGGGCGCCGCGGACGCTGTTCGCGCTCCGAGTGCTGGAGCGGTCGCCGTAGACCCAGACCTTCGCATCCTCGTCGAAGACGATGTTCGTCTTGGAGCGCGTGGGGAGGGTCATGTGCGGGATGTCGCCGTCCGCGAACTGGTCGTAGAACTGTTCCGCGAGGTCGATGAGGCGTTCCTGGGCCTCCTTGTCGGTCTGTTTGGAGTTCATTGGTTCACCGTGAGTTTCGCGGTCTCGACACCCTTCACGTTCAGGTCGGCGTCGGCGTCCTCGTCGAGCGTGTACTCGAGGACGGCCTCCTCGCCGCCGGAGACGGTGGGGTTCCACTTGACGAACCACTCCCCGTCCATCTCGACGACGCTGGCGTCTTCGACGTCGCCGGGGTCTGCCCCGACGATGTCCGTGATCTCGAGCGTGGCGTTCTGCGAGTCGTGGTTCTCGACGATGACGCGGACGGTGTCGCCGTCGCGTTCGCGCTCGACGAGGACGTTGTTCATGATACGCGCGAGCGAGTCGTTGACGACGAGGGGTTCACGGCCGGTGAGGGACGTGACCTTCTCCGCCATCTTCGGGAGGATGTCCGCGATGACGTTCTGCTTCTCGCGGCGCTTCTGCATCGAGCGCTTCTTGTTGAGGAAGGATTTGAGTTCGCGGGCGGCCTCGCGGACGGCGAGTTCGACCTCGTCCTCGATCTCCTCGACGTTCGCGAGTGCGTCCTTGGATTCGCTCGTGAACGGGACGTTCGTGCTGGCGACGTGGACCATGATGACGCAGGGGCCGTTGGGAACCCCGCTGCCGCCGGGCTGTTCGAGGCCGTAGTTCCGCCAGCCGATGCGTTTGATGACGTCGGTGATGGCGCATGCGCCGCGCTGGTAGACGAGGGGGACACGGTTCGCAAAGCGCATGATGTTCGCCTGTCCCTCTGCTTCGAGTTCGCCGCCGTACGCGATGCCGGCCTCGACGACGAACGGGTCGCCGCCGTGGACGCCGGCGTCGCGGGTTGAGGCGGCGTAGAACTCGGCGTCGAACTCCTTCCGGAGGCCGGCTTCGATGAGTTCGGCCTTGATGGGGCTGAGACAGGACGTCGGTGGTGCCATGACGTCGACGGACTGCATGGCATCGATGAGGTCGCGGGCGGTGTCCCGGTCCTCGGCAGCTTCCCGGACGAGTGGTGGGTCGTCCGGCACCTGGGCCATGTTGTTCCAGAGCTCTCGGACGATGTTCTCCCGGGCGGTCTCGCCGATGGTGGCATCCTCGACGTCCTCGGTCATGTCGGCCGCGCGGTCGACGAAATCCTGGAGCGTGTTTCGCGTCACCCGATCCCGTGGAGTCTCGTCGCCGAACTTCTCTGCAATGCGCTCGGCGAGCCCGTTGACGATGGCGTCTCCCTTCTGTTGGGTGGTCGCTTCGTCGACGTGGCGGAAGATGTCGCCGACACGGTTGCTGGTGATGACCTCGAAGGCCGCGTCGACGGCGTTCTCGCGGACGGTGTCGCCGAAGTTCTTCCCGGTGTCGTCCTCTACCGTGTCTGCGGCGTTCGCGACGAAGGTCTCGAGTTCGCCGTAGGAGACGCCGCGTTCGGCGTTCTCGACGGCGTCACCGACGATGTCGGCGAACTGTGCCGTCGCCTGCTTCCCTTTGTTCGAGACGGCGTGCTGGATGGCGCGCCGGAGGTCGGCGTCCTCGGTGGTCTTCGGTGCCCGCCACCGCATCTCGCGGCCGTAGTGGTTGTCGCACATCGCGGCGACGATGTTGTCGGCGGTCTTCTTCCCGACGCGCGTGAACTCGGACTGGAGGAACCCCGAGATGGAGTGCGAGTCGGTCTCGTTCAGCATCTTGATGACGGACCCGAGTTCGACGCCGTGTGGGTGTGGCCGGATCTCCTCGGTCTCGTCGGGGAGTTCGGCGCCTTCGGCGCGCTCGAACTTGAGGTGGGCTTTCGGCTCCCGGAGTTCGACGCGGGCGTGGGGGTTGACGACCGCGGTGTGCTCGATGTAGTCGTGGAGCTGGCTGCGGGCGCGCATGTTCGCCTCCATCTCGAGCTCGATACGGGTCCCGTGAGAACGGTCCCACGTGGTCGTCTCCTCCACCTGGATCTCGGGTTCGTTGGTGTCGGTGTCGATGATGAGCTCGTAGTAGTTCGCCTCCGCCGAGCCCTTGGTCCGGGAGGTCACCTTCGCCGGGGTACCGGAGGTGAGGACGGAGTAGAGGACGGCCGCGGAGATCCCGATCCCCTGCTGGCCGCGGGACTGCTCTCGGGCGTGGAAGCGCGAGCCGTAGAGGAGCTTCCCGAAGACCTTCGGGAGCTGTTCCTTCGTGATACCCGGACCGTTGTCCTCGACGATGAGGGTGTAGTAGTCGCCGGTCTCACGGATCTCGACGTAGATGTCCGGGAGGATGCCGGCTTCTTCGGCGGCGTCCAGGGCATTGTCCACCGCTTCCTTGACGGCGGTCACCATGCCGCGGGCTCCGCTGTCGAAGCCCAGCATGTGCTTGTTCTTCTCGAAGAACTCGGCGATGGAGATCTCACGCTGGCTCGCGGCGAGTTCCTCCGCGATGCCCTCTCCCTCCCCGAGCTGCGACTGGAAGGACGTCATTCGATACCGCCTATTTTCGCCGTGGAGGGTAAAACCCCTCCGGTGGCAGGGTGAAAGTGGAGCTGTCGGACGACTGTATGACTTCTGTCGGACACAGTCTCGGGGGCGTTCGTGGGTGTATAGCTGGCCATAGCTGTGTCGCCCGTTCGCCCCTGTGTGGTTCGTGAAAACTGTGGGATGGCGGCGAGATTTCGCGCGCACGCGTGCGTGGGTTTTTTAAGGTATGGCCGAGTACGGAATCTCATAGTTCATGCCAGACGAATCTGAGTACTCAGCCGGGCAGATCCAGGTCCTCGAGGGCCTGGAAGCCGTTCGGAAACGACCGGCGATGTACATCGGCTCCACGGACTCGCGGGGCCTCCACCACCTCGTCTACGAGGTCGTCGACAACTCCATCGACGAGGCGCTCGCGGGGTACTGTGACTCCATCGAGGTGACGCTCCACGAGGACGGGTCGGTGTCCGTCAAGGACGACGGTCGTGGCATCCCGGTCGACCTCCACGAGGAGTACGACCGGCCGGCGGTCGAGGTCATCATGACCGTCCTCCACGCCGGTGGGAAGTTCGACTCCAAGTCCTACCAGGTGTCCGGTGGCCTCCACGGGGTGGGTGTCAGCGTCGTCAACGCGCTCTCCGAGAAGCTCGCAGTCGTCGTCGAGCGCGACGGCGGTCGCTGGCGGGAGAAGTTCGAGCGTGGCGAGCCCGTCACCGACCTCGAGAAGCTCGAGGACATCCCCGACGACCAGACGAGCACCCTCATTCGGTTCCGACCGGACACGGACATCTTCGAGACGACGGAGTACGATTTCTCCACGCTCGAGACCCGACTTCGGGAACTCGCGTTCCTCAACTCCGGCGTCGAGATCACGCTCCGGGACGAGCGGACGGACGAGGTCCGCGAGGAATCGTTCAAATACGACGGCGGTATCAAAGCCTTCGTCCGGTACCTGAACGAGACTCGCCAGGAGCTCCACGACGACGTCATCTACTTCGAGGACGAGGAAGACGGCATCCAGGTCGAGATCGCCATGCAGGCGACCGACGACCTGCAGTCATCCACCCACGCTTACGCGAACAACATCAACACCCGCGAAGGCGGGAGCCACCTCACGGGCTTCAAGACCGCGCTGACGCGCGTCGTGAACGATTACGCCAATTCGAACAACCTCCTCGACCCCATCGACGGCGAGAACCTGAAGGGCGAGGACATCCGTGAGGGGCTGACGGCGGTCGTCTCCATCAAACACCCCGACCCCCAGTTCGAGGGGCAGACGAAGACGAAGCTCGGCAACAGCGAGGTCCGTGGTATCGTCGAATCCGCGATGCACAGCGGGCTCGGCACCTACTTCGAGGAGAACCCGAACACAGCTCGCGCCATCGTGAACAAGGCCGTGGAGGCCGCGAAGGCCCGGAAGGCCGCGAAGAAGGCCGAGGAGCTCACCCGCCGGAAGAGTGCGCTCGATTCGACGGCGCTCCCCGGGAAGCTCGCGGACTGCCAGACGAAGGACCCCTCGGATGCCGAGCTGTTCGTCGTCGAGGGTGACTCCGCCGGCGGCTCGGCGAAACAGGCTCGCGCACCCGAGTACCAGGCGGTCCTCCCCATCAAGGGGAAGATCCTGAACGTCGAGAAGCACCGACTCGACCGCGTCCTCGAGAACAACGAGATCCGGGCGCTCATCACCGCGATGGGGACCGGCATCGGGGACGAGTTCGACATCGAGGAGGCGCGCTACGAGAAGGTCATCATGATGACGGACGCCGACGTCGACGGCGCCCACATCCGGACGCTGCTCCTCACGCTCCTCTACCGCCACATGCGGCCACTCCTGGAGGCGGGCTACGTGTACGCCGCCCAGCCACCCCTCTACCGCGTCAAGTATCGCGGGGAGACCTACGACGTGATGACGGAGGAGGAGCGCGACGAGGTCATCGAGGAGAAGTGTAACGGCAATCCGAGTCAGGTCCAGCGGTTCAAGGGCCTCGGGGAGATGAACCCACAGCAGCTCTGGGACACCACGATGGACCCGGAGAACCGCATCCTGAAGCGCATCAGTGTCGAGGATGCGGCCGCGGCCGACCGCATGTTCTCCGTGCTGATGGGGGACGCGGTCGAGCCACGGAAGCAGTTCATCCAGGACCACGCGGCGGACGCAGAGTGGGTGGATATCTGAGATGAGCTCCGAAGCACCAGACATCCCGGACGACGTCGCAGAGCGCATCGAGACGGTGCGCGTCGAGGACGAGATGGAGCAGTCGTACATCGACTACGCGATGAGCGTCATCGCAGGTCGGGCGCTCCCGGACGTCCGTGACGGCCTGAAGCCCGTCCACCGTCGCATCCTCTACGCGATGGACCAGGCGGGGATCACGAGCAACACCGCCCATCGGAAGTGCTCCAGCATCGTCGGGGAGACGATGGGTGACTACCACCCGCACGGCGACTCCCCAATCTACGATGCGCTCGTTCGGATGGCGCAGGACTTCAGTATGCGCCACACGCTCGTCGACGGCCAGGGGAACTTCGGGTCCATCGACGGCGACCCACCCGCGGCCATGCGGTACACGGAGGCCCGGATGTCGTCGATGGCCGAGGAGCTCCTGGCGGACCTCGAGAAGGACACCGTCGACTTCCAGGGGAACTACGACGGCCGTACCGAGGAGCCACTCGTCCTCCCGGCCGCGTTCCCGAACCTCCTCGTCAACGGCTCCTCGGGTATCGCGGTCGGGATGTCGACGAACATCCCGCCGCACAACCTGGGCGAGATCATCGACGCGACCATCCACCTCATCGACAACCCCGACGCCGCCATTCCGGACCTGATGGAGCACGTGAAGGGGCCGGACTTCCCGACGGGCGCGAGCATCGTCGGCCGTAACACCGTTCGCCAGGCCTACGAGACCGGGAAGGGGCGCCTCCGCGTCCGGGCCAGGTACGAGGTCGAGCGGAACGAGTCCGGCAGCGACCGCATCATCATCGGTGAGCTGCCCTACCAGCAGAACAAGAGCCGGCTCGTCGAACGCATCGCGGACGACGTGAACGACGGAAAGCTCGAGGGGATCCGCGACCTCCGTGACGAGTCCGACCGGAACGGCATCCGGATCGTCATCGAGCTGAAGCGGAACGCGAACACGGACGTCATCGAGAACCGCCTCCTCGAGTCCCATCTCGAGCGGACGTTCGGTGTCATCAACCTCGCACTCGTCGATGGCCAGCCGAAGGTGATGACCCTGAAGGAGATGCTCTACCACTACATCGAGCATCGCCGCGAGGTCGTCACCCGGCGGAGCGAGCACGACCTCCAGGAGGCCGAGGACCGGGCGCACATCCTCGAAGGCCGCCTGAAAGCCCTCGACAACGTCGAGGCCGTGGTCGAGACCATCCGGAACAGCGAGGACCGCGACGCCGCTCGGGCCGCGCTCCAGGAGCGCTTCGACTTCACGGAGGTCCAGTCCGAGCACATCGTCCGGATGCAGCTCGGGAGCCTCACCAGCCTCGAACGCACGGAGATCGAGGAGGAGTACGAGGACGTCCAGGCGACCATCGAGCGCCTCGAGGAGATCCTCGGCAGCGAATCCGAGCTGCTCGCCGTCATCAAGGACGAGCTCCGCGACATCCGGGAGCAGTACGCGGACGAGCGTCGCACGGACTTCGTCGAGGACACCAGCGAGGTCACCGACGAGGACCTCATCCCCGAGGAGCAGGTCGTCGTCACCCTTAGCGAGGGCGACTACATCAAGCGGACGCCCGTGAGCACGTTCAAGACCCAGCACCGCGGCGGGAAGGGCATCATCGGCGCGGACCTGAAGGAGGACGACCGGATCTCCACGGTGTTCACGGCGAGCACCCACGACTACTTGCTCTGCTTCACGAACCAGGGCCAGGTCTACCAGCTGAAGACCTACCAGATCCCCGAGCAGAGCCGGACGGCGCGCGGGAAGTCCGCCGTCAACCTCCTCGACCTCGACGAGGACGAGGAGCTCACGGCCGTCCTCAACACGAACGACTTCGGCGAGGACGAGTTCCTCACGATGATCACGCGGAACGGGAAGGTCAAACGCACGCCAGCCCAGGAATACGAGAAGGTACTCACCACGGGGATCATCGCCATCCGTCTCGAGGAGGACGACGAGCTGGCTGACGTCGAGATCACGGATGGGCAGAGCGACCTCGTCATCGCGAGCGAGCACGGGATGGCGATCCGGTTCGACGAATCGGAGGCCCGGTCGACCGCCCGTGCGACGAAGGGCGTGAACGGCATCAAGCTCCGCGACGGCGACAACGCCGTCGGCCTCATCGCGACCCACGAGGGCGACGACCGCGCCCTGTTCACCGTCACCGAGAACGGGTACGGGAAGCGCACCCTCCTCTCCGAGTATCGACCACAGTCCCGGTACGGCTACGGCCTGATGGACATCAAGACCGACGAGCGGAACGGCCGCGTCGTCGCCGTCAAGGCCGTCACCGAGGCGGACGAGGTCATCGCGATGTCGGCAGGCGGCCAGATCCTCCGGACGGTCGCGAGCGAGGTCTCGACCGTCGGCCGGAACACGAAGGGCGTGAAGATCATGGACCTCGAGGACGGCGACTTCGTCGCCGCCGTCGACGTCTTCGAACGCACCACCGAGGAGTCCGACGACGAATAACCCTGCACGCAGCACGGCTGCCGCCCTGCATCTCGCCACGGAACACGCGCGCAGTATTGGACCGATGGACGAGGGCGGTCGGCGAGATGGACGCCCGCTGGGAACTCTTCTTTCGACTGAAGCCCGTAGTCGGACCATGTCGTGGCCGGTCACCCGTCGCGAACTCCGTGTCGGCAGCGGCACGGTGTTGGTCACGGGGTCGGGATGTCTCGGGAAGCACCAGACGCCACAGCTCCGTCTACGGAATCTGGGGGCAACACGACATTCGATGACAGCCGAGATAACGCGTGTCGCAACCGGTGAGACCGTCCTGGCTCGGGACGTCTCCCTCGGTGCGAAGACCGTGGACGAAACCGTCCAGTCGGTGTTTCCGTCGGCCGGCCAGTACGACGTCTGTGTGACTCCGGACTGGGGGTCGACCCAGTGTGACACGTAGGCAGTCGACCCCACGGACCCACCGACGAGGTACCATATCACCATCCATACCGGCGACGCTGATCTCGATGGAGACGACGATGGCCCATACATTCGGATGGGGCGCCTCGGATAGCGTCAAGAAGTAGCAGCCGTGCCGCGAACCGTTACAGCGCGTCCCAGGCGTTCATGGCGCGGCGCCAGCTGGTGATCTTCGCGATCCAGCGGGCGGCGGCGCCCTTCTTGAGGATCTTCGCGGGGATGCTGTCGAACGTCCGGATGGGGAGTGGGTCGACGTCGTGGGCGATGGCGGTCTCGCCGATGGAGACGAGGGTGCCCTGGTCGTTGTACTCCCAGGTCTCGAGTGGGCGGCCCGAGATGCTGTTGGCGACGTTCGTCGCGACGACGTCGGCGGACTGCCAGGCGGCCTGCGCGGTCGGCGGGGAGGGGTGTTCGCCGGGCTGGTCGACGACGGCGGCGTCGCCGATGGCGAAGACGCGGTCGTCGCTCGTCTGGAAGTTCTGCTCGGTCTCGAAGCGGTTGTGCTGGTTCTCGAGGTCGACGTCGTCCATCTCGGCGCGGCCGGTGACGCCGCCGGTCCAGAGGAAGACATCGAAGTCGAGGGCGTCGCGTTCGTCGAAGTGGATCGTGTTGGCGTCGGCCTTCGTGATGGGGTCGTCGGTGAGGATCTCGATGCCGGCCTGTTCGAGGTGGTGGCGGAGGGCGCCCTGGATGTCGCTGTCGCCGGGTGGGAATATCTCGGGGAGGGCTTCGACGAGGTAGATGTCGATGGGGGCGTTGTGGTGGTCGCGGAACTCCGCGATCTCGCCGGCGCTCTGGATGCCGGAGAGGCCGGCGCCACCGACGACGACGCGGGCGGGGTCGTCGCGTGTGGCTGCCTGGGCGGCCTCGGTGACGGCGTCGTGGATGCCGAGCGCGTCGTCCAGGGATTTGAGGGTGTGGGCGTGGTCCTGGATGCCGGGGATACCGAAGTCGGCGGTGTCGGTGCCGATGGCGACGACGAGGTAGTCGTACTCGACGGGCTCGCCGTCCTCGAGTTCGATCTCGCGGGCATCGACGTCCACGTTGGTGACGCTGTCGTGGATGAAGGCCGTGTCGGGGGCCTTGATGTCCTCGACAGGAATGGTGATCTTCTCCTTGACGGCGGGGTCGCGGATGATGCGGTGGGCCTCGTGGAGGACGAGGTGGTAGTCCGTATCAGAGATCCAGCAGAGGTCGGTGTCCGCGGGCAGCCGGTCTTCGAGCTGCTGTATGGCGCCGGAACCGGCGTACCCCGCGCCGAGAACGACGACTCTATCAGTCATGTAGAGTCGTCGGCAACCCTCGGATAAAGGGGCTTTGAAACGCGCGTGGCAGAGTCGTCAGTTCACCGCCAGAAGGCGGCATGAAACGACAGAATCGGCAGAATCTGCGATCAGCGGAACGGCCTCGAGCTACTACTTCTCGGGCTCGCCGACCGGGGCGACCATCTCGTCGATCTTGAGGATGAGGATGTTGTTCGTGTCGTCGCGGCCATCGAGCGTCCCCTCGATCACGAGCTTCGAGAGCGGGGTCGGGCCGACCTTCACCTTGTCGCCCTCGTGGAAGTCGCGAACGGAGCCCCGGAGGTGGATCTCGGCACGGCAGAGGTCGGGGTGGTGGACGCTCGTGAGGTCGATCTCCTGGACGTTCGCGTCCTCGACGGCCTCACCGTTGTGGATGACGGGGACCTCGGCGGCGGATTCGAGCTGCTGGACCTCGAGCGCCTCGTACGCGTTCACGGTCGGTTTGTAGCCGCCCTTCGGACCGGGCACGCCCTCGACGAGCTGGAGGGCTTTCAGGCTCTGCATCTGGTTCCGAATGGTGCCGGGGTTCCGGTTCACCTCTTCTGCGATATCCTCACCTTTGACGGCCTCCTCCCGCTGCGTGTAGAGATCTACGAGGGCCCGCAGAATGGTTTTCTGACTCGAGGTCAGCTCGATGGATGACATAGCCTGTCCTTCGCAATTGTTCCGCTTAAATCCCCCGATGGTGGGGGTCGGCCGGCCGAAACGATGGGTGGACGCCAGACTGCTACCACACGCCTCGCGTCCACCGTCGCTCCGGTGTGCTTTTTACGGGTGGCCGGGAACTGACGGTTATGCAAGGTAACCGCGTGCTCGTCACGGGTGGCGCCGGGTTCATCGGGTCGAACCTCGCGAACACCCTGGCAGAGTCGAACGACGTCATCGCCCTCGACAACGAGTACCTCGGCACGCCCGAGAACCTCTCCGAGGACGTCGAGTACGTGAAGGCTGACGTCCTCGACGACGACCTTCCGACCGACGTGGACGTCGTGTTCTTCCTCGCCGCGCTCTCCTCTCGACAGATGCTCGAGGAGAACCCCCGGCAGGGCGCCCGCGTGAACATCGAGGGGTTCGTGAACGTCGTCGAGCAGGCGAAAGCCGACGGCTGCGACGCCGTCGTCTACGCCTCCACCTCCTCCATCTACGGCAGCCAGACCGATCCCTGCCCGGAGGACATGGCGGTCGAGGCGGCGACGGGCTACGACGCCTCGATGATGGGGCGCGAGCGCTACGCCGAGTACTACTCGAACTTCCACGACATGACCCTCGCGGGCATGCGGTTCTTCTCCGTCTACCAAGGCTACGGTGGGAACGAGGAACACAAGGGCGAGTACGCGAACACCATCAGCCAGTTCGCCGACCAGATCGCGAACGGCGAATCCCCCGTCCTCTGGTCCGACGGCAGTCAGAGCCGCGACTTCACGCACGTCAGCGACATCGTGAACGGACTCGTGCTCGCCGCCGAGCACGAACTCGACGGCGTCTACAACCTCGGAACGGGCGAGTCCTACTCGTTCAACGAGATGGTCGAGATGATCAACGACGAGCTCGGAACGAGTGTCGAACCCGAGTACGAACCGGTCCCCATCGACAACTACGTGTTCCACACGAAGGCCGACCCCTCGAAGTTCAAAGAGGCGACCGGCTGGGAGCCCGAGGTCAGCTTCGAGGACGGTGTCTCGATGGTCTGCGAGCCCTACAAGTAGCGACGGACCCCGAGTTCGGTGTACTGCAGTGCGTCAGGGCCAGATCTGGCGGAGTTCCAGATACTTCGTCACGGTGGTCTGCACGAGGAGCGGGACGACGCCGAGAGAGACACCGACGACCGCGCCGGCGGTGAGGAAGCCCCGGACGTTCGCGGGCATCACGACGAAGAGCCAGTACGCGACTACGAGGACGACGCCGAGCGACGCGAGTCGGAGCAGTACCTGCAGCACGCCGAGGTTCCTGAGGTCTGTAGCGGTCCGGTTGTGGAAGACGTACCCCGACAGGACGAACCACGCGAGCCACACGGCGAACTGTTTGACGAGCAGTCGTGGAGGGCGACGGTGAACGGCCGGCATACCAACTGATTGTCTCGTACTCCGGTATAACGATTCGGGTGAGGACGTCGAGCTGGAAACCCGGAGCAACGAGGGAGCGTTCAGCACTACGGCCCGGCCGGCCGTCACGCCTTTCCCGAGTCCGTGTGGCGTTCCGGTATGCAGCGAGCGGTGGTCGCGCTCGGTGGGAACGCGCTCCTCGGGAGCGACGAGGCCACGACGGACCCGAATCAGCGCGAGCACGCCCGGGAGACCGTCGACGCACTGGACGCGCTCGTCGAACGCGGATTCGACCTCGTACTCACGCACGGAAACGGCCCCCAGGTCGGCAGTCTGCTTCTCGAGCAATCAGCCGCCGACGTACCCGAACGTCCCCTGGACGTGCTCGTCGCCGAGACGCAGGCCCAGGTCGGGTACGTCGTCGCCAGCGAGTTCGAACGCGTGATGGATGCCCGGACCGTCACCGTCCTCACACGCGTACGGGTCGACGCCGACGACCCGGCGTTCGACGCCCCCTCGAAACCTATCGGACCCTACTACGACAGGGACGAGGCGGCAGCACTCGATTTCGAGACGGCTCGTGTCCAGACACCCGGTGGTGAGCCCGCGTCTCGGCGGGTCGTTCCCTCACCGAACCCAACCAGCGTCGTCGAAGCCGAGGAGATCCGGACGCTCGTCGAAGACGGTGCGACCGTCGTCTGTGGTGGCGGTGGTGGCGTCCCCATCGTCGATGATGGCCAAGCGACGCGGGGTGTCGAGGCCGTGGTCGACAAGGACCACACATCCAGGCTCATCGCCGACGTCACCGACGCAGCCCTACTGGTGATGGTGACCGACGTCCCCTGTGCCTCCCGGGAATTCGGCACACCCGAGCAGGAGGCGCTCCGAACGCTGTCGACCGAGCGCGCCCAGCAGCTGCTCGATGCCGGCGAGTTCGCCGACGGATCGATGGCGCCGAAGATCGGGGCGTGCATCGACTTCGTGGCGGGGCCCGGCCCCGGTGACCGGGCGGTCATCTGTGATCGTACGAACCTCTCGGAGGCGCTCGACGAATCCGGTGGGACGACGATTACGCGGTGAGGGCCGAACCGTATCGTCCGGAATGGGGGGTACTCAAGTTCCGGCCGGCAATATTCACGGCCATGGACCGACCTGTACACGTCATCGGGGCGCCCGCGGACTACGGCGCGAACCGACGTGGCGTCGACATGGGGCCCTCCGCGATCCGGTACGCGGGACTCGCAGCACAGCTCACCGCCGCAGGCGTCGACAGCCTCGACACGGGCGACCTCGCCGTCCCCCGAATGGAGGAACGCGACGATTCAGCGGACGCGGTCCTCCCCGGCGGCGGCCACGCGAAGTTCCTCGACGAGGTCGAAGACGTCTGTACGCGGCTCGCCGACCAGGTTCACGAAACCATCGACAACGGCGGCTTCCCGCTCGTGCTCGGCGGCGACCACTCCATCGCCATCGGCACCCTCGCCGGCACCGCCCGCGACCGAGAGATCGGTGCCGTCTGGTTCGACGCACACGGCGACTACAACACCCCAACCACCTCCCCGTCCGGGAACGTCCACGGCATGCCACTCGCCGCCGCAGTCGGCCTCGACGAGTTCGCCGACATGCCCTGGGCGCGCGCCACCGGTCTACGCGAGGAGAACGTCGTCTGGGTCGGCCTCCGCGACATCGACGACACCGAGCGACAGGACATCCTCGACAGTGACGCCACCGCATTCACCATGAGCGACATCGACGAACGCGGCGTCACCGACATCGTCACCGAAGCCCTCGACATCGCCAGCCGCGGCGTCGACGGCATCCACGTCAGCCTCGACATGGACTGGCTCGACCCGAACGAGGCCCCCGGCGTCGGGACGCCCGTTCGCGGTGGCGTCACCTATCGCGAAGCCCACAGCACGATGGAGCTCCTCGCCGAACGTCACCGTGACGACGGCATCCTCAACAGCATGGAAGTCGTCGAGGTCAACCCCATCCTCGACCGTACCAACACGACAGCCGAGCTCGCGACAGAGCTGACCGCGAGCGCGCTCGGGAAGTCGATTCTGTAGCGGGACGCGTTTGAGCCGGGTCGTCCGGCGAACGTGAACAGCACCACGCGTGGTTCTCCTGGCGCCTACTCGAGCGTTCGCGCTGGCGGGCGGCTCTCGTCGATTCAGTCGGCTGCCTGGCCGCCGTCGATGGGGATCGTGTGGCCGGTGATGTAGGACGCGTCGGTCGAGCACAGGAACAGCACGGCGCCCGCCATCTCCTCCGGGTCGGCGATCCGGTCCATCGGGACGTCCCGCATCGCCGACGTGTCGTACTCCGCCCGGATGGTTCGGAGGGCGAGCTGTGACGTCTGGTACGCCGTCCGAAGTTTGTCCTGCAGGGCGGAGCTAACGCCGCTGCCTCCCGCCCCACCGCCGAGGAGCCCCGACTGGATGTTCGTCTTCGTCGGGCCGGGTGCGATCGCGTTCACCCTGATGCCGCGACTCGCGTACTCGAGGGCGACGGATTTCGTGAGGCCGACGACGCCGTGCTTGCTCGCCGAATAGCTCGATAAGCCACCCATGCCGACCAGTCCGGCCTCGGACGTGGTGTTCACGATCGATCCGTGGCCCTGTTCCTCCATGACCGGAAGTTCGGCCTTCATGCAGGCCCAGACGCCCTTCAGGTTCACGTCGACGAGGCGGTCCCAGTTCGCCTCCGAGATATCGGTCGTCTGCGCGAAGTCGGTGAGGATGCCGGCGTTGTTGTGGGCGAACGCCAGGCCGCCGTAGGTCTCGACTGCCGTGTCGACCATCCGCTGGACCGAGTCGAGGTCGGAGACGTCGACCTCGACCGCAATCGCGTCCCCGCCAGCGACCTCGATCTGGTCGGCGGTCTCCTGTGCGGTGTCCTCGACGACGTCGGCGACGACGACCTTAGCTCCCTCTTCCGCGAATCTGTGGGCGGATGCGCGTCCGATGCCGGACCCCGCACCGGTCACGAGCGCCGTCTTCCCAGCGATCCCCTTCATGTAGATACGATATCGACGTCGCCGGTCATTGTAGTTCTGCCGACGCACTGACACGGCCACCGGGGCAATCGGGAGGCGTATGGGGTAGGCTCACACATCGGTGTGGTATGCAAGCCGACGAGGTCGACCCGCAGGCGATGGCAGCGGTCGAACAACAGGACCGCTTGCCGATGCCACACAACCGCTGGGGGCTGAAACTCCTCCGGGGCATCACGAAGCCCGCGATGTGGCTCCAGAACCGGGATCTGCCCGCAGTCGGTGCAACCCGGGACTACCGAATTCCGGGCCCCGGTGGCGCGCTGGACTCGCGGCTCTATCTGCCCAACGCCGGGGGTCCGTTCCCGACAGTCGTGTTCTTCCACGGCGGTGGGTACGTCCTGGGGAGTATCGAGACCCACGAGTGGGTCTGTCGCCACCTCACACGGAAGAGCGGCTGTGCCGTGCTCTCCGTGGACTATCGGCTGGCGCCCGAACACCCGTTCCCGGCGGCGGTCGAGGACGCCTACGCCGCCGTGGAGTGGGCCGCCTCGAACACCGACACCCTCGACGGCGCCGGCAGACTCGCGGTCGCGGGCGACTCTGCCGGTGGCAACCTCGCGGCCGTGAGTGCCCTCATGGCCGTCGAACGTGACGGTCCGAACATCGACCATCAGGCGCTCATCTATCCGAGCGTCGGCGTCGACGACGAACAGGCGTCGGTGCAGGAACACACCGGACTCGTTCTCTCCGAGGCGGATATCGAGTTCTTCCGGAACTGCTACTTCCCGAGCGACGTCCACGAGCGAAACCCGTACGCCGACCCGATGCAGGCGTGCGACCTCGCGGGGATGCCAGCGGCGACCGTGATCACGGCCGGATTCGACCCACTCCGCGACGGCGGCCGGGCGTACGCAGCGCGTCTCGAAGCGGCCGGAGTCCCGACGAACTACGAGAACTTCGACGCGATGGTGCACGGCTTCGCGACGTTCCGCGAGGTCGATCGTGCCCACGATGCCATCGAGCTAGTCGCCGAGGACCTGTCAGCGTCGCTCGGGGCCTCGGTGAATGGATAGCTGCGTCAGTCCAGCCGCATGCCGGCGTGCCAGTGGTCGACGCCCGTCTCGGCCTTCTTGGCGTCCATCGTCGCGAGCAGTTTGACGGCGAGGCTCGCGGTCTCGGCAGCCTTACTCTCGCCCTCGGTTCGGAACTCGCCGGTGACGCGGTTGGCGTAGACGCTGCAGACGGCGCCAGCACGCAGCCCGTAGATGTTCGCGAGGGTGAGGATGGCGCTGGCCTCCATCTCGATGTTCTTGACGTTCGCGGCCTGGAGCTCCTCCACGAGTTCGTCGCTGCCGGCGGCCTCGAAGCCGTCGTAGCCGGGGCGGCCCTGGCCGGCGTAGAAGCTGTCGGCGCTCATGGTCAGGCCGACGTGGTAGTCGTGGTCGAGGCGTTCGGCGGCCGCGATGAGCGCGGAGACGGCCTCCTGGTGGGCGACCGCGGGGTAGTCCTCGCGGACGTACTCGCCGCTCGTCCCCTCCTGGCGGACGGCCCCCGAGGTGATGACGAGGTCGCCGATGTCCATCTCGGGCTGGATGGCGCCACAGGAGCCGACGCGGATGAAGGTGTCGACGCCGACGCGGGCGAGCTCCTCGACGGCGATAGCGGCGGAAGGCGAGCCGATACCCGTGGAGGTGACGCTGATGGGGGCGCCGTCGTACTCGCCGGTGACGGTGCGGTATTCGCGGTGGCGGCCCTGCTCCTCGGCGTCGTCCCAGAACTGCGTGATCTTGGGGAGGCGGTCCGGGTCGCCGGGGAGGAGTACCGCGTTCGCGACGTCGTCCTCGCCGACGCCGATGTGGTACTGGACGTCGTCGTTCGGGTCCTCGCTGTCGCCAGTCATGCACGGGGATTCCGTTGCGTTCGGTAAAACCGTTCCCCTCGGGCGTTGTTCGGCATCCGTCACCCTGGGCGTCGTGCCCTATGCGAGCGTTTCGGGCGTGATGGTGTCGGGGATGAGGTCGCCGAGCGTGTACTCCTTCACGGTGTCGCCTTCGTCGCAGAAGATGGGGAGGTCGTCGTCGCAGAACTCGGCGAGCGTCTGGCGGCACATCCCGCAGGGGGTGACGCCGTCCTGTCGGCCGCTGGTGACGGCGAGCTGGCGGAACTCGGTGTGGCCGTTCTTGATGGCGTCGGCGATGGCGACCTCCTCGGCGTGGAGGCTATTGGAGAAGTTCGCGTTCTCGATGTTGCAGCCGGTGTAGACGGTGCCGTCGGCGGTCTCGATGACGGCACCGACGGGGTAGTCGCTGTAGGGGGCGTAGGATGCGTCGATGGCGTCACGCGCGGTGGCGATGAGGTCGTCGCGGTTCATGGACGCGGATTGGGCGCGTAGGGAGAAAAAGCGTGGGTTCCGACGAGTTCGGGGTGTGAACCAGCGTCGCGGTCAGCGCTCCTCGCCGGATTCGTAGTGTTCGCCGGCGGCGTCGGGGACGCGGGTCTTGCCGACGAGAGCGAGGACGACGATGACGGTGACGTAGGGGATCATCTGGATGAGCTGGTCGGGGACGGCGTAGCCGGGGACCTGCTGGAGGCGGAGCTGGATGGCGTCCAGGCCGGCGAACAGGAGGCCGGCGCCGAACGCACCGATCGGGTTGTAGTTCCCGAAGAGGTACGCGACGATGGCGATGAAGCCCTTGCCGTTGACCATCGTCTGTCCGCTCCCGATGAAGATACCGGCCTGGCCCAGGCTGAGGCCGACGCCACCGATACCGGAGAGGATGCCGGAGAGGGTGACGGCGGCGTAGCGGACCTTGTGGACGTTCACGCCGACGGTATCCAGGGCCTTGGGGTTCTCGCCGCTGGCGCGGACGTAGCGGCCGAATCGCGTGTACTTCAGGCTGTACCAGGCGAGTGGGACGGCGACGAGCATCATGAAGACCGTTGGGGCGGCGCTGAAGAGGATGGGGCCGACGTAGGGGAGGTCGGCGAGGACGGGAACGGTCCAGTCGCCGAAGGTGCCGACGCTGGCGGAGTTCACGCTGCCGTAGACGACGGTCGCGGCGAACGGCGCGAGACCGAGGGCGATGAGCCAGACGGCGAGGCCGGCGATGATCTGGTCGGCACGGAACTCGATGCAGACGACGGCGAAGAGGAGGGCGAGCAGGGTGCTGGCGAGGATGCCGGCGAGGAACCCGACCCAGATGCTCGGGACGGGGCCGACGGTAGACTGGGGGCCGAGCTCACTCGTGACGAGGACGCCGGTGAAGGCCGAGATGATGAGGAGGCCCTCGAGACCGATGTTGATGACCCCGCTCTTCTCGGCGTAGATGCCGCCGAGTGCGGCGAAGACGATGGGGACACAGAGCCGGAGGGCGTGCTCGATCGTGCCCTGCTTCGTCGCGATGCCGAGGAGGGTTCCGGCGAAGGATCCCGGGAAGATGAGCCCCGCGACGATCGTGACGAGTGCGGCGAGCCCGGCTACTGCGGCGAGCCCCCGACGGAGGGTCTTGCGGTTCAGTGCCGATCGAATTGAACGCGTGTTACTCATCGTGGTCACCTCCGAGTTCGCGGGGGTCGACGACGCGGCGGCCGACCATCCGGAAGAACTCCGGCATGGCGACGAAGAGGATGATGAGGCCGCGCAGGACGCCAACGAGCTGTTTTGGGACGCCAGTCTCGAACTGGACGGCGAGGCTGCCGGCCTTCAGGCCGCCGAAGAGGAGGGCGGCGAAGATGGCACCGATGGGGTTGTTGCCGGCGAGGATGCTGACGGTGATGCCGTCGAAGCCGAACGCGGGCACGCCGACCTGGAAGCGCCCCATGACCATGAGCACCCAGATGGTCCCGCCGATGCCGCCGAGCGCACCGGAGAGCGCCATACTGGACACCATCGTTCGGTCGGCGTTCACGCCGCTGTACTCGGCCGCGCGCGGCTGGATGCCGCTCGTCCGGAGGTCGTAGCCGTACGACGTCCTGGTGAGGACGTACCAGATGGCGGCGACGAGCACGAGCCCGAAGAGGAAGGCGACGATGGCGAACTTGCTGCCCTGCGGGAACAACCAGGGGTTGAGCGTCGCGTACGACGGGATCTCCGCGGTCTCGACGGACTGCGTGTTCTCCGGCTGGAAGTACGAGCTCGTGAGGAAGAACGCGAGCTTGGCGGCGACGAAGTTGAGCATGATGGTGGTGATGACCTCGTTCGCCTCCGCGTACGCCTTGAGGGCGCCGGGGATGGCGCCCCAGACGCCGCCGACGACGGCGCCGGTGAGGACCGCGAGGGGGATGAGGACGAAGGTACCGACGAGGCCACCGGGGACGACCTTCGCGAGCGTGACGACCACGATGGCCGACGCGAGCGCACCGAGGACGAGCTGGCCCTGCGTCCCGATGTTGAACATCCCGGCCTTGAACGCGACGGCGACGGAGAGCCCGGTGAAGATGAGGAGCGTGGACTCCTTCAGAGTGAGTGCGAGCTCGTAGTTGTAGATGTTCGCCGAGAGGTTCCCGGTCGCGCCGGAGAGGAGGCTCGAGTAGACGGCCCACGGGTCGTAGCAGGACGTCGTGGGCCACGTCCAGAGCTCGTTTCCGAACAGGACGAGGTGGAAGGTGAATGGCTCCTGGCAGGTCGCGACCATCCCGGACCCGAACACGATGAGTCCGCCGACGACAACCGAGAGGGCGAGGGCGGCGACGCTGATGAGGAGGCGTTCGTACGGCGACGTGGTCGCGAATCGCACGAGGTGCGGCGTGACTTTGTCGACGGCGCTCTCGTAGTGGTCGCGGAGGGTGTCGCGCCGGGAGCGGTCCGAGCCGCTGCCCGCACTCACTCGTCGTCACCCCCGGAGTTCGTGTCGACCGTCGGAGCCGGGTCGGCTGTGTCGGGGTTTTCACCCGCCATCAGGAGGCCGAGCTCCTCCTCGGTGACCGCGTCGGGGTCGACGACGTCGACGAGGTCGCCTTCGTACATGACGCCGAGGCGGTCGGAGAGCTGCTGGACCTCGTCGAGCTTGGAGGAGACGAGGAGTACGGCCTTCCCCTGTGCCCGGAGCGAGAGGAGTCGGTCGTGGATGAACTCGGTGCTGCCGACGTCGACACCACGGGTCGGGTGGGTGGCGACCACGAGGTCGGGGTCGCGTTCGAACTCGCGGCCGACGATGAACTTCTGCTGGTTCCCACCGGAGAGCGCTCGGGAGTCAGCGTTCGGGTCACCGGGTCGCACGTCGTACTCGGCGATGAGTTCCTCCGCGTGGTCGCGGCTGGCGTCCCAGTGGATGCGGCCGCCGTCAGCGAACGGGGCCTGGTGTTGGCTGCCGAGGATGGCGTTCTCGACGAGGTCGAAGTCCATGACGAGTCCGCGCTCCTGGCGGTCCTCGGGGACGTACGCCATGCCGCGGTGGATGCGGTCGCGTCGTGACTCGTGGGTGACGTCGTCGCCCTGGTAGGTGACGGTCCCCGTCCGGGCGTCCCGGAGGCCCGTGATGGCCTCGACGAGTTCGAGCTGGCCGTTGCCGTCGACGCCGGCGATGCCGAACACTTCACCCTCGCGGACGTCGAAGCTGACGCCGGAGACGGCCTGGATCCCGCGGGCGTCGTCGGCGCTCACGTTCTCGACCTCGAGGACGAGCTCGCCGGGTTCGACCGGTGATTTGTCGACCTCGAGGAGGACCTCGCGGCCGACCATGAGTTCCGCGAGCTCCTCACGGGTGGTTTCGTTGGCGTCGACGCTCCCGACGTTCTCGCCGTCCCGGAGGACGGTGATCTGGTCGGCGGCGTGCATCGCCTCCCCGAGCTTGTGCGTGATGAAGATGATCGTCTTCCCCTGCGCCGTGAGCTCCTCGAACACGCCGAAGAGGTCCTCGACCTCCTGTGGCGTGAGGACGGCGGTGGGCTCGTCGAGGATGAGCGTGTCGGCGCCACGGTAGAGCGCCTTGAGGATCTCGACGCGCTGCTGGACGCCGACACTGACGTCCTCCACGGCGGCGTCCGGGTCGACGTCGAACCCGTATCGGTCGCTGAGTTCGCGGACCTCACGGGTCGTCGCGTCGTCGTCGGTCGAGAGGCCGAACCACTTCGTCGGCTCGTGTCCGAGTACGACGTTCTCGGCGACCGTCATGGGGTCCACGAGCATGAAGTGCTGGTGGATCATGCCGATACCCGCGTCGATCGCGTCACGCGGCGACTCGAAATCGACGGTGTCGCCGTCGACGTGGATAGCACCCTCGTCGGGGTCGTAAAGCCCGTACAGGGCGTTCATCAGGGTGGTCTTCCCAGCGCCGTTCTCCCCGAGGAGGGCGTGTACGGTACCCCGTTCCACCTCGAGGTCCACGTCGTCGTTGGCGAGGACGCCCGGGAACCGCTTCGTGATGCCGTCTAGTTGGACTGCGTACGTCATGTGGGTTCTAGAAGCGCCGGGTGTCCCCGGCCGGCGACCGCGTCAGTTCTGGGGTTCGGTCGGGACCGTGATGTCGCCGTTGATGATGGCTTCCCGGGAGTCGGCGACCGCGCTCTTCACGTCCTCGGGGATCTCGCTGCCGAGTTCGGCACCGTAGACGCACTCGACACCGTTCTCCTCGAGGCCCAGGGTGTTCGTCTCGCCCTCGAAGGTGTCCTCGACGACGGACTTCACGGCCGTGTAGACCGCGGTGTCGACGCGCTTGACCATGCTCGCGAGGATGACGTCGGCGAACTTGGACTCGGTCTTGGACTGGTCGGCGTCGACGCCGATGGCGAACTTGCCCTGCTCCTGGGCGGCCTGGAAGACGCCGAGGCCCGTGCCGCCAGCAGCGTGGTAGACGACGTCCGCGCCGGAGTCGTACATCGAGAGCGCGGCCTCCTTCCCGGCTGCGGGGTCGCTGAACGAGCCGGTGTAGGCGACGCTCACTTCCATGCTGTCGTCGGCGTACTTCGCGCCGGCCTCGAAGCCGGCCTGAAACTTCTTGATGAGGCCGGACTCGACGCCACCGACGAAGCCGAGCGTCGTGGAGTCAGCGGACGTGGAGCCCGCACCGGCACTGAAGGACTGCGTGGAGAGCAGACCCGCGAGGTGGCCGACCTGGAAGGAGCCCTCGTGCTCCTTGAAGACGTAGTTCGCGACGTTGTCCTCCTCGACGACCTCGTCGACGAGCATGAACTTCTGGTCCGGGAAGTTCGGGGCGGTCTCGGCGAGCGCGGACTGCTGGAGGAACCCGATGCAGGAGACGAGCTCGTACGTCGGGTCCGTCGACTGCGCGTACCGGCGCTGGAACGTCGAGAACTCGGACTGCTTCGACGGCTGCGCGTTCGCGAATGAGATACCGAGCTCGTCCTCGGCCTGCTTGATGCCGCGGTTCGCCATGTCGTTGAAGGACTTGTCGCCGAGACCGCCGAGGGCGTACACCATCCCGACGTTCAGGGGGTCCTGCTGGGTCGTCGTGGTCTCGTCGGAGTCGTCATCGTCCCCGTCGTCGCCGTCCCCGCCGGACGTCGTGGTCGTCGTCTCCTGGCCGCCGCCGTTCCCGCTGGAACAGCCCGCGAGTCCGGTCAGTCCGATGGTTCCTGCGCCACCTGCCACCTTGAGGAAGTTGCGTCGGTCGAAGTTCGACATACTTGGCCAAAAGGGTGTGACAAATCGGCATAAACCCACCGTTTTCGCGGGCTACAGTCGGCAAGACCAACAGATACGTGTTACGTGGTGTCGTCCACCGCGCGCTCGACGACGGCCGCGACGCCCTCCACGAGTTCGTCGACGTCGTCGCTCTCCGCATACACGCGAACGTAGGGTTCGGTGCCGCTCGGCCGGACGAGCGTCCACGACGCGTCCGGGAACTCGAGGCGGACGCCGTACTTCGTGTCGACGGCCGCGTCGGGGTACGCTTCAGGGAGGTCGGTTTCGAGGCGCCCCATGACGTCCTGCTTCGCGTCGTCGGGACACGGGACGCTGACCTTCCGGTAGGGGCGTTCCGTGATGTCCGACCGGAGCGTCGCGACGTCGCCAGCATCGGCGACGAGCCGTGAGAGGACGGCGGCGCTCGTCACGCCGTCGATCCAGCCGCCGAACTGCGTGTGGATGTGTTTCCAGGGCTCCGCTGCGAACACGACTGTCCCGCCGGCAGCCCGGACGCGAGCGATTCCCTCGTGGAGGGCGCCGAGTCGGACACGTTCCACGCGCCCGCCCGCGTCGCGAACGCGTTCGTCGATGCGGCCGCTGGCGTTCGGCGTCGTGACGACGACCGGGTCGTCGGCGTCGCTCTGTTCGGTGTATCGGCCGCCGAGGAGGGCGACGACGGTGTCCTCGTGCACCACGTCGCCGGTGGCGTCGACGATGACGATGCGGTCGGCGTCACCGTCGTGTGCGATACCGAGCTGGTAGTCGCCGTCAGCGACGAACGCCAGCAGGTCGGTCAGGGTCTCCGGTGTCGGCTTCGACGGACGACCGGGGAAGTGGCCGTCGACGTTCGCGTTCAGGGTGACGACGTGCGCGCCCATCGCGCGCAGAACCTGCGGCGTCGCGAGACTCCCCATCCCGTTCCCGCAGTCGACCGCAACCTTGAGGCCGTCGAGGGGTGCGCCGTACTGGCTCGCGTAGTCGACGACAGCGGCCCGGTAGTCGTCGAGCACGTCCTCGTTACCTGGGTCACCCCAGTGCGCCCACGACACGGGATCGATCTCGGCGTCGACGCGTTCCTCCACGGTTCGTTCGGCGTCCCGGTCGTACTCCTCGCCGTCGACGAAGAGTTTGATACCGTTGTCGGCCGGGGGGTTGTGGGACGCCGTCAGCATGACGCCACGTCGACCGCGTGAGGCGTACGCCAGCGCTGGGGTCGGGAGGGCGCCGACACGGACGACGTCTGCGCCCGAGCTCTCCAGTCCGGCCTCCATCGCGGCCGCGAGTGCGGGGCCCGTCACCCGGCCGTCGCGCCCGACCACGAAGGTCGCCCCGTCCACACCAGCAGCACGCCCCACGCTGAGTGCGAGTTCCGGCGTGACGCGCGTCTCGGCAGAGCCACGGATTCCCGCTGTCCCGAACAGTTCCATGCGTGAGGGGTCGGCGTGGGGTGACTTAGACGTCAGGTTTTCCCCCAGCGACCACGCGTCTCGGTGCCGAAAAAGTACGTATCGGGACTCGGCCGACTATAGCTCCACGCCGCTCGGGATGAGGCTGTGCTGGCGGAGAAGGTCGCCGTCCTCGTTGTACACGAGGAACGTGTGCTTATCGTACGTGGTGAGCGTCTCGCCGTCGAGCGTGACCGTGACGTGGTAGTGGCCGTCGCCGTTCTGGCGCTCGCCGTAGCGGCGGGCGGCGCTGATGAACGCGAGGATGTCCTCGGCCTCCTCGTTGAGTTCGATGATGAAGTCTCCCGTGATCCGGTTCGTTACACTCACGACGCCTTCGGTCTCCGAGTCCGCGACGTCACCCTGGAGTCGACACGCGACGTCCGTCTCGTTTGCCTCGAGCAGCCGACCATCCGGTGTCTCGAAGCGCTCCCGGAGGTCGTCCGCGGGCCCGTGGAAGTCTATGTGGACGCGTGGTTGTGTCGGTTCGCCGTCGTTCTCGACCCAGTCCACGTCGCTGACGTCCAGGGTGAAGTAGTCACGCCGCATTCACAGCCCACCGTTAGATGTCCTGGAAGAAGAACGTAACGCCCCCGGAGGCGCCACGGGGCGGTGGGTTTTAAGCCCGGGACGTGCAGAGTATTCGGATAGCGACGAAAATGTCGAGCGACCCCCTTGCCGAGATGCGCGAATTCGCCGACGACGCCCGGTGGACCCTCGAACGGTTCGCAGAGGTCCTGCGTGGAGCGGCGACGCCGGTCGAGGACTACGACCCCGAGGAACACGGGCCCCTCGTCGAGTTCGAGGGACTCGCGGGGTACGAGGAGGTCGAACGATACTGGGTGAACGCGCCATTCGCGTTCGTCTCCATCAACTACGACCCTGCCGAGAACGAGCACCGCTACCACGTGGTCGAGCCCACGCTCGACGAGTTCGAGCGACAGCTGCTCGACGACCTGTTCTCGGACATCCGTGACTCCCTCATCTTCACGGCCGAGTACGAACCCGAGAACCCGGAACGCGTGCTGCAAACCCAGCTCTCGGACCTCCTCGGCGAGTACGGCGTCACCCTCGAACCGAACGCGTTCTACCGGCTCTACTACTATCTCTACCGCGCCTTCGAGGGGTACGAGAAGCTCGACGCGATCATGGAGGACCCCCACATCGAGGACATCTCCTGTGACGGCTACGACCTCCCGCTGTTCGTCTACCACGACACGTACGACGACATCGAGACGAACATCACGTTCGCCGAGGACGAACTCGACTCCTTCGTCATCCGGCTCGCCCAGCAGTCCGGCCGCCACATCAGCATCGGCGACCCCATGACCGAGACCACGCTCCCGGACGGTTCCCGCGCCGAACTCGCACTGGGCCGTGAGGTGACGCCGCGGGGGTCGGCGTTCACCATCCGGAAGTACAGCGAGGAACCGTTCACCCCCGCGACCCTCGTGGAGTACAACACGTTCAACCTCGACCAGATGGCGTACCTCTGGCTCGCCATCGAATCGAACAAGAGCCTCATCTTCGCCGGCGGGACCGCGTCCGGGAAGACGACCGCGATGAACGCGGTCTCCATGTTCGTGCCACCGCGTGCGAAGGTCCTCACCATCGAGGACACCCGGGAGCTCACGCTGTACCACGAGAATTGGCTCTCCTCCGTCACGCGCGAGAGCATCGGGGAGACCGACGACATCTCGATGTACGACCTCCTGCGCTCCGCACTCCGTCACCGCCCCGAGTACATCGTGGTCGGCGAGGTGCGTGGCGAGGAAGCGATGACGCTCTTCCAGGCGATGAACACCGGCCACACGACGTTCTCCACGATGCACGCGGACAGCGTCCAGACGGTCATCAATCGCCTGGAGAACGAACCCATCAACGTCCCGCGGGCGATGATCCAGAGTCTCGACATCCTCTGCGTCCAGACGCTCACCTACGTCGGGGAGTCACGGGTGCGCCGGAACCGCGTCATCGCGGAGATCGAGGGGATCGACCAGCGAACCGGCGACCTGGACTACTCGACGGCGTTCGAATGGCAGGCGTCGGACGACTCCTTCGAGCAGCGCGACAGCATCATCCTCGACGAGATTCAGGACGAACGCGGCTGGTCTCGCTCCCAGCTCCTCGAGGAACTCCGGAACCGGAAGCGCGTCCTCCAGTACCTCTCCGAGCGGAACGTCACGGACTACCGGCAGTTCACGGCGCTCATCAACGAGTACTACGCGCACCCGGAACGCGTGGTCGAACGGATCGACGGACGCCTGGAGACCGACGTCACCGACGTCGGTATGGGCGGCACCGGGAACTGATGGTCCTCGAGTTCGTCCCGCTGGGACTGGTTGGCGCAGCGTGGGTCGCCGTCCTGCTCGCTCCGTACCACGATGGCCTGAACCGCCTCGTCAACCGCAGCGCGCTCCGTCTGTTCGGACCGTACGCCCGGGCTCGCGTCTCAGGGAACCGCCAGCAGGTCGAAGACCTGCGGGCCGCCCACGTCGGCACGACCTACCGAATCTACGCCGCCAGAACCTTCCTCTACGCCTCCCTTGCCGCGTTCACGGGGAGTCTCCTCGGCGCCTACGGCGTCGTCGGCCTGTACCGCTTCCTCCGATTCGCGAACGAGAACCTCACGACCACGCTCCCCCCACGGGTCGCCGAACTCGTTGCGGCCGGTCCACCTCAGTTCTCGCTGCTCGAACTCTTCCTCGTCTTCCTCGGGTCCAGTGCGACCCTCGGCGTCGTCGCCGCACTCGCGACCTACCAGTTCCGCTGGTCGCTCCCGTCGTACCTCGCCGGTGAACGTGCCCGCCGCATCGACGTGAGCCTGGAGCGCAACGTGGCCTTCATGTACGCGCTCTCCCGGAGCGGGATGTCGTTCGCGGAGATCCTCCGCATCATCAGCGACAACCAGGACGTCTACGGCGAGACCGCACGCGAGTTCTCTGTCGCCGTGAAGGACATCGACCTCTACGGGACTGACATCGTTCGCGCACTCGAGCGACTCTCCCGTCGGACGCCGAGTGACAGCCTCTCGGAGTTCGCGGACAACCTCGCGAGCGTGATGCAGAGCGGCCAGTCGCTCCCGGCGTTTCTCAGGTCGGAGTACGAGTACTTCGCGGACGAGGCCGAGGCGAACCAGGAGCAGTTCCTCGAACTCCTCGCGACGCTCGCCGAGGCATACGTCACCATCCTCGTCGCGGGGCCGCTCTTCCTCATCACGATCCTCGTCATCATCGGGCTCGTCATCGGCGGCACGCTCACGTTCCTCCAGCTCCTGGCGTATCTCGTCCTCCCGCTTGCCACCCTCGGCTTCGTCACGTATCTCGACAGCATCACCGACCCATCCAGTGTGGGCGCCAGCCGCGAGCAGGCACCGGGCGAACCGACGCGCTTCGGTGACGTCCAGGTCCGGGACCCGATGACCGAGACAGACGACGCACGGATCAGGGACCGGTACAATCTCGCGCTCTCGAAACGGCTCCGACCGATCGTCCGGACGCTCCGGAACCCCCTCAGAATCGTTCTCGAACGCCCACAGACCGTGTTCTACGCGACGGCCCCCATCGCGTTCGTCTATCTCCTGGTCTCCTGGGTCCCGCTGCTCACCGCCCGCGTGACCGACGTCGCCGCCTACGACGACGCACTCGTGCAGGTCGGGCTGTTCCTCCTCGGGACGTTCGCGGTGTTCCACGAACTCCGACGACGCCGCATCAAAGCCATCGAAGCGAACGTCCCCGATTTCCTCGACCGGCTCGCGTCCACGAACGAGGCCGGCATGCCCGTTATCGAGAGCCTGGGGCGGGTCGTGCGCTCCGACCTCGGTCCCCTGACCGTGGAGCTCGAACGTACCTGGGCCGACGTCCGATGGGGCGCGCACGTCGAGGTCGCGCTCCAGCGGTTCCAACAGCGCCTCGCAACGCCGGCCGTGACACGCGTCATCGCGCTCACGACGAACGCGATGAGCGCCTCGGGGGATATCGGCCCCGTGCTTCGCATCGCAGCGGACGACGCCAAGACGACACGGCGCCTGGAGCGCGACCGCCGGAACGAGATGGTGACGTACCTCGTCGTCATCTACATCTCTTTCCTGGTGTTCCTCACGATCATCGTCGCCCTGGAGGTCATCTTCATCCCACAGATCCCCAGCGACCTCGTTGGCGGCGGGCTCACCGGCGGGACGGCCGGCATCCCGACGACCGATACCACAGCGGCGTCCGGTTCGTCGGTGGGGAAGGCCGAGTACAGCCTGGTGTTCTTCCACACCGCACTCGTACAGGCCGTCTGCTCCGGCCTCGTGGCTGGCCAGATGGGCGAGAACAGCATCGAGGCCGGGGCCAAACACAGTTTCGTGATGCTCGCCATCGCGTACGCCCTCTTCATCGTCCTGGCATGACCGACCGAAATCGTCACTCGACGGACCCGAAGACGGTCGCCGCGACCTACGACCGCATCGCCGAACACTTCTCGAAGACCCGGGAGTACGCCTGGCCAGAGGTCGAATCGTTCGTCGACGACCGACACGCAGCCGTCGCACTCGACCTCGGTTGCGGGAACGCCCGGCACGCCGAACTCCTCGCCCCGCGTGCCGACCGAGTGGTCGGCATCGACGCGAGCCGTGGACTCCTCCAGGAGGCAGCCGACCGAGCCCGCAGCCGTGCGTTCGGCGTCGACCTCGTCGCGGGCGACGCCTCCAGAATTCCCCTACAGTCGAACACTATCGACCTCGCCCTCTACGTCGCGACGGTCCACCACCTCCCGACCCGAGACGCTCGCGTTCAGAGTCTCTCTGAACTCGGCCGTGTCCTGACGGCCGATGGCGTCGCCCTCGTCAGCGCCTGGAGCACCGCCCACGAGACCTTCGACCAGGAGTCGGGCTTCGACACGACCATCGACTGGACGCTCCCCGGTGGGGAGACGGTCCCCCGCTTCTACCACATCTACAGCCCGGACGAGTTCCGCGAGGACCTCGACGCTGCCGGCGTGCACGTCGAGGACTTCGAGCTCTCCAGCGGGAACTGCTACGTGACGATCCGACCCGAAGGGAAACGCCCTTAACCGACCGACGGGTACCCCCTCGTGAGCGCCGACCTCGACTGGTAAATCGAGGGCACGCGCGATGACGTGAGCGCCGGATAGGGCGAAACGCCCTGCACGGCACACTGAACGAAGCGAGTATCGGTGTCCGACGGAACGACGTGAAGTCGGGCTCGGTGCGAACGGAGAGAGCACCGGTGTTGAGCGAAACGAAGTTTCGCGATGCACGGTGCGCACGAACGAAGTGAGTAAGCACCGGTGGTCTAGTGGTAGGACATGAGCCTTCCAAGCTCTTGGCCCGGGTTCAATTCCCGGCCGGTGCATTCTGCGGGGAACGAACGTGAGCAGCGAACGCTCCCGCGGGAATTGAATGCGAGAGTGCGGTGCAATCCACCATCGGATTCCCGGTTGCTCGCGAACGGTCTTCTGGGCATCTCCGAGAGGAAACACCATCCCATGGGCCCCCATAATGGTCTCGTATGGCAACGACAGATGGCGCCAGCGTACAGCTGATTCGTAATGCCACGATCCTGCTCGAGGTTGGCGGGACCACGTTCCTCGTCGACCCGATATTCTCGGACGCCGGTGCGAATCCGCCGAACGACCGACGGAATCCGCTGGTCCCGATGCCGGATGTCGACCTGTCCTACGATGCCGTGGTCGTCACGCATCGCCACCCCGACCACTGGGATGCGGTGGCCAGGGACGCACTCGACGCCGACGTGCCGCTGTTCTGTCAGCCCGAAGAAGCGGACGCGTTCACCGACGAGGGATTCACTGACGTTCGTCCCGTCGAGCACGAAACCTCGTTCGATGGCGTCACGATACATCGGACGCCCGGTCGGCACGGACATGGGGAGTTAGCCGAGCAGATGGGGCCGGTCTCTGGGTTCGTGTTCGAGGCCGACGAGACAGTGTACGTTGCGGGCGACACCGTCTGGTACGACCCTCTCGCGGACACACTCGATCGGTTCGAGCCGGACCTGGTCGTCCTCAATGGCGGCGAAGCACGGTTCGAACAGGGCCAACCCATCACGATGGGCATCGAGGACATCTCGGCAGTTAGGGACGCTACCGATGCCACGGTCGTCGTCGTGCATATGGAGGCGATCAATCACTGTTTGCTCACCCGGGACGAGCTACGAGGGGCGACAGAAGCCGTCAACGTTCCCGAAGATGGCGAAATGATCAGCCTGTAAGGGATTGCACTCGTCCCGGTCCACCCACGGGCTCAGTTCGCGAGCTCTTCGGGAAGGAAGTCGTCCTCCCAGTCGCGTCGGGCGCGGAGTTCGCGGCGGCCACGTCGAGTGAGGGTGTAGGAGTTCGTTCGGTCGTCGATCTGCCCCTTCTCGACGAGGCCCTTGTTGACGAGCGTCTCGAGGTTGGGGTAGAGGCGGCCGTGGTGGACCTCCTTCTCGTAGTACTCCTCGAGGCTGTCCTTGAGCGCGAGCCCGTGGGGTTCGTCGTGCCCAGCGATGGCGTACAGGAGGTCGCGCTGGAAGCCAGTGAGGTCTATCATACCCCACACTCAAATTTCGAGATGATAAATCCTCTGTTATGGTGTCAATCGACCAGACCGGAACGGATTCGCGTAGACGCCTGCCTCAGGCCCCACAAGCGACAGAATAGGCTGACTGGGTTCGTGTTGCGTACCGAGTACCGTCCGGCTGACACACGAGGTCGGTCGAGTGGTCGACGGTGGAACGCGTACCGGGAAACGCGGGTTAGAGTTCGATGCGTTCGACTAGCTGGTCGCCTTCGCTCCCGGTGTTGAGCGCGACGATGCGGATGTCGTCCTCGAGCCCGGAGTCGGCGAGTTTCGCGCGGAGGAGGTTGTCGACCTGGTAGACGCCAGCGGCGTTCTTCATCTCGATCTCGACGAGGACGGGGAAGTCGTCGCCGGATTTGAGGGAGACGCGCTGGATGGCCTGACTGGAGAGTGTGTTGATGCCGCGGCCGCCACGCTCGTATGGCATCCGGGAGCGGCCGTGCTCCATGTCGAGGGCGTCGGCGACCCGGATGACGCCCGCTTCGGTGGTGAGGGGGTCCTCCTCGGTGTGGTGGCAGATCATGGCGTGCAGGACCTCGGCCTTCACGCGGACGCTGTCCGGGACCGAGTAGAACTCCGGGAGGATGCGGTCGAGGATGTCCGAAGCGAGCGGGATCGACCAGTACGCGTGGTCGTCTCGGTGGACGACGTGGCCGATGTCGTGGAGGGTGGCGGCGAGGGCGATGATGACGGGTTCGTCGGCCTCATCGAGTCCCTGGTCGAGCGCGCCATTGAACTGGACGCCGGCGGCCTTCAGGAGGTCGTAGAGCCGGAGTGCGCGGTTCCGGACGATCTCGATGTGTTTCTCCCCGTGGTCGTTGTACCCCTTCCGGGTGACGGGGTTGATGTTCTGGGCCTCCAGGTAGGCCGTGATCTCGGGATCCTCGAGGACGACCGGGAGGACCTCGTTCAGGCGACCATCGGGATACGCGTGGTCTGCGTCCGGGTCGTATTTGCGGCTGCTGTCCGATTCTGTACTCATACCGTCACGGTCAGAGGGCGGGCCGACTGAAAAAGGCTCGGGCTCGCCAGTCGTCGGCTGAACCGGCTCGAACGCGTGGAATCAGCGGTACCGGCGTGTTATTCGGCTGCAGACGGGCCGGCAGCGGCTGCCGCCTCCGCGACGGCGTCGTAATCCGGTTCCACGCCGGGGTCGTCGCTCACCCACGAGTACGTGACCTCGCCGTCCTGGTCGACGACGAACACGGAGCGCTTCGCGACACCCTCCACGCCCAGGTCCGCGAAGTCCATCCGAACGTCGTACGCGTCGACGAGTTCCTTCTCGGTGTCACTGATGAGGCCGAAGGAGAGGTTCTCCTGGTCCCGGAACTCGTTCAACGCGAACGGAAGGTCCACCGAGACCCCGTAGACCGTCGCGCCGACGTCCTCGAAGCTCGCGAGTTGGTCCTGGAACGTACACATCTCGGTCGTGCACACGCCCGTGAAGGCGCCCGGGAAGAACGCCAGCACGAGCGGTGCGTCGTCGAGGTTCTCGGAGAGCGTGAACGGCTCGACGTCGCCGTCTGCGAGCGGTGCGGTGAAGTCAGGTGCGTCGTCGCCTTCTGCTACCATACCGTTTCGTTCCTGACCCGCGCACATAACGGCCAGGATTTCCACCGTATCTGCCCCATGCGACCGACTAGGACTGGCCCTGGGGAATAGCATGGATTGCTATGCTATCGCCCGGTATTTCGGTCGCTCCCGACTACCACTATTCGAGGCCCTACTCCGGGTCGGTCCGGGTCTCTGAGGGCCTCACCCGTCGTCCCCGCGCCCGCGACCGCCCATCGGCCGTTTTGATGGAGGTTCGCGGGCGCAGCGGTGGGTTCTCGCAACGAACGAGGGGTATCGTCGCCAGCCTCAAGTAGCCACACCGACTCCATTCCACTAACTCCTCGAAACCTGCCGCGATACGGAGTGAAACAGCTCTTTTTTGAAGTGCTGGGCTCTCCAAAAAGCCTATAAATAACAGCAGGTTAGGAACGGGTAGAGATGTTCACTCTGACCCCAGCGTTCATCGGCGGCATGCCCGGCGGGATGGAGCTCGCGGTGATCCTGCTCATCGCAGTGCTCCTCTTCGGTGCAAACAAGATCCCCAAACTCGCCCGTTCCACAGGACAGGCGATGGGTGAGTTCCAGAAGGGCCGCGAAGAGGTCGAACAGGAACTCGAGAAGATGCGCACCGGCGAACTCGACCCATCCGAGGCCGAGCACGCGACCGAGGAAGAAGCCCAGGAAGCCGCAGCCGAAGCGGAAACCAACACCGACACCAACACCGACTCCGAGACCGCCTCGGACGCCAAATAACCCGGCCCGAAGGGCAACGGTTTTTCTCACACCCCACCGATGGATAGCCGTGGGCGTGTGGCCTAGCGGATAGGGCGAGGGGTTCCTAACCCCTCGATCGCGGGTTCAAATCCCGTCACGCTCGCTTCCTTCACTTCGTTCAGTCACCTCGCGTGACGTACATCGCGAATCCGTTGGATTCGCTCAGTCCCGTCACGCTCGCTGTTGTTTCCGAGCGAAGCGAGGGGCAACAGCGACGCGTGCAGGATTCGAATCACGCGAGACGAACGAAGTGAGTCTCGCACCGGGTTCAAATCCCGTGAGACGCACCGCTGGGGCGTCTCACGTACATCGCGAATCCTTTGGATTCGCTCAGTCCCGTCACACTCGCTTCCTACACTTCGTTCAGTCACCTCGCGTGACCACCTTCGCAAACGCGAGCGTTTGCTCAGTCCCGTCACACTCGCTTCCGTCCCAATCCGATAGGGCTCCGTTCGTTGGTATGCCACGCCGTAGTTCTTCCGCGTCGAGGGGTCGGCGTACCAAAGCTCTCGGGCGCGGGGAGTGTCTCGGGGCCAGTACGGTCCGCGGGCATCGTCGATACGTTTGGTACTCCGGTCGACGTTCCTTAAGCAAGATGGCCGCATCTGACACCAAACACGCCCGATACGTTTCGTCTCGTTGACCAATCAGGAAGTAGTCGGGAATAGGGTTGTGGCGTTGTGGCCCGTGCTTCCCGGAGTATAGCTGCCTGACCGGTTCAGCCCACATAAGTCGTGTGGCCGACAGTTTTGGCCCCACCCTTTACATCCTTGAACACCGAACTACCGTCTGAATGTCCACCGAGCAGGCGGATGCACCGCCGTCCGAAGCCGACGAGACCGCGCGTGGGGGCGACGCGGTCGAGTCGTCGGGGCAGGACGCGGAACCTGACGAATCCAGCCCACGGGTCGTGAAGGGCGAGTACTCGTGGGAGGATTTCAAGGACGAGTACTACTACGACGAAGAGGGTGAGCCGCCGACGCGAACCGTCGTCGACGACGACGGTGAACACCGCGAGGAGGTGATCCCGTTCGACCCCGCGGAGCACCTCGGGTTCGACCCCCGGGACCTCCCCAACTTCCTCTCCGCTGGCGACGACCTCGCCGACATGATGCTCGACGTCGAGGACGAGCGAACGGTCGACGTCAACCCCGAGTTGGACGAGGACGAGTTCTTCACGTCGAACGGCGGCGAGCCGACAATCGCGAACCGCTACGACCTCGAGAAGGCGGTGCCGATGGCGAAGAAACGCCACTTCCGGGAGGTCGAACGCTACTGGGTGAACGAACCCTACGCCTTCGTCGTCATCTTCCACTCGCGGAAGGAGAACGAGAAGAAGTACTACCTCGTCGAGCCCTACTGGACGCCCATCGAGTCCGAGATCGAGGCGTTCCTCACGGAGAAGCTCCGGCAGGCGATAAAGTACTCCAGTGAGGAGATCGTCGTCGAGGGCAGTCCGGAGGACCGACGCGCGGTCATCGAACGCGAGACCCTCAAACTCCTGGACCGCTACGACCTCTACTCGGGGCCGGTCCGTGGCGAGGAATCGCTCTCGGAGAAGGCCGCCAGGTACCTCGTGAACACGACCGAGCCCGAGACGCTCGAGTCAATCGTCGCCCAGGCGGGCATGCTCGGTGACCGGTTCGCAAATCGGCTGAAGACCGCCGTCGCGGCCGTCCAGAACGAGGAGTCATCCGGGATCCAGGGGCTCGCCGCCCGCCCCGAGCCAGCCGTCCTCGAGGAGGACGCCAAGACCCTTACCCAGTATCAGGTCGAGAAGCTTCTCTACCGCCTGAAACGCGACTTCATCGGCTACGAGCGCATCGACGGTATCAAGCACGACATCAACGTCGAGGACATCTCCTGCGACGGCTACGACTCGCCCGTCTTCGTCTACCACACGGACTACGAGCAGCTCATCTCGAACGTCGCCCACGGGCACGGTGATCTGGACGACTTCGTCGTCAAGATGGCGCAGCGCTCCGGGAAGGGTATCTCGAAGCGCCAGCCACAGGTCGACGCCACCCTGCCGGACGGCTCGCGTGCCCAGCTGACGCTTGGGCGCGAGGTCTCCGACCACGGGACGAACTACACAATCCGCCAGTTCAAGGAGATCCCGTTCACGCCGGTCGACCTCATCAACTGGAAGACGTTCAGCCTCGACGAGATGGCGTTCCTCTGGCTCTGCATCGAGAACAACAAGAGCCTCATCTTCGCCGGCGGCACGGCGTCCGGGAAGACGACGAGCCTGAACGCGGTCTCCCTGTTCATCCCGAGCAACGCGAAGATCGTCTCCATCGAGGATACCCGCGAGGTCGAGCTCCCCCAGCGCAACTGGATCGCGAGCGTCACCCGTCCGTCCTTCGGCGACGACGAGGCTGGCGACATCGACGAGTTCGACCTGCTGGAAGCCGCACTCCGGCAGCGCCCCGACTACATCGTCATGGGTGAGATCCGTGGCGAGGAGGGCAGGACGCTCTTCCAGGTCATGTCCACGGGCCACACCACCCTCACGACGTTCCACGCGGACAGCGTCGGCGAGGTCCTCAAGCGGTTCACGACCGAACCGATCAACGTCTCGAAGACGCTGTTCACCGCCCTCGACCTCGTCTCGATCCAGTCGTCGACCCGCGTGCAGGGCCGGAAGGTCCGCCGCAATCGGAACATCACTGAGATCAACAAGTACGACGCGGAGAACGACGAGATCAACGTCAACGACGTCTACCAGTGGGAGCCCGAGGAGGACGTCTTCCGGCAGACGGCAGACTCCTCGACGATGGAGCAGATCCGCTTCGACCGCGGGTGGACGCACGCAGAGATGGACGACCAGCTCTTCCGCCGGCAGGTCGTCCTCGCCTACCTCATCGAGAACGGCCTCAACGAGTATCCGGAGGTCGCGGCCACGCTCCAGGCGTTCATCAACGACCAGGATACGATCCTCACCCTCATCGCGAACGACGAGCTCGCCTCGAGTCTCTCCGACCTCCGGGGGATGGAGAGCGTGCTCATCAACGTCGACGAGGAGAAAGAGGAGATGGTGCCGCGACCGGACCCGAGCGAGGACGTCCGCGCGGAAGCCCAGGCCGTTCTCGAACGAGCGGAGGACGAGCTCTTCGACGACTTCCGGGGGAAGGAAGCAGGCGACGTCGCCGAGCTCCTCATGCAGGACGAGCCACCCCAGACCCTCCCGGACTCGGCCACCGGTCCGTCGACGGAGAGCGACGTCGATGACCTCGCAGCGCAGGAGCTGGACGACATCCGGCCGGACGAGAACACGGACCCGTCACCGGCCGACGTGATGGCACCACGCCACGACGAACCGACCGACACCACCGAACCGACCGACACCACCGAACCGACCGACACCACCGAACCGACCGACACCACCGAACGACAAGAGCCGTCCAGTGACGACCCCGCTGAAGATGGGTTCGGCGAGTTCACGCCGGCATCCGAGCGTCAGGACGAGGCAGGCGCGGACCCGTCCGAGACACCCGACGATGACGCATCGGCCGAGGAGGGTACGACTGATGGCGGAACGGCAGAGGACGCTGCAGCAGGGACAGAGACGGAGCACGACGAGACAGACACCGGCGACACCGACTCGACGCAATGAGCACGGACGCACGACGCGGAAGCCTGCGGGGGTCCGACGACCTACTAGCAGACGTGTTCTTCCCGCTCTATCAGCGTTTGTTCTCCGATGGCAGCGACTTCGTCGCGGACCTCGAGACGAAGCTCGCCGAGGCGCGGATGGACGACACCGTGGAACTCTTCATCGCGCGAGCGATCGGGGTTGGCGTCCTCGTGGGCATCGTCCTCTGGCTGCTCGGATTGTTCCTCGGCTGGGTGTTGTTCATGACGGGCATCGTGGCGACCGAGAGCATCATCGGGCTCCCGGTCCCCCAGAACATCGCGAACGTCATCAACGCGATCAAGGTGCCTGCCCTCGTCATCTCGACGGGCTTCGTCTTCGGCGCGATCGGGTTCGCCGCCGGCTTCGGCGGGCTCGTCGCGATACCGTACTCGAAGTCCAGTGCGCGCAAGCGCGAGATCAACATGCTGCTCCCGGACGCCGTCTCCTTCATGTACGCGCTCTCCATCGGGGGCATGAACCAGCTCGAGATCCTCGAGGCGATGGCGCGGGCGGACGACACGTACGGCGAGGTGTCGATGGAGTTCCGGAGCATCGTCCAGGAGACCGAGTACTTCGACACCGACTACAAGACGGCCGTCCGGAACCGCGCCCTCGAGACGCCGAGCGACGAGCTCAGCCAGTTCCTCACGGACATGCTCTCCATCATCAACTCGGGTGGGGACATGCAGGGCTTCCTCTCCGATAAGAAGGACAAACACATGCGGACGGCGAAGCAGCAACAGGAACTCACGCTCGAGACACTGGAGCTCTTCGGCGAGATGTACATGACGCTCTCGCTGTTCCCCCTCCTGCTCATCATCGTCCTCGTCATCATGAGCATGCTCGGCGAGGCGCAGACGAGCCTCCTCTACGGCACCGTCTACGGGCTAATCCCGCTCACCGGCGTCGGGTTCCTCGTCCTCGTCGCGACCGTGAAGCAGGACGAACCCGGCGACGGCTACCTCCGCGTCGAGAACGGTGGCGAGCAGGCGTCCCACCAGCGAGCCGGCCTCCTCAATCTCGGCATCATCGAGGACTACGTCGGGACGTGGTCGGTCTTCGACCGCATCAAATCCCGCGAGGGGACCTACGAGACGCTCCAGCTGCTCCGCCGCCCCCACCTCTTCTTCCGCGATAACCCGCTCTACACGCTGGGGCTCACGGTTCCCGCGTCTCTCGCGTTCGTCGCTGCGGCCGTCCTGGGCGGGTTCGCGCCCACGACGATGGACGCCATGCTCGCCCGGCCGATCGGCGCGACGTTCCTGGTCGTCTACATCCCCCTCTACGTCATCGGGTTCCCGCTCGCGGTCTTCCGGGAGTGGAACGTCCAGTCACGACACCGCGTCATCGGGAAGCTCTCCGATAACCTCCGGAAGCTCTCGAGCGCGAACGACACCGGCCTCACCCTCCTCGAGTCGATCAAGACCGTCGCGGACACCACGGAGGGGAAGCTCGGCGACGAGTTCCGCGTCATCCACGCGAAGGTCCACTACGGCACCAATCTCCGGGACGCTCTCGTCGAGTTCAACAACAAGTACCACATCCCCCGACTCTCCCGGACGGTGAAACTCATCAGCAAGGCCCAGGAAGCATCCAGCCAGATCACGGCCGTGCTGTCCACGGCCGCCCAGGCGTCCGAGAACCAGGACGACATCGATCGCGAACGGAAATCCCGGACCCGGATGCAGCTCGTCATCATCATCATGACGTACCTCACCCTGCTCGCGGTGATGGCCATCCTCAAGGTCCGCTTCCTCGACGTCATGGCCGGACTCACCGGTGCAGCGGCGGACGCCGGCGGTGGCGGTGCGGCGACAGGTGGCACGAGCTTCGGCGGCGCCATCGACGTCAACCTGATGAACATGCTGTTCTTCCACGCCGTCACCATCCAGGGCATCCTCTCCGGGTTCATCGCGGGCTACATCCGCGAAGCGAACGTGCTCGCGGGCGTCAAGTTCGCGATCGTCCTGCCGACCATCGCCCTCCTCGTGTTCGCGTTCATCTAGACCATGCCACGCGCCCAAACCTCCCTGGACTTCCTCGTCGGCACCACCGTCTTCCTCCTCACGCTCAGCGCCGTGCTCGCGACCGTCCCAGGACTCGTCGACCCGTTCGCGACCGGCCAGGAATCGGCCACGATCACCGCCGACCGCGCCGCCGAACGCCTGGCGACAGACGTCCTCGTCGACACCCCGACAGAGCCGTACGTCTTCGACGCGGAAGCCGTGGACGCCTTCTTCCAGGGAGGACTCACCGTCGACCAGGCGAAACGACAGCTCGGCATCCCGACGAGCACCGGCTTGAACGTGACGCTCCGCTCCACCTCGGACTTCTCGATCGGGAACACACCACCCTCGACGGCCGATACGAGCGTCGCGTGGCGCTCGGGTACCTACGAGGGAGCCAGCGCTGAACTCGTCGTGAAGGTGTGGTAGCATGCGTGCCCAGGCCCACACCCTCGAAGGAATCGTCGCCGCCCTGCTGGTGCTATCGAGCGTCGTGATCGCCCTTCAGGTCACGGCGGTCACCCCACTGACGGCGAGCACCGCGAGCCAGCACATCGAGATGCAGGAACGCGCCTCCGCCGCGGGCGTGCTCTCCGCCGCGCGCTCAGACGACCAGATCCGGCCCACCCTCCTCTACTGGAACGAGTCGGGGGCCCGATTCCACGGCGCCGGGACGAACGGCTACTACACCACCGGCGGCCCCCCGACGGTCTTCGGAGATCGGCTCGACGAAGCGTTCGGCGACCAGGGGTACGCGTTCAACGTCGTCGCCCGGTACGTCCGCGCGGACGGCAACATCCGCGAGCGTCGCGTCGTCTACATGGGACGACCGAGCGACAGTGCCGCGTCATCGTCCGCGACCGTCACGCTGTACGACAGTGACCGATTGCGCGACGCGACCGGAAACGAGACCGAGGAGACGGTCGCGACGAACCCGTTCTTCGTCGACGACATCGACGAGCAGAGCAACGTCTACGCCGTCGTCGAGGTGGAGGTGATCGTATGGCGGATGTAGACCGTGGCGTCTCGACGACACTCGGGTACACGTTGAACCTCGCCATCGCGACCGTCCTCGTCACCGGGCTCCTCGTCGCCGCCGGCGGGTACGTGGAAGACCAGCAACAGCGCGCTATCCGGTCCGAACTCGAGGTCATCGGGGCGCGCATCGCGGGTGACGTCACCGCGGTGGATCGGCTCGCGCGGTCGGGCACGGATCCGACGGTCGCCGTCACGGTATCGACGCCGGTCACCACGACCGGCGTCCCGTATCGGATCGCGATCAATCGCTCGGGGAACGACCAGATCGTGCTCTCGACGACGGACCCCGCGGTGACCGTCACGGTCCCGTACAACACGACGAAGGCGGTCCAGCCGTCGTCCGTCTCCGGCGGGACGTTCGTCCTCCGGTACGACGGCACCCCGACGAGCATCACCGTGGAGGACGTCGATGGATAAGCGCGCCGTCAGCGACGTCGTCGGGTTCGTCCTCGTGTTCTCCCTCATCACGCTCGTCGTCGGCACCGTCTACCTCTCCGGCATGGGCGGCCTCGAGAGCGCCCGCCAGTCGGAGCGCCTCGCGAACGCGGAGCGCGCCTTCGACGTGCTCTCCGAGAACGTCGACGACATCGCGGACACCGCCGCTAAGAGCCGGTCGACGGAGATCAAGCTCGCCAACGCGAACCTCGGGTTCGGCGACCCGGTGACGTTCAACGTGTCGACGGACTCGGGGGAGCACTACTCGGCCTCGATGCGGCCCGTGGTGTTCACCATCGGGGACTCCCACGTCGTGTTCTCGAATGGCGCGGTCATCCGCGAGGAATCCGACGGCTCCGCGATGCTCTCGGCCCCCTCGATGGTGTCCGGCGACCGCACCCTCATCCCACTCCTCGTGACTCGGGCGCAGGGCTCCGGCATCGGCGGGTCCGGCCGCGTCCTCGTCAGGACCGCCGAAGCCACCAACGAGGTCGTTCGGTTCGACGACCCGCCAGGCTCGTACACCGTCACGGTCGAAGTGACGACCCAGCGCACCACCGCGTGGCGGAACCATCTGGAGCGCCAGTTCGACACCGACTGCACCATCGCCGGGAACACGGTGACCTGCGACCCATTCGAGACGAAACGCGTCGACATGCAGGTCGTCAAGATCGACGTCGCGATCACGTGAGGGACGCGTCACGCTACGTCCGATCGCGGTATCGCCGCAGTCTCGAAATCCCCGTCGACCTCGGTCGATCCCGGTCGTCACGGTCCACCAGAATCAGGTGACGGTGACGTTCACCCGGTTCTCGGTGGCGTGGATGTAGGTGACGAAGGCGCCGTTCCCGCCCCCGTAGTGGATTCGCCCGGACGAGACGTCCTCGTTGACAGTGCCGCCACCGCCGCCGGAGTCCGCGACGGTCAGCTCCAGCGTCGGACTGAAGAACGCGGTGTAGTGCCCGACGGTGTAGTTCGACGTCTCCGAGTCGCCAACGGAGTACATCTCGTCCTCGCCCCCGTGTTCCGTGAAGTTCGCGGGATCCTCGAGGGAGCCACTCGGGTTGAAGTACAGCAGGTCGCTGCTGGAGAGCGACGAGTATGTGAAGGTGGTGCTGGACGTCCAGTTCGCAACGAGGCGCGCCTCGTCCGTTCCGTCATCATCCAGGTCGTTGCAGACGACGGGGAACGCGTTCTCAGCCGTCCATCCCTGGTAGGTTCCGGTTCCGTCCGTGTAGTAGATGGTCGCATCGGCCGCGCCGGGGTTTCCATCACCACATTTCATGTCGTCGCCGGAGCGCAGATGGAGTTCGAGTTGTTCGGATCCGGATTCGGCGTACAGCGACCATTTCAGGTTCGCGAAGTTCGCACTGTCCGAATCGTCTGGGGCGACAGTGACGTTGAGGTCGGAGATCGTGTGCTTGTCGGGAAGTGTGCGGACCTTGACGCTGTCCCCGTCGAGTGGCATCCTGAACTCGCCTTCCACCGCGGGGACGACGAGTTCGACGGTCGCCGTCTCGTTCGCGTGGTCGAGTCGGACCTGGCCCTCGGAGCGCGACCGGAAGAACGACCCCCACGCGCGGTAGTACTCACTCTGGACGCTGACCCGGATCGACCCGTTCTGGATAGGATTCGCGAACGGGTCCCCGTTCGGGTACGGTCCGCCGCCCGGATAGATGCCCGTCGAGGTGTTCTTCCTGACTTCGAGGGAGACCTGTCCGCTGGCGCTACCGCTCGTCTGTCCTTCGTCGACTCGGATGACGGGAATCGTCAGCGTCTCACCGCGGTAGTGGAATTCTGGCGGTGAGACGAGGACACTCCCCCCGGATCCGTCCGAGCGCCAGACGCCACCGCCCTGGTAGGCGACTGCCGAATCGCCTTTCTGGTAGACGACCTTCCCGAGTGGCGCCTCGTAGAGCGTGACGTTCGTGCCGGCGCCGTCGTAATCCAGATGTGTGATCTCGATCGAGCCAGCCGACTGGTTGACGCCATATGCACCCGACCGGGCGCGGCCCATGTCGATCGTCTGGCTGTCCGTCCGGCCGAGTGCGACGAGTGCGGCACGGGAGTCGAGCTGGCTCATCGCGTGCTCGGCGCTCTCCATGTCCGTCGTGTCGCGGGTGGTGTCCAGCGCCGAGCCCGCGATCGTGACGATGAGCGCGATGCTGATGACGGTGATGCCGAGCAGCAGTGCTGTGCCAAGCACCTCCGACTGCGCCCTCGCCCCGGAGTCCATTCACTCGATGTTCTCGCCCAGGACCGAAGAAGGTGACGGCGAGATTCTGGGGAATTCGTCGGACGATGGACGTATCAGGCGCAGAACAGCGGGAACCCGGGACGCTCCGGGACCCGGGGGTGTACTATGACAGGAGTGGAACAGCCTGGGTGGCGGCGCCGACGGACAGCAGGTGGCTGGCCGCCTGGTTATCGGATGTTCTCGAGGGGGATGGCGTCTGTCGCGTCGACGGTGATCCATCGTGTGGATGGGTCGCCCGCGGTGTCGGGTGCGAACACCGTGACCTCCTGCGGGTGGTCCGCGTCGTCGTACAGATAGGCGAGCTCGAACGTCGGGTAGTCGTCGAGTGTAGTGGCCTCGGGTGGCGACGAGCCTTCGATTGCACTCATGGACGGTTCACTCCGTCGTGACCGGTCACGTGCGCTCTCGCGTCGGCGAGGGCGTCGAACCGGCGTGGGCAGTACGGACACTGTAGCGACATTGGTCGTCCCTACATCACGGTATCTCGTACCCATACTTAAACCCTTGTTATGGGTTATCACGGGAGATAACGGCAGGGAGAGGGAAGCCCCTAAGGCGGGTGACGCCCCAATTGTGTGCAATGCCCGAGATCGACGGTCTCCGCACGCACGGCGGCGACGACCACGCCCGCGAGAACCTCGACGGCACCTGTGAGGAGTGTCAGACCGACCATCGTGTCGTGACGAGTCTCCCGAACCAACCACTCGAACCCGCGAAGATCGAGGCGATCGAGGACACCGAGGGCGTCGTGCTCGCACGATCCGTGCTCTCGGTTCCCGGCGCGATCCTCGGGTCGACGGTCGACAAGGTCACCGAGGACATCGTCCTGGCCACCGAGCAGTCCGTCCGGACTGTCACCCGGTACGGCGACTCGGGTGGCTGGATCGTGAAGCAGGAACTCGCCGTCCCGGCTGATCGGTCCGCGCGCGAGTTCGCGCTCGATGTGTACGAGGCGGTGCGAGCAGAGTTCGAGAACATCGACGAGGAGGACATCGAACGAAAGGACCTCATCCAGCGGTAGGCGTCCCCTCGCCACGAGGGATGGGAACGCATAACTCGGTGAAGGCGACCCCTTATATGTTTGCTCCACGTAGTACCGGTGTGACTGAAGAAAGCGGGCGCCGGAACCTCCGGATGCCCAACAACGACCAGGTCTTCGCGACCGTCACCAACATCCTCGGTGGCGGCCGCGTTCGACTGCAGTGCGAAGACGGAAAGGAGCGGATGGGGCGAATCCCCGGCCGCATGCGGTTCCGCGTCTGGATCAACGAGAACGACGTCGTGCTCGCTGAGCCCTGGGACTGGCAGGACGAGAAGGCCGACATCGAATGGCGCTACGACAGCCAGGACGCCGACCAGCTCCGACGCGAAGGCCACATCGACTAGCCCGGCCCGTCACGCGGCCTCGATTTCTCACGCACCCGAACCAGGAGCGCGAGCGCTGCGAGTAATTGTCGATCCGAACGCCGACGGCGACCTACCGGTTGTTGATAGCTGGTAGTGGTCGGGCGTAGTCGATGCGTCGCTCGCGGAGCTACGTTCAGAACCCCCCGGAAGAGGGGTCCACCCGGGGCACGGAGTGAGGGTGGTCAAAAAGTCCCCCAGGTGTTTTCGGTTTTTCGCGCCGATGCTAAGAATTTGATGGTTAGTTTCGGGCGTTAATCCGGGAATAGTTGCACTACAGCGTGTCGTTTTTCGAGTGAAACGGATTCGCACCCCCGGTTGGCGCGTCCAGCCACACGGCAACTCGCTAGCCCGTTTCCGGCCAACACCTTAACAACGAGCGGGACTCGTGTGAAGAGTACCATGGCCGGGGAGCGTTCGGAGCTGGTGGCGGCGATCCAGGGGGAGGTCGGGGACTCGCTCCGCGCCATCGCGACCTACGACCGGGATGGGTACACCATCGTGCACACCCGCGAGGGCATCACCGACCGCGCCCAGCAGTACGCCGAGGACATCCACACGGAACTCGTCCTGCAGGGAATCGGCCGGGAGCACCTGGAGGACCTCTTCCATGCCGGGCACCTGCACTGCTCGATGCATCGATTCGACGACCTCACCACGTTCCACTTCGTCCAGGAGGAGTACACGGGGCTCTTCGTCAGTATCGATACCGACTGCAGTTTGAACCTCCACGCGTTCGCTGAGACCGTCAGGGAACAACTCGACTAGCGGAGAGACCCGGGCTGACAGGGGTCGATACCAGCACGGTCGTTTTACGGGTCGACAGCATACGGAGCGATATGACCGCTGAACGTTGGTGGGTTCGCCTCGCCGCCCGATGGCTCGCCCGCGTCGACGGCGTGTCCGGGATGATCCGGCTCGCGATGCTCGGCCTCACCGGGCTGTCCACAGCAACCCTCACCCTCAGACAGTACGGCCACGGCGAGTACGCCTGGCCCCTCATCGGCGTCACGCTCGCCGGCACCCTCGTCTTCACCTACCTCTACACCGAGGGCGGCGTCTGGAACCAGATGTCCCGCGACCGACAGGACCTCTCCGCGAACTTCGCCCACCCATCGATGCGGATGAACAACGAACTGCTCGCCCGGGCCGTACTCGCGGCCCAGGAGAACCGCGAACTCACCGAGGAGGAACGCACCGCGATCAAGGCAGAGCTCGACGACGCATTCGAGGAGTTCCGGGACGGCATCGAGCTGGACACCTAGGGGAACCGCCGACCCGCACCACCCCAGTCACTCGCTCGTCGGTTGGATGGACAGCCCTGCGACGGAACCCGAGGGGAGTTCTACGACGATGGCCGACTCGTCGATCCGGACGTCGAGGGCCGATGCCGCGAATGCGTCGGCGTTCTCACGGGTCGAGAAGTCGTCGGGGTCGTGTTCGGCGAACAGCACGCGTGCGTCTACAGCGTCGATACTGCTAGTAGCCGTCCCATCGAGGGTGATGTGGACCGTCCGATTCTCGGAGTATGCCCGGTTGCTGAGCGTGATGTGGACCGCATCGGTGTCCGACGTAGTGGCGGAGGCGCTGACGAGCGGGAGAGGTGAGAGCTCCGTATCGACGTCGTCGGCCTCGATCGTCGTCCGGACGGCCGTGGCGCCCGCGTGTGGCGAGTACAGGTCGAAGACGCGGTAGGTGGGCGTCGGCCACGCGGCCTCGTCGTCGGTCTGGACGACGCACTGGAGGACGTTCACCGCCTGGGCGATGTTCGCCATCGAGACCAGGTCGGCGCGGTGGTGGAATTCGTCGAGGACGCCCGCAGCGGCCACGGCGTCCCGAACGCTGTTCTCCTGTTCGAGCCCGTTCTCGCTCGTCGCTTCGGGGTGCCAGGCGCCCCATTCGTCGACCGCGATGCCGACGTCATCGGTCGAGAGATAGGTGTCGATGGCCGCAGCCGCGTCGTCGATGTCGTTGCCGACTTCGAGTGAGTGGGCGAGGAACCGGTAGTACTCGTCCTCGTCGAACTCGGTCGCGCTCCCGCATTCGGGGCCGAAGCGCCCGTAGTAGCGGTGGACGGAGAGGTGGTCCAGGAGGTCGGGTTCGGTGAGTTCCTCGAGGAATCGCTGGTTCCAGTCGCCCTCGAAGTGGCCACACGCGATGGTCTCCTCGGCGCCGGCGAGGCGCATGTAGTGGGCGAATCGGCGGAACTCTCGGGCGTACGTCTCGGGGTCGAACCGCCCGCCACACCCCCAGTTCTCGTTCCCGACGCCCCAGTAGGCGACGTCGTGGGGCTCGGGATGACCGTTCTCCCCCCGCTCCTTCGCGAGCGCGACGTCCTCGTCGCTGTTGCAGTACGTGACCCAGTCCTGGGCCTCGGCGGGCGACCCGGACCCGACGTTCGCCGCCAGGAATGGCTCGGCATCGACGAGGCGACAGAACGCCAGAAACTCCTCCGTGCCGAAGGCGTTGGACTCTACGAACGCCTCGTCCCGGCCCTGCACCCAGAAGTGATTCGGCCGCGTCGGGCGCTCTTCCCGGGGTCCGACGCCATCGCGCCAATGGTAGTCGTCTGCGAAACAGCCGCCGGGCCACCGCAGAAGGTTCAGCCCCAGATCGGAGAGCAACGCGATCGTATCCTCCCTGAATCCGTCGGTCGTCGTCACCCGATCGTCGTCACCGACCCAGATACCGCCGTAGACGCACCGACCCAGGTGCTCGGCGAAATGGCCGTGGACGGCGGGTTCGACCCGCCCGATCTCGTCGCGGGTGTCGACCCGCACGATATCCGTTGACATGGAATACCCGAGTATTTCGAGAAACCAAGAAAAGGCCACCGATTACCAGAGGTATTCACAAGCAGCGCCGTCCACTGCTCCGCCCAACATTTCCGAGCGAAGCGAGGAAATGCTCGCCGGGACTGAGCGAATCCGAAGGATTCGCGATGTACGGCGAGTCCACTGACTGAGGGAACGAAGTGACCGAAGGAAGTGGACTCGCCGGGATTTGAACCCAGAGTGAGACGGTCGCCTCGCGTTGCTCGGCGCGTGCGACTCACAGGGCTTCAAATCCCGCCTTCGTCGAGGTCATTTCCCGACGCAGCGACTCGCTTCGCTCGTCGGTTTGCGTCGGGAAAACGTCATGGACTCGCCGGGATTTGAACCCGGGGCCTCTCCCATGCCAAGGGAGTGATCTACCACTGATCTACGAGCCCGCGTCTGCAATCATTCGTATCCGGGGGGACCTGATAAACCCCTCGTTTCGATGCGGTTCCAGGGTGGTTGTGTGCTCCTCGGAACCACTGGACTCGCCGGGGATTGAACCCGGTGGCGTTCCCGTGCCAAGGGAGATTGACCGGTTACGGTACCCCGTCCGGGGATATGCTGTCCTGGTGGATTGAAAGGGCGAGGGCGGGAGGTGGTGACTGAGCGAAGCGAGGGAACGGATGCGGTCGCCGGCAGGGCTCCCGCCGGAGGCGGGATGCCGGCGAGCGTACGCGTCCGCCCGGAGGGCTTTCGTGGCAGCTGCGAAACTGTAACGGTAAGAGGCTGCAATCGATACTCAACGTACAATCACCGACACGGCTGAAGAGAAACCCTTTTGCGTGGAACGGCCCGACTCAGTTGTAGGGAACCGCACGGCCGTCGATCTGACTTGCGTCGGGGCTTCCCGGCGCTTGGGACGACGGTAGTGCCTCGGCAGGACCCGTCGTGGGCAGTCTGCTGGCAAGCGTTTCGTGCAGTTCCAATTCATACAATGGCACGAATGCATACTCGTCGTCGGGGTTCGAGCGGTTCGGACCACCCGGCGGCAGACGAACCACCGGAGTGGAGTGACGTCGACGCAGACGATGTCGAAGCGCGCGTCGTCGAGCTGTCGGAGCAGGGGTTCGACCCGGCGCAGATCGGGTTGAAGCTGCGTGATGAGGGCGTCCAGGGGACGCCGGTTCCGGACGTCAAGCTGGCGACCGGGAAGAAGGTCACGGAGATCCTGGAGGAGAACGATGCGGCGCCGGAGATCCCCGAGGACCTCCACAACCTCCTGGAGAAGGCGATCCGGCTGCGCGAGCACGTCGACGAGAACGGCCAGGACCACCAGAACCGCCGGGCGCTCCAGAATACGGAGTCGAAGATCCGGCGGCTGGCGTCCTACTATCGCGGTGACAAGGTCGACGAGGACTTCGAGTACTCGTACGAGGCGGCGAAGAACCTCCTCGAATAGATGAGCACGACGGGACGTCCAGCCGACGCGGCGGGTGGCGCGGAGAGCGCCGCGGCCGCGATCCGTGAGTCCGGGTTCGTTCGCGTGGTGAGCCACGCGGACGGTATCGGGCTGGCGGCGGTGGGCGTCCTGGCTCGTGCGCTCGACGACGAGTCGATTCCGTTCCAGGTGAGTGTCGCGCGGACCGACGCCGTGGCCGCCGGGACGCTGGCTGGCGCGGACGAGTCGAGCGCGACGGTCGCGTTCGGCTTCGACGACACGGCCATCGCCGGTCGCGATTCCACCGTGGAGCCGTCGGCAGCGTTCGACGGCCCGACTGCGGTCCGCGAGGCCGCAGCCGTGGCCCGAGAACTCGGCGCCACACCGTTCGAGCCGCTGGTCCTCGCGGGCTTGCGGTCGGCCGGCGAGGTGCCGACCGAGGACGATGGCGACGTCGAGCGCCGGCCCGGCGTCGGCATCCCGGTCGACGACCTCGGCGACGGCCTCGCACATTCGACGCTCCTCCACGGAGGGTTCTCCGGGGACGAGAGTCGGGCGGGCGCGACGCTCGCCGAACTCGGTCTGCCGGCCGACCTCGACGCCAAAGCGCACCGGCGGCTGGCGTCCATCATCGCCCTCGAGGCGACCGAGGGGCCCGCACCCGAGCGGGCCGCCGACGCACTGCAGCAGGCGCTGCATCCCCACGTCCACGGGGAGTGCGCGTTCGCGACCATCGAGGGGTTCGGGGACGTCCTCGATTCCCTCGCCCGGCACGCGCCAGGACTGGGTGTCGCGACCGCGATCGGTCGACTCGACCGGACCGTGGCGCTCGACGCGTGGCGGGAGTACGGCGAGACCGTCCAGCAGGCGATCGCCCACGCCGACGTTCCCGCGGAGGGCGAGGACCACGTTGTGTCGGTGTCCGTCTCCGAGGCTGACCCGGTCGCCGTGGCCCGCCTCCTGCGGGACTTCGTCGCCGTCGCGCCGAACGTCCTCGTCACGGCAGACGATGGGTCGGGCGCCGCGCTCGCCACCGTCGACGTCGATGCACGCGAGACGTTCGCGTCCGCGGACGCCGACGCAGTCGGCGGGTCCGAGACACTCGCGTACGCGACCGTCGACACGGACGAAGACGCCGACGACACGGACGAGGAATCTGACGCGGAGTCGACCAGTGACGCGTTGGACGCGCTCGAAGCGCGCGTTCGGGGTGTACTATGAGGCGGGCGACCATCCGGACCGACGTGCCGACCCCAGAGGTCGTCGCTGCCGCGGTCCGGCCGGACAACACGCCCCAGATGGACACCCGGGTGGACGACGACAGCGTCGTCACCACCCTCGAACGCGAGTCGACGAGCGGCCTGCGCGCCACCACCGACGACTACGTCGTCAACGTCACCGTCGCTGCGGAAGTAGTACAGCGGACGACCAACACAGATACCACAAATCATGAGTGAACGATCAGTTTCGAAGCGAAGCCAGCAGAAGCGGTGGTACACCGTGCTCGCGCCCGAGCAGTTCGACCGGGCCGAACTCGGTGAGACCGTCGCAGACGAACCGGAGAAGGTGCTCGACCGCACCATCGAGACCACCCTCGGCGACATCCGCGACGAGGGCGGCGAGAACAACCTCAAGCTCACCTTCCAGGTGACCGACGTCGGCGGCGACAGCGCCACGACGGAGTTCGTGAAAGCCGAACTCGCCCGCGACTACCAGCGCAGCCTCGTCCGCCGGGGCTCCTCGAAGGTCTCCGCGGTCATCACCGTCCGCACGACGGACGACTACCGCGTGAAGATCCAGCCCGTCGCGTACACGACGAAGAAGGCCGACCACAGCCAGGAGCACGCGATCCGCCGCGAGATGATCGACATCGTCGAGAACGCGGGCCGCGAGCGCACGTTCGAGGGGCTCATCGACAGCATCGTCGAGGGCCGCCTGTCCTCCGCGATCTACAACGAGGCGAAGACCATCTACCCGCTCCGCCGCGTCGAGATCGAGAAGACCACCCTCGAGGCCCACCCCGAGGAGGTCCACGAGGAAGAGGAGACCGCGGCCGACGTCGCCGAGGAAGACGTCGACCTCGACGACGCAGAGTAACGCGGTTCTTCGAATTTTCGGATTTGACGACGCGTTCGGTGAGTGCCGACAGTGTCCGGCTGTCGCTGCACTGATAGCGTGACGGTGGCCGGCGCTTACTCAGTGACGACGACGGTGCCGACCATCCCCGCGGGCTCGTGGGGGATGCAGAAGTAGGCGTAGGTGCCCGCGACCTCGAACGCATGCGAGAAGCTGGCGCCGGGCCGGATGTCGCCGCCGCCGTCGAGCTGTTTCGCCCAGGCGTCGCGGGCCGCCTGCTCGGAGGTGAAATCCCCGGACGCGAAGTAGTCGGCGCCCTCGGGGATCTGCGATTCGTACGCCGTGACCGTGTGGTTCCGACTCCCCGTGTTCTTCCAGACGACCTCGTCGCCGACACTGATCTCGATGGTCTCCGGGACGAACGCGTTCGACTGCATGCCGACGTCGTAGTCGCCGTCATCCGAGAGACACCCCGCAGTCGCGGTGAGGGCTCCGAGTCCGAGCGTGGCTCCGGGGACGGTCTGGAGGAAGTCCCGACGCTTCATAGCTGGTGGTTCGCTCGCCCGGGGATATAGGCGAACCGGTCCCTCCCGGGAACTGAAAGCGACGGCACAACCGCACGCAACCGCACTGCACACCTCGCGGATGGGGAAGGATAACACGTAAAGCCCCGCTGGTCCATTTCCGCGACATGCGCCCCAGGTTCAAGGGACATCTCAGTGTCGCCGACGTCGTCACGGCGACGAACGCTGGCCTGGGCTTCGTCGCGGCGGCCGTCGCCTCCCTCGACGTGCAGCTCGCCGCCCGCCTCATCCTCCTCGGCGCCGTGCTCGACGCGCTTGACGGCCTCCTCGCGAGACGCTACGGGGGGACTGCGACGGGCGAGTACCTGGATTCGCTCGCGGATGTCGCGTCATTCGGTGTCGCGCCAGCGCTCGTCGTCGCGATCATCGCCCGCCGGCAACTCGCACTCGCGGACCCCTGGCTGACCGTCGTCACGTACGCAGTTCCGGCCGCGTTCGTGATGATGGCGGTCGTCCGACTCGGGATGTACACGGCCTACGACACCGGGAACGCCCACACCGAAGGCGTGCAGACCACGCTCGCCGCAACGCTCCTCGCGGCGGGACTCCTCGCCGGGCTGCCACCCTTCGTGCTGGTCGCCGCGACGGCACTGTTCACGGCGCTCATGGTGGTTCGCGTCCAGTACCCGGACCTGCTCGCACGCGATGCAGTGCTTATGGGCGTCATCCAGGCGCTCGCCATCTTCCTGCCCGACGCGTACGGTGCGGTCTTCCCGAAGGTTCTGCTGGCCGCGGCGGTCGGCTATCTCGTGCTCGCACCCCGGTTCTACTGGCGACGCGAAGGGAAACGCTCATAGGCGTTCTGCGGGAAGCGATTGGTATGAGCGACGGGGACGAGGAACCTGAACAGACAGGCGAGGAGTCGGCGGAAGCCACCGAACTCGACGTCGACACCCTCGAGTCGCGACTCGACGACGCCGCGGAGGCGCTCGAGGCCGCGGAGACGGAATCGGACCTCGACACGGTCGAGGAACAGCTCGACGCCATCGATAGCGACCTCGAGGCCGCCGACCTCCCGGAGTCCGAGGACGGCGAGGAGGACGAAGAAGATGCCGAGTCGCCGACCGAGGCGATCGAATCGCGGCTCTCGGAGCTCCGCGACGACCTCGAAGCACAGCGCGGGCCGTACGCGTCCGACGTCGTCGAGTCCATCGAGTCCGTGCAGGCGACCATCGAGGACACACGCTGGACGGACCAGGGCGTGGGCGAACTCACTGAGACCGTCTCGGGCTTCCTCGAGAACGCCGGTGACACCCTCGACACCGAGTTCGGCACGGCCGAACAGAACACGGAAGCGCTCCGGACCGAACTCGGTGCGGTGAAGGACGCCGTCGAGAGTGCGGACCTCGATGCCGACGAGGACGCAGACACCATCGCCGCCCTCGTCGAGGCGACGGACGAACTCGAAGCCGGCGTCGAGAGCAGCCAGTCGTGGGACGACCTCTCCGTCCGGGAGAAGCTCCGCGCGCAGGGCTTCTACGAACCCATCGAGGGGAGCAAGGCGAAGGACTACCCGCCCGAGTGGAGCGCCCTGAAGGGCTGGGCGAAGCGCGACAACCCCGAGATGGTCCTGCTCGCGCTCGAGAAACTCGGCGACTCCCAGCAGATGGAGCGCCTCTGCCTGGACGCCCTCAAACGCATGGGGAACGAGGACGCCCTCGACACCCTCACCGAGCGCGCCGCACGCCGCGACATCCCCGCCATCGAGGCCATCGGCGCTATCGGGAGCGCGGACGGCGTCGACGCAATCCTCGACTACACGGAGTCCGACAGCAATCCGAAGCTCCAGAAATCTGCCATCCACTCGCTCGGCCAGATCGGGAGCGAGGAGACGACCCAGGCGGTCGCCGACCAGCTCGAAGCCGAGAACGAAGGCGTCCGCAGTCAGGCCGCCCGCTCGCTCGGCCTCATCGGCGACACCCGCGCCGTCGACCCGCTCACCGACATGCTCGACGATACCGACGAAGCCGACAGCGTTCGCGCCAGCGCAGCGTGGGCGCTCGTCCAGATCGGAACCGAGACCGCACTCGAAGCCGCCGCCGAGCACGCCGACGACCGGTCATTCATCGTGCAGGAGGAAGCACAGAAGGCCGCAACAGCCCTCGAGACCGGCGAAGCAGCAGCCGCCTGAGCACGCCGAGTCGTCCCTGATCCTGGGTTTCGTCTTCGTTTGCTTCGACCCGTCGAACAGCTGCGTGCTCGTTCGTCGACGTGGGCTACAGTGAGAGGAACTGCGCGAGGAACTGGAGGGCGAAGCCGAGGGCGAGGAGGAGGGCGCCGATGCGACCGAGCCAGGTGTACTCGCGGGCGTCCTCGGGGGAGATATCGACGCTGTAGCTCTCGAAGTCGGTGTCGTAGCGGAAGTAGCTGGGAAGCTGGAAGAACTCGATGAACAACAGGACCGCACCGATAGCCCCAAGCGCGGGCCCGGCGAGGCGGAGGGTCTCGACGATCGTAGCCATAGGGAAGTGCTCCCCGGCCGTGGGCAAAAAGCCACCGGGCTGAGTCGAGTGGCCACGAATTCGGGTTCGCTGTCGGGCGTAGCCTCAAGTAGTATCGGGCGGCGAGTAGTCCCGTGCGGGTTCGAGCCCTCGTGACTGTCCTCCTGCTCGCCACGGCGGGCTGGCCGCCAGCGGCTGCACTACCCGCCGAGGCGGCTGACTCGGGCGTCGCGACGACCCCCACTCCGCAACTGACGGCCGCCTACCCGAACCCGGTGTTCGACGGCGACGACGGCGAGTTCGTCGTCCTCGACGTCCCAGCTGGCGTCAATCTCTCTGCCTACGAGCTATCCGACGGCGAGGACACGATCGAGCTTCCAGCTACCGACCGGGCTGGCGAACTCGCGCTTGCCGCGAACGCAAGTGCCGCCGAACTCGCCGGCTACGACGTCCTCCCGGTCCAGACGATGCTCTCACTCTCGAATGCTGGCGAGACCATCCACCTTCGGCGGACGAACGACAGCACTGTCGTCGACACCCTGCAGTACGAGGACGCGTCGGAAGCGGTGCTCCAGACCCCGTCCGGGCCGAAGCCGGTCGGCCAGACGACCCATCGACCGGCCACCACCGGACCGGCAAACGTCACGGCGTTCGTCCTCCCAGACGACTCCAGGCCGACCGTCGACGCGCTCGAAACCGCCGACGACCGCATCCTCCTCGCGGGCTACACGCTCACGTCCACCCGAATCCGGGAGCTACTCCTCGACGCCACAGCCCGAGGTGTAGCGGTTCGAGTCCTGCTCGACGGCGCGCCCGTCGGTGGTGACTCGCCCGCCCAGGTTCGGGCGCTCGACGAGCTCAGCGCCGCAGGTGTGGACGTCCGACTCATCGGCGGAGCTCGCGCCAGGTACGCGTTCCATCACGCGAAGTACGCGGTCGCGGACGACGACGCCATCGTCGTCACCGAGAACTGGAAGGCCTCCGGGACAGGCGGTCACGGGAACCGGGGCTGGGGGATGGTCGTCCACGACGAGCGGTTCGCCGACGCACTCGCGACGGTGTATCGAAGTGACGCCGACTGGCGAGGCATCCAGCACTGGCCTGCGGTCAGGGAGCCGGCGAGCCGCGACGCCGGGATGCCGGCGAACGACTCGTATCCCAGGCGGTTTCCCGCGAGACGATTCCAGGTCGAGTCGGCGACGCTCGCAGTGACACCGGATAATGCCGAACGCGTCGTCCTTGGATTCATCGGGAACGCCACCGACTCGCTCCGCGTCCAGCAGGTCCGACTCGGCGACGGGACCCTCCAGCGCGCGCTCGTCGACGCGGCCGAACGTGGCGTCTCGGTCGAACTCCTGCTCTCCGGAAAGTGGTACGTCCGAGACGAGAATCAGTTACTCGCCACCTGTCTGAATGGCTACGCAGACCGCGCCGGCGTCCCGTTGACCGTGCGCGTCGTCGAGCCCCGCTCGCGGTTCGGGAAGGTCCACGCGAAGGTCGCCGTCGCAGACGGCGACCGGGTGCTGCTGGGGAGTTTGAACTGGAACCAGTACGCGCTCGACCGGAACCGCGAGGTCATCGTCGTCGCCGATGGTGACCGCGTCGCGGAGTACTACGGTCGGGTGTTTACGGCGGACTGGCGAGGCGGCGCCTGGCGGATTCCATGGAGCGTGCTCGTCACCGTCGCGGGCGCGGTCCTCGGTGCGGGGTGGGTCCTTCGCCGGTGGATCCAGTTTGAACCCGACGAAGAGACGGCTGCGGCCGCTCGGGAACGCGGGCGTGTGTGGGTCGATGACGCGGACGCAGCCGGGTCTGCAGTGCGCGATGGTGGCCGCGGCGCAGAACACGCGTTCCGGGTGGACCGAGAAGAGTCGTGAGCGAGGGTTACCGTTTGGGGGTGCTGGCGAGCGCCTCGTCGATCTCGGCGTCGGCCATCTTCTCGACGAGGGCGTCGAGGACCTCCTCCCGCATGCCCTTCACGAACCGGATGCTCCCCACCACGAGGTGGCCGCCGCCGGAGACGCCGCCACCGGGGAACTCGGCGTTGAGCTGCTGCACCATCTCGGGGATGTCGAGGCGCACACCGTCGCTCCGGAGGACGGCGAAGTCGGGACCGTAGCCGACGGTGATGACGGGTTCACCGGTCTCGACCACCTTGCGGTCGTGGATCTCGCCCGTGGTCTTCCCGGGGGCGGGGTAGGTGAAGCGGTGCGCCCAGTCCTCGACGTCGATGCGGTAGAGGTTGGCGCCGGAGTCGAGCTGTTCCGCCTCGACGTGGGGCATCGCGTCCTCGAGCTGTCGGTCGACGGCCTCGTCGGCCTGGTTCGCGAGGAACGGGACGAGGTCGCGGTGGCGGTCCTCGTCACCATCACCGGACGTGCTCCCGTCCGGTTTGCCGCCCGAGCTTCGCTCGGGGACGTCGACGTTGAGCACGTCGTTGATGAGGTTCGTCCCGGGGTCGTAGCGCAGCATGAACGCGGCGTAGTCGAGGGCTTCGCTGATCTGTTCCAGGAAGGACGCCTCGTAGCCGGCGTCCCGGGCGAGTGCGAGGTACTGATCCATCGCGTCGGCCTTCGAGCGGTCGCTGAGTCCGGCGACGGCGGGGACGTGGTCGAGTTCGTCGCCGAGTCCGGGGTAGATCATGCGGGCGAGTTCGACGCACATCATGCCCGTGGTGATGCGGTAGTCCTCGTCGTGGAGGTACGGGTTCACGTGGTGGTCGACGAACGGCTCGACGGCGTTGTGGTCCGGGTGGTGGTGGTCGACGACCACGATCGGGATGTCGTAGTGGCTGAGGGTCTTGTAGGCGGGTGTGTCCTCCTCGGTGCTGCCGTTGTCGAGCATGAGGACGAGGGGGAGCTTCTGGCCGTGGCGGGCGCGGTCCTCGAGCGAGTAGTTCAGGTCGCGGGTGGCGTCCTCCATCTCGTAGTAGGGCGCCTTGCTCGGGAGGCGGCGGAAGAGGTGTCGGGCGGCGTCGTCGCCCTCGTGGGTCTCCTCGATGAACTTCGTGAGGGCGTACTGGACGGGGACGCTCGCACACATGCCGTCGCCGTCGGCGTGGTGCCGCATCCGGATGGGACGACCCTCGAGGACGGTTCGGCGGAGCGTCCGGGCGACCTCACGGAGCTCCGGGAGGAGCTTCTCGAACGCCGGCCAGTCGACGAGGGGTTCGACGTCGATGGGTTCGGCCTGCTCGGTGACAGCCTGCTCGAGACGAGCGGCGACGTCGGTCGCCGCCTGGCCCTCGAGTGCAGTGAGTTCGTCGACCTCGACCTGGATGCTGCCCTCGCGCTCCTCGCTCTGCCCGACGATGTGCACGAGGTCGCCAACCTCGACGCCCGCGAAGGCGCGAACGCCGGCTTCCTCGAACGCGGTGCACGGGACGACGCCGTCCTCGTCGCGCACGCGGAAGATGGTCGGGCCACCGGTCTGCTTCACCTGGACGACCTCGCCCTCGATGTTGACGGTGTTCCCGAGGTTCGCGCGGAGGGCGTCGGTGGTGACACGTTCGTACTCGTGCTCGCGCTCGACGGACTCGAAGTCCTCGAGGTCGACGGTTGTGAAGCTGAGGTCGCCGTTCTCGCGTTTCTCCTCGAGCTCGACGACGAGGCTGTCGCCGACGCCGAAGTCGGCGTCGTCGGGGAGTGAGGATTCGTGGACCAGGCCGGATGCGTGGTCCGAGATGTCGACGAAGATGCCGTAATCGACCACGCCGTTCACGGTGGCGTGGTAGCGCTCGCCCACCGCGACGTCGTCTGCAGTACACGATGGGGAGAGCCGATAGACGACGGGAACATCCACGTCGTCGTCAGGAGACGATGAACTGCTCATTATGTAGTGAGGTTCGGCCCCGCCGGTTTTAACTGTGTATATCCGTCCGCCCGAACGGCGGCCTCCAGACGCGGCAGGTGGGACGGGATTCGACCGACGCGTCGCGCGTTGTTCGGCGTTTCCGGAACCCGTATTAGTCGGGGCCGGCGACTCCTAGGTATGCCGTTTCGTTCGCGGCCGCGTGTCCTCGGGATCGCCGAGGAGACGCTGTCGTTCGCGCTGGAAGCCGCCGAGGACGCCCACCCGAACGAGTTTCTCGGCGTGCTCCGGGGGACGCCGGCCAGCGAGTTCGACCGCCTCGACGAGGACGATGGGCTCGTCGTCACGGACCTCCTGGTCATCCCGGGAACCGTGACCGGCCCCGTGTCCGCGTCCCTCCAGACGAACATGGTCCCGAACGACAACCGGACCGTCGGCAGCGTCCACTCCCACCCGAACGGCGTCCTCCGGCCGAGCGACGAGGACATCGCGACGTTCGGCCGCGGCCAGGTCCACATCATCATCGGCGCACCCTACGAGCAGGACTGCTGGGCCGTCTTCGACCGGAAAGGCGAACCCACGGAGCTGGACGTGCTCGACGTCACGCTCCCCGACCCCGAATCGTTCTTCGATTTCGACCAGGCGGATATCGACGAGGAGCTGCTATGAGCGACGACACGAACGCGAACACTGACGCGAACGAAGAGACAGCCGGTCGCCGGGTCGATGCGACGACCGTCGTGGCGCAGGGGACGTTCGACCTCATCCATCCCGGTCACGTCCACTACCTCCGGGAGGCGGCCGCGATGGGGGACGAACTCCACGTCATCATCGCCCGGCGCGAGAACGTTACCCACAAGGACCCGCCGATCCTCCCGAACCGACAACGTCGCGACGTCGTCGCCGCCCTCGAGATGGTCGACGACGCACGCATCGGCCACCCCTCGGACATCTTCGTCCCCATCGAGGAGCTCGAACCCGACGTCATCGCGCTGGGCTACGACCAGCACCACGACGAGGACGGCATCCGGGACACCCTCGCCGACCGCGGCCTCGACTGTCGGGTCGAGCGAGCGGGCCCCCGCGAGAACGCGTATCCGGAGGAACTCCTGTCCACGGGCCGCATCATCGACCGCATCCTCGCGGAACGCGGCGACGACTGACCGCAGGAACTAGGGAGTCGTCAGTCGACGCGCTTCTTCAGTGCTGCCTCGACGTCGTCGAGGAGTTCGTCGCCTTTCTCCAGGGCCTTTCGTTTCGGGCCGCTCGAACTGTGTTTCTCGCTGTCGATCTCCCGTCGAAGCCGGTCCAGGGCGTCGTCGATGGCGTCCGACTTCCAGCTTCCATCACCACTGTCGCCTGCCGGTGTCGTTTCGTGCTGAGCGCTCTGGCTGGAGTCCTGGCTCATGGCGTCGGCGACTGATGGACGCCTCGCTGAAGAACGTGGTGGCTGTTTCGAGACGCAGCCGGACGGGGACGCTCGGGCCGGGCGAAGGCAACCAACCTTGTTCGAGTAGACCGGACCCCGAACGGTCCTCGAATCCGGATCTGGTCGCCATCGTCTGGCGACGCGAAAAACTACGCAAGCGGTCTATATCAATCTTGGCACAGCAGCGGTCCTCGGGCCCTACAGACCGAGTTCGCGGCCGATGACGAGATGCTGGATCTCGCTGGTTCCCTCACCGATCTCCATGAGTTTCGCGTCCCGGAAGAACCGCTGTGGCGCGAAGTCCGTCGTGTAGCCGTAGCCGCCGAGCGTCTGGATGGACTCCTCGGCCACCTCGCGGGCGGCCTCGCTGGCGTCGAGTTTCGCGAGCGCGGACTCCTTCGTGACCGACTGTCCGTTGTCGTACCGGGTCGCGGCTTTGTGGGTGAGCAGGCGGGCGCGTTCGGTCTTCCGATGCATCGCGACGATCTTGTCGCGGATGGCGTCGAACTTCGAGATTGGCTGCCCGAACTGTTCGCGCTCCTGGGCGTACTCGTGGGCCGCCTCGTAGGCGCCCTGCGCGAGTCCGACGGAGAGTGCCGCGATGCTGATGCGGCCGCCGTCGAGCGTCTTCTTCGTCTGTTCCCAGCCCTCGCCCTCCTCGCCGAGGAGGCGGTCCTCGGGGAGACGGACGTCGTCGAACTGGATCTCACAGGTTGGTGAGGCGTTGAGGCCGAGCTTGTCCCAGACCGTCGTGACCTCGAACCCGTCGTCGTTCCGGGGGTCGACGATGAACGTCGAGATGCCGTCGTAGCCCGCGTCGGGCTCGGTTACCGCCTTGACGAGGACGCTCCCGGCCTCCGTCGCGTTCGTGATGAACTGCTTCGTCCCGTTGAGGACCCATTCATCACCGTCCTTGACCGCGGTGGTGTCCATGTCGCTGGCGTCACTCCCGCTCCCGGGCTCGGTGAGCGCCCAGGAACCGAGGTACTCGCCCTCCGCAAGGGGACGGAGCCAGCGCTCCTTCTGGTCTTCCGTGCCGAACAGCTCGATAGGTTTGCTGGCGAGGGAGACGTGAGCGGCGTAGGAGAGCCCGATACTCCCCGACACCCGGCCGAGCTCTTCGGTGACGAGCGCGTACATGAGCTGGTCGCCGCCGAGGCCGCCGTACGCCTCGCTGACGGGGACGCCCATCATGTCGAGGTCGGCGAGTTCGTCGAACACCTCGGCGGGGAAGCGGTGCTCGTCCTCCAGGTCCTGCGCGATCGGCTCGATCTCCTCGTCGCAGAACTCCCGGACGGTCTCCCGGATCATCCGGTGCTCGTCGGGCAGACTGAAATCCATGCCTGCAAGTGTTGCCGAATACCGCTTAAACACACCGGAACGACCAGCGACGTCGTGCGGCGTCGGCGGTCCCGGCATCGTCAGCAGGCACGGAAGCGCCGTCACGTCTTTACCGGGTCCCCGCCGTAGAACTGGTAGTGAGTGTCCGACGACTCGTCCGGGGGACGGTCCCGTGGGCGGACCTGGAGGCCGTCATCGAGGAGCTCGCCGAACGGTACGACGAGCCGGAGGTCCACGTCCGCTTCCTGGAGGCCGACAACTGGCTCTCGACCCCGTGTGTCGTGAACGACCGGTGGTTCGTGAAGGTCGTCAGCCCCCAGAACGCCCTCGTCCACGCGCTCTTCACCGGCGCCCGGAACCTCGGCGTGTTCTCCTCCGGGACCGAGGGGTTCTTCGAGCCCTTCGATGGCCCCGTCGAGATGGCGGAGCACGAACTCGACGCGACGAAACGACTCCGCGAGGTCGGCGTGAACGCCCCCGAACCGGTCGAATCGTTCGAGGTCGACGGCTACGGTGTGCTCGTCCTCGAGTACCTCCCCGACTTCACCACCCTGGACGCCCTCTCCGACGAGGACGTCGAGACCCTCGCACCGGAGCTCTTCGAGGTGCTCTCGACCATGCACGACCACGACCTCGCCCACGGCGACCTGCGGGGCGAGAACGTCCTCGTCCACCAGAACGACCTCTACTTCATCGACGCGACAAACGTCAGCGACGAAGGCGTCGGCGGCGCTCGCGCCTACGACCTCGCGTCGGCCCTCGCCGAACTCGAGCCCAGAATCGGCGCGCAGGCGGCGGTGGCAGCGGCCGCTGAGCACTACAATCCGGACGCCATCCTCGACGCCCTCGACTTCCTCGACTTCGTGAACATGCGCCCCGACCACGACTTCGACGCCACGGGGCTCAAGGGCGAGATCGAGAAACTCGCCGCCCGCAGCTAACCGCCAGCAAGCGGCAGGGGAACACCTGGCACGCGACCGGCGCAAATCGGGCTGGAAGGTGGTGCTTTTAATAGCCAAGCACGCACAATTTTTGCCGATGAGCGTCCACCAGCACTACATCAACGGTGAGTGGGTCGAGGGTCACGGCGACGAGACCTTCGAGAGCCAGAACCCGGCCACGGGGGAGACCCTGGCCGAGTTCCACCGCGGTACCGAGGCCGACGTACAGGAAGCGATCGACGCCGCGGACGACGCGTTCGAGGAGTGGCGCCAGCTCTCCCACATCGACCGCGCCGAGTACCTCTGGGACATCTACCACGAGCTCCGCGACCGACACCAGGAGCTCGGCGAGGTCGTGACGAAGGAGTGCGGGAAGGAGATCAGCGAGGGGAAGGCCGACGTCACCGAGGCCTGGCACATGGTCGAGTGGGCCGCCGCGGACGCCCGCCACCCGAAGGGTGACGTCGTCCCCAGCGAGATTCCGGCGAAGGACGCCTACATGCGCCGGAAGCCCCGGGGCGTCGTCGGCTGCATCACCCCGTGGAACTTCCCCGTCGCCATCCCGTTCTGGCACATGGCCGTCGCGCTCGTCGAGGGCAACACCGTCGTCTGGAAGCCCGCCGAGCAGACGCCGTGGTGTGGCCAGATCATCGCCGAGATGATGGAGGACTCCGGCATTCCCGACGGCGTCTTCAACATGATCCAGGGCTTCGGCGACACCGGCGCCGCCATCGTCGACTCCAACGACGTCGACACCGTCCTCTTCACCGGCAGCGCCGAGGTCGGCCACGAGATCGCACAGAAGGTCGCCGAGGACCCCGGCAAGCTCGCCGCCTGCGAGATGGGTGGAAAGAACGGCATCGTCGTCACCGAGGAAGCCGACCTCGACATCGCCGTCCACTCCGCCGTCATGTCGTCCTTCAAGACGACCGGTCAGCGCTGTGTCTCCAGTGAGCGCCTCATCGTCCACGAGGACGTCTACGACGAGTTCAAGGAGCGCTACGTCGACATCGCGAAGGACATCGCCGTCGGCGACCCCCTCGACGAGGACACCTTCATGGGGCCAGCCATCGAGCCCGAACACGTCGAGAAGATCAAGAACTACAACGAACTCGCCCGCGAGGAAGCGACGAACGTGCTCGTCGACCGCACCGAGTTCGACGAGAGCGAGATCCCGGCCGGCCACGAGGCCGGCAACTGGGTCGGCCCGTTCGTCTACGAGGTCGACTACAGCCCCGACCTCCGCTGCATCAAGGAGGAGGTCTTCGGGCCCCACGTCGCCCTCATCGAGTACTCCGGCGACATCGAGCGCGCCGTCGAGATCCACAACGACACCCCCTACGGGCTCGCCGGCGCCATCATCAGCGAGGACTACCGCCAGATCAACTACTACCGCGACCACGCAGAGGTCGGCCTTTCGTATGGTAATCTCCCCTGCATCGGCGCGGAGGTCCAGCTGCCCTTCGGCGGCGTGAAGAAGTCCGGGAACGGCTACCCGAGCGCCCGCGAGGTCATCGAGGCCGTCACCGAACGCACCGCCTGGACCCTCAACAACTCGAAGGAGATCGAGATGGCGCAGGGCCTCAGCGCGGACATCAAGACCCAGGACGACTGAACGTCCCCCTCTAGAACGAATCGAGTATTTCTGCGACCCACGTTCTGAGTCCCGGGAAGATTGCGTCCTGCCGGGTGAAGGAGACGACGGTATCCGAGTCGATGTGGCCCGCGTACTGTGCGTGACTGTCACCGTGCCAGACGGCCGTCGTGTCGTTCGTCGACGCCCCGTAGTCACCCTGGACGCGGTAGTCCGTTGGTGCGACGAGCACGAGCCGGTCCGCACCGGGATACGGCGCGCCTTCACCACCCATCATGAGTGGCGGTGCGCCGGCGGCGTAGAACGCGTCGAATCGCAGGACACCGATGGTTCGGTGCGCTGCCCGGGGAACCCGATACGAGACCACCAGTGTGTCACCATCGACGTCGCTGTGTCGGGCAGCGGGGTCCTCGAGCACGCCCAGCCGAACGGCGTCGAGGACTCGAGTCCGCAGGGTCTCGTTCCGTAACGCATCACTCCCCCGGGCGAGTTGGACTCGTGCAGTCCACCGCGAACTCCCGTTCTCGTACACGTGGATCGTCATCGTGCTGTTCGCCGCATCGATTCGCGCACCGTCGACGGTCTGCGGTTCGGCGAATGCGACACAGACGCCGCAGACCGGCTGTGGTGGCTCTCGCGCCGCTGCGGGGACGGTGGCGACAGCGGTGATTGCGGCCGTGGCGACGAGAAGCGTGGCGAGCAGGATGGCCATCGTTCGACGGCCGAAGGTGGTCGTGGAGGGCGCCATACCGGCACCACACGACGCCCCACCAAATACTGTGGGGGCGCAGCGGGCCCGACGACAGGTTAGCGGCCTTGACTATCCCGACCCTACACTGGTACCGACCGAGTACGTCCACACGCCACGTCCTGCGTGGCCTCCCCCAACCATGGCTGTCACCAGCTTCATCATCGGCCTCGTCATCGGCGCAGCGATCGTCGGCTTCCTCTGGTACCAGCAGACGAAGAAGGGATCGGATTAGCACGCGCCATCCATCGCGCATCCGGCCGCCAGCTGCGACGAGCACCAGCTTTTTGTGGAGAACGGGCACCCGGAGTATGGACTCGAACGCGGGAGGGGTACCGAACCGGTGGACCCGGGTTCTAGGAGGAATGCGCCGCTCGTCGGAGAGTACGTTGTGAATCGCGCGAGGCGACGTGGGACACCCCTTTCGGGGTGTGGTCCGGGTGGCGGTGGGCCGGAGTCGAGGTGCGGACGAGTTTTTGGCTTGCCAGCGTTTCGACGAGAAAAGCGCCTTCACGCCGGCATCCATTTCTAACCGTCCAGCCCTTTTAAATCTATCCTCCCGATCGGCCGTGTGGAGTGTCAGCACGCGACGACTCGGACCGGGCTACTGGGTGAATCGACGGTCCCGGAGCGCGGGGAACTCGCCGCGGACCGAGTCGACCCGGCCCGGATCGATGGTGGCAGTGACGATCGTCGGGTCGTCGTCGCTGCTGGCGATGGTGGTCCCCCAGGGGTCGTAGACGGTGGACCGGCCACAGAGCGTGGCGTCCGCGAACTCGCCACTGCCGTTGATGGTCGCGACGTACGCGAGGTTCTCGATGGCGCGAGCACGGGGCAGGGTCTCCCAGTGTTCCACTCGGGGATACGGCCACGCGCTGGGGACGAGGGTGAGCGTGACCCCCTCGTCGAGGAGCGCGCGATAGAGCTCCGGGAACCGGAGGTCGTAGCAGGTCGTCATCCCGACCGTGAACCCCTCGAAGTCGAAGCTCCCGAGGGCGTCTCCGGCAGTGAGGAGTTGGGTCTCCTGGCTCTCGTACCCGAAGAGGTGGTGCTTCCGATAGATGGCTTGCCGGTCCCCTGCCCGGTCGAAGAAGACGGACGTGTTCGACAGGCCCTCCTGTGCGGGGACGTCGATCGAGTCAATCTCCCCTGCGTCGGCCCGAGTAGCGGTCTCGCCGAGGTCCTCGACGATACTCCCCGCCAGCACACCGACGTCGGTGTCGGCCGCCGCATCGCGGAGCCGCTGGTGGGTCTCGCCACCCAGCGGTTCAGCGAGTCGCTGGTACGCGTCGAACGCGAAGAACCCGACGTTGAACAGCTCCGGGAGCGCCACGAGGTCCGCGCCGTCGGCTGCAGCCGTCTCGATCGCGTCGACGGCGCGGTCGACGTTCGCGTCGACGGCGGTCGGTTCGACCTCGATCTGTGCAAGTGCGAGTTTCATGGGTGTTGGCTGTCGTGGGTCACGAGACCACCGCGTCCGTGAGTGCGGCCTCGAGGTTGTCCAGTTCGTCGTCGAGATTCCGGGCGAAGAACGATTCGACCCCGGGGACGCGTCCATCGACCACGAACCGATTCGTGAGCCGGGTCCCGCCGGATTCGGTGGGTTCGAGCTCGTGCTCACCGGTGACGCTGAAGACACTCGACGTCCCGACGAACTTCACGAACTCGCCCTCCCGTCGCTCGACGTCCCGGGTCTCGACCGGTACTGTCGCCCGGACCATCGGGATCGGGAGGCGGACGTGCCAGGTCGCGTCGTCACCATCGACCTCGAACGTATCGACCACGGAGATCGCGGTCGCCCGCTTCGCAGGGTCGGCGATGAAAGCCCAGACGGCGTCCGGTGGTGCATCGAGCTCAAACGTGCGCTCCACCCGAACGGTCATACTCCGAGGTCACCCTCGGGAACGAAAAAGGCCCCGATTCCGGGGGTTATGCGGGTTCGACGCGCCACGTCGTCGACTTCGAGCGACTCCACTTCTCGATGTCGACGTCCTCCGACTTCTCGGCGAGGTGCGGGAGTCGCACCCCGACCTGCTTGCTGGAGAGTCCGAGCGCGTCGGCGATGTTCTTCGACCGGAAGTAGCGCTCGCCGCGCTCGACCCCATCCCTGAGGTAGTCGAGGATGCGTCGTTCCTCGTCTGAGAGGTCCGTCATCACGAAGAAGTAGGGTCCGGATTCCTATAATGATTGTCGCTCACGGCGAAGCACGTGGGCATCCGTCGTCGAGGAGCCAGAACGGTGGACGGTCAGTTCGAGCCGTAGACGTGCAGTGCGGCGATCGCGAGGACGCTGAGGGTCATCGCGGCCCCGAAGCCGATTGCGGTGCCGAACTGTGTGGGGGCGGCGAACGTGTACGCTGCGGCGGCGATGGTGAGGATGCCGAATGCGAGCCCGATGCCGACGCCCTTGTCGGTTGCGGCCGTGCCGGTAGTCATACGTCGCGATAGCTCGCGCGGTGACTTAATTGGTTCCATCCCCACCATCCTCGCCACCCGCCACCCTGGACTGGCGTGACCCAGCGGTCGGCCGTAAATCCCGAACGGATTTGGTGTTGCAGGACACCTGCACAGGCATGTCCCCCAGGCGCATCTTCTTCGGGAGTACGATACGGATCATCGTCACCTTGCTCGTGACACTCGGCGTCGTCGTCGGCGGCGGGTTCGCAGCCGGCGTGTTCGGCATCCCGGGTGTCGTCGCGATGGAGAACTCGTTCGGGCCGGTGAACCAGTCCACGACGACCGTGGAGACCGAGCTCGTCGTCCACAACCCGAACCCGGTCGGCGCGTCGTTCGGTGACGCCGAGGTCGACTACCGAATCGGGATGAACGACATCCCGATGGCCCACGGCGCGAAGGCGGGGATCGCCATCGACTCCGGGAACACGTCGATCCCGCTCGAGACGTACCTCCGGAACGAACAGATCCCGCAGTGGTGGGTGTCCCACATCCGGAACGATGAGTCGACCCAGATGACGATCGAGGCCGAGGTGTACTCGGGCACCCTGAACCGCTCGCGGACGTTCACCCAGCAGCCCGCCCCGATCGAGACCGATATCGCCGCCCAGTTCGACACGAACCAGACCCGCCCGATCAACGCGAGTATGCCGCTCGTCTCCGATCCGGTGCTCTACCTGAACAGCACCCGCGGCGAGTGGGGCGACGTGTCGCAGTCGGAGACCCCGATCGAGATGCAGTTCACGCTCTACAACCCGAAGAGCACGCCCATCACGATGACGCGGCTCGGCTACAACATCACGATGAACGACGTCGATACCGGCGCGGGGTCGTCCGACAAGAGCGTCACCATCCCGCCGCATTCGAGCCAGACCGTCGACGCGACGACGGTCATCACGAACGGGAAGCTCGACGACTGGTGGGTCACCCACCTCCAGCGGAACCAGGTGACCGAGATGCAGATCGACTTCTACGCCAGGGTCGACGTCGGCGGGGACGCCATCCGCATCCCACTCCGGAACGTGACGAACACCATCGAGACCGACATGTTCGGGAACAAACCCGCCAACGGCGGTTCGTCGAACGACAGCACGTCCGGAGACGGTGGGACAGACGGGGAGTCGACCACGACGACCGACGGTGATTCGGACACCACGGCAACGACCACCACAACGACCACCGAGTCCGGCTCGGACGCGACCACAACCACCACGACAACCACGACGTCGGACGATGGCGGGCTCCTCTCGCGGACCGGGTCCGTCCCGCTCGCAAGGGCGTAGACTTATTGCCCTCCGTCGTCTTGACCCAGGTGTATGTCACGGAGTACTCCCGCTCCTGGTCGCGTTCTCGGAGAGCAGTGACCACGTAACAGTCGAGACGGACGGCGGACAGATTCTCGTTCGGGTAGATGGCGAAACGCACGCGCTCACTCGTGAGTCCGCGATGCAGCTGCGTGATGCCGTCGGCGATGCACTGACCAACCGACAGGAGTTCCTGCGAACCGCGGGCGAACGCCGCGAGGACGGCAGCTACGTCGTCGAGCGCCGGGGTGCGGACTCGACCGGGAACTCCGCGGTCTTCGACTCCTTCGATGCCGCCCGGCGACTCTTCGATCGACTTCCGGACGCGTTCACGGCGGAGGACCTCGGCACGGCCGGCTACACGGGAAGTCGACGCCACATGCTCGTCCGGCACTTCGCCGAGCATCCAGCCTTCCCGTGCACGCTCGCGTCGCGAAACCCGCTTCGCGCGGAGAAACAGGACACCGAGGCGCCGACGGAGGCTGTCGCGTCGGACTAACCGACCCTACCTTTATTGGCGGGTATCGATGCAGACGCCAGACGCCGAGGATGAGGAACGGGCCGGTTCAGTCGATCGTCGTGTGGTCTGACTGTTCGTTGAGCGCGAGGTTCGCCGCGATCTCGGCGTTCCGCATCGCGTACTGCGCGGTCTGCTGGAGGCTGACGAGGACCTCACGGACCTGCAGGAGGTCGTCGTTGTCCATCTCGGGGAGGTCGGCGAGGATCTCGCTCTCCGTGTCACCGATCTCGTGGAAGAGCGTCCGAACCTCGACCGTGAGGTCGTAGTCGCGTTCGACGACGGCCTGCACAGCGAGCGACGTGATCTCGTCGACCTGGTCCGTGAACTCGCGGATGCGGCGCATCGTCGCGCTGTCGATGTCGAGGGTGTTCCCCTCGGTCTCGAGCACGATCTCCGCGATGTCCTCGGCGTTGTCGGCCGTGAGCTCGAGGTTCTTCGCCACGCTCCGGTAGCCGATGAGCGGGAAGCCGTCGTCGAGGCCCACCGCCCGTGCGAGACTCGGGTTCTGGTACGCCGTGAAGATGAGGCGGAGGAGGAGGACGAAGATCTTGTTCGCCTGCCGCTCTCGGTTCAGTGCGCGCTGTGCCAGGTCGGGGTTCCCATGGGCGAGCGCCTTGATGGCTTCACCGCGCATCGTGGAGCCCGTGTTCTCGAGGCGTTCGAGGAGGTTGTCGAGCGTGAAGTCCTCCGGGTCCACCGAACACCGGATGGTGATGCGTTCGGGCGTCTCCTCGATGACGCCGAGGCCCATCAGCTGGGTCTCCGCCTTGTAGACCGCGTTGATGTGCGCGGAGTCGAGGGTGCCCTCGCTCGTCACGTGGATGATGCGGCGGCCGAGTACGTACTGACCGACGATGGCGCGCTCGACGGCATCGGCGTCGAAGCTCTCGGCGTGGATGGTGGCCTCGCTGTCCTCACCGCGGGCCGACTCCGGTGTGACGGTGAGCGTCCCCTTCCCACTCTCTCGCACCGTGACCTCGTCGCCCTTCTCGACGTCGTGGTCGCGCGCCCACTGCGCCGGCAACGTCATCGCGAGCGTCGATGGCCCCAGCCGCTGGACCTTGCGTGTCTCCATACATCCGCCGTAGGGTTTAATGGGCCTTAATCTTCACCCTATCGCAGAATCTGCCGTTACAGTCGTTGGTGTCCCCGGGTTCCCGGGAGCGACGACGGGTCACACGATCTGGATCAGCTGTTCCTCGAAGCGCCCCGTCCGAACGCGCACCCAGCCCGCGAGGTCCGCGTCGAGTTCGGGGTCGCCGGTGTCCACCCGGAGCACGCCGGTCGAGTCGAGCTTGTTCCGTGACGCGACGACCTGGAGGTCGCTCCGGCGCACGACGGCGGGCGTGATCTGGTGGTTGCCACGGCCGAAGATGAATCCCTGACCGCCGATCGGGGAGACCACGACGACGTTCCGGTCGCCGAGCGCGGCCTCGACCTCGCTCGCCGTCCCGTCCCGAACCACGAGTTCGCCGTCGCGGTAGACGTCGACGCCGAGCGGCGAGCCATCGACGCCGAGCGTGTTCTCGATGGCGCCGACGGTGCCACCAGGACCGAGCACGTACGTCACGCCTGCCTCGACGTCGTCGACGAACCCCGCAGCGAGGGACTGGACGTCACCGCCGAGGGTCTGCTTGCTCGACTGCAGATCCTCGGCGACTGGGACGTTCACGACGCCCCGCAGTTCGGTCTGCACGTCCCCCTCGCGGTACGCGTCCTCGTCGAGGTCGTTCACCTCCCGGGGCTCCGTGCTGTCGAAGTCGGCGGCGACACGGCCGGCAGCCCTCGGTGTGACTGCGAAAACACTGGAGTAGACCTTGACGCCGGCCGGGACGCCCAGGATCGGGGTGTCGGCGTCGCGCTCGGTGACGACGTCGGCGACGTCGACCGCGGTCCCATCGCCACCGACGAAGAGGACGAGGTCGACGCCCGCATCGAGGAACGCGTGGACGGCGGCACGGGTGTCCTCGGCGGTGGTCTCACCGATGGGTGCCGTCCCGTCCGCCGGCGCGTCCGTCCCCGTCGACGCGCCCGTCTCACTCGACACGCGCGCACTGTCCGCCGCCTCGGCATCGGCCGGGTGGCCGAGCACCTCGGGGTCGAACCCCGCATCGATGGCCGCCGCTTCCCCCATCAGCCCACCCCACGTCACCAGTGCGAAGTCGGGGGCGCGTGTGTGGAGGGTAGCGAGTGCCTCGCGGGCGCGGTCGGGCGCCCGAGGCTCGGCACCGAGTTGCTTCGCCTCGTCGACGAGGTCGTCGGTCCCCTTGAGGCCTACCCGACCGCCCATGCCCGCGACGGGGTTCACCACGAACCCGATCCGTCTCATGGCGCTCGCTACGCGTCCAGGGATAAAAGGGCACCCGCCACTGAGTCATGTGTTCGGCGCAGGCTTCCCGGGGTTCGGCAAGCGTTAAGACGACCCGCCAGGAACTCCCGGGTATGTTCACGCTACTCAGTGAAGCCGCGCCGCTCCCGATAGAGACCGTCGGCTGGGCCGTCCTGGTCCTCGGCGTCCTGTTCGTCGCCGCCTGGGTCGCGGCGGTCTATCGCTAGCCGACGGCTTCGGCCGGCCGGAAGACGCTGCTTCTCCAGTCTAGACGCGGTCCCGGAGCCACGCGGCCGCGCCGTCGACCTCGTCGACGTCAGTGCTCTGGATCTTGATCCGAACACCGTCGCCCGGGTAGCTCCCCACCCGGACGTCGAACTCGTCCTGCACCCCGTCGAGATACTCGATGAGGCGACTCTCGGGCAGCTCGGACTCCACGACCTCGACGTGGACCCGGGTACCGGTGAACTCGTCCGCGACCTCCCCGAAGACGGCGTGCATCTCGTCTGGAACCCCGGGGAGGACGTAGACGTTCTCGACGACCGCGCCGGGTGCGACGCCCTCGGGATTCCTGACGAGACGAGCGTCCGCCGGGAGATGCGCGGTGCCGTCGGTGAGCTGGTCGAACTGGTAGGTGTCGTGGTCGTGGAAGTACCGGACAGCCTCGGGGTGCTCGGCCATGTCGCGGTCGAACGCGGCCGCGACCGCATCCATCGTGATATCGTCGTGGGTGGGCCCGATCCCACCGGTGACGACGACCGCGTCGTACTCGGCGGCGAGGTCGCGGACCGCGTCTGCGATGACGTCGAGTTCGTCGGGGAGGACGAGCCCCCGACGGACGGTCGCACCGCGCTCGGCGAGCTGGCGGCCGAGCCACGCCATGTTCGTGTTCGTCGTATCACCGGCGAGGAGTTCGTCGCCCACGGTCACCACCACGACATCCATGCTCCGTCGTTACGCGTCGGGGACGTAAAACACACCGGCCGCGGCGAACGGCACTGGGACGCACGAAGCGGAGTTACTCCTCGAGGTCGAGGCCCGCGTCCTGACGGCGGCGTTCGAGCCGCCGTATCTGGAAGCGGAAGTAGACGATGCCGAACACGCCGAGCGCGGCCATCAGTGCAACGACGCCGCCGAAGATGTAGAGGTCGCGCTCGAGGTAGTACTGGACGTAGATGGGGTTCTCGGGGGCCGATTCCCACGTGACGTGAACGCGCTCCCCCTGCCGGGTTTGCTGGTAGTTCGCCGGTTCGACGTCACCGAAGACGGGGAACGAGGTCCGCATCCCCGGCGGCAGGACGACCTCGTGACTCCCGGTGCCGACGACGGGGACGAAGACGGAACGCGACCCGCTCTCGGCGGTGTAGGCGAAGGTTCCGTTCGTCACCGGGAACCCGACGACCAGCGCGCTGTCCGTGCGTTCGACGTCGAACGCATCCGCGCCGACGACGGTCCCGTTGGGGTACCGGAACTTGATGGCGGCGGCCTGCAGTGGTTCCTCGCCCCCGAGGTCGCCGTGCCGCCAGAGCTCGACCTCGCTCGTGTTGTTCACGTCGATGACCGCCTGGTACTCGGCTGGCTGGACGTCGTACGTGGCGTTCGCGGAGTGGTTCCAGTCGTAGCTCGCGTCCTGTGCGAGGCGCTCCTGGTTCACGCCATCCGAGAAGCCGGCGCAGCCGGCGAGGACCGCGAGGAGGACGAGCGCGAGTGCGATGCGGGCCTTCCGGCGGGTGGTCATGGAACGACGGCGAGGAGCTCCGAGGGCAGATACTGGCCGATGCTCGCGAGGAGCCCGGGCGGGTCCGTGCCCTCGCCGCAGACGATGCTCTGCTCGAGGAGCCCCAGGCGTTCCACGGTGACGATGTCCTGGGCGTGCCCGGCGCGGTTGACGGTCGCCCGCACCTCACCGCGGGTGGCGCTGTTGACGTTCACGCGGCCCCGGCCCCGGGTCCACTCGAAGAGCCGGTCCTGTTCGCTCTCGGCGAGCCGGCAGGTGTCCCCGTAGACGAACCGGAGGGGCATGTGCTGGACGAGCCCGAAGCGCGTCCGGATCTGGGAGGCGTCACCCGGCCCGAGGTCGAGCTTGTACGTGGGGATGCGGATCTCCTGACCGGCGTCGAGGATGAAGCCGTCGTCGTCCCAGTGTTCGAGGGTGCCAACGTACGTCTCGTCCTCCTCGAAGTGGGGCGTGATCCGGCCCCACTCCTCGGCGAGGTAGTTCCGGGCGGCGGTGGCGTCGTCGCCGGTGATGGTGACGGACGGGAACTCGTCGTCGCGGAGCCCGACGTCGAACTCGACGTCGAGGTCGCCGATGTCGTTGGCGACGAGCGACCGGAGCGAGTCCAGTGCGCGCTGGCGGGCGTCACCTTCGACGTAGACCTTGGTCGCGAGGACGACCATTATGCTCGCACGCCCAGTTCGCTCTTGAGGTCCTCGATGCGTTCGTCCATCGACGCGATGAGGTGTTCGTTCTCCATCGCCTCGACGGCCGACCCACATTCGGGGCATTCGAAGCCGAGGTCCATCGCCTCGCCGAACTCGAAGCGGATGGAGCAGACCTCACAGAGGTAGAACTCGTTCTCGAGCTCGTACTCGCGGCGAGCTTCGAGCGCTTCGAGGAGGCGCTCCATCTCCTCCATCATGTTCCCCGGGATGTTCTCGTACTCGAACGTCCAGAGGTAGGTGAGCCACCCCGAGTCCTCGTCGCGGACGCGACGATAGGTCGCGAGGTCGTTCTCGTAGAGGATGAAGAGGGCGCGACGCACGTCGTTCAACTCGAGGTCGAGTCGCTCCGCGAGCTCCTCGTCGGTCACCTCGCCGTCGGGCGGTGACACGGCGACGGGCATCCCCTTGGGCCCGACGAGTTCGCTGAGGTACTTCTGGACGACGGGGTCTTCCAATAGATCCTCAAAAGCCATTTGTGTGTTACTGGCGTCCCTCCCGTCATTAAGTCTTGTTACTCACCCGTCCAGACGCGGCCAGGTGCCGACTGCGGGGGGCGAGTTTCGCGGCTGCGTGGTGCTTACGGGGTGCGTAGTAAACCCCTCGCGGCCGGTGGGTCCTGGCATGTCACTGTTCGGGCGACTCGCGCGCACGGCCGAATCCCGGTCACCCATCTCTCCCTACCAGCTGTTACGGCAGACGAGCAAGGCGGCGATCGACGTCCACAATCCGGGGACGAACGTCTTCGAACGCGACTGGGACGTCCTCGTCGTCCTGGACGCCTGCCGCGCCGACATGTTCGACCGCATCGGGCCAGAGTTCGGATACGACGACGCGGAGACGACGTGGTCGGTCGCGAACATGAGCGACACCTGGATGGAGCGAACCTTCACCGACGACCACCGGGACGCCATCGAGCAGACCGCCTACGTCTCCGGGAATCCGTTCACACGATTCCACGACTGGGACGTTTCACGGCTCGACGAGGTCTGGACGTACGCCTGGGACGACGAGGTGAACGGCGTCCCCGCGAGACCGATCACCGACCGCGCACTCTCGACCTGGCACGAGCAGCACCCGGCCCAGATGATCGTCCACTACATGCAGCCCCACTTCCCGTCGTTCCCGCACCCGACCATCGGCGACCACGGCGACCTCCAGGACTTCGGGCACGGCTGGGACACGGTCTGGAACGACGCTGGCGACGCGATCCCCTGGGACACGGTCCAGGAGGCCTACGACGACAACCTCCGGTACGTCCTGGAGGATGTCGAGCTCCTGCTGGACAATCTCGACGCCGAGACGGTGGCCATCACCGCCGACCACGGGAACTCGCTTGGCACCCTCGGCATTCGGGGCCATCCGAAGTACGTCCTCCTCCCCGAGATTCGACGCGTGCCCTGGGTCGAGGTCGAGGGTCGGGGGCCCGGTCACTACGAGCCCAGCACGGAACGCGAGCAGGAGGATACGTCGGACGACGCGGTCCAGGAGCGCCTGGACGCCCTCGGGTACGCGTAGGTCGACGACCGGTCCGCCGTCCCGCTATTCGCCGTCGTCCAGTCGCTCGACGGTCTTCCCCGTCTCCTCCGGGACGACGCGTCGCTCGGCGCCCGCCCACGCCTGGTCGAGCTCCCGCCCCTCGAAGAGCCGGTCGAGGAACACGGCGAGGCCCGCGACTTCACTGTGTGGCTGGTTCGTGACGCCGAGGTTGAAGTCTGCCTCGTCGTACACCTCGAAGGGCACCTTCTCGCCGCCGACCACCACGAGAAGCGGTTCGTCGGCGTGGGCGGCCCGGACGTCGTCCTCGACGTCCTGTACGCGCTCGCCGTACATCGTGAGGTGGACGACCGTCCCCGGCCAGTCCCGGATGAGTGCGTGCTGTTCGTCCGAGAGTTCGACGTCGAACGGCCCGCCGAACCGGCGCGTGATGTCCTCGACCGTCTCCTGGGACTGCCCCGCGTTCGCGGGGAAGACGACGCGATCCGCACCGAGCGCTCGCGCCGTCAGACCGACGTGCGTGGTCATCCGATCGTCGCGTCCCGGTCGGTGGCCGAGCCGACACACGACGACGGCGTGTTCGCCCTGCATGTCCGAGTCAATGTGGAGCGCGCGGTAACCGGTTTCGGAACCCCCGCCAGCACGGTGCCCCCTCCTTCGACGACCGGTGGCCACCCACTCGTTCCCGCCCGATCGACGCCTGGAGAGGACTTTTACCGCCAGCACCCGGAGCTATCGATAATGAAAGCACGAGGCTCTCGCGCCGACGTAATCGCTGGCGTCGAGGACGTCGACCTGACCGGACAGACGGCGGTCGTCACGGGCGCAACCGGCGACATCGGCCGCGAGGTTGCGCTCGCGCTCGCCCGGCTCGGTGCCGACCTCCACGTTCAGGGTCGCGACACCGAACGCGGGGCGGCGGTCGTGGACGAGATCGAATCCGAGGGCGTCGAGGCGACCTTCCACGAGGCCGACTTCCTCGACGTCGACGAGATCAACGACCTCGGCGAGACGCTCGTCTCGGCGACAGATAGCGTGGATATCCTCGTCCTCAATGCTGGTGCGCACTTCCCGGCGGGACGGCTGACCGAGTTCGGGCTCGAACGCACGTTCCAGGTGAACCACTTCGCGCCGTTCCTCCTCGGGGAACACCTCCGTCCCGAGCTCACCGACGACGGTCGGGTGGTCGTGGTCGCCTCCGAGATCCATCGGCGCGGCGAACTCGAGGGGTCGTTCTCGGCGGCGACAACCGTCTCGGACTACGACGGGTTCCAACAGTACGCGAACTCGAAGCTCGCGAACGTCCTCTACGCGAACGCCCTCTCCCGCCGACTCGACCACGCCACCGCGAACAGCTGCCATCCCGGGTTCGTCCCATCGAGCGGGCTCTGGCGCCACTCCAGGGTCTCGGTTCGGGCCCTGATGGCGCTCGCGAGCGTGCTCCCACAGGCCCTCGTCAATCCCATCGTCGACACGTCCGTCCAGGCGGCGGCGACACCGGTCTATCTCGCAGCGAGCGAGGACTGTGGCGGACGCTCCGGGTGCTACTTCGAGGACTGCGAGGAGACGCAGCCGTCGGAGCTCGGCCGCGATACGGAGCTTGCGGAGGCGCTGTGGTCGTGGAGCCAGGCCCAGCTTGGGGTTCCATCGGAGGCGTAAGTCGGAAGCGTGGACGGCCGAGCGGAGCGCAGCGCTCAGACGGAGAACGATTCGCTGGTCTCGACGCCGTCGACCGCATTGAGTGCCGCGACCGCCTCGTATTCGCCGGGTTCCGGGTCCGGCCACTCGAACTCGTAGGTCTCCGACTGGTCGGTGTCGAGGTGGAAGGGCTGGAGCAGCTGGGCGAAGCGCTGGCCGTCGCTCCAGCGCCAGACCTCCTCGTCCCCCTGGTAGACGGCGACGTCGGCGTGTTTGGCGCTCCGGAGGTCCGCGTCGACAGGGCTATCGCCCTCGTTCCGGACGGTGAAGGTGAACGTGACGGCGTCCGGACCGGGGTCGACGTCGAGGGTCGCGGTGAGTGGCATGGCGTGAAGCGCGACCGGCGCGACCGTAAGTCCTGCGTCGACGACGGAGGTGGCCGGTCCTGGCACGAGCACTGGACTCCGGCGACCGGTTCCGGGGAGCACAACCGTAATGGGGGTATGGGTGGTAGCACGGGACAATGCGTCTGGAACTCCGGGTGTGCAAGCACTGTTTCGAGGGCGAGCACGGGAACCCCGAGAAGACGGCCGTGACCGAGGACATGGTGGCGTATGCACGCCAGATCCGCGAGTACAAGGACCTCATCGACGTCGACGGCGTCTACCTCACGATGGTCGAGGAGGGCGACCCGGGGGGTGCGGAGGAGCTCCCGGTCATCGTCGCAAGTATCCAGAACGACCAGGTGGCGCTCTCGGACACCCAGCTCGTGATGGAGGACGCGAACGGCAACATGCTCGTCTATCCGGAGCCCGAGGACATCCTCGAGGTGCTCACGCGGAACCTCGAACAGATCCAGGAACAGACCCGCCAAGACGTCATGGTCGAGCTCTCAACGGAGGGCGCACGGCTGCTCGACGCGTAGGCTCGAAGAACACGCAGGGTGGACGTCTAGAGGAGTGAGACGCCCGTCGCGACGAGGAAGATGATGACCGCGAGTGCCCGCATCGCTTCTGCACGGGGGTTCGCGTGTGAGTCACCTGTTCTACTGGACCACCAGATGCCGATCATGACGGCGGCCCCGGCGAGCACCGCGATCACCAGTGAGACCGTCTGGAAGAGTGTCGATGCCATGATGTGTGGTGTGGTGTGGTGTGGTGCGGAGTATTGTGGGTGTGTGGAGTCGTGTTGTTTGTGTCGAGAGTGGTCAGTCGTCGGTCGTGTCGTGGCCGGCTGTCGGTTCGGTCTGACCGTGCCGTTGTGCTTCGTACCGTGCGCGGAGCACGTTGCCGTAGACGGACAGCAGGAGCCCCACGAAGAGCACCAGGATGCCGACGTTGACGCCGACCGTGAGCAGGAGGCTCGTCGCGCCGCCGCCGACCGTGAGCTCGCTCGGAATCGGGTAGCCGCTGTCCACGATGGATGCGACGAGCACGCTCACGATGCCGATGACGGTGGCGACGCCGGCGAGCGAGGACGCCCACGTCCAGGACGGACGGAGCGTGAGGCGCTCGATGCCCGTCACGGATTCGTCGGCCGCCGGTTCGCTCTCGGAGTGGGGGATGTCGCGCTTCGGGATGAACGCCTTGAGCTCGACGGGGTAGAACGCGGGGTGGAACCCGTGTTCAAAGATGTGGAACATGACCCCCATCAGCATGATGACACCGAGGATGCCATGGAACGCGACGAACGCGATAGCGGCGGCCTTCGTCGCCATGACGTCCATGAGCCCGGTCTTGCTCCAGATGAGGAGCCCGGAGACCATGAGCAGGACGAGTTCGACCGTGAAGATCCAGACGACGCCCTTCCCGATGTAGGAGAGAAGCGGGACGTCGTCGGCGCTGTGGCCGGCGAACTGGCGGGCGTTCGGGTGGCGTTCCTCGGCCTGCCCGAACACGAACGCGAGGTCCTGCTTGAAGGCCGCGGTGTCCGCCTGGAAGTCCGGCAGTGCCTCCCGGAGGTTCCCCTGGCGGCCGGGTCCGATAACGAGCATCACCACCCAGAACACCGTGAGGGCGATGAGGACGAGCCCGGCGATCCGGTGAACCGCGAGGACGCCCTGGGCGCCCCCGAAGAGCGCGAGCAGCCACCAGAGCTCGTCGTTGAACATCGCGGAGTACCCGGTGAAGAACAGGAAGAACACGTCGAGCGCGAGCAGGCTGTGGAAGAGCGTCGTGGTGCGCGTGAACTTCCCGTGGTCGAGATTCGTCATCCCGCATCACCCCGGTTCGCGTCGTCCTCGCTCGGTGTCGTCCAACCGTCCGTCGCCGTCGGCCGGTCGGCGGCGGGCTGCATCCGTTCGGCGATGCGGCGGAACGCGCCCCAGTGGACGAACAGCATCAGGAGGATGAAGAGCCCCATCAGGAGGTCGGCCACGTGGAGGAGTTTGATGACGAGTGCGAGCATCGGCTCGGACGCACCGGCAACCCACTCCGTCCCGACACCGCCGGCATCGACGGTCGGCCCGACGCGGTTCAGCGTCTCGTAGAAGACGCCGAACCCCTGGACGACGACGAGCGACCCGAGGGCGACCAGGATACCGACGACGGCGCTGATGAGGACGGCGGTCGTCTCCGAGAGACCGCGGTCGTCTCGACGCACCGACGTCGCGTCCGTCATCAGCTGAACACCTCCGCGTCGTCGCCGAAGATGATCTCCATCGCCTGGTCGTTGAAGAACGACCCGCTACCGCGCTTGTCGAGTTCGTCGGCGATGTCGCCCGGCGAGCCGACGAGGATGGCGTCCGTCGAGCACTCCTCGGCGCACGCGGGGCCCTTCCCCACGTCCTGTCGCTCCTCGCACATCGTACATTTATCCATCGTGCCCCCGGTCCCGAACAGCTTCGCGGAGCCGTCGTCCGACTCCGGGAACTGTGGGGCGCCGAACGGACACGCGCTGAGACAGTACTGGCAGCCGATGCAGAGGCTGTCACGGACCTCGACGAAGTCCCCGTCGGTCTTCAGGAGCGAGTCGGTCGGGCACACGGACACGCACGGCGCGTTGTCGCAGTGATAGCACTGCATCGGGATGCTCGTCTCGCCAGGCGACTTGCCCTGGTTGAGGGCCTCCGCGCTGTTCGCGTTGAGTCCCGCGGCGGCCTCCTGCCCCTCCAGCATCGTCGAGATGCTGATGCGCTGTTCGTCCTTCGGCACGTCCCAGGTTCGCTTACAGGCGACGACGCAGCCGCCGCAGTCGATGCAGGCCTCCACGTCGGGGAAGATGCGGGTGCCCTCGCCGACGCTCATCACGCCCTGGCCCATCACCTGGTCTGAATGTGACATATGTGTTCACCTCATTGGACCGTGTGGCTGTCGCGGACGTCGAAGTCCTTCTGCTGGCCGTATCCCTGACGGTCCTGCGGGAAGTCGATATCGGCGTCCATGTTCAGTTCATCGAGCAGGGACGGTGTCGCCGGCTGGACCTTCACCATCGCGGCCTTCGTCTCCTGCATCTGGGTCTCCACGTCGTAGCCACGCGAGGTGATGCTGTTCACGCTATCACCGATCGCGATGGGTTCGTGGCCGTCGGGGTACTCGTCCTCCAGGCTGTTCCCCTGGAAGACGCCACCCCAGTGGAACGGCAGGAACACCTCCTCGGGGCTCGGGCGGTCCGTCACCCGGGCTTTCACCAGCACGGACCCACGGTCGGTGGTCGACACGACCACCATGTCGCCGCCGTCGACGCCGAGTTCTTCTGCCATCTCGGGGTTGATCTCGGCGTACATGTGGGGCTGGAGGTCGGCCAGGAACGTGTTGGAGCGTGACTCCGCCCCGCCGCCCTGATGTTCGACCTGCCGGCCGGTGGTCATGATGGTGTTCATGCCCTGTTCGCTTGCGGCGGCAGTCGCCCGCTCCTGCTCGATGGCGTTGTTCTGGTCGAGCCGGTAGAAGTTCAGCTGCTGGCCGTTCGCCGGCCACTCCTCGACGAGGTCCGGTCGCGGACTCTCGATTGGTTCCCGATGGACCGGGACGGTGTCGAGGAAGTTCCACACGACCGCGCGTGCACGCCCGCGACCGGTCGGTGGGTCGGGCTGTTTGTAGTCGTACTGCTCCCAGAAGTCCAGGTCGTAGTCCGCGCCCTGCTGTTCGTTCAGTGCGACCGCCGTGTCGTACACGGATTTGGTCGGGTCGAGCGCGTACTCGAAGGGGAGTGGGAGCGCGTCCGAGTTCTCGGGGTCGTCCGGCATCGTCGTCTTCCACCCGGGATACTCGGGGACGCCCTGGATGGTCTGCCCGTCGGCCCACGACGGCTGGTAGCTGTCCCGGACGAGACTCAAGCCCGCCTCGCCCTGCTGGGCGACGGTCTCCTGGAGCGGATACGGGGCATCCGTGGGCATGTCCGCCCACTCCGACTCGGTCGGGGCCTGAACACCCCACCGAGTGCGGAAGTCCTGGCCGCCCTCGTTCGGGTCCAGGTCGTCCCGCCAGATGATGGGGGTCCCGGGGTGGCCCTCACCCCAGCACGGCCAGGGCAGCATCCAGTAGTCACCGGACACCGGGAGGCCGGGGTCGTCGGCTCGCAGGTCCTCCGAGGAGAACGCGTAGTCGTACTCGAGATGTTGCTGAAGTCTCTCCGGGTCCTGGCGGTACCCGATGGTCATCGTGCCGAGATTTATCTCTCGGAGACACTCCTCGTAGGTCGACTTCCCGTTGTACATGCCGGGGCCGCTGCCCCAGTCGAAGTGCTCGCCGAAGCCGAGTCGGTCGGCGAGCTCCTGCATGATCTGCATGTCCGGCCGGGTGCCGTGGGATGGCGGTCGGACGGGCTCCGACCACTGGACGGAGCGATGCGAGTTCGTGACCGAGCGGTGGTGCTCGTACTGGCTCGCACACGGCAGGACGATGATGTCGTCGTCGCGGTCGGCGAGGACGCTCGCCATGCTCGGGAAGAGGTCGACGATGACGAGGAGGTCGAGGTTCTCCATCGCGTCCTTCATCTTCCGCATCTCGCTGATCGAGTTCGTGGAGTGCCCCCAGAAGAACGCGATCTTCACCTCGTCTGGCTGGTAGATGGGGGTCTCGTGGAGGCGTTCCTCCTTCGGGAGTGCAGCCTCGAACCAGCGGGCGACCGTCAGCCCGTTCTGGAACATCATCGAGTTCTCCGCGGGGAACGCGGTGTCGATGGCGCCGATGTCGTCCTCCCGGTACGTCTGCCGGACGTACTTGTCCGGGGGCATCAGCTCGAACTTGCTGTAGAGGTCCTCGAAGCTCGTCGAGCCGCTGGTGTAGGGACTGGTATCCCACACGTCCGCCCACCACGACCACCCGCCGGGGGAGAGCGGGTAGTAGCCGGGGAGGATGTGGCTCGCGACCGCGAGGTCGGTCGCGCCCTGGACGTTGGAGTGGCCCCGCATGACCTGGAGGCCACCACCCGAGCGGGCGGCGCTCCCGGCCGCGAGCGACGCGAGCGCGTACGAGCGGATGTTCTGGGTGCCGTTGTTGTGCTGGGTGCCGCCCATCGCCCACTCGATCTGGACGTTTGGTTTGTTCTCGATGATGAGGTCGCCGATCGCCCGGATGTCCGCTTCGGAGACCCAGGTGATGTCGGCGACCGTCTCGAGGTCGTACTGGTCGAGTTCGGCCTCGACGTCCGGCCAGCCCATGACGCGCTCGTCGAGCATGTTCTGGCCGGTGTCGTCGCTACCACCCATCGCGAGTTCGCCCTGGTCGCGGAGGTACCGGATGATACCCATCATCAGGGCGACGTCGGTCCCGGGCCGCATCCGGAAGAAGTGGTCGGCGTGGGCGGACGTCTTCGTGTACCGTGGGTCGATGGAAACCACGGTGCCGCCCCGTTTCTGGCCCTCGAGGATGTGCTGCATCGCGATCGGGTGGGCTTCGGCGGGGTTCTGGCCGATGATGAGGTTGAGGTCGAAGTTCCGGTAATCGTTGATGGTGTTGGTCATCGCCCCGTACCCCCACGTGTTCGCGAGACCCGAGACGGTCGTCGAGTGGCAGATTCGCGCCTGATGGTCGATGTTGTTGGTGCCCATGAACGCCGCCAGTTTGCGGCTGGCGTACGCCTCCTCGTTGGCGTGGTGGGCGCTGCCGAGGAACATCACGCTCTCCCGGCTGTGTTCCTCCCAGACGCGCTCGAGCTCCGAGACGATCTGGTCGTAGGCATTGTCCCACGAGACCTTCTTCCAGTCGCCGTCCACCTTCTGGATCGGGTGTTTCAGGCGTCGCTCCGAGTGCTCGCTCCCGTAGATCGCGGCGCCCTTCGAACAGAGTGACCCGTTATTGATCGGGTTCTCGTGCCAGGGCTCCTGCCCGACGAACGCGTTGCCCTTCCGTTCGCCGCGGAACCCACAGCCGACGGCGCAGAAGTTACAGATGGTCTTCGTCAGTTCTCCCTCGGTATCCGTGCCGTCGACCTCGCCGTCCTCCTGGGCGAGCGCCTGCCCAACGCCCCCGCCGCCAAGTGCGACCGCGCCCGCGAGCGCACTGGCCTTCATGAAGGAACGCCGGTCGAGGTCGAGTGAGACCGGTTCGGTGCTCATGTCCCGAACCCGCCCCCGGTGTGCCAGGCGGTGGTCATGCTAACGAACACTAAGGGGTATGTTAGCATACCATATTAACATAAGGGCCGATACGAGTAAGTTACTGAGATTCTCGCCCGGAAGTAGCCCAAGAAGCACCAGCGCCAGCCAGTGGGTGAGCCGCACCACCAATCCTATCACGAACGTGCCACAAATGTTTGGTAGATAGCCACAAACACTATTGTGGTGGTCACGGTGACACGGAACGATGAAGACGGGCGTATTCGCCTGCGCGTGTGGCGGGACCTGTGACATCGACCTCGAAACCCTGCGGGAGGGCGTCAGGGACGTCGAGGTCGTTGCCAGCTCCGAACTCCTCTGTGGCGACGGCCTGGAGTCGATGGCCGGGCTCATCGACGAGTACGACCTCGACCAGCTGGTCGTCACCGCGGAGGCCGATAGCTGCAAGGACCGCATCAGGACCGTCGCGACCGACGAGGGTCTCCACCCCGACGCCACCGCGTTCGTCGACCACCGCACGTCGGCCGCCTGGGTCCACGAGTCTGATGCAGCGACCGACAAGGTCGCACGGATGCTCAACGCGACCACCGCTGGACTCGACGCGGAACCGGTCTCCCGGACCGTGTCGCGGGACGCGGGCCGACGTGTCGCCGTCGTCGGCGACCCGGAGACTGCACGGGCGCTCGCTGACACCGCGGACGTCACCCTCATCGCGGATGGGATGGACCTCTCGGGCGAGAACGGCATCAGCAACGTCGACGTTGAACGCGGACAGGTCGTCGACGTCGACGGCGCGTACGGCGAGTTCGAGGTGACCCTCGAAGCACGAGTCACCGAGGACTGCATCGACTGCATGGAGTGCGTCGAGGCCGGCCCAGACGGGTACGTCACCGCCGAACCCGTCGACGTCCACGAGATGGCGCCAGAGGGCGACTGGGTGGATGTCTGTCCGACCGACGCCATCGACCTCGACGGCGTCACCCGCACCATCGAATTCGACCAGGTCGTCCACCCATCGGGCACACCGGACACGCGTGCCGGACGGCTCGGCTACTACACGGGCCCCGTGGACAGTTCGACCGTCGCGGGCGTCGAATCGCTCCTCGACGGTGTCGAGAAGCCCGCGTTCCTCGACCTCGACATGGACGTCTGTGCCGCCGGGGCGTCGAGCCAGCAGGGGTGCACGAAGTGCTCCGATGCCTGTCCACACGGCGCGGTCGACCGGCCGTCCATCGACGCTGTCGAGTTCGACCCGGTCGCCTGCCAGGACTGTGGCGCCTGCACAAGCGCGTGCCCGACCGGTGCCACGATGCTCCGCGAGCCGTCGAACGAACGGCTCGCCCGGGAGGTCGAAGCGCTGCTCACGGCCGAGTCGGACGGCGGCTGGCTCCCCTGGAGCGGCAGCGACGGGATCGAGACGCCAGTCATCGCGTTCACGTGCTCGGAGCGTGCAGCCGACCGCCTCCGTGAGTACGGGAAACGCGCCGCCAGCGGCGACGACATCTCGTACCCGCCGGTCCTTCCGGTCCGCGTGAACTGCACCGACACAGTCGGTGAACCCCACGTCATGCACGCGCTTGCGGCCGGTGCGGACGGTGTCGCCATCCTCGGCTGCGGCGACGCCTGTCTGCACTCCGGCCCGGACCCGAAGCAGGCCCTCGTCGAACGCTGTACCCAGGCAAGCCGAGACCTCGGCCTCGGCGACCGCGTGACCTTCCTCGCACCGGGCACCGACCCCGACGCGTTCACGAGCGACCTCGAATCGTTCGTCGACGAACTCGACGCATCCCCCATTCCGACCGGCGAGCACGTCGCCACCGGACGCATCGACGGGATGCCGAGCGGCGACTCCTCCCGGGCGCTGGCCGACGGCGGTCGCCCGAACCCGGACTTCGACGGGCACGGCTGGACGCTCGAATCCGTCCGCGCGATCACCAGCCACGTCGACACCGAGCGCGACGTCATCCGTGGACTCCCCGACTTCGGCGTGATGACCGTGAACGACGCCTGCACCCTCACACCCACCTGCACCAATCTCTGCCCGACGGACGCCATCCGCCGGAGCGGCGACGGTGAACTCGAGTTCAACCACGAGCGCTGCGTGAACTGCGGCGTCTGCGAGGAGGGCTGTCCCGAGACCGCGATCACGATGGAGACCGGCCTCGACCTTGCTATGCTCCCCGAATCCAACGACGGTGACGCCTGGACGACGGTCCACGAGGGCGAACTCCTCGAATGTGCGCGCTGCGGGAAACCGTTCACGAGCGTCGGGTCGGCCGAGAAGGTCAAATCGGAGGTCGGTGACGTCGTCGAGGGAATCGCCCCAGAGGGGGACGAGAGTATCTTCGACTACTGTAGCGACTGCCGCACCCGCCTCATGTTCGGGGGTGACGTCGGCCGATGAACCCCGAGGACCTCCACGACGCCCGCCTCGAACTCGTCGACTTCCTCGTCGAGGTGTTCTGGGACGTCCCAAGCGAGGACTTCATCGACCGGCTCCGCGGCGACGACATCAGCCTCCCGGACGAACCCGTCAACGACCGGATGGACGAGGGCTTCGAACTCCTGCGGGCGTGGCGCGAGGACGTCCAGGACCGACCGCTCGACGAGCTCCAGGACGACCTCGAGACCGAATATACGGACCTCTTCGTCGGCCCCCGGCCGCCCGTGCTCCCACACGAGACGAACTACCGCGACGACACCGAGTTCATCGGGACCGGACTCGCGGAGGTCGAGGCAGCCTATTCGGCGGCTGGCTGGTCACCCACGGAGGAGTACCCCGAGGAGAACGACTTCATCGCGGTCGAACTCGCGTTCCTCCGCGCCCTCATCGACTGGCAAGCCCAGGGCCGCGAGGAAGCATTCGGCTACGAGCGCGTCTTCCTCGACGAACACCTCTCGACGTGGGTCGACCCCTTCGTCGCGGATCTCCGCCGGGAAGCTGACCCCGGCCTCTTCCTCGTCGCCGGACTCGTGTTCGCCGGCCTCGTCGAATTCGAGGACGAACTCGTCGCGCAGCTCGTCTCGGGCTGACCGCGCACAGTCCCCCTACACCACCCCGAGCACCACGGCTCATGGACGCCGTTCTGGATGGGAAGCGGTTCAAGAAGTCGGTCGTGGCCGCCGGTCGTTGCGGACGTAGATTACTCGTCGTCGAGGTCGAACTCGATGTCGCCGTCGACCTCGCCGTCGTTGATCTCGGTCGGCCAGACGCCGTGGTCCCAGACCTCGTAGCCGTTGTACGTGTGTGTAGCGCCCTTCGGACGCCAGCCACTGTCACGGTGTGACATGGATTTGGGTTGAACGGTGGTGCACTTAGGTGTTGCTGCGGGTGCCCGAACTAGTCGTCGGGCGGGGCGGCGTTCGGTGGGCGTTCGGTGTCGTCGTCGAGAAATGCCCGCGCGAAGAGGTCCACGTAGAGCTTCAAGAGTTCGGACTCCGCGAGGCCGGTCTCCTCGGCCCTCGATTCGAGGAAGGCCGAGAGGTCGGCGGTCGGGTGGTGGGTGATGGTGCGACCGTCGACCTCGAACTCGACCTCGTGGCTCTCGGAGACGAGGTGCTCGATCTCGAGGAGCGACTGTTCGGCCTTGATCTCGAGGGCGTCTTCCTCGTCCATCAGCTGGCGTTCCGCCCAGTCCTCGGCTGCCTGTGCGAAGCGTTCGTCGACGTCGAAGGTGAGGCTCAAAACGACACCCCCGATTCGTCGACGAACGCCAGCGTCCACGCCGTCTGCGAGTCACAGCTCGGGCAGTGCTGGTAGAGCGACGAGCGCTCGTGCTCACCGATCGACGCCAGCTGCCCGCAGTCGCTGCATTCGAAGTACGGCATCACTCGGTGGGCGGCCACTGGTTCGGGCCGGGCGTGGTTTCGCCGAGTTCGCCGCCGAGCACGAACACGAAGCCGAGCGTGATCGTCAACACGACGAGGCCGACGACGCCCGCGATGGCGCCCTCCCCGGTCGGGCCGAGATTGGCGAGTTCGATAGCCTCGTAGATCCGGGCCCAGCTGGACAGCAGCCAGAGGGCCGCGACAGCCGCGGCGAGCGTCACGACGGGGGCCTGACGAAGCGCGGTTTGTATGCTCATTGGTAGCTCATGTCACGCTACGTCGGCCCGCGGAATAAAGGTACGGACCCGACCTCAGTCGTCGACGAGTGCCCAGTCGGCTTCACCGGCCGCGGTTCCGAGGGGAACGAACTCCCAGCCAGCCGCGTCCGCGATGTGTTCATCCTCACCATCGATGCCGACGACGACCATCCGATCGGCGAAGAACATCGAATGCGGCCCGATCTCCGCGAGGCGTTCCCCGGGCCCGGTGCCGGTCCCGTTGAAGAAGTCGACGTCGAGACCGTGGTCCCGCTGGAACTTGTTGAGGACGTGCGCGTCCACGTCGCCCACGATACCGATCCAGTCCGTCCACCGGCCCGCGTCGGCCAGCACGGCCACCGGGTTGGCGACGCGCTGGATGGCCTCGAACGTGAACGCCATCGTCATGTCGTCCGCACCCCCGCCGTGCGGACCGGACGCCGCCTGGTCGCCGGCAGATTCACCCTCCGCACCATTCGACTCCATTCCGCCACCACCGCCACTGTCGCTGTTCGACCGGGTGTTCGTCCCTGTGCCACCACCGGAGCCGCCGCGCTCGACGGGGATACCGGCGGGCTTGCCCTTGTCCGGATGCGGCACGTGGGGGATCGAGCGAGCACCTCGCTCGGACGATTCGTCGGTTGTGTCGGCATCCTTGGCAGCCGACGAGTCAGCCGTCTCGCCAGCAGTCGGGTTCGGGGGCTGGCCGTCGGTCGTCGAATCCGCCGGACTGGCGGAGCGGCTGTCCGTGCCGTCGTCCGTCGGAGGCGTTGCGTCAGCTGGTGCTGCTCCGTCGTCCCGCCAGATCCAGTCGTCGGGGTGCCCGTCCTGTTCCTGCGCCTCGGTCGTGTCGTCGATTCGTTCGTCGAGGTCGATTCGGTCGGTCATGGTGGTCAGTCGGTTGCCTCCGTCTCCCCCGTCTCGTCGCCGGGTTCAGTCGGCGTCGATGCGACCGGCGTCTGGTGGTCGACCGTGTCGAGGAGGTCGAGGCGGCGAAGTGCGTCAATCGTCGGAATCCCCCGGGTATTCCAGCCACGCGCCGCGTAGTAGGCGTCGAGCATCGCCTCGAACCGGTCCCGGGAGATGGCGTCGTCAACGTCGATGGCCGGTGGGAGTGCGTCGTCCGCCCGGTCGAAGCCCTCGCGGACGTTGAACAGGCGGACGAGCGTCCAGATCCGCTCTCCCGTAGCGTCGAGGTCATCGTATGGGGCGCCGACTGCGTCGAGCCAGGACGCCGTGTCGACGGCCTCTCCGACGTGGTCGTCGGCGACGAGACTCCAGCGGACGCATCGCGCGTCCTGTGCCTCGAGCACCGCGTCAGCGACCGTTCCCGGCGTCCAGTCGTCCTCGAAGACGGTGCGTTCGACCGGTCGCGCGCGGCGGTGACAGGCGCCCCGGTCGCTCGTCGCGTACGCGAGCGCCATGCTGTCCGCACCCCGTGGGTCGTATGCGGGGAGCGCCATGTCCTTCACCGTCGGAATACGTGAATTCGCGTCGAGGTGGTCGGCTGCTCGTTCGACGCCGTCCGCGAGCAGCTCACCGAGCCGAGTCTCCCGGGTTGCGATCTCGTCGAGGAGCTGTCGTGCGATCTCCGGGTCGCCGAATGCGAGGTCGCGGTCGAGTCGGTCCGTCTGGGCGACGCGGATGGCGAGCGCGATCGCGTTGCCGCCGCTGATGAGGTCGAGGCCGAGACGGTTGCAGCGTTCGCCGAGTTCGGCGACGGCGTCGAAATCGTCGAGCGCGAGTCCGGCGCCGAGCGTCATCGCGGTCGCACCACGGGGCACCGAGTCACCCTCGTCGGTCTCAACCCGGAACCCGCCCGGAATCGCGCCGTCGTGTTCGCGTTCCCGGGCGTTCGCCTGGACGGCCTCGATGCCGATGTTATCGACGTCGGCCACGCCCGCGTCCAGCCAGCCCCGTCCAGGGAGCACACCCGTCTCGGCGGCGAAATCCACGGTTTCGACGGTCTCGCTGACGGTGTGCCAGCGGCCGGTGTCGCCGGCGGTGAACGCGTCGGCGTCACGCTCTCTGAGTTCGGCGAGCTCGCCGTCCGGCTCGGGTGGCGAGCCGCGGGCGACGACTGCCTTCAGGTGCTTCGACCCGAGGACGGCGCCAGCACCGCCGCGTCCGGCGTGATGCTCGGCGCGGTCGGTAGCGATAGTCGCGTACGCGACCTCGTGTTCGCCGGCGGGGCCGATGCAGGCGACGGCGCCGTCGTACGCGTCGCTCGTCTCGACCGCGTCCAGTCCCCAGGTGTCCGCCGGCTCGATCCGGGCGTCGCCGTCCTCGACGACGAGCGCGACGGGTTCATCGGCGCGGCCCGTAACGAGAACGCCCAGACAGCCGGGGAGGCTGCCGGCGAGTCGCCCGGGGAATGCGCCGCCGCTGTAGGAGTCGAGGAACGTGCCCGTGAGTGGGGAGCGCGTGATGGCGGCGTAGCGCTGTTCGCCCGGGAGGTAGCCGGTGAGCGGTCCGAGCATGAACGCGATGACGTTCTCGGGGCCGAGTGGGTCGGTGCCCGGGTCGAGTTCGTCGTAGAGGTAGCGGGCGCCGAGGCCCTTCCCGCCGAGGAATCGTCGCCGCCACTCCGCCGGGACCGGTTCGTCCCGGACGGTCCCCGCCGTGAGGTCGACGCGGAGGATGCTGGTCCGTGGACGGACGCCCATTTCCTGCCGAAAGACGAAGCGCGAATGCAAAAGGATTACCCCCGCGGGAGTCAGTGGCATGGGTGGCTGCCGATGGCTTCAACACGCGCCGTATCCAACGTCTTCCTCTATGCGCTCCGGAGTCGTGCTCGCTGGCGGTCGCTCGAGTCGGTTCGGTGACGCCGACAAAGCGGTCGAGCCGCTGGCGGGCATCCCCATGGTTCGCCGGGTGGCCGAACGGGTCGCGGCCGTGACCGACGAGGTCGTCGTGAACTGCCGGGACGACCAGGCGGACGCGATTCGGGTCGCCCTGGATGGGGTCGGTTCCGCCACGACAATCGCCGTCGATCCTGTCCCCGACGAAGGCCCGCTCGCCGGTATCCGGAACGGCCTGACCGGGGCCGATGGCGAGTACGCCGCGGTCGTCGCGTGCGACATGCCGTTCGTCGACCCGGACTTCCTCGCGTACCTGTTCGAGCGCGCGGACGAGTCGGACGGTGCGGTCCCCCGACCGGACGAGTACTTCGAGGTCACGCAGGCCGTCTACCGGACCGACGCGATGCTGGCTGCCTGCGAAGCAACACTCGATGCGGGCGAGCAGAAACCGCTCGACGCGGTCACCAGGCTCGACGTCGTGGTCGTCGACGGACCGGAGGTGGCGACGCACGCGGACCCGACGACGTTCCGGAACGTGAACACGCGCGAGGAGTTCGATGCGGTCGCCGACTGGTTACGTGAGCACGGCGACGACCGGGTCGTCGGCGACGAGGCAGGTCAGGACGACCCGGTCGATTCGGTCTGAGCGTTCCAGGAGGTCGCGGGCGATCTCTCGACCCGTCGTCTCGTCCGCCGGGTCGTCGACCATGTTGAGGACGGGCACGACGCGTGCAGTTGGTGGTGCGTCCTTCAGCCCGCCGGCCGGGTGGGCGAGCACGGTTGCGACATCCGACGTCGTGAGGGAGTCCCCCACGGCCGTGGGGTCGTCGACTCCCGTTCGTTCGAGGAGTGCGGCGACGCGGTCCGGTCGGTGGACGAGCGCGTCGTCGAGGGGGTTCCCGACGACCTGGACGCTCGCGATGGGCGTGAGGACGTCCGTCGAGTCGGGGACGACCGGTTCGTCGTCGTTCGGTGCTTTGAATCGGCGCATGCGCGCGCCGTCGGCCTTGACGAGCGTTCGGCCAGGTGCGGCGTCGGCGATGTCGTCGACAGTCTCGGGTGGGTAGCCGACGTACCGGTCCGGTGGTGCTCGCGCCGGGACCACGCCGACGACGGTGTCCGTGGCAGCGGTGACTGCGTCGGTCGGGGTGTCGGTGACGTGGAGGACGTCGACGACGTCGTCGAACTCCGGGATGTGGACCGTCGAGGTGACGACGGCGCTGTCGCTACGCGTTGCGAGCGCATACAGGAGGGATTTCTTCCCGCCGGCACCGACGGCAGCGACGGTGTCGGTGGGGCCGATGTCCAGTGCGTCGTCGAGGCGGTCCATCTAGTCTGCGTACGCTGACTCCTCCACGCGGTCCTCGATGATCGGTTCGCTGTACTGGTTCTCCCAGGACCGACGCGCCTCGAGTTCGCGCTGCCCGCGGTCGGTGAGCTGGTAGATGTTCGTTCGTTCGTCGCGTTGCCCTTTCTCGACCAGCCCCTTGTCGACCAGGGTGTCGAGATTGGGGTAGAGTCGACCGTGGTTGATGGGGGACTCGTAGTAGTCCTCGAGTTCGTCCTTGATGTCCAGACCGTTCGGTTCGTCCATACCAGCGGTGACGACGAGGAGGTCGCGCTGGAAGCCAGTGAGGTCGTCCATCGGTCTGTTTTCAACAACTCTCGTATCTGTAATAAGTCCAGTGGCCACCGGGAATCGGTGAGTGCGTCCCCACCCAGTTTACGGTGAACGGGGGACGGGGTCCGCCGTCAGACGCCGGGGGCTTCGGGGTGCGTTTCGAGGTACTCCTCGCCCCGGTCGGTGATGCGGTAGACGACTTCCTCGCTGACGGCCTCGATGAGGCCGTGTTCTTCGAGCACCGCACAGCGCCGCTCGACGTAGGGTGTGTGGATCCCGAGGCGACTCGCGATGAGCGCCGGATAGTCGGTGTGGCAGCCGTGTAGTCGCTCGAGTATCTGGCGGTCCGCGGGACGTACCCACGTCGTGGGGTGGTGCTCGGCGTCGCTCATCCAACCACTAGTGCGGCATGCTACCATATAACAGTATCCCCGGGTTCATCCCCCGATAAACAGCACCCCAACACTCTACTCCCGCGTCGGCGTGGACGTGCGGGTACGTCGGGCACTGCGGACGTATCCCTGCGCGTAGGCGCCGACGAACATGCCGCCGATGCCCCAGAGGATGGGGAGGTTACCCACGCCGACACTGGCGTACGCGGCGCCGGGGCAGATTCCGGAGAGTCCCCAGCCGACGCCGAAGATCGCGCCCCCGAACAGGACGTTCCGGTCCATCGACTTCAGCCGACGACCGTATCTCCGGCCCGTGAGGGGCGCGCTACGCCCGGAGCGCGTTCCGAGTGTGAACACGAGCGCGGTCACCGCTGCAGCCCCACCCATGACGAAGAGGAGGCCGAGATCCTGGAGCTGGAGGAAGTCGAGGACGACCTCGGGACGGTGCATGTTGGAGAGCGCGAGACCGAACCCGAAGAGGAGGCCGCCGACCAGGACGACTGCGTTGAACGCGCCGCCCTGCTCGCCCGAACGAGACTGAGCCGTCATGGGCTCACCCCAAGCGCCTGCACGAGGTTCGCGACGCCGATGGCCAGCAGGAGGAAGGTCGCGACGTTCGCGAACGACGTCGTCGACAGCGAGCCGACGCCACAGACCCCGTGGCCGGACGTGCAGCCCTTCCCGAGTCGGGTGCCGATACCGACCAGGATGCCGCCGAGGGCGAGCCGCCACGGCTGGACCTGGGTGGTCCAGACGCCGTCGCCGATGGTGAATGCGTAGATGGCCGCGCCGCCGGCGATGCCGAACGTGAAGACGAGTCGCCAGTCCCGGGTCGCGAGGAACCGCGACGCTTGGAAGCGCTCGAGCCGTGAGACGTAGGACAGTGTCGATTCGAGGAAGGTGCTCGCGCCGACGATGTGGCCGGTACCGAGGTAGATGACGCTCACGCCGAGGCCGATGCAGACGCCCCCAAGGGCGTACGCGAGGACGCCGTTCGGGAAGAGCGAATCCAGGGCACCGGCGGCCAGTGCGAACCCGACCACCCCCGCCGTCATCTCGACCACCACGCGTACGCGCGACTCGCAATCATGGCGTCCGTACCCGGTCAGGTCGCAAAAGGGTTCGTTACCATACGCCTATTGCCGGGTTCAGCGCCGGCGTGGAGCGACGACCGGGCCAGGAAAACAACCAGACGGCGACCCGATCGTGACGACAGTGTGCGTGTTATGGTAGGGTATCGGCCAATATCCCTTTTATTTGCACGTTCGGAGTCTGAAATACGGATGCACGAACCAGGTAGTAGCAACACGTGGACGGGGTCAATCGAGGCGGTCACGCTGGCGCTGCTGGTTACGGCATCGGCGAGCGTCGGCGTGATCGGGTTCGCCGGGCTGGCGAGTGCGAGTCTCAGTCAGGCGTCGGCCACCGACGTCGGGACGGGCCTGGATTCGACGACCCAGCGGGTCACGGTCACCGGACAGGTGACCGGAACTGACGCCGAGGTCGACTACTACACGGTCTCAGTGGCCGACCTCGTGAAGAACGGCGCGTCGGTGGAGCGCGTCTCCTTCTCGGACACCCAGAGCGATGGCGATCGACTCGCCGAGGGGACGTCTGTCCAGTACAACGCGAGTACGAAGCAGGTCGCCCTCCACGTCGGTGAGGGGAAGAACGATAGCGACAACAAGGTGACCTTCGCGGTGGATATCACGTTGGACACGCAGGGCACCACGCCCCAGCGGCAGGCGAAGTACAACGTCTACCAGTACGACAAGCCCGGCTCCGAGCGCGGGCCGAGCACGCAGGGCGCCCAGTTCGAGATCTATGGCGGCACCGACGCGACCGCAAACACCACCTCCAGCAGCGCTGGCGCGTCCCCGGTCCAGCACGAGCTGCAGTTCACCATGGTCGGGGACATGGCGCCCCAGACGGTGACCATCACCACCCCGGGTGCGGACTACAGCAGCGTCAGCGCGAACGCCATCCAGCAGTTCAGCGTCGGGAGCACCGAGGTCACCGGCCAGATCGCGTCGGTGTCCGGGAGTGGCGACACGCTCACCATCTCCCTCAGCAGCGACCAGGTCTTCGAGAACGCTGATACGGTGACCCTCGTCATCGGGAACGCCGCCAACCCGTCCTCGGACTCGACGATGCACGCCGAATTTGTGAACGCCCAGGAGGGCGAACGCTTCGAGGTCGACGCCCCGCTCAGCCTCTCCGGCAGCATTGGCGGCGACAGCAACACCGGCGGCAGCAGCGGCGACGACAGCAGCTCCGGTACCGCCGGTGGCAGCTCCGATGACAGCGGCGGCGCCGGAACCGGCAGTAGCGGCGGCAGCTCCGGTGGTTCCAGTGGTGGAAGCGGCGGCTCCGGTGGCGCCAGCACCGGTGGCGGTGGTGGCGGCGGTGGCGGTGGCGATAGTAGTTTCAGCGGCGGTGCCGACACCGGCGGTTCGGACGACGACGATTCGAGCTCGAACCAGGCGCAGGACACCACCACGACGACCACCACGACCACGAGCACGACCCAGGACAGCGACGTGAGCTTCGAGGACACCGACGACTCGGATAGTTCGGCTGCGACGACCACGACGACCACGACGACTCCGGCCGATTCGCCGGGCTTCGGAGCGGTCGCCGCCGTGGTCGCACTCGGCGCGGCCCTCCTCCTGGTCCGCCGACGGCCCTGACCCCTCGAACTGCTTCGGCCCGCACTGACCTCCTGAACGCGTCTCGACTCGGTCGACCGACGCCTGTTCTCTCGTGACTCCGAATCGCCGGCAGCCGGCCACGGGTTCCGAAAGTGTTGACCGGAAGCCGGGTGAATCGATGCCGTGACCCGGCGTCGCGTCTTCACGTCGCTCTGCGCGCTCGTGTTCCTCGTGAACTTCGGGCGGGTGGCGTTCGCGGCACTCTTGAAGCCGTTACAGGAGGCGTTCCTCGTCAGTCCCGCGACGATGGGGGTCGTCGCGACGCTGGTCTGGATCGGCACGGGGCTCCCAAGGATCCCGACTGGCTACCTTCTCACCCGCATCCCTCGGCGTCGGATGCTCCTCGGCGCGGGCGGACTCGTCGTGATGGCCGCGGTGTTGACCGCGGTGGCGACGAACGTCCCGATGCTCATGGCGGGGGCGCTCGCCGTCGGTGTCGGGAGTGGCGTCTACTTCACGAGCGCGGCGCCAACGATCAGCGAACTCTATCCGGAGCGGATGGGGAGCGCGCTGGGGTTCCACGGGATGGCGAGCCAGACGGCTGCGGTGGCGGCCCCGTCGGTCGCGCTCGCCTTCCTGGCCCTCGCAGACTGGCGCGCACTCTTCCTGGTGCTCGCCGCGTTCGCAGCCGGGGCGACAGTGTTGTTCGCGTGGGCGAGCAGCGAGCTGACGTTCCCCTCCGAGGAAGCCGCGGACCGGGATTTCGGTGCTGCCATCCGCCAGGCCTGGCCGATCATCGTCGCTGGTATCGCGATCGTCGGCATCCCGGGGTTCGTGTGGAACGGCCTGTTCAACTTCTACGTCTCCTACCTCACGGCGACGAAACCCGTGACCGAGGGGACGGCGCAGTTCCTGCTGACGGTCGTGTTCGCCGCGGGCGTCCCGGCGTTCTGGGGTGCCGGACGGCTCGCCGACCGGTTCCCGGGCGCGACGCTGCCCTTCGGCATCGTTGCGGGATTCGCGACGGGCGTCGTCGGCCTCACCATCGCCGGAGACCTCGTGGGCCTCGTCCTCGCGACCATCCTCGTCGGGGTAACGATCCACAGCCTCTTCCCGGCCATCGACGCCTACGTCCTCAGCGCGCTCCCGAACGAGCACCGCGGGAGTGCGTACAGCGTCTTCACGGGCGTCTCGCTGCTCTTCGAGGCGAACGGGAGTGCCACCCTCGGTGCGCTCCTCGCGGTCGGGCTCGACTACGACGAAATCCTCGTCGGCGGCGCGCTGGTGCTGTTTGCACTGCTCGCGGTGCTGCTGGGGATACGACGTCTCGGGCGGCTTCCCGGGGCAGCCTGACTGGCATCCGCTGGACCCAGGCCGCCTATTGTGGTAACTGCTAGCATAACGTGACGTAACAGCAACTCGCGGTGCGGCCGATGTTTTAACAGTGTTCCCGATGAAAATTACTTGTAGGCACGACCGCCGCCCACTCATACCACTATAAAGTAGTGGCGGTGAGTTTAAATGCGGCGAAACAAAACACTAAAACAGTACCGGTATCGACCGGCGCGCCCTCCACGTTGGTCACGCCGCTGACGGGGGCGTTCACCGCGTCGGTGTGATACCTGTGCCCACACACCACGGATAGACACACCATGACCGACACCCTCGAACGACTCAACGAACGCTACAAGGAATCAGTGCCCGCGGACCTCCGGGATACCCACGACTTCCAGTGGTACCTCGACCTCCTCACCGAGGACCCGAAGGTCGCCCGGAACGCCCACCAGCGGCTCGCGGACATGTTCGACCACTACGGCACGTCCACCGACGACCGTGGCATGGTCGAGTACACGTTCGCCGCCGAAGACCCGCTTGGCGACGGCGCGAACACGTTCTTCGGCCGCGAGGTCCACCAGGCCATCCACGAGTTCGTCAACAAGATCAAGAGCGGCGCCCGCGGTCTCGGGCCCGAGAAACGCATCGTCCTCCTGCTCGGCCCCGTCGGTAGCGGGAAATCCGACGTCGACCGCCAGATCCGACGGTACTTCGAGGAGTACACCGCCCGCCCCGAGGGCCGGATGTACACCTTCGAATGGACGAACCTCTGTCGCGTCATCGACGACCAGGACCCCGCCGACGACCGCGTCCGGTCACCGATGAACCAGGACCCGCTCGTCCTGCTCCCCCAGGAACAGCGCCAGGACGTCCTCGACGACCTGAACGAGGACCTCGACGCACCCTACACGCTCCGGAACGCCCAGTCGCTCGACCCGGAGAGCGAGTTCTACATGGACAGCCTCCTCGAGCACTACGACGACGACCTCGCGACCGTCCTCGAGAACCACGTCGAGATCACGCGACTCGTCGCCAGCGAGAACCGGAGAGAGTGCATCGAGACCTTCGAGCCGAAGGACAAGAAGAACCAGGACGAGACCGAGCTCACGGGCGACGTCAACTACTCGAAGCTCGCGGTGTACGGCGAGAGCGACCCGCGGGCGTTCGACTACTCGGGCGCGTTCTGTAACGCCAACCGGGGGCTGTTCTCGGGCGAAGAGCTACTGAAGCTCCAGCGCGAGTTCCTCTATGACTTCCTGCACGCCACCCAGGAGCAGACGATCAAGCCAAAGAGCAATCCGCGGATCGACATCGACCAGGTCATCGTCGGACGGACGAACATGCCCGAATACCGGGATAAGAAGTCCGACGACAAGATGGAGGCGTTCAACGACCGGACGAAGCGGGTCGACTTCCCGTACGTCCTGGAATACGAATCCGAGGCCGAGATCTACGAGAAACTCCTGAACAACGCAGACGTGCCGGACATGCACGTCGAACCCCACACGCTCCAGATGGCCGGCCTGTTCGGCGTCCTCACCCGACTCCACGAGCCGGACAACCAGAGCGTCGACCTCGTCGGGAAGGCGAAGGCATACAATGGCGAGACGGAGGAGACCGACGACATCGACGTGAAGAAGCTCCGCGAGGAGGCGAAGGAATCGGCAGACGAAGCCGAGGGAATGCACGGCGTGAGTCCCCGGTTCATCGGCGACGAGATCGCCGAAGCGATCATGGACTCCATGCACCGCAACCGACCATTCTTGAGCCCGCTCACGGTGTTCAACCATCTCGAGGAGAACCTCGAGAACCATGGCTCCATCCCGGAGGCGAACTTCGAGCGCTACCACCGCTACCTCGAACTCGTCCGCGAGGAGTACAAGGAGCGCGCCATCGAGGACGTCCGCCACGCCCTCGCATACGACCTCGACGAGATCCAGCGGCAGGGCGAGAAGTACATGGACCACGTCATGGCGTACATCGACGACACGACGGTCCAGGACGAGCTCACGGGTCGCGAGCAGGAGCCCGACGAGACCTTCCTCCGCGCCGTCGAGGAACAGCTCGGCGTCCCCGAGGACCGGAAGGACGACTTCCGCCAGGAAGTCTCCAACTGGGTCTCCCGGCGCGCCCGCGAAGGCGCACCGTTCGACCCCCAGGACAACGAACGCCTCCGCCGCGCACTGGAACGCAAGCTCTGGGAGGACAAGAAGCACAACATCAACTTCTCCGCCCTGGTCTCCGCGAACGACCTGGACGAGGAGCGCAACGGCTGGGTGGACGCGCTGATGGAGCGCGGCTACAGCCGTGATGGCGCCCTCGAGGTCCTGGAGTTCGCGGGTGCCGAGGTGGCGAAGTCGGAGCTCGAATCGTGACCGATTTCGTCGAACGCGCGGACCGCGCCCTGGACGCCGCCTACGACGAGCCCATGCCGCTGGGCGAGTACGTCGAGCGCGTCCTGGAGAACCCCGACGCGGCCGCCCACGCCAGCCGGTACCTCCTCTCCGCCATCGAGGCCGAGGGGACACGACCCGTCGTCGAACGGGGCGAGGAGCTGGAACGCTACCGGTTCTTCGACGACCCGCACAACGACGGCGAGCACGCGATCCTCGGGAACACCCGCACCCTGAACGCGTTCGTCGACGACCTCCGCGCCGCGGCAGCGGGACGCGGCAAATCGGAGAAGATCCTCTGGTTCGCCGGCCCCACCGCGACGGGCAAGAGCGAACTGAAGCGGTGTCTCGTGAACGGACTCCGCGAGTACTCCAAGACACCGGAGGGCCGCCGGTACACCGTCGAGTGGAACATCTCCGGTGCCGAGGACTCACCCGGTCTCACGTACGGCGACGAGGGCACACCGTCGGACGAGGACTGGTACGAGAGCCCCGTGCAGGCGAACCCGCTGTCGGTCTTCCCCGAGGACGTCCGCGAGGACATCCTCGCAACCGCGAACGAGACCAGGGACGACACCGAACGCGTGCGCCTCGAGAGCCGGCTCGACCCATTCAGCCGCGAAGCCTACAACTACCTCGAGGAGGAGTACCGACGTCGCGGCCAGGCGGACGTCTTCAGCGCGGTCACCGATGACAAACACCTCCGCGTGAAGAACTACGTCATGGACGTCGGCCAGGGCATCGGCGTGCTCCACAGCGAGGACGCCGGCAGCCCGAAGGAACGGCTCGTCGGCTCCTGGATCGCCCCCCTGCTCGCTCAGCTCGACTCCCGCGGCCGCAAGAACCCCCAGGCGTTCAGCTACGACGGCGTCCTGAGCCAGGGCAACGGCGGGCTCACCGTCGTCGAGGACGCCAGCCAGCACGCCGACCTCCTCCAGAAGCTCCTGAACGTGCCCGACGAGAAGCACGTGAAGCTCGACAAGGGCGTGGGGATGGACGTCGACACCCAGATGATCGTCATCTCGAACCTCGACCTCGAAGCCCAGCTCAACCAGCACGACGACAAGCAGGGCTTCGACCCACTCAAAGCGCTCAAGCGCCGACTCTCGAAACACCAGTTCGGCTACCTCACCAGCGTCAGTCTGGAGGCCGAACTCCTCCGACGCGAACTCGCCGGCGACACCCGCGTCCCCGAGAACCCCGAGGACCGCCTCACCGACCCGCTCACCATCTCGGTGAAGAGCCAGCAGGGCACCCAGGACCGCGAGTTCGCCCCGCACGCCATCGAGGCTGCCGCCATGTACAGCGTCGTCACCCGACTCGACGGCGGCGACCTCCCCGACGAGCTCTCGTTCGTCGAGAAGGCCCAGCTCTTCGACCGCGGCTGGATCCGTCGTGATGGTGAACGCGTCGAGATCGACGCCTTCGACCTCGACGCCAACGCGGCCGACGGCGGCAACGGCATCCCCGTCACGTACACCCGCGACATCCTCGCCGACATCGTCCACGAGGACAGCGACCGCCACCACCCCGAACTCCCCGTCGAACAGGTCGTGCTGCCCGAGGATGTCCTCGACGCCCTCGTCGACGGCCTGGCCGACGCGCCGCTCTTCAGCGGTGCAGAACGCTCCGAGTTCGAGGACCGCCTCGACACAGTTCGCGAGTACGTTCGCGACCAACAGGCCGAGGACGTCATCGAGGCACTGCTCGCCGACGAGCGCGCCGACGAATCCCAGGTCAGGGAGTACGTCGAACACGTTCACGCGTGGGCGACCGACACCCAGCTCGAGAACGACCGCGGCGAAGACATCGACCCCGACCCGCTCCTCATGCGCGTCTTCGAGACTGAGACACTCGGCCGATTCGACCTCTCAGACTACGACGGGAACACGCCCGGCCCCGAGGTCCGCGAGTTCCGGAAGGACACCATCATGCCCGCCCTCAGCCGGCACGCGTGGGAGAACCGGAACGAGGCGTTCCAGGCGACCGACGTCGACCTCGCCACCATCCCCGTCATCCGCGACGTGCTCGCGGCGAGTGACTGGGACGACGTCAAGCGCGTCCACGAGGACCTCGACCCACGCCAGTGGGAGGACCCGCCATCGAACACCGAGACGGCGCGCCTGAAGGACCGCACCCTCGACTACCTCGTCGAGGAACACGACTACTCCCGGGCCGCCGCCGAACTGGCGTCCCGGACCGTCATGCGCGAGGTGGCACCAGCATGGGACTGAGAGACGACCTCGAACGCTTCCGCGTCGTCGGCGAGGAGCGCCGCGAGGACCTCACCGACTTCATCCAGTACGGCGACCTCACCGGCAGCAAGCAGAACTCGGTCCAGGTCCCCATCAAGGTCGTCGACCTCCCCGAGTTCGAGTACGACCAGCTCGACATGGGCGGCATCGGCCAGGGCGACGGCGGCACGCCGGAGCCCGGCGACCAGGTCGGCCAGCCCCAGGACGGCGACGGGGACGGCGGCGAACCCGGCGAGGAGGGCGCCGAACACGAGTACTACGAGATGGACCCCGAGGAGTTCGCCGAGGAACTCGACGAGGAGCTCGGCCTCGACCTCGAACCCAAGGGGAAGACCGTCGTCGAGGAGACCGACGGCGACTTCACCGACATCTCCCGCGCCGGCCCGAAGGGCACCCTCGACTACGAGCACCTGTTCAAGCAGGGCCTCAAGCGGAAGCTCGCGATGGACTTCGACGAGGAGTACGTCGAGGAAGCCCTCAAGGTCGAGGGCTGGGGCCCCGACGAGGTCTTCGAGTGGGCACGCGGCAAGTCCCTGCCCGTCTCGAAAGCCTGGATCGCCGCGCGGCTCGACGACATCGATGCGGCAGACCTCGACACCTGGGCCTCCATCGAGGAGATGGAGGCCGACGTCGAGATGACGCCGACCGTGATGCGCGTCCGCCAGGACGGCCTCGGGAAGATCCCCTTCCGCCGGGAGGACGAACGCTACCGCCACCAGGAGGTCGTCGAACGCAAGGAGCGTAACGTCGTCGTGGTGAACATCCGCGACGTCTCCGGCTCGATGCGGGAGTCGAAGCGCGAGCTCGTCGAACGCACCTTCACACCCCTCGACTGGTATCTCACTGGCAAGTACGACCGCGCCGAGTTCATCTACATCGCGCACGACGCGGACGCGTGGGAGGTCGAGCGCGACGAGTTCTTCGGCATCCGCAGCGGCGGTGGCACGAAGATCTCGAGCGCCTACGAGCTAGCCGCCGAACTGCTGCAAGACTATCCGTTCAGCGAGTGGAACCGATTCGTGTTCGCCGCCGGCGACGGCGAGAACAGCCACGACGACACCCAGGAGAACGTCATCCCCCTGATGCGGAAGATCGACGCCAACCTCCACGCCTACCTCGAGACCCGGCCGTCGAACGGCGTCCGGACCGGCACCCACGCCGAGGAGCTCCGGGACGCCCTCGGCGACGAGGACGACGTCGTCGTATCGACCGTCACCGGCAAGGAGGACGTCATGGACGCCATCTACGCCGTCCTCTCCACCCAGCAAGATGATGCGTAACGACCCAGACAAGCAACGCGAGGCCGACCGCCTCGAGGAACCGGCACGCGAGGCCCGCGCCCTCGCCGAGAAACTCGGCCTGAAGCCCTTCGACGTGAACTACTGGATCGTCGACCACGACGAGATGAACGAACTCGTCGCCTACGGGGGCTTCCAGACCCGCTACCCGCACTGGCGCTGGGGGATGAAGTACGACCGCCAGCGCAAGCAACGCCAGTACCTCGGCGGGAAGGCGTTCGAGCTCGTGAACAACGACAACCCCGCCCACGCCTTCCTCCAGGAGTCAAACGCGCTCGCCGACCAGAAGGCCGTCATCACGCACGTCGAGGCCCACAGCGACTTCTTCGCGAACAACCAGTGGTTCGGCCTCTTTGCAGATAGCGCGTCGCCACGCGACGCGAATGACGAGCGTGCGCAGCACGCGAGAGGTCCGAACGCGGCCGCGATGCTCGAACGGCACTCGAACGCCATCGCCGAGTACCTCGACGACCCCGAGGTCGACCGCGACGACGTCGAGCGGTTCATCGACACCGTGCTCACGCTCGAGGACAACATCGAGCACCGGCGCGCGTTCGACCGCGACCCCGGCGAACGGCTCGACCCACAGGATCTCGGCGAGACCCTCTCGAATCTGGGCGTGAGCGAGGAGGTTCGGGACGAGGTCTTCGACCAGGACTGGCTCGACGCCCAGACCGAGGCGGACCCGCCCGCCGACTTCCCGCCCGAGCCCGAGTACGACGTGCTCGCGTTCCTCCGGAAGCACGGCCAGTCCTACGACAGCGAAGCCGAGAAAGCCGTCGAGTTCGAGAACTGGCAGCGCAGCATCCTCGAGTTCCTCCGCCGCGAGTCCTACTACTTCGCCCCCCAGCAGATGACGAAGGTCATGAACGAGGGCTGGGCGGCGTACTGGGAGTCCATGATGATGGGCGAGGAGGCGTTCGCGACCGACGACGAGTTCCTCCACTACGCCGACCACCAGGCGATGGTCCTGAACTCGCCGGGCTTCAACCCCTACCAGCTCGGGAAACAGCTCTGGGAGTACGTCGAGAACCAGGCGAACCGCCGCGAGGTCCTCGAACACCTCCTCTGCGTCGACGGCATCACACCGACGACGTTCCACGACGACGTCGACTTCGAGCACGTCCTCGACCTGCTGGAACCCCCTGCCGCACTCGACGCGATCGACCCCGACGACCTCGAGGCGCTCGAGCGGCTCGACCCCGACCTCGTCGACTACGAGACCCTAGATCGCGCGATGAGTGGCGACGCAATCGACGTCGCCCGGTACCCCTGGAAGGTGCTCACGACCGATGGGCTCGCCGTCCGGCACTACTCGCTCGTGAAACCCCAGTGCCGTGGGTTCCTGCAGCGCGTCTCCCAGGCCGAACTGGAGGAGATATATCGCTACCAGTTCGAGGTCGACGCCTACGAGACGATCGAGGCGGCGATCGCCGAGGTCGACCGGACCGCGGGCTGGGACCGCTTGTACCAGGTCCGCGAGAGCCACAACGACGTGACGTTCATCGACGAGTTCCTCACCCAGGAGTTCGTCGAGGCGAACGACTACTTCACGTACGAACACAGCGCCGCCACCGGGAACTACCACGCCACGAGTTCGGCCGCCGAGGACGTCAAGAAGAAGCTCCTGCTTCGCCTGACGAACCTCGGGAAACCCCGCATCGGCGTCTACGACGCGAACCACGGGAATGCCGGCGAATTGCTGCTCCGCCACGAGTACAACGGCGTCATCCTCGACATGGGGCAGGCCGAGGAGACCCTGAAGCGCGTGTTCGAACTCTGGGGGCGGCCCGTGAACCTCCACACCATCACGAAACGCTACGACGACGCCGATGTCAAACGCGCCCAGCGACGCGGCGAGGAACCCGAGCCCGAGGAGGTCGGGCTCCACCTCAGGTACGACGGCGACGAACTCACCCGAGAGGAGCTCGACTGGGCCGACGTCGAGGACCTGGCCGCCACCGACCTCGACTACGACACGAAACCCGAGGACTGGCTGTAGGCGGCGTCGGCCACTGGATCCGGTCGGCTTCCGGGGCCATCAACGGTTTCAGGGCGGCCACACAAGCCGGGGGTATGCCACGGGTCGAGGTCACGCTGCCAGACCGTATCGACGCGAAGATCGAGAACCTCGTGAACCAGCAGGACGAGTTCGTCAGCCGCGACGAGGCCGCCGAGGAACTGCTCGAGATGGGGCTGCGCGCCTACGAACCCGAGACCGGCTCCAGTGGTGACGTCGGCATGGAGGACCGGATGCGTGGTCCCGAAGACTCCGGTATCGGGGGAGGCGGCGGACTCGGCGGCCCCGGTGAAGGACCGGGTGAGGGCCCCGGTCGCCGGTAGGCGGAGTGGACGCGGGGTAGCTGTTCCTACACGTTGTCGTGCGCGGTGAGGACGGTGACGGGCACCTCGGCGTCGAGGATGACGCGCTGTGTATCGTCGCCGAAGAACGCCTTCCCCGTCGGTGAGCGGTCGCGGCCGGCGATGAAGATGTGGTCGCAGTCGCGTTCGTCGGCGAGTGCGAGGACCTCGTCGGCTTTCTCGCCGATCCGGCCGACGGCCTCCCAGTCGACGTCGACGTCAGTGAGGACGTCGCGGCCCATGTCCTTCGCGAACCGCCGGGCGCCGTCCAGCGCCTGGTCGAGACTGTACGTGGTGTCGATGTCGGGGATGCGGGCCATGTCCTCGCGGCGTTCGTTGTACTCTTCTTCCGTCGTGCCGTAGACGAGGATGAGTTCGGCGTCGACGCCGGCCGAGAGTTCGCCGGCTTCGCGGAGGAGGGTCTTCGCAGTTTCCGTGGGTTCGACGACGGCGAGTGCGCGCTGCATACCACCATTCCCCGCACCGTCGTGCATAAATGATGGGGAATATTGCCGGAACCCCGTCGGAAACCCTGAACAAGTTGTCAATCGTTTGTATGCAGTTATACGTGGGCCGCCGCAATGTCCGGGTAAGACCGATCCATATGAAGCGAACGTTCCTCACCGTGAGCCTGTTGCTCGTCCTCATGACGGCCCCGCTCACCGTTTCGGCGGCCGAAGACCCACAGTTCCAGACCTACGTCTCCGAACCGACGCTCGAGCCCGGGCAGACGACCCAGCTCACCGTCCAGATCGAGAACGACAACCCAGACCCAGACCAGCGCGTGGACACCGCCCAGGAGGCCCATGCCACGATGCTGGAGGGCGACACCCCGTTCTCTGTCAACTCGGGCGTCAGACTGCTCGGCGATATGCGCGACGGACAGCGGTTCACCGTCGACTTCTCGCTCTCCGTCCCGAAGAACATCGACGCAGGCACCTACCGCATCCCGATCCGGCTCACGTACCGAGTCGGCGGTGACGACGACCGGGAGACCTCAATCGTCTACGCACAGGTGCGCGTGAAGGACCACGCGCGCTTCCAGGTCGTGGACGTCACGTCCGACACCCAGGTGGGCGACACCGGAACCGTCGCCGTCCAGCTGCAGAACGTCGGCTCCGAGAACGCGAGTGACGCGTCCGTCGCCCTGCAGTCCTCGAACGCCGCCGTGACGTTCGGCCAGGCGTCGTCCGCCTCCCGCTACGTGGGGAACGTCGACGTCAACGAGACCGTCACCGTCGAGTACGAGACGTCGGTCGCATCGGACGCCGAAGCCCGGCCCTACGCGCTCACGGCGAACGTAGAGTACGACGACCCGGACGGCAACCAGCAGCAATCCGCGCCCCTGGCCGTCGGTGTGACGCCACTCGAAGCGCAGTCCTTCAGCCTCTCGAACGTCCAGAGCAACGTGCGCGTCGGTGAGGAAGGCACACTCGAGGTCACGGTCACCAACGACGGCCCGCAGACGGTCTCGGACGCCGTCGTCCGGATCGAGAACCCCGGGATGAACATCGACCGCCTCGAGACCGAGTACGCGGTCGGCACGCTCGAATCCGGCCAGTCGACCACCGTCCGGTTCCCGCTGGAGGTCGCCACGGCCGCCGAACCAGGGCCGAAGCAGTTCGTGCTCCGCGTCGACTACGTGAACAACGACGACGACCCACGCCAGAGTGACGGGCTGCGGACGCGCGTCGACGTCGCCGAACAGCGCGACCGCTTCGGCCTCGACCCCGTCTCCACCACGCTCGAGGTGGGGCAGTCGGGCGAACTCGTGCTCGCGGTGACGAACAACGGCGACGACACGGTCTCGAACGTCAACGCGAAGCTGTTCGCCGACGACCCCATCGGCGCAAGCGACGACGAGGCGTTCATCACCGAACTCGAACCCGGTGAGACCGACCGCATCTCCTTCGGCGTCAGCGCGGCCGGTGGCGCACTGGAGAAAGCCTACCCCGTCAGCCTCGACTTCCAGTACGATGTCGGCACCGACACGAAACTCTCCAAGACGTACACGGTCGCAGTCGACGTGACGACGCCCGAGGACTCGGGCGGCCTCCCGATCCCCTACATCGTCGGCGGGCTCATCGTCGTGCTCGCGATCGCCGGCTACGTCTACTACCAGCGCCGCTAACGGATGCAGGGATTCGACCACGAGGCACTCGTCGAACGCACCAGCGAGATCGTCGCGGAGCGACCGCGCCAGATCGTGCTCGCGTTCTTCCTGCTCAGCCTCGTGTTCGCGGCCGGCCTCGGGAACATCTCGACCGAGAGCGGCACCAGCCAGTTCAGCGAAGGCTCCCCGTCCGAGGAGGCATTCACGGACGTCCAGCAGCAGTTCGGGCCGACGTTCGCCCCCGACACCGGCAGCACACAGCTCATCCAGACCGACCGGAACGTCCTCTCGAAACCCGCGATGCTGCGGATGCTGGAGGTCCAGGAGCGCGTCTCCGAACGCCCGGCGCTCCGGGTATCGTCGACGTCCAGCGCCGCCCAGATCGTCGCCCAGCAGCTGAACCCGAACGCGACGACCGTCGACGCCCAGATCCGGGCCATGGAACAGGCCACCCCGAGTGAGATCGACGCGGCCGTCAAGCGCGCGGCCTCGAACCCCGGCTTCACCGGCACCCTCAGCAAGGACTTCAACGAGGAGTCAGCTCGGGCGAGCGCGACCATCGCGGTGGTCCAGCACGAGCTCCCCGGCGGCATCTCCTCGGGCGCCGGGACGAGCGGCACCAGCCCGCTGACGGCGATCCAGCTCGAGATCGAGCACGTCGTCGACTCCGTCGGCGGCGACATCCGCGTGTTCGGCTCCGGGATGATCAGCGCCGAGTTCAACAACGTCATCGTCGACTCGCTGCTCATCGTCGTCCCCGCCGCCTCCATCCTGATCTTCGCGTTCCTCGTCTACTCCTACCGCGACCCCTTCGACCTCGTCCTCGGCGTCGTCAGCCTCGTCATGGCCATCGTGTGGACGTTCGGCTCGATGGGGCTCGCCGGCATCCCCTTCACGCAGATGCTCATCGCGGTCCCACCGCTGTTGCTCGCGGTCGGCATCGACTTCGGCATCCACGCGGTCAACCGGTACCGGGAGGAGCGCGTGCAGGGCATCGACGTCGGGGCCTCGATGCGGACGACCACCGACCAGCTGCTCGTCGCGTTCTTCATCGTCACCGGCACGACCGTCCTTGGGTTCTCCGCGAACATGACGAGCAGCCTCGCCCCCATCCGGGACTTCGGGCTCATCGCCGCCATCGGCATCGTCTTCACGATGCTCATCTTCGGCATCTTCCTCCCCGCCGCGAAGGTCTGGCTCGACCGCATCCGCGTCGAGCGCAACATCCCCATCTACGGTGGCAAGCCCCTGGGGAGCGAGGGCTCACTCCTGGGTCGCGTGCTCCCGGTCGGCGTCGAGATCGCGCGACGCGCCCCCCGCGTCTTCCTGGTCGTGATCCTGCTCACCACCATCGTGGTCGGGAACTACGGCGCGGGCGTGGACACCTCCTTCAGCCAGGAGGACTTCCTCCCGCCCGCGGACGTCCCCGACTACCTCGAAGCGCTCCCCGAGCCGTTCAGTCCCGCGACCTACACGGTCACGAGCAACCTCAACTTCCTGGAGGACAACTTCGAATCCGCGTCCGGCGACCAGGTGACGGTGTACGTCGAGGGGCCCTTGCGGAAGGACTGGGCGCTGGAGTCTATCCAGCACGCCAACCGCAACCCCCCGAGCAGCATCGTCACCAACGGCCGGCAGGCAGACACGTCGAGCATCATCGGGGTCATCCAGGACTACGCCGCCGCCAACCCCGAGTTCGAGGCGCTCGTCGACCGGAACGACATCGATAACGACGGCGTCCCCGACGACAACCTCGGCCGCATCTACGACGAACTGCTGGACTCGCCGTACCGCACGCAGGCCCTGAACTACATCACCGAGGACCAGCGCGCCACGCGCGTCGTCTACTCGACGAAGGCCGACGCGTCCCAGGCCGCGGTCGTCGACGACGCGAAATCCATCGCCGGCGACTACCGACTGCACGGCGTCGCAACCGGCCAGACCGTGGTCTTCCAGGCGATCTCGGACACCATCTTCCAGTCCGCCATCACGAGCCTCGCCGTCGCCCTCATCGCGGCCGCGATCTTCCTCGTGCTGGTGTACTGGCTCCTCGAGGGGTACCCGTCCCTCGGCATCGTCAACCTCGTCCCGATCGTCGTCACGCTCGCGCTCATCATCGGGACGATGCGGTACCTGAACGTCCCCCTGAACGCCCTCACCGCGACCATCCTCTCCATCGCGATCGGGCTTGGCGTGGACTACTCGGCGCACTTCACCCACCGGTTCGTGGACGAGTTCCAGGAACACGACGTCGACGACGCCCTCATGCGCACGGTCCGTGGCACCGGCGGCGCCCTCACCGGGAGCATGGCGACCACGGCCTTCGGCATCGGCGTCCTCGTGCTCGCCATCACCCCGATCCTCGGCCAGTTCGGCCTGGTGACGTCGCTCGCCATCGTCTACTCGTTCCTCACGTCGATCCTCATCACGCCCGCCGCCGTCGTGGTCTGGGCCGACCTCACGGACGCCCAGCAGGCAGCCGTCGGCGACACAGCCTAACCCGTTACTCGTTCTCCCCGGTCCGCTTCGTGCCTCCGTCGACCTCCGGTGTGGCGTCGACGTCCGGGGCGTCCTTCCACTCACCCATCCCTGACGGGTCGAGGTGGACGTGGACGTCGCCCACGCTGGGAACGCCTCGGACGTCCCGCCGGAGTTCGGTCTCGAGGTCGTGGGCTTCCCGGAGGGTGAAGTCGCCATCGACCTCGGCGTGGAACTCGACCTCGATGACCGGCCCCATGTAGTGCGCGCGGAAATCGTGGACGCCGCGTACCTCCGGGTGGGCGGTGATGGCGTCGAGGATCTCCTGCTGGACCGACTCCGGCGGGGCGCTCCCGACGAGATAGTTCACGTTCTCGCGAGCGATGGCCACGCCCTCCCGGAGGACGAGCACGCTGACGAGTGCGCCCGCGATCGGGTCGAGGATGGGCGCGCCGAGTGCGACGCCGACGACGCCGACGACGGCGGCGAACGAGGTGTAGACGTCGTTGAGGCAGTCACGGGCGAGTGCGTGCAAGGAGGGCGAGTCGAGCGTCTGGTTGACGCGCTCTGTGTACCAGTAGACGACGAGCATGTCGAAGATCCCGAAACCGAGCCCCGCGATGAGCAGTGGGTCGAACTGGACCTGTGGCGTGGTGAGGATGGCCAGCCCCGCGTCGTAGAGGACCTTCAGGCCCAGGGCGACGAGCGTCGCACCGACGAAGAGCGCCGTGAGCGGTTCGATGCGCTCGTGGCCGTGCGGGTGCGTGTGGTCGGGGTCCTCGAACGCCAGTCGCCCCCAGACGAGGACGACGCCGCTGGCGACGAGGTCGGCGAGCGAGTGGGCGGCGTCCGCGACGAGCGCGATGGACCCGAAGGTCAGGCCGACACCGCCCTCGACGAGGATCTTGAGCACGTTCCCCGCGACGTTCGCCCACGACGCCTTGAGGAACGCGTCCCGCCCGGACATAGTACCCGGAGCAACGCCGGCCCATGCTTTAGGGGTTGTGTCTTCAGGCATCGAACCAATGCTACCCCCAGAGAGCTTACAGGAATTCGTTTCCGGGAACCACTAACTATCCAGCCATGCTATTGCATGGCATGGCACGTTCCGAGTCCGGTTCCGAGTCTGCTGGCTTCGTACAGGTTGCGACAGTCGAGTCGGTGAAGGAGGCGGGACACGACGTCGTCGCGGCGAACGGGCACGCGATCGCGCTGTTCTGGGCGGACGGCGAGGTGCACGCCGTCGACAACCGATGCCCCCACATGGGGTTCCCGCTCTCCGAAGGCTCCATCGACGAGGGCGTCGTGACCTGTCACTGGCACCACGCCCGCTTCGAGCTGTCGTGTGGCGACACGTTCGACCCGTGGGCCGACGACGTCCCGACGTACCCGGTGGAGATCCGGGACGGCGACGTGTACGTCAAACCGGAGCCAGTCCGGGAGGACCCGCCCGCCGAACACTGGCGTGACCGACTCGAGACCGGGCTGGAGGAGTCACTGAACCTCGTTCTCGCCAAGGCCGCGGTCGGCCTGGACCACGCCGGTGTGGACTACACGGCCCCATTCGGGGACGTCCTCGAGTTCGGAACGCAGTACCGGGCGGGCGGGTGGAGTAGCGGGCTCACCATCCACACGGCGATGGCGAACCTCATCGACGACCTCGATGGGAAGGACCGACGCCGCGCGCTCTTCCATGGCGCGCTGCACGTCGCGAGCGACTGCGCCGGCGAACCACCGGCGTTCGACCAACCCGCGTTCACCAACAAGGAGGTACCGCCAGCGCGTCTCAAATCGTGGTTCCGTGAGAACGTCGAGGTCCGCGACGAGGACGGCACGGAACGCGTCCTCCGGACCGCCATCCAGGATCTCGACGAGGCGGGCGTCGCCGAGCTCATCTTCACGGCCGTCACCGACCACGTGTACGCCGATACCGGGCACGCCCTCGACTTCTGCAACAAGGCGTTCGAAGCGCTCGACCACGTCGGCTGGGAGCACGCCGCGGACGTCCTCCCGAGTCTCGTCCCCGTCCTCGCGAACGTCGACCGGAGCGAGGAACAGGCCGAATGGCGTCAGCCGATCGACCTCGCCGGGCTCCTCTTCGACGCCTACGACGACCTCCCCGACCGCGTCGACGACCCAGCGAACGCCGGTGGCGTGACGGACTGGACGGAGCCAGACGGATTCGTGAACACCCTGCTCGCCGATGACCCCGAATCGATCGTCGACGCACTCGTCGACGCGGTCGACTCGGGTGCCTCGACGACCGACCTCGCACGGGTCGTACGGGACGCCGCCGCGAAGCGCATCGCCCAGTTCTCCACGGGCAACGAGTTCAGCGACTGGAACACCGTCCTCCACACATTCACCTACGCGAACGCCGTGACGCAGGCCACCACCCGGACCGGGACGTGGGCGCTCTACCGTGGCGTCTTCGACGCCGCACTCAACGTCTACCTCGACCGCTTCCTGAACACCCCGCCCGCACCGTGGCCCGACGGCGACGCCGCCGTCGACCTCGACGACGCCATCGAGCGGTTCCACGAGACCTGCCGCACCGAGGGCGAGGTGAACCAGGCCGGCCAGGCCATCGCTGACTACCTCGCCGCTGGTGGCAGCGAGCAACGACTCAGGTCGGAGCTCGGGAGCGCGATCCTCCGCGAAGACACCGGATTCCACACCTACCAGGCCGTAGAGGCCGCCACACGAGGCGCGACCGAGACCCGCGACGACCGGGTACCCTGGTACTACGTCGCCGCAGGCCGGTACGTGGCCGCCCACACCCCGACGCGGCGCGAACGAGAACAGACCTACAGCATCGCCGAGCGACTCGGTCGTGGCGAGAAACTCCACGAAGCCTAACGAGCGAGCGACCCCACTGCGCCGGGGCCGCCACGCGGAACGAACAGCCTAAACCCGGCCCTCGTCTCCCATTCGACAATGACGCTCCGCGACCTCTCCCACCCCATCGAGCCCGGGATGCCGGTATACCCCGGGGGCGACCCCGTCTCGGTCGAACCCGGATTCACGTTCGACGAGGGCGGCGTTCGGACGACCGAGTTCGCGCTCGACAGCCACAACGGCACCCACATCGACGCCCCGAGCCACATGGCCCGCGACGGCCGCGACCTCGCCGACTTCGACATCGCGGACTTCCGGTTCGACGCCCGGCTCGTCGACTGCACCGACCTCGGCGACCGCGACCCGATTCCCGCCGACCGCGTCCCACAGTTCGACCCGACGTCGTCCATCGGCCTTCTCGTCTTCCGGACGGACTGGAGCCAGCACTGGGGCACCGACCGGTACTTCGACCACCCGTATCTCTCCGCTGAGGCGGCCCGCGCTGCCGCCGGGCGGGGCGTCGACGTGGCGATGGACGTGATGAGCCCCGACCCCACACCGAGTGAGAACGCACGCGAGGCCGAACCCGAGGGGCATCCGGCACACGACGCACTCTTCGCCGAGGGCTGTCGCATCATCGAGAACCTCCAGCACCTCGCCGGCCTCCCCACCCGGTTCACGCTCCACGCCTACCCGCTCCCGCTCGGACGGGATGGGGCACAGATCCGCGCCGTCGCCGACTACTGAGACCGAACAGTCGCTCGTCGCTTCGTGCTGTCGCCGACGTGTCTGGTGCCGGTGACCCAATCGTTAACCGCGGTCGGCGAAACGTCTCCCTATGCGCAACTTCGACGTGGCGCGCGTCTGGGGCATCCCCATCCGCGTCAACATCTCCCTGCTCGTGTTCCTGCCCGTGCTCGCGTGGCTCATCGGGAGCGGCACCCAGATCGACGTCTACGCCGGCTTCGTCAACACCTTCTCGCCCACGCCGCTCGACGTCGCCGACCTGAAGGGCGGCCTCACCCCGTGGGTGATCGGGTTCGCCGCCGGCGTCGGCCTGTTCGCCAGTGTCGCCGTCCACGAACTCGGGCACGCGTACGCCGCGAAACGCTACGGTGTCGAGACCAAGGCCATCACGCTCTGGCTGCTCGGCGGCCTCGCCAGTCTCGCCTCCATCCCCCGCGACCCACGGAAGGAGCTCACCATCGCACTCGCCGGCCCCGCCGGGAGCGTGCTGACCGCTCTCGCGTGCTACATCGCGGTGCTCGTCACCCCTCAGTCGGCGCCCGTGGTCGTGTTCGTGTTCGGGTGGCTCGTCGTGACGAACGGCGTGCTCGTCGTCTTCAACCTCCTGCCCGCGTTCCCGATGGACGGCGGCCGCGTCCTCCGCGCACTCCTCGCGCGCTCGATGCCGTACGGCCGCGCGACCCGCATCGCCGCCCGCATCGGCGTCCTGTTCGCTATCCTGTTCGCCATCGTCGGCGTGGTGTCGTTCAGCCCGCTGCTCGTCCTGCTCGCGTTCTTCCTCTACGGCGCCGCGACCGGCGAATCCCGGACCGTCGTCCTGGACGACCTCCTCGATGGACTCACCGTCAACGATATCGCGCCACCCGAGCGCACCACCATCGACGCTGCCGCCTCGATCGACGACCTCTACGCACAGATGGCACGTGACCGCCGCACCGAGTACGCCGTCGTCGACGACGGCAGCGTCGTCGGCGCCATCACGCTCGCCGCCCTCCGCGAGGTGAACCAGGACGCCCGCGCCGCCACCACCGTCCGCGAGGTCATGACCGACGACCTCCCGACCATCGGGGTCGAGGACGACGCGTTCGACAGCCTCATCGCGATGGACGAAGCCCGCGCCCACACCGCGTTCGTCCTCGACGGCACCGAGCGCGTCGGCGTCATCTCGCGGGAGGACTTCGGCGCCGTCCTGCAGTGGCGCAAGACCGCCGGAACGCAGCCGCTCCCCACGAAAGAGCCGTTCTAGGACGGGGAAAACGGGGGGAATCGACGACCAGGGGTTCGAGACAGACGGTGGCAGGGTGACGGAATCCCAATCCGTGTCCGCGCACCGACCGGGCAAGACCGGCACGCATCGGGACCGACGACCGCCACCCAGTTAGTACTTTTGTCCACCATAAGATAAATTGATGGTAGTTATCCTAGTTCTGTATTTTTACTATTGCCCTGGACGAATAATGGTCGAGTTGTGCTGGAACCAAGTCGTGTGGGTGTCGGCACTGCGTCCGGATCGGGCACTGCGGGAGGCTCGGCCGGGCGATGGGCGGGCACCGTTTATGGTGTCCGGGTGAGAGATACGGCTGTATGTCCAGCGGAGAGTTCGAGGGCTACGGTGGCCGGCACGTCCCGGAACCCCTCGAAGAACCACTCGAACAGCTCGCGAACGCCTACGACGCCATCAAGGACGACCCCGAATTCCAGTCGGAACTCGACACGCTCCGACGAGAGTTCGCGGGTCGACCGACCCCGATCTATCACGCCGAGAACCTGAGCGAGCGCTACGGCGCCGAGATCTACCTCAAGCGCGAAGACCTCCTGCACGGCGGCGCACACAAGATCAACAACACGCTCGGCCAGGGCCTCCTCGCGAAGGAAGCCGGGAAGACCCGCCTCATCGCCGAGACCGGCGCGGGCCAGCACGGCACCGCGACCGCGATGGTCGGCGCCCTCCTCGGCCTCGACACGGAGATCTACATGGGGACGAAGGACGTCGAGCGCCAGCAGATGAACGTCTTCCGCATGCGCCTCATGGGCGCCGAGGTCAACGAGGTCACCCGGGGCGACGAGGGCCTCGCGGACGCCGTCGACGCCGCCCTCGAGGACTTCGCCCAGAACATCGACGACACCCACTACCTCGTCGGTAGCGTCGTCGGCCCCGACCCGTTCCCCCGGATGGTCCGCGACTTCCAGTCCATCATCGGCCAGGAAGCCCGCGACCAGTTCCAGGAGCGTACTGGAACGCTCCCAGACGCAGCCGTCGCGTGCGTCGGTGGCGGCAGCAACGCCATCGGACTCTTCCACGCCTTCAGGGACGACGACGTCGCCTTCTACGGCGCCGAAGGCGGCGGCGAGGGCTCGGAGTCCACCCGTCACGCCGCCCCGCTCGCGAAAGGGATCGAGGGCATCATCCACGGCATGAAGACCCGGATCATCGGCGAGGACGTCCAGGTGCACTCCGTCTCCGCCGGCCTCGACTACCCCGGCGTCGGCCCCGAACACGCCATGTTCCGTGCGGTCGGGCGCTGTGACTACCGCGGCATCACCGACGACCAGGCACTCGACGCCTTCCGAGAGCTGAGCGAGGCCGAGGGCATCATCCCCGCCCTCGAATCCAGCCACGCCATCGCGCTCGCCAAGGAGATCGCCGACGACCACGACACCATCCTCATCAACCTCAGCGGCCGCGGCGACAAGGACATGGAGCAAGCCAGCGAGCTGTTCGACCTCACGTAGGCAACCGCCGGCACCCAGTTTGGCGTCACGTCGACCAACAAGCACTTGCCACCTCAGTCGAGACCCCACACTCGCGATGCCCCGCCAGTTCCACCGCCAGCAGCCCCTCCAGGCCGGCAAACTCGCCGGCAGCCTCGTCGTCGTCCTCCTCGCCGTCGCCACCATCGCCGGCGTCTTCCCGAGCCACGACCTCGCCAGCAACCTCCTGCTCGCCGTCCTCCTCAGCTTCGCGCTCGCACTCGTCATCCTCCTGGAGACCCTGCTGGGACTCTACCGAATCATCCGCGACGATCGATCATTGCTGGCGCAGTTCCGAGACAACCGGCTCTCAGCGGTGGCCCGCACGTTCGAGTCGCTCGCCGCACTTTCGGCCGTCGTTCTGGTCGTCGCGGTCATCAGCATGATACCCGCGGGCCCGATGGCCGGCCCTGGCGCCATCGGCCTCATGTTCATCCTCGTCGGCCTCGCCATCCTCATCCACGCCGGCAGCCTGATCCGGACGCTGGTGGCGTATCGCGCGCATCGTCGATCGGGGTCGACGCCACCCCAGCGATACCGCTAGTGCGGGCCTCACGCACCGCTCGTTCCCAGATGCGGAACCGTCTGGCCCGAAAGCACCCAGTCAACCGGGACGGTGTCGCTATGTCGAAGTAACTGTTATGTATCCTGGGTGAGAAGTTATTCAGGCGTTCCTATGGCATCCCCCCACCAACCGACCGTACTCATCGTCGAAGACGAGGTCGACCTCGCCGAGCTCTATGCCGCCTGGCTGCAGGACGCATACCAGGTGCGGATTGCGACGACCGGGGAAGAAGCCCTGGAGCTCGTCGATTCGACGGTGGATGTGGCACTGGTCGACCGTCGACTGCCAGGGATGCCGGGGGATGCGGTCGTCGCGGAGTTCCGTCGTCGGAACTACGCGATACAGATTGCGATGGTGTCAGCCGTCGAACCGGCCTTCGACATCATGGAGCTCGGGTTCGACGACTACCTCCAGAAACCCGTCACCCGAGAGGACATCAACAGCCTGGTCGAGATGCTGCTGAATCGGTCCACGTACGACCGGGAGAGCCAGGAGCTCTTCCAACTGCTCTCGAAACGAGCGGTGCTCGAAGCCCAGTTCTCGGAGGCAACACTCGACAATCACGACGAGTACCAGCGACTCGACGCCCGGATCACCGACCTCGAAGGCCGCCTGGATAGCGCCACGGACGAACTGACGGACGACGATTTCACCGCGCTGTTTCGCCGCCTCGACACACCCCAGTAGGCTGTCCGCGACCCCCTCGTTGTCGCGCCAACTGACCCGCCAGACCGACCCCGGACGGCAACGTGATGCCCGTTTACGATGCAGGGGGTCCGTCCCGCTCCGGAGACCCGCCGATGGGTAACTGACAACCGCGTCTCCCCGGCAAATTTGGGGTAGAACTATAGCAATGTGATATGAGTGGTATAGTAACATATGTCGGAGAGTGAGCGACGGTACCAGCAACTGATCCGGACGTCGCCAGCCCCGATCAATCTCTTCGATGCGGACGGACAGATCCTCTGGGGGAACGACGCGGTCATCGACCTCCTCGGACTCGCATCCAGAGCCGACCTGATCGGCCGCTCGATCTTCGAGTTCATCCAGGCCGACGACCGCTACACGGCTGAAGCCGAACTCGCCATGGTCGTCGAGGAGCAGGCCCCCACAGGGCCAACGGAGATGAAACTCGAGCGGGTGGACGGCGAGATCCGGACGGTCCGCGTCGCCACCGCGCCGGGCCGATACGACGGCGAAGCCATCGGACAAGCCGTCGTCATCGACATCACGGATCAACAACAGACCCAGGCCGCGCTCGAACGCGAACGGCAGTTCGTCGAAGACGCCCTGGACACCATCGACGACGTCTTCTACGTCATCGCACCGGACGGCAGCATCGTCCGCTGGAACCAGCCCCTCATCGAGGTCTCCGGCTACGATGCGGACGACGTCGCGCAGATGCACGCGGAGGACTTCTTCATCGACGCGCACGTCGACCGGATCTCGAAGTCCGTGTCACGGGCGTTCGCCGAGGGGGCCGACGTCACGGAGGCCATCGTGGAGACGAAGACCGGCGCCCAGATCCCCTACGAGTTCCGGAAACGCCGCCTCGAGACCGACGACCAGGTGATCGGCGTGGTCGGCATCGGGCGTGACGTCTCGGAGCGGAAGACCCGCGAATACCATCTCCAGGCCGTCGATTACATGCTGCAGCATCAGCTCCGGAACCGGCTGAACATCATCCAGGGCCGCGCTGCGCTCCTCGAATCCGACCGCCCCGACCCGGAGCAGCCACACGCCGAGGCGTTGAATACGGCCGCAGACGAGATGCTCGAGCTCTTCGAGCAGCATCGATACGTCGTCGACCTCCTCACGAGTCAACCCACCAGCAGCCCACTCGACATCAGCAGCTCCCTCCGCGCGCTCCTCAATGACTACCAGGAAGCGTATCCGGACGCCGAACTCAGATACGAGGGCCCGGAATCGGTGGTGGTGTCGGCAACGCCGGCCATCGAGACCGCGATCCGGAACCTCGTCGAACGTGCACTCGACCAGCCCGAGGACGCCACGCCACGACTCACGGTCTCGGTCCAGGACGGCTCCCCGATCGAGCTAGTGCTCACCGATAATGCACCCCCCATCCCCCACATGGAGTATACGTTCATCGAGGACCCCGATTCCCTCGACGCCACCAACCACCCATCGGGGCTCGGACTCTGGGCCGTCTACATCGCCGTCTCCCAGTCCCGTGGCACCCTCACCGTCACCCAGCCGGACGACACCGGGAACCGAATCAGCATCGAACTCCCCTCACCCCCACAGCGCTGGGACTGACACGACCCCCACCTGTCGACTACCTCCCCTCCACGAGGTCGCGTTCGCTGATGGTCCGCTGGGGGAAGGGGATCGTGATCTGTTCCTCGGCGAACTGCTGCTGGATCTCGGCGAAGACAGTCGTCTGCGCGCTGTTGATGGCCATCGGCCGGGGTTCGTCCACCCACATCTTCACGGAGAGCTCGATCTGGGAGTCCTCGAAGTCCTTCACCGTCGTCGGATGGTAGCCATCGATACTGTTCCCCTCCTCGATGGTCAGCTCCTCGAGGACGGCGTCACAGATCGCGACCGCTCGCCTGATATCCGTCCCGTAGTCGACCCCGATGAGGACGTCGTTCCGGAAACGCCCCGTCCCGAGGTTCGTGATGTCCCGTGCGATGATGTCGTCGTTCGGGAACACGTGCGTCTCGCCCTGCGGGCTCCGCACCATCGTGTTGAAGAGCGAGATCTGGGTGATCTGGCCGAAGCGCTGGTCGATCTTCACCCAGTCACCCACCCGGAACACACTCGTGGAGATCAGGTTGATCCCCGCGAACACCGAGCTGAGTGACTGTCGCGCAGCCAACGCCAGGATGACACTGGTGACACCCGCCCCGAGGATGACGTTCGTCAAGGCGATGTTCCAGACGTAGATGATGACGACGACGAAGATCGACGCGAACGTCACGAGCTGGAACGCCCGATACGCCACCTCTCGCTGGTGGGGTGTGAGCGGCCCCGACTCCTCGAGGAACGAGAGCGTGTACCCGAGGACGCGGACGATGACGAACGTCGCGCTGAGGATGAGGAGGGTGGTGAAGACGTTCCCGTACAGCGTCGTGAGCTGATCGCTCAGGAAGAACTGCAGCACGTAGCCGAGCAGCCAGATCAACCCGAACGCGGTAGCTGCAATCGCGATGCGACCGAGAACCAATCTGACCGACCCAGCAGGACGAGGCATACAGGAGGATTACGGGGCCGATGCTAAAGCATAGGGGACCCAGCCCGAGCAAACACAGCAGCTGTCCTCGAGACCGACGGCCCCGACCGCTGGCCAGTTACGGCAGGACCACGACGAACCCGGCCGGTGCGCCCGCACGCTCGTGCCAGCCCTACTTCGTCGACAGGGGACCGTGCCGCAGTTCGTCGAGCGAGATGAGGACGTAGCAGAGGCCGACCAGCCGGGTGCCCGTGTACACCCAGGGCCGCCAGTCGGGCGTCGAATCCGGCGTGTACGCGAGACGGCTGCCGTAGTCGACGTACACGTGCGGGTAGCACAGCGCGAGGAGACCGATCGCGCCGAGGAATCGCTTGAACGCGGCGTAGGACTCGTCGCTCCGCCACAGCAGTGCGAGGAAGAGCAGTCCCTCGAGTCGCGCCCCCGGTGTCACCCAGGACCGCCACTCGCACTCGGTGTGGTTCTCGAGTGCGGCCCGTTCGGCGGCGCTGATGAGGGTTGCGGGTGCGAGCACCTCGACGGTGCAGATTGCGGTGAGCAGGTTGCGGAACATACCTGGATAGTGGTCGGCCATCGTGATAGGTCTAGAGCGAGCGGAGCGGAGGACCCACGCTGGACGATCCGCGCCCCGGTCGCCCATCCGTGGCTGCCGACAGCGCTTACTGGTTGCTCGTGCCGTCCTCGACGACCTCGGTCTTCACGACGGTCACTGGCCGCGGCGTCAGACGGAGGACGCGGTCGGTGACGCTCCCGAGGAGGGCGCGGTATTCGTTCGGTCGGCGTTTCGTGCCGAGGACGAGCAGGTCGACGTCCTGGTCGTCCGCGTACTCGACGATGGTCTCGGCTGGCCGTCCGTGCCGCATCGCCGTCTCGATGGCCACGTCGGCAGCCGACGCCCGGTCCCGGAGGTCCACGAACGTCTCCTCGCCGAGTTCCTCGAGCCCGTGTTCGGGGCCTTCGGCTTCGTCGACGAACTCGTCACCACTGTACGCGTTCACGACGTCCTCGTCGACGACGTAGAGCACGTGGAGGGTGGCGCCGTGGGTCGCTGCGAGGTCGATCGCGTGCCGTTCAGCCCGGTCCGATGCAGCGCCGCCGTCTGTCGAAAGCAGGATGCGGTCGTACATTCAGTCGAACGTTCGTCGGCCGACCGAATAAAGGCGGTTCCCGATTCCCAGCCGACAGGACGACCACGCACAGCCGAGGTGGACGCCGGTGGCGTGGAGACGCATCACCAGGGAGGCGTCAGTGGTCGTGGCCCGCCATCACCATCGGTTGACCGGTGGCGTACTCCTCGGGGTGCGCCTCGAAGGCGTCCTTGCAGGTCGCCGCACAGAAGTAGTACGTCTCACCGTCGTAGCTCGCCGCTGGCCCGGTGTCGTCAGTCCGCATCCCACAGACGGGGTCACGGTACTGGCCGGGGGCACCGAGGCCGCGGCGGTAGACGTAGAGGAGGACCCCGGAGAGCGCGAACGCGATGAGGTTGAGGTAGAACGTGTAGTTGAGCTCGAAGTAGGTCTGCTCGGCGGCCGTCTGTCCGCCGGCCAGGTCCGGGATGATGCCGAGGGCGTCGAACAGGAGCTCCATCAGGAACCCGGTGAACGCCATCGTGACGAAGAAGACACCGAGGATGTACAGCATGATCTGCCAGCCGTAGTACTTCCGGTAGACGTTCAGCACGGGGATGGTGATGAGGTCGGCGTACACGAACGCGATAACGCCGGCAAAGCTGATGCCGCCACCCCAGAGCGCCACCGCGAACGGGACGTTCCCCATGCTCCCGACGAAGCTGACGACGGCGATGGCGACACCCATCACCGCGTTCTCCGCGGTGACGAGCAGGCCATCACCCTGGATGAAGAGCGTGTTCCACACCCACTGCGGGACGAACACGATGACGAACCCGGAGATGAGGAAGCCCGCGATGACGTCCTTCCAGATCATCGACCACTCCTTGCGGTACTGGTTCCCGACCTTGTACCAGCCACCCCAGGACAGGAGCTCCTGGCGCCAGCCACCCCGGCTCGCGGCTGCCTGCTGGTAGGTCTCCAGACACCCCGCCGAACAGAACTGCAGGGTCTCACCACCATCGGTCGTGAGCGTGTACTCCTCCGTGCCGGCCATCCCGCAGGTCGGGTCCTCGGTGACACCCGCCTCGCGGTCGCGCTCCGTGAGCGCCGTGCGAACCTCGTCGAACAGCGTCTCAGGGAGGGTGAGGTGGACGATGCCGGCCATGACGGCGATGAGGACGAGGCCGCCCAGCAGCTCCGCGAGCAGGAACTCCCAGCCGAGCAGGATGAGGATCATCAGGCCGAGTTCGACGATGAGGTTCGTCGACGCGAACATGAACGCGAGGAAGTTAACCGCGTGCGCGCCCTTCTTGAACAACCCCTTCCCGATTGCGACGGCACCGAAACTACAGCCGCTGCTCGCCGCCCCGAACAGGGTCGCCCGGGTGAGGCCACCCAGATCGCCGTCGCCCAGGACCTGCGCCATCCGCTCCTTGGACACGTAGACCTGGACGAGACTCGTGATGGTGAGCCCCATGATGATCGCCCACGCCGCCGTCCAGAGGAACCCGACCCCGATACGCAGGGCCTCCAGCACCCCGCCAAGTAGTGTCAGCGCCATACCAGCACCAACACACGGACAAGCTATTGCAGTTACCCTTAGCAAACCACCCCTCCTGTCCGCTCGAATCTAAAGATTCGAAGGGATAGTCGCGCCGTAACAGATGTCTCGAAAGCCCGGTGGCCGAGTCAGGTTCGGCTGGAGGTCCAGTTGAGGACGATGGTCGAGCCCGGATCGACGCGTGCAGTCGGGGTGACCTGGATCACGCGCGCCCAGGTGCCACCGCCGGGCGCGGTGTACATCATCCCCCCGCAGTAGCAGTCGACCTCGAGGGCGGGGTTCGATTCGTTGAAGCCGGCGTACGGATAGCCGGTGCGCTCCCAGGCGCTCCACTCGAAGCTCTCGCCGTCGTGGCGCGCGACGAGCGTCACCGTCAGGAGGTCGCCGATGGCGGTCGTCCCGTAGTGGATGTCCTCGCGGGGCGTGTCGACGGTGTCGAGCGCCTGTGGGTTTTCAGGCACCAGCCCCACCTGGCCGAGGTCCTGGGTGTCGTAGGTTTCCGTGGCCCCGACCGTGGCGTCAGCTGGGGCGTGATACACCTCCGTCTCGAACGGGAGTGACGAGTCCTCGAGCCGGAACCCCAGGAGCACCTTGTCCGACGGTGCCGACGTCTCCTCCACCAGGATCGGGTGGATCTCCTCCGGGTTCTCGGCGAACTCGACCGAGGCAGGTGCTTCCGAGGACGCCCGCTCTGACGTCTGCGTCATCTCCTCGTCGGTCGTGGACTCGGTCGTCGTCTCGGTCGTGGACTCGGTCGTCGTCTCGGTCGAGGTCCCGGCCGACTGCGCCGCAGCCCCATCCGGCGGCGTGGCGTTACAGCCCGCGAGACCGACGACTGCAACGCCACCAAGTGTTCGTAGCGCGTTCCGTCGAGAGTAGTGCTTCTCCGGGGACACAACCGGTTCTATCGGCACAGTCCCTTCAACCCACCCGACCGTTCCGTTGCTCAGCCACCTTAGCAGGTGGTTAATACGTCTCTCATGGACAATCCGGCCGACAGCCTCCTGCCAAACCTAAAGACCTACCAGTCCCCCCATCGTCGCACGACGCAATGCCTCTTGGCGGCCTGCTCCCGAGCACCCCAGTCGTCAACGTCGCGGTGATCGGTGTCGCCACAGTCTTCATCTGGTTCGGCAGCGGCTGGCTCGAGGACTCCGCAGAACACATCTCGATGTACTACGGATTGCCGGCGGTCGTCCAGGGGTCGATCGTCGTCGCTATCGGGTCGAGCTTCCCTGAGTTGGCCAGCGTCGTCTTCGCCGCCCTCGCGGGCGTGTTCAACATGGGTGTGGGTGCCATCGTCGGGTCGGCGATCTTCAACATCCTCGTCATCCCCGCACTCGCCGGCCTGGTCGCCGACGAGCATCTGGAGACGAACCGCACGATCGTCTACAAGGAAGCCCAGTTCTACATGCTCGCCGTCGCCGTCCTCGTCATCACCTTCGCCCTCGCCGTCATCTACGCCCCCATCCCCGACAGCCCCGTCCTCGCCGGCCAGCTCACGCGGCCCCTCGCCATCATCCCACTCCTCCTCTACGGCCTCTACCTCTTCATCCAGTGGCAGGACGTCGCCGACCACGACGCCACCGCCGTCCACGACGGCATCGACATCCACCGCGAATGGGGGCGGCTCGCCCTGGGGCTGCTCGTGATCCTCGTCGCCGTCGAACAGATGGTCGGCGGCGTCGAAGCACTCAGCCACACCTACGGCATCCCCGAGTTCCTCGCGGGCGCCACCATCATCGCCGCCACCACCAGCCTCCCCGACGCGCTCGTCAGCATCCGCGCCGCGAAGGCCGGGAAGGGGCTCACGAGCATCGGGAACGTCCTCGGCTCCAACACCTTCGACCTCCTCGTCGCCATCCCTATCGGCGTCCTCATCGTCGGCACCGTCCCCATCAACTTCGCCACCGCTGTCCCACTCATCGGCGTCCTCACCCTCGCCACCATCCTCCTCTTCACCATCCTCCGCACCGACCTCTCCATCACCGGCATCGAAGCCTACACCCTCCTCGCCGCCTACACCCTCTTCGTCGCCTGGATCATCGGGGAGAGCCTCGGCTACACCACCCTGATCCGGTAAGTTACCGTAGCGACGCGTGAGCGGGCGTCGCTCGTGAAGGGGTAGTGCGACGAACGCGCGCCTGGAGCGGATATCGGGCGGCAGGCGGCCGTGTCGGGAACCCGATCGAACACGGAGCTGGACAGACGCGTTCAGCTGACCCGTCACGGAGACGGTGTATCTGGGTCACGCACAGTCAGGCTGGAGGAGATTCCGGCGGAGACGGCCGCTATGCGGGGCATTCACAGGCACGCAATGATTGCTTCGCGAATGTTTTCAGCGAGATTTCCAGAGGTATAAATCCCTGGAGAGCAACTAGTGAGTTGTATGACAGACCAACAGTCTCGGCGGCGGTTTCTCGAAGCAGCTGGTATCGCAGGCGCTGTCGCCCTCGCGGGCTGCAGTGGAAACGGCGGTAACGGCGGTAACGGTGGCGACGGCGGCGACAACGGCGGCGACACCACCACGACCGAAGGCGGCGACGGCGGCACGAGCAGCCGCCTGAGCTGGCACGCGGGCGGGACCGGCGGGACCTACTACCCGCTCTCGAACGAGTTCAAGACCATCGTCGACGCGAACACGGACTTCTCGCTCACCGTCCAGTCGACGGGCGCCAGCGTCGAGAACGTCGGCAGCCTCTCCGATGGCTCCGCGGACTTCGCGCTGATCCAGAACGACATCGCGTACTTCGCGAAGAACGGCACCGGCATCGAGGCGTTCCAGGACAACTCCATCGAGAACCTCCGTGGCGTCGCGACCCTGTACCCGGAGACCATCACGGTCGTCACGCTCGCGGAATCCGGCATCGAGAGTCTCTCGGACCTCAGCGGGAAGACGATCAACACGGGCGACCTCGGCTCCGGGACGCAGGTCAACGCCCAGCAGATCCTCGAAGCGGTCGGCATCTCCGACTACACCGAACAGAACGCCGGCTTCGCGCAGGCATCCGAGCAGCTCGCCAACGGCGACATCGACGCAGCCTTCGTCGTCGGCGGCTGGCCGGTCGGCGCCATCGAGGACCTCGCGACGACGAACGACGTCCAGCTCGTCCCCATCCAGGGCGACAACCGCTCGGCCGTCAAGGACGCAGCGTCCTGGTTCGCGGACGACACCATCCCGGCCGGCACTTACTCCGGTGTCGACCAGGCTATCGAGACGGTCGCCGTGCAGGCGATGATCGCCACGCGCGCCGACCTCGAAGCGTCCACCGTCGAGACCGTCACCGCCGCGATCTTCGACAACCTCGACGAGCTCTCCATCAAGACCGACTTCATCACCGTCGACAGCGCACAGGACGGGATGTCCATCGACCTCCACGAAGGCGCCGCCGCGTACTTCGACGCGTAACCGACGTCGAGACTGTTCGGCGGCCACCCACCGAACTCACCGGGCCGTGACGTGACCCGGCGTCGACGGCCGTGGGCCGCCGTACCCCGAATTCAGCGGTGACGCGAGACCCACACGTGACCCAGCTTCGAATGGTGACTATCCAGCCGTGATTCCGACCCTGCACCGCGCCATGGCCGGCCGACGGACCGCATCGATCCTGGCAGTGGTGGGCCTCGCACTCTTCCTGAGTATCGCCGGCGTTGTAGCGGCCGTGCCGACCGAGCAGGTGCTCGTCGTCGAGGACCTGGACACCGGCGACCCCTACATCGAACAACCGGTCGACGACGACAGCCTGGTCGCACTCGAGTACATGCATAGCGTCGAGAAGACCCGCGTCTACGACGAGTACCGCGTCGACGGGCAGACGCTCGTGAACACGCGGATGGAGTTCGAATCCTACGGCTGGGGGCTACCGGCCCGCGTGAACGTCACGAACGTCAACGGGACGCTGGTGTACGAGCCGCCACAGCCCATCACCACACTGGAGAGCCTCGCGGTCTCGCCGGGCCGCGTCGCGAACCACACCCTGGTCGTCGACGACCGACAGTATGACTTGGTCGCACGAACGAATGCGAGTGACGTCCGTATCCACATCGAGCGACGACCGCTGATCGAGACCCTCATATGAGCACGAACGAGCCAGACGACGATGGGCACACGTCGGAACAGGTCGAGGAACTATCACCGGAGGAGGCCGAGGAACTCCTCGACGAGATCGAGCGGCGGCGGTCGCTGAAGGGGCTCGCCGCCCTCGCGGTCGCGGCGATCGGGATCTCCTTCTCGGTGTTCCAGCTGATGCTTGCAGCACAGAGCTTCACGTTCACGATCCCCCTCCCGTTCGTCGACGATCTCACGGCGTCGCTCCAGCTCCTCCAGGCGAACGCGATCCACGTGGCGTTCGCCCTCGTGTTGACCTTCCTGATGTTCCCCCCGAGCATGGGCGATGGCTTCCTCTCGCGAGCGCTCGGCCGGCTCGTCGACGCCGTCACCGCCCCATTCGATGCCGACAACCCCCTCACGCGAGCCGTGACCGGTGTGCGTGACGTGTTCCGCTGGGTGTTCGTCGACCCGACCCGCTCCCGCATCACGCCATTCGACGCCATCTGTATGCTCGCGGCGACGCTGTCAGCGATCTACTTCATCATGGAGTTCTCCGAGATCCAGAGGATGCGGGTGTTCGGGCTCACCGCGGGCCGCCCTGTCACGGAGATCTACACCTTCCTCCAGCCGGTCCTCGGCGGGGTGCCGGTCGTGAGCGAGGTCTCGTACGCCTACCTCCTCGGCGTCATCGGCGTCCTGCTCGTCCTCGAGGCTACACGGCGGACGCTCGGGCTCCCCCTGATGATCATCGTCGGCTCCTTCATCGTGTACGCCCGCTGGGGATACCTCATCAGCGGCAACACGCCGTTCCTCGGGCTGCTCGCGATCCCCGAGCTGACGTGGCCGAGCATCGTCCAGAACCTCTGGTACAACACCGAGAACGGGGTGTTCGGCATCCCCGTGACGGTGTCCGTGAGCTTCATCTACATCTTCATCCTGTTCGGGTCCTTCCTGGAGATGAGCGGCGCGGGCGAATGGTTCATCGACCTCGCGTACGCCGCCACCGGATCGAAGAAGGGCGGCCCGGCGAAGGCGAGCATCCTCGCGAGCGGCTTCATGGGCACCATCTCCGGCTCGTCGATCGCGAACACGGTGACGACGGGCGCGTTCACCATCCCGCTGATGAAGCAGTCCGGCTACTCACCCGAGTTCTCCGGCGCCGTGGAGTCTTCGGCCTCGTCAGGTGGCCAGATCCTCCCGCCGGTGATGGGCGCGGCCGCGTTCCTGATGGTCCAGTACACCGCGACACCGTTCGCGAACATCATCCTCCTCGCGACCATCCCCGCAGTGGTGTTCTTCTTCGGCGTCTGGGTGATGGTCCACCTGAAGGCCGTCCAGCAGAACATCGGCGGCCTCGATTCCGCCGACACCGCCGACGTCGTCGACCACCTGAAGCAGGGCTGGTTCTACCTCGTGCCGATCTTCCTGCTGCTCTACTACCTCATCATCGAACGCCTCTCGGTCTCGCGCTCCGCGTGGTTCACGCTCGTCGCCCTGGTGGCGCTCATCTTCTTCATCGCCGCCTACAGCAAGCAGACACGGGTCACCCTGTTCGGGTCGCTGGCGGCCATCTTCGGCGCGGAACTGCTCAGCCACGTCGTCGCCGGCGTCCCAGTCACGGCCCTCATGGGTACCACGGGTGCCGGGCTTCCGGTGAGTGAGGCGTTCGGTATCGTCGCCCCGCGCATCGGCTGGTATGCGATGCTCGCCGGCGCACTCACGATGCTCTACCACACCGACGTCCAGGCGAACTCCCTCAACCTCAACCCCACCGTCCAGAGCACAGCGGAGTCCGCGGGTGCGGTCGCCGGCCGCGACCTCGGGAAGAACCAGCTGTTCCGAACTGGGACCTTCGTCGTGAAATCGATGGAAGAGGGGGCTCGGACGGCCGTTCCAGTCGTCGTGGCTGTCGCCGCCGCCGGCATCATCCCCGGGGTCATCAGCGTCTCCGGGCTCGGCCCGAACCTGACCTCACTCCTGCTCGCACTCTCAGCGGGCTCCATCGTCGTCATGCTGCTCGTCACCGCCGTCGCCGCCATCATCCTCGGGATGGGGATGCCCACGACGGTCACGTACATCATCCTCATCTCGATGCTCGCGCAGCCGCTCGTCGAGTTCGGCCTCCCACTCCTCGCGGCGCACCTCTTCATCCTCTACTTCGGCGTCATCGCGGACATCACGCCACCGGTCGCCGTCGCCGCCTACGCCGCCAGCGGGGTCGCGAAATCCGACCCCTTCCAGACGGGCGTGAAGGCCTTCTCGCTCTCCCTGAACAAGGCCATCGTCCCGTTCGCGTTCGCCCTCGCACCGGGCATCGTCCTCCTCCGGAAGAAAGCCAACGCTGCCGACCTGCCGCTCCGGGAGCAGTACCGCGTCATCAACTTCGCCGACCTCGCCGAACTCTCCTACTCCATCCCGGAGATCCTCATCCCCGTCATCGGAGTGTTCCTCGGCGTCGTCGCCCTCGGCGCCACCGTCATCGGCACGCTCTACAGCGACGTCTCACGGATCGAACGCGCCGCCTTCGCACTCAGCTCACTCCTGCTCATGGCCCCCGGGATGCTGTCGACATCCGTGTTCGACCTCCTCGGGTTCGCCGGCATCACCATCTCGGTGAACGCACTCCTGCTCGACCTCACCCTCCGGGGCGTCGGGTTCGCGATCTTCGCCGCACTCACCCTGAAGAACAGACGCGAAGCAACCCCACCAACAGAATCGAGCCCCACCCCAGCAGCGAGCTGACCACCGAACCCCCGCCAGTTGCGCTCGTTCGTCCAATCGACACCCTACACGCGTCCAGCTACTGTACGCCATGTTGCCTCGGCGGAACCGGTACACGCAGCGCGGGGATGTTCAATCGAGGGGCTGCCCAGGCGCAGACAGACTGGGCCACCCCGTCAGTACTCGTAGATCCGGATCTTGCCGTCCGGCCCCCGACACCCAACCAGGCGCGATCGAGCGACCCGACGGGTGTTGAGATGCCAACTACCTGAAACAGCTTCCGACTCCTCACTCCTCGATATCGGTCACGACGTCCTGCGGGGCGAGTAGAGCCAATCAAGGTTGTTGAATGAGGTGAATGCTTGCTGGCCGGCGCTCCGGTCCAAGGCAACGCTATCGCTCGGCCGGTTGCGGTCACTTGTTTCGGCCAAGCGTGGCTGAATACGTCTGCAGCACGCCGGGCGTATACGGATCATCGAGGTAGACGCTGGTGCTGGAGTTCCACTGGTCCGGGTCGGTCACCGGGTCCGTCGCAAAGTCCAGGGGGATCATGAACGTCCAGTTCAACGCGCCGTTCACCCCGGCATCTGTGAACACGTCGAATATCTCCCGGTACTTCTCTGCACGTCGCCTATCCTGGTCCCGCCAGTCGGGGTCACGCCGGTCAACAAGATACGCCCCCTCACCATTACCTGGCGCAAACTCACCTGCGTACACCGGTTTCTCGAGCGTCTCGTGTGCATCCCGGGCGTGGTTCTCCACCCAGGTCTTCCATCGTGGCACACCGTCCTCGACCCGCGAGAAATTGTTCTGGTTGAGGTACATGTGGAAGGTGGCCGCGTCGATCGCCTCCGGCTGGTGGTTGGCGAGATAGGCCATCCCCTGGTCGTTCTTGTCAGCGAGGCTCTGGGGTCGAGTGTCCTCATAGTAGCCGATCTCACCGGTCGAGAGCAGGTGGTTGTCATCGACCGATTTCACGAACGGCGCCATCTCCTCGATCCAGTCCTGCATGATGGCCGTCGACCCATCGTTATCAAGCAGGTCTGGCTCGTTCACGAGCTCCCACATGAGTATCCCGGGGTCATCCCGGTACTCACGCCCCGTAATCGTGTTCTCTCGGGTCAGTATTGCGGTGACGTACTCCTTGAACAGCTTCCGGCAGGTCTCGTCCGTGTAGAAATCGTCGTGGTCCGTCGCCGTCGCGCTGTAGTTCACGAAATCCGTGCTGCCGAACCCACCACTCCCGGTGTTGCCGAGGAACGGGAGGACCAGCCGCACCCCGGTCTCGTTCGCCTTGTAGATGGCATAATCCAGCCGCTTCAGCACAACCTCGTTCAATGGAGGGAGCGTCTCGATGGGGCCGTTGAGGTCGTCGGGTTGAGGGACGATCGACAGGCCCTCACCGGCACAGGACCCGATGTGGCACCGCCCGGCGTACACCCAGTTTCGAAGCGCCCGGAAACCGAGTTCGTCGGCGCCCTCGAACACCCGGTCGACGTACCATCGTGGGGCCCGAGACAGCATGTCGCTGTTACCGCCGTTGAAGCTGAATGACTCGCCGTCCAGTTCGAACTCCGCGCCCGCCACCCCAACGAACTCGTGAAGGAGAGACGCTCGTTCCGCTACCCGGACCGTCCCCTTCGTCACGGGCTCGGCGGCAGGGGTACGCAGCGTGATCGGGTAGGTCGCAGGCGACAGAGGTGTGTCGATATGGAACCTAACGCGAACGGCATCGTATGAGTCGAGGGTGATTGTCTTCGAGGTGCTGTGGTCACCGACCGCCAATGTAACAGACGTGTCCACCGTATTTTCGCCCTCGTTATAGACTTCCACCCCGATGTGGAACGGTTCACCCTCGATTATCTTGGCGGGGTAGCGAAGCTCGTTGTAGGACAGGTCCAGGGGCGCATCCGTGGTGGTCAGCGTCTCCGTTGCCGTTGTCGGGCCCGAAGTGGTCGTTGTCGTCCTCGACCCGGTACTGTCGTTCGGTTGGTCATTACAGCCCGCGAGACCGGTCAGTCCTGTTGCGCTAATGCATCCCAGCAGCCGTCGGCGCGAAAGGGAGCGGTCGTCCATCGTCGCTGATGTGCGAGAAGTGGACAGAATCGGCATAAACGCTTCGCCGACGAGAATCGGGAGCCGCTGCGTGGCCATCGTCCCGGGCTGCAGCACGACGGCAGGCACTAACGGTCCTGTCTGGCCCTCAATTCCGGGGACGTCCTTGACGTACCGCATCTATGCAGTATGCGCGTAGAACTCCCACAGCCGCTGTTTATCGGGACTAAACCGAGCTCTGTTGTGCGAGAATTTTATCGCTCAGGTGGTCGCCAAACGGCAGTGATGACGTGAGCCCCGGAGAAACAGCGTTGAGGACGTGCGTTGACTGTGGACCGTGTTCGAAGAGGGGTTCCTTGATGAGGGTGCCGTCGTTCCGAACGATCTGGGCGCGGATCCCCGCATAGCTCTTCCTGACGTCGTCGGCAGTGATCGATGGAACCAGTTGCTGGGCCGCGTGGACGAAGGCGCTTGTGCGGTAGGATTTCGCGAGTTCAGACGCTGCAACCGAGAGCATCTTGGGTGAGGCCATGAGGTTCCAGAACCCACGGTAGCCGAGCGCAGCCGCGAGTTCCCGGAGATCGACGTCGGTATTCTGGTACGCCTCACGGCCGAAGGCCAGCACGGCGTTCGGGCCGATGATGACCTTGTCGTCGGTCCGCCGCGTGAAGTGAACCCCGAGGAAGGGGAGTTCGGGGTCCGGGGTCGGGTAGATCATCGAGTTCACGAGGCTACGGCGATCCGGGACGACCTCGTAGTACTCGCCGCGGAACGGCACGATCTGGTACTGTTCGCCGACCCCCAGCTGGTGCGCGATCGTATCCGCGTAGAGGCCAGCCGCGTTCACCAGATATTCGGCCTCGAGTGGGCCACTCGACGTCGACAGCTGGAACCCGTCGGCGGACCGCGCAACGTCCGTTACCTCGGTCCCCATGAAGAAGTCCACCCCGCGATTCTCGGCGTCCCCCGCGAGCGAGTACACGTACTTCTGGGCATCGACCGACGCCGCCTCCGGACAGTACAACGCAGCCTGGCCCGCGGCGTGTGGCTCGTGTGCCTGAATCGCCTCGAGACCATGCAAGAGCGCAGTTTCGACCCCATTCTCCGTTGCTTGCTCCTGAAGGTCCTGCAGCCGCCGCTCCTCCGCGTCAGACCGCGCAACAACTAGAACACCGAGTTCATCCAGCGGGATCTTGTTCTCCTGGCAGTACGTCTTCATTCGACGAGTCCCCTCGGTCGCGAAGTCCGCCTTCATCGACCCCGGCGGATAGTTGAACCCGGGGTGGAGGACGCCCGAGTTACGCCCGCTTTGGTGCTCGGCCAGATGGTACTCCTTCTCCAGAATACAGATGTCCTGCGTGGTCTTCGCCGCCAGATGATACCCGAGAGAGCACCCCACACAGCCACCGCCGATAATCGCGATATCGTACCTCGTCATACTACCGTACACGGCCCGACAGGACCTTTAGTGTACCCTGGTCGGGCACACGACTCCAATAGCGGCCACAAAGACTCGCGAAGGAACCCTACTCCGGAGACATAGCGCGCCAGTAATCCGAGAACCCGACTGAATGATAATTCTCTGGTAGTATCCACTACCTATAAAAATCCATATAGTAACAGCCGTCGGCCAGAGCAAGGAAGCTAAACCCAGTATAATTCCGATTATTAGTTCGTCTACTCGCGATATAGCTTACAGCACAATGCCACCCCGGCCAGCTCAACAATAGGAGCACCCGGTAAGCTCAGACCCCGCCAAATTGGAACTAAAGCACCAATGCACCATTTTCCCCCTAATCCCCGCACCAATCTCGAGAATGTAGCAATCCCCATATATAAATTTCTAATGTTATACTGGATATTGGTAGGTTGTACAGGTTGGAGTGATGATCATCGGGGTTTCATCCCCGGAGACGGGACCGGGTTAGTAGTTCTCGTAGACGGTTTTCGAGATGGTGTAGAAGTCGATGCCGGCGTCGCCCTGTTCGCGCCACGTCTCGCTTGAGGAGCGCTTGAAGCCCCCGAACGGGACGTGAAGCTCGAGGCCGGTCGTCTTCTCATTCACCTTCACGACCCCGGCTTCGGATTCGTCGATGAACCGATTCGCCTGTGAGTGGTCGTTCGTCACGACGCTCGCAGACAACCCGTATTCGACGTCGTTCGCGACGGCAAGGCCCTCGTCGAAGTCGGACACCTCGATCACTGCAACCACGGGGCCGAAGACCTCTTCCTGCGTGATCCGCATGTCGTTCTCGACATCGGTGAACACGGTTGGTTCGACGAAGAACCCGTCTTCGAGGCCGGGCGGCACACGCCCGCCAGTCGCAAGCGCTGCACCTTCTGACGAGGCTACGTCGACGTAATCGAGCGTGCTCGTCTGTTCGCTCTCGCTGACCTGGGGGCCCATCTCGGCATCCAGGCCCGGCCCGATTTCGATCGATTCCGCTTCCGCGACGAGCGCGTCGACGAACTCCTCTTCGGCAGCGGCAAACCCGTCATCACCGGCGGCAAACACCCCCAGGAGGCAACCCACGCACTCGACGCCATCGCCACCCGACTCACCGACCTCGGAATCCTCGAATAACCTCAAGCCAGCGCGCCAATTCCAATCCGTTAGCCTGGCAGGTGTTACGCGCTCCAGGCATCGCCTGCGTCTGTAGTCTCCCGTACCCCCGCTCTGGAGGGGGCCAGCGGTGAACCGCCGGAATCGCGGTTCGGAATCGGTATCTGGATTGGGCTGGCAGTCAGCGCCATGCCCAGTGAACGGGAGAAGATGTTGAACGGCGAGCGCTACGACTCCATGAATCCGAAGCTCGTCGCGGCGCGAGAACATGCCAGGGAGCTCACCCAAGCATACAATCAGACGGCACCCGACGCCCACGAGGAACGCCGGGAACTACTCGAGGACTTGCTTGGGTCGCTGGGTGAGCGCTGTCATTTCGAGCCACCGTTCCGCTGCGACTACGGCTCCAATATCCACGTCAGCGAGGATTTCTACGCGAACTTCGATTGTGTCATCCTGGACGTCTGCCCCGTCGAGATCGGCCGGAACTGCCAGCTCGGCCCCGGCGCCCACATCTACACCGCAACCCACGCACTCGACCCCAGCACGCGAACCGACAACCTCGAACACGGCAAACCAGTCACGATCGGCGATACCGTCTGGATCGGCGGCCACGCCATCATCAACCCCGGTATCACCATCGGCGACAACGCCGTTGTCGGCTCCGGCGCCGTCGTCACCGACGACGTCCCAAGCGACGTCCTCGTCCAAGGCAACCCCGCCAAGGTTGTGAAAGAACTCGACTAACCACCAATAACAGAGCGTTCGGGAGTCGTCCGCCTTCACGTTCCCATGGCTGAAACGGAGACTCCGAACAGCGCCGCGATGAATACGCACCCGGCCCTTGGTTGCAGCGGACCGATCCGGTATCTGCCAGAATGTGCGTGCTGAGTATCGAGCGGGCATGCAGCACGCTGTATTCGTTGGTTGGATGTCTCCGGGGGTGAGACGCCTAGGAGCCGGGTGTGTACCTTCTGTCAGATGGCAATCGGGGTTATGACCGGCCTCACCGCGAGGTAGGACGCGCATACCAAACAAGCGGTGGCTACTCTACGGTAGTCAGATGCTAAAACGAAGGGGGTCCCCGTTCCGAGCCATTGGCCGTCGGCTTCAGTCGCACTCCGTATTCGAGCGCCCGATGATGGGCCTCTGGGATGCCTACCTCCGAACGTTCATCGCGCTCAACAGCCTCCCAGATTCATACACACACTGCAGTGTAGCGAAGATAGACCCACTAACCGTCGTTACTATCGACCCGGATCGCCTCCAGTACATCGTCGAAGGGTCAGTCTATCCAGAACAAACACGCCACGCAAACAGCTTCCCGATGCCAAAATTCCAGCACGCCGGGAAGGTTACGGGCGGCAACTGGGACGCCCCGGTCCACAGATTCGATGACAGCACGCTGTATCAAGGGTTCAAAGCGCACTTTCAGGAAGACCGGCCATGGGCCGAAACCGAGTTTTTCCAGGACGTCACCACGTACCTGGAAAACGGCGTCGGCATGTGGGGCTGCCACACCCGCGAAGAGTTCCAGACCCGGTGTTCAACGCTTGATGCACTCTACGAAAGCATCGATTCGAACGGGTATTTTTCGCAGCGCCAACTGAACCGGCGATCAACGCCACCGATGGAAGACGCGCGAACCACATCACGGACCAAGCAAGTCATCTATGATGAGATAACCGCCTGCGTCGGCCGAGATGGCCGTCTGTTGTTCTTCGACGGGCGGAACCGACTGGCCATCACGAAACTCCTCGGGCTCCCCTCGATCCCGGTCTGGATCATGGTCCGCCACCCACGGTGGCAGCAAACTCGAGAGGCAGTGGCCGCTGGCGACATCCCAATCCAGCAACTCCCCGAACGACTACGCAACCACCCCGACCTCCACGGCCTCTGGTAACCACCACCCCAGCGTGCTTGCGGAGCACGACTCCAATCAAATATCGCGTAGCCAGTCTATCGAGTTCTCGGCTTCTACCCCAGGAACGCTGCCAGAACACCATATGCACCCGTAGCTCGTAGTGACTACCGGTCGCTCCATCAGCGATGGTGCAAGTACCATAGTTGCCGAGAACCTATCACTCGGCTCCTGAGCGCAAGAACTCCTGTAGTGGGTTGCCCTCAGTGCGCCGCAGAGGTGAGGTAGATAGCGGCGTGGCGGGGTTATACCCTGAGTAACAAGACAAGGTTGGTACCTGGCGGTGGGTATGAGTGAGCAGGCTAGTGGGGCGGCAGCCGATCAGTTCTCTCATGCGGCGGCGGTGTCTCACTATCAGGAGAAGGTCCAGGAGGGATTGTATCCGCACGAACGAGCAGCGATCGACTCGTTTGGGGAGCCACCGGGCCGCATCCTCGATCTGGGCTGTGGAGCCGGTCGGACAACCAAGGTCCTCGTCGAGGCGGGCTTCGACGTGGTTGGCGTCGATATCAGCCCGAAGATGATCGGCGTCGCTGCTGAACTCGTACCAGAGGCAGAGTTCGTTGTAGGGACCGCGTGCAATATCCCGGTTACAGGTGTGTTCGATCACGTCCTGTTTTCGTACAATGGCATCGACTACATCCAGGAGGAAACCGACCGCGTAGCGGCGCTTGCCGAAATTTATGACGTACTTCACCCAGGCGGCTATTTCGTGTTCAGTAGCCATAACGCACGGCGTGTCGTCGGCTCAAACGTACTGCATCCGATGTCGTACCTGCGAACACTCCAGTTCTGGCTCGAGAACATCCGGGCGGGGACGCTGGGGTCGAACTACAAGATAAGCTACGGCAATCGACGATACCAGATCACGCCGTCCGCCCAACACGCCCAGCTCACTGACGCTGGCTTCGACCACACCGAAACGGTCACCCAACTGCCAGCCGCACCGCTCGCCAAAATCGACCCCTGGCCGTACTATGTCACCCAAAAACCCACAGAATAACCACACAGCCCCACCGAACGACCGGCTCTCCGAAACGCATCACCCACAACTGTACTGCTACTGACAACACGCCAGCTATGCAGCAGCGCCAGCGAGATCTACTCAGTTCCCGTCAGGAAGCCCGTACCCAATATCGCGCCAGGATGCATCACGAGTCGTTGGTCTGGGTATACCCGTTAGGCCTTCCCGTCCTCCTCGAGACGTTCCTTGCGACGTTGGAATTCGGCATCGTCGATTTCGCCGCGTTCGTGTCGGCTCTTCAGTGCGTTCATTGCGGCGTCATCGGGAGCTGTCGAAGGTTCGCTGTCCCGGTTGGTCAGGTATGCGAGGCCGCCGGCGAGTCCGAGCAGGCCAAGGGCCCCGCCAATAACGGGGGCGCCCCAGCCCCAGGTCCCCGGGCCGGTCATCATGCCGTGGCCGCCGCCCCTGCCTTGACCCATCATCCCGCCATCGCCAGATCCAGCGCGTTCGGTGTCTGAGCCGTAGGCCACGGCCCCTTGGTCGGTGATTGTTTGGCTGGCGGGGACCTCGCCGTCGGGGATCTGGCTCGCCTCGGCAGGACCACCGGGGGTGTCGACGACGATACGGCCGACCATCCCGACGCCCTTGTGGGGGATGCAGTAGTAGTCATAGGTCCCGGGGACCTCGAAGGTGTGCTCGTACCTCCCCGAAGAGATAACGCCACTATCGAAGGGGGTGGCAGCCGTCGGGATGCGGTTTTCGTAGGCGGTAGCGGAGTGGGCGCCTGCCGCGATCTCGAAGCGGACGGTGGTCCCGGTCTCCACGTGGAGGCCGATGGGGTCGAAGTAGTTGTTCCCCATCTCGACCACGGGTGTGTCCTGTGCGGCCGCGCGCTGAGTGATGGTGCCGGTCGCGAGTGCTCCAGTGAGGCGGCCGACGAACTGGCGGCGAGAGTAAGAGTTCATGAGTTCGGTGGTGTGTCGAACGATCCGGCCTGCGTGAGGTATTGTGGGCGTGATGCACTGCGGCCGTGATCGCTTAGGGATAGCCCCACATTCTACTTTATGGGCTTGCGACTTATGCACATTACTCTTCGCGTTCCAAAGGCTGTGTTACCTGCTCCGAGTGGGGTTATTACCAGTTGACGTGTATGTACTCGTACTCGATTACATCGACTGACCGTTCGACCGATGGAGTGATGCGGGTGGTGTGGCTCGTGCTCGCGATCATTGTATCGGCACCCCTCCTGTTGATGGGGTACATGATGCCGATGATGGGGATGCTGGGCTGGTGGTGGGGTGATGGGATGACCGGCGGGATAGTACCATTCTCGGGGCCGGGGATGCTGCTGGTCTGGCTGGTCGTCTTCGCCGGCATCGGCCACCTCGTATACCGAGCTCCCGTCGGGCGCACCGAGCACGGACTGCAGCAGGACACGGCCTTGGCGGAGTTACGGATCACGTATGCGAGTGGCGATCTCACCGACGATGCGTTCGAGAGGCGTCGCGAAACGCTCTCGACCGACCGTGAATAACCCCCCGAACCCGAACGCGAGTGACTGATCTGGTTTTCAAATGCCTATCGGGGGACTCTTTCGAACTCCGAGACGCACAGGGCGTATTGGTGAACGGCCCCTCGCCCGCGGTGCCTCCGCGCCGCCGGCGTGGAACAGGATCTCGCTCGGTAGGAGTCAGCGAAAGCAGACTGGGGTCGGCAGGACACCGGATGGGGCGTTCACGTACTACACGATAAGCGGGGACCGTCCGGAGTCGGACCACGGACGTTGAAGGGCGTTCGTCCTGATGTTCGTCGACTACCCAACGAGGACGCGTTGACGCTGTACTACCGCGCGGGCACGGCTTGTGGCTCGATACGTCAGGTGGGGATGGAGAGGTCGGCGTTCTTGAGGCGGCGGGCGTTGATGGCGACGATGATCGTCGAGAGGGACATGAAGACGGCACCGATGGCGGGTGAAAGGAGGATGCCGATAGGGGCGAGGAGGCCGGCGGCGAGGGGGATGGCGAGGACGTTGTAGCCGGTCGCCCACACGAGGTTCTCTTGCATCTTCCGATAACTGGCCTGGGAGAGTTTGACGAGGCGGACGACGTCGAGGGGGTTGTTCTCGACGAGGATGATGTCGGCGGACTCGATGGCGACGTCAGTCCCGCTGCCGATGGCGATGCCGACGTCCGCCCGGGCGAGGGCGGGGGCGTCGTTCACACCGTCACCGACCATGGCGACGAGCTTCCCTTCGTGCTGGAGCTGGGCGACCGCACTATCTTTCTCGTCGGGGAGGACTTCGGCGAAGAACTGGTCGATGCCAAGTTCATCGGAGACGGCGGCGGCGACGTCTTCGCTGTCGCCGGTGAGCATCGCGACCTCGATGCCCAGCGAATGAAGCGCCTGGACCGTCTGCCGGCTCTCCGTCCGGATGACGTCGGCGAGCGCGAACGCGGCGACGACCTCAGAGGTATCGTGGACGAGGTAGACGACGGTTTGGGCCTGTTGGCCGGCGGCAGCGGCGAACTGTTCGATGTGCTCGGGGCGGGCGATATCGAGGCGTTCGAGGAGATTCGGACCACCGACGTGGTACGTCTCGCCGCCCACCGTCGCGGTGACGCCGAGGCCGCGGAGGTTCTCGAACCCCGAGACCGCGCCGGCATCGACGCCGCGTTCGTCGGCGGCGTCGCGGATGGCGCGGGCGATCATGTGCTCGGAATCCGCCTCCAACGCATGGGCGACGCGGAACGCCCGGTCTTCGTTCCAGCCGTCGACGGTAGCGACGTCGACAACCCCCTGTTCGCCTTTCGTGAGCGTGCCGGTCTTGTCGAAGATGACGGTGTCCAGGTTCCGCGATTCCTCCATCGCGATGCGGTCGCGGACGAGCATTCCGTTCCTGGCGGCGGTCGAGGTATTGATAGCGACAACCAGGGGGACGGCCAGGCCGAGGGCGTGTGGGCAGGCGATGACGAGGACGGTAACGACGCGTTCGAGGACCGCGACCTCGAAGCCCACCGCGAGTATCCAGGCGACGGCGGTGAACGCTGCCGCACCGAGGGCGACGTAGAAGAGCCAGCCAGCGGCCCGGTCGGCGAGCAACTGAGTTCGCGATTTCGACGATTGGGCGTCGGCGACCAGTCGCATGATGCCCGCGAGCGCGGTCTCGTCGCCGGTCTTGGTCACCTCCACACGGAGGCTGCCGTCCTGGTTGACCGTGCCGGCGATGACCTCGCTGCCGGGGTCCTTGTCGACGGGCCGGGATTCGCCGGTGATCATCGACTCGTCGATAGCGGACTCGCCCTCGACGACCTGGCCGTCGGCGGGGACGCTTGCCCCGGGTCGGACGAGCAGGATGTCACCCATTTCGAGGGCCGTGACGGGGACCGTCTCTACAGCGCCCGTCTCGCTGACGCGTTCGGCGGTGTCCGGCATGAGGCGGGCGAGTTCGTCGAGTGCGCCGGAAGCCTGTCGGACGGACCGCATCTCGAGCCAGTGGCCCAGGAGCATGATGTCGACGAGGGTGACGAGCTCCCAGAAGAACGGCGTGGTCCGGGGGATGACGAGGCTGGCGAGTGAGTACGCGAACGCCACGGTGATGGCGAGCGAGATGAGCAACATCATTCCGGGTTCCCGATTTGCAGCCTCCGTGCGAGCCATCGAGAGGAAGGGCACCCCGCCGTACGCGAAGACCACTACCGCCAGTACCGGCGTTATCCAGGTGCTCCCGGGGAACACCGGCGCGGTGTAGCCGAGTGTCGCCTGGATGAACTCGCTGAATACGAGCACCGGAATCGAGAGCGCAAGCGAGACCCAGAACCGCCTGCGGAACATCGCCTCGTGCCCGGAGTGATCGGAATGCGCCTGGTGGCTGCCGTTGCCGGCGTCGCCGTCGTGGGGGGCATGTTCACCGCGTGGTGCGTCGCCGTCGTGGGGGGCCGCTGGGTGCGGACCAGTGGCGTGTCCAGCGTGCGTCGTTCCCTCGGATGCCTCACGGTCCTCGGCGGGCCCGTCCGGCGCGGTGGCGTGGGAGTCGGTATCGGGTTGGTGGTGCTGGGTGTCGTGGGGCTGGTCGGTTGGTGGTGCCTGGTCCCGATCGTTCTCGCCGGAGCTGACGGTCAGTTCCGGTGCGTGGAGTCGGCAGATCCGGCAGCAGGCGACGACGTCGCTGTCGTGGGTGTGGCCAGGCAGGTCGGGTGAATGGTTGGACATGGGATCGATTTTCGCGGGCCGGGAACCTAGACGTGGGCGGTGTAGCCGGCGTCCTCGATGGCTGCAATCAGGTCGTCGGCCACTGCGTCCCCCTCGACGCTCGCCGAGTCGGTCTCGCGGTCGGCGGACGCGCCTGTCACGCCAGATACCTCCTCGAGGGCTGATTCCACGGTCTGTTCGCAGTGTTCGCAGGTCATCCCGTTAACGGTGATGCGAGTCGACATACCTACAGATAGCCGCACCGCGATTATGTCGGTTTCCCCTTGAATAGCAAACCGGACACCCGGTCCGGCTCAGGAATCGAACCTATGCTCCGCGCGGCGTACACTGGTGTTCAGGCCAGCTGGACGGCGTGAACCACCGGTGAGTGCCACTGGGGGAGTGTGTGAGACACCACGCAGGACCGGTTTCCGCCGACATTCGACGGAATCCGCCATTGGGGCTTTGGAATCTGTGGAAACTGGGGGGTGTCGCATTGGATTTGGAGGGGAAAGGGGCAAAGCGTCGGTCTACGACGGACTATGTATGGACTCGTCGTTGCTGGCCGGAATCGTGGACGCACTCCAGGGTGGACTCGGATACCGAATAGGCCCAGCAACCCTCGCGCGTCGCAACAGCTGGAGTATTCCACGGTCAAGAGCCGCACTGAACGCACCCGATTGCTACCACGACGCACAGCCAGACATCCCCCGGAAGTGCTTCGGTACACCACAACCGGTACATCGAGGTATCGTGTACGTTCATGCATGATCGAATACCCCGCCAGATCGAGGGTGTCCGGATGAACCGTCGACAGGTCGATACCGTCATCGGTGGCGTGGTCGCTGCCGTTTTCATGGTTGGCGGTGTGCTCAGCTGGCAAGCGTACCAACAACAGCGGGTCTTCGAGGAGATGGGTTCGATGATGGGGCAGTCGATGGGAACGATTCACGGGACGAATCCACTCGTGTACGTCCTTGGGACCGTCCTCATCGCTGTCGTCATCGGCGGCGGGTATCTCGTGATCCGGAACGATCTCACCAGTACTGACGCAAACAGCGGCTCAGATGAGTTGCTGACTGATTCACCTACCGATGAGCGCGCTGCATCACTCACGGGAGTGTCCCCGCCAACCGAGGCAATGACTCCAGAATCTCAGCCGCAGGCCCGCGTCTTGGATCTCTTACCGGATGATGAACGCCGCATTCTCGAACCGGTGCTCGCCTCGCCCGGAATCACACAGATCGAACTGCGGGATCGCTCGAAGTTCTCGAAGAGCAAGGTCAGCCAGACGGTGAGCGCCCTCGAGAAACGCGGCCTGCTGTACCGTGAACGCCAGGGCCGGACGTATCGAATCTATCCGAGCGACGACCTCCAACGGGAGCGTCACTAGCCGCCATACTCCTGGGACCCGGGTCCGAACAGGGTGGGTTGCGGATACGTCTCGTCCATCCAACCAGATTGGTTGGATGGGCGTGGCGTGGGTGGTCGGCGAGCGAACCACGTGGATTCTGCTGCGGTGAACGGTGCTGCGTGTGACGGACGGTTAGATCGGTGTAGAAACGTTCTCGAACGGTCTCCTGCGTGGGTTCACACCCATCGGGATAACCCCTGAGCGGGCCTACGAGTAACCGAGGAGAGAAACAATGACTACCTTCAGACTCGGTGGCTGGCTGCTCGTGGCATTCGTGATCGTCGGACTCGCATTTGCTGCCCCCGTGGTTAGTGCACACGCTGCCGAGACGACCGCAGACGGCGCGCCCGCTGACAATGCCAGTGCTGCTGACTGGGCGGCCTGGATGGACGCACACATGACCGAGCACATGGGGTCTGGGAGCGTCGACTGGATGGAATCACACATGGGCATGACCGTCGACGAGATGGCGCAGGCAATGGCTGACGACGACTCCCACAGGGGGATGTCCGGCCAGGGCCACTGCTAAACCCCGATTCCCGACTCACGCCGATTCATCGAACAGCAAACCACCCACCTACGCACGATTATGATCCACTACGCCACAACCCTCGGACGCAACGCTCGCCGAATCGCGATTCTCGTCGCCCCCATTGTTGTCGGGACGACTGGTACGGCTGCCGCCCATAGTGGCGGAGGCTACGGAGGCGGCATGATGGGCGGCGGTGGGTGGGGCTTCTTTGGCGCGGGGATGGGGCTCTGGGGACTCCTCTTGATGGCCATGCTCATCCTGCTTCCCCTCTACCTCGTCTTCACGCTCGCGAAGCGATGGGGAACCGGTCCCAACGAACGGCCCCTATCGACCCTCCGAGCACGCTATGCGCGTGGTGAGCTCTCCGATGACGAATTCGAACGTCGACGGAAACAGCTTGAACAATCTCGTTGAGTAGACGGGTACCGGCGTCAGCACCGACCGACCGGGCCATAACTTGATGCCAGGTTTGGTCTGCGGCGAATCAATCAGCTACGCCAGCTTCTCGTCAAACTCCGAATATTCCCTCGACCGATACTGCATACGCGCTATGCGTTCAGCAAGTACGCTGGGAACTGCTCGCTACCCGTCAGAAAGTTCCTGACCGATATAGAGGCTGTATTGATCACCGAGAGTCCTGCCAGATGGGTCGTTCCGAGCGTCGTTCGAGATACAGAGCGAGGATTCCTCACGGTGATCCGGATTCGTCTGCGGAGAACTGTTCCACAGCCTGCGATTGCTGGCAAGGGTATGGACGCTTTGCGCCTCGAAGCTCACCTATTGCGGGGTTCTATTTCGATGTGCAGACGTCCGTTCTCCCCGGAAAATGCCGCCGGCCACTTGAAGGCGCTAACAAAGACCTGATCCTTGCCGACGGGTATGAAGGAGTCGTTCACCGCGGGAGCCTCATTCTCTCTCACCAAAACTTGGTCCGGATCGGCTTCGGTTCGGTAGAGGTACAAGGTCTCGCCACGCTCAAAGTTTTCAATCGCCGTATCGGACTGCGGACCATCAGGAAAGTACGTAGAGATGGTTGCCGTCGAGACGTTCGTACCGCCGGTGTGTTCTAACGCAATGACCGTTCCGTTCCCGATTACCGACGCGTCCAAATGGGGAAGTTCAGAAGTGACCCAGTCAGGCCGAGTTGGTGGGGTCGTTCCAGTCCGACGGACCGCGTAGTATAGTCTCGCGGACACCGTTTCGTTCCCTTGGCTGTAGATGCGTGTGACGACGGCTTCGTGAATAACCCCCTCTTCGTCGATCAACACGCGGGCGTGAACGTCCTCAATTGGGGTGGTATCTCCCCGGAGTCCATCGGCCCAGAATTCGTATAGTGTCCTGTTGTTTCGGGCGATAGTTCCCGTGAAATCGTACGTGGAGGTGTTCAACCAATCGTGTACTGTTTCACTTCCTGCATCTTGAAACGACAGTGGTCTATTGTGATAATCATAAGTTGCGGACTGCGTGCCTAGGTACTCCGTGGTTGTCTTACCAGCAGTCGAATTCTGGGTGACCCAATATTCATTCACAACGCCCTCGCTGGCAAGCTTGGTGCGGGAAACGTTTGCTCCATTAGTACTTGCTAGCGATATCGGCACAAAATCGATACCCTGACTCGACACAGCAGAAACCTGATCCCACTCCATCTGCTCCTCGTAGATGCTGTTGTTCAATGTCGATTGATGAGCCTCAATGAGGCGGGTCACGCTATCTATCCCGGTTTCTGATGTCCCTGGGGGACCCCCGGTTGTACTGTTTGGTAACTCAACTGACGTTGCTGACTGAACTGACTGATTCGATAATGCCGTCACTTGGCCGTCGGGCATCGGCTGGGCTACAGCGGTTGGCGCAGATAGAACAACGATTCCAATGCACAGACTGATTATCAGGACACGGGTCATGGTATCCGATAATTCACCGTGATTTGCTTGTTCGTTGAGGACTCGATGTGGCTCATCCAACAGTTGCTCTGATCCAGTCGTTCCCGCAGCGATTGAGGAGCCAGCACTGACTGCACCATGAATCTACCTCGCAAACGACTCTGAAAGTTATGCTGCTCCTTCAAACTGCTCCGAAAGTAAGCCGAAAATATACGCGACACGGTTTGAGGTAGCCAGTAGCAATGTACGCATCTCTCTTGCGACATTCACCTACTACATCTACCGATCCGTCTCCTGAGCTTCGTCCCTTCCGTGCTGACTATGCGCGATGTATGCAGCACGCACCGATAGACCTACTCGGTGCCCGTCAGAAGCCGCCTGCTGACTATCGAGGCTGCGTTCAGCACAGCGTCTTCATTTGTTCCAGATAATTCTGTATGGATCAAGTGATAGGCGTGTGTCTGGAGTACCTACTCGATTTCTAACTGACCACTACCGCTCCCCGTCTCACCGTCGTTCTCATCCCATTCGAGCTCGAACTCGATGCTTCGCTCAGTCATGTTGCCAGCCGGACCTTCGCGTTCAGCTTTGACTTCGAAGGTCGGTCGGGCAGGGGGATTCAGCGTTACAGACTCGGCGCCTGCTGTGAGGGTAATAGCAGCTCCACTGTCGAGCGTATCCGCGACTTTCCGAAGATACGTTGCGATCTCTGCTCGACTCTGGTCGCTCTCTGATTTGAACAGGACTTCTTCAGGCATACACGCGAGAGTTCACAGCCGGCACCAATAAATGCGGCAGTCGAACTGACCGATTTGCTCGACTCGACAGGAGGTCTGTGCGAGAGACGCGCGATGCATTCAACAGTGTCGTTCGCATCCCGTGTGGCTAGTCCCTGGCTGCGGCCTCGAGTGCGGCGATATCGAGTTTCTGCATCGAGAGCATCGCCCCGGTGACGCGACTGGCTTTCTCAGCGTCCTCGTCCTGCAGCAGCTCGGTCAGACGTGTGGGGACGATCTGCCAGGACACACCGAACCGGTCCGTGAGCCAGCCACACTCCACTGCCGCACCACCGTCTGCAGTGAATGCGGTCCAGAAGTGATCGACTTCGGCCTGGTCCTCGCAGTAGACGACGAACGAGATGGCCTCGGTGAACGCGAAGTCGTGTTCGTGGGCGCTATCCATCGCGACGAACCGCTGGCCCCGGAGCGTGAAGTCACCATACATGATGGTACCCTCTGCATCAGGCTCCTGGCCGGGGCCGTACCGGGCGGTCTCACCGCGTTCTGCGTCCTCGAACACCGAGGTGTAGTGCTCGATCGCGTCCTCCGCGTGGCCACACTGGTCGCCCACGAACAGGAGCGAGGGAACGATCTCCCGCGTTTCGACGTCGGGTGCGTACTGGAGCTGCCAGGAGACGCCGTACCGGTCAGTGGTCCAGCCATATCGCTCGCTGAACGGGTATGCGTCAAGTGGCATCAGCGTCTCTCCGTCTTCCGAGAGGGCCGCCCAGAGGTCATCCACCTCGGCCGTCGTCGGGCAGTTCACCATGAAGGAGATCGCGGGCGTGAACGTAAACTGGGGGCCGCCGTTGAGCGCGATGAACGGCTGCCCCTCTAGCTCGAACTCGACGGTAAGGACGCTGCCCTCGGGTTGCCCTGACACCTGTGCGGCGGGCGCGTCGTAGTGGCTCGTCACACCGATGGCGCCGTCGTCGAAGACCGAGACGTAGAACGCAGCTGCCGCGTCGGCCTCCGAATCGAACCACAACGTCGGCGTGATCGGGTGGGGATGGCTAGTCATTCCGTACCGATACGCGGCGTGAGATACTCAGTCCATCGGCCGAACACCCTGACCGGGTTCCGGCGCTCGGAGCCGCTGGGAGTATCAAACCACAGAACCCCGGCAGTCCATTTTTATACCCGAGCTGGCGTTTTGTCAGACATCATCGAGTTCCCTGTGCGGCTCCACGACGCTCGCCGTCGCGTCGGGGGAGCAGTCCTCAGCCTCCTCGCCCTCACCGGGCCATTCGTCGCGGCCCGCACGATCACGAGCAACAGCTCTGCCTCGGCCCTCTTCATCCTCATCGGAATCCTGTTCCCGCTGGCCGTCACCGCTACCATCGCCGGCTATCTCTACCGATACTACCGACACGACGACGGCGACATCCTCATCGTCACCGGGGCTGCCGGAGCCCTCCTGCTGGCCGCCATCTTTGCGCTCACCGCCCGGAGCATCATCTGGGGCCAGCAAACGTACGACGTGACGATCGGTGGCCCACTCATCCTCACGACGGAGTTAGCGATGGGTGGCGCACTCTTCGGCCTCATCTACGGCCACATCTACGGACTCTCACTCGTGCGCCACCACCAGCTCGCGGAGCGGACGGCCCAGCTGCGGCAGCAAAACGAACGGCTCGACGAGTTCGCGAGCGTCGTCTCCCACGATCTACGGAACCCCCTGAACGTCGCGCAAGGCCGACTGCAACTGCTCGCCGAGGACTGCGAGAGCCCCCACCTCGAACCGGTAACCCGAGCCCACGCACGAATGGAGACCATCATCGAGGACGTCCTCGAGCTCTCCCGAACCGGAGAGCTCGCCGGCCCAGTAGCGCCCCTCGACCTGGCCGCAGTCGCCAAAACGTGCTGGGCCACCGTCGACACTCGCTCGGCAGCCCTCCGGATCACGACCGAACAGACGATTCAAGCCGACGAACCACGCCTCAAACAGCTGCTCGAGAACCTCTTCCGGAACAGTGTCGAACACGGCGGCGAACCGGTCACCATCACCGTCGGCGACCTCCCCGATGGCTTCTACGTCGCCGATGATGGCATCGGAATCCCCCAGACACACCGCGAACAGGTCTTCGACGCCGGCTACTCGACAACGGAGGACGGGACCGGCCTGGGGTTGAACATCGTCCGCCAGATCGCGGACGCACACGGCTGGACGATCACAATCACCGAGAGTGACGGTGGTGGCGCTCGATTCGAATTCACCGACGTCACCGGCGTCCGCTGACCCAGCGCAGCCCACCACCCACAGCACGCACGAACGCTGGATCGACCCGCTGCACAGCCCCAAACAGGACCCCGTCGTTCACAACTGACGAGTCAATCCCAATCGGATACAGTCACGAAAAGCGGTGGCGGGGAACACACGGTACGGGTCCTTGAGCCCAACTGACGACCCCAACAGGGACGCTCCGCAGCTCACCGGTTGGTCTCTGTCGATGCGGGCAGCCCGAGTTCGATAACAGTCCCGGTGGGCTGGTTCTCGCGGATGTCGATCCGGCCATCGGACTGCTTCACCACCCAGTAGAGATACCAGAGCCCGAGTCCCTGGCTGTGTGCCAGGTCGGTCTCCACGGTCTCTGAAAGCACCGTTCGCTCCAGCTTCGGGATGCCACAGCCCGTATCGATGAACGACAGCACCACCTCATCCGCAGCTGCTCGCCGCTCCCCCGCTATCGTGATCGAGACCCCGGGGTCGTTATGCTCGACCGCGTTCTCGAGGATCTCGAATACGGCGTTCGGAAAGGCGGGGTGCGCCTCGACCACCAGGTCGGACGGCATCGCGATCTCCAACTGGACCTCGTCGAACGCCGCCCGAATCGTCTCGGCCTGCGCCTGAATCACTGCGTGACAGTTGAACGGCTCGGTGACGTCGCGCTCCCAGACCGAGATGATGGACTTCGCCATCTCCGTCGTCGACAACAACTCGTCGAGATGCGTTCGCGCGATCTCGAGATGCTCGCGGCCCGCCGGACTCGTCTCCGCCTCGAGTTCGTCCAGATGCCCGAGCGCCACATTCAGCTTGTTCCGATGGTTATGCCGGAGGACCCGCTGGTTGATCGTCAAGAGCGTCACGAGCTCGGAGTAGTCGTCGATCGTCTCCCGGAGCCCGATAATGTAGAGGCTGGCCCGCGAACTCATCGCAGCCCCCACCGCAAACGCCAACGACACCAGCGACACCCACTGCACGTTTGACACCCCATGCACCAACCACACCACCCCTAGTGAGGCCCCGATGAGCGTGATCGCCAGCGTCCCCCCGAGCGTGATCAGTAACGCCCGGAAATGCCCCACGTTGGAGAGCGCATGCCGCCGAATACACGTGATCGAATAGAACACGAGACTACTGACGCCCCAAACAAGGACCGCCTCAAGGATCCCGCCGAAGTGCGGATCGATCCAGGCATGATAGATACCGAGACCCAGCCCGACACAGCCCAGTACCGCGTAGGCGGTCGCGAGCTGCCGGGCCGTCAGTTCTCGATCCATCACGCAGTACTCACCCACTCCAGGTGCCCTCGACGCAATAACCCTGCGCCACGCGCCCGTGATTATCCAGCGAATTGCCCGAGTCCGCTTTGCGCACCGATATCGATCTCATCGAATAGGACGTGGTCGAACACCCCACCAACCGGGCTATTGCTCGCGCTCGCAACAGGAACGTCGACCCCTGGAACGAGTTCAGCGGCGACATCGATCATCGTCCGGCTGATATCGATACCCACGACACGAATGATCGCGCTAGCGATACGTTCTCGGCTACGCCTGCAGCACTGCCGGTCTTGTGATACCAGCGAGTGAATCGATACCGTGGACGAAGGGGAGCGGATTTGAACCGCTGAAGCAGTCATTTCCAGACGGCCACCACCGGCGTGGCGCTCTCCCAAGCTGAGCGACCCCTTCTCACTTCTTCAGTTCGCACGATTGTGCATTGTTAGTCTCCACCTACGGGAGAGACGCCTGGCCACTTCGATCGCACGATGCGGCGCGTAGACACCCCCGACCTACGCATCGTCAGGTAGACATAGCGAACGATCGTCCGACAGTGAACGCTGCGATTCTGCGCTGCCCAACAGGAGCCCCTGGGGCACGGGGCCTTGGTAGCCGCCCGGACCGCAGTAACCGAAAAATACCCAGCAGTAATGCATTTATTACGAATTATGCAGCAGACCTCTTCGAACCAGTGTCCAACCTACTGACGACGCCCGGGCGGACCGTGCACTCCCCTTCACGGCCGACAGTGAGCCACCGGCGATGGATGGTACCCGGTCAGCGCGTGCCCAGTCTCGATCACCCACAGCCTGCTGACACAATCTAGACCGCGTCCTATGTCACCGAACTCCCCGCGTTCGATGTGTGTCCTGGCAGAACCGTACCTTTCGGACTATCAGGTGGATTCGTTGGTCACCGCCGTTCAGGAAACAGGCATCGAGATTCCGATGGTCGTCGTCAACGAATCAGGCAGTAAATCGTACGATCCGGAGATGGTTGCGGACGCGGTGAACAACCCCATCAGCCTAGCCACACTCAGATTGTTCCGTGACGTCTTCGAGCGTGAACGATGGTGGTCGTTCGTCATCGCAGAACGGAAACTCGCCGAACAGCTCGGCCTCTCGGAGACGGCCGAGCAGCGTATCCCCGTCGAAGATATCGGGGTGTTCAGTGAGTCGGACATCCGGTACGTCGACCCGATTCAGGATGGTGCCTGGAGCAGCCTCCCAACGGACGTCGTGACCGAGGTCGGCGAGCGGGCAGACGTCGTCGTCCGCTACGGCTTCGACCTCATCAACGGAGACATCCTCACGGCACCCCAGGACGGTGTCTTGAGCTTCCACCCCGCCGATATCCGGTACTACCGTGGCCTCGGGCCCCCACGAGCATACCTCGACGACCAACCCCGGATGGGGATGACACTCCAGCGGCTTACCGATGAGATCGATGCCGGGGAGATCATCGCCATCGACCACCGTGCTGTCGGTGACTGCCTCACACTCTGGGATGTCTACGACCGCCTGCGGGACGTACAACGCCGGCTGCTCGCCGACGGGATCACCAACCTTCGGGACCCCGACTTCGAACCAACCCGCCCGGACACCCTCGGTCCGTACTACTCGATCACCGACCGACGGAAGGCGACCTTCGCGCTCCAGGTCTTGGGCAAGAATCTCGCGGGATATCTCACTCGCATCCGAGGCCGGTACCGGACAGCGACGACTACCCGGTAGTGCAGCCCGACTACGTGTCCGCGAGCACCGTGCGATACACGGCTTCGAGCCGTCGGGCCGTCTGTGCGGGCGTGATGTCCTGTGCCGCACGACGCCCATTCGACGGGACGCCTGCCTCGAGGACAGCTATCAGTGCCGCGGTTAAGCCCGACGTCGAACTCCGAACGTATGACTGTGAGACACCTGAGAGGCGTTCGCGGACGTCGCCCACGTCGGTCGCCACGACGGGGGTGTTGCACGCCATCGCCTCTTTCACCGAATTTGGTGAGCCCTCTCGGTCCGAGGTCAACAGCAGACAGTCCGCGGCGTTGTGATACACCGCCATCCGCTCGTGGGGTTCCCCGGACACCGTCTGGAGCGTGATCGGCGCGCCGAGACGCGAGGCGGCCGTGTCGACGACGCGTTCGGCCCGCTCAAAGTTCTTCACTGCCCGCGTCGGCGGATACGGGAACAACACGTGATACTCGTCAGCTGGCCAACCCAACTCCGTGCGTGCTTCATGCGTCGGCCTGGGGGAGAACGTGTCGAGATTGACGCCGTGGGGGATCACCGTGGCGTCCCGATCAAGGATTGTTGCCATCTCCTCGGACATGACGACGACCGCCTCGCAGTGACGGGCACACCACTCGCTGACCGGCCCGTATCGCCCCATGAGGTCACTTCCCCAGAGGGAGAGGACGACCGGGAGGTTGGGCTGGAGCACGGCAGCAGGGGCCGTCAGGCCGTAGTTCGCGTGGATGAGATCGTATGCGCCGAAGGAGGCCCGCCAGACCTTCGGCACGAACCGGAGATAGTTCAGGGCCGTCCGTTCGGCGTCTCCGCCGTAGTCGAACTCCGTCGCTGTTGGAACGGCCAGGACATCCGACTCGACACCCCGGTCACGCAACGCCGCGACCTGCTGGCGAAAGAACCGTGTTTCGGCAGTCGTCACGAGATTCAGCACACGGAGTGGCTCCGAGAACGCGTCCTGACGGCCGCCACGTCGTAGAAGTGAATCGAGCGCGCCCATACCAACCAGGCGGTCTCCCCGACGATTGTTAGCCGGGGTCAAACCCGTATCTGTCACCGTGTTCGTGGTGGCAAGCCTGGCGACGAGCACGGCCTGCACGGCGAGGCGGTAGCGCCGCAGCAGAACCCGGGTCCGAGGTCGACACATCCGGCGAACGATAGCCCCTCGGCAATCCGGCGACCGGATACCGGGACCTCGGGGTCGGGCTTGCTGCTCCCTTGGCCGCCCGTGCTGACCGATGGCTGGACTGGCAGAAGCGCTTTATTCGGCCGTCCGCACTAGCGTCATATGCGAGATGTCGACCGAGGGGTTTCAGAACTCCTCGGAACGGTGTTGATGGTCGCAGTCGTGCTCATCCTTGCCTCTGTACTCACCACAGCGGTCCTGTTCCAGATTGGCATCCTCGAATCAGAGGCACCGCTTGCAGAATACGAGATCTCGCTTTCAGGACAGTCGGTTACAGTCCACCACCTCGGCGGCGAGTCGACGCCCGCCGCAGAACTCACACTCGTCCTCAGAAACGCCACCCAACAATACACCTACCCGGTAACGACGGCGAACATGAGCGACCGAAGCGATCCACGCTTCGACCCAGGGGAATCCTGGTCCCGAACCCATCCGTTAACCATCCCCCCCCAACGGCTACCTCGAGGCAGTCCTCATCCACCGCCCAACAAGTACCATCCTCGTCACCCGCCAAAACGGCCGACCAACAGACCCCACCACACCACCGACAGCCACAACAGCCACCCCAACCACCACGACAACCACTACAACAGCCACCACGACAACCACCACAACAGCCACCACAACAGCCACCACGACAACCACCACGACAACGCCGCCAGCGACGGCCGCGTACGATGATGCGAACGGCAACGGGGTGTACGATAGTGGCGAACAAACCTACACCAAGACCGCCCTCTACAACTTCAACCAGCCCGACGTCAACCTAGTCATCCCCGCTGCCGTCGGCACGATCGACCGAGATAGTGGCGTGTCGATCACCGCGAACAGCATCCGCTCGGAGGTCGACATCACCGCAACCTACGGCATCGTGTCACTGACCGCAACCGACGGCCCGGTGACGACCAGCAACCTCATCCAGAGCGACAACGACGTCACCATCCGCGGCCAAACCATCGACATCTCCAACAGTAACATCCGCTCGAACTACGGCGAGATCACGATCGCCGCAACACAGGGCTCCGGCGGCACACTCACCGCAACCGGCGCCCAACTACAGACGAACCCCGCCATCAACCTCGAATCCAACGGCGACATCATCCTCACCGACGCAGCCCTCCGGACAGAATCCTGGGGCACGATGACCGCAGACCTCGGCGGCCCCAACACCCTCCACATCAGCGGGACCTCAGTCCAGGGCGCCACGGCCATCCGATACACGCCAGCCGGCGTAACCGAAAGCCCCGAGCGCGCCATCGCCCAACCCCAGTAGCCACCCATCCCCGGTCACTCGACCACCCCAAGCTGCCCGGCCCCCTGTTCCGTTGTCACCCCCGCAACACCCCTTGCTGAATACGGCGCTGCGGACGCAGCACGAACCCACCAATCTCGAAGACCCCTACGTACCTTCGCAGGCAGTTCATCGAGCTCTGAGGTCGTGGCTGCGCGCGCAACCCAGCGGGTGAGCACGGAGCGGAGGGTGGGGCGGCGGGACCGTTGGGCGGCGGACCCCACACCAGGATACCGACTCGTTTCAGCCGGCCACGCAGCCGGCGTCACAGCGCACACCCGAACCAGAAAACGTGACTGCCGACCACCCTCGAGGGCTACGCGCGTTCCGAGGGCAGCTGCTTCACACCGTCCCGATAACACGGCCAGCACGGCAGATCATCCGGCATCCCGTCGCAGGCACAGTCCTCGGGGACCGCCGCTGTGTCAGCTGGCGTCGAATCCTCCACCGACTGCGTCCCGACCACGACCTCGTCCACCCCACCGTCCGCAACCGCCTCTGCGGCCGCCGCGTCCCGCACCGGACTCCGGATCGCCACCGCCAACCGATGCTTACACGCCACATCCTGATGCGCATCCGCCGGACACGTACATTCCGTTGGGACGCCATCGACGACCCGAACGGAGTACTCGTGCTCGACCGGATCAGCATAACTCTGGTTCCGAACCGTGACCCGACCGGGTTCTACTTCGAAGCTGAACGCCTCGTACTGTGCACGCTTCAACATCCGCGACTCAACCGCGAGCCGCTCCAAAACATGACTACACATACTAGCTCCGGGACCGCCCTCATGGGGCGCCCCGCCCCTCGGGGCGCCCCCGAAAAACCACCCCGCGTGAAACAGCCAACCGCTTTGAAGTAGTAAGCACAGCAACTGGCAGGTGGCGGCCGGCAGTCCGAGTGGCTTCGGACATCACCTGCACCATGCCCCGCCCCCTCACTCCCTGCCACTTTTCACACACCCTCCAGCGCCCGCACTCGCTCCCGATGCGCCCGCACCGTCGCCGTACACGAGTCTGCCGCCTCCGCGATTTCGGCGTTGGATACGTACCAGTCCAGCTCATCCGCCGCCACGTACAGACACGCCCCCGCGAACCCAGCGGGGTGCTTCCCCGACACCACACCTTCATGCTCCGCCCGCTCCGCCAGCTCTCGGGCACGCCGCCGCACCCGATTCGGCGCGTCCAGCGCCGCCGCCAACCGCGGCACGTACTCCACCGGCGTCATCGGCTGCGTAGGAAGTCCGAGCTCCCGATTCAACACCTTGTACGCATTCACGAGTCCGGAGTACCCGCCTCGAGCGTACTGAGCGATCTCATCCAAGGTTCGTGCGAGCCCATTACAGCGACAGGCGCCGAAGACGGCTGCGGCCGCCATCGACTCGATGGAACGACCGGGGAGGAGGTCCGCGTTCTGCGCACTCCGGAAGAGTCTGGACGCCTGGTCACGGATCGAATCTGAGAGCCCGAGTGCGCTCGTGATCCGGTCGATCTCCCCAAGTCCATGGGCGAGGTTTCGATCACGCTTCGACTCGTACCGACTCCGCTTGTGCCGCATCCGCAACCGCCCAAACAGCCGCCGCTTCTTCTGGGAATATCCGCCGTCCGTCGCATACCCGATCTCCGTCGACAACCCACGATCGTGAAACCGCTCCGACCGCGGCGCCCCCGTCCGACGCTTCTCATCCAAGTCGAACGACCGCCACTCCGGCCCACGGTCTAGTTCGCCCTCGGACAGCACGAGCCCACAGTCCTCACAGCTGGTTTCGTGGGAGTTCGTCCGCACCGTCCCACTGCACTCCGGACATTGGTCGTTGCTCTGGACGTCCTCGTCGAACCGCGACTCGTAGACGTGTTCACGCATCAGAAATTCATTGCTCCAGGCACCCCCTCGGGGGCGCCCGCCCCTCGGGCGCCCCCACACAACCACCACCGGAATGAACAGACCAAAAACAAAATTCTCCGACGTGAGGGCTGGCTCCCGGAGAGTCAACGGACCCCTGCTGCCAGGGTACCCTCCCAGAACCAGCGAGTCGACAGTAGACTGCCCATCGGAGACCGCTAGTCCGGGTCGTAGGGGTTGGTCGCCGTGTCGAGCCGGTAGACGTCTTCGAGCGCGTCGAAGTCATCGTCGAACGCGTACAGGTAGCCGAGCCCCTCAGTCTGCATATACGCGACAATGCAGGCATCGACGAACGAGAGCGGTTCGTGGTGCCGAAAGAGCGCTTTCCCCGTCGCACGGGCGTCACTGGAGAGTGACTCGATATGGAACCGAGCGTTCGCTTCGATGCGATCAAGGAGGTCGACGGCGTCGTCGTGCCCGGCGTGCGTCGTGAGCCCGTTCAGCGTCTCAGCAAGCACATAGTCCAACACGACCGCCTCCGGCAGCGACCCATCGTCGACACCCCGAAGCACCGGAAGCCCAGCCTCATGCAACCCATCACGCTGATACGCAGCAGCAAATAGGACCGTCGTATCGAGCAACGCTCGCGGCATCTACTCGCCGTCGACCCCCCAGGCGTCATGGTCACTCGCCACATCGGTCGGCGCCCCACCAGCGTACCCATCGAAGTCAGCAAACGTCCCCGAACGTTGCTGGACTACATGCACCCGGATGCTCCCATCATCCTCGAGCTGCCACCGAAGCTGATCCCCATCATCGATATCAAGTTCACGCCGTATTCGAGCGGGGATGTTCGCCTGATTGCCCGACACCTTACTCTCCGCATCGACCCGGTCACTACTCATACCCACCAGTACGAACCCAACCCAGAAAAACCTAGTGCGCCACCACACTACCAGACATCGGCTGACGTTCATTCGATCGAAACGCCTTCGTCGAGCCTGTCGATGATTGTTGTCGCCGTCCGACTAATCCGATCCACCCGCTCACGAAGCACAGCAGCATCATCGTCACGCCACGCGGCCAGATAGAACGCCGACCCAGACATATCCAACCCACACGCCCGCCCAACCACGTACGCTACCGCCTCAGCCTCCACCTCCCGCGCCGCCCGCTCTGGATCATCGAACCCGCCATCGTGAAGCAAGGCATGCGCATACTCGTGCACCAGCGTCATCGCCAGAGCCGCCGCATTCTCTCGTTCAACGACTTCGACCACCGGCTGCTCACCCTCGTACCGACACACCCCGCGAGCATCCCCATGCGACCAGTCATCGTCAGCCACTACGGTGACGTCAACTCCGAGACGCGCACCCGCATCGCGGAGCTCCGGGACGAGTCCATCCGCCGCACCCACCGCCGCCGTCTCAAGCTCCGGCAGCGGTTCGCCCTCTGTCTGGGAGACGTCGAACACCGGCGCCGGCCGAAACCCAACCAACCCATCCTCCCACTCCTCTGGCGCGGTGTCGTCGTACTCGCAATTGCTCGACTCGTGGTAGCTCGGCGAATTCCCACACCCAGGACACTGCCGCGTGATGATCGGCGCCCAGATCCAGATCGCCGACTCCCCCGCACACACGTGCCGGTCGAACTCGTTTTGCCAGGTGCGATACCCCGCCACCTTCGTCGCCCCCGGACACTGCAGCTGGATCAAGAGCGTGTTCCGCGCCGAGTAGTCGTGGAACCGCGACTGCACATCCAACCACTCCCGGAACGCCTCGCTCGCCTCGGCCTCGCTGACGTCCTCGGTCAACTCCTCGAGCCATTCATCGATCGAGTCATGCATCCGGTCACGACGCGCGTCACTATCGTCGAAGGACTGTCTCGTAGCCATCGTTGAATCACGACCCCACCCGAATCGGGCGCGGCCACCCCTCTGGCCGCGCCCACAACCACGACGCGGGCGACATTCGAGCGACGTCGAGACTCCCGACCGGAATCACCCAATCCGGCGTTCGTAACGAGACGGCAAGGGACCCCCCGGATTATTGGAAGCCGAATTCTCGATAACGGAGTCCACCGGTCGAAGCTGAATTAGTGCTAGCTGTGCAGCGCGACTCTTGGAACGCCTCGGTTCCGTCACAACGCTCGTGACCGATAGAGAGCCTGTATGCAGCACGCGATCATCGGTAGTTTCGGGTGATCAGTTGTGAAATAGCCGTACGGCAGGTGTCCATATGCAGGTACTGACTCGGACGTGGAGACCCTTGTGGCGTTGGGAGAGTACCTATGGAGTCAGACACCCGTTCCATACGCAGTCGATTCCAAGATTGCGAACACCAATGCCCCATCGCGAAAATCATCCCCCCACGCCCGACGCCGCAGATGGACCGCAGACCCCTGTCAGAACAAGCTGCAAACAAACAACGTCCGACGCCGTAATTCTGACAATCGTGGCTTCTGTCTCCGAGCTGGTCGGAACGGAACCAAGTGAACTCCCGCCGCTGAACAACACCATTGACGTAGACGCCCTCAGCGAGATCTTCAACTGGGATTCTGCAGAGTCGTCCCAACTACAATCGCGATGCGTGACATTCCGATACGAAGCGTGTGAAATAACGGTCTACGCAGACGGACAGATACGCATCTCGCCACCCGAACGATAGCATTGCGGCGCTCGAAGTGACCCGCTCACACTGCGATCCAATCGGAGTCAGGGTTGACTGGACGATGATCCATCAAACAACATCGTGAGGAGTTTCCGTTCTGCGACCCGAATATGCTCGCAGAACGTAGCTGTCGTAATCCCAAACTCTGCAGCGAGAGCTTCTGCGGTGCACTCACGTGGCCAGTCATAATACCCCTCTTCGAACGCTTTCTCGAGTATCGTCCGTTGCCGGTCGGTAAGATGGTTGTGGAGCACCTCTTGAATGCCAGAATCAGCAAAACGTGGAGCGATTTCGTGCTTTTCTCGTTTCGCGAGTAACATGGCGTCTGGATACTCCTCAAGAAACGTACCAATGACATCCGGCGGGTTTTCCTCAATCGGAATTTCGGCTGTAATCCGACCAGCGCCGCCGCTCCCGTGTACCTCACGTGGCAGCGCTCCAAGTTCGATAAGCCGAAACGCAGGACAATCACCCGAAACAAGAAATTCAACACACCCACCGCCGCCAGCATAGTCTGAGAGGACGGTTACGTCGACGCGCTCCATTGAAGAAACATAGGCCTTCACGCGAGCAGGGTCAACGTCCCTGACTTGGAAGTACTCAGCATACCGGCCATCCGGCCGAGGAACCATATCAGCCAGATCAAACCTGCACGACTCCTTCTGAGGAATACCGATGAACGGATACCGTGGGTCCTCAAGACCAAACTCCACCTCATACACAGTGACAGGTTTGTTCTGCGACATCCCGTAATCGGGCAAACTACTCAAGCCCCGCCAATAAAAGCTTTGTTACACGTTACCAACCAGCAGTGCCAGCAATCGGGTTCAAACCCGGTAGAGGACCCCAGCCCACTCCACGGGGAGCGCCGCCCAAAGGGAGGGCGAACAAGGCTTCCAATAACCGATAGCAACGCATACCTTGCCACAGCGGAAGCAGAACGGTCCCCCATCCACAACGGTAATCACATCAGTATCAAAAATATCACCGCGCAAGCAACCACCACTTCCCCCGCCCGTCTATGAAACCCGCCACCGATAGAGGCGAACAGCCACGATCTACTACCCCCCGAATGCTGCATATGCGCCATGAGTTCAGCAAGTCTCGATAGACCTACTCATTTCCCGTCAGGAAGCTCGTGACCGATATAGAGGATGTATGCAGCACGAGTAATCCATCCCGAAACCAGAAACAACCTGAACCAGACCGGCGTTGACTTCCTCATACGACACGTATTCAACACTCGCGATTTCGAATATTGTCGGGGCCGTCTCACCCGTCGCTTACTAACCTTTTAAATTTTGTCGAGCAAATCTCGCTTCTTTGATTCGAACTCATCGTCAGAAATGGCTCCCGCTTCATTGAGTTCTTTCAGTTTCTGAATTTGATCTATTGGGTCTGGTTCAGAATCCTCTTGCTGATGTATGACTTGGGGTTGATTAGCCTCATCTACCTTATTTCGAATGAATCGGACTGCTTTTCGGACCTCATCTTTTCCGGGTTCTTGGGCTTCGATGTGGTAAGTTTGTCCCGGCGTCTGGAGGGTCAGCCGTTTATTCACGAGGCCGGTGTCTAAATCGACACTGGTTATACTATTGTATGGAACTGACCGCTCGTCGGTGCCGAGGAATTGTGGAATTTTTATTGCAACTCTCTTGTCGGTGATAACAGATCGGACAAATCCTCGAGTTCCACTTTTCCGACTCCGATCATCGCCGAAAAGCGATTTTCCTGCGCTGGATCCTTCAACGTCGACAGTCGTTCCCCGGGTAATGAAATGCACCTTTTCTTCTGGGTCTAACACTCCCTTGATTTTCTCATACCTCGCCCGATTCACATAGTCGCCTTGAGGATCGGCAGAAAGAGCTTCGTCAGCTGAGGGACCTCCATCAATTTCGTTCGCCCACAGTGGACTTAGGCCATCGAGTATCTCGGTGCAGTCAGCATCAAAATCTTGGCTGATTTCTTGGGCCAGGGTCTCAATGTATTTTCCACAGGACTTCACTTCATCTCCGTCAATTGAATTGTTAATGTAGAATGTGTATTCTCGGTCCTCAGTATTCAATGTAATTCTGTGTTTCATTCGCCCAACAGACAAATCAACACCCGATACTGCTCCTATTGGGAGTGCTTCGCCCTTTGATCCAGCAGCAAAAAATAGAATTCGGCTGTCCGTAACGATGCAAAGGCTCCGGTAAGAAGTGTCGTTTCCCCCTCCAGCGGTGGACCCATTTCGGCCGATTCCTTTCGTATCATTGTATAGGAAAAATTGGGGTTGCTCATCAGAATTAAGATACGCTATGACTGGATTTTCCTCGAGAAAATCCTTCTGCAGGATCCCAGCCGATGTTTTCGTTAGCCTCTCTGCTGTCACTGAATCACCCAATGCCTTCGATGCGAGCGATTCAGCCTCATCTGCTCCAGAATCGCCGCCCAGAATACCCATAGTCTCCATGTACCTTGGCGAATGATAGTTCTTCGGTCAAGATATCAGATATCACGACTGGAATATCATCCATGCTCAGACAGGGAGGTTGTAGAGCGCACTATTGAGTCATCCAGCCCGACGGGTTCATGGTATTCGATTTTTCATCCGGTATTTGAAATTCGATCCAGAAATTAGAACTCTCCGACACGTTATCACCCTACCAAGCGACTAACCATCTACCGGTCAAACCCGGGAACTTACTTGTGCTGAATATGCGCGATCTATACAGCATAACCATCTGGGAACTCCTCGTTATCCGTCAGAATTTCCGTGACTGATATAGAAGCTGTAAGCAGCACGTTGTTCCATCCAAGGACCCACAGATTGGTGAATTAGATGCGTTGGCGTGCTCAGGCTTGATTCCGGCCCCTTCTGTGAGTGTTGACTGCTCGGCACTACTATATGAGTCTCGAACGAATGGAACCAACAATGGCGAACGAGGAAGCGATCGCGCGGTACCGCCAGAATCGACAAGCGGAGGTCGATAGCGCTGTAGTCTATCGCGCGATGGCAGCGGCGGAGTCACACTCCCAACTCGCCGAGGTGTACCGACGCCTAGCCGAGACAGAGACCCAACACGCCGAGTTCTGGGCGGAAAAACTCGCCGAGACCGGGCTGAATGAATCGAACCCAGAACCGACCGTTCGAGCGAAAGTACTGGCGTGGTTGGCGCGCCGCTTCGGACCCGGCGTCGTGCTCTCGACGATGCGAACGGGGGAACTCACGGGTGGACTGGGATACGCATCCCAGCCCGAAACGCAAGGCACTGGGTTACCCGCAGACGAACGGTCCCACGACCGACTGCTAGCAACCATCGCAGAGGTGCCGGGACGAGGCGTCGAAGGCGGCGTTCTGGCCCGCCTGGAGGGCCGGCATCGCGCCACGAGCGGGAATGCGCTCCGTGCAGCGGTGCTCGGGGCGAACGACGGCCTCGTCTCCAACCTCAGTCTCGTGATGGGCGTCGCGGGCGCCGCGCTCGAATCGGGAGCCATTCTGGTGACGGGGCTCGCTGGCCTCATCGCGGGCGCGGGGTCGATGGCGATGGGCGAGTGGCTCTCGGTCCAGAGTTCACGCGAACTCTACCAGCGCCAGATCGACATCGAAGCCGAAGAACTCGCCGAAATCCCCGACGAGGAAGAACAGGAGTTGGCGCTCATCTACGAGGCGAAAGGGCTTCCGACCGAGCAGGCCGAATCGTTGGCTGCACGACTCATCAGTGACGAGGAAACGGCCCTCGATACCCTCGCGCGCGAAGAACTTGGCATCGACCCAGAGGAACTCGGGGGCTCGGCATGGGAAGCAGCAGCTGCGTCATTCGTCCTCTTCGCCCTCGGGGCAATCATCCCCGTACTCCCGTTCTTCTTCCGCACCGGCGGAATTGCAATCGGCGCGAGTTTACTACTGAGCGCGCTTGCCCTCTTCGTGATCGGCGCGGGTATCACCCTCCTAACGGGACGAAGCATCCTGCATTCAGGGTTCAGACAGGTCGGAATCGGCCTCGCCGCAGCGATACTCACCTACGGCGTTGGAACCCTCATCGGGGTAACGCTGGTCGGGTGACCGCCCCCGAACTCACCTAACCAGCACTACCCAAAGAACGTATCCTGCGACTCGACCGGCGAGTTCCATCCATGGACGAATACTGTAAATGCGCGATACATTCAACACAGCCTTGAGAACGCTTCGTATTCCCGACAGACGGTGCGGCAGTAGATCCACCCCTCCCACAAAACGTATCGAACCACATCCGAGTACCGTTCGTACGCCCGAGTGCCTGAACTGTGGGGGCCCTCACCCCACAGTACGTGAAGGTCTTCGCCCACCCGGCCACGTTGGACCCCGAGGCTGCCCGGACTGCCCCGACAAACTACGGGACCGCGCAAAAGTCAGGCAAGCCCGCGCAAAACGCCAATAATCCGCCCTTTGAGGAACACAGACGTGGCGTACTCCAACCCACAACCACCGTAGACCGTTGTCCTGGTGTCCCTGTCGGGTTGACGCACGCTACTCTGGCGTTTCAACGAGATGTGTGGCACCGGTGCCGATGAGGTGGCCGGCGGTGCCGAGGATGAGGGTGATGGCGAGGGCCGCGACGCCGGCCAAGGCGGTGTTCGTGAGGTGGGTGTTGGTGGAGTAACTGGCGTGGAGTGCAGCCCGAGACAGGACGGCACCAGCACAACAGACATTCCCGAGAACGAAGTCATTGGCAATCCCACCAAACAACGGCCCGAACACGATCACCCAACTCCCACACAACCCACCACCCCGGTACGTCACGAATGCGGCGAGTCCGACCCAGACGAGATAGTAGAGAACGACGCCCGGCGTATTGTGCCACAGGAACGGATAAAACACACTCTGGAAGACCACCCCCGACGGAGTGACAACCTGCCGAAGCAGCGACGTGAACACGAACGTCGCCACCGCAAGCAGGACCGAGATAGCACACAGCCGCCGAAACCGTACAGACATTGGTGGATGGCCAGACGCACTGTCAGCAGGGCTTCTTCCAGATCTGTCCTACACAAAGAATATGCATGTGCATGGAAACACGTTGTGGTCGTTTCACTATGGCGTGCGTTCCCTCACGAAGCGATTCGCGGAGGCCGATTGGTGAACGACCCCCATGTGGCAGATGCGCCATACATCCACAGCCCCGAGCGAGAACTACGCCGAGTCCGTCAAGTTGAATGTGGCCGACGGAGAGCCGGTATTCATCGCCGGGTGCAGAATATTCCAGACGGTGAACGAAGGTGCTGATGGGGAGTATCGGATGAAGCAGGCATCGTGAACGGCTCCGCCGTTCCGGATGCAATCCTCGCAGTCGGAACAGACACGGACAGCGATTACGCCGGGTGGGGCGAACATGCGGACGTTCGTTCGGTCAGGAATGACGCACAGTTCCCACATGAAGGCATACATATTCCCGATCGGGGGTACACCCGCCGGTGAATCGAACAGCAGTGGACGCCCGGACGCCAGATGTAGCAGTTTCTCCGTTGACAGAAACCCGTTGGAACAGACCCGGGGTAGTATTTCCCCGAGGAGTACTCTCTCCCCCTGTTACAACCACCCGTTTCGGGGGGATGCACCACTGGCGATTCCGCTCGTGGTGGACTATGGGTGTGACAACAGTCGGCGACCACCCCCAGACCACGGGCCCATCACCGGTGGTCTGTTCGCCACGTTTCGAAGAACCCCTCCATCCAGCGGTCCGTACCGCCACGAACGACAACGACTACTCAACCCATAGGTGAACACGCGAGAGACAGTATCCAGCACCGGCAACTGCGTCAGCCCAAGTTCTGACCGAGACGATAGTGTAACCCGTATCGTCAAAACAGTCAGTAGTTAACATGGGTGGGAGCCTTATAGACGTATGTCAGTTCACTGCTCAGAGCTAACTATTGACGGCGTGTTCGACGCACTCGGTAACGCTGATAGACGCAAACTCCTCGATTCCCTGATCACTGATTCACCACCCGATGACGCCGCAGACCCCGGCATCGAAGTTGCTGCTGACATCCGAATGTACCACTGTCATCTTCCGAAACTAGCGGCGTACGGGTTCATCAACTGGGACAAAGCAGCGTCTCGAGTCACGAAAGGCCCAAACTTTGCAGCAGCGGCAGAGATGCTCTCGTTCCTGAAACAGCCGAGTAACGGACTCGCATTGGAGGGAGCGGTATGACTGTCAGAGCTGCTCGCGGGGACAACCCCGACGATGAGTATGGGCTTACCGACGCGGATATGAGACAGATCCACGCGTTCACCAGGAAACGCCGATACGAACGGTGCGCTGACGACCTCCGCCCAATCTCGAAACAATAATCCCCAACAGCTGTAGAATTACACCCAACGAGGGACGCGCGCGTTCAAGGAACTCGACACCCCTACTCCAGCACCCCAGCTATTTCGATACCTGGAGGACCCCGCCCCGATGTGTGGGGTGCTCCGACGTGACGCCGCGGGTGGAACGATCCCGACCTCCGTGAACGGAATCCGCTCCCCACCACCCTGCAGGACCCCCGCTACCCCCGTTCTACCGCCAGTCGATGTCCGGGCCGGGTGATATGGTGCGGGGCGTTCGGTGCGCCCCTCGAACCCCACCCTCATATCAGTGGAAGTGCCGCTATCCCGCTGGCGCACCCAGCAACAGGTATCGGCCCACGCGGACAGGGCCGTCCCCCCATGAGCGCAACCCACAACATGCCCGACGGACGGGAGGAATCGACAGAGGAGATGGTGTTCTCAGCCCTCGCGAACGCGCGACGCCGAGCCGTGGTCCGATTCCTCGAAACACACGCTGGCGAATCGACACTCGCAGAACTGACAACCCACCTCAGCGAACAAGAGGGCCGTGACCCCGACAACCGGGCCGAAACAAAGGCGGTCTACGTGTCGCTGTTACAGAGCCACATCCCCCACCTCGAGAACGCAGGCGTCGTCACGTTCAACGCAGACCGAGGACTCGTCCGCCTCACCGACCGGGCTGAACTCGTCCTCCCATACCTACATCTCGACGAAGACCGGCCCTCGACCCTCTTATCGCGACTGTTCGCCTAACTGTGCCACCCGGGGTAGCTCCCCGGGTTCCGCACCTCCGTGGTCGACGAGGACCCGCGCCAGGAACGTGTGGAGCGCCTTCCGGAGATGCTCGTGGAAGGTCGACGCAGAGATCCCCAGGGCAGCCGCGATGTCGCTCCCCGATCGAAGCCGCGTGGACTCGAAGTACCCCGCCGCGAACGCCGTCTCCAGGACGACCCGCTGCCGGTCGGTGAGCTCGTCCGCGACGACCCGGGAGAGCCGAATCGGGGAATCCTGGCTCCGAGTGACCTGCCGCTGACTGACGAGCGCTGCGTCGGGATACGTCTCCTGAACGACGTCGACGATCTGGCGAGCGTCGGTGCCCGCCGCGATATGGATGCGCAGATAGTAATCGCCGTCCTCCAGTCGCGCCATATCCAGGTAGCCGCCCTGCGTCGAAACCGCAACGAAGACGGGTGGGTCAGCAAGGCGTGCCTCGAATCGAATCTCCGACCCACTGTCCTCGAGCACGGTGAGCGACTCCACGTACGGAATCGCGTCGACAACGTCGACGAGCGGTTCCCGGAGCGCCGCCGACGCGGTGCCATAGGCGAGAAACTGGTGGTCTTCGAGTGGGATCAAACTCTCGAGCGTGAGCCGCCCCGGGACCGCCGCAACGCCGAACTGCTCGAACGCGTCCTCGACCAGGAACTCGAGTTCGGTCACGGCATCGGTCATCAACGCCCGGTTTCGTTCGACGGACGTGATGGCGTGTCCAACCACCTCCCCGAGGAAACCAAAGAGCTCGGCTTCCTGCGACCGAAACCCATGCTCGCGGTTGGTGTAGACACACAACACCCCGGAGACCCTGGAGTCGTACCCGATCGGGATTGCGGCGGACGCCTGCAGGTCGAGCGACGCGAGTGCCTCCCAGCCAGCAAGCCGCGCCAGCTCCGTCGGCGGCCGCGCCCGCACCTGGATCTCGCCGTCGAGCACCGCCCGCGCGGTCGACGCACAGTAGGCCGCATCATCGACGTCGATCGAGACCGCAACATCGTCGAGCGCAACGTCGGCCCCCGCCACCGCGCGGGGACGAACGGTCTTCGTCGCACCGTCGATATCCCCGATCCACGCGACCCCGTACGAGTCCGTGTCGACGAGCGCCTGGCAGACAACCTGCTCGATCTCCGACCGCGTGGACTGCTCGATGACGGCGTGCGAGACGTCACGAATGGCGTGGTTCAGGTCGTTGAGGGACGCAAGCCACTCGCGGCTCTGCTCGAGGGCGCGCTCGCGACGATTCCGGTCGGTCACATCGCGGACAACCCCGACGCGTTCGACACACCCATCCGCACGTTCGAGCAGCGAGAAGACGCCCTCGCCACGGAACGTCGAGCCGTCGGCGGTGAGCACATCCGCTTCGAACCGCGCGAACTCGCGAGCCCCGTCCACGAGTTCCGCTTCGTACGCCCGTGCCGCCTCGACCGTCGCTTCGTCGACGAGTCTGTCGACGCGCATCCCCACGAGTTCCGCCCGGCTGTATCCCGTCATCTCGCAGTACGCATCGTTCACGAGCGAGATGTAGCCCGCACTGTCCACCACATAGACGCCGTCCTCCATCGTCTCAAGGATCCGCTGGTACGGTTCGACCGCCGGCTGCCGGCCGCCGCTGCGGGCACCCGGGCCTGCTGTCGACGCCCCCTGCACGCCAGCGGGCCCATCTACTCGGTGATTCGAGTCCGCGACTCCATCCCGCGGTGCGTGCTCGGCGAGTGGAACCCACCAGACACGCCCCCGAGCCCCGACCGCCTTCGTCTCGAGTCGGCCAGCACCCACCAGTCGATCGAGCCGCTCGTAGGTACTCCGACGCCCCACGTCGAGCTCAGCCGCAACCTCGGACGTCGTCAACGGCGTCCCCCGAGACACCGAGTCGAACACAGCGAGCGTTTCCGCAAGCACCCCGGTGAGCACATCCCCAGTCATTGATTGCTCCGGCGCGCCCCCCCTAAGTTAACCCATCCGCCACCGGACGGTATGCGACACATAACCCCACCAAACCGGGTCGATACTCGTCGGTAACTGGACGATGGATGGCGTCAAAGCACGAACAGGTGATGCCAATCCACGTATAACACACCCCACACCGACACCTCGCCCCGCGCCTCCCCCGATGCTACCCGGCCCGCATACGGCGCAACAATCTCCCAGCTACCGATCATCTGCGGACCCACGTCGTCGGCTTCGATGTCAGCCGCCGCAGTCACCGACAGGGGTTGTTTCACGCAGATTGGACTGATACAGCTGATAGGTAGGCGTGCAATTTACCGACAGACTATTATCTGCATTTCTGAAAGACTACCCTATGGCAGTCCTGTCGGCGTCGCCACTCTTTCTACTCTACATCTGTTTGTTTACCGTGGCTGCACTCGCCTGTTTTGTCAGCCTCACCCGGCTCCAACGTATCACCGACACCGACACGCGACGCGGATTATGGGCACTCATGCTGACGAGTGGGAGCTGGGCGACTGCCCATGTCGGATTTCTCGTCTCCCCGACGACGGAACTCAAACTCGTATGGTATACATTCGGACTAGTGGTAGGCCTCGCAGCCGTCGGCGCATGGCTCTATTTCTGCTCTGCGTACACCGGTCGAACGTACCACCAAAATCCGAAATACCGTCGCCTCGCTGCCGTCGGCTACGTCGTACTCATCGCGGTGAAGATCACCAACCCGCTCCACCAGGCATATTTCACGACAACCGCCGTCGCCACCCCATTCCCCCACCTATCCGTGTACACCGGGCCGCTTCACTGGACCGCAATGGGGCTCTCGTATGCGCTCGCCTTCGTCGGCTACTTCATGTTGCTGGAACTGTTCACCCAGATTGACCTCGACACACGTGCGCTCTTCGCGCTCGTTGGAATCACCGGGCTCCCAGTCGTGTTCGACATCGTCGGGTACACCACGCCGCTCCTCATCGACATCACGTACGAGCCGCTCGGAGTAGCCGTCTTCGCAGTCGGTGTCGCGTTCGTCTACAGTGACCGGTTCGACGCTGTCCAACTAGCCGGCGAACGGGACGTCCCCGTCATCGCACTCGACGCAAACAACCACATCCGAGACACGAATCGTGCGGCAAGGACCATGTTTCCCACCCTCGACGGTGCAAAGGGCAGCCATCTGGAGACGATACTCCCCCGAGTGGCCGACTGTCTCGAAAGCGAAGACCCGATCCTGCAGCTACAGCAGGAGGGCTCCCTCCGGTATTACCGGGTGACAGAGGCGCCCTACGGGACGGCGAAAGCCGGGCTCGGGCGAACAATCGTACTCACAGACGTGACCGACCGTGAGCGGTACCGTGAGGAGTTAGAGCGGCAGAACCACCGTCTCGAACGGTTCGCAAGTTTAGTGAGCCACGACCTCCGCAACCCGCTCAATGTGGCCACCGGCCGACTCGAGTTGCTGCGCGAGGAAGAAGCGGTGGCAGCAGATACTACCCATCTGGAGGCCATTGAACGGGCTCTAACCCGGATGGACGACCTAATCGAGCAGATTCTCACGCTCGCCCGTGAGGGAAAACCGGTCGAGCAGTGGGACACAGTGTCACTCTCGTCCGTCGCAACCGGCTGTTGGACGATGGTGGAAACACATACCGCGGACTTACGGGTCGCTGACGACTTGGCGTTCAACGCGGACCCGACCCGTCTGCAGCGACTGTTCGAAAACCTGTTTCGAAACGCGCTGGATCACGGTGGCCCGGATGTGACAGTCACAGTTGGTGCATTGCCTGACCGGGACGGATTCTACGTCTCCGATGATGGCCCGGGTATTCCCGAGCGCGACCGTAACTCCGTGTTCGAGCCGGGCTATACAACCCGCGAGGCGGGGACGGGATTTGGGCTCGCTATCGTTGACGAAATGGTCGCTGCACACGGATGGGAGATTGAGATAACTGAGAGTGCTGTTGGTGGAGCCCGGTTCGAGATTACCGGTGTCGAAACCGTGGCGTGAACCCGTACTGAACGAACGTGACCCCCACTGCGAACTGTCTCCGTTGTACCTAGCGCACCCCGCCAACAGGCCCATCGGTGAGGACATGACCGATATTCGCGTTGCGTTCAGCACGCCGGGGAACTGTACTCGTTCCCCACCAGAAATCCGGTGACCGATGTAGCGGCTGTATGCAGCACGCAGATATCGTTCACTTCACGCGTATGGCGATGGAACAGCCGATAGGGGGTGTGCAACTGCTCCGTTGGAGGTACCGTCCGTTCTACCTCCTCGATACACGTCTGAAACCGGTTACGGGATATTGATTGTGTCTGCGACAATTTTGGGAGAGATGGTAGTGCTTGTATTGAGAACTACTCCAGGCGTGATTATAACTGTCTCAACCTTGAACCGATACCGACACCCCTACTTGAATTCGCCTTCTGCGCTCCCGGCGGATAGTGATGTCTACGTCCATGGGCTATCGCCGCCAAGATGTCCGATACCGTTACCACTCGGTATGTCGGCGGGGCACTGCTGACTGGCGTTCGCAGCGGTGGGGCCATCGACATCGTTGCCACAAATGACACCTTGGCGGCCGGGATTCGATTTCTCCGCGCTCTGGAACCCGACCGCCTGCGCTTCGTAGTCGTGGAGTCGATTGAAGTAGACGTTGTTGTTCCGAGGCTGGTCTTCCGTTCTCACGCCGTCGAAAAGTATCGGCCACGAGGTAGCTGCGATGTCACAGTACCGAACCGTCGAGTCGTATCCAGCGAGCACCACTGCAGGGTTCCAGGAGCCGTCAGTGGCGTGGCCGGCGTTCCGATCCGTGCAGTACTCGAGCAGACAGTCATGGGTCTCAGGCTCGAACGCGACGAAGTCCCCATGCGGGTGCCCCGCGCTGTTGTCGATGTGGTGGACGTGCACGTTGTTCGTCTCGTCTTTCGTCTCCCACGTGTACCATTCCTGTTCGGAAACGCCCTCCGTCGTCCCAACGTACACGACCTCGCCGTTGTGGTCTGCCGCCTCGCCGACAGTGAAGTCCGCACCACCGACGCCGATGATCTCGAAGGCCCCAATTTCGACGTGCGCTGAACGCGTGACCTTGATCATGTTCTGAATGCAGTTACCAATCGCTTTGGGCATCAGTTTCACATCTGTGACGTACTTGTCTGTCGATGGAAGGGGTGTGCTCAAGAGTAAGGTCGGGCCGTACGATTCGGGATCGTCGGGCGTGTCGGGGTCTATCAGTCCGTTCAGGGTCAACCCGGTCAGGTGGACGTGGCTGTGACTGATTCTGAGGAGATTCGTGAAAGACGGGGGTCGGAGAACGGCCGTTTTTGGGCCCGTGACCGTAATCGGTTTCCCGGGTTCGCCGGATCGAATGGTCCGAACTGCCTCGCGGTACTCACCCGGCTGAACGTAGATGGTGTCTCCGGGTTGTGCGCGGCGGAGCCCCTCAGTGATGGTTGCGAGTGGGTCGTGCTTCCGACCGAGATTCGCGTCAGACCCGGTTGGTGAAATGTGGTGGACGGTCGTCGTTGCTGAGCCGGGAGTGGGGCCATCCTGGAGGAACGCATGGACGCGCTCGAGGAAGGCTCGACCGTACTCGGTGCCGTGGACGCGCCCCGGTTCGATCTGGGTCCCGTTGCGCCAGTCGTTGAACGAGTCGATCCGGATACGGTCGGTCGTTGCGTACTGGCTCGCATAGCGTATCAGTACTTCTAGCTGTCCTGGCGATCGCGGGATGCGGACGGTGGAGTCGCTGCAGGTGAAGACCGACCGATCCAGCCCGGGGTAGACAGACGGGATAAAATCGAGGCTGAGGCTGTTTGCGAACTCTGCAAGGGATTCGTAGATGCGGCGGTCGTAGGTGAACGCCGATGCCCAGGGAAGCACCGCGTCGTCGGGTGGCCGGTACCGATTCGTGACCGCATCGACCGAATCAAAGACCTCCGCGTGGTTGCTGTGGAGGTGAGTGGTGAACTCGCGGGTTTTCGCCTGGCCCAAGTCTGCAACGAGGTACGGGGCCACACTAGCAGTCCCGAGCCGAGCCGAGAGGTCGTTCAAGAACTCTACGAGGTCAGCCGCTGGGAGGCGTTCTCTGGCGTGTTCGGCTTCCTCGCCGGGTGCGAGGAAATCATCGAACCCCCGGAGTGTGAACACCGGCCGGGCGCCAACTGTCGCGTACCTGTCCTGTGCGAGGTGATCAGCGAGGAATGCAAAGTCTGATTCGACGTCCCAGCCGGCGTCGACGGCCCGCTTGAGGGGGTACGCCACCTCGTAGCGCACCTCACTTGCGAGTTCAGCGTCAAAGAACCGCGACAAAGCGGCACGGTGGCCCGGGGATTCATACCGGAAGACGACGCGGCCGATGCCGACGCTCAGGAGGTGGTCGAGTTGCTGATTGACGGTCGTGGGGTTGCTCGTGGCTGGGTACGTTCCGTACGTCGGAGCGCCATCGATGCAGTCCCAGGCGTTCTTGTCGATGAAGCTGTAGGACGCCCCGAGGTCCCAAGGAGGTTCTTCGAGCGGCTTGAACTGTCGTTCGTATCCAGTGGTCTCCGACGATGTGGTTGCAGTCTGGGACACTGAGGTCCCGGTTCCAGTTCCGGTGGTGCGCTCACGGCCAGAATGCGAGGGCTGTTCGCCACATCCGGCCAGGGCACCGGAACCGATGGCAGTGAGCTCCAGGAACCTCCGACGGTCCATACGAAGCGAACCTACGCGACGATATTGAATCTTCGGTGTATGATAGACCCCCAACATCTCGCCGTTGGTCCGACTTACATGACTGTGTACGAGCCCTGTTAGCTAAGCACGCCCCCAATCCGTCTCCCGTAACAATATCAGTAACCCCGTTCCGAATGGAGAGGCTGTAGTCAACAGGATGTTTCGACCCACCCAGGGCCGTTTAGTAGTAACTGCTCACGTCTCTGGGGGCTGAACGGTGAGCGTTCGCCAACGCTCACACCCCGCTCAGTTCTCCCGCTAGGAGTTGAAACACACCAGCACCACCGCCATAACGGCCACTATTCCTGAACCAGCAACGTATGATGCGTATAACATTATCGCGTCTCTCGGTAGTGGATAGCATGAGATGGGGCATTCTGCGTGAGGCGATGTTCGTTCCGGGACAGGTCGCAGTGAACGACTCGATTAACAGCACGATAGCCGAGGTAATCAGCTTCCTCCCGACCATCGTGGGAGTGTTGCTCATCCTTCTGGTCGGGTATATCATCGGCCGGATTCTGGGTGCTATCGTCACCCGGGTCGTCCGGGCCATCGGTCTACGCACGTATGCGAAGGACACGGTCGTCGAGGAAGCCGACCCCGGCGGGGGTGATGGACTGGCACGTGCAATCGGGAAGATCGTCTCGTACTACGTCTACTTCGTCGCCATCCTCGCGGCGGTCGACCTGCTCGCCATCGAGGAGCTCTCGACCATGCTCGGGGACATCGGTAGATTCCTCCCCGTGCTGCTCGGGGCGCTGTTGGTCCTGATTATCGGGTTCATTATCGGGCGAATCGTGGGTGATGCGGTCGGTAATGCGGTTGGTGGGTTCGGAATTGGCGCGTACCTCGCAGACACCCCACTGGAACGGTTCGGCGATCAGGCAGGTGAGCTCGGCACGCATGTGGGAACGCTCGTCACGTACTACATCTACCTATTGACGCTGGTTGCAGTGGCCGACATCGTCCAGATCGAGGCATTATCATCGCTCTTGAATGCATTCGCCGGCTACCTCCCGGCGCTAATCGGCGGACTCGTCGTGCTGCTCGTTGGTATCTGGATCGCCGAACGCGCTGGCACCTTGGTCAGCGGGAGCGACGACTCACGGGTCATGGATTTGGCCGGCCTCGCGGTGAAGCTGCTTATCTACTATCTCACGATCGCCATCGCCCTCGATACCATCGGGTTCGAGACGACGCTGTTAACGAACCTGTTTACCACGTTCGTCGTGGCGTTCTTCGGGGCGCTCGCACTGGCGCTCGCTATCGGTATCGGTGTTGCCGTCGGTCTGGGTGGCCAGGACTACGTCCGAGAGAACATCGGGCGCTGGGTCGGCACCGCCCAGAAATCGGTGATTGACGAAAGCGAGGACGACGGCGAAGATGGAGCGTCAGGGACCTGAACGCATCAGGGTGGACGCTCACAACCCACTGTCCAAGACACGGAGGCGGGTCACACACCGCCTCACATCTCCCTGCATGGCCGGCTGAACTGCGAACTGATCGCTAATCCGAGAGGATAGTTTGAATCAGGTAGCTGTTGAGGGGCGCTGTCGTCCCAGTCTAATTATCCCTCTGTTGAGAAAAGCTAGAAGTATTCTTCAACGACAAGTGCTCCAGCAATTCCGAGAAGTCCTCCAACGAATAGCCGCATTCCGTGAGGCAGACTATTCTACAGAGTGCCGAGCAACGATCGTTCTACTCCACTACCAGACACAAAGAGGGTAGTTACCACTACACCAGGTATCGCGTTCCCGATGATTAAGCCGATTCCTCCGATGAAGAATCCCATGCCGACGCTTCCGGGAGCATGCTCTCTGGTCGTCAGATAATATGCGGCCCCTGCACAAGGAGGGGAATCCCAACGGAAAACACGAATCCTCCGGCAGTCATGACTGGTTGCGACCACGTCTCTGTGTAGGCAGTGCTTGCCGCTGGGCCATCAGTTCCTGCGGAACAACAATGAGCAAAATAGTGGTAAGCAGAAGAAACAGCGCGCCAAATACTCCGGTACCGGCACCAATTTTGACGGGTTTTCTGTTGATACACCGATGGTAGTTTGAGCTACTACGGGAGTAACTACAGGGATAGGATCTGTTTTGATAACGCGTGAAGTGCTAGTACTGTTCTCTGCATCTACTGAAACCAACAACTCAAACGAACTTCCGAGAGTAGGCTACTCCGAGAACGGAGTCTGACTTCTAAGGTCTTTTATAGGTGGCTCATATCGGTTGGCCATATGCCAGGACAGGGAACCACCAACCGGGCGACTCGTGCGCTGAAAGCAGGTGGTCCACCCGCAGCCATCACGGCAGGAATCGGAGTTGGCGCAAGCGGTGTGGCCGGAAACAGCATCGAGACCAAAACAGACCCCGTCGCCAACACGGTGGCGCAGATTGTGGGCGTCGACCCGCAGCTGGGGACCGTACTGTTGATCGTCATCGCCATTCTCATACTCGCGGTCTCCCTCGTCGTGCCCGGCCTGTTCGAGGACCACCACTACTAGACCAAACATCGGTGACCAAGCACGGGCTTCCGAGAGGGGGCAGTCTCGGAAGCGTACCCGTCGATGATCCCAAAGAAGTTCGCTGCTGAATATAGTGGCTGCATTCAGCAAGACGAGTCTGTTTATTTCCACTCGCCTATTGCTGAACCAGCCGTTTGAAAGAGAGTGCGTATCTATCACCCAGCAGTCGGCATCGGGCTACAGCGTCGCGTCATCGAGTGAGTGGACGGCCTCGATCGTTCGAGGTATGCGCTCTGTGGTGCGTCCGTAATAACAGAGTATACGTATCGACTCTCCGTTCGCCAATACACCGATGGCTGGAGGCACGGAGGGTGGTGTTCGGCGGGCACTCTCTGGGAGTAACCTGAAGTACTATCTCTACAAGTCGACCAAAGCGGTCGAGTTCTATCGACCGATCATGTACCTCTTCTTTCTGGCGCAAGGCCTCTCGTTCACACAGATCGCCATCCTCGAGGCACTCTATAACTTGACGACGCTGTTTGGGGAGATCCCGACGGGGTATATTGGTGACCGGGTTGGACGACGCAACTCCCTCATCATCGGTACGGCACTCATCTCGATGACCCTCCTCGGTATCGGCGTCTCGAACTCGTTTCTCCCACTGGCGGGCCTCTACGTCTGCTGGTCACTGGGCTACAACTTCCGCTCCGGGAGCGAGGACGCGTGGCTCTACGACACGCTCACCGACGACCTCTCAGAAGGCGAGTTCGCGCACGTCAAGGGACGCGGAGAATCGGTGGCGTTGGCCGTCGGCGCCGGAGCCGCGATCCTCGGCGGGTATCTTGGCAGCATCGACCTCTCGTACCCGTGGTTCGTCGCCGCGGGCGTGACGAGTCTCGGAGTTCTCGTACTGCTCACGCTTGAAGAACCCCAGACGTACAAGGAGACGGCGAGCGACGAACTGAGTCTTCGTCGAACGGTTGGCATCGTCCGGGAGGTCCTCTCCCGCCGTCGGCTCCGGGCGTTCTTGCTCTACTACTACGTGCTGTACGCCGCCGTGACGTTCCTTGTGTTCGTCTTCCTCCAGCCGATCTTCGAGACGGTGGTGCTCGACTATGGCATCGCCCAGTCGCAGGTCGAAACCCTCCTGGGCTGGTTTTATGCAGCGTACAGTCTGGTCGGTGCAGTTCTCACCTACTACACGGGCGCGATTCGGGACCGCATCGGACTGCGAACGTGGTTTTTCGTCCTCCCGTTCGCTGTTGGTGGCGCGTTGATCGGGATGTACTTCCTGCCGCTGTTGGCGCTCCCAACGTTCCTCCTGATTCGAGGGGTCTCGGATGTCACGCGCTCGTTCGCCGGACAGTACATCAACGATCGCGTAGAGACACTTGGTCGAGCCACCGTGCTGAGTGCGATGGCGATGGTCAGCGGTCTCGCCGTCGTCCCGTTCCAACTCGGAAGTGGCCTCCTCTCCGATGCGGTCTCCCCGCAATTCGCACTGGGCATTGGTGGCGGGATACTCGTCGTCGGGGCGGCGACCATCCTCCTGTGGGAGCACCCGATCGGTACCGAATCGGTTCGACACTAACATGCAACGTGGGTGATGCATCCGCATCAAGCGTCTCACAGACAGTCCCCCCAGAATGCGATAGCTAGCGGGCAGTTCCGCTGCTGCATACAGCCGCTCACTGAGCGACCCGAGCGGATGCACGTGGCGGGGCGTTCCGTGCTGACTAGGCGCCATCCATTCAGCACGACTCGTCGCCCCGTTCGAGACCGTGTCACTGCCCGCTGTTGATGCCCCCTATTTATAAGGAAGGTTCATTGCCGTCTGGCGCGTACATAGTCTCGAGAATCCGGGGCAGCCCACTGTCGATTCTCTGGAACGTACTATGACCAACTACAACGTCCTTCGGGAGTTCGGTGACGGGATCACGCAAGATGAACTGGATCAAGCGGTAGCGCGATCCAGTGACGCGATCGAATCGATGCGGGAAGACGGCCATGCGATGTCGTACCTCGGCTCCGAGGTGTTCGTCAACGAGGCGGGCACGATCATGGCGACGATGTGTTGCTACGATGCTGAATCCGAGACTGACATCCGCGAACAGAGCGAACGCGGGGCGCTCCCGGTAAGCAGCGTCTTCCTCCGTGGGGCGCCAATCGAGGCGAATGCGCCCCGCGCTGGCGTCATCCCGAAGGCAGCGTAAGACACGCGGGCCACTACCCAGCCCATGTTACGTACCGTGCGACGCAGGAGCCTCCGAGAGGATGAACCGACGGACCGTCTCACTGGTCTTCCGACATCCAGTGGGGACCGCCGCCGTACGGGGCTCCGCGAACGGCTGCCGCGATTGCGCCATGCAGCCCGGTACCGCAGCCGCCACCTAGCCACACAGAATGGCAGTTTCCACACTGAATACGCGTCATGGATTCAGCACGGCACCCTGACCAGCACCGCACCCTGAGAGACCCCCATCGGCACGGCCGCATTCGTCCCTGACGGCTGATTCAGCAAGAACGGCGTCGACCCCATAGGAGTTCAACACCACCACGTTGATGGATCGGCCCCCTGGCGCCTGGATACCGAGGATCGCCTCGTCCACAGGGTCTCGATACGTGGCTCGATAGCCGTGCGGACGGTGGCGTCGCTCTCCGCTCCGGAACACAACACCGATCTCGGCCCCACGACACGCACGTCCCCCTTCCGACCCGGACCTCGTTCGTCGCGCCGGTGTCGCCAGGCCGACCACATTTTTCACGCCACACGGCGTCAGTCCGGGTATGCAGGACGCCGCCCGCTTCCTCGCCGACTCCCCGGATCGGCTCGCCCTCCTCACCCGACTCCGTACGGGCGCCGCCGGTCCCGCAGCCCTCGCAGCCGACCTCGACTGTGCGCGCCGCAGCATCCAGCGCAACCTCGCCGCCTTCGTCGACCGTGGCTGGGTCGAACGCAGCGACGACGGCTACCAGCTCACCACCACCGGCGAGTACGTCGCGACGACACACGAAACCTACCTCGACCAACTCGAGCGCATCGACCGCTTCGACCCACTCCTCCGCCAGCTCGACCCCGAACACGCCCCACCACTCGCCCTGCTCGAGGACGCCGACCTCGTCGTCACCACACCCGAACACCCACAGGCCCCCGTCCAGGCCTACGTCGACCACCTCACACAGTTCGATGCCGACACGGTCCGCATGTGTTCCCCCGTCCTCTCCCGCAGCTTCCACGACGCCCACGCCTCACTCGCGATGCGAGGCGCCCACACCACGCTCGTCCTCCCGGAAGCGACCGCGCAGAAAGCCCGCGACCTCAACCCACGCGAGTTCGAGACCATCCTCCGCATCGGCCCCCTCGACCTCTACGCCCACCCCGACCCGATCCCGGTCGGCCTCACCATCGGCGAGAACCAACTACTGGTCGCCGCCTACGACGAGGACGGCCACCTCGAGGCCTGCCTCACCACAACCAACCCCGAGCTGGTCGCGTGGGCCGAGGCCCGCTTCGAACACTACCGCGACCACGCCACCCCCATCGAGCCCGGCGGTGGCCCCCCATTCGGCCTCGGCCCCCAGTAGCACCACCAGCAGCGACTCGCCACAGGTGACAGCCCCTGTCACACCCGCCCGTGGGTGACGTAAAGCACCGACGGCGCGTCCCCTCAGGTATGCAGGTCCTCGTTGCTGGTGGCACCGGCTTCGTCGGCACCGCCCTCGTCCAGGAATTGATAGACCGCGGCCACGAGGTGTCCGTCCTCGCCCGCTCGCCCGGGGACACCGACCTCCCTAGTGGCGTCGACCGGATCGCCCTCGACCTCACGACCGCCGACACCGAGCAAATCCAGGAGGCGCTCGCCGGCCACGATGCCGTCGTCAACCTCGTCGCCCGCTCCCCGCTGTTCACCCCACCCAACGGGAACGAACAGCACGAGACCGTCCACCTCGGCGGCACCGAAGCACTCGTCACCGCCGCCAAGCACGCCGACGTCACGCGGTTCGTCCAGCTAAGCGCGCTCGGCGCCGACGCCGACGGCGACACCCACTACATCCGCGCGAAAGGCCGCGCCGAGACCGTCGTCCGCGACTCGGCCCTCGACTGGGTCATCGTCCGCCCGTCCGTCGTCTTCGGGGACGGGGGTGAGTTCGTCGACTTCACCCGCCTCCTCACCACGCCCTACGTCACCGGGCTCCCCGGCGGCGGCCAGACCAGGTTCCAGCCCATCTGGGTCGGCGACCTCGCCCCACTGCTCGCCGACTGCATCACCGACCCAGACCACATCGGCGAGACCTACGAACTCGGCGGCCCCGACGTATTGACCCTTGCCGACGTCGCCCGCCAGATCTACGCCGCCGACGACAAGTCCCTTCGCGTGCTCCCGATCCCGATGCCGCTGGCGAACCTCGGCCTCACCATCGCCAACTACATTCCGGGGTTCCCCATGGGCCCCGACCAGTACCGCTCACTCCAGTTCGACAACACCATCGACGGCGGCGACCCCGACGCCAACGACGTCCACGCGTTCGGCATCGACCCCTCGACCCTCCGGACCTTCCACGACTATCTCACCGACGGCGACGACGCGAGCTCGAACACTGACTCCGGGTCGGTCCTCACCAGCACCGCCACGCTCGCCCTGTTTACCTTCCTTTCACTCGCCTGGTTCCTCCCCAACATCGTCGACATCTATTCGGTCCCCGGGCTTGCCCTGCTGTTCGCCCCGTCGTATCTCGTGACCATGGTGTTCTACGACAGTATCTTCGGCCTCGAAGCCATCATCTACGCACTCGAACCCGTCGTCGGAAAGTCCCAGCTCCTGTGGGACGCCGGCGTCCTGGCCACCTACTACCTGTTCTCGGTCGGCACGGTCGCCCTCGCCCGCACCCTGAAACGGGCGGCTCGGCCCACGCCCCGCTGACGACACCCCCTCCTACACCAGGTGACGCCCACACAGATTCGTGTCCCGGCGAATAACTGCCACCCCAGCCACGGCCCACTGGAGGTCGTCACCCAAAGTTCCTGGACGCACTGATCAACCCCCAGGACCAGCTAGACACCGAACGGGCCGCAATCACCGACGAGCTCGAAGCGCGGTAGGCAACCTCGACGGCGAGACGTAGACGTACTCGAACAGTCGCTCGCCGACGGCGACCGCACAAGTGCCAAGCTCCGCGACCGCTGCGACGGCATCGAATTCTGGCGCGAGAACCAGGAAGATCGCCGACTCATCAAACACGCGTTGGCGCTCTACTCGGATGTTGAAGCTGCTCGCGAACAACTGAGTGACAATCGCAATTCCCGCCAGCAGTAGAGGCGATCCGGTGGAATGATGGAAGACCGGTAGTGCCCGAACAGCCTGCGTCCTTGGTAGCCCCGCAGCTAATAGATTGTCCTACTCAGTCGCGAGCTCGTCGTAGATCTCCTCGTGCTCGTCTAGGTCCTGGCGTCCGAGGAACCGGATGAGATACTGGCGTGCCTCCTCGGGGGACAGCTCATCGGGAATCTCGGGCTGCTCACTTTCAGCGGCCATCCTTACTCCTCACTATGGGGGTCATCGTCATAATCGTTCGGTTCGTTGGATTCCTGATCGACTGTGTCGTGTTCCGCGGGTAGCTGGTCCGTGCCTTCAATCCGTGTCAGCCACAGGTTGATCGTTGCCCCGTACTCCGGAGCAAGCGGCTCTGTGTGCGCTCGCAGATACGCAATCACGTCGCTCTCATCGACACCGGCCTCATCTGTCGCAAGCGCCTTCAGAATCTCTTTGATCGTCCGGTCATAGTCGAAGCGCAGACCATTCAACGCGTAGAAAATTCGAGTCGACATGAGTGCCGTTCGCTTGTTGCCATCGACGAATGGATGATTCGCCGCGATAAGGCGCAGTAGCTGGAATGCCTTCTCGTGGAGCGACTCGGGAACCTGGCCGAAATGGCCTTCCTGGATATGTTCGACGGTATATTCGATATCACCCGGTGAAGAGATACCCGCTGTCGTGTCCGCATTTGACTCCACGATCAACTCGTGGATGTCACGGATATCAGCAGCCGACAAATAGCTGATTGACTCCGGTTCCTCGTCCATTATCAATAGCCTCTGTTAGAACTCATATCTACACTCTGTTTTCGTTTGCTGCTCCTCCCATCGCTGTATCATTTATGGTACCAACGCGCTTCCCATCGCCCCGTCTCACGACCGACCTGCTAGAAACTAGCCGCGGCGAACCCGGCGTCTCGTCGAGACCGGCAGCCAGTCCACCGCAGAGTTGTACACTGAACGAGACGCGTCCCGGAGGCCGGGAGCCCGGCCGAATACTGCAGTGCAGGGTGCCGTCTGGATCGCTGCGAGTCCCCGTGATACCGAGACCCAGCCCTTATCCACCACCAGACCCTAATGATTGATAATGGTAGAAACTGACCCCGCGGCCGCCGAGTCCACGCTGTATGTGTGTGAAGACTGTGGCACTGGTATCGACACCCAGGAACACGGCGGTGAGTGTCCCGACTGTGGCGGGCCACTACGAAACACAACAGTCGCCCACGACTAATCCCCACCAAGAGCGTAGCCGATCATACAATCACCGGTCGATTGCAGCAGTAGCAACACTGCACCCCACGACCAGCAGGCCGCTCCGTGGCTGCGGACTCCGCCAGCCCCCGCTAGACGGAGTCGGCATCGGCGAACGCGTCAAGCAATCCCGAGGGACCCGCCACCGCGTGGTGCGTGGGTGGTGCCTCCCGGGGGCACCACGGCGTCGCGGCCACATCGAGCTGGGCCGGTCGGCGAGTTAGCCGAGCTCGGGTGGGTCCGCTACTCGCGCGAGTAGCTGGTCAAGGGCAGCCCTGACCTCGGGGGGCGCGGCGTCCATCCCGTACACGTGTTTGAGCCGTTGCCACCGGATCGCCCCCGGATCACCGGTATCCAGCAATACATTGAGCTGTACTGGCGGCGCCTCATACCCCGTCGAGCTCGGCGAGTACTCGATAATCTCGAGCTCGCTGGCGTCCAACCGGAGCAGCCCCCGCGTCTCCGTCACCCCGATCCGGATCAGTAGCTCCTCCACCCCCTCGGTCGCCGGCTCGATCGTCGTCCGGGTACAGGCAGTACAGCGTGCCGCATCCGGAATCCACGTCTCCGGAATCCCCAGCGTATCCGTAAAGTAGTCGACATCGGAGTACCGCGCTACCTCGTACAACACCGGCGCTTCGATGCTGAACGTCCCGGTACAGTAATCGCACCGTCGCGCCGAGATCACGCGCTCACCATGGATGTCCTGGCGAAGCGATTCGACAACCGCCGCTGGAACGGCACCGTCCATACTCCACGACCCGCCACCCCACCACATAATCTTTCTCCAATACGACACCACCTCAAAATCAGATAATAACGACAGTATAAACTGTATAAGGACGTGTCAAAGAGATGGCGACGAACGCTGCAGGGCTCGCGTCTCCGGGCGAACAAACAGGACTGGGAGACTGCCGTCAGCGGGACGTGGACGACCACAGCAGTCGGCATCGCAATTCGCCGGGTATGAGTTCAGCACCAACGGCTCGGGTTCCCGCTGTCCCGGGCGAACTGACTACCCCTGGCCGGATGACTGGGAACCCGGATGCTGCGTCCATCCGGGACGTGAAACCCGACCACGAGGGAACGACCACAGGGCCGACGGCGATCGGGAGAACGCAAACCCCGCCAGTCCACAGTGTGCGACGACCGCGCACCGCGCCAGCTCCCCCCGTGGCACGCGCCACCGCTCGGTAGCGCGTCGCCGCCAGCTCTCCGGCCCCCACTCCGCCGATGTCTCAAAGTTGTCCTGACCCAACTCCGTCGACGTCTCAAGGTCGTGGCTGCGCGCGCAACGCAGTCCTCGTGAGCATCGCGAACGAGGGCACGTGAGACGAGCAACAGCGAGTCTCACGGAGTGAGCACGGAGCGGAGGGTGGGGCGGCGGGGCCCAGGCGAGGCCTGGCACCCACCAAAAAAGCGCCCCGAGTCCGCCTACCGGCCGTGCCACCGCGCGTCGCGCTCCGGGAACACGATGCGACTATCGCCAGTCACCGCAACCGACCTGCGGCCACGATACTGATTCACCTTCACACTCCGCATCCGGACCCGGTCACCCTCCTGGACGATCCGTGGGTCCGACCGCACCCAGCTCGTGAACTTGATCTTCGACGTCTCGTCTGCAATCAGCCCAACTTGCTCGATGGCTCCACTTCCGGGGTTCCACAGTTCGATTATCTCCCCCTCGATGGTGACCTCATCACCCGGCAGCTCACCCACCTCAGCAATCGCACACGGCACGCCCGGCTCGGCCCTCCACGCCTCGAGCGTCGCAAACACCGCCTCCATCAAGTCTTGCCCATCCCGCACCCGCCGCGCAAGTGATTTCGAGATGGCTGCCCGCGTCGGCCCATCCAATCGTTCAGTGAGTCGATCCGCCTCCTGGTTCACCCGCGCCAACTCATCCCGGGACAACGCCCGCCGCGGATCACGTTCCTCATATTCCGCTCGATGACGCCGACACTGCTCACGCACCACCCGCCGCGTCCGCTCCTCACGACCCGCCTGCCGGCCCATCCGCGCACGCTCACTGATCCGCTCCAACTCTGCTTCTCGACCCTTGATGCGTTCTGCCTCGACCAACGTCAAGTGCGAGTACTCCTCGCGAATGCCTTCTGGGTGATTGGCATCCACCTTCGCCGCAATCTCCTGCTCCACGCCCGGCCGGAACTGAGGAGTTTCCGCATCACCTTCGAACTCTTCTTCCGCTTGTTCCGCAGTACGTCCTTCGAGTGCCTGTTCGTCGACCTTGACTTCTTCCGTGATAACGTTGTTACTAGTCATTGGAATCATTGATTCCTGAAGGCGCCTCGTGCGCCCAACCCGCCGCGACCCACATCGCGGCATCCTCCACACTACTCGACGAGAGTCAGTTGTGCGCGCTCGCTTGCGCCTTCGCGAGCAACCACCCGGCGCGAGCGAGCGCGCACCCCAAACGACAGTGCCACCAGCCAGCAGCCGCGCGCCAGCGCCGCCCGGCGCGAGCGGCCAGCGCATTCCCCGTTCGCCGCGACGCAACCACGTCCGTCGCGGTCGTCCCCGGCGAGGTCCCCCGGACCCGAACGGGTGAAGCGCTGGCGCCGAAGGCACATCCACTTCAGCCCGGCAGCCCGCCCGCTACCGCAGGCAGGCAGCCCGGAATGGTCGGTCGCGAGCGAAGCGAGACACGAAGCGCGTGGTCGACCACCGGGAGACCACGCCCTGTGAGCGGGGAACGAACGTGACCCGCAAACAGTGTGAGTGTCTCGCTGCGAGCGGGGAACGAACGTGACCCGCGAGCAAGCGGAGGGCGGCAGCGGCGAGCGGTGCGAGCCGTAGCGTACCACACCAGCCAGCCGGTGAGGTGCGCTTGCCCGACAACAATCCTCGGGCGGGACTGAAAGGGGCCGGGCGCTCGACGTGCCCCGACGACGCAAGCACCGCAGGCACGAGGCGCGCAGCGAGTCGCGGCCGGCGAGCGCTCGGGGGCTTTCGAGGTGACCGCACCTGTCGCTAGTAGCTGTTTGCCATTCCAGAGGACGTTTGTCGGGAACTTCGGGGTTTCACTGCGACTACCGAAACTTATGTCGGTTCCAGTACGATCAAGCAGCAGGTCCTTACTTCCCTCCACTCCTGTGCTACCACGAAGACGGCTGGTTAGTCCTCGAAGTCGTCAGGAAGCGCCGCAGTCACGCTGTCGACCGGTGCGTAGTAATTCCGCTCCTCGATCCACGTCGTAAGCCACTCATCCGCCGTCTCGACCGTCAACTCCTCGAGCACGACGCCACGAACCAGCAGGCCGATTGACCCGGTGAGTGCAACGTCGTAGTCGGCCGCGAGCGCGCGGGCGGACCCGTCATCCGTCACGAGCGTCCCATCAGCTGTGTGCGCAGCCACGAGAGCTTCGGCCTCGCCGGAATCGAGACGGGTCTGCACCGCCGGATAGTCCTGCTGGAGTTGCTCCGGTGCGGTCTCAGCAATCTCGATCCCTCCTGAGTCGACGACGTCGAGTGCGTGCTCGAGATACGCGTAGCCGACCGCACGGCCCTGCTCCAGTTCGCTTCGGACAGCGGGAACAGTCCGGAGGTCATCGAGCGTCGTCACCAGCCAGGAAACAGAGTCAGTGCTCGCGTAGTTGCTGAGCACTGTTGCATCCAGCACAACAGGCCGCGAAACCCGCTCGCTCAGTTAAGGTCGAGCGCCACATCGACTTCGTCTTCGAGGTCGTCCATGGACTGCGGGCCGAGTTGCAGCTCAACACCGGCTTCTTGGAGGATCTCCTCCATCTCCCAGCGAGTCACGCCGGTCCGCTCGGCGGCCTTGCCGAGGGAGATCTCGCCGAGGACGTAGAGCCCGATCGTGGTCGCGAGCTCCTGTTTGTCCTCGACGGCGTTACGGCGGCGATCAGTAGCCATAGAATCTAGCTGAACGAAGGGCCGGTGGGCTCATTAATGTGTCTCCAAGGGAGATCGGTCGCGAGCGCAGCGAGCGGGACGTCGGTGAGCTTGCTCCCCGGAAGCCGGCAGCGGCGAGCGGGGCGGGCCATGACGTACACACCTGTCCAACCGGCCGCGACACTTGGCCACCCAGCTATCGTCCTGGCGAACTCAGAACGGGCGAGGGCGTCTCGATGGTCCCCAGACCCCGCAAGCACCGCAGGCACGAGGCGCGCAGCGGCGTCCTCGTGAGCGAAGCGAACGAGGGCCGGCGAGACGTAGTCTCGCGCGGTCGCGGGACGTCGAGCAACGGGAGCGCGATGCGCTCCCGAGCTAACGGGCGGCAACGTCGCCCGTGAACGGCCGAGGGCTTTCGAGTGCCATCGCCGGCGCTGGCTGTTCGGCGTCGCCACTCGGAGGCCAGTTACGCTTCGAGACGGTGGAGCAATTGCGTGACGTAGGGACTATTCTCCCAACTCCGATGCGGGCTGATCGTCGTGATCAGCGTTCGACCCGCTTCGTGACTCAGATGGCCGTTGCGGGCGTAGTCGACGATAAGCCGCGACATCTATGCGTCGGCGACCTCGTCGATGAAGTCCTCGTCCAACTGCTGTTTCAACACGCGGAGGTTTGCCGCCTCCTCGGCGCCGACGAGTGCGTTGAGTTGCTCGAAGGTGATCGCATCGTCGTAATAGGCGGCGATCTCCTGGGTGAGTGCGTCGTCGTGAGCGGCGTCTTGGAGATACTCCCGAAGCGCGGTCACGAGGACGTCTGTCCTGTCTTTCGTCGCAATCGCACTCGAAGCCGGCCAGGCATGGCTGCGACGTAGACGGAAGCCGCTCTCCCCCGGCGACACCTACACCGTCACCATCGATGCCCAGAACCCACGCCAGAATCGCCACGGCTTCTACCGCACAACCACAGCCGATGGCGACCAGCTCTACGTCGCCGACGTCGAACCAGGCGACACGAAACAGGTGCGAGTCGCCAGACCGATCGGCAGAAGCGGCTACGCCTACCCCATCGCCGACGCCGCCCACGAACCAGCCTGACCACCCAGCCCCTCAGTAACTGACGTAGCGCCCTGACCAGCAACATTGGAATCCCAATCCAAGCGACGTATCGACCGACACCAGCCACAGGTGGCAGACAAGTACGAAGCGGGCCGAGCAGTCGAGACGTCCCCCGCGGTCAAAAACCGCGCAACTCCAGGTACCGCCCCATTGGATGCCCCTCCGTGGGCGGCAAACCCGGAAACCAGCGTCGCGGGTACCACGTAGACCAATGCGCACTAGCCCGATCCCGATCACCCACTGCTCGTCGATCGGTAGTATTCAGTTACAAACCGAACAATTTTCACGCATCCTCGAGACGGAACCGACGTCCAGCTAGTATGGCCCTCCGCGACACCACCGACGACACCCAGGGAACAGACATGCAGTACGTCGAGATTGCACCGACCGATGGCGACCTCGGCGACCTCGAAGGTGCGTTCCGACAGTACGCAGCCGGCGACCGCACCCTCGTCGTCTACCTCGTCAGCACCGAGGAGGCAGTCCGATACATCATCGGCCACCCAGCCACCGACGACCACGCCGAATTCTCCACCCTCCGCCGCCTCTTCCCCAGCGGCACCGCCATCACCCACCTCGACAACCCACCACTCGACCACCTCGACACCGCAGACGAGTACGCGACGGCCGAAGTCCACGGCATCCCGGATCGGCGTCGCGATTGGCAGACCCCACTCAAACCGCACACCCAGACCACCCACACGCCGGGTGAGGGCACCACCAGCCCCCTCAACCGCCTCGCCGACACCCTCGCCAATATCTCGACACCCGTCGTCTACCAGGCGATCATCGAACCCCACGACCCCTACGAGTATATGGTCGAGAACCGCAAGTTCGACCTTGAACTCGGCGACGACACCCTCGGCCAGAAACTCTCCAACCTAATCTTCGGCTTCGGCGACGACGACAGCATCCCCGAATCCAACCAAGACCGCCTCGACAGCATCGACGACAAAGACCACCGCCACCCACTCGCCATCACCGCCCGCCTCATCGCCACCGGCCCCACCGCCCACCGAACCCTCGACCACCTCAAAGGCACCTTCAACCCCGCCAGCGGCAACAACTACCACCTCCACCTCCGCCACACCCCCGACGACCGCCAAGAACAACTCCGGAACGCCATCCTCGACGAAACCCCCGACCGCGACACCTACCGCCGTAAACTCCTTCGCCGCTTCCCGCTCGCCGCCAACCGACGCCCACGCATCATCACCGACGCCACCACCGCCCCACACTTCGCCATCGTCGACCCCAACAATCTCACCGACGTCGCCACCCGAACCACCACCCACCAACCAGACGAAAAAACAGGACAGCAGCGCCCCGACCCCGACACCCTCACCAACTACCAAACACAGGGCCTCACACTCGGTCTCCCACAGACCGTCGACGGGACAATCGACGACACCCCCGTCGCCATCCCACCAGCCCTCCAGAACCTCCACGCCCTCATCGTCGGCCAGACCGGCTCCGGCAAATCAACCGTCACAACCCGCGCCATCCTCGACAACCACGACGCCACCCAGGGCGCCAGCATCCTCTTCGACAAGAAAGGCGACGGCATGCCAGAAGAATACCTCAAAACCCACTACGAACGCTACGGCAACCTCGACGACGTCTACTATCTGGATTGCCGCGACCTCCTTCCTGCTATCAGCGTCTTCGACATCCGTGAGGATCTCGAGGCGGGCATCGACCGGAATACTGCCGTGATCGACCGCATCGACCACTACGTCGACATGCTCGAACAACTCATGGGCCCAGACCGCTACCGCGACGCCATCCGCTCCACCGACCTCGTCCGCTACCTCCTCCGTGCCTGCTTCGACCCAGTCCACGGGGACAATGCGTTCAGCCACCAGGAGTTCCTGAAGACCATCACGCGGATGCAGACGACGCAGGACCCGCCCGCCGTCAGCGACGACGACCTCGAAACCGCCCTCCAAGGGGTTGCCGCAACCCACCGGGATAGCTTCATGAAAGTCATGCACGGCGTCAAAACCCGCGTCGAAGAGATCGTCACCGACCAACGCCTCACCCAGATCTTCAACCACGTCCCCAGCGATGACGACCCCCACTTCCAGTTCGACGACCTCCTCGACGAAGACGCCGTCATCATCCTCGACACCGGCGGCCTCCGCCAACAGAGCCAGCACGTCCTCACCCTCCTCGTCCTCGCCGAACTCTGGGCATCGCTGCGGCGCCGCGCCCGAACCACCCAGAACCCACCACTCGTCAACCTCTATCTCGAGGAAGCCAGCGACATCGCCGCCAGCCAGATCCTCCGCGACCTCCTCGCCAAAGGCCGCGGCTACAACGTCTCCGTCACCCTCGCCACCCAGTTCCCCAGCCAACTCGAAGACACCCACGGAACCCGCGACGAGATCCTCAACAACATCTCCACCATCCTCACCGGCAACGTCCCCGACGACCAGGCCCTCGCCCGCCGCCTCGCCACCAGCACCCACCCACCACAGGACGTCGCCACCCGCCTCCGCGCCCTCAAACGCGGCGAATGGCTCGCCACCCTCCCCGCCCCATTCAAAGAAGACGTCCCCCAGCCCTTCAAACTCGAATCCACCCCCATCCCACCAGGCCACCCAGAGAGTACCAAGCCACTCACCCCGGAGCAAGAAGCGGCGTTCCAGGACGAGCTCGACGAACTAGAGGAGCGGATGCGTGAGGAGATCGGCCTCCCGTTCGCCACCAGCCAGCCCGACCCCGTCACCCGCGACGAAGACGAGGACTTCGTCGAGATCGTCTCCACCACCCTCCCGCATACGCAGCGCTTCCCCAGCTGCATCGAGTATAGCCCCCAGCGCCACGCCATCCGTTGCACCAGCTGTGACAATCACTACGCCCCACGCATCGACGGCCTCAAACGCGCCATCCACTGCTGCCACAATCTCACCGACGTCGACCGCGACGACATCCCCACCATCGCCATCGACCTCAAACTCAGCCCCGACGAAATCCAGGGGAGTGAGTACACGCCGAAACAGCTCGGCTTCCTCCAAGTCGTCCACACCGCCCAACACCAACGCTACACCGACCTCGAATACGACTTGACGCGAGATTCGATGGTCCGCCTCCGCGAATACGTCGGCATCCAGAAAACCGCCATCCAACAACTCCTCGACAACAACCTCCTCAGGAAAGAGACCACCTGGCCCCACCTCCTCTACAGCGTCACCGCCCGAGGACGAACAGAGATCAACGAAGCCACCCGCGAAGGCCTCGATCACGGCGACGGTCATGGAGATCTGGGAGAGACCAGCCAACACCGCATGGCCGTCCAACTCGGCCAACAATACCTCCACCAGGAGTACGTCCAGGACCCCGACCACCCAGCCACCCGAAGCGCCGCCTACTACCCCCTCGACGACAACAAACGCCTCGACGCCGCCGCCCTCAACGACAACGGCGAGATCGTAGCAACCCTCGAGGCCGAACGCATCAACAACGACCTCAAAGAAGCCGCCCCAGCCGACTACGACAAAATGGCCCAATGTGACCCCAACGACGCCATCTGGATCGCCATGAACCGCGACGGCGGCCACAAAATCCTCCACGCACTCAACAACCCCAAAGACGGCGACCCACGCGTCGACAAAACCTACACCCAAACCACCCCACCACGCGACTTCAACCTCGACACACCCGGCGCCACCCAGATGTACACCCTCGCCACACTCCAAGACCAACTCACCTAACCCACACCCATCTCGCAGCCCAACCACGCCCACAGAACCCACGAGAAAACGTCTAGGCAACTAAACACAAGCCCACAATCGGATCAATCGTCCGCAAGAAAGCAGACCCCCTACAGAAACCCCCAGTCTGGGGCCCGATTGTGGAGATTATCCACCGATTTACAACCACACTAAACACCCGAAAACGCAGCGTTCAAACGCTGATAAACAAGAAACCGATACCAAGACGATTTCGCCCAGTATCCAGATGCGCCCAGATTCAGGGGGTGCAATTTCTCAGCCCCCTCCACATCTAGTTCTCAGCGCCGCTCTCGGCCGAAACCGATTGTGGAAACACACGCCTCACGGGCGCCGCAACCAGCGCCAGTATGGGCACTCAGGCGAAGACTGATTCCCCACAAAACGAGCGCAGACAACGCGTACAGACCCCACAAATGGCGAAACCCAATCACAATACACCACTCGCAACAGCAATTCAACACCCAACAGTAAACACCACCACCGAGTGTACCACTGAGTACCGGATAGCAACCCGTGTTATTGCGGACGTCGAAACCGATTGTTGAAGGCTTCAAAAGACGTTAGAGATGTTTTACACTGTTCTAAAATGGTTGTGGAAGGAGAATTTGGGTGTGGGGAACGACCGGAGGTGTGGGTGGGTCGAGATGGTGATAGATTGGGGCGGCGTTTCGCGAGCTCCGCACTGACCATAAGCGCGAGGCGGTGGCAGGTTGGCACCTGGATGTATTCCTCCCGGGCGAATAAGTGAAGAAAGGACCCCCGCTGCGTAGAGGGACGAGTGAGCGACGCCTACGACGTCTCGGAAGGTCGCGCGGAGTGCTTGGAGCGTGTTCGGGAGATAATCGAGGAAGATCGCGCTATCCTCGACGTCCTTTGGTGATAGCCTGTCTCCGTCTAATCGATCGTTGCAATCGGGCGTCTGGATGCGTCCGGTTCTCGGACCGCATTGTGGTGACGGGCGAAATATCCTTCACTAGTTTCGTAGGTTTCACTCCTAACACTCTTTGCGGTGGATGTCGTATCGCTGCGTAGGGATGTCCATCGACCGAGATACCTTCGAGAACACGAGCGAGGACGAGCTCGAGGCGCTGTCTGTCCCCGATCAAGTCCTCGGGTTTCTCGCTGCCAACGAGGACCGCGCGTTCAAGGCCCGTGAAGTCGCCGCCCAGATCGGCGTGGACGAGGGTGCGGTCAGTACGGCGCTCTCACGGTTGAAGAGCCGAGGTCTCGTGGAACACAAGGCGACGTATTGGGCAGTTACTGACGACACTGAGCGCCTTGATGGGTACAGCGGGTACGAACGGGCGACTGCGCTGTTCAACGAGCAGCTCGGTACAGAGGATGCGGAGTCCTGGCGTGAACACGCGCCGAGTGAGCCACACCCCAGCGTCGAGGACGACCAGTGACCAACGGCGAGACCCCAATTTTTGAGCGTGGCGACGTCGTCTACGGGGATGATCCGTTCAAAGGCGGGGAGGGCGCTCGTCCCTGGCTCGGCATCTCGAACCACGACGGACGGCCGTTCCACGGCGAGCAGTATATCGTGGTGACGCGCACAACGAAATCGTGGCTGGATGGACTGATCGAGATTCCTGCGGAGCGGTGGTGTCGTGGTGGGACCCCGGATGAGAGTCGCATCGCTCCGTGGGGCGTCCAATCGATCGGCCACGAAGATATCGAGTTCTGGCAAGGCCGGCTTGACAGCGAGCTTGTTGAGCAGGTGGTGGCTGCGCTCGTTGCGGAACTACACTAGTCTTCGCGGGTTCGTTTGCGCGGAGCGTGGTGAAGTGGTTGTTTGGGGGGACTGCGAGTATGCCATCCGCGAGCGAGGCGGGCGGTTCGTCGACGGCGACGCCGGAGGCTGAGCGGTGATCCGAAGCAGCTTCCAGTTACTGATTCGTCCAAGAATACGCATCGCAGGCCTGCTACACCCACTGTAGTCTCATTTTCGCCCGTCTGAAGCTCGGTCTCGTGTAGTGCCCAGGTAGGGCCGTTGGGGCTCCGAGCGGAGCGTACTCGTGGGGAATCAGTTCGAACCTTTAAGTGGAGGACGGGAGTATGTTGGGGTGGAATGTCTGATTTGATCGTCAAGGCAGCGGTGAAGGATGCACTTTCGAACCACAACGTCGCCGGGGATTTCTACGACGCGCTCGACGAGGAGGTTGCCGAACTCCTCGAGGAAGCCGCTGCGCGGGCGGACGCGAACGACCGAAAGACGGTCCAGCCACGCGACCTCTAAGGTCGAAGTCGGCGAGCGGTACTCGGCATTTGACTATCGCTATTTGGGTGTGTGCTGTGGACGTCAACAGTAGTGCGTGATGGCGACGCCATGTGAGCGGGTGGTATGCACTTTTTCCCGGGGTGTGACGGACGCTCCGACAGAAACCCCCCTGGTTTGATTATTTGAATGGTGGTAAATTATTTGCACCACGCGGTGCAAAAGTTAGGACGATGACGGGTTCGAGTTCGGAGTCGTGGACAGGGCGTCTGAGTGGCCGTGAGCGTGTCCGGAAAGTCATGGAGCAGGTGGAGGAACCAACGTCGATACAGGAGATTGCTGACCGAGCAGCGGTCTCACGGACGATAGCTGACGATGAACTCTATGGGCTACATCGTGACGACTGGATTACGGAAACGACCGTGGACGGGATGAAGGCCTACGACCAGAACTACGTGCGGAAGCTCGTCCACGAGGTAACGAGCCTGATCGAGACTGTCCCCCGTGAAAAACTAGAGCGCCAGCTCGCATCGCTGAAGGAAGAACAGGAATGCCTGGCGACGGAGTACGACGTCAGTTCACTTGATGAGTTCCGGGAAACTCTTGCTACCGAGGATCTGTCGGCTGACGCGGTTCGTGAGCGTCGCAACGTGATCGCGACGTGGGAGGCGATCGATACGGACCTCGAGCTCGTGACGCACGCCCTCCAACTATATGATGCTGTGATCGAGCGCTCGTCATCGCGGGCTGAGTCGCCCGCAATGCTCGACTGAGGGTGCCGTTCTAGCTACTCGGGCGACTGTTCCGCGTAATCGACTCCAAGACCATATCCAGGACGGCCGCACCGTCGAGTTCGAGCACGTCCTGGTAGTAGAACGGGGGCGAGTCGGTGCCGGTTGGTTCCTGACGCTGTCCGCTCGGGATGGCAGGTGGCTATCCTGGGGCGGCGGGCGAACTGATACCCAGCAGGCGCGCACTTGGGCAGCCCGACCGCTCAGAGAGGCACCCCAAAGATTTTCTTCGTGTCAGTGTATAGATCAGTTATGGGTGCGGCCACCCGCGAGAACACTAAACAAAATACGTCGCTGCAGCTGGTTGCCGGAATCGTATTCGGGGGATTTGGTGTGGCTGTGTTATTGAGAACGGGTGTGAGTATAGAATCGCTGTCCTGCCTCGGGGTTGTGGGCAGTTTCCTCGTCGGGCTCGTGCTTGGCGTTGCAGATTACGTCGAACCGCTCCGGCGTGGATTCGAACGCGGACGGTGGCTGATTGTCGGAGTTGCGGTCTTTGCGCTCCTTGTGATCGTGCTGACTGAGTCGGTCACGCTCTCGCTACTGACGAGCCTCATACTCGGGTTGGGTGGTGGAGTGTTGCTCAGTACCGTCGGTATCGCCGTCAGCCAGCGGGCAGCCTCGTGATCGCGGCGAACTGGTTCTTAGTCAGAGATAGGCTAGAGACTCAGTGACCACGCTGGGGGAGGTTTTTGACGCGCTCGACGAGGAGGTTGCCGAGCTGCTCGGGGACGTTGCGGGTCGTCCGAACCGGAGGAGAGAAAACGGGCCAGCCACGCGACCGCTAAGTCCGAAGTCAGCGAGACGAGTTCTCCTTTGGACCGGTATGGTGTAATCTGTGCTGGATCGGATCGAGGAGTCCGGCGGTTTGTCGCCGGTTCGGATGTTGTTAATCGACCGTACAGCAGCGTTATTGGGGGTTGAACCGAGTTCACACGTAAATTGCAGACGGTAGCGGGGTAGTGAGCCCCCGGCTTCTGCCGGCGAGTGTGGCAGGGGATGTGTTTTTATGCCGTCTCGTCCCAGGTATGACTAACTCATGGGGAGCATACGTCGGCGGGGGCTGCTGAAGGCGATACCGAGTCTTGGGCTTCTCGCGGTTGCAGGGTGTTCAGGGGAGGACAGCGGGGTTACGGATACGGACGGGGATGGGGTGATCGACAGCCAGGATTACGCGCCGAAGGATGCCGCTGTCCAGGAGAAAGCTGACTTGCAAACGTCGGTGGCGAAAACAACCACGCCGACGCCGGCCACTGAAACTTCGACGCAAACCACGCGCTCGACGCCCACAGCGACACCAACGGCGACGACTACAACGACTTCCACGACGACCAGGACGCCGGATGCGAATACGATCCAGGTGAACGCCGCAGACTTCCGGACGCAGAATGCGCGGTTTACCGAATATGGTGTCGAAGCGGCCGGAGTGTGGGTGCACCCGGACGCACCATCGGTTTCGGAGTCAGACTATCGTGAGCTCTGGGTGTTTGCGATGTCCTATCCGCGTGGCGGCGGGTATTTTGCGAAGGGGCACACCACGGTTGATCTTTCCGGTGGGGGTGACGAGTACGGGGTCTCCCTGGATTGGGATCGGAAACCGACCAATGAACCCGTTTTCTTCGGCGCGGTGCTTGCGGAGTCGGGTGTCTCGTGGGGTGACCTCGCGGCCAGTAACTCAACGTATCTGCACGAGACAGACGCGTTCGAGATTCACTCCGATGGCGCCACGATCAGCCGGGCACACGTTTCTGCACTCCAGGGTGTGGATTCCGCGTCGGTGGACGGGTATGAACGGACGCCCCGGGAAGGCGAGATTGCGCTGTCGTTCACCGGGCGGACAAACGGACAGGAATGGGAGACCAACTTCGTCGTGTATAAATCCGCGTACGTGTCAGCAGTGAGTCGTGATCACGGGCGTCGGCGCAGCGAGTTCGTTGCGTACGAGATGAGCAGCGGGTTCTCGGGAGAGCTCGCCCAGATTCTCTCCGAGGAGGCGGACGCGAACAACTTCTCCGGGAAACGGGCGAAGGTGGAGTTCATCGTCGACTTCGTCCAGTATCTCCCCTATGTTCCGGACGATGTGAGTACCCCCTATGACGACTACACGAAGTATGGGGCGGAGACCCTCTGTGAACTCGGTGGTGACTGTGAGGACACCGCGATTATGTTGGCGAGCGTCCTCCAATCTGCGCCCTTCGACTACGACACCATCCTCATCCAACCACCAGAACACATGGCCGTTGGCGTCTATGGCGCCGACGACCTCCCCGGATACTACTGGGAGGTCGAGGGACGCCAGTACTACTATATCGAGACCACGGGCGTCGGCTGGGGAATCGGGGACCTACCCGATGCGTACAAGGATGCCTCCGCGTACGTCATCCAAGTGTAAGGATCAGAACACACCCAGGGGAGAATCTCCTACTGAGCGTTTCATGTAGAAGTTCGCTCCGGGCGTGGCGACCATACTGTGTCAGCGTGCGTTTCGCGCCCTGGGGAAGGATCATATGGCGGGGATCCGTCCGTCGAGCCAGCATGCGTGATCGGATTCGGAGTCTCGTCCCACTGTTCGGGGGTGGTGATCGGTATGTTGCGACGCTGGATACGATTCTGGAGTTCATCGTGTCCGCAGAGCCGTCGACTGATGAGTTGGTGGGGTGGCATATGGGGGAGTTTGCGAATGTGTCGAGTCGGGATTCGATCATGCGGCGGGTGCGCTACCTGCAGAACGTGGGGTTTCTCGAGGAGACGCCGGAGCGCTGGCAGTTGGGTGCTGCTGGCAGGGAGTACTGGCCGGAGTGTGAAACCGAGACGCTGCTCGGGATTATGTGTGGCCGGAACGTGGGGTTGCGGAGTCTCCTCTATGCATTGCGTGTGGGGCCGATGACGATCGAGGAAATCAGCGAGCAGCAATTGAATACGCATCCGGAGCTCGGATGGGATCCAGCGGAGACGGACATGGCGAAGCAGCGGGCGAACTGGCTGCGGAGTATGGGGCTCGTCGAGAAACAGGGTCGTGAGTACGTGTTGACCGATGCGGGGCGAGGGTTTGTTGAGGGGGCGGTCGAGGAGTGGGCGGACTCTGAGTGGACGCCTTCGCATGGTGCTGAGTTCTCGGCGTCGACGTACGAGACAACGTCGTATGCACGAGCCGTCGATCCAGAGTTTCGGGCGACTGTCCTGTCGCGATACGATCGAACGTGTCCCGTGTCCGGGGTTGACCATCCCGGGCTACTGGACGTCGCACACGTACTCTCGTGGCGTGACTACCCCGAGCGGCGCGCTGATCTGCAGAACGTATTGGCCTTGAGCAAGACGCATCACGCCGCGTTCGACCGCGGGTTGTATACCATCGATTCAGACTATCGGATTCGCGTGAACCCTGGGTTTGAGACAGAAAGCGACATTTTGGAGCGGACGATTGTGAATCGCGACGGGGAACGGCTGGCGATCGGGGATGCTCAGGTTTCGACAGCATATTTGCAGCAGTACAATTCATCGCTTGAGTGGGTCTGATCTCACGGCCCAGTCACAATGTATCAGCTCACCCTGCATGAAGACCAAACGGTGACGCTCCTCAGTACACCTTTCTTCGGATTGGCCATATATCGTACGCGGAAGAAGCAGGGACAGCACACTTTTCACGATTGCCTGAGGGCAGTCTGGCAACGTTTCGACGAATATCTGACTGAGTGACTACGGTCTGCAACGTGCGGGCGTATATTGGTGAGGGACTCCCCGGCGGTTTCGCCTCAGTTCGAGGACGGTATCGCACTTTCTGTGAATTCGAAGTCGGGGAGTTCACGATCGAATTCGTACCGTGTGCGGAGCTTTTGTCTGATTTGTTCGACGTCGTGGTGGTCTTGGCGTTGGTATTGGAAGGCGGGGCGTTGGCCTTTGCGTCCGCGTTTGTATTTTAGGCCGAGGTCGCTGAGGTAGTCATACTCGTCGTCTGGGAGGGGTTCATTGAAGGAGAGTCGGAATCGGTTGACCTGTACGCCGCCCACCTCGGCGTCGTAAATCGGTGTGAGCGTGAGTTCAGGTTCGATCTCTGATTGAAGGCGTTCGAGCCAGTTGCTTACCTTGGTCTTTGATTCGAGCACGTCCTCGGGAATCTCTGTGTTAGTTTCGTCGGCGAGGCTTTGGAGGAACTCAATTTGTGCTGGGGTGGGCTTTGTGGAGGTGAGCCAGCCTTCCGTGGTGGCTCGTTGGTAGGGATGGTTGAGCCAGGTGAATTCGTTAGTGAGGAATTCGGCGTACGTGAGTGTGGCGGCCTCGATGTTGTCGAGGTCGGTTTCCATTTTGGCGGTGTATTCGTAGTCGACGACCTCTGGGTAGTTGTCATCAAGGTAGTCGATGAGGTTGGCGCCTTTTTCAGTGGGTTGGAGGGTTTTACCGGATTTGCGGGCGTAGCCGAACCCATTGGGGCCGCGTTTGATTTTGGTGAGGATGTCGCCGTAGGTACTGGGGCGGCCGATGCCGCGGTCTTTGAGTTCGCTGACGAGTGACCCTTCGCGGTAGCGGGGTGGTGGCTGTGTGGTGTGGGGTTCTGGCCACGCGCGATTGAGTGGGAGGCTGGTGCCGGCCTCGGGAGCAGGGAGCTCAATTTCATCCCACCCATGGTCTGGCCGTATGTCGCGCCAGACAGTGAGGAAACCAGGGGATTGGAGTTGGTGGCCGATTGCCTCTGCGGTGTGGGTCTGGGTGGAAAGTTTGAGGGTGGTGGTTTCGTAGATGGCGGGGACCATCTGGCTGGCGAGGAATCGCTTGTAAATGAGGGTGTAGAGTTCGAGGACTGGTTCGTCGAGTTCTCCTTCGAGGTTTTCGGGCCAGAGGTCTGGGTTTTCCGGGTGGGTGGGGCGGATTGCTTCGTGAGCGTCCTGGGCGTTGTCGCCGAGTTCCCAGGTTCGCCCCTTGTACATGTCTTCGCCGAGGTCTTCTCGTTGGGAGAGGGCGTCTTTGGCGAGGTTGAGTGCCGAGGGTGAAATGCGGGTGGAGTCGGTCCGCATGTAGGTGATGAGCGCGGTGGTATCAGCGTCGTCGCCATCGTCGAGTTCGACGCCTTCGTAGAGGCGTTGGGCGAGTTTCATCGTCCGCTCCGGGTCAAAGTTCAGTAGAAAGTCGGCGTCGTTCTGGAGGGCGTCCGTGGTGTATGGTGGGAGCGGGTTCTGTTCGTCTTCCGGGTTTACGTCGGACGCATCAATGGTGAACGTACCATCGTCGTTGAGGTCGCTGATGGCGGTTTTGGCGGTGTCGAACTCCGCCCATTCACCGTCGAGAGTGGCCTCGAAGGTTTCGTCGTCCGTGGTTGAGAGTTGGGCGTGGAGGGTCCAATACTGTCGGGGTTCAAAGGCCTCGATTTCTCGTTCGCGGTCAACGATCAGGCGAATGGCGGGTGATTGGACGCGCCCCACACTCGGCGCTCTCGGACCAGTAGGGTCGTATTTGGTGATGCTGCTGAGGATGAAGCCGATCAGTCGATCGAGGCTTCGGCGAGCGCGTTGGGCCTGGACGCGATTTTCATTGATTTCGCGGGGATTCTCGATGGCGTCTTTGACGACCGGGTAGACGATGGCGTTGAATTCGATTCGGTGTACCTCGCAGTCCGCGGGGACGGCGTGGTCGCGAAGGTCTGCCGCGATGGCTTCGCCTTCGCGGTCTGGGTCTGTGGCCAGATAGACGACGTCTGCGTTGGCGATTTTTGATCGAATCGATTCGACCGCATCGCCGTTCTGCCGCTTGAGGGGTTCCGTGGTGAACGCGAAGTCGTTGTCCAGATCAATGGCCAGCTCATTGCTGGGGAGATCCACGATGTGGCCGCCACAGGCGACAACGTCCATCTCACCACCGAGGAAGCTGCGTATGGTTCGGGTCTTTGCGCCTGACTCAACTACGAGAACCTGATTCACAATACCCTCCGGTTACTCCGTTGTTGCGTCCGACTCTGGGTCGATTCCCTTCAGATCCTTCGCAGTTTGTTCCCGCATAAGCATCTTACAGAGGTTGCTGTATCCAAGCGACCGGTTCCGTTCGAAAAACTCGGAGAAGTCGTCGTAGGTTTCGGGGAACTTCATTTCGAGACTTTGTAGTTCGTTCTCTGCTTGCTCTAACTCTTCCAATGGGGCAGCAGCTGGCATACTAAAATATCAGCCAGACAATCAGATAAGTCTATCCAATCCGGGAAATCAAGATCAGTCCTGCGATAGTAGCTCCTTGGACAACAATACGGAATGTGACTGGTTTGCATTAGCGTTCGCAGAGAAATTAGGCGAGGAGTAAGTAGAGCCAGAACGGAAGTCGACATAACGTGAATGCGTTCTGGTCCTCAGTGAGTGACCCCTGTACGTCTCGGTCGGTAATGAGGAACCGGTACGGAGCACGGTAGGTTGCTTCGAGCGGAACCCCGTCTTGGTCAAGGTGTTTTCCAGTCGTCGGGTCGAATCCTTCGAGAGCAGATTCAGCGTCACGCCCATGCGGGGCATATTCGAGGGCGAAGGGAAGGATGAGCTGATCCGCACGGTCAGGGAGGCGGAGGATATAGTCGATAGTCCCCGGGTCTAATTCGGCGTATTCGACTGTTTGGTCGGCGTTGATACCATGGGCGAAACGCATGGCGTGATCAAAGCCGGCGGTTCGAGCGAGGGTGTATTCGAAGTCGGGATTGGGTGCGCCGTCGGTGGTGAAGCTTTCGTAGCCGTAGTGGGTGTCTCGTTGCGAGAAGGAGACGACGTGCCGGGTATTGCGGAGATAGGGACGGGTGCGGCGATGCCGTTGGAGGCTGTAGTCGTGTGATTCGGTGACGGCGAGCCCGTCGTCGAGGGCGGCGAAGTAGGTGTCGACGGTTCGCCGGTCGACGCCGAGGGCGTCGCTGATGGCGTTGTAGTTGAGTTCGCTGTCTGAACTGTTGGCGATGATGGCGCAGAGCCGGTGGAGGTTCTCGGGCTGCTTGATGGCCTCGTAGCGTGCGAGTTCCTTGTAGAGATAGAGGAGGAAGTGGGATTTGACGAGGTCGTTGCGGACGTCGGCTGGTTTCGCGCGGAAGAGCAAACCGCCCGTCCGGAGGTAGTCGCGGGCGGCATCCGCGAGAACGTCACGGTCCTCCCGGGAGAGAACATCATCGTGGAATTGCTCGAGGGATTCGACGGCGGCTGCAACATCCCGGTCTTCCTTGAGCGCCTGTTTCTTCGCGTGGTGGAGGAGTCCGTCTTGCTCGCTGGACTGGTGGTGTTCGAGGGTGTCGGCAAGATCCGGTGTCAGGTCCCCGGGGCCAGCAGTGCCGTAGCCGGACTGTTTGAGTGCGTCGATGAACTTCATCGGGAGCATCGCGATGGGGCCAATGGTCTCGTCGAACGGCTGGCCGGGGAGGGTGACCTGGTCGCGGACGATGCCGGTGGTGTAGAGATAGGTGTGGTCGTCGAGGGCGTCGACGAGGTCGCGTTTCCCGGAGTCGCTGAGATTCAGTGCGCCGATGTCGTCGAGGATGACGAACCGGGTCTGGTTGCGGGGCGCGATACGTGTGTGGTGGTATTCGATGACGTTGATGAGGGCGTCGAGCGCCTGGGTTGGTGGGGTGGCGTGGTAGAGGGATTCCTCGAGTGGGAGGTAGAGGATCTGGCGTGGATCGATGGCGCCGGTGATGGCGTGGTCGCGTCGACTGGGGCTGAAGGGGATGGTGTCGTCGGGGAGGAGTGCGGCGATGAACTGCTGGAGGAGCGTGGTCTTCCCGATGCCGGTCTGCCCGAAGATCCCGTAGTGGGCCGTCGCGACGTCGTCCGCCTGGAGGGTATTGGTACGTTCGAGGAGTCGGTGGAGGTCCGAGCGTGTCGGCAGGTCGTTGACTGCGGTGAGGTCCGACGGGGGTGTGCGGGGCGCACTCCACCACTCGTTGTGGCGTTCGGCGTCCGCGACGTAGTCGTCATCCCCGATCGGTCGGTCGGCCATATCACTCCTCTCTACGCGGAGGCGCAAAAGAACTCCGCACTACAGTACCGATAATCCCCAACTTACCGTCGTTGCGTTGCCACCAGCCCACGATTCCCAGGGGTCTCTGCGGCACTGCCCTACTGGGTGTGGCTGTCGGCGAGCCGATGGAGGCGTTTCCGGACGCCGAACCACTGACCGAGTGCGGCGACCGCGAGGTCGATGTCCGCGTTCGGTGGCTGGGTCGCGTCGTATGGGTCGTCCACCCCGAACCACTCCCGGTACTCCTTGTCCCGAGACTCCAGGCGGAATACTGCTGCGGCGTCACCGGCGTTCGCAGCGTCCTCGAGTGGGAGGCTGTCCCACGTGGTTGTGTAGCGTTCGTCGGTCGTCGCAGTGGCGATTCCGGCCGAAACGAGCGCGTCGAGGTGGAGCTCGACCGCCTCCGGGGTGGTGTTTGTCCGGGCGGCGAGTGCATCCGGGGGGAGTGGCTGGGGCGTGTTCAGGAGACAATCGAGGATGGCTTCACGGGTGATACGGTCCTCGACACTCTCGATGTCGTCGGTTGCGATGCGGTCGACGGTGGTGGCTGTCCCGTACATGGCTTCAGTGGGTTGTCTGTGTTGCTGGTGGCCGACCATGCAACCAACTTGGAACCCAGAGTAGATATATCTAGGGTTTACGTATTTAGAATTACGCTAAATTGATTAGTAGTGCATTTTGGGATAGGTTTTTGTGAATCTGGGTTGTACTGTTCGAGTATGTGTAGTGGTGTACCCGCGGTTGAGTCGCGGAGTGACGTGTGCCGGAGCTGGGTCGCGTGACTCGGCTGCCGCGAGCCGTGTGTCTGGTTCGTCCGAAAACCTATCTACCGCCAACGGAAAGGGCCAGCAACATGTGGATCACAGCCCCGCAGGACACGACAGCCGGAGGCGGGCGCTCGTGACAACAGCTGATGCCGTCCACAAGTTCGATGGCACGCTCGTGACGGTACCGTTCAGCGGCACGGTCTCGAACGTCGCTCGCGACACCTACCGGGACCTCCTGGACTCCCATGCCGCGACGGACGTGCTCGTGGTCTGTGGCACCCCGACCAGTGCGGACCGGTTCCGCGACGTCCTCGCAGCTGAACTCGAGGGCGCCCAGGTTCCCGAGGTCACCTCGCTCATCGTGCACGCGACCGACGTCCTGAACGACACCGGTGACCGGACGATCGTCTCCGACCTCTTCCGTCGGGAACTCGTCCACCGCTTCCTCGCGGACCACGACTGGGACGCCCCGTACCTCACGGCAGCCGCCGAGCACCCATCGTTTGCAGGCGACGTCGGCGACCTCATGGCCGCCCTCGCGTGGCAGGACAGCCACCCCAGTACGCCACCCGAACTCCGCGAGATCGGTGATGCTCTCCAGGGCTTCCACGACTGGCTCGACGCCCACGACCACCTCGAACGCGGCCAACTCATTACCGAGGCCACCCGACTGGTCGACGATGCCGTCACACGAGCTTCAGTACTGGACCACGATGTCATGCTTTGCGTGGAGTTCGAGGAGCTCACCGCCCCCGACCGTCGCTATCTCCAGGCACTAGCGTCCGACTGCGAACTCGTCTGTATCGCTGAGACTGATGCGAGCGTCAGGCGGAACTGGCACGAACCCGGCCCCATCACCGACCAGACCTCGTTCACTGACACGAGCACTGCAGCGGCGCCGAATCCCGAAACGCGGCCGGCTGCTGTTGCTCAGTATCTCGCCACCGGAAGCGATACCACCGGTCCCGAGGAAGGGTCGGTGAGCGTGATCGACGCCGCGTCCCAGGCTGACCAGCTCACGCGAGTCATCGACGAGATCGAGCGCCTCACGCGTGGAGACGACTGGGCATATGCCGATATCGCCGTGGCGACCACGCCCGGTGGGACTGCCGCGATAGAGACCATCGAAGCCCTCGAAGGCGCGGGCATCCCCACAGAGTCGACGACCATCACGGGATTCGGCGACGACCCCAGCGTCCGCCGCCTCCTCCAGGTCATCCGCCAGCTCGCCGCCGAGCCCAACAAGTCTCGACGGGCGCCAGACCCCGCGGTGCTCGACGACGCGACGCGCGAATCGCTCGCCGAGATGGATGGGCTCGAAGCGCCCCTTCGCCGGTGGGCGACGAACGCCGGCTTCAAGGACGACCTTGCGAGCAGTACGCCACCACTCGAGGCCCGGGCCCGGTTCGGCAACGTCAACCGGGTCTTCAGGATGGCCGCCTTCCTCGAGGACACCGCATTCATCGACGCCACGTGGCCGAACCTCCAATCCATGATCGAGCGCGCCCACGAGTACGCCTCGCAGCGGGACCAGACGAGCGCCATCGACCGCGCCGGCGGGGTACGCGTCGACCAGTTCCAGACGCTCAAGAACGAATCCTACCGCGCCGTGTTCCTCGTCGACCTCGTCGACGAAACGATTCCAGGCGACCCCTTCCTGACACCGCTCTTCCCGACCGACCGGGCGGCAGCAATGTCCGAGTTCCCCGCCGTCACCGACCTTGACCCCTCTGATGTCACGCGGACGTTCGTCACAAGCTCGACGGCGTCCGAACGCCCGCTGGTCCGCTACCACACCGAACAGGCCCGCCGGCGGCTCGCCGTCGCCGCCGCTGCCGCAAGCGACCGCCTCTATCTCTGTCTCTATGCCTTCGAGGACACCGCGCTCGAAGAGCAGGTGCAGCCCTCCCGCTTCCTCGCCGACCTTGCGCACCGGTTCCCCTGGATCACGACCACAGAATCGGACTCGATTGTGAGCGAACGGGCAGCCGAGGAGTACGTCCACCGCCGCATCGACGACGCCCTCACTGAGGTGCGTCGCGCTCATAGCCAGGACGTCACGGTCTCCCTGGATACCATGGAACGGGAGTTCGCCGAGATCGACCACCTCCTTGCCGCGAGCGGCGACCGCGGTGATCGCCTCCGGGACGCCCTCCGGGCACGACTGGCGTTCGCGGCCGGGGAGGTACGCCGTGACTGACGTCACCTACCTCTCCCCGTCCCGACTCGCCACCTACGCCACCTGTCCCCGTCAGTACGAGTACCGATACGACCAGGAGATCTCGACCATCGACCGCACTGAACTGTACCTTAACCAGGGCCGCGCCTACCACGAAACGATCGAACAGGTCTGTGAAGCGACCGACCGAAGCGACGACCCCGTGACCATCCACGAGCGCGCGCTCGATGCCTTCGAGGAGTGCTGGGCCGAACATTTCGACCCCGACGAGTACGCTTCACGGGCGCACGCGGACTACCAGCGCGCGGAGAACCTCGCGGGCATCGAGGCGTTCTTCGACCCCGAGGACGGCGACGGCATCGAGCACGCCCGCCAGTCTATCGCGACCGAAACGTGGGTGGACTGTGCGCGCGGCGACGTCGGCCTCCGCGGAGTCGCTGACAACATCCTCCGCACCGACGACGGTCTGCACATCATCGACTACAAGCGCAACCTACGGGGCGTCATCACCGAGAACACCGCAGAACGCCTTGTCGACCACCTCAAGGGTGACGCCCATGAGGCCAAGCGCGTGAAGAACACCTTCCAGACCGCCGCCTACCTGGAAGGCGTCAAGAACACGAGGTACTACGAGCCCGGGATGACCGTCCGGTTCAGCTTCTACGGCCTTCTGAATCACACCAGCATCGAGAGCACGCCCGATGGCTACACCATCTCCGCTCGTGGCTACGGGCGAGAGACCACGGAGATCTACGCCGACCACGAGGACACCATCTGGCAGCTCATCGAGACCGCCCACCGCGGCATCACGGACCACGACTTCACACCCGAACCCTTCGACCTACTCCAGGAGGAAGCGTGTCCCGACTGTGACTACCGGGAGATGTGCGCCGATCGACTTGGGGCGGCGGTGGAACAATGAGCGAAGAGCAGCCGGCGTGGCTCCCGACCCGCGAAGAGGACGTCGCGCCGACCGACCAGCAGCGCCGCATCATCGACTCACGAGACTTCCCGATGCGCGTCCTCGCGGGCGCGGGTACGGGGAAGACGTTCACCATGGTGCGGAAGATCGAGCACCTCATCGAAGCGGGTGTGTCACCCGACGAGATCCTCGCGCTCACGTTCACCAACAACGCCGCGGACTCGATGCGGGAGAAGCTTAATGCCACCCTCGGCACTGCAGGCTACGACGTCGACGCCTACACCTACCACTCGATCTGTAACGCGATCCTCTCGGACTACGCGTACGACGCCGGCCTGGACCCTGGGTTCGACGTGGCGACCGATCCCGAGAAGTACGCCATCGTCCTGGACGTCCTCGACGAGATCCAGTATCGCGCCGTGAAACCCAACGTCTACGGCGGCGACTCCTACGCGAGCGGCGCCGCCTCGAAGCTCCTCGGGTTCATCGGCACGATGAAACGCAACGGCATCACCCCCGACGATGTCGACACCTACCTCGGCGCCCCCGAACAGGTGTACGCCCTCGACGCCATCCCGGATGACATCGAATCCATTGCAAGCGAAAATCTCGGTGGGCGGTCGGTTGGGAGCGTCCTCGATGGTCTCCCCGAGACACGGCAGGCGCTCGGGTCGCTCGGCGCCGACCTGTCCGGAGATGGCATCGAGGCCAGTGTCGGTTCGTTCATCGACCAGCTCATCGAACTCATCGACGCACTGGAAGCTGCCTTCGAGGCCCACGAAGCGGGCACCAGGGCGCTCCCCGACGATGCGCACAAGCTCCCGAAGTACGTTCTCGGGGGCTACAGCAGTGGAGCGCCGAAGGGCATCCCCGGCGACCTGAACCTCGAGCTCACCCCACTCCTGCGCTCGTTCATCGAGGACTGTAAGATCGCGTGCGACCTCGCCGCTGGCTATCGGGCGTACGAGCGAGAACTCCGGAATCGCGACCTCGTGGACTACGATGGGCTCGTCATCGACACCGTCGACCTCCTCGGCACGGATGCGGCTGGAGAGCTCTCCGATCGGTGGTCGTACGTGTTCTGCGACGAGTTCCAGGACACCGACCGCCTCCAGTTCGACCTCATCACCCAGCTCGTCTCGGGCGACCAGCTGTTCGTCGTGGGTGACGACGACCAGGCGATCTACGAGTGGCGGGGTGCCAACGTCGCCAACATCACCACCGCGCTCGACGACCAGTACGGCAGCCAGCTGGTCGACGAGCCCCTCGAGGAGAACTTCCGTTCCCGCCAGCCCATCCTCGACCTCGCCAACCAGGCCCTCGAAACCCTTGAGGACCGCGACCATCCGAAAACGCTCACCCGGGTCGATGAACCCGAATACAGTGACACCACGATCGCCACCATCGAGGAGGCAGACGACGACTCAGAGCGCGCCACTCAGATCGCGAACGTGGTGCGGAACCTCCTCGCCGGCAGCCCCCCAGACGTCGACACCGAACACTCGCCCGGGGATATCGCGTTGCTCGTCCGGAAGCACGACCACGCCACCCCCATCCTGGAGTCGTTCGACGACCTCGGCATCCCCTATCAGGTCGCCGGGGATCTCGCCACCGACTCCATCGGGGTCGGCACCGTCGTCGCCTACCTCAAAGCCCTCGCCCGCCCCGAGCAGGACGAGGTGAGCTGGAACCGCGTCCTCACGATGCGATACCGCCTCCACAACCAGGATCTCCGCACCCTCAACACGAGCGACGACCCGCTCGTCACCACCCTCCGCGAGGCACCACTCGAAACCTTCGAGGAACCAGCCCGCATCGAAGAAGCCCGCGACCACGTCGACACGTTGCTCTCGATGCGGGAGTCGGCGTCGCTCGCGCATCTCTACCGCGAACTCAAGGACGTCACCGACATCGAGTGGTACCTCTCCGAGCAGGAACGCCGCGACCTCGCCCAGCTCGACAGCGTCGTCGAACAGTACGGCGACGATGCCGTCCAGCCCCCACTTACCCCCGAGTTCATCGAGTCGCTCCCCCACTACGAATCATTGTTCGAGGAGAGCGGCACGACCCCGACGAGTCAGCCCGAACTCGCCGAGGACGCTATCAACGTGATGACGATTCACAAGAGCAAGGGCCTCGACTTCCCCATCGTCATCATCCCCCGCCTCACCCCTGAAGAATGGGCGCCCAGCACACGGCACTATGCCGCACTCGAGACCGCGCTCACCGAGACTCCCCCCAAGGCGTTCGCCGAGGACCCGCTCGAACGGGATGCGCGCGAAACTCGGCGCGTGCTCCACGTCGCCCTCACCCGCGCCGAAGACCGCCTCATCCTCCAGGGCACCGGCCCTGAAGCCGAGGACGCAACCACGGAGGCTAACTCCGAAGAGGATGATTCCGGTCCAGACGTGTACGAGGTGGTCGCGGACCTCCTCCCCGAGTCCCTACCATGGTCACCGCGGCGGGATCACGTCCCCATCTGGCAGGACCTCCAGGACGCACTCCCGCCTGAGACGGTGGACTGGACCGACACCGTCGCCGCCGACGTCTCCGGCAACATCGGTGGTCGCATCGAACACCGCACACGCGACCTCGACCCCGACGCAGCCCGCGACACACTCCTTGAACTCGGCGCCCAGGCACTCGACGGCGACCTCGACACACCACCCGGTGAGCCAGTCATTCAGGTCGACGCACTCACGGGCCGCAGCGAACCACGGCCCGCGATCACGCACAGCTACACCTCACTCGACGCCTTCGAGACCTGCCCCCGCCAGCACTACCTCGACTACGTCGTCAACGCCTTCGACGACTACCACGACACCACCGACACGGAGTACGAGGGGGTGTCTCAGCAGGCCGTCGGGACGCTCTTCCACGACACCGCCGAACTCGCCGCCGCACACGGCACCACCAACCCAGACGACTGGTACGAGATCTGCGGACGGCTCGCGGGCCAGCGCCACCAGGACGATGCACTTGAGGCCGCCCAGAAGTGTATCGATCGCTACTTCCAGACTGACCTCCCCGACTGGAAGCTTCTCGACGCCGAACGCGAGTTCGACCTCGAGATCGATGGCCACCACGTCACCGGCTACATCGACGCCGTCTACCGCAAACCAGGCGGAGGGCTCGTCGTCATCGACTACAAGGCCACCGAACGGAGCCGCGACCTCGACGCGGACAAGCAACTGCCGCTCTACCTGCTCGCGTGCCGCGACCTCTACGACGACCCCCTCACGCGAGCAGGCTACGCTTACGTCGGCCCACTCGGCCCCCGCATCGACACCCGCGACTTCACCGACACCGAACTCGACACCGACGCCGACGCCGCCGCATCGACGATGACCGCCATCGAAGCCGGCGCATACGGAACCTACGAGACGGGCTCGCACTGTCAGTGGTGCCGCCACAACCAGTTGTCTTGTGGGCAGGAATGGCGAGCCGACGACGGAAACGTCGAGTAACCCAGCCCACCCAAACCATTAACCACTCGACAGGAGTCCCTCCGAGACATGGAGCGCCTCTGGATCACGAACGGGAGTACGAGCATCGCCCCCGTCGCCAACCCACTCAACGCCGCCTGCGATGCGGGCTACCTCCCCACGGACATCTACGTCCTCGACAACCCCTACATCGCGGACGTCACCAGTTCGGTCCAGACGCTCGCGAAGACGATCGTCACCGCCCACGGCGGCGACGAACCAACGATCACCATCGAGACCATCGAGGATGAGCGTGACTTCGAGGCTATCGTCCACTACCTTCAGGCCGCCATCGAAGCCGGCCAGGACGCAAACGCCGAGGTTGCGGTGGACGTCACGCCCGGCCGGAAGTTCTGGTCCATCATCAGCTTCCAGGCCGGCCGCAAATACGACGTCGATCACCTCTACTACGTCCACCTGAAGACCAGCGACTACTTCGGCGAAGTGTCTCCGAATATCCCGAATCCAACCCTGGATCTCGTCGACTTCACGGAGGTCCTCTAGATGCGCATCCCACGAGACACCCTCACCGTTCTCTTCAACCGTCTGCGCGACCGGGGCGACGGGTCGGTCACCCTGTCCCATCCGGCATCCGAAATCGGTGACCTCCTCACCATCGAACTCGGTGGCCACGACGACTGTACCGTTTCGTTCGAGCTGGATAGTCGAGCGTACGCCGAAGCCCGTGACGAGGTCGGACGCCAGCACCCCGAACAGGTCGTGAACGACCTCCCGCAGGCTGCTGTTTACACCAAGGCGGTGCTCGGTAGCGGCATCATCCCCATCGCGAACCGCGACGACGTGGAGACGTTCGTCGAGCGATACGGCGACCCGGACCTCATGGCCGGCCACCCGCCCGTCTTCGCGGGCTTCGACACCAACCTCCTCCCGTGGCGCATCGACGAAGTCCTCGGCCTCCGCGACCCCGAAACCGGCGTCGGCTACGTCAACGGCTTCGTGCTCACCACCGGCGTCCGTGACGAACTCGACTGGGACTACAAATGCCACGACACCACCCCATTCGAGGACGCCTTCGGCAACACCTACGAAGAGTACTGGAACCAACCGCTCGGCTCGGCCCGCGTCGGCCGCCTCGGCATGCTCCAGTACCGCAATATCCGCGACATCCAGCAAGCCGGCGAGATCGACTGCGAGGAAGGCGACGAAGCAATCATCGCCGGCTACGACCAGTGGAGCAAGGACCACCGCGGCGACGTCATCCTCTTCAGCAACGACCGCACCTTCGTCGAACGCGCCCGCGCCCACACTATCCTCGCCCAATGGATCGACCTCCCCAGCGAACTCCCATCAAAGACGACCGCGAGCTGGCGAGAGATCGAACGACTCGTGTACCTCCTGACCATCACGTTCGGCATCCTGGAACTCCCAACGACCACCCTTTATGGCGTCTGGCGGGGGAAAGATGAACTCGACTGGCAGAACGAACGCCTGAAAGCGGACTGCCGGAGTCCGAAGGTTACTGAGAAGGTGGAGGCGGATCTCTCGATCGTGGAGACGTACCGGGACTTGACCGACTGAGATAGATTGCGAATTCGCTCGCGCGTTACACAGACTTGCGTGATCGCTACGTGTTTTCGGGCCAGTTGGCGACGCCTGTATCGAGGCGCTGCATGTACGCTTCGTGGCTGATCTGGGCGCCACGGAAGTTGGTGCTCGGGTGTCCGAGGGGAGTACCGGATATCACCCTGGTTTTGCGGATAGGGTGTCTGGGTGCCGCGGGGACGAGAGCAGCCTAACGCAGTGTTGGCTTGATCTGCGAGGGTAGCCAGCGTAGCGGGCGGTTGGGGAAAATTGGCTACCGATCGGCTCCCTCCGTTGGTGTATCGACTACCGTTTCTTGGGTGTCGGAGTACTTCTCGGCAGTTCGGGGATGATATGTCGTAAGAAATCCGTCTAACCGTTCTCTTGTGGACGAGCGAGGACAGCGGTGCAATGTCTGAGTTGATCGTCAAGGCAGTGGTGACGGATGCACTATCGAACCACATCGTCTCGGCGGATTTCTACGATGCGCTCGACGAGGAGATTACCGAGCTGCTCGAGGCGGCCACGGCGCAGGCGGCGGCTAACGACCGAAAGACAGTCTAGCCACGCGACCGCTAAGGTCGGAGTCGGCGGGCGGTATTCGTTTCCGTTACTTCGCTTGCAGTTCGAGGATACTAGCAGCTATGTAAGGCGGCTGCACTGTGGCCGTTGGGGTTTTCCGGGTAGGGTTGGTCTGTCTCTTTCATGGGCGAACGTTCATGGTTCGCCATTGTTTCAGTAGGAGACGTCGATGAACGGGATGTCCGCGATAGCAGACGATCTCTCAGACATGGAACGTCGCTGGGAGCGCCTTTCGACAGTCCCTGAAACTCCCCATACGCTGTTACGAGTTCTCAATTATTCGGTAAGTGCGCAGAGCCAGGCCGAAGTGTTCATGACTCGGGTCCTTCGGTATTTCCTGGATCCGGATCGTCCCCACGGCATGGGCGACGAATTCCTGCGAGCGTTTCTCGAGGGCTTGCAGCAGCACCAGCAAACTCTACCCGACGGCGCAGCGGCTCGTCCCTTTGATGAAGATATCTATGACCTCAGTGGGGTTGAAGTCGCCCGGCAGGTTCGGCTGGGTAACGCAGCTGAAGCGGAGCAAGCGAATATTGAACCGACTGGCCCAGTTGATCTTGTGATCGAATCGCCTGGCGAGTGGTTCCTCGTACTCGAGCTCAAGTTTGGGGCTTCCGAGAACAATCTCACCGGGGAGGGGCCGTCTCAGACGGAAGTGTACGCCGGTGCGAGCCATATCGAGGACCGCGAAAAAAGCGACTTCGAGTCGGGTGGCTACTACCTCTACCTTCATACAAAGGATTCGAAGGCAGCGAGAGCCGATGCGTTCACTAACTGGACCTGGAAGGCGTTCACCGACAACGTACTGGTTGACTTCATCGAAACGAATATCGCTCGCTACCCAACGCGGACAAGCGTCCAACTTCGGGAATTTCGGGACGATATTCGGGAACTCACAGACATGACTACCCACGATCAGAACACGGAAGCGAAAACCGAGCTGTACTTCGAACACTACGAGGCGATCACCGACGTCACAGACGCCTTCAATGAACGGTGGCAGCAGTTCACCGATACCTGGGCGGACCAACTCGCCACGGAACTCTCAAAGGCCGGCCACGGTGAGCTCTCGAAGTTCGACGACTCGTTACCTGGTGTGGACATTAACCGCGAGGGTGAGACGGAGCGCTGGATCTTCAGCAATTTGAACACCGACTGGGCCCACGTGTTCAAGCACGGCTGGTGGCGCCATACTGAAGACTTGGACCCGTTGTACGAACGGCCGTCAGATCGAAACGATGCCCGGGTCGGGTTCTATCATCGACTAGAAGACAACCGTGATCTCGCGATTAAAGACAATACGCTGAGATTTACATTTCGGAACATGGGCGCCAACGACGCCGAGTTCATCACGGAATTCAACCACCAGTTCCGAACGAAGGAATCGAAGATACGCCCACTACTCCCATCGGAGGCCGAACTGGCATCTATCTCGGATACACGACGCGACCTGATTACAGCTACCTATCCAATCCGACCAGATGACCACGACTCCTTCTTCACTGCCTACGTTTCGGCATTACAGGAGGCGTTTGACGACCTCGTCTCAGACAATACAAAGCTGATAGAGCACATCGACGAATCATACGCCACAGCCCTCAATATCTATCGATAAGCTCTGAGACGCGCCTCACCAAGGATCATATAGTGGGGACCCGTCGAAGGGGGGCCACTTTGCGTGATTTAATTGGAGTATTGTGCCGCTATGCGGTAGTGGTGAACAGTATGTCGAGCCGGGATTTGATCTTGCAGCGAGTCTGGCGCTTCATAATGCCCGATTTCTCGTGGAGACGGCGGATGGCTGACAGTTGGGTGCTTCTGGGCGAGCGTACTGGCCGGAATGTGAAACCGGGACACTACTGGAGATCGTGTGAGGACAGAAATTGGGATAGGGGGGCCTCCTGTATGCGTTGAGTGGGCGAGGCTGGCAATCGATAAGAGCATGAGTAGCAGTTGTCGATGCATCCGGAAGTTGGATTGACTCCGGAGGAGACGGTTCTGGCGTAGCAGGGGGCGGACTGGCCCGGAATATTCTTTGTCGAGGATGAGAAGTAATCATTAATCAGATGACATTCACGGACCTAATCTATCACAATTACCGTAACCCGAATAGAATAGAAGATGGGTACGGAGTCGATCCTGGGCTGTGCGTACAACTTACTCGGGTTGAATATATCGTGATTGTCTGAAATTGCTGATTCCGAACGGTGGAGTTGGGAGGGGAGGAATTAAAGTGAGTTCTCCAGAAAATACTCCGATTCGGTACCCGGCTCGTATAAGTCCCTAACGGAGTATTTCAATGTAGTTCAATTGGCTAAGGGCACTCCGGTGCTCCGGACACTGTTGTACTGATATGGGCTGTCCTGGACTGCCGTCTCCCCAAGCCCGGCAGTTTACTTAGTGGAGTTTTCCCGCATACTTCGTGCATTCGTTTGATTGTCCTCTGTTGTTGCTTCTGTCCCATTTTGTTGTTCGAGTGCGCCTCCGATGACGAGGAGGTAGAGGTAGCGCATGAGGTAGAGGAGAATCATGAGGTAGTGGAACAGGAGGAAGTACGTTGCGTATGATGCGACTGCGAGGCCCCCTGTATTGAGTTGGTTGAACTCTGTGACGGCAATCGAGATCGTGATGATTGTGATGAGGCTGAATAGGTTGATGAGGAGAGCATATGCGGTTCCGAGTCGGGTTTGGTGGACGACTTTTTCTTCGATGGGATCGTCTTTGGCCGAGTATTTTGCTGTGGTGAGCAGGGAGTTGAAGGTGAATCCGAAGAGAATTGCGAGGGCGGTAGTCATCATCGTAAGGAACTCCTGATCAATTGGCCGAACGATGGCTGTTGTGGCGAGGATCCCGGGAATGATTAGGAGGAGGTATGCTTCCAGGTTCGAGCGCTGGTCGGAGTTAAGGATGTCTCCGTAGAAGTTCTGGATTATTGGTGTGATGTCGAAGGCTTTCATCAGTCTTCTGCCGGGGATGCCGGGTTGGGTTCCGCTTCTTCGGGAATCCCTATGTTCCGGGGTATGAGGGAGTCTGGTGGGAGTTTACTATTTGTGTCTGGCATGAGGTCGTTGGCGAGTTGGCGGGCTGCGCGTCCGATGGAGTGTGGTGTGGGGTGTCCACCGTAGATGTCGAGGTTGTATTCGTCTGGGTCGACGTCCATTCGCATTTGGATCTCCTCTTGCCAAAGGGAGAAAGTGAGTTGGGACTCCCCTTCGACGACGGTCACGTTGGCGCTCGAATATTGGTCAGGGTCAAGGGTGCCATAGTCGAAGTTTTGGTCGTCTTGGCCCGGAATTAGGTTTCGAGCGAGTTCGCGGAAGGCCCGTTGGTTTCCTTTCGGGGTGATTTTGAGCTCGGTCCCGATGTCGATTTGGCCGGAGATTTCTTTGCCGAACCGTTGGATGTCGTTTCGATCGGCGTATTCTTCTCGTGCGGGGATTCGACTTTTTCCTCGGAACCGGATTGAGGCGATACTATCTGCTTCGTCGAGTTCTTCGAGAATGCGATCGGAGTAATGAGGCTCCATTTCCATGTATGCCTCTCCTCGTTCTATCTCCCGGAAACGCGGGAGGAAGAGCTCCTGAAAAACGGTCTTGATGCCCCGTCGCTTGTACTGACTGAGAATCAGGAGGGCTTGAGTGGAGTCGTAGTCTGGAATATGGAAGAGGAAATAGTACGGGACCTCTTCTGCATGGTTTTCCTTGCGTGCGTCTTCTATTCGTTCGTGTTCTTCGACGTCCCAGAAGTCGGCGTTGTGGCCGTATTCGCCGGATTTGAATTGGCCCTCGATGGTGTTGCCGTTTCGCTCGATGGGGTCTTGGACGCTGAAGGTTTTCTCGTTAGTCTTGTCGACGTGGACGTTCTCGTCACCCGTGTACTCAGATACGAAGTCGTGGAAGTAGTCCGCGAGATTGTCGAACGGGAACGTCGGGTCGTGGGACTTGATGCTGGTCTGGTCCCAGGGTGTTCCAGGTTCCTGGAATTCCCGTAACTTGATCCAATAAGGAACAAGTTTAGTTGTCGCCATACTGCAGTGTAACCTGCATAATATAAGTAAACTTCCCCGAGACAACATTAACCGCAGAAATTCCGCGTCCCTTTACTCGCGATGATCGTGTTTAGCGTTCTTGGTCTTCTCGCATGTGGCCGAGTATCTGGAGGAATCGGTACGCTGGAGTGCTGTAGCCCTTGGTTTCTGTTTTTGCTCTCGTTTGGAGCTCACCAATCTGCTTGGCATACTTTTCGTTCACGACGACTCGGAACTCACAGTCGTACTTCTTTTCGAAGTCCTCCTTGAGCTGGTCGAGTCCATCGAGGAGCATTCCGTCAGGAAGCGTTGTGGACCAAAATTCGAAGACATACTCATCAGCGTCATCGAAGACGTTGGTCACGTACTTGTGGTCGTCCTCGAACTTCTCCCAGAGTTTCTCGAGCGTGACCTGGTACTTGTCCCCACCGAACTCCGACCACCGATCAGACGACGGCGTGCCCGAGTAGGGCGTGCCATCGAGATGCGTCAACACCTCGGCCGTGTACACGGTTTGCCGACCATCCTCCGAGGCGACCCCGATGACGTCCACCTCCATCTGGTCCCCCTGTTCCTTCGACCGCTGATTATAGCTCACCACCTCACAATCAGTGATAATCTTGTAGTACGCCCCAACCAGTAACTCGCCCGCTTTCGCATCAATAATCGTCCTTCACCGACACTACATCTCTCCGGAACAAGGATAAATCAATGCCCCTGAATTTGGGTGAACTCTGAGTTTCTACGGTGAGGCACCGAACTACTTTCGGGCGACCGCTTGGTGGGCATTGACGGACTGAGGCTCCTCGACAAACAACTGCCCCACATTCAAATACACACCCTCCCCGCTTCGCTCAATTCTGACACGGAACTCGACATCATCGAGCAGCCTACCATCGATAATGAATTGCACGGCATCCATCGAACTCAGAGACTCAGAGTTCCACAGGCACTGACGCAGCGTCGTCAGCACCTCCCCCCGATCCGCCTCATCGATGTCGTACAACAGATCTTCGAGCCCAGTAACCGTAACCGGTGCAGGAATTTCCGTATCATTTACGACCAAGCGGAAAAACTCGAGGGCAGCGAGGTCACTCTCGGTGTCCTCCACCCGTTCCGTTACGATGTTGTAACCTTGATGCAGAGGCATTGTTAGAACTGGGAGATTCCCATCTCCATGACGTTCTGGTACCGGTCGTCGCCGGTCTCCTTTGCCATGAAGTCAGCCAATTCCTCGAGGTCATCGCTTTTCCACTCCTTCAGATACTCTACAGTATTCTGATCCGACTTATACAGGTGGTACAGATATTGGACTTTATCGATATCTAAGAGCGTATCTGCACCCTTCCCGTTCTTATTGAGTTTCGTTTCGATGTGATTGATCCTCTCGTCAGCAGTGGCAGGTTCCTTCTTGTCGCGTGGTCCTTTCACCAGTCGTTCGTCTTCGAGATCGCCTACGTTGAGATTCTTGCCCAGCAGTTGCTTATTGAGGTCGTCATAGGCCTCTGTGCCACGTTGGACGAACGCTGCGTACGCAACACTTAACGGGTCGATGCTGGTCGGCAGATTGATCGAGCCTTCGAGTACCTGCTCGATAATTGAATCTACAGTATTGAGTGCTTCGTCGATTCCAACTTGTTCGCCGTCGGAGTAGACGTTCGGGAAGTGCCGTGAATAATAGTACATACACTTCCCGCGAAGTATGACCCCGAGATCAGCCTTCGATAGATCTTCGTGTCGTTCCCGTTCCTCTGCAGCCATCTCCTGCAGCTCGAAGAATAAGTTCTGACGAAGTTCGTTGAGGGTCGTTTCTTCGTCTGCCTGATCCTTGTTCGCATAGACGAGGATATCGTACTCCGCATTGTCGAGGTCGGAGATGTGGGGATTGTTCGGCATCTCGGACTGAACCGGGTAGGCCCCAGTAATTGTGAATCCGCTACGAATGAGAGCCTCCAGAATCACAGACCACGCCTCATTCTCATTGTGATGGTAGGTAAATACCATCTCACCATCGGGTTTCAGCACTCGGTGACATTCTGAGAATACGTTCGCAAGCGACTCAACGAAGAACTCTTCATCTTTGTTAGCGCTACTATTTGCGACGATTTCCCGGGCCTTCGGTACCAATTCCGGCTTGAACTCCTCATACTCGTCTTTCAGGCACTCTCGAAGCCAGACATAGAAATAATCGGAGAGTTCCGAGTACTGGACGTTGTCGTAGTAGGGCGGGTCTGTTATGACATAATCCACAGATTCACTCTTTTCATCTAAGCGCTCTGCGGTCTTACAGTTCAGGCCAACAACCCGGTCTTCAGTGATGTCTTCGGAATCGACATAGAACTGCTCAACCTTCCCATTCTTCCGGTTCTTTATCTTCTCGAAAGGGCGTTCACAATACAGCTTCGCGTTGTAAACCTTCTCGAAGAAATTCTGGAGAGATGTAACGCTTCCCGCAGTATTCAAGGGGTTCGATTCGACGGGTTGAACACGAGGAACAAAGGAGTGGCGCTTGAAAACGTTGAACCCCTTCTGGTCTCCGTAATCCCATGTACAGAGTTTGGAGTTGCGTTCTAAACAATTAGAAATGGCCGTGATGAGGAACTCACTTACATTATTTGCGTCTGCACGGTCGGGATCTTCAACTTGCAAGTCCTTCGCTTTTTTGAACAATAGACCAAACGTTAGAAGATGACGGTCTGTAAATAGATGCCTGAATCGTTTGTAATTGTAGTTATTGACAATTCTGTCGGTCTCGTCGCCGACAGGGATTTTTTGGTCCGGAATCGGCAGATCACTTTGTAACTCTTCTAACCTATTTTTCACTTGGTTGATACGATTTGCGTCATCTTGGTCGAACTCTTTAATGCGCTTGTTTCCCCGCGGGTCCATATACTGAAGCGCGAATCGCTCGAATTGTGGTCGTTCTTCACGACGCTGAAGCGTCTCCTTTACGTCGTGCTTGTGTCCGTTAGAGCACGAGTATTTCCCGTATCCATAGGTGCCATTGTTCGGGTCGAACTCATGACCGCAGTTTGGACAGACCTCGTTCCCATCCTCCGAAATGATTATTTCCGGCTTTTCATCCTCATGATCGGCGATGATTCTGGTTCTATTTCCGATAAACTTCACTTGAGATCCCTTGTCAAGTCCCTTGCTACGGTCCTTTAATTCGATAATACGATCATCGCACTCCTGGTTCGGACAGTAGAGAGTTCCTGGGCGTGTTTTCTTGGTCTTGGCCAACTGGTAACGGGGAAATAGCTGGACCTCTTCGTCGCATGTCAGGCAGGGAATTCGCTGTGATTGGAAATAGTAGAGCACCTCACATTCTTGGCCGGTCTCTGGATCGGTCGTCGTGTAGTACTCTCCGAGTTCGTCCCTGGTTTCCTCAATAATCCGGTCAAACTCACGCTGGAGTACGTCCAGATCCACATCATCCATCGACTTTTTCTCAGTCCACCATGCGACGGGATTGAGTTCGTATCCGATTACATTCGCACCGAGTCGGTTGCTCTCAACGAGTGATGTTCCGCCTCCTCCGAAGGGATCGAGGACTGTTACATCGCGGTCAATGTGCGCATCATCGGGATTGATTTCGCTGTGGTAGGAGTCAAGGTAGAGGCCGTAATGGGTCCCCGTGGTCCGTTCGGTAAGGATGTCGTCCTTGGTGATGGTTTCGTCGGTCATCGCAGCGAGAGCGAGACATCGGAATGTGGATCCGGGTCGGCGTGCCCACCATTTGTGGAGTGAGTAGATCGGGCGATATACGTCACGCCGGTAGGTCTCCTTCTCGGCCAGTTCGTCCATCAGGTTCAGGGGTAGTTTGTCCCAGGTTTCCATGGTTAGTCTCTTAGGTTGTGATTCGCAGGACGGGGGTCATGCATTCGGTGAGGCTGAGTCCGCCGTGCATGATTTTCTTTGTCGCGCCGGGTTTGGTCCACTTGTAGTGTCCTCTCACCAGGTAGTGGTCCCGTTCTCGTTCAATAATGTTCGCCTCCTCGAGCAACTGGTATGCTGAGCCGTTTCCGACGTCGCGGAATCGGCTGCTGAATTTGCTGGAGAGGGCTTCTTCTTGTTCGTCGGTGAGGGAGTAGGGTGAGTTTCCGAGGTGGTTGATGTAGCCGTGGTCGCTCGTGATGAGGAAGTCGTCGTGGATGCTCTCTCGGATGACGTCCTCGAGAAGGGCCTTCACGTCGGCGTAGATGTCCTCGATCTCTTCGGATGAGTAGTTGCCCTTGAGTGCGCCTTCGAGGCGCTGGTCGGGGTGTCTGGTCCACACGTACTCGGTATCGGTCCCGGGGAGTTGTGGGACGTCAAGGTCGCCGACGAATCGGAAATCGTCTCGGGAAACTGCGGAGGGGCTGTGGCCGTCGAACCATTCTCGGCAGATGAACTGGGTTTCACTTGGGAGACATTCGATGGGCGCCCATGAAAGCTCCACCTCCCAGTCGTGGTCTTCTTCGAGATCCTGTTCGAGGCGGAACCCTTCCCGGAGGCTCAATGCGTCCATGATGACCCCACAGCCGTCCTCCCACTCGGTCAGTGGGTGTCCACCCATCTGGTCGATGAGATCCTCGTAGAGTGGCGGATAGAGTTTAGCGAGTTCTCGTTCGAGGAGTCGGGTGCGGTATTCGGAGGTGGGGAGGTCGCGATCGCTCATGGCGTTTGGGTCGGCCCAGATTCGGCGGAGCGATTCGAACACCCCGTCGAAGATATTCTCGTCGTGGAGGAGTTCGTCGATTTCGGTGGTACCGAAGAGGTCGTTACTCATTCTTGTTCACCTGGAGGCTTACCGACATGGATGCTTGTTCGGGGACGGAGAGGTCCCAGAGCAGGCTGAGGAACGCCTGCTTTGAAAGAGGGTCGTCGGGGTCGATATGGAAGGTTTCCTCCAGGGTGACTTTGTCGTCGAGGGCGTCTGCTTCGATTCCGTATTCGGCGAGCTCGTCTCCGCTGAGGGTCCCCGATACTTCGATGGTGGCTTCGTGGATCCCCCATTCGAGTCCGGTGTCTCGGTCGACGGCGTCGATGAGATCGGGTTTGTTGTCTGCATCGATGGTCCCGATGATGGGGTGGGATTGGATACGCGGGCCATGGTCTGTGTCGAGGCCGATATCTTCGAGGAATTTGTCGATGTCCGATCCCTCGATTGCGATATTGCCCTCGTGGACGTCTGTGGCGTCGAATTCGAAGCCACACTCACAGCTATTACCCGTTAGTTCGCGTCCGCATTCCGGACATTCGAAGGCTGTTACCGCAGATGACTCACTCCCACCTGCACCGCTCGCTCCTTCCTCACCCTCTTCGCCTTCTTCGAGTTCGCCCTGTCCTTGGACCTTCCCGCTGGTTGTGTCGATGGTGATGGTGGTTGGCTCTTCTTCCTCTTCGTCGTCTTGGAGGAATTGTTCGTGGACGAGGTTGGTCTCGGTGCCGAGGCTTCCGACGCGTTCTTCGAAGTAGCTCCCGACTTTGAGGGTGCCATCACGGCAGAGTGAGTCGATCGCTTCTTCGAGTTCATCCTCGGAGGTGAGCGTCGTGTACGCGGGATTCCGATAGAAGTCGTTTTTCAGGTGTTCGTATTGGATTCCACTTGCGCCAGCTTGTTTGACCAGTTCCTTGACTTCGGAGCGAAGTTGGCTGCTATCGGGTTTTACAACCTCCAGGGTGGCTGCGTAGAAGTCCATGTTGCCACCGGTGGGGAGGTCTTGAGGGAAGAGTCCGCGGTCAGTGGAGGTGTGGACTGTTCCGAACTTATCGCGGACACGATCACGGAGATTCTGGTAGTTTTGATCGTGGATCTCTTCGAAGCCTTCTGGGAGAACCTCTTCTTCCCGATTGAGTTGCTCGCCGGCGACGACTTTGCGTGCGAGTTCGACGATGCCGGTGTTGGTGTCGATGCTCGAACGCTTTCCGGGGGTGACCAGGACGAGGGTGTTTGTGAATTCGCGTTCTTGGCCGGTGGTGAGGGCGTCGAAGTCTTCGTCGTAGTTGCGTTTGGCCCCCAGTGAGACGATGATCTTGAGGGCTTTGTTGTCTGGGATTGCTTGTTCGGTGTTGACGGGGTCGAGGATGTAGACGTTGTTGTGGGCGTCGAAGAGGTCTTCGCGGATGAGGGATTCGACGCGGTGGATGGCGTCGTGTTTGTGGATATCTTCGGCCTTTTTCTCGATTCGGGCTGCGGGGTTTTCATCGACGTCAAAGGCGTATTCGCCGTTGATGCGGTGGATGTGCCAGGCGTGACCGTAGACGTCCTCCTGGAATTTCTGGATGATGCGATGGGCGTTGATGCCTTTCCGCATCGTGCCCATGAGCATCTGGCGTTTATTCGCACCTTCTTCGCCGGCTCGGGCGAGGCTGTGGATGAGGACGATGTTGAGGAGGGGTTCGACGAATTCGTCGAAGGCGCCATCGGCTTTCTGCATCCGGTGATAGTCGTTGATGTATTTGCCGACGAGCTCGTTGTCGATATACTTGAAGCGGTCTGTGTACTCGAAGACGTCAACGTCACCAGAGAGGATGAGTTCGACTTCTCGGTAGTTGTCGCGGAAGATCTCGGCGAGGAAGCGGAGGAGTCCGCGTGCGTCGGAGCTGATTCGTTGCTCTGAGTACTTCTCCATGAGGAGGGTGAGCAGGATCGGGTGGAAGGGGTAGAACCGCTCGATGCGATCCTGCATATCGTGGTAGTCCTCTAATTGGATCTGGTCGTTCTGGCGGTAGACGTCTGTGTATTCTTTTGCGAGGCGGGCGATTCCCTCTGCGTCTTCGACAGTGCCGACGAGGCGGTGGAGGATGAAGTCGATTTTCTCGTCGCGTCGGGAGGAGAGGTCGTGGGTGAATGGGTTGGTCCGTTGGGTGATTGCCTGGACGTCTTCGTTTTCGTAGAGGAGCGAGACGAAGACGGAGAGCGGGGTGTCGTCGCGTCCGGCTGCCTCAAGGAGATTTTGGAGGAATGCGAGGTTATCATCGCGGTAGTCTGCGCGATTGGCCATGCCGAACCACCGCTCGAACTCGTCGATCAGGAGGAGAGTTGGTGTCCCACTGAGTTTGTCCCGAATCTGGTGGACGGTCGGGAGGTCCGTTCCCTTGGCCCATTCGTCGATGCCGAGGTAGTCCCCGACGGCTTCTGAGAGCCGGTTGTAGTCCTTATCGAGGTTGAACATCTGGAGGGCTGCGGTGCTAGTCTCCTTGGGGAGATCGACTTTGATTCCTTGTTGGTTGAGCCACTGTTGGCCAAGGGTGGGGGAGTTGAAGAGGTGGTAGACGACGAGTTGGATGTGGCTTTTCCCGCTCCCGTATTCCCCGCCGACGATTTGGGCGCCCTCAGAGAAGCCATGTTCTTGGTCGAGCTTGCGGGCGCTATTCTCGATGATACTGGTGAGCGTCTCGGTCGGATACGTGATTTCGAGGATTCGTTCTGCGTCCTGTTCAGGCGCCTCGTGCTCGTCATACAGATTGTAGAGACTAACCTCATCGAGCAGTCCGGACGGGTCGATGGTGCCTTCAGGCCCTTGGATCTCTTCGCTGGGAGCTACGTAATCGGCAATCACTCGATCACCCATCGAGCTCACCACCCATCCCGTTTCCAAATATTCCGTCCATGGCATGAATCTCTAAATGAGACATTATAGTCGTTGCCTTGAGATGGCCCATTCCCCGCAACCCTGGTGCGGTGTGTATTTTTTACGCGCTGATCGTTCGAAAGGCAAATTCGGTAATTTTCCGAACGCGAACGTTCCCAGAGTAGGGCCCTTAACGGGATCTTACGCCCAAACAGTTATTTAGTTAGAATTTGAGTTAAATGCAAGTGACAGTTCGATTCCTCCACCTGGCGGACCTCCATCTTGGAAGCCCTCTTCGATCCATTAGCGCCCAGTCGGAAGCGATTCAGAAGGCGCTGACCGACGCGACGTACAGAGCGTTTTCCAACGCAATTGACGTCGCTGTCGAGGAAAGCGCCGACTTTGTTGTTATCGCCGGCGACCTCTATGATCGTGAATCACGATCCATACGAGCAAACCAGTTTGTCGTGGACCAATTTGGCAGATTACAAACCCACGACATTCCGTGCTATCTTTGCTACGGAAATCATGATCCCTTAGGGAACCGAGCGGAGATGCTTGAACTTCCGGAGAACGTCCACGTCTTCGGATACGACGATGTTGAAGAAGCTAAGTATCCGATCGATGGGCCAGCTGAGGCCCGCATCTTTGGGCAATCCTATCGAACTAGCTCCGACTCGAGACGATTGCACGAAGGATATGCTCCCCCAGATGCGACGATACCCAATATTGGTCTCCTCCATACAGGCTTGGATCCAGATGCTGGGAAATATGCGCCATGTTCTGAGTCGGAACTCCGTGATATCAACAATATGCATTACTGGGCGCTCGGTCATATCCATCAACAGCGGATCTATCCAGGAACACCTACGATCGCATTCCCAGGTATACCGCAGGGTCGGGACGTCACAGAACCACGCACCGGAGGGGCTTACCTCGTTGATCTTTCTGTAGCGCAGGAACCAACCCTGCAATTCGTGCCGACAAGCCCAATTATCTGGCACGATGTGCGTGTCGACTTAGGTGACCTTGAGGACCAACCATCGAACGTCAACGACGTGGAGCGCCTGCTACTCGAGGAGGCAGAACGACTCCAAAACAGTGCGAATGATGATCATCTCCCAGATCTGGATATCGAACCCGTTTCCACAGACTGGTCACCGGAGGGCCATATCTGTAGATGGACGCTTGTTGGCCGCAGTGACGTCTACGAAGTACTCGACGCTGAAGACGAAGTTGACGACTTCATCGCTGAGCAGCTCCGGAACCGCTTCGAGCGTGAAATGCCGTTTGTCTGGACAGAATCCGTCCAAAACCGCGTCCGCCAACCATTACCGAACATCGACGAGATCCGCGATGAAGATCCAGTAATTCAGGAATTCATCGATTTGGTCGACGAGTTCAGAGTCGATCCGGAAATCCGAGACGACCTAGGGGAGCAATCTGGTGAGATCTGGTTCGAGCCCGAGGATCATGAGGAGGAACGCGAGACGGAACTCCCACTCTCCGAGGACCTACTTGACGAGTTGATCGATCGTGCTGAAGCTCGGGTCATGGAGGAGCTCATCATACGGAGGGAGTATGTGGATTCGTAACTTCGATCTGGACGACTTCGGGTGTTTCCAGCGAGCACGACTACTGGACCTCGAAAACGGACTCATCGTGATCAGTGGCCCCCAGCGAGCTGGGAAAACAACGTTCATGCATGCGATGCGAAAGCTGGGCTACGGCATATCGACCGGTGACGACCTCCCGCCACCGAATCAGGAATATCGACTGGCCGCTGATATAGTCCACGAGGATACTGACTGCGATATCTCAGTGAGTGGCTTTGCCGACCCACGGCTCTTCTCTGACGACGGGTCAGTCCGACTCGAGGACGTGTATGGAGCGATCATCGCTGATCAATATCGACAGCTCTTCACGATCAGTCTCGATCAGCTTCGTCGAACCCCTCCCGGAATATCTGAACGCAAGGATCTATCCGCGATACTCCTCGGCGCCGGCTACGGTGATATCGCTCAAATTCCAGAGATTAAATCCGAGTTCTCCAGTGAAGCGAAAGAGATCGGCGGTAAGCACGGTCGGCCCGTCTACCAACTCAAGGACCCCATCAAGACCATAGAGCAAGGAATCGAGGCCCGCAACGAGGCCAAAGATCACGTGGCCGAACACCGGGCGAAACGCAGCGAACTGGACGACGTAGAGACCCGCATTCAGGAACTCGAAGCGTCGGTAGAGAAGTTAGACCAGAAGAAGCGTCGACTCACCGTCTTGGACGCTACATACGATGACTTCGAAGCGTACCGCCGACTCGAGCGCGAACTAGACGCCCCTGCCGAAGAGCGCGTAGAAACATTCCCCTTGGCCGAACTAGACCGCGCCACACAACTCATAGACGAGTACGAGTCGGCGCAATCCGCGCTCGCCGATGCCGAGAGCGCGTTCCGACGGACGACCGACGTTGAAGATATCGATACTTACCGAGAGGCGTTACTCGAGATAGAGGCTGACATCGAGCGATATGAACGCCAGATCAGCGGCTGGCGGAACCAAATCGATACTATAGAGAACCGCCAGTCAGCGATTGAGGACAAATGGGAAGACGTGTCTAGAAGAGCTGGTCGACTGAACGGAGCATGGGCGGACGACCCTGACGCTGCCTTGGACATCCCTATCGACGCCTTCTCTGAGGACCGGGTTAATCAGATCGCGGAAAACTTCGAAACCGCACAACGACAGATCACCGAATCGAGATCCGAATTAGAGCAGAAACGTACCAAACTCGAAGAGACGATTAATCAATTAGACGATGTAACCGACGAAGCCGGTGGTGCTACCGAGGCCCGAACAGCAGTGGTACGCGTTGCGGGACTCTCCCTCGCGGGCCTCCTCCTTGGCGCGCTCATCGGATTGGCATTGACGCCAATCTGGGGCCTCACAACAACGGTTCTCGTCGTCGGGCTGGCAATCGTTTATGCCTACACCGCGTTACTCCGTGGAGACCTCTTAACCGGGGACACACCGGTTTCAGACCTCCGGACTGAGAAGAACCGCTTGGAAGCAGAGATCAGCTCGATCGTAACCCACCTCGAAACTGCCAAAGCAAACAAAGCAGAAGCCGAAGAATCCCTCGAGGACCTCCGGGACACGTTATCGATCCCATCGGACGTCTCTGCGGAGGGCATCCGGTCCTACTACCGGGACCTCAACCGACTCCAAGAAGACCTGCAAGAGGCAATCGGCGAGGAATCGAATATCGAGGATGACCGTGATGAGCTACGGCGTGAGTTACAGGAGGTCCACACCGCCATCGAGCCAGTCGTAGCATTCAGCGATCCCGATTTCGACCCGTTGGAGAATTCGGGCGCGTTATTCGAGGCCATCGATTCAGCGGCGGAGGAACTCGCACACGCCCGAACCGTTCAGGAAAAGCAAGCAGCGATGAGCAGAGTCGAGTCGGAGATCCTCGAGGTGATAGATACATGGAACGAGCTCGACGTCCCGGATGATGCAGGGGATTTCGATGGGTCACTTGCAACGGCCCTGGCCTCGTTTGTCGACACTGGCACCGAGGTGCAGGAACTTGAAGCTGATCTAGAGACCCACGCCGAACTCGAAGCTCGACTCCACGATCGCTTCGATCGACAGGCAGTCCGGGCGGCCTTCACGTCGATCGACGACGAGGTGTCGGAGTTAGCGTCGGACACGGAAACCGAACCAACGGAGGTGCCAGTGGAACGAATCGTTGAGGTCGCAGGCGATGTACTCGATCAGTACGTGGACGATAGCGCGATCCGTGGCGAACTGGATCGAATCGACGACGAACTCGATCGCCTCGAAGACACGCGACAAGAGTTACTCACCGACCGCACAGAACTGGAGGGAGCTCTCGAAGAGCTCGCATCCGACGAGGATATCACAGTCGCCCAGCAGACGATCGAACGCGGTCGACAACAGCTTCGCCCACTCGCCGAACGCTACGCTGAGTACCGGATTGCAGAATATTTGATCGACGAGCTCCACGATCGGTTTATCGAGGAGGCGACCGGGCCGCTTCTCGACGACGCTACCGAGCTCTTTGAACACATCACCAACGAGTACACGGAGATCAACCACACCGGGTCACTCGATAACCTGGACTTCGAGGCGATTCGCGCGGACGGAACCGTGCATGGCTCTACTGAGCTCAGCAGAGCTACCGCCGAACAGCTCTTTCTTGCCGTCCGAATTGCCAGAATCCGTCAGCTCGACGTCAATCTCCCCGTTGTGTTGGATGACTCGATGACAAACTTTGATCCCGCACATCTCGCCCGCACGCTCGACCTAGTCGAAGAACTATCCCAGACCAATCAAGTGTTCTTCCTTACATGCCATCCAAGCTTTATCCAGAAAGCGCATGAGCGGGCATCTGTATCTCAATTCTGGAGCCTCGATGACGGGACCTTCGAGGGCCCCTACGAAGAGACGGAGCCCCTTATCTCGAGACTGAACGGCACCTAGGACCCTGGGGATGTTGTCGACCAGGGTCGCTGGTGACCAGCTGAGTCGATTAGCTCACCGATCCGGTTCATCCCATTCGGCATTCGCAGAGATATCCTCCAACAAATCCTGAACAAGCCCTTCCTGTGTCTCCTCGCTATGTGAACCAGTCTTTGGTAAGTGATCCGTCGCGTCACTGAGGGCGGCCTGCAGTGGTTCGAAGGTTTGGCGTTCGATCATCGCCTCGTAGACGGCAGCAACGGCCGGGATCGCGTCATTGCCTTCGCTGGTGAGTCGATATTCCTTGTCCAGCGCAGTCCCGATCTTTGTTGACTGTCTCTTCCCTCGATAGTGGTCACTCCCCTTCATGGACTCCGTTGTCTCGATCAGGTGGTGCCGAATGAATGGATTGAACAATCCCGCATCGTCCGTATCAACACCTGCAACCTGCTCTAGCACTTCTTGTGGCGTAAAGCGGGATTTCCCCTGTAGTGCCTGGGCGATGTCGATATAGACTGGGATGGTTAACGACTGCAAGACGAGCTTGTAGACAACCGGGCTGTGCTCATTTTGCTCCAACCCGGGGATTATCTCAAAGAGGAAGTCGATGTCCTCGTCGAGCCACCCTTGCTGGAGGAGGCGCCGCTCGCCGGAGAGCCCTTGGCGGAGGATCAATTCGAGCAGGGGCCGATAGCGGTCCGCATACCGAATCAGTGCTTCCTGCCAGTGTTCGACGCGAAAGTATATCGAGCACACTCCCTTGTTCGCTTCTTTCGCCAGGACAAGGCGACGGGCATCAAGGTCATACTGTTCCACTAAGGCATCAGTGATCCCTCCTGGCCACGCGATCTCGTCCGCGAACAGGGGCCCCTCCCAAAGCACTTCTGGGTCCGATACCGTGAGCCGACTCCCCTCCGCTTCGTCCCTCGAATCGCTCATCTCACAATCTCCCACTGGTTAAGTTCGACCCCAATCGGTTATACACAGCACTCCGTGTCGCCGGCCTCTGGTGGTTTCTGTGACCCGCTCTTTGTCCACGGTCTAACAACGGGACAGTCCTGGAACTGGGCATTATGGGTTATGCGGAGCGGAACGTGTTGATCTCCTCTTCAATTTGCTCGAGGATGCCCACCTGGTGGTCTAACTCGTCTTTGTCTCGATGTTCCCGAAGGAACGAGATGAGGTTATCCAGATTCGATCCCGGTTCGTCCACAACCTCACGTTCGAGAATACGGGATCCACCTGCCCCGTACGCCGTCAATGACTCGATCTGGCGTTCCGGATCGAGGATCACCGACGGATCATCCGTATCAGCATACGCCAGTGACGCCACGATCACCGATAGTCGCTGATTCTGCGCAACATAGTTCCACCGCATCTCCCCATTTTCATCGTGATCACCGATGCGTTTACCCCGGTGGTAGCCCACACTGGCTGCAAAAACCAGCAGTCGTGTCCTGGATTCGAAGACCGCATCATCCCCCTGAACGAGCTCATTGAACGCGTCTGTTTGCTCGTAGTGGAACGTCGCTGGTGCGTTACTCATACGGACACCTCCTTGACGATCTCCGTATACTCGTACTCGACATTTGGATCTTCTCGTGGATCATGGTACTCCAACCGGTATCGAACACCTGCAACCGCATCCATCTCGCCAGCAACTTCTTCACTCCACTGGCTCTGGGTCACGAGGACGATAACTTGGGAGGCCATCTCCGGGAGCATGCTACTTACCCGACGCTGATACGTCGGATCTAGATACCCGAATGGGGAATCCATCAGCATGGGATAGATACCGCCCGTAAAGTATGTCGCGTCCTCATCGGACTCATACCGCTCCTTAGCCAGCGAGATAAGTGTTGAGATGAATGCGAGGCTCGCAACCTGCCGTTCACCGGTTGATTTCGCGACGATTTGGCCCTCGGCGCTTCCCACGTCTTTCAGAATTCGGAGGGTATACTCATCCGTGATTTCCGCGTAGAAATCCTTCTCGATAATACGTTGGAAGATGTCATTGACGCGATTATTAACATTTTGGCGAACATCGTTCTGGTACTTCTCGAAGAGCGATTCGATCTCGTTGCGGAGATACGCAGCGACCTGGGCGCGTCGCCTGGCAAGTTCGGCGATCTCGTTCTCCTCCCGAGCGTCCTCAATCTCCTCGACAACTTCCTCGATATCGGATTCGAGGTCCCTGATATCCCCCTCAAGGTCGCCGATTTTCTTCGTCAGGGCTTCTAAATCAGATTCGAGGTCGATACGTCGGGATTCGAGCTCGTTGATGTCCTCCGCGGCCTCCTCGGTGAGACTAGTACTGATCTCATCGATCCGCTCCTGAAGGGACCGTTTCTGTTCGTCTTTCCGACTGCGGCGTTCGAGCAATCGGTCGATGTCCTCGAATAGTGCCTCTTGTTCGGTCCCAATTTCGGTCAGCCGGCCGGCGATCCGCATTGCGGATTCCTCGAGGTCGCTTGACCCTGCTCGTTCCCGCCATCCTGCAACATGGTCGCGAGCATCCGTCCCCGCCGTGAGCGGGCGACCACAGATGCACTCTTCCATCTCTAGGAGATCTTCGACGAACTGTTGTTTGATCTCGGAGGGGATCTCACCCCGACGTCGTTTCTCTTGAAGCATCCGCGCCGTTTCCTCAACAGCCGGCATCGCGAATGGCAGGTGTCCCCGGTCCGAAATATCCGATCGGATGTCGTCGTTGATATCCTCAATTTCAGCCTCGACATCCTGGAGGTCGTCTCGCAGGTGCTCTCGTTCCTGTTGGAGCTCTTGGCTGTTCTCGAGCTCGCCGAGGCGATCTTCGACCTGCGCAAGCTCGTTCTTGGTCTGCCGCCGCGACTCTTGTGTATCCGCGAGCTCTGATTCTTTAGTATCTTGGCGTTGCTGGAGTTCTTGTTTCCGCTGTACGAGTTCTTGGAGTTCGTTGCTCCCGTGGCGTTCGATCTCCTTCTCGAAGCGACCCTCAACGGTATCAAGGTGCCGAATGGCGCGCTCCAGGATTTCCAACCCCATGATGTTCCGGATTGCCGCCTGAACTTGTTCCTGCCCATCATCAGCGGACAGTTCATCGATGGTCTCCCCGTCGAAGAAGAAAATCTTCCGAAGACGTCGTGGCATGATCTGCTTCAGTGCCGAGTTGGGGTTGGATCGCTTCTTGTGATTCCCGTCGGTGTCGATGTACTGGAGTGAGACAGATTCGTCAGCTAACTGGCCAGAGAGGTCGTTCGAGCCTGTCTTCCGGTAGGTCTTCCGACGCTCTGCTGTGTATTGTCGCCCCTCGTGATCGAATTCGAGCGTTACACTCACCTTAACCTGCCCGTTCGGTCGCGCCTCAGCCATCGCGCGTTCGTTCGCGATTCGGTTTGGATGGGTGAGGGTGATCTCGTCATAGAAGAGCCAAATGAACGCGTTCAGGAGGGTGGTTTTCCCGGAACCATTAGCCCCATGGACCACAGTAACGTTCTGTTTCGCTTCCTGCGAGAACTCCATTGACTGAGTGCCGAAGAACTGCCGGAAGTTCTCCAGTTCGAGCCGGTTGAGCTCCATTAGTTGACCTCGTCCTCGATGATCGATTGGAGATCGTCGTTAATTCCGAGGGGGTTCCCCATATGGAGTTTGTCTCGTTCTGCTTCGAGCACTTTCCGCATTAATCGCTGCATTTGCTCCGAGGAGACTCCGTCAGGGAGATTTGGTCCAGCCATCGTACGTCTTTACATATCCAAGAGGTTAAAACTCTGTTTGAGGTCAGCGATTGATTCAGGGGATGTGGGGATCCGGGATAGCTCTGCGTCTGGATGATTCCGCGCGTGTTCGGCGAAGGTAGACACCCGGGCCAGTTCCTTCTTGAGCAGATTCCGTTCGATGGAGAACACGGCGTCATCACCCTCGCTGCCCATCGAATTGACTGGCGGTGAAACGACGAAATCGTGGATAACCGCGTACTCTTTACCCTCGTGGGGTCTCAATATGCGGCCTCTTCGTTGGACAAATTGGCGTGGATTCGTCGAACTTGCTAACATGAACGCCGTCTCGGTTGCCGGAACATCCACCCCTTCGTCCAAACAACGGATGGCCACAAGCGCCTGCAAAGTCCCTTCCTCGAAGTCATGTAACAACCGTTCGCGTGTGGACTGGTTCTCCTCATAGGTAAACTGGTGTGCGCGAACACTGAGTTCGGTGCCGAGAATCTCGGTCACGCGTCGCAGTTGTCGCTTCACCTCTCTCCCTTCGGTCTCAATACTGCCGTCGCCACAGTAGACGAGCGCATGGTGCATTTCCTCCGGGCCGATCCGCTCAATCAATGAGCGAACCCGGTGGAGTTTGTTCTCAGCCGTACCGATCAGTCGCGCTCGCTTAAACAGGATATGCTTAAGCTGCTCATCCTCTTCCAGATTTATGGCGTCGTCAGGCTGATCCCCGATTAATCGGCCAATGGCCCTCGAAAGTGCCAGATACTCCTCCGCCTCATCGTCAGTAAAGTGGACGATGTGGGGGACGTAGTAGTACTCCGAGAGGTAGCCATTGGCGATCGCAGGTTCGAGACCATACTCAAACACAACCCCGTTGGCGAAGTACTCGTAGATGGCGCTCGTTCCTTCGTCGTCATACCAACGATCGGGGGTTGCAGAGAGACCGAGTCGAGCACGTACCTGTCTGGGAAGTGACTGTCGTAGATGGGGGGCGCCCAGATGGTGGACCTCGTCTGCAATAAGGAGCGTCTCTACGCCATTGAGTCGTCCCAGGATTTGTTGAAAGTGGTCGGAAGCGAACGTTTTGTGGGTCGTGATGATTTGGAGCGAGTCTCGACTCTCGTTCTGGAATTCGGTGATCGCTCCGACGACATCGTCTGTCCAGCGGTTTCGGGACTGGTAGGCGAGATATGGTTGTCCGCCGAAATCGGCTACTACTGTTCGCCACTGGTCGACAAGATGTTGGTAGGGTGCAGCCACGATGAGGGCGAGTCGATCATTTTGAAGCGCCGTTAGGTCTGCGGCGGCGAGCAGAGCGGTGATAGTTTTTCCCGTTCCGGTAGCCATATTGAGGACGCCCTGGCCCTGGTTTGCCTTCCACGCATCAATCGCGTCCTGTTGGTAGGGCCGCGGAGAAATCCCCTCAGGTGGTCTTAGTGTCACGAAGCACAACCCCTGGAGTTGGTATTCATAGTTCGAGGTCTCTCATGAGCCGGTCGACGATATCATCTGGTTCATCCTCATCGTTGGTAGGTATACCTACCTGCTCAGTGTCCTCATTTGGCTCCTCCGACTGCGTATCAGTGGCTGCGGTGCCTGTTGATCCAGGCGTTTTCTGTGATTCGGACTTACCCGAAGACCTGGATTCGATTTGTTTATCGACCCTAAGATCGCTCGTACTGCTGAGTTCATGTGTTATTGTGCCATCATCGCTCGTCCATTGTTTGTGGCGAGCCTCGTAGAGTGTATAGCTGGCACCAACCTCCCAGTCTGCATCGATGTCGTGGGTAGTCCAGATGACGAGTGGCATTCGTTGGCCTGCGTCGGTACGGACGGACAGCCATGCATCTCGTTTTGATCCTGTTCCCGAGTATTTTTCGAGGACCGTGACGGAGACTTCGTCAACCCGTCCCTCTGGAAGCGCCGTGACGCTAGGTGTCGTCGGTTCGGAGATGCTTGCATCGGGATACGTGGGGAACTCTGTGAGGAGGTTGCGTGCAGCATCAAGTTCTGTGTCGGTTCGGACGAGAACCGGGAGCGGCGTTCCCGATTCAGGTGCAATGGGTACGACGCCGGATGCGTTGACGGCGATATCACGTGATCCAAGTTCGTCGTGAGTTACGTCCTCGATTGGTTTCGTCTCGATCGTGTCGAACTCGGTGATTCGGTTGTCGTCGCCGTATTGCTCTCGGTAGTCGTTGATCGAGAAATCGTTGCGCTCCCGCTGCTGTTCACCGTAGCTTGGCGCTCCGTCCGGGCCGCCACCGGTCCAGTGCTCATAGACAGCCTGATACCACACCTGGGTCACAGACTGTGGTTGTGGATCGAGGTGGGGTCCGAGCTGGTCGATGACCGCCTGGAGCATGCCGAACGCCTCGTATAGCTCTGCGAGTTCATTTGGTGGGATCGTGTTGTTCTCGGTGCCTGCCGGGGCACTGGCGGAAGGTGCGGCACTGTTTCCTGAGTCCGGACCGGCATTACGCTGGGTCTCAGGTTGTGCAGTTGTAGCGGAGTCAGTGATTCCGGCTTCGACGAGCGCGGCGTCGAAACTCTCGAAGGCGCTATCGTAGTCCACCGGTTCGTATTGACTCACACGAGACACCAGTGCTCGATCAACTGCTGTCGATTGACTGTTGTCGAGTCGCTGGAGGTCCCGAAGCAGAGAGGCTCGCCACTGAAAATCTGCAGTTGTAGCGGTATTTGTTCGGGTCTCCGTCTTGGGACCCTTGGTCTTCTCGGTAGCTGGATCCGGATCGGAGGCCACGTACTCTGCGGTGCTTACGGTGTCCTCGGTAGTCGCTGGGTTGCTGGTTGCCGTGACGTCGTCTTCCGGATCGCCACCGGCATCGATGGGTGGTCGCGCATCCCGTCGGGGGGCTGTGGGTCGGTCGTTCAGTTCGGTTTCGACACGGTCGACGACGTCGTTGAGTACGTTCCTGATGGGTGCCTGATCTGGGGTGGTGTATTCGAGTGCTGTACAGAGTTCGGTATGGGCGTGAATAAGCTGGTTTCGCGTCGGATTTGAGTTGTCATCGAGCGTTTGTCGGGCCGTCTCGATCGAGGTGGTGAGTTCCGAATCGAGGGGAGAGAGTGCGTCCGCAGTTGGAAGTTGCCAGTATCCAGTGGTAGTGATTTCATCCGAGTCGGCGATCGACTCTTCGCCGGCTGGGCGATCTCCGGCTGGCACTCCGTCGTCCGAAGGTTGTTCGGTCGTTGTTTCGCTAGCCTGTGTGGGCTCCGGTTCGGATTCGGTAATGGCCGCGTGACGGTCGAGGATGTAGGCTGCGATTGCGTCCGTGTCTCCTGCTTTCTTGGTCGCCACGCGGTAGGTTGCATCAGCTGTCGTGAGTGTCAGTGTGCGTCGGAGGAGGCTCGACTCGGATCGCGTATCGGTTACCCGTCGGTGGGGGATTTCTATCACGCGATCGCCGACAGTTCGACCGACTACGATACGTGTGGCAGTGTCTGTAACGAGGACGCCGGTGCGGTAGTTTCCGTCTGGAGCAATCGTTTCGGTATCGGTTGCCCATTCGATCTCTACGCCGCTTGAATGGTTTTCGGCGAGATACTGGAGTTGTTCGTCCGTGATGAGTCTGGTTAGTAGCGGGCCGTCGTTGAAGTAGCCACGGGAGAGAAGGCTGCCCGTGCCTGTCCCGGTCAGGAGTTCGCGGTCGATGTCACCCTCCGCGTTGGCCTGGATCGACTCGATGGAGGGTAGTTCCGGGTCGCTCATTCGGATCCCTCGAGTGTGAGCTCGAGTGTGGCGTACGTTGGGAGGCTGAGTTCACCGGTCCGGACTCCGTGTTCTCGGTGGCGCGCGGCGAGTCGGACCTCACCGGTGAACGCATCGCGCGGGATCGCTGCAACACCAGTTTCGTCGGTCGTAAGGAATTCAACGTCGTTGCGGCCAGTGAGACTAATCGACGCGCCAGCGACAGGGTCTCCCGCCGCTGTCAGGACTGTGATTCGGCACTCTGACGGGGGTTCGTCGGAGTGTCCTTCGGGGAAGTTCAGGGTGAACCCGTCCGGTGTCGGGCTCGGTGTGAGTGTGGCTTCGATGGTTTCTGGTGTGTCTGTGGTGATGATCTGGTTCGACCAGGACTGGTGATCGGGATGAGTAATTTCAATGGTTGCCTGACCTTCGCCATTGATGGTAAGCGACCAGGAGCCGTCCCCCTGGTTCTCGAGGGTTGCCTGTTGGCCGTACCCGGTATCGACAGAAACGTCGGCTGTTGGAAGTGGAGTTCCGGTTTCAGTCTGCGGTACGATCGCCGTGCTGGCGGTTTTCTGGGTTTCCTTCTCGATGGTGGGCTCGGGTTCGATCGCGCTTTCGAGCCAGGTGTACTGGCTCCATTCACCCAGGATAGCGGCTGCATCAGCCGTCCCGGTCTCGTGGATGGCTTTTCTGAGTGCTTCGAGATGTTCAGCTTCGACGGGGTCATCTGGGAGCGGGTACTCGTGTCTCGACTCAAGATCTGTGATCGCGTCGTTGCCGTGCTCGAGGAGCGTGGCGAGGATTTCGAGATTGAGCGTCCCTGCAGGGCCGAATCCGGGGAGATTGTTGAAGCGGGCGCCGAGGGCGCAGAATTCTGCGGCCTGTTCGATGAGGCGTCGCCCGTCTTCCGCGGGGATTGCAGCGGATTCGTCGGGGATGCCGACGACGTTGTAGAAGTGTGCGTGTTTGTCGCCGGTTGGGTTTCGGAGGATGCGGCCGATCCGCTGGACCAGCTGTGCGTTTACGCCACCGGTTGCCATATTGACCGCGACGTTGGCTTTCGGGATGTCGACGCCTTCGCCGACAAGGTCGCCGGTGCCGATCAGGATGCCACCATCTTCGGCGTCGTTGAATTCGTCAAGCCGGTCACGGAGTTCGGCCCGGCTCTCGTCGGTCGTCGCGAGTTCGACTGTCGTCCTAGGGAGACTGTCGTCGATCTGTTCGCCGAGCGTACGAACCTGGGCGTTGCTGTCGACGAGGACGATCACGTGGTCGTTTCGATGGTCAACGACGACCTCGGTGATTGCCTCCAGGGCAGGTGAGAGATGCCAGCGTTTGGTGCGTCGCGAGAATAGGCCGGTGGAGAGCGACCGGAATGCTTCGTCCTCCTGTTTGCGTGCTTTTCCTTCGTTCGTGTGGGAGAACGATCGAATATCATCAAAGGTCACCAGGCGTCGCTCGGTCTCGATATCGCCGTTGGCAACGCGCTCACGGAAGTCCTGGTAGTCACTGTGGACCGCGCGGGAGAGCGTTCCGAACTCGTCGTCGGTGTTCAGCGGTGCGTATCTCACTTCCCAGTCGAAGGCCGGAATGATGCCGTCGGACTGTGCATCAGTGATGTCGTAGCGCTTGATCTGGGGGCCAACATTGCTTCGAAGCCGGTCGTGGAGCGGCTGGCTATCCGTGCCAGCGTCGTCGACAGAGCCGGACAGCGCGATGATGTCCTGGTCGAAATGCTCGATGAGTTCCCCCCAGCCGCGGCCGGTGGCGTAGTGGTGGGCTTCGTCGAGGATGACGAGGTCGTAGTTGTACTGTGTCTGGTTCTGGAGTCGCTGTGGCGTCCGGAAGTGGATCGTTCCCCATGAGAGGTCGATGTTGTCGGAGCCGTGCGTTCGTTCTTCGGGGATGTTGAGGTGACGGTCGAATTCGCGGCGCCACTGTTCGAGGATGAGGTCGCTGTGTGCAACGATGAGGATTCGGTCGCGGCCAGTAGTCGATGCGGGGGCTTCGAGGTGGTCGATGGGGTGGAGGTGACCGTATCGGAGGGCGATGGCTGCCAGGCCAAGGACGGTTTTTCCGGTGGCGGTGGCCATGTCGGCGTATCCCCGGAAGTCGGCATCGACCCAGTTCTCGAGGGCATCGTGCTGGTGGCTCCACAGCGGCGTCATCATCTGGGGTTCGTCGAGCCGAGCGAGGAGTCCGCTGTTCACGCTGGCTTCGAACTCCTCGACGATGGTTTCGGCTTCCTGGGCGACCGTGTCGTCGGCGAAGAGTTCCATGACGAGGTCGGCGATTGCTCCAGTATCGTCTCGACGTGTCGTGGAGAGGTCGATGCCGGTTTGTTTCGTGAGGAGTTTTTCGAGCACCGCTTCGAGGGCGTGGTGGACATCCGTCAGTCCGGTGTCCTGGCGCTGTATCTCGTACCCGAGCTGGTTTAGCTGGTACACGATCGTGCCCAGGTCGGCGTCACTGACTGTGTCATCGAGGATTCGCTCGATGTCTGAGTGCTCGCCGGTCGCCGCGGTGATACCCTGAACGTAGTAGGGGCCCACTTCGTCCGGGAAATTATACCGGTCGAGATTCGTGGACCCGATCCCGATGTTGTCACTGATGTCGACAGCGATCGTATCGATATAGGACGGCCACTGGCTTCGTGGGTAATTGTCCAGGAAGTGCTCTCGAAAGCGTTTGCCTGGATGGTCGTGCCCCCCTGCCCGCTGGTCCGCGAGTTTATCGATCTTCTTCCCCATCCCTTGGTGTTCGCTAGCGAAGTTCGGACAGTCTTCAACTTGTAGTTTGCGGATAATTACGAATATACATGGACAATTACAGGTAGTTTGCGTGTCCCCGTGGCGTCAAATCACCATGAGTCGCAGAGTAGTCCCATTGCCTTCGCGGGTTGGACGGTGAACGTATAAGGAGAATTTATCATCCACCACGGGATATGAGTAGTGAATGCAACGGTCTGAGTCCCGCCGCCAGCTACTCAAGCTGTTCGCTGCCGCCGGACTCAGTACAGCAGCGATTCGGCCTGCAGTGGCGCAATCCAGTGAGCCGACCGCCGACTTCTCCTATTCACCCGACGATCCATCGGTCGGAGACCGGGTTACGCTGGACGGCACACAGTCTACAGATGCAGAGGGGTCCATCGAGCGCTACAGGTGGGACGTGGAGGAAGAATACGGCTCGGAGTCGTACTACTCCGCGAACCCCACGCACACCTGGGAGAGAGCAGGTGAATACACGGTTACGCTTGAAGTCACGGACAACGACGGGAATACGGCTCAGACGAGCCAGGAGATCGGGGTCGACAACTATTCCCCGACCGCGGAGTTCGAGGTCTCGCCAAGCGTCCCGCTTGCCGGTGAATCCATAACCCTCGACGGGAGTCCGTCCCGAGATTTCGACGGTACTATTGAGTCCTATGAGTGGAGTGTCGAATCTGAGTACGGCGATACCTCGTACTACGAGGCGCAACCAACCCATAGCTGGGAGAATACTGGTACCTATACGGTTTCCCTCGAGGTAACAGACAACGGTGGGGCCACCGGCTCAGTCACCCGGGAAATCGGTGTTGGAAACACACCACCAACAGCCTCGATGACGATCCACCCACAGAGCCCAGACGTCGGTGAGGAAGTTACGTTTACACTGCCCTACGATACCGACCCGGAGGACAATATCGTGTGGCGGGAGTGGACGATAGAGGGCAAACAGTTTCTTGGGTATGAGACGCAGTATACGTTCGAAAGGGCCGGAAAATACGAGATTACGCTGCTGGTGAGAGACAGTCGCGACGAGACTGACACCACGACGCAAACACTCTACGTCGGGAACATGGCTCCAGATGCCACGATCACCTACTCCCCACGCGAGAATGTGACGACCGGGACTACGATCACGTTTGATGCAACTGAGTCGGCCGACCCGGATGGCCAGATCGCCACGTACGAATGGACATTCCCGAACGATACGACCAAAACCGGCCCCACAGTCGACCATCAGTTCGACGCCACGGGAACCCACAACGTCTCGGTTACAATCACAGACAACGAGGGAAAAACTGCAACTGAGCAAACATCACTTGGCGTCGCGCCAGCACCAACGACGACCACAGCCACAACCACTACGACCACGACCACACCAGCCACATTGGTTGAGACCCAGACCCCGACAAACCGGAACTCCCGGGGGCCATTGAGCCTGGACTGGCTCTCGCCAACCACGAAGTACGAAACCGCAAAGTCAACCACGATCACCGCTGGGCTCACCGCTCTGAGCGTCGGTGCCGGTGCACTGCTCTATCGTCGCCGCTCGGACCAGCAAACTGCCGCCGATACACTTCTATCGGACGCTGAATCACGACTCACATCTGCACGGCAGGCAGCAGGCCAAGGAAACCTCGATTCCGCACTCTCGGAATACACCGCTGTGGTCCGCTCCCTCGAGGACGCCACCCAGAATACGCCAAAGCTTGAATCACCTAGACGCGTGGACCAGATTCTCCAGACAGCCAAACAGGAACGAGACGAGATCGAGCATCAGGCCGCGTTGCTCGAGTCGCTCTCTGAAACGCTGCGTCGCGCATCCGCCTGTTTCCAGCGGGCAGCTGCGGCCCACGCCACGCGATCAATCACGGTCGCCGTCGCTGACTATCGAACCGCAGCAGCCACATACGAACACGCCATCGAGCAGCTGGACACAAACGAGGGCAGTATCTTCGACGACGGCGTCTCATTCACAATCCAGGCGGAGGCAGCGTCTATCCCCGAATCGATACGGGACTGGCCGAATGTCGATGCCGACACCTACGATACGCTGGCTGCTGCTGGCATCACAGCGCTTCCTGACCTCATCGAGCTGTCCAAGGACGAACTCGAGAAACTCGCGGAACGACTGGAGCTATCCACAGACGTAGTGCATCGTTTACGGGCCGCAAAATGGTGGGCGGAAACCCGCAATCAAAAGCTCGCCTCACGCGGTGATATTGTTGCACAATTGCTGCGAGCCAAGGCTGGCCAGGAACTCTCATGATCTCTGAATCGCTCGAGACAGCCTGATTTCTCAAAGCATAATTCCCTCATGTGATGGTTCGAGTCTCCACTTCAATCCGCCCAGCAAGGATATACAGCATTTTGCGAGGGTCGAGTTCGAAGTTGATGAGTCGGAACTCGGAGACGATTCTATCTTAGTAGCGGTTTTCCTCGTCCGCTTCCATAGGTGAATTTACATAGTATGCGTATGAGACTTGGATATGCGACGACGAGTAGCGATACGTAGACTTGGGGCTGCTGGACTGATTGGCTTAGCTGGCTGTAGCAGCATTACAAACAGCGTTTCTGACGAACCCTCTCGCACCTCGACAACGAAGACCGGTACGACGACATCGGAACCGAATGTAACTTGGAATGAAACCATCCTCAAGAATGGGCAGTACCAGTTGGTCGCGACGGTCAACCTACAGGGTGCAGATGAGGTAGAGATTCATCGAGGCGCGCCGACCGGCAACCCGATTGCGACGCTCACGAATAGTGGAACCCACACGATAGCGGGGCCAAACACGGACTTCGGTACGGCCGAATTGGGCCGAATGTACGTAGCGGCGATGCAAACCGAGTACGGACCGAGAACGGTATCCTCGTTCATGATCGGCTCTCAGGAGCCGACGGTAATCCCGTACTTCCTGAACGGCCTTCACGGGGGCCACTTTCCCCGGAAGAGCGTCAGTGGAGCCCACGACCGAACGTACAATCAGACGGTTGGGGGCACGCAGACCACGCTCTCGATAAAGATACCAAAGGCACTCTACCAGTACTACAAGAGTCGTCTTCGGACAGGTGAATACGGTGCCTACGTCTCTGGTGGCTACGACGATCCCTATATCAATCAGGTGGCGTCGCAGTTCGAGGAGTTTGGTGAACGGAATGATCTCTCGAAGAGCGCGGTCGTCGACCACGCGATCGCGTTCGTCCAGGATCTGAAGTATACGCCGGATGAGGTGGCAACGGGGTACAATGAGTACCCGCGGTATCCCGTCGAAACGCTCGTCGATCGAGGCGGTGATTGTGAGGACACCGTGATTCTTCTCTCGACCCTCCTCGATAAACTCGGATTCGCGGTGAAACTCATCCTCATGCCCGACGCACAGCACATGGCACTCGGATTGCTTGCCGAGGATTCCTTGGACGGCATGTACTACGAACAGGACGGGAAGCGCTACTACTACGTCGAAACGACCGGGAACGGCTTCGGCGTCGGTGACCTCCCGAGCGAGGTGAAGAACACGAACGCGAAACTCGTCGATATCGATGCGTCTCCCGTTCTTGTCCATAAATGGGCGGTGACGGTCGACGGCCACGGCGCGAATATCTCGACCTCGCTGCGAAACATGGGCGATACAATCGCGAACGACGCCCAATTACAGATTCTTCTCAAGACCAGAGACGGGAAGACTGTAGCAGCTGCAGAAACCTCGCCGGTCGATCTTGAACCGGAATCGACCCACACTGAGACCCTATTTGTGACGCCACCGGATGACGTCGAACTCCGTCTGACGGCGAACGTCGGCATTGGCGGTTACCTCCACGATCGAAGTCAAAGCGAATGGAAAGCGCCAATCAAGAAATAGTTGGCGGGCTCCCGGCAATGAGTATAGTAGCCGACGTAGGCCCTCATAGGTGTGGTCGCCTCGCCCAGGGACGAGGCGCTCCTTCGTGAATTCACTCATCAGGCTCGCCCATCGATACCTCCGAGACACCTCCCTCAAGCCCGGCCGCAACCCAAACCACCCATCGAGCGTGAGCTGCAGAGTGGAAAGTCTCTCGACGATCTCGGATACGACCGGTTGGAGTACATGGGGTATAGGGGAGACTTGGCACAAGGCCGCCCGCAGGAAAGCAATCTGGTCGGGCCATCACACCTTGCCGTTTCTACCAGTAGCGTTCTTCGTACGGTTGGTTCTACCCGCCGAGAGTGGACGGCTTTGCCTCTCGCGAAATACCAAACTCGGCCGTTTTCGATTCGCCAGAACGTCCGGGCGTGAATGCCGCTCCTCGGTGAGTCTCGCTTGCTCCAGAACGGGAGGAACTGCTACGGGCGCTGCAGGATTTGAACCCGCGGCATCTTGGTCCGAAGCCAAGTGCTCTGTCCAGGCTGAGCTAAGCGCCCTGTATCGTTGTAACCGGAGGTTCGGTTTAAGTCTCGCGGTCCGTGGACACCGCCCGGTTTATATCGGTGACCTTGTGTAGAGTTGGGCATGCAGCCTGGGCGTACCGTACGGGGCCTTGTCGAGTTAACCCGTCCAGGGAACACCATCGCCGCAGGGTTCTTGACGTTCATCGGGGCGTTCGTCGCAGGCGGAGCATTCACGCATCTATATGCAACGGCGGCTGCGGTGGGGGCGACGTGGTTTGCGACGGCGGCGGGGATGGCGGTGAACGACTATTTCGACCGGGAGATCGACCGGATCAACGCGCCGGAGCGCGCTATCCCCCGTGGAGCCGTGTCGCCCCAGGGCGCGCTCGCGTGGAGCATCCTGCTGTTCGTTGGGGCGATGGTCTGTGCGCTCTTCCTCCCCTTGCTCGCCATCGCCATCGCGGCGATCAACCTGCTGGCGCTCGTCCTCTATACGCGGTTCTTCAAGGGGACGCCGGGGTTCGGGAATCTCGTGGTGGCGTATCTGGGTGGGTCGACGTTCCTGTTCGGTGGGGCGGCGGTCGGCCGACCGCTCGCCGCAGTGGTGCTCTTCGCGCTCGCCGCGCTGTCGACGTTCTCGCGGGAGATCGTGAAGGACGTCGAGGACATCGCCGGAGACCGCGAAGAGGGCTTGACGACGCTCCCGATCGCGATCGGTGAACGACGCGCACTCCAGATTGCGGCCGTGTCGCTCGCGCTCGCGATCCTTGCCTCGCCGCTGCCGTACGGCTGGGGGCTCTTCGGGATCGGCTATCTCGTCGCCGTGATTCCGGTGGATGGCGTGCTCGCGTATGCGGGCTGGCGGAGTTTCGACGACCCGTCGGCGGGCCAGCGCCTCCTGAAGTACGGGATGTATCTCGCGGCGGGGGCGTTCGTGGTGGGGCGACTGAGCGGTGGCGTGGTGTGATACACCAAGTCAAAAAACATATACGGCGCTCACTGCATCATCTTTGCAGATGAGCGCGGGGTGCCCCACGCAGGCGATACTTCGGCCCCCGCCAGTCGCAGGAGGTGATGTGTAGGCTATGTACCAGGTAGGGGGCGTGTTCTCCGACGTCGAGGTCGAGCCGGGCAGTAACATCCTCGTCGCGGGCCCCGCGATGACGGGGAAGTACAATCTCGCGCTGGACATCCTCGCGGAAGGTACGACCGCTGGCGAGGGCGCGATCGTCGTGTCGACGAAGAACGACGCCGACCGCATCCAGTCGGATTTCGCGGCCCACGACGGCGGTGCTGGCCCGCTGGGGATCGTGGATTGCGTGTCGAAACAGCAGGGGATGGAGCCCATGCCGGAGACCGACCTCGTGAAGTACGTCTCCTCGCCCGTCGACCTCACCGGGATCGGGATCGAGCTCTCCGAGCTCCTCCGGACGTTCGTCCAGGTCCAGGGGGTCGCCCAGAACCGCATCCTCCTGCATTCGGTGTCGACGCTCCTCATGTACAGCAACCTCCAGACGGTCTTCCGCTTCCTCCACGTGTTCACGGGGCGCGTGCAGAGCGCGGACGCCCTCGGCGTGTTCGTCATCGACAGCACGGCGCACGATGCGCAGACGATCAGCACGCTCAAGCAGCTCTTCGACGGCGTGATCGAGGTCGACGAATCCGACGAGGGAACCCGGGTGCGGCTCGTCGGGATCGGCGACGACCGCAAGTGGCGGTCGCTGTAAGCGCCCACTGCTGGCGCCTGTAGACTTTTCCCGGCGCCCACCGAACCATCGGGTATGGTTGTCCGTTCAGATGCCGGTCTCAGCGAGATCCTCGAGTACGAAACCATCGCGGTCGTCGGCTGCTCCGCGACCCCCGGGAAGGACGCCCACGAGATCCCGAAGTACCTCCGCGATAATGGCTACGACGTCATCCCCGTCAACCCCTACGCCGACGCCGTCTTCGGCCGTGACGCCTACGATAGCCTCAGCGATGTCCAAGAAGAAGTGGACGTGGTGGACGTGTTCCGGCCGAGCGACGAGGTCCCTGGTATCGTCGACGAAGCCATCGACCGCGGCGACGTGAAGGCCATCTGGCTCCAGCTCGGTATCGAACACGACGACGCCGCGGACGCAGCGGAGGCTGCAGGGATCGACGTCGTCCAGGATAAGTGCATGAAGGTCGAACATCGGCGCCTCATCGCCTGAATCACGCCGCAGAACTGCCGCAGTGGGTCAGCCTTCCCACGCTTCGAAGCTGCCGTAGATCCCCTTGGAGAGGTAGCGTTCACTGGAGTCCGGGAAGAGCGTGACGACGGTGTCGTGGGGGGCGTCGATCGCGCCTGCTGTGATGTCGTCTGCGACCTGTTGGGCGGCGAGGCTGGCGGCGCCGGCGCTGGAGGCGACGAGGTGGCCTTCTTCGCTGGCGAGGCGTTTGAGTTCGGCGTGGGCGTCCTCGTCGTCGATGGCGATGATCTCGTCGCAGAGTGCTGGTTCGAAGAGTTCGTTCGTGGTTGGGTCGTGGGTGCCGATGCCCTCGATCTTGTAGTCTTCCTCCTCGAGGTCGGCGCCTTTAGTGGTGCGGTAGAGGGAGCCGGTGGGTTCGACGGCGGCGACGTACGTTTCGGGGTCCTGGTCGCGGGCGTATTTGGCGATGCCCATGAGGGTGCCGGCGGTGCCGCAGCCGGCGACGATGGCGCCGACCTCGCCGTCGAGGGCGTCGTAGATCTCGGGGGCGGTGGTCTCGTAGTGGGCCTCGACATTCAGTGGGTTGGAGAACTGTTGGGGGACGACGGCGTTGTCGAGTTCGTCGGCGAGTTCGTGGGCGCGGTCGATGGCGCCGCCCATGCCGTCCTCGGTGGGGGTGTTGACGACGTCGGCGCCGAGGGCGCGCATGAGGGTCTGTTTCTCGAGGCTGAAGCGTTCGGGGACGACGAAGACGGCGTCGAGGTCGAGCTGGCCGGCGGCGATGGCGAACCCGATGCCGGTGTTGCCGGCGGTGGGTTCGATGACGGTGCCGCCGGGATTGACGTCGCCGCGTTCGAGCATGCGCTCGAGCATGTACTTCCCGATGCGGTCCTTCACGCTCGCGCCCGGGTTGAACGACTCGAGCTTCGCGTAGACGTCCACGCCGTCAGGGGACGCCTGCACGCGGACGAGCGGGGTTTCCCCGATGGTGTCGAGGACGGACCCGAAGGGCCTGCGGTGATCGGTCATCACCGGTAATTCTTACCGTCGTTCTTTAGGCGTTGCCATCCCTGCCGGTCGTGTCGCTATCGACGACTTCGCCACCGGCGTCACCGGTGCTGCCATCATCGTCCGCGAAGTCGACCTCGACGCCCTGTTCGGCGGCGAGCGCGTCGAGGAGCTGGCGCTGCTCCCCGAGTTCGGACTCGATGGCCGAGACGCGTTCGGCCGTGTCGTCGACGGTCTGCTGGGTGCCCTCGACCCGGTCCTTGATGTCCATCAGGCGCGACTGGAGCTTCTCCGCGATGTCGACCATCTGTTGCACCTTCTTGGCGGTGCTGCCGAATCCCATGCCCCTGACTAGCCTGCGGGACGTGTTGACGCTTTCGACGTTCCCGCCGACCAGTCAACCCGGGGACGTGCGGGCGTTTCGGCGACGTTTATGTGACTGGCCGAGACACCCCTCTGCATGAACCCGCGTGCACTCGCCGCGGACGTCGGCACGGCCGCCAGCGTCGCGGTCATCCTCCTCGTCGCCCTCCCCTACGCGTTCGGCACCGCGACCGCCGTTGGCGCCTACTACGAGGCCGGCATCCTCGGCCCCCAGTACTTCGGCGTCGCGGCCGCCGTCACCGCGATCGTGTTCCGGTCCGCCCGCACCGGCCGCACCGACCCCGCGACCGCTGCCGGCACCGCCCTCGCCTTCGGCGGCGTGATGGCGCTCCTCGCGGTCGTCTGGGCGTTCAGCCCCGACCCCACCGTCGTGGGCGGCGTCCACACCGCGGACTGGTTCGACTACCACCGCTGGCTCCTCGCGCTCACCGCGCTCGTCGTCCCGGTCTGCGCCGGCGCGTACGCGAACCTCGTCCTCGACTGACGACGCGACGTCGAGGACTCGGTTCGGCTCGTGAGTCGGAATCCCGAAAGGGGTTTATGTCGTACCCGACTACGATGAGATGGACTAGGTCGGGCGGTTTGGCCCCGCCCCTTCGCCCGCGACACGGTCATGAGCGGGGACCGAACACCGGCTGCGTCCGGGCCGACGCGCCTGGACCCCGAGCGCCAACAGAGAAGCCTCGTCCTTCGGGGACGACGGCCCGCCGCGTCCGCCTGCAGGGGCGGTACGTCGGCGGATCGTCGGTGGCAATCCGTCAGGCACGGAAGTGAGCAGCGGACCACCGAACGTTCGTCGCTCGAAGGGTCGCGGGGTGGAGAAGGCAACCGGGACTATCCAGCGGGAACGCCCGGGCAACGCCGGCCGTCCACATTCATACCGGATTTCACCATCTCCCTACCGACGGCGCTCGCGAACGACGCCCCCGGACGGGCGACAGTCGAACCGCACCGGTGTTGGCGGCGTGGTATTCTCTAGCAAGACGCGTACAGGGGCAATGGAAGTGCCGCCCACGGGAGACCGGGAGTGATACGACGACGGAGAATTCGACGCGGATCGTATCCTGGTCCTGGTCGCGTTCAAGCAGCTGATACCAGCTGGTGGCAGGGTCGCATCCCCCGGTAGTGACGAGTGCAACAGGTGGTTGTACACATCCCCCCGGAGCTGTGCCCCTCACCTGCTGCAGGCTGTTGTGACTATCCGAGTTACATAGGTATTGTGGCAGGGGCCGGTCCGGGACGTCGTCGCCACCGGTGTGCGTCGAGGTCGATGCAGGGCGTCCGGTCAGTGGTCGCTATCGACAGGATAGTCGGGGGCGTTGTCTTCGAGCCAGTCGAGTTGGGCGGATAGCTCCGTGTGGCGCTGGCGGTTGATGACGGTGGCGTCGAGGACGGCGCCGACGAGGGCGACGTCGAGGGCGAACTGCGTGGTCGCCACGACGTCTGTGCCGGTGGGCGATGGGTCCACCGTGTAGGCGGTCGTCATCGTTTTGAAGATGCCGTCGCGCTGGTCGTAGGCCAGGTCGGCGTCAGGGTGGTCGACGACGTCGAGGGTTAGTTCGATGGTCGCGGGGCCGACCTGGTTGGCGATGTGGATGGTGTCGCCGTCGACGGCTACCTGGTCGAAGCCGGCGGCTTTGGTGAACGGCTGGAGGTCCTGCATGGCGCTCCGGACTGCGTCTGGTGGGGCGTCGATGGCACGGGTGACGGTGACGTCGTGCATGCTGGTGGGTTAGGCGTCCGTTGGTTCGGGCTTCGATGCCAGGACGATGAGGGCGGTCGATGGCTCGATGGCTCGTGGCGCGATGTCCTGGTCGCCGTCGAAGTGGGCGATGTCGCCCGCTGCCAGGTCGTGCGTCTGGTCGTCGAGCTGGAGTTCGATGGCGCCCGCGACGAGGTAGCAGACGATCTCGCGGTCGGGGTGGGCGTGGGCCGGGACGCGCTCGCCCGCATCGAGGGTGAGTCGGATGGTCTTCGGTTCCGAGTCGGGGAAGGCGTTCGCGTGTGGGGCGCCGTCGAGGTCGCTGAGTGTTCGGATCGTGGTCATGCTGGTGGTCGCCCCCACGGCACATTTTTAGGTTGTCCTAAATCCATACAGGGTGGTTGGGGGACTGCGGGGATAGCGGTTACTCCGAATATCTTCGTGCCCAGGAACCGAGTAGTCGGTATCCTGCAGCGTGCAGTCGGTGGGACTCGACCAACGCCGACTGGCGGTGCTGGGCAACGACGGCGCGATCAGAACGATGGTTCTGGCGCGGTCTTGGTGGGCGCATCGTCGGCCTGCTCGGCCTTCCCGATCAGGACCCTGAACTCGTCGGGCTCGCGCTGCTGGTATTCCCAACGGAAGGCCGGGCCAGCCTCGGCGACGAACTGATGGTACAGCGGCTTCGGGTCGTGGTCGTTGACGAGCACGAACCCCGTGCCCGGCACCAGGGCGTCGTAGGCGTCGTAGATACGTTCGTGGCGCTCGGCCGGCGGAAGGTTCCGGACGTCCAACTCCGTGATGACCTCGATGGCCTCGTCGTCTGTCGGTGACGCCGCTCCGCCATTGTTCGCATCGGCGTCCGTGGCCGCATCCGTCTCGGTCCCGTGTGTGCCCTTCGTGATCTGGACGCGACACCGGCTGGGTTCGGACTCGACGAGCTCCCAGGTGAACGCGTCGTCGTACTGCTGCTGGAACTCCTGGTGGAGCGGCCGGGGCTCGTGGGACGTGGCCGGGCTAGATGCCGAGCCACTCGTCGGTTCGGACCTGCTGTCCGTTCGCCCGGCAGTAGTTCGCCGCTTCTCGGCGGACCGCCCGGGAGGTCGGGAGCGATTCCTTCTCCCGGATTCGCTCGATGATCCAGTTGGCGATGGCCGTGATGCCTGCATCGTCATCATCGGCGTCGATCGCGCTGAGTTCGTCGAAGGTCTTCTCGTACGCCTTGCGCTGTGCCCAGCTGAACTCCGTATTCGGGAGTGTCGTGCTAGCCTCCACGACCCGTTTCATGGCCGCAGCAACTGTCGGTCGCTGGACCTGCACGCGAACGGCAGCCGGCGAGTCGAACGTCTCCTCGTCGGTCTCCGGAATCAGTTCCCCGATACTGAAGCGCCCCTCGGGCGACTCGACCGTGCGGTCGCCGATCGTCGCGACGACCTCTGCACCCGTCGCCGGGAAGGCCAGCGATTCGAGCGCTGACTCGAACTCACCGAGTGCCGTCTCGTCCATCGGCGGTGCCCGTTCGTCGCCCCGCTCCAGGGCGGTGGCGACCGCTCGCTCTTGCTGGCGTCGCTCAGAGTCGTCGGCTTGCTTCTCGCGACTGCGTTTATCGTCTGCCATCACGGCGCCTACGCGCCGTAGCCGGATAGCTAGGAGGAGGCTACCAGGGACGCCCCCAGCACCGGCGCCACTGCCAGCTCGTAGGGATCGGGTATCGCCGACCAGGTCGACTCGCTGCTGGTTGCTGGAGCGTCGGGGTCACGTATCCTGCGGTTACCGCGACTGGTGTTCGGCGTGAAGGACGGCAGACGTTCAATCTGTTGCTGGGTCGTCGGACTCGTGTTCGTTGACGTGGACGGTGGAGATGCGGGTGCCTTCGACGGCGGTAACCTCGATGTCGTAGCCGGCGACCTCGACGTGGTCGCCGCGTTCGGGGGCGCGGTTGAGCTGTTCGAGCACCAGGCCACCGATGGTCTCGACCTCGTCGCTGGTGAAGTCCCCCGCGAGTGCGTCGTTGACCTTCGAGAGGGGGACGCCGCCGTCGATGTCGTAGCCCGCGTCGTGGCGTTCCCGGATGGAGTGTTCGACCTCGTCCAGGTCGAACTCGTCCCGGAGGTCGCCGACGAGCGACTCGACGACGTCCTCGACCGTGGCGATGCCCTCGAAGGCGCCCCATTCGTCGATGACGGCGGCCATCTGCTGTTGTTCTTCGCGGAACTGTCGGAGGAGGTCGCTGAGCACCATCGTCTCGGGGGCGATGACGATGTCGCGGGCGATGTCGCCGACGACCTCGGCGTCCCCCTCGGTCACTTCGGCGCGGAGGACGTCCTTGACGTCGACGAATCCGACCACCTGGTCGCTGTCGTCGGCGTCGAGCACCGGATACCGCGTGTGCCCGGTCTCGAGGACGAGCGCCTGGAGGTCGGCGAGGGAGGTGTCTGCCGAGACGCTATCGACGTCCGGACGGGGCACCATGACCTCCCGGACGACGGTGTCGTCGAGGTCGAAGACGCGCTCGATCATCGTCACTTCGGCGATGTCGATGTCGCCGGCCTCACCGGAGCGCGTCAGGACGCGGAGGAGCTCCCGTTCGCCGAGCGTCTCGTCCGATTCGGAGGCCGGTGGGACGCCGAGTGCGCGGGTGAAGGCGTTTGCGGCGCCGTTGAAGACGACGATGCCGGGATAGAGGACGTAGTAGAAGAGCTTCATCGGCGGGGCGAGGAAGAGCGAGAGGCGTTCGGTCTGGGCGATCGCGAGGGTCTTCGGCGCGAGTTCGCCGAAGACGACGTGGAGGAACGTGACGAACGTGAACCCGATCGCGAACGCGACCAGATGGAGGAGGTTCCCGGGGAGCAGTGGCGCCAGCACGGGCTCGAGGAGTGACGCGACGGCGGGTTCGCCGACCCACCCCAGGCCGAGCGAGGCGATGGTGATGCCGAGCTGTGTCGTGGCGAGATAGTCGTCGAGGTTCACCATCACCTCCTGGAGGGTTCCCGCGCCGGGACGGCCCTCCTCGGCGAGCTGGTCGACCGACGTGCCTCGTATCCGGACAAAGGCGAACTCTGCGGCGACGAAGAAGCCGTTGAGCACCACGAGCACCAGCGCCACGACGAGCTGGGCGAGTGAGAGTGCGACGGCTACCATCGCGAGCGCTGGACGCGAGGGCGGGGCAGTAGGCGTGTGTTCATATTCCTGCAACTAACTCCAGCTACTTAAATGAGCGAAACAGGCGACGCTGGATTGACCGACGTCGGTCCGCTCAGGGACAGGCGCGCGGGGTAGCTCACGCGCTCAGTCACGGGGGCTGCTCCTGGTGGGGCGGTCAGCGAGGCACGTACCCCACGGTATCGCCGTTCCGGCAGTTGTCTCGCCTATCGATACCCGCCAACAGTCGCCGCCGGGTTCTCGCAGCCGCAGGCACCGCTGGATTCGTCGGGGTTGCGGGGTGTACCGCGTTCGATTCCAGTGGACCAGACGTGAACCCAGCACCGGTCTGTCGGAGGGTCCAAGCCAGGCACTCAGCAACGTAGTACCCAGACTGGAAATGACGGCAGAGCGCACGTCTCGATTCGGTAGCTTCGTCCGTGTTACGTCGCGTTGGTGTCGCCGGCCCACGTCGGTCGTTCGAGGTCGGTTTCACCAGGTTCGAACTCGTACGTGATCCGATGCGTGGTGGGGTTGTCGCTGGTCAGCGTGACCAGGACATACTCTGCGTAGGTGCCCGCTGGTGTTGTGGTCGCCCACGAGAGGTTGGCCGAGGTCACGACGTGCGTGGCAGCGTTCGCGTGGACCTCGCCCGTGGCGCCGGTGAGGCGGTAGGGTCGTGACCCGTCGTACCAGCCGGATTGTGGCTGGTAGACAGTGGTCGACGAACGGGTCGCTGTCGCTTCGTAGCTGGCGACGGCAAGACTGTTGACGAACACTGCTGCCGTTCCGGACACCGGTTGCGTGGTGTCGGTGGCGTGCTCTTCGAAGACGAGGGTCACGCGATCGTCGTCGCGTTCCTCGCGAACAAGGTCGAGGTCCGGATTCGCGGAGATCTGTTCTCGTCGCTGCGTTGCGTCACTTCGGTCGGCGATCGTAAGCCGGTGGTAGATAGTGCCGGCTGGGGCGTGCTGGTAGGTCTCTGCGACGACCCCTGGCTCCTCGACTCGCTGATACCAGGCACCGTCCGCAGTGACGACACCGTCGAAGGCGAGGACGACTCGGCCATCGACCACGATACTCCCGTTCGCGCTGAACGCCGCTGGTTCGCCAGCGGTGAATCGGTCGCTTGGGTGGGTCGACGCGTGCGGGCTGGCCATCGTGAACGGGTACAGGACAGCGAACACGAGCACGATGCAGAGCACGACGAGGAGGCCGATCAGGACGCCAGCGGGACGTCGTCTCACGGGTATTTTTCGACTCCACGGGTGGGCGACATAAGCCTATCGGCGCGTGTCGCTGAACGTGCGTCTCGATCGGTGTTAGGGGGCGTCCTCCATTGGGTCGGTGTCGAACGTTTTGAGGAAGGTGCGGACCGCGGTATCAGTCCCGACGAGGACCAGGCGTTCGTCGCCGGTGAGCTGGCGGTGTGGATCGACGGTGCCGGAGAGCCCGGTTGCATCCTCGAGTGCGATGACGCGACAGCCCGTCTGTTCGTAGATGCCGGAGGCAGCGAGCGTCGAACCGGCGAACGGGGTTGCGGGGACGCGGACGAGACGGATCTGGCTGGCGGGCGCCAGGATGTCCTCGCCGCGGAGTTCCCGGGCCACCATCCGGGCGCTCACGCGGGGGACGGACAGGACGTAGTCGGCGCCGGCGCTCAGGGCTTTCTTCGTGGCGTCCGTGTCGCTCATCCGGGCCAGGATCTCGATGTCGTCGTCCAGGGCGCGCGCCTGGACGACTGTCAGCAGCCCGGCGGAGTCGTCGGGGATACTCACGATGATCGCGCCGGCATCCTCGATCTGGGCGGTCTTGAGGACGTCCCTGCTGCTTGCATCCCCGACGACGTCGACATCGGGACCATCGGTGACGTCGATGGTGACGGTGTCGATGCCGGCCGCTTCGATGACCGACTGTGCGGCCTGGCCGACCTCGCCGAGGCCGGCGATGATGATCCGTTCGTACTGTCGGAGTGACCGGGCGGGTCGGGTGACCTCGCTCAGGTCCTCCAGCGCCGCGTGGGAGCCGGACACGAGCAGGACCGTGTTCTGTCGGATGACCGAGTCCGGGTTCGGCGGGAGCTCCAGCTCACCGTCGATCCAGGCGCCGATGATGTGGACGCCCGTCTGTTCCCGGAGGTTCGTGTCCCGGACGCGGACGCCGACCAGGTCGCTCTCCTGCTGGACGGGGATCTCCATGACCTCGAGGTCGGACCCGAGGTCGATCGTATCGGTCAGCTCGGTGCGGAACGAGGACGTCGCTTTCTCGCCGAGGCGGTGCCCGAGGACCTCGTAGGGCGACAGGACGCTGTCCGCGCCAGCGTGCTGCAGGACGTCTCGCTGCTCGGAGTCGTCGGTCAGCGCGATGATCCGGACGTCCGCGGCGAGCGACCGGGCCGTCAGGATCGTGTTGACGTTCGCGTCCCCGGCGTCCGTAAGCACGGTTCGCGCGCTGTCGATACTGGCGCGCCTGAAGGCGTCCTGGTCCTGTGGAGAGCCATGGATCACGGCATACCCCTGGTCGGAGAGGGCTTTCGCGTGCTCCTCGGACGAGGAGAGCAGCACGTAGTCGATGTCGAGTTCGCGGAGTTCGTCGAGCAGGACCGCCGAGTCGCGGTTGTACTCGCAGATGATGAGGTGGTCGCGTTTCGGGGAGAGCCGGCTGTCGAGGTCGACCTCCGCACCGGTGAAGAGCGGGATGACGATCACGCGAAGCGTGAAGAACCCGAGGCCGATGCCGGAGAGCTGGATCAGGATCATGAACAGGTTCAGCTGCCACGTCTCCCAGGGGGCGTCAGCCCCGTATCCCGTCGTCGTCATCGTCTCCACGACGGTCTGGAGCGACCGGAAGAACGACTGGGGGCGGCCTTCCAGCGTCGCGATCCCGTAGTTGTACAGGGCCGAATACAGGACGACGATCACGAAGATGCCGAACAGATAGTAGATGATGAGGCGGTTCCGGCGGGAGAACTCGAACTCCGGCAGTGACTCGGGTAGCGAGACCATCAGGCGATACGGAGGGGTTCGACCCCCGTGGGGATAAAACACCTAGCGCCAGGGCGCCGCAATATGGAACAGTCGGCCGAGTGAAAACAGGTTGTTCGAGCCTGCAGGCGCAGGCTACTCTTCGCCGAGTGCTTCGGCGCCGACGGCCTGGCCCCCGACCTGGATGTCGCCGTGGAGGACGCGCTGCGGGAACGGGATGTCGATGCCCGCGTCGTCCATGCGCTCCTTCACGGCCTGCACGTACTCGCCGCGGGTCTTCACGTAGTCGGCGCGCGAGGGGTCGGCGATCCAGATGCGGGACTGGAGGCCGACGTAGGAGTCCGCGAGCTCGGTGAGGCGGACGGTCGGGGCGGGGTCGTTCATGATACTCTCGTGTTTCTCGGCTTCCTCGATGATGATGTCGGTCGCCTGGTCGATGTCATCATCATAGCCGATGCCGAAGACGAACTTGACGCGGAGCTTGTCCTTGGCGACGGGGTTCTTGATGACGCCGTCGGTGAGCTGGCTATTGGGGACGGTGAGGAGTTCGTTGTCGAAGGTCTTGACGCGGCTGACGCGGAGGCTGATGTCCTCGACGATGCCGGCGTTGCCGTCCCACTCGATCCAGTCACCGGTCTTGAACGGCTTGTCGGTGTAGATGAAGACGCCCGCGACGAAGTTCTTCAGGACGTCCTGCATCGCGAAGCCGATGGCGAGTGTCGCGGCGGCGGCGATGGTCGCGAGGCTCGTGAGGAAGTTCCCGTACTGTGCGAACCCGAACGCGACGGAGATGGCGACGAAGATGATGGCGCCGTTCACCAGCTTGTGGAGGGGCTTCCGGACGTGGGGGCCAAGGCCGCGACGCTGCATGGCGCGGTCGAACAGCGGCCGGATCACGATACGGCCGACGAAGTAGATCGCGAGGAACGCCGCGACGAAGTAGAGGAACTGGGTGACGGCGACGGCGTACTGTGGAACCACGCTGTCGATGAACGGGAGTGGTTCCACCGCCATCAGTGGTACACCGCGGTGTTCCCGCGAACGTCCACGATGTCGACGCTCGCCTTCTCGGCGAGCTCCTCGGCGAGCGCCTCGGTGTCCTGGCTGCCGCGGGCGGCGCGGAGGAACTTCACCTTCACGACGTCGCGGTCGTGGACCTGGTCCTTCAGTTCGTCGACGACCGCGTCGAGTCCCGACTTCCCCACCCAGACCGTCACGTCGGCCTCGTGGGCCAGCTTATCGAGGTTCTTCGCCATGTTAGTGGGGCGTAGGATTCGGCCGCCAATATAAGTGTGGGCCTCGACATCGCCCGTGTGCCGTGCCCGCACGGGCCGGCATTCCGGGGGGTTCTGGGCGTGGGTCGACCGCGTCCGAGGGGACATGCGTCGAGTGCAGCACGAACCCACTTCGGCGGTTCCCCTAACTCGTTTGGCAGCCGGCGAGTGTTCCACGCAACCGACCCCGAGCGGGGGGAGCGATTATTCGTAGGGGTAGCGCGCCTGGTGGCCGCAGTCGCAGGTCACGACGACGTGGCCGGCCTGGGTGCGGAATCGAGCGTTCCGACCGGGGATGAGATAGCGGTCGCAGGCGTCACAGGTGAAGCGCTTGAACTCGCGGGGGAGGCGGAGGCGGTGGCGTTCGGCGATTCGGCGGGCGAGGCGGACGTACTCGCGGGCGCGCTCCTCCTCGCCCTCACGGGCGGCCTCACGGGCGAGCGTGTGGAGGCGGTCGATGCGCTCCGCCGCGATGCTCATGCTCGTCGGTGCGTGCCGTCGTGCAAAGTGGGTTCCGACTCAGGCCGCCCGAACGCTCATCGAGTGAACCGTTCCGGCAGGGTTATTCGCACGCGCCGGTAGGTTTGGGAGTAATGCGGGTGCTGAACTATCTGGAGCTCTCCGGGCTGTTCGACCGCGCGGGAATCGGGACGTCGGCCGACCAGCAGGTGAAGGCGCTCCAGCGTACCGACGCCGACGTCGACGTCCGAACGAGCCCCTGGAACGGCGACGCCCCCCAAGCTATCGCGGGCAGCATCCTCACCGGTGACGGCCTTTTCGCCGAGTACGACGTCGCACACTGCAATCTCTACGGGCCGGGGTCGCTCGCCGTCGCCCGGCACGCGATCTATCACGACATCCCGCTCGTCCTCCACGCCCACACGACGAAGGAGGACTTCGCGGAGTCGTTCCGGTTCTCGACCCAGGTCGCGCCGGTCCTCGGCCGCTACCTGCAGTGGTTCTATTCGCAGGCGGACCTCGTGCTCTGTCCGAGCGAGTACACGAAGTCGAACCTCGAAGCCTACCCGGTGACCGCGCCGATCCAGCCCATCTCGAACGGCGTCGACCGAGACGCCCTCGACGGCCACGAAGCACTCCGGGACGAGTACCGCGACGAGTACGAGGTGGACGGGATGGTCGTGTTCGCCGTGGGGAGCGTGTTCGAGCGCAAGGGCCTCACGCGGTTCTGCGAGGTCGCCCAGGACACGGACTACGACTTCGCGTGGTTCGGCACCTACGACACCGGTCCCGAGGGCAGTCCGGTCGTGAAACGTTGGGTGAACGACCCGCCCGAGAACGTGACGTTCACCGGCTGGGTCGACGACAAACGCGGCGCGTTCGGCGCGGGCGACGTCATGCTGTTCCCCTCGAAGGACGAGAACCAGGGCATCGTCATCCTGGAGGCGATGACCTGTGGGAAGGCCGTCGTCCTCAGCGACATCCCCGTGTTCAAGGAGTTCTTCACCGACGGCGAGGACTGCCTGATGTGTAGCACCCACGAGGAGTACGTCGAGGCGCTCGACCGACTCGCCGAGAACCCCGACCTCCGGGCGCGCCTCGGCGAGAACGCGAAGGAGACCGCTGCCGAGCACTCCCTCGACCGGCTCGGCGACGAGCTCGTCGAGATCTACGAGGCGCTCGCAGGGAAAACCGCTTAAGTGAGTCCCGAGTACCAGCCACCCATGCTTCCGGCCGTCGCCGCCTTCACCGACACCTACCTCCCCACGGTGAACGGCGTCACGTACACCGTCTCGACCTGGCGCGACCGCTGGGCGGAGCGGGGCGGCCGCATGGACGTCGTCTACCCCTCGGCCGACCACGAACCCGCCGACGGCGAACACCCGGTGTGGAGCAAGTCGTTCCCGTTCTACGAGGGGTACCACGTCGCCCTTCCCCGCGTCCCCGACGCGGTCCGTGACGTCGACCTCGTCCACACCCACACCCCGTTCGGGCTCGGCCTCGCCGGCCTCCGCCTCGCCCGCAAGGAGGACCTCCCGCTCGTCACGAACTACCACACGCCCACCGGCGAGTACGCCGAGTACGTCGCCCCCAGAGGCACCACCCGACTCGTCCGCGGGTCCGCGTCGCGGTGGGAGCGCTGGTATCTGAATCGGGCGGACGTCATCGTCACGCCGAGCCAGCAGACCGCGTCCTACGTCGAGGACGACCTCGGCGTCACCGACGACGTCCACGTCCTCCCGAACGGCGTCGACGTCCGACAGTTCCGGCCCACCCACCCGGCCGCGTTCATCCGACGCCACGACCTCCCCGAGGACCGCCCACTCGTGGGTTACACGGGTCGCCAGGGCTACGAGAAACGCCTCTCCGACCTCGTCGAAGCCTGCGACGGCCTCGACATCACACTCGTCCTCGGCGGCGACGGCCCCGCCCGCGAGGACCTCGAAGAACTCGCGGCAGACCGCGATGTCGACGCCCGGTTCCTCGGGTTCCTCGATCGCGACGAGCTCGCCGAGTTCTACTGCGCGCTCGACGTCTTCGCCTTCCCGAGTCCCGTCGAGACACAGGGCCTCGTCGCCCTCGAAGCCATGGCCTGTGGCACCCCCGTCGTCGCCGCGAACGCCGGCGCCCTCCGGGACACCGTCGACGACGGCGAGACCGGCTACCACTACCCGCCAGAGGACGTCGACGCCTTCCGCGCGACACTCGAACGGGGGCTCGACGACTCCTCGGAGCTCTCCACGAACTGCCTCGCGAGACGCGACGAGATCAGCGTCGAACACGCACTCGACCGCCTCCAGGCCCTCTACGACGACCTCGTCTAGTGTGCGACGACCACACCCGCTCACCGGTCACCCATCGAGGCGTCGCCACAATCCACGATAGGCGCATTGTGAGCACTGCTCGCCGGTAGTCGTCTCGCAGGTGAGAGCAGAACCGCGTCGTCGGCGTCGTCGACGCCGTTAGTCTTCGAGTGCGTTCGCGATGCGGTCGAGCTTGTTGTTCGTGCGCTCGATCTCCTTCCGGAGCTGTTCGACCTCGCGGGAGAGCTTCTCGCTCGCGACGCCGCCGTCGTCGCCACCCCGCCCACCGGGGCCGCCGGGGCCGCCACCCATGCCGCCGGGGCCGCCACCGCCCATCATGCCGCCCATCATCTGCGCGAAGGGGTTGCCGCCACCGCCCATGCCGCCGGGGCCGCCACCGCCCATCGCTTCTTCGAGGCGTTCGCGGCGGTCGTCCTCGCCGCCTTCGCCGCGTTCCTCGCGTTCCTCCTCTCGCTGTGCGCGGATCTCCTCGACGCGTTCGCGGAAGGACTTCTCCTCGCCCTCGCTGGTTTCGCTCGTCTCGGGTTCGTCACCGGAGGTGTCGTCTTCTGGCATGGCTCCGGGTTGGATGGCCCGACACAAAAGGGTGGCTTTCGCGGTGCTACGAGCGCCCGGTGAGCCGCCGGGAGAGGAGGGCGGTGGCGTACGCGGCGAGCAGGAGGACGGTGAGGTTGAAGCCGACGCTGACGAACGGCTCGAACTTCGGCGCGACCCAGATGGAGATGAGGGCGCCGACGCCCCAGTAGACGCGGAGGCCGGCGATGAAGACGAGGAGGACGGAGAGTCCCAGACCCGCCCATTCGAGGTAGCGGATCGCCGTCCGTTTCGACGGCCCGCTGTCCTCCGTCTCGGGTTCGGTGTCCTGGTCGGGCGCCTCCGCGGCCGCTGCAGCCGACTGCTCGTCGGCGTCGGTGGTCGTGTCGCTCATGCCGACCACCGCCTGGCGAGCAGCACGGTGCCAAGGAGGGCGACGATGCTCGCGAGCGCCGTGAACCCGGGTGAGCCCGCGGACGTGGTTTCCTCGGTGGGTTGTGGAGCACCACCGTCACCGCCTCCGCCCCCTTTCGTGAAGTCACCGACCTCGAGGCCGACCTCGCGGGTGGTCTGGTTCGTGCTGATGGTCTCGGTGGGGTCGAGGTTCGCGACGGCGCGCGTGGTGCCGACGATCACGCCGTCCTTCCAGAGGACCGCGTCGAGGTAGTAGTTGTACTCGGTGGGGACGGTGAGCGTGGCGGTCGGCTGGGCGGTGCGGCCGGGCTGGATGCTGCCGATGTCGACGGTGGCGGTGTCGGCGACGATGTTCGAGTCGGCCTGTCGTGCGGTGAGCACGAGGCGGAGGCCGTCGTTCTCGGTGCTGCCCTGGTTCGTGAGGGAGGTGGTGACCTGCATGGTCGTGGTGTTGTCCTGGACGGACTGGATGCGGTATTCGACGGCGGGGAGGTCGGTGCGGTCGAACTGGTGGAACGTGACGGGCGTGCGGGCGTACTCGGGGGTCAAGGTGCCGACGCCACGGATCTCGGTGCGGCCGGTCTGAACGCGGGTGCCGTTGACGTAGACGATGGTATCGAGCCGGTAGCCGCCCTGGCGTTCGACGGTGACGTTCCCGGTGACCTGGTGTTCGCCGTCCCGGGAGAGGTCGCCGACGTCGATCCGGGTGGTCGTCGCGACGAATCCGGTGTCGCTGTCGGTGGCGCGGTAGACGACGGTGACGTTCTCGGCGGTCCCGCGCTCGTGGACGAGATACGACGTGAGCGAGAGGGTCACCGTTGACCCGGAGACGGACTGGGTGGCGACGGTCGTCTCGCGGAGGTCGACGATACCGGGTGGCTCGTCGCGTTCGGGCGGCGGGCTGATGGCGCCCGGGATGGCGGCGGCGGCCGCGACGGTGACCACGAGGATGACCACCGCAGCGACGGGGAGGAGGCGCTCGCGTTGCATACGTGACATGCCACGACCCGGTGGTAAGTGTCTTCGGGAGAGTACGAACCGCGTTGTCGTTACCACGAGAATCCCGGAATCCGACTGGCGGAACCGGGTGTTAGTCGAACGAGACGAGGCTCGATTGTCGGTTCTCGTCAGCCGGTGGTTCCTCGGTGAGTTCGTGGCCGACGAGGCTGCGGAGGTCGACGGCGTAGTTCGTGCCGTCGCGGTCGAGAACGAGGATGCGGCCCTTCGTGCCGACGATGGTGCCGCGAGCCATCGACTCGGCGACGGGGTGGCGTTCGAGGTCGAACCCGTAGTCGAAGTCGAACTCGTCGCGAACGTCGAACTCCTCGAGGAGCGTCTGCCAGGCGTCGAGGTCGACGCGGCGGTGGAGGCCCGCGACCTTCCGGGGGACGCGGACGCGGTCGGTGAGGTCCTGGGCGATGTCGGCCTCGACCTGCCGGGCGATGCGGCCGTTCTTCACGGTGTTGATGTGGGCGGCACGGTCGGCGCCCTGCTCTCGGAGTCGGGTCTCGAGGCGCCAGGACCGGGTGACGCCGACCTTGAACGTGTCGGGGGCGAACGCGGCGAGGTAGATGGCGTGTTCCTCGTGGCACGCGTCGAGTGGCATGCTGCAGTCGCCGGTGCAGCGGGCGCACGCCCAAGTGTCCTGGTGGTCGTAACAGTAGGGTGCGTCGTCGTTCTCGCAGGCGTGGTGGGTGTCGTCGACGATGGCGCCCGCGCAGTGGCGTCGGCCGAGGGAGAAATCGAGGTGGTCGCCGGGGACGAGTGACTCGCCGCGAACCGCGCCGTCGTCGGCGACGAGGAGGCTCGCTGGTTCGTCCGCGCTTCCGGTGGAGTACCCGACGACCTGCACGGGTGTCGGTAGTGGCGGCGGGGGTTTAGCGGTGACGCTCGCGCGCACTAGTATCAAACCTTAACTCACGTGGTGGTGAACGAACGTTCATGTTGTCCGTCCTGACCAACCCCGACGGATTCTTCGCCAGTCGAGTCGAGGATCCACAACCCCTCCGCGCGGCCGCCGTCGTCCTCGTCGTCGCCCTCATCGGCGCGATCAGCGGCTACCTGACGATCCAGCGAATGGTCTCCGGGCTCCCCTCGGACGTCGCCTTCGCGGGCACGATCGCGCTCGTCTTCGGCGTCGGCGGTTCCCTGATCGGGCCGTTCTTCATCTGGGGGCTCTACACCGCCGTGTTCTACGTGCTCTCCCTCGTCTTCGACCCCGAGGGCTCGTTCAAGCAGCTCGCGGTCTTCACGGCGTGGGGGTTCGTCCCCTCGATCATCAACGGTCTCATCGGCGTCGTCATCCTGTTCATGGTTCTCGGACAGGTCCAGCTGCCGACGACGGCACAGGGCGCCGCACAGTTCCAGGCGCAGCTCCAGCAGAACTCGCTCTACCAGCTCTCGATCCTCCTCGGGATCGTGTTCAGCCTCTGGCGGGGCTTCATCTGGACGTTCGCGGTCAAGCACGCCCGGTCGCTCTCACTCCGTGAATCGGCGATCGTCGTCGGCATCCCCGTCGGCCTCGGGATCCTGTTCACGGTGGTCTCGAACCTCCTATGAGTCGACGCACCTCACTCGCACTCGTCGCCCTCCTCGTGTTCTCGACAGCGGCCATCGCGGTTCCGGCCGGCGGCACCGCTGCCTACTTCGGCATCACCAACGTCTCCGTCTCGCCCTCGACACCCGCGCCGGGTGAGACAGCCATCATCTCGATCTCGCTCGAGAACTTTCAGGACAGCTCCAGTACCCTCGAGGTGACCGACGTCGCGATTCGAACCGGTCCGGGCGACTCGTTCAAGGAGAAGGCCCGGATCGAGGACGTTGGCTCGCTCACCCCGGGGGCGAGCATGACGATCCCGATGCCGTACGCGTTCGAATCGCCCGGCCTCCACACACTCCGCATCCACGTCTGGACGCGTTCGAACGGCACCAACGATCACATCACGTACCCGCTCACGGTGCGTGTCCGGAGCGAGCATCCAGCACTTCGGCTCACCGACCAGACGCGCGTCGCCGGGGCGTCGTCACCGTTCAACGTGACCGTGACGAACGGCCTCGACTCGGACATCCGGGACGTCTCCGTACAGCTTCGTGGGGCTGACGCTGGCACCGACAACACCAACTCCGTTGCCTCACTCGCGGCCGGCAAGTCGGCGTCGATGACGTTCGACGTGACGCCACAGGAGACCGGTGACCGGACCATCGATGCCGTGCTCTCGTACACGACCAAGGGTGGCGTTCGTCGCTCGGTGAATCAGACGCTCCACTACGAGGCGGATCCGCTGCAGACCGGCGTCTCGCTCGAGACGCAGCGGTCGGGTGATGGGTCTGCCGTCACGGCGACGCTCTCCAACGTCGGGAACGTCCCCGTGGAGCGCATCCGTGTCTCGGGCACCATCGGTGACCAGACAGTCGAGCGCGCGGTGGTTGGGATGCTCGCCCCGGGCCAGTCGACGACCGTGATGCTGAACGCGAGCGACGTGACACAGCCAACCAGGATGGACGTCACCGCGTCCTATCGGCAAGCGGGCCAGACGGGCACCGTTTCAGCGAGCGAGACAGTCTCCGGGAATCCGGCGACCATCGAGCTCACCGGGCTCAACATCGAGCGCGAGGGAGACACCATCCACGTGACCGGGAGCACGAGCAATCTCGGGCTGCAGCCGGCGTCCTCGGTCGTCGTCCGAGTCCTCTCCGGTGATGGGGTGTCGCCGGCGTATCCGGGCCGGACGTACTTCGTCGGCTCCGTGCCGTCGAGTGACTTCGTGTCCTTCGACGTCTACGCGGACGTCACGGCGAACGCGACGGCGGTCCCCCTGGAGGTCACGTACCTCCGGAACGGCATCCCCCACCGGACCACAGTCGAGGTGCCCATAGAGGACGTGGCCACCCAGCAGCCGACGCAGCCACAGTCCACCGGCCCCAGCCTCCCCGCGATCGGTATCGGACTCGTGGTCGTCGTCGGTGTCGGCGCGTTGATCTACGTCGGGTGGAGGAACTACCGTGCCGGTGCTTGAGACGGTCGACCTCGTCAAGGAGTACGACACCGGCGGCGAGGTCCTGCAGGCCCTGAAGGGCGTCGACTTCAGCATCGAGGCCGGCGAGTTCGTGTCCATCATCGGCCCGAGCGGGAGCGGGAAGTCGACGCTCCTCAACATGCTCGGTCTCCTCGACGAGCCGACGCGAGGGGTCGTCCGACTCGACGGCGAGGACGTCACCACGCTCACCGACCGGGAGCGCACCAGCGCCCGGAAACGAACCATCGGGTTCGTCTTCCAGCAGTTCTACCTCCTGCCCACGCTGACGGCGCAGGAGAACGTCGCCATCCCCCGGCTCTTCGATACGGACCCCCAGACGAACGTGGACGCCGCGAACCTCCTCAGGCGGGTCGGGCTCGGTGACCGGCTCGACCATCGGCCGAACGAGCTCTCCGGCGGCCAGAAGCAGCGCGTCGCCATCGCGCGGTCGCTCATCAACAGCCCCCGGATCGTGCTCGCCGACGAACCCACGGGGAATCTCGACCGGAAGACGGGCCGGAAGATCCTGGAGGAGTTCACGCGCATCTGCAACGAGGGCGTCGCCGTCGTGGCGGTCACCCACGACGAACAGGTCACCGACTACGTCGACCGCGTCGTCGAGATCGTGGATGGGGAGCTCGCGCGATGAACCGGCTCGAACGTCGGTTCCCGGCGCTCATGATGGCGCGGCGGAACCTCTCACGCTCGAAGATGCGGTCCGCACTCGCCGCGCTCGGCATCGTCATCGGCGTCGTCGCTATCGCGAGCCTCGGGCTCTTCGGGTCCGCCCTCCAGGTGTCGGCGACGCAGTCGCTCGGCGACATCGGGAGCGACCTCGTCGTCTCCCCGGCGTTCTCGGAGGGTGTGCAGTCACTCGACGACCGGGACGTCAGACAGATCCGGCGGGCCGCGCGCGATGCCGGCGTTGTCCCGATCAAGCAGTCCCAGGGGGTGGTCTCGTACGGCGAGGAGCGGACGGTGACGACCATCTATGGGATCGAGAACCCCGGGACTGCGTGGGTGGCGAGCGACGGCCGCGTTCCGGACCAGCTGCGTAGCGGCGCGCTCGTCGGATCGTCGGTCGCCGACCGACTCGACCTCACCACCGGGAACACCGTGACGGTCGGCGGCCAGTCCTATCGCGTCGTCGGCGTCATCGAATCTCAGGGCGGGTTCTCGCCGGTCAACCCGAACTCGGCAGTCGTCGTGCCACCGAGTGCCGTCGACGTCGATGGTTACACGCAGGTGCTCGTCACGGCGTCCTCGGGGGCTGCGGCGAACCAGACCGCGACGGAGATCCGGGACAGCCTCAACCGCCGCGAGCAGCGCGTGACCGTGTTCGAACTATCGAGTATCACCGATCAGATCGGGTCCCTGTTCGACGTCATCAACACCTTCCTGCTCGCCATCGGCTCCATCTCGCTCGTCGTCGCCGGCGTCAGCATCCTGAACGTCATGCTGATGAGCACCGTCGAACGACGCGAAGAGATCGGCGTCCTGCGCGCCGTCGGCTTCCAGAAACGCCAGGTGCTCCGCATCCTCCTCGCCGAAGCCGTCGCCCTCGGCGCCGCTGGCGGCCTCATCGGCATCCTGCTCAGCACCGGCGCCGGCGCGCTCATCTACTGGCAGACCCTCGGCGACCCGCTCGGCGTCTTCACGCTCCAGAACATCGGCTACCTCGCGCTCGCCTACGGGTTCGCACTCGTCACCAGCACCCTCAGCGGCCTCTACCCGGCGTGGAAGGCTGCGAACCGGCCACCCGTCGAAGCGCTCCGGTCCTGAAACGGAGTGACCCGTTCAATCACAGCGGTTCCGAGGTAGCTGATACGCCGCCATCGATTCATCGTCTGGCCGGAGTATGCCGGCATTTTTATTACCTATCGTTACTATCTATTACACATGCCCGTTAGCGTTGACGACCTCGACGATGGCCCCGAAGAGTTGTTCGAGTTCGGGGTCGATACCCAGCCACATCGAGTGGTGTCCTTCCTTTCGCGGAACTCCGAGCAGGCGTTTACACAGACCGAAATCGCAGAGGCGACCGGAATAAAACGAAGTAGCGTCGGCGTGGTGCTGCTTCGGCTAGCGGACCGCGATCTGGTCGAACACAAAGGGAAATACTGGACAGTCGCGAAGGACGACCGAATTGCAGCCTACGCAGCACAGTCCGCGGCCAGTTCTGAATCCACACAGGACGATTACTATGGCGAGTAACCAGCGATGAGTTACGTCAGGGGCGATATCGTCAAAGGGCCAGATTTGGTCGGGCCACACACGTTTCGACCCTGGTTACTGCTCAGTGATGACTCGCACCCGTTTGGGGAGCAAGAGGGATTGTGGGCAGTAATAACGACAACTAGCAGATCGAGCGCGATTCCACTTGGTGATTCTGATCTGGAATCCGGCGCCCTACCCAAACAGAGCTTTGTGAACCCGTGGAATATCACGACCATAAAATTCGCGGATATGTACGTTGTAGAGGCGACGGTGACGGAGTCAGTCGCGGATCAAGTTGCCGAGGATGCGGCCAAGTATATGGGTATTACCGCACCATAGACGCGTTCATACCCAACGATACTGGTGTTCACTGTGCTGTCTGGCGTTGTACAAACTGCATCCCAGGGGTGCGCGCAAGGTAGTATCTTCCTCGGATCGTAATCTTCTGGTAACACGATGAGCACACTTAACGTGAAGATTCCCGACGAGATGGAAGCTGAGCTCGAGACGTTTCTCGACGAGAACCCCTACTACCTGAACCGAAGTGAACTGGTGCGTGATGCACTCCGCCACCTGCTAGAGGCCCCCAGCTCTCGGAGCGCACACTGGAGGACGACCGCGTTTCCCGCGAGGAGATTGCGACTGGCCGTGTTACGCCCCTCGACGAACTGTAGATGGCGACCGTCCGCTTCACCGACCGGGGTCGAGAGCGGTTAGCTGAACAGGACACCGAGAACCAGGAGTGGATCAAGAAGAAGTTCCGCGAGATTCGTGATTGGCCGGATCACTTCCTGAAGGGGCTGACGGGCGCGAGGATTACGTGCTCCGGGTTGGCGACTATCGGGTACTGATCGAATGGGAGAAGGACGACGATGGGGGAGGACGACGTGTTGGACGTCAAATCTCTCGGACACCGTCGGAACTTCTACGACCGCGAGACGTAACGCGCAGTGGTGGCAACGTTCCCAAATGTAGTTCCCGATATTTTTCGGAATTAGATGGGGCGCCGTAGCATTGCCCTGACTATGTACCCATCCCGTGGGCGCTCAACTGGTAGTTACCGCGTTGGCGGTGGGGTTCCATATACACCAACACGTCACTCCCGCTTCGTCACTGAGTCATATCCCGCCCGAGCGTGTAGAACTCGTCGTTCGGCCGCATGTCGGCGACGGCGGCCATCCGGTTCGAGAGGTTGAAGAACGCGGTGACGCTCGCGACGTCCCAGATCTCCTCGTCCGTGAGGCCGGCTTCGCGGAGCGCCTGGTGGTCCGCGTCGCCGACTCGCTCCGGTGATTCGGTGAGCTTCACGGCGAACTCGCACATCGCGAGCTCGCGGTCGGAGAGGTCGGCGCTCCGGAAGTTCGTCGCGAGCTGGTCGGCGAGCTGGGGGTCGTCGTTGTAGATGCGGCAGAGGGCGCCGTGGGCGACGACGCAGTAGAGGCAGTCGTTGGCGCCGGAGACGGCGACGATGAGCTGCTCGATCTCGTGGCGTTCGATCGCGGCGTCCTCGACGATGGCGTCGTAGTATTCGAAGAACCCGCGGAAGTGGCTGGGTTTGTAGGCGTACGCGCTGAAGACGTTCGGCGTGAAGCCGGCGCGCTCGGCCTCCTCGTCGATGCGCTCCCGGAGGTCCTCGGGGAGGTCGGTCGCGTCTGGCACGGGGAAGCGGGTCATCGCGTCGTCTCGGAGTTCGGCCATACATGGGGAGGGACGCGCGATGCGAAAAACGTTGTTCCGGTGGGCGGGGGCGGCGTATGCTGGCGGCGGAATGGAAAACCGTTTTGACGGCCTCGGCGAATGTTGCCCCATGAAAGTCCGAATCGGGACCGGGGCGACGGACGAGGAAGCCGCTGCGGTCGCGGCCGCCCTGGCGGAGCACGTCGCGGACACTGTCGAGGTCTTCCTTGGGGACGCCGACGAACCGGCGGCCGTCCGGGAACCACCTGCATCTGTCGAACCACCGAGCACCGCAGCCGACGCGTCCGCTGATGTCACCGCTGGCGCAGCGGAGGGCGAAGAGCTCGGGCCGACCGAACGCGAGGACGAACTCCGCGAGGAGATCGCGGAGATCCTGGAGGGCGGGCCGGAGAAGTACCGGGAGCGGCTGCCCGAGCAGGACAAGCTCTTCGTTCGGGACCGGATGGACCTCTGGTTCGGCGAGGATGGCTTGAAGTTCGAGGATGGGAAGTTCGCGCACTTCGATTCGTGGCATCCGAACAGCCCCGAGGTGGACGAGTACGACGAGGGGACGCGGCTGCCGGCGGACGGCCTCATCACGGGCGCCGCGGAGTTCGAAGGGCGGGAGCTCCACTTCATGGCGAACGATTTCACCGTGAAGGCGGGGTCGATGGCCGAGAAAGGAGTAGAAAAATTCCTGCGGATGCAGCAGCGCGCCCTCAAGACGGGGAAGCCGGTGCTCTATCTGATGGACTCCTCCGGAGGCCGGATCGACGAGCAGGCGGGGTTCTTCGCGAACCGGGAGGGAATCGGGAAGTACTACTACAATCACTCGATGCTCTCCGGGCGTGTTCCTCAGGTCTGTGTGCTCTATGGACCGTGTATCGCGGGGGCGGCCTACACGCCGGTGTTCGCGGACTTCACGGTGATGGTGGAGGGGATGAGCGCGATGGCGATCGCGAGCCCGCGGATGGTGAAGATGGTCACCGGGGAGGAGATCGAGATGCAGGACCTCGGCGGGCCCCGCGTCCACACCCAGGAGTCCGGGAGCGCAGACCTGATCGCGGAGGACGAGGAGCACGCTCGCGAACTCGTGGCGAAGCTCATGCAGTACCTCCCCGACAACAGCGACGAGAAGCCACCCCAGGTGGATCCGTCGCCACCCTCGATGTCGCCGGAGGGCATCGACGGCCTGATCCCGGAGACGCCGAATCGGGCCTACGACATGCACGACCTCATCGACCGCGTGGTCGACGGGGATTCGTTCTTCGAACTGAAGCCCGAGTTCGGGAAGGAGATCCTCACCGGGTTCGCGCATCTCGATGGCCGCCCGATCGGTATCGTCGCGAACCAGCCCGCCCATCGCGCGGGCGCCATCTTCCCCGATGCTGCAGAGAAGGCCGCGCAGTTCGTGTGGACGTGCGACGCGTACAACGTCCCGCTGCTCTACCTCTGTGACACGCCCGGCTTCATGGCCGGCAGTCAGGTCGAGAAGGACGGCATCCTCGAGCAGGGGAAGAAGATGATCTACGCGACGAGCGAGGCGACGGTCCCGAAGCTCTCCGTCGTCGTCCGGAAGGCGTACGGTGCGGGCATCTACGCGATGAGCGGCCCCGCGTACGACCCAGAGGCGACCATCGCGCTCCCGAGCGGCGAGATCGGCATCATGGGCCCCGAAGCGGCCATCAACGCCGTCTACGCCCGGAAGCTCAACGAGATCGAGGACGAGGAGGAGCGAGAACAGCTGGAGCAGGAGCTCCGCGAGGAGTACCGGCAGGACATCGACGCACACCGGATGGCGAGCGACGTCGTCATCGACGAGATCATCCCGCCGAGCGAGCTGCGTGAGGAACTGAGCCAGCGCTTCGAGTTCTACGAAGATGTAGAGAAGGACCGGCCGAGCAAGAAGCACGGCACGGTCCTCTAGAGCGTCGGTTATCCGGCTCACACGCGTTACCCCCTGACTTCGGCACCTTTTTCCGGAGACTCAGCGGACTCCCCATAGCATGCGTGCCCGTCTCTCGGACCCGATCCGGCGGTTCTTCGTCTATCGGTTCTTCGCCGCCGAGGGCTTCGTCTTCCCCGTCGTGATGCTTCTCCTGCTCGACCGGGGGTTGTCGCTTGGGGGGATGGGGATCGCGACGGGCGCGTTCTACGTCGGGACGCTCGTCGGGGAAGTGCCGACGGGCTACATCGGTGACCGGATCGGCCGCCGGAACGGACTCCTCACGAGCAGCATCCTCATCGCGGCCACCCACGTGGCGTTCTCGATCGCCTCATCGCTCGTGGCGTTCGTCGCCATCTACTGGTTCTGGGGCGTCGCGGCTACCTTCCGGTCGGGGACGACGGACGCCTGGCTCTACGACGCGCTCGTGGCGCGAGACGAGTCAGGGGCGTTCACGCAGGCCCGCGGTCGGAGCGCAGCCATCTACTACGCCTCTGCGGGGATCACGGCGATCGTCGGCGGGCGGCTCTACGAACTCGACCCCCGGTTCCCGTTCCTCGCGGCGGCCGCGTTCACCACCGTCGGCGCCCTGGTCTGTGCAACCCTCCCTGAGCCCGAGACCGAGCACGACCCCGGCGGCTTCACGTTCGGCGAGGCCAGGACGGCGATCGCGGAGTTCGCGAGCGAGCCCCGGCTTCGGGCGTTCGTGCTGCTCACCGCCGGGACCCTCGTCGTGATGGAGACGCTCGACATCTTCGTCCAGCCGATTTCGCGTGATGTCCTGGGACTGTCGCCGGCCCAGATCGGGCCGCTCTACGCCGCGCTCCTGCTGGTTGCAGCCGGTGCGTCCGAACTCGCTGAACCAATTCGGTCGCGGATCGGGATCGCGGGCTGGTTCTGGATCGCGCCCGTGGTGATGGCGGGCTCGCTCGTACTCGCCGTCGTCACCCCGCTGGCGGCGGTGCCGGCGTTCTTCCTCGGCCGCGGCCTGAAGGGCGTCACCCAGACGCTGGGGAGCACGTACCTGAACGACCGGATCGCGTCGACCGGGCGGGCGACGGTGCTGAGCGCGGCGTCGATGGTGTACGCGCTGACGTACGTCGCGGCGCGAGCACTCGGCGGGGCGCTCGCCGACCGGACCTCCGCGATCGTCGCGTTGGCCAGCTTCGGTGTCGCCTCCGTGGTGTTCACGACGGTCCTCCGGATACAGACCCGGCCGTTCTCGTAACAGCCACGAGTGTTATGTAGGCGGCCGACAATCGTCCTCGCAATGGCCGAGTCCGCCGAGCACCCCATGGTCGCGAACTGGCCCGCCGGGAGCGGCGACACGCCGAGTCTCGACGGTGAACGCGTCCTCTGGAGCGTCGTCGTGTTCGTGATGCTCCTCGACGTCGCGACGACCGCGTTCGGCATCCAGCGCGGCCTCCAGGAGGGCAACGGCCTGGTCCGCGCCGCCGTATCGTCGTACGGTATCTCGGGGCTCGTCGGGATCAAGGTCGCCGTGCTCGCTCTCGCCGGCGTGTTGGCCGCGCAGGTCCCCGACCGCATGTCCCCGGTCATCCCGCTGGGCCTCCTGCTCCCCACGCTCATCGCGGTCACGGTTAACCTCGCGCTCGTCGGGATGCTCTGAAACCGGACGGTGCCGCTTGTTGCGGTCGGCGACGCGTGGGTTAGTCGGCGTGTGCTTCCTTCAGGCTGAGGACGGTGCGGTCGAACTCGCAGACGAGGTCGTCGTCCTGGTTGTAGACCTCGACGTGGAAGGTGACGATGCCGCGTTCGCCGTCGCTGGTCTCGCGTTTCTCGGTGACGGTTGACTGGGCGTGGATGGTGTCGCCGTGGAAGACGGGGTTCGGGTGTTCGACGTTGTCGTAGGAGAGGTTCGCGACGATGGTGCCATCCGTTGTGTCGGGGATGGAGACGCCGACGGCGAGGGACATCGTGTAGAGGCCGTTGACGAGCCGTTCTTCGAACTGGGTGTCGGCGGCGAACTCGCGGTCGAGGTGGAGGGGCTGCTGGTTCATCGTCATGTCGCAGAAGCGCTGGTTGTCCGACTCGGAGATGGTGCGGCGGCGGTCGTGCTCGATCGTCTCGCCGACCGCGAACGCCTCGTAGTACTTCCCCGGCATACGCTCGACGTCATCGCGATTCGACTAACACCTTTCGAGTCACCGTCACGCCGGGGACCCATACCAGGTTGGCAGTATCCCTATTGACCGGCCGGCCCTTTCAGTAGTCGGCGACCACCCCATGGCACCCCGGGGCGGTCGCCCGTCACGCGGTTTCGGGGGGAACCCTCTGGGGGGTTCACTCGCGATACGTCTCCGGCAGCCCATATTTTCAGGTACGTTCAAGGGCGCGACGCGCGACCCTCCGGTATGTCACGACGAAGCGTCCTGTTCTCGCCGGGCGACCGCCCGGATTTCATGCGGAAGGCCCCCGGATCGGGTGCCGACACGGTCGCGTTCGACCTCGAGGACGCGGTCGCACCGGGTGCGAAAGCCGAGGCCCGTGCGACGGTCCGAGACGTGCTCTCGTCGGCTGACTTCGACCCCGACTGTGAGGTCTGTGTGCGGGTGAACCCGGCCGGCGCGGGGCAGTCGGCAGACGTCGACGCCATCACCGACCCGGACTGTCGACTCGACGCGGTGATGCTCCCGAAGGCGGCCTCGGCCCGTGAGGTGGACACACTGGAGGACCTACTGGCAGAGCGCGATGCTTCGGTCCCCATCCTCGCGCTCATCGAATCGGCGCAGGGCGTGCTGAACGCGGCCGAGATCGCGGCTGCCGACGCGACGCACGCGCTCCTCTTCGGCGCGGAGGACCTCTCGGCCGATATCGGTGCACGCCGTACGGACGAGGGGACGGAGGTGCTCTACGCTCGCGAGCACGTCGTGCTCGCCGCGAGAGCGGCGGGCGTCGACTGCATCGACACGGTCTACACCGACATCGAGGACCACGACGGCCTCGCCGACGAGACGCGGTTCGCCGCGCAGCTTGGCTACGGCGGGAAGATGGCGATCCATCCCGGGCAGGTCGCCGTCATCAACGACGCGTTCACGCCGAGCGAATCGGACGTCGAGTGGGCCGAACGCGTCCTCGAAGCGGCAGAGTCGGCGGACGCGTCTGGCACCGGCGTCTTCCGGGTCGACGGCGAGATGATCGACGCCCCGTTGATCGCGCAGGCGGAACGGATTCTGGAACGGGCACGAGCGGCAACGGACGACGAGACGGACTAGCGCAGGGGTTCGGGCGGGTTGTGTCTCAGGGCCAGACGCCGCGGGCGTCGTGGGCTTCGGCGATACGGCGGAGGGCGACGACGTAGGCGGCGTCGCGCCACGCGATGTCCCGGGCTTCGACCTCGTCGCGGACGTCGGCCCAGGCGGTGAGCATCTTCGTCTCGAGTTCGTCGTGCACGCGGTCGAGGCGCCACTCGGTGCGGTTGATGTCCTGGAGCCATTCGAAGTAGGAGACGGTGACGCCGCCGGCGTTCGCGAGGATGTCGGGGATGACGGGGACGTCGCGGTCCTGGAGGATGGCGTCGGCGCCGAACGTGGTGGGGCCGTTGGCGCCCTCGACGATGACGTCGGCCTCGATGCGTGGGGCGTTCTCCTCGGTGATGACGTTCCCGATGGCGGCAGGGACGAGCACGTCGACGTCGAGTTCGAGGAGTTCGTCGTTGTCGATGACGGTCTCGCCGTGGGTGGCGACGGCCTCGGGCTCCTCGACGTGGGACGGGATGGAATGTGTGTCGAGGCCGTCGGGGTCGTGGATGGCGCCGGTGACGTCGCTGACGGCGACGACGTTGGCGCCCCAGGTGTCGAGGAGACGGGCGGCGTTCGCGCCGACGCTGCCGAAGCCCTGCACGGCGACGGTGGTGTCCTCGATGGCGTAGTCGTAGTACCGGATAGCCTCGCGGGTGGCGATAGCGACGGACCGTCCAGGGGCTTCGTCGCGGCCGGGACAGCCGCCGACGGCGGTGGGTTTGCCGGTGACGACGCCCGGCGTGTGTTCGCCGTTCTGCATCGAGAAGGCGTCCATGAACCACGCCATCGTCTGGGCGTTCGTCCCCATGTCGGGGGCGGGGATGTCTCGGTTCGGGCCGACGACGTCGCGGAGCTCCTGCGCGAAGCGTCGGGTGAGACGCTCGTGCTCGTCCTCGGTGAGGTCCTTCGGGTTCACGACGACGCCACCCTTCCCGCCGCCGAAGGGGAGGTCGAGGAGCGCGCACTTCCACGTCATCCACATGGAGAGCCCGATGCACTCGTCGATGGTGACCTCGGGGTGGTAGCGGATGCCGCCCTTGTGGGGGCCGCGGACGCTATCGTGCTGGGCGCGGTAGCCGGTGAACGTCTCGACGCTGCCGTCTTCGCGCTCCAGGGGGATGGTGACCTGCGTGACCTTCGAGGGTTCCTTGAGTCGCTCGACGACGTTCGGGTCGACGTCGAGGATGGCCGCAGCGTGTTCGAGCTGGTGGCGCGCGGTCTCGAGTGCAGTCTCGGGCTCCGCGTCGGTGGTTTGGGCTTCCGATTCGGGCGTCTCGGTCGTGTGCGCCGGTGTGCTGGACATGGTGAGCTGTTGGGTGGCGACGCGACGACGGACCGCGCTCAGGGACGCGACCACGGTCGTCGCTGTCGCACCCAATATCGATGGACGATAGAACAATATACAGAATATAAGGAGCTGCCGCATCTCGGCCGGTGTGCTGGACGATAGCAGGGTTCTGGGGTGTGTCTCCCGGTACCGGTTGACGTTTCACTACACTTATCGGGAATCGGTTTAAATCTTCAAGTGATGTCTGATGCCAACCCGTTCGAGAGCTTGCAGGAGCAGCTCGACGACGCTGCCGCGTACGTCGACGTCGCTCCTGACGTCCTCGAACGCCTCCAGAACCCAGAGCGGGTCCTCGAGACCAACCTCTCCGTCGAGATGGACGACGGCGACATCGAGGTCTTCCGCGCGTATCGCTCACAGTTCAACGGCGATCGTGGCCCCTACAAGGGCGGTATCCGCTACCACCCGGGTGTCACGCGCGACGAGGTGAAGGCGCTCTCCGGCTGGATGGTCTACAAGTGCGCCGTCGTCGACATCCCCTACGGTGGCGGGAAGGGCGGCATCGAGATCGACCCCAGCGAGTACTCCGAGAGCGAGCTCGAACGCATCACGCGGTCGTTCGCGAAGGAGCTCAGACCCCTGATCGGCGAGGACCAGGACATCCCGGCGCCCGACGTGAACACGGGCCAGCGGGAGATGAACTGGATCAAGGACACCTACGAGACCCTCGAGAACACCACCGCACCGGGCGTCATCACCGGGAAGGCGCTCGACTCCGGCGGGAGCGAGGGGCGCGTCGAGGCGACCGGTCGCTCGACGATGCTCGCCGCCCGCGAGGTCTTCGACTACCTCGAGAAGGATATCGAGGGTGCGTCCGTGGCCGTCCAGGGCTACGGGAACGCCGGCTCGATCGCCGCGTATCTCACCGAGGACCTCGGCGCGAAGATCGTGTCCGTCAGTGACTCCAGCGGCGCCATCTACAACCCCGACGGGCTCGACGCCCGTGCGGTGAAGGACTTCAAGGCCGAGACCGGGAGCGTCTCCGGCTACGAGGGCGCCACCGAGGAGTTCTCGAACGATGACCTCCTCACGCTCGACGTCGACCTCCTCATCCCGGCCGCCCTCGAGAACGCCATCGACGGCGACCTCGCACACGACGTGCAGGCAGACGTCGTCGTCGAGGCCGCGAACGGCCCACTCACGCCGGACGCCGACGACGTCCTGACCGAGCGCGGCGTCCACGTCGTGCCGGACATCCTCGCGAACGCCGGCGGCGTCACCGTCTCCTACTTCGAGTGGGTGCAGAACCGTCAGCGCTTCCAGTGGACCGAGGAGAAGGTCAACGAGGAGCTCGAGCGCATTATCGTCTCCGCGTTCGACGGCCTCATCGAGGCCTACGAGGCGAACGACTGCCCGAACTTCCGCACCGCCGCGTACGCGGTCGCGATGGAGCGCGTCCTCGACGCCTACGAGCAGGGCGGCAACTGGCCGTAGCGCACCGGACGACATCCGTTTCGCCGTTTTCGGTGTTTCCACTGTGGTGAGTGGCGACGCGACAGGACCGTTCGGGGTCGCGGTCGAACGCACGCCAGAACGAGCAGGCCAGCAGCCCGTCGAGCGCTCGACGAGGTTCGCCGCGGTCGAGTCACGTGACTAGTCCGAGGTTTCGGACGGCGTCCCCGACGCCAGGGCGCCCTCCGAGCGGACGAAGTCCTGGCCATCGTGTTCGGTGTAGACGACGTAACAGTGCTCGGCGGGTACGTCGAACCAGTCGGCGAGCTGTTCGATCACCGCCATCGCGAAGCGTTCTCGCTGGTCGGCGCTCCGGCCCGCCCGGATGTCGGCGTTCAGGACGGCGACCGGGTCGCCGTTCGTCGCCCGACCGAGCGAGACTGCAGGCGTCGGCTGTTCCCGAATCGAGACCGCGACGTGGTCGGTACCGGTCGCCATGACCTCGGCGTACTCGATGGTCGCCCAGTCCGTGAGGCGCGCCCGGTCCTCGTCGGCGAGCGGGCGATTGAACTCGAACTGCAGGTGGGGCATGCTGGAAGCGACGAGAGCATGGCAGAAGGATGTTCGGGCGTTCGGCGGCTGCGGTGGCCGGCGCGGGGCGGCGGCGGCGGTGGTGCCGCGCGGGGCGACAGTGTTCGACGCGGGGGCGGCGGTGGTAAGCGCGGTAGCGATGGCGTTACAGGTAGCCCTCGCTCGCGAGCCGGTCGACCGCTTCTCGGAGGCGGTCCTTGCTCGCAGCGTAGGAGAGGCGGGCGTAGCCGGGCGTGCCGAATGCGCTGCCGGGGACGGTGGCGACGTGGGCGTCCTCGAGGGCGTTCGTACACCAGGACTGGTCATCGTCGTCGACGGGTAGCATCATGTAGAACGCTCCGTCGGGGGCAGCGACGTCCTTGCCGTGCTCCGCAAAGCGGTCGAGGAGGAGTTCGCGGCGTTCCTCGAAGGCTTCGACCATCTGCTGGACGGCGGTGTCGGTGTTGGTGATGGCTTCGACGCCGGCGTGTTGGACGAAGTTCACGGCGCTGGAGACGCTGTGGGAGTGGACCTTGCCCGCCTGGGAGATGAGCCCCTCGGGGGCGGCGAGGTAGCCGAGGCGCCAGCCGGTCATCGAGTAGGCCTTCGAGAACCCGTTCACGGTGACGGTGCGCTCGTGCATGTCGTCGAGGCCGGCGAGGCTGACGTGCTCGACGCCGTAGTTGATGTGCTGGTAGATCTCGTCGCTGATGACGGTGATGTCGTGCTCGACGGCGAGGTCGCGGACGCCCTCCATCGCGGCACGGGAGAACACCGCGCCGCTGGGGTTGCTGGGCGAGTTGATGACGAGAAGGTCGGTGTCGTCGCTGACGGTCTCGGCGAGGGCGTCGAGTGCGGGTTCGAGCTGGAAGTCGTGCTCGGTGAGGTCGACGCGCTTCAGGTCCGCCCCGGCCAGTTTGGCCTGGGCTTCGTAGGACACCCACGCGGGGTCGAGGAGGACGACCTCGTCGCCGTCGTCGATAAGCGTCTGGAAGACCTCGTAGAGCGCCTGCTTCGCACCGGGGGTGACGATGACGTCGCCAGCCCCGTAGTCGAGGCCGTCGCCCTGGAGTTTCTCCGCGATGGCCTCGCGGAGTTCGGGGATGCCGTTGCTCGGGGCGTAGCCGGTGTGGCCGGCCTCGAGGGCGTCATCGAGGGCGTCCTTGATGTTCTCGGGGGTGTCGAAGTCGGGTTCGCCGACGGAGAGGTCGACGATGTCCGCGCCTTCGGCGCTGAGTTCCTTCGCGAGGTTGCTGACGGCGAGCGTCGCGCTCGGTTCGACTCGTTGTACTCGGGCTGCGTATTCGAAGCTCATAGGTCGAGTTCCTGGGCGAGGTGGATAGCACTCTCGGCTGCCTCGGCGCCCTTCTCGACGCGTTCCCGGGCTTCCGCGCCGGACATGCCGGGGCCGCTGACCCCGAACGCGACCGGGGTGTCGCGGTCGAGACTGACGTCGCTGAGGCGCTGGGCGGTCGCGTGCGAGATGACCTGATCGTGGTCGGTGTCGCCGGAGACGACCGCACCGATGACGGCAACGGCGTCGATGTCGTCGCGGCGGGCGAGGCGGTCGGCCGCGAGCGGGGCGTCGTAGACGCCCGGGATGTGCACCGTCTCGACGACGGTCGCGTCGGCGTCCGCGGCGGCCTCGCGGGCCGACTCCTCCATGGGTTCGGTGACGCTCGCGTTGAAGCGGGCGACCACCAGGCCGAGAGCTACCATGTATTGGGAGTCCGGCGGGGTGAGTAAAGACCTACCGCTCTACGCAATAGCGCGGTCACGCAGTGACCGTGGATATGCGAGCGGGGAGCGAGCGACCCGCGAGCAGCGTGACCCCGAGCGGAGAAGGTGTCACGGAAATGCGAACGGAGCCGCGAGCAGCGGGCCCCCTGGACACGCGACAGTTTGTTGTTACGTTGAATACTGGACGGCTATGCACCAGCGAGTACCGAAATCGGCCACTGGAGTGGATGGAATCCCCCAAAAGTCGGCGAATAGACCGCGGCGTGAGGCCGGCGGTCTGAGGGTGGTCGCCGACAGTGTCGCACCCGGGGTAGACTACCATTGGTACGCAACCCGCTGAATAGTCTCCCCCGGAAGAGATTGGGCGCGACACTAGTATCAGGTGCCCGAGGACGGATAGTACCCCGTCTCGGTTCCAGGGTGGTTCACCCACATGATAACACGGTTTCCGGGAGTTGTGCCCGAGCTGCACGGCACGCCTCGCGTGCGGCAGACAGCAGTTACGTCCCGAATGCCGGGTATAGCATCTTCCAGATGGTTGAGGGTGCCAAGGCGGTGGATCTGTGGGTGAACTCGTTCGACGCGACGGGAGCCATCGGACACACCCCGCAGTGGCGCGAGGTGGCTCGAGACGGACGGCAGATCGGCCGGACGCTAGCTCTCGCCGCTCGCGACGTCGACGCCGCAGTCGTCGGCGAGTCGGTGGACGGTGCGGTCGAGCATGTCGATGGCGTCGTCGGCGAGGTGGTAGGTGTTGGTGCGGCCGTCGACGAAGCCTTTCTCGATCAGGTCGACCTCGATGAGGTGGTTGAGGTTCTGGTAGAGGCGGCCGTTGTTGATGGGTTCGGTGTAGCGGTCGGCGAGGTACTCTTTCACCGTTTGGCCGGTGGGGATGGGGTCGTCGCGTTCGCAGCGGCGGATGGTGCGAAGGAGATCGCGCTGGAAGCCGGTGAGGTCGGTCCAGGTGGTGCCGCCGTCGGCGCGGAGGGTGGCGCTCGCTGGGTCGGTGCTGCAGGGGCAGGTCGCGGTGGGGGGATGGGGGCAGGTTTTGGGCATGTGCCTCACCTTCGTGTGTAGACCATCGGGTTTATTTTCACTTTAATCTGCTGCACATTTAACACTAACAGAGTATTTTTCATATATTTTCCGGCCACATATTGTCCTGGGTGGTGGAAACGACAGCAGGCCGGAGTAGTCGTTGCAGGGCGAAAAGACGGCCAGAACAGGGAGGCGGGATCCCAGGAAGGTGGAAGCCAGAAAGCCGGAACGCCAAGAAGCCGGAACGCCCGGAGTATGGGGCGTCGGGCGCTGTTCAGCTCTGGCCCGAACTCCGACTGCGGTTGAACAGGTAGACGAGTATCGCGATGACCGCGGCCGCGATCGCGAGCAGTAACACGAGCTCGAGCGACACGCCACCTGACCCCCCGGTCGCCGATTCGAGGGCGTTGGCAACCTCAATCTTCGCAGTGGTGATCATCTCGATCACGTCTATCCGTACGAGGGCGAGGGCTTTAGGCCAGGGTGGAACCCAATTTTTATATAGAGAAATCCTATCATCAGGCCCCCATCACCGCCGGTGAATCGTCGGTCCAGTGAACTATCACCAGGGTGTACCCACCACCGGGCCGTACCGACGAGCGATGGGACTCGACAGTTCTGACGTCGAACGACTCGTCTCGGAGATCCACCAGCTCCGTCTGAGCATCGAACGACAGCGCAGCACCGCCGCCCAGCTCAAGGACATGAACCGCGTGCTCGAGGAGATCGAGAAGCAGCTCCAGCAGTCCAGCGGCGGCTCGGACTGACGCAGCAGCAGTTCGGGTTCGTTCTTTGCAGAAGGTAAAGCCACTCGGGATAGCGACGCGGTCACCGCGGGGGTTTGAGGAAGAGCGCGTGGAAGATCACGGCGACGGCGAGGAACGACCCGATGCCGATGGAGAGCCCGACGGCGACGCCGAGGGCGACGAGGACCGAGATGGTGAGCGGGTACACGACGACGATGGTCGTCAGAATGAGGTCGTAGTACTCCATACCAGAACTGGGGGCCTGGCGAGTATAACGCGGGGTGACCGTGTACTTTTTCAACGGACGACCTCGCTGCACGCGGGGATTTCGGGACCCTGGGATGGCGCTACCGGGGGTGGTTCGGGTCGGCTTCGAGGAGGTCGCTGTAGCGTTTCCGGATGGTGACTTCGCTGATGTTCGTGACGTCAGCGATCTCCGCCTGGGTGATGTCCTCGTCGAGGTAGAGAGCGGCGGCGTAGATGGAGGCCGCGGCGAGACCGACGGGGTTCTTCCCGACGTTGACGTCGTGCTCGCGGCCGAGTTCGAGGAGTTCGCGGGCGCGCGTCTCGAGTTCGTGCGGGAAGTCGAGCGCCGACGTGAAGCGCTGGATGTAGTCGTCGGGCTGCGTGGGTTCGAGTTCGAGGCCGAGCTCACGACAGATGTAGCGGTAGGCGCGGCTGAACTCGTGTTTGTCGACGCGGCTGACCTCGGCGAGTTCGTCGAGACTGCGGGGGACCTCAGCCTGTCGGGCGGCGGTGTAGAGGCAGGCGGTCGCCATGCTCTCGATGCTACGGCCGGGCAGGAGGTCGTCGTCGAGCGTTCGGCGGAAGAGCACGCTCGCGGTCTCGCGGATGGTGTCGGGGAGGCTGAGGGCGCTCGCCATCCGGTCGATCTCGCCGAGGGCGTGCTTGAGGGTGCGCTCCTTCGAGTCCCGGGTGCGGAAGCGTTCGTCCCAGGTGCGGAGGCGCTTCATCTTCTGGCGCTGGCGGCTGGAGAGGGATTTGCCGTAGGCGTCCTTGTCCTGCCAGTCGATGGTCGTGGAGAGCCCCTGGTCGTGCTGGCGGTTGGTGAGCGGGGCGCCGACGCGGGATTTCTCGCCGGCATCGGTGTCCTCGAACTCGCGCCATTCCGGGCCGTGGTCGATACGGTCGCGCTGGATGACGAGGCCGCACTCGGCGCAGATGGTCTCGCCGTGGCTGGGGTCGACCTGGAGGCGCCCGTCGCATTCGGGGCAGGTGTCGGTGGTCTGGTCGGCGTCGGTCTCTTCGGTGGATGGCGTCTGCCGGGCGGATTTCACGGGCCTGGTCGAGTCGGAGTCGGAGGGGCCGGGGTTGGAGTGGCTCATCGGATAGGGGGTCGGTGGTGGCGGGGCTGGGGTTGTTCGTGTCGAGCGTTCATTCGTCGCGCGCCTCGTCTGGGACCGCCGTGACCTCGACGGTCGTGGAGTTCGCGGCGTCGCTAGCTGCCGCACCGCCGTCAGGGCCGACGGCGACGGACCCGACGTCGCTGGCGGCTGCGGCACTGTTCGGGCCGATGACGGCGACGCCGAAGTCCGAAGCTGCTGCTGCGCCGTGTTCGTTCACGACGACGGAGACGGAGCTGGTCTCGGAGGTGCCGTCGCTGGTCGAGGAGCTGCTGGCGCTGCTCGCCGAGGGGCCGTGCTCGGTGGCATCGGCCTGTGCGTCAGCAGAGGAGTGGGCTTCGCGTGTGCCGTCGGACGGGTCGGCGGCGCCGGACGTCCCATCGCTGGTCGGGGTCGTGTCGTCGACAGCCGCGTCCGGTTCGGTGGGCAGGGCTGCGCCGCCCCCGGCATCCGGTTCCGGGGTGTCGGGGTCGTCGGGCGGGGTCAATGGCACGGGGTGTCGACGGCGGACGGGGACGACGGTACCAGCCGACTCGGATGGGGTGCCGTCGCCGTGTTCGGTCGAGCGACCACGCAACAGTGTTTTTTGCTCGAATAATCCTCCATCAATTAATTGTAACCGCTGCAGTCCTCATAAGCGTGGGGCATCGTCGCGAAAACTAGAGTGTTCGAGGAGTAGGGCAGCCGCGAGGCGGCTCGGACCGTTCGAAGACAGGCTATCGGCAGAAGCGAGCAATCGATGGCGGAGGGCCGGTGTCAGCGATCGATCCAGACGGAGGTTACTCGTTCTGCGGGACGAGGCGGACGGAGCCGTCGTCGTTCCTGACGGCCTGGTAGGTGCCGGTGTCGAGCCAGTCGGCGCCGAGCTGGACGACGTCCTTCCCGAGGAAGTCGAATGCGATGGCGCTCGCGGTGTCGGTCGTCTGCTGCTCGGACGTGGCGCCACCGTAGTCGACGATCCCCTGGCCATCCTCGGGAGTCGTCTCGATGTCGCGAGCGCTGGACTCGAACGCCTGCACGGTGCCGCCCTCGTACTGCGTGAGGTATCGGGCGACGAGGCCGGCCGTGATGGGGGCAGCGAAGGACGTCCCGGAGGCCTTCACGTAGTCGTCGTCGATGACGGTCCCCATGCTGGTCCCGCTGGCGCGTGGGAGTTTGACGTTCTTCCCGATGGCGGAGACGTCGGGGTTGTCGCGCTCGGGGTTGTACGAGGAGAATCGGGTGAGGTCGCCGTCTTCGGTGACGGCGCCGACCGAGAACGCGCCTTCGGCGGTGGCGGGCGAGCCACCGCGCTTGCCGGTGTTGCCGGCGGCGACGACGTCCTGGACGCCCGCGTCCATGGACTTCCGGTGGAGCTCGTTGAGCGAGGGGACGTTCGAGCTGGCACCCCAGGAGTAGTTGCAGACGTCCACGGTGTCGCCGTTCTCGACGAGCCACTCGTAGGCTTTCGCGATGGGCTGCATGCTCGTCTTCCCGGAGTCCCCGAAGATCCGGAGGTCGACGATCTCGACGCCGGGCGCGAGCTGCGCGATGAGGCCCGCGGTCGCCGTGCCGTGCCCCACCGCGTCGCCCGTGCCGTTGCCCGTGAAGTCGTGGTGCGTGACCGACGTGTTCTCGAAGACAGGGTGGGAGTCGTCCACGCCCGTGTCCATCACGGCGACCGTGATCCCGGACCCGACCTCGTCGTTCGCCTCGGCGTTGTGGAGGCTGTAGATGTCCTGCATGGTCGCGGTCGAGTCGGCCGACGTGATGTTCGGGTCAAGTCGAAGCTCCATACTCCAAGTCGAGGGGCGCTGGCTCATATATCGAGGAAACCGGATAGGTTCCTGATACGGAAATCCGACAGAATGTGGTACGATATACCGACGCGCGCGTGGGTGGTGTCGACCGACGACCGGGGGCGACTCGTCGGGGAGGCACTAAACCCAGCTGACCGAACACCGACAGTGTCACTGGCTAGTATCCGGTGAATCAATCCCCCGATACGTGGCTGGAGAAGGTGGGTTCGGTTCGATTCGGTTGCGGCCGGGTCAGTCGCTGCTGCCGCCAGCCGACCCGACCGTTCGTTCGATGTCCTCGAGGGTGCGGCGGATGTCCTCGAGCTGTCGGGTGGTGTCCTGGCGGGACTCGATGCTGAGGCGGAGCTGGTGGATCTCGTCGACGAGTGGCTGGAGGTCGGTCGTGTCTTTCGCCATATGCGAAGGTGGGTGTCCGGGACAGTTGTACCCCGAGTTCGGTGTGAGAAGTTGAGGTGTCGATTCAGAGGACGCCGACAGCCGTTGCGCCCTTGAAGACGACGACGGCGAGGACGCACGCGAGGCTGGGGGTGAGGAACCACGCGGAGATGATGCGGCCGGCGATGGCGGGGTCGTAGAGGTCGAAGCGTTCGGCGCGCCACGAGTCGTTGTCGACCTGCACGTCGTCGGTCTGGGGTTTCCGGAGGGATTTGCGTCGGCTCGCGCGACCCCAGCCGAGGCCGATGACGCAGGTGGTTGCGGTGATGGCGAGGCTCGCGGGTATCCCGGCCGAGCTGAGGGCGGTGATGATGGTGGCGGCGAGCACCTCGACGATGAGGGCGCCTTCGACGGGGAGTTCGGTGATTCCTTCGCCGACGGTCTCCATCGTGCGGTGGCCGAGGAGGAGGCCGCCGGCACCGATGGTGAGGCCGGCGAGGACGACGCCCGGCGTCATGGCGAGGTGGCCGGAGCCGACGAGGGGGGCGACGACGTTCGCGACGTTCGAGGCGCCGGCGGAGAACGCCATGTAGCACCCGATGGCGACGACTGCGACGTTGGTGATGGTACGGGTCTCACTCGACTGGAGGTCGATTCGTGCGGCGATGTGCTCGTAGAGGTAGCGGCCGATGACGGCGCTCACCCAGAACGCGATGACGGCGGAGAGGAACCACCACTTCAGCACGTGGAGGACGACGTCGAGGTCGAGGACGCCGAACGCGAACCCCATGCCGACGACGCTCCCGACGGCGGTCTCGCTCGTGCTGACGGAGACCTTTTCGAGGTTCCCGAGCAGGATGCTGAAGCCGGTGAGGAGGAGGACGCCGATAGAGGCCTTGAGCGTGAAGTAGGTGGCGGGGACGAACTCGGAGCCGAGGGTCCTGACGACGTTCGTCCCGACGGTGACGCCGCCGACGAGCACGAAGACGGCCATGAGGAGCCCGGCCTGTCGCATGGTGATGACGTCGCTGCCCGTCGCCGGACCGAACGCGACGCCGGTCGAGGACCCGCCGATGTTGACGCCGACGAAGACGGCGACGACGAGCCCAACGATCAGGAGGAATGGCAGTGCCATCACTGGTGGTCACCGCCAGAGTCCGAGGAGGGTGTCGACGACGTGGTCGATGGCGTTCCGGAGTGTCCGGCGTCGCGTGTCGGTGGGCTCGTCGGCCTCGGCCCGGTCGCGACGACCGGCGCTATCGGGGGTAGCGTCGGGGCCGCTGGCGGTTGCGTGGAAGCCCGCGATTCCCGACACAGTGTCCTCGCCGACTGGCTGTCCGCCGTCCGTGGCGGTCGAGTCGGAGCTCGAGCCGTCGGTCGAATTCGGGGCGCGGGTGCCGTCGGGGTCCTCCTCGTAGCGCGGCCAGGCGCCGTCGGCGGTGAGCTGCAGTTCGGCGCGGCAGTCCCCGACCTTGTCGTAGATGCCGATGGTCAGGGTGTCGCCGTCGACGTCGACGCGCCCGAAGTTGTAGAACTCGCCGAGCTCGTACTTGCCGCCCTCCTCGTAGTGGAGGGTGGGTTCGAAGGAGTCGTCGATGGGTTCGGGGTCCCGGGTGTAGGCGCCGATGGGGGTGGCCATGACCTCGTGGAACTCGGGGGTGCCGTCCCTGTCGGGGTCGTAGGAGGCCATGCGAGCGCAGTGGCGGTCGCCGGTGAGGAAGACGACGGTGCTGTCGACCTCGCTGTCGATGTGGTCGACGATATCCTGGAGTTCGTGCTCGAAGCCGGTGTTGGAGTCGCCGCTGGCCCAGCCGTCCCGTTCGTGGGGGTCGCTGGAGACGCTGCAGATGGACGTGCTGGACGCGACGAGCGTGAAGGTCGCGTCGGAGTTCGCGAGTTGCGACTTGAGCCACTCGCGCTGGTGGTCACCCAGCATCGTCTTCGTCGGGTTGTCGGGGACGACGTTCTTATCGCGGTACTGGCGTTCGTCGAGGACGATGAGTTCGAGAGCGTTGCCGTACCGGAACGACCGGTAGAGTCGGTGGTCGCGGTCACCGGTGACGTCGGTGTGTTCGTCGATGGGCCAGTACTCGAAGAACGCCTGTCGGCCCGCCGGCATGAGTGGATGGGCGGAGCCCGCCCAGTCGTTCTCTACCTCGTGGTCGTCCCAGATGGAGACGACGTTCGTCGAGGCGAGGAGGTCGCGGAGGTGCGGGCATTTCGCGCGGTTCTCCTTGTACTTCGCGCGGTAGTCGGCGAGTCCTTCGGGGTCACCGTCGGGGACGGCGGGCGACTCGCTGTCGGCGTAGATGGTGTCCCCGAGGTAGAGGAAGGTGTCCGGCTCGTGGGCGACCATCTGTTCGAAGACCTTGTACGGCGGCCAGCGCCCCTGTCCGAAGGTGTCGCCGCTCCAGACGAGCGAGACCGAGTCACTGGTGTCGGGAGCGGGCGGGGTCGTGAAGGAGCCGGTTCGAGTCGACTCGGGTGGGTCGTAGCCTTCCGCGGCGCCCCGACCCTGATACGCCCAGAGCCGGTAGTGGTAGGTCGTGTTCGAATCGAGGCCAGCGACCCGAATCTTCGCCGTGTTGTCGGTCGTTGACTGAGCCGCCGCGGGCGTGGCCCGGGTCGAGTCCGAGAAGTCGGGCGTCGTCGCGTACTCGACGTGGACGGTGGCGGGTTCGGCGGTCCGCGTCCAGAAGACGGCGGTCTGCGGCGTGACGTCGCCCACCGCGACCCCGTGCGGGAGTTCGACGGGGTCGACCGACGACGGCGGCGTTCCGGTCCGTGCACCATCGGTTGGGTCATCGCTGGCTGGCATCGTGTATCCATGACTCGTGGACAGCGGTGGATAGACCCCCAAAAGCGTGTAGTTCGACACTACGTTTCGATAGCACGAACAGGACCAGCGCCGGCGGCTGGCAGTGGCCCAGTTTCCGGGTAGCGTCAGTTCGGGCCGTCGAACTCCTGGTGCCGGCCGATACGGTCGGAGATGTTGTTGTTCCAGGAGAGCACGTACTGGAGGCCGGGTGGACTGCACGGGGAGGCGGTGGTCAGGTGGCCGACGAGGAAGTAAACGAGCGCGGAGCAGTTGGTGACCGTGACGATGCTGTCGTCGTACGCCGACTCGATCTCGGCTTCGAGGTAGCTCGCGAGCGCCTCGTCCTCAGTGTCCACGACGATGACGACCTGGGTCTCGTCGGGGACGGACCCGGATTCGAGGTGGTTGAGGAGGGCGGGCTCCTGGTCGATGAGCAGGCAGCTCTGGTGGACGACCCAGACGCTGTGCTGGATGAGCTTCTCGAACTCGGGGAGGTCGTCCAGTGCACGGTAGTGGTCCTCGATCACCATCTTGTCGCAGGAGACCTGGTCGCGGACCTCGTCGAAGATGGATTCGTAGGCGGTGTCGAAGGTCTGGTCGACCTCGCTCAACACCAGGACGGTCGATTCGTGCGGGATGGCGTCCTCGGCGTTCTCGTAGCGTTCGATCATTGGTCGTCGACGATGGCTTCGAGTTGGTCGGTCATGGCACTGAGTCGTTCGCGCTGCCGGCGGAGTCGGTCGTTCGTGACGTCCCGCTCGAGGATCGCTTCCTGACTGATCGGGCCGTGCATCTGGAACCAGCCGAGCCACTCGTCGAACGAGTCGTGGAGCTGTTTCCCCTCGGTCGTATGCGCGTGCCCGAGGACCTCGGTGAGCGCCTCGGTGCGCTGCTGGAACTCGTTGTACCGGACCTCCTTCTCCCGGGAGCCCTCGGGGAGGTCCGTCCAGTCTAGGGCGTCGAGCCACTCCTGGATGGTCTCCTCGAACTCGGATCGCGGCGGGAACCCGTCGTCGTCGAACTGCGCGTAGAATCCGATCGCGAGGAGCGCGGCCAGGTTCACGGTCATCATCGTGGTGAGTGCAGCCTCGAGTGGCGTGAACCCGCCGCCGACGTTGGGCTCCAGGCTGGGTGCCGGGAGGAGGACGACGACCGCCATCACGGCGCCCGCCATGACGAGGTATCCGACCATCGAGATGGCGAGGTGGGTGCGTCGCTGGAACCGGGGGTCGAACGTGAGCTGCCCCATCCGCCGCAGGAACACGAAGAGGCCGAGGAAGGCCACGACGGTGACCGCCGTGTAGACCTTCAGTAGGAACGGTTCGGTGACGAGCTCGCTGATCCAGGGGTGGATCATGCGGAAGACCCGCATGTCCGAGAAGACGATGACGATCTGGAGGAACCAGATGCGGACGAGCCGGTAGGGGCGGCGGCCGAACGTCAGGTACTCCGGCAGTGGAGCGAGTGTGTCGGAGAGCGACTGTAGCATGCGTTGTGTGGAAGCGTTCGGTGCCGGGATGCAGGCGGTACGAGCGTGGGCGAGTGCAGCCACAGGTTCGAGGGTACTGCGGATAAGGAGCGGCGACGTTCCGGCTGGCTGGAAGGTTCGCAGGGGGTCGAACCGGTTAGCAAATCGGGGTGGTCGTGGCGGCTTTTCTCGGCGGGCCCGGAATCTACTGATGATGTACGTCGTTACCTTCACCGACGGCAGCACGGTCGAATACGCGAACTACGAGTCCGACGACGGGGGGCTGCGCTTCAAGGATACGGCGGGGACCGTTCAGCGGTACGCCCCGTTCCACAGTGTCGAGCAGATCACGAACGAGGCGAGTTCCGCTGAGGGCGGCGACGGGGCCGCGAAGTACGTGACGACGTTCGTCGACGGAGCGACCGTCCCGTGTGCGAGCTACGAGCTCTCGAACGGCGGCGTCAAACTCTACGACGAGACGGAGACGGTCAAGACGTACGCACCGTTCCACAGCATCCAGTACATCGAGACGAAGCGCGCGTCGACCGACTAGTCCGGCGAGCCGCCGACAGTGACCGTTGTCGTGGGGCCGGTCTGCGCCGTGGAGACAGTGTAGTTTTCTGGGCTGACGGTCGGTTCTTTTCATGCGTCACCCAATGCAGGCATAGAGATGCTAGTCCGAACTGTCTCGCTCCTGTCACTCCCGTCGATTCCCTCGGTGGGACCGATGGACGTCGCGCTCTTCCTCGCTGGGGTCCTCCTCCCGGTGGGGCTGTACCTCGTCGCGCAACGAACCGCCGGATTCTCCGTGCAGGACGCCGCAGTCGTCATGCTTGGGGTGTTCGCCCTCGGGAGTGTCCTGTACGCGGTACAGCAGGGCCTCATCCCGACGTCGATGACCATCCCCACGGTGAGTCTGACCGACGTGCTCCTGTTCGTCATCGGGGGCGCGATACCGATCAGCCTCTACGCGCTCGCCGGACAGACCCGGAACGTCTCACGGAGCGACGCGGTGCTGGTGATCGGTGGGCTCCTCGTACTGGTCCTCCTGGTCATGGTGTACGACACGGGCCTCCTGTCCGTCTCGCTGCCGTCGATCGCGATCCCGATGATAGACCTCCCGACGGTCACGTTCACGGAACAACTGATGTTGATCGTCGCGCTCTCGATCCCCATCACGATCTTCAAGATCGGGCAGCTCACCCGAATCATCAAATGGGTCGATGTGACGGTCGCGATGGGGTTGATGATCGTCCCGACGGTCATCATCCTCGGACTCGGTGGGTACGTCGAGAGTGCGACCGCGACCGCGGCCATGGGGATCCTGCTGGCTCACGCGATCGGCATCATCGTCGTCGACTAACCGGGCTAAACCGGGGCGCACGCGCCATTCAGTCGCCGGCTCTCGGCTCGGGCGACAGTACAGAATTCTAAGGTCACGGTCTCCTCTTGTCGATTCTGCCCCAACCTTCGGGTACGTCATGGTCACGCCACTCCAGATCGTCGAGCTGCTCGCCGCCCTCTCGATCCCCCTCGGCATCTACTGGATCGCCAGCCAGATCCGGTCCGTCCGCTGGATGTACCTCGTGCAGGCCATCGTCGTGGTGACGTTCCCGGGGCTCTTCCTCCTCGCGGTCGAGGACGTGATTCCGAACGTCGCTGCCGCGGTGTTCGCCGGGCTGCTCTTCGGTCACATCACGACGCAGCTCGACACCGACTGAGCCCGTTCATCCTTCGACGAAGAATCGGCACTGGACGAGCCATGAACGATACCCCCGGATTCGGCATCCATCACTTTTCTACCATCTCAGTCGCCTCTTTCCTGCGCCGCCCCTAGCCGCCCGTACGGCATGACACTTCCCGCCCTCCTGATCCAGCTCGTTGTCATCCTCGGTGGCCTGCTCGGCGCGTTCTTCACCCTCACCCGGCCCCAGAAGATCAAGTACGAGGACCTGCTCATCGCGGCCGGGTTCATGGCGATCCCACTGGTCATCGTGGCCAGTATCCAGAACCAGGTGTCGAAGACCGCCGTCACCGTCGCTGTCGGTATCATCACTGGTCACGTCATCACGCACCTCGACGACGACTGAGTCCGGGTACGCGCCGAGTCAGCACTCCACGAAGCCGCCCCGAGCCGTCGCCGAATCGCTCGGTTCGGAACGGTGGTCGATACCGGCCCGAGACTCGTTGTACGGACGTGGAAGATCGACCCCTTCTTTCCGGACTGCCCGAGTATGGTCTGGTAGAGCTAGCATGGTCACACCCGCACTACTCGAGCTGACGGTCGCAGCCACAACGGCCGGTGAACCCAGCGAGCCTAGTTCGCTCATGCTCTTCATGAGCATCAACGTCGCGCTCGCGCTGTTCGTCGTCATCCGCCACCACAGATTCATGCGTCCCCGGCTGGACGACAAACCGGGCGAGCCACCCACGTGAGTCGTCCGTCTCGGCCTCGTGCTGCCAGGTCGAGCGCCCGGGCTGTGGGACCGGCGATTCCTTCTAGTTCTGTACGCAGTCTCGCCGGTTTATCCTCGCGTACGGGCTAGGTGAAGTGATGTCAGACTGTATGGGTGCGATCACGATCAGCACCAAGACCGACCGGGCGATGGCCGACTTCCTTCAGCAGCAGGCCGAGGAACTCGGCGTCACTCGCGCCGAACTCGTCCGCCGGCTCTTCGACCACCTCGAGGAGACCGAGCAGGGTGAGCTGGTCTGCCCGTACTGTGAGAACGACCTCCGCCTCGACATCTAACCATGGGACTGAAGAAACCCGACGACGCGGCCAACGCGAGCACGAACACGTCGACCGAGACCAACCAGACGAGCGAGACGAACGCCGACAGCGGTGGCGGGAGTGGTAGCGATAGCGGTAGTGGCTCGGGTGGCTCGAACACGGAGCAGCAGGATGGGGAGCGCGAGCCGACGGCGGCACACCAGAAGCAGCACAACACGCGCCCAGAGAGCGGGCAGCCTGCCGCGAAGACCGTCCAGCAGTCCGGGCAGCCGACCCAGCAGCAATCGGCACAGCAGTCCACCCGCCAGCAGGGCGGCAATCGACAGGGCGCACAGGGCGACGGCCAGCAGCGCGTGAAGCAGCAGGGCCAGCAGCGGACGTCGACGGAGAACGAGGAGGCGACCCAGGATCCGAACGACGTCGAGGAGGTGCCGCCGGGCGCGCAGAAGGTGAGTCCGCGGGGCCGAAAGTCGTCAGTCTCGGATCACTACCGCGACCAGAACCCGCCTGCGGCCGTGACGACGTCGCACGCGATGACGGAGGCCGAACAGGGTGAGGGGCCGGCGGCGGCCTCCGCGACGTCCTCGGCGACGAGCAATGGCGCGTCTGATACGAGTTCGGTGTCGTCGGTCGCCGCGCCCGAGTCGGCGTCGGCGTCCTCCGACGTCGCCGCGGTCTCCGTCGGCCCGAACGGGGTCGCCGCGGCGAGCACGGTCGGCGCGGTCGGTGTCGGTCCCGACGGCGGTGCCGCAGCCTCCAACGCCGCAAACTCCACCACCGTCGACGTCGCGAACGATACGGACGACGACGACGGCCCGACCGTCAGCCAGCCGGAGGGACGGGTCCACTCGCACCCATCCGGACAACACGATGACGATGACGATGCGTCTCACGTGGTGGACGCCGCTCACGTTTTGCTTCCCGAAGCGGTACGTCGACGCCGGGTCGTTCTGGCGGACCTTCGACATCGAGACGTGGTCGGGGGAGTTCTACGACTGGACACAGGACGACTGGCACGGCCTGAAGGACTTCGCCCGACCACCCCGTGAGACGGTCGATTCGGGCCGGGGTGACTGTGAGGATTACGCGCTCGTCGCCGCGTCCTGGGCGGTCGCGAACGAACGGCCCGATGTCGGACTCGCCTTCTGCATCGACGAGACCGTACCGTGGCCGTCGCACGTGGTCGCCTACGACGCGCAGCGAGTGTACTCCTCGGGCGTCATCCACGAGCGATCACTCGAGTCGTATCTCGCCGACTCGGCGTACGTCCGTGCGCTTCGACGACGCGTCCGCTGACTTGCTCGACCGGCCGAGTGCGTCGCGCGTCGAGTCGTGGGACGGAGTGCTCTCGATGCCGGTCTCGACTGCACGCTAGCCGATACAGTGTGTCTTCCGGCGGCGGCAGACTCGTTGACGCCACGGAAACGGTGTCGGGTTGTCCGAAGGGCTGGATCCGTACGCGAACGTCTGGACGGTAGGCGCTCCAGAACGAGTCGGTGATGTGAGGGGCTACTCAGCGCCCGTGGTCCCGAAATAGAGCCAGACGACGTCGGCTCAGCCGGGCAGAACAGTACTGAGCGGGACAACGCCAGTGAGACCCGACAACGCCAGATCAGACCTGGCAACGCGGGACAGGGCCGGCAACGCGGGACAGGGCCGGGTCAGTCCGTGGTATCGGTGACGTCCGTGATCTCCGTCGTGCCAGCCGGGACCCGGAATCGGCGGAGGATGGAGTTTTCGGCCACGGCGGGGTCGGCGGTCTTGTCGACGGCGTACGTGGTGAACGTGCAGTCGTCCCGGGTGAACTCGGCGACCGAGTAGCCCCAGTGGGCGCTGTCGAAGTACGCGAAGTGTGGGTTCATCTCACTGATGGTGCGTGTCAACCCAGCGTCGAGCTGGGCCGTGCCGGGGAGCCGGTCGAGGGCCATCGCTTCCGCGAGATTCACGCTCGTGATGGCGGGCGTCATGAACTCGACGCCGACGCGCTCGTTCTCGACGGTGCTTTCGCCGGCCCTGATGCCGGGGACGCGTCGGCGCTGGTAGCCGGCAAGCGTGGTGTGCATGTCGCCGGTGAGGGTGACGAACGTCGTGTCGTCGTTCGCCGCCATCGCGTCCCGGATGAGGCGGCGTTCGGCGGCGTAGCCGTCCCATGAGTCGACGTTCGGGTAGACGTTGTACCCATTCACGCCGACCTGGAAGGGCATCGAGAGGACTTCGTTCCCCCAGACGGTCCAGGTCTGCTCGGCGGTGGTGAGACGGTCGGCGAACCAGTTCCGCTGCCGGTGACCGAGCATCGTCCGGGTCGGGTCGTTGGTTCCGGAACAGATCGGGGGCCATGGCGGGAGAACACCGTCCGAGCATGGTGCCTTGCTACGGAAGAGGCGCTCGTCGGTGAGCAGGAGGCTGACGAGGTCGCCGTACCGGAGCTCCCGCCAGAGATTGAAGCGGTCGTGGAGGTGGCTGGCGTCGGGGTTGTAGTCGACGCGGTCTGGGGTGTACTCCCAGAATGTGCGGATGCCGGCGGCCGTGAGGTCACGCATGGACTCGGGGTCGTCGCCCTTCGGGTGGTCGGGTGCGGCGGGGGCGTCCTGGTCGTAGTCCCAGTAGCGGTTGTTGGCGACGGCGTGGTCGTCCCACAGCCGGATCATCGTGTGGGTCTCGCGGACGCGCTGGAGTGGGCGCGTGGAGAGGTAGACCCGGTAGAGTTCCCGGAGGTCGGCGAGACTGTGGGCACGTTCGTTCCCGCTCGGGAGGTCGATGTCGCGGTCGGGGAGGAACGGGCTGCCGGGGCCGGTGAACTGGCGAGCGGCGGAGTTGTAGATGAAGTCGCCGAGGTGCAGGACGAGGTCGAGGTCCGCGTCGGCGACGTGGTTGAGGGCGCCGTAGTACCCGTTCTGGTAGTCCTGACAGGAGAGGACGCCGACCCGGAACGTTTCGGGACTGGCGTCGGGTTCGGGGAGCGTCTGGCAGTAGCCGGTGCGGCTGGCGACGCCGTCGTAGACGAACCGGTATCGGTACTCCGTGTCCGGGTCGAGGCGTCCGTCGAGGTCGACGCGGACGGAGTAGTCGTGTTGCTCATCGACCCGGTCAGCGTCCACCAGCCACGACTCGGTGAACGTGTCGCTGTCGGCGGGCCCAAGCTGGACGGAGAGCGGCCGGTCGTCCTGGGCTGCAGCCGGGTCGACGCGCGTCCACAGGAGGACGCCCGATGGCGTCGGGCCGCTGCTGGCGACCGACTGTGGGAACACGAGGTCCGCCACATCGTGGTCAGTCACCTCGACATCGTCCGTGTTGGCGGATGCGCAGTCGGCTGGCGTGACCGCGCTTCGGAGCAGGCGTCCGCCGGTCATCGGTGGGCGACGTTCGGGCGTGGCCGCGTCTCGATACCAGAACGTGGGTCTGTGCGACGAGTCGTTGTCGGGGCCTGGAGGGTGCCGCCTGTCATATCTATGGCTATGCCGTGGGACGGCAGGAACCTTCGTTCAGTCCGGTTCGGTGATACGTCTCCGGCTGCGAGTAGCAGGTTCTATTTGGGGGGTCGTCCAACGTGGGTGCAATGAGTGAATTCCGTCTCGGCGCGCACGTCTCCATCAGCGGTGGCGTGGAGAACGCCGTGGAGCGTGAGGCCGACCTCGGGGGGAACTGCGGGCAGATCTTCGTGGGGTCGCCGCGGACGTGGGCCGTGAGCGAGATGACCGAGGACGACGCGACCGCATTCAGATCGGCGACCGAGGACGCCGGCATCGGCCCCTGGATCACCCACGGCACCTACCTGATCAACCTCGCGACACCGAAGAGCGACCTCGGCGAGAAGTCCATCGACTGCGTGCAGGCCGAACTCGACGCCTGCAGCGCCCTCGACGTCCCGTACTACGTCTTCCATCCCGGCAGCCACACTGGCGCAGGTCGAGCCCAGGGGGCGAAGAACATCGCCGACCGGATCAGCGAACTCGACATCCCGGACAACGTCATGCTCCTCCTCGAGAACACGGCCGGGAAGGGCACCACGATGGGTGTCTCGTTCGACGAGCTCCACGACATGGTCGAGGAGTCCGACTACGGCTACGACGACGTCGGCGTCTGCCTCGACACCTGCCACCTCTACGCCGCAGGCTACGACTTCACCACCGAGGACGGCATGCAGGACCTGATCGACGAACTCGACGAGGAAGTCGGCATCGAGAACGTCCACTACCTCCACCTCAACGACTCCAAGCACCCGCTCGGGAGCGAGAAGGACGAACACGCCCACATCGGCCTCGGCGAGATCGGCGACGACGGATTCGAGAACTTCCTCAACCACGACGCGCTCCGCGACAAGCCGATGGTGCTCGAGACGCCCGAAGAGGACGGCAAGGGCTACGAGTGGAACATCCAGAAGTGTCGGGAGTTGCGAGACGCGTAGCGTCTCGGAGATGCGAACGGGGCGCGAAGCGACCCGTGAGCTGCGGCAGACGTAGTCTGACGTTGATGTGGGCGGCGAAGCCGCGAACTGCGAGCATCGTAGTGGTCCTCGATACCGTGAACGGCGAAGCCGCGAACTGCGAGCATCGTAGTGGTTCTCCGATGCTCGAACCTGCAGCACGTGTCCCTGGCCGGATCGTTCGGTCGGATGACTCAAACGAGCGCTTGGCAGAACGTACCAGTTTTTAGGGTGGGGGTCTGTGGCTGTGGATAATGAGTGTCTCACTCGGGCGACGGCGGACCCTGGCTGGGGTTCTCGTCGCGACGGTCCTCGCGCTCCTCCTCCGGTTCTACGAGCTCGGGTGGCGGGTGTTCCACTGGGACGAGGGACGCGTCGGCTACTGGATCATTCGCTACATGGAGACGGGGATGTGGGAGTATCGGCCCATCGTCCACGGCCCGTTCCTGTTCCAGGTGAACCGCTACCTGTTCGAGCTGGTCGGCGTGTCGGATTTCTGGGCGCGGGCGCCGGTCGCGCTCGTGGGCGGCCTGCTCCCGCTCGCGGCGTGGTTGCTTCGGGGTCGGCTGCGTGACGTGGAGGTCGTGGCCGTCGCTGGCTTCTTGGCGGTCAATCCGGTCCTGCTCTACTACTCGCGGTTCATGCGGAACGACGTCCTGGTCGCGGCGTTCGCGATGTTCGCGTTCGCGTTCACGGTGCGGGGGATCGATACCGGTCGACGGAGCTACCTCCTGCCGGCTGCTGGCGCGCTCGGGCTGGCGTTCACGGCGAAGGAGAACGCCGTGCTGTACGTCGTCTGCTGGCTCGGTGCCCTCGTGTTCTTGCTCGACCACCGGCTCTTCTCCGCGCGGACCCGAGGCGAGGACTGGCTCGCGGTCGGTCGTGGTCACGTCAAGCGGACCGCACGCGGGCTGCGAGCGTGGGCGCCGCAGATCCTCGTCGCCGTCGTCATCTGGCTCGTGGTCATCGTCGTCTTCTACGCACCCCGACCCCAGTTCTCGGACCCTGCAGAGATTTTCTACGTCCTCAGCGCGGCGACGGTCGGTGCGGGCCGCGACCTCGTCGGGCAGTGGATCTCGGGCGGCCTCCAGAAGCACAGCTACATCGAGTTCCTCAAACTCGCCGCCGAGGACGCCATCGCGGTCTCCCTCCCGGTGTTCGTCCTTGGGCTTTCGGGGTTCCTGCTCGACCGGTACGCCGGACCCGAGCCTCGCGATATCGTCGCCTTCACCGGATTCTGGGCTATCGCGTCCTTCCTCGGGTATCCGGCGGTCGTCGACCTCGCGGCGGACTGGTCGCTCGTCCACGCCATCGTCCCGATGGCGATTCCCGCCGCGGTCGCGATCCGGCTCGTGGTCGACCGCGGCGTCGTGGGCGTCGAACGCGACGACGGGATAGCCGCTGGTCTCGCCGCGCTCGTCCTGCTCGCGGTCGTCGCCCAGGTCGGGGTCACGGCGCTCGACACGTCGTACCGACAGCCCCAGTCGAATGCGAATCCGCTCGTCCAGTACGGCCAGCCCGCGGGCCACATCCAGGACAAACTCGACCAGGTGATGCGCATCTCGAGAGAGAACCGCGGGACCGACGTGCTGTTCGTCGGTGACCACTTCTACGTCCCGAACGAGTCACAGGCGGACTCCTACGAGGACGGGGTTCCGAGCAACTGGTTCCACCGGCTCCCGCTCCCCTGGTATCTCGAGCGCGGCGACGCCCAGACGGCAAGCGTGCGAACGCCCCAGGCCGTCGACGCGAACGAGACGCCCCCCATCGTCATCGCCCGGGTAGAACACTACCCCGAGCTGAACCCGACGCTCTCGGGCTACACGCCATACACGTTCAAGCTGACGTCGTCCGACACGGAGACCGTCATCTGGATCGACGAATCACGTATCACGAACTGACGCCCGGCAGCGCTGTCCGCCGGTTTTCTGCCCACGTTCCTGCATACCTGAGCAGTACGTTCGGATATTTTTATACAGGTGCGTCCACGAGAGGTGGATATGACAGACGTGCCAGGCGCGACCATCGGCGTGGTCGGCGGCGGGCAGCTCGGCCGGATGCTGGCGGAGGCTGCCAGCCCGCTCGGGGTCGAGGTCGTCGTGCTCGACCCGACGCCCGACTGCCCGGCAGCACCACCGGCGTCGGCCCAGGTCGCGGGTGAGTTCGACGACCACGACGCCATCCGGGCGCTGGCCGACCGCGCGGACGTCCTGACGTACGAGATCGAGCTCGCCGACCCGGACGTGCTGGCTGCCGTCGAGGAGGCGACCGGCGTCCCGGTGCATCCGTCGCCAGGCACCCTGAAGACCATCCAGGACAAGCTCGTGCAGAACATCGCGTTCGAGGACGAGGACGTTCCCGTGCCAGCGTTCCGCGCGGTCGACGACGAGGCGGACCTCGACCGGGCGTTCGACGAGCTCGGGTCGCCGCTGATGTTGAAGCGGCGCCGTGGCGGCTACGACGGCCGGGGGAACGCCCCCGTCGAGTCGGTCGAGGACGCCATCGCGGAGTTCGGCGACGTGTCGGACATGGTGGCCGAGGCGCTCGTTGACTTCGACCGGGAGCTCTCCGTCATCGCCGTCCAGGGCGACGGAGCGCAGCGGGCCTATCCGGCTGGCGAGAACGTTCATCGCGACGAGATCCTTAGAGAGACGGTTGTTCCCGCTCGCACCAGCGACGACGTGCTGGCGCAAGCGCACGACGTCGCCGGCGACGTCCTGGACGCGCTCGACGGCCGGGGGGTCTTCGGCATCGAACTGTTCGAGGTCGACGGCACTATCCTGGTGAACGAGGTCGCGCCGAGGCCGCACAACTCGGGCCACTACACCATCGAGGGCTGCCACGTCAGCCAGTTCGAGAACTTCGCGCGAGCGATCCTCGGACGCCCACTCGGCGACGTCTCACTCCGGACGCCGACCGTGATGGCGAACGTCCTCGGCGACGTCGACGACCCACGTCAAGCCGACCTCCACGGGGTCGACGACGTCCTCGCGATGGACCGTGTCGCACTCCACTGGTACGGGAAGCGCGAGGTTCGGCCCCTCCGGAAGATGGGGCACGTCACCGTCAGCGGCGCAGGGGACGACGCTGACGTCGACGATCTCCTTACCACAGCCCGGACCGCCCGAGACACCCTCTCGTTCCGCACCGACGACTGATCCCCACACCCTACCCAGTACACATGACCACCGTCGACGACCTCATCGACCTGTTCCACGACGAAGCAGCGCGCGACCGACCAGCGGCGGAGACCCCCGACGTCGGCATCATCATGGGGAGCGACAGCGACCTGCCCGTGATGTCGGACGCGTACGACGTTCTCACGGACCTCGGGTTCGCCGAGGTCACGGACTACGACGACCCGCCGAGCGAACGGTTCACGTTCGAGACGTGGGTCGTCTCCGCGCACCGGACGCCCGACCTGATGTACGCCTACGCGGAGACTGCGGCCGACCGCGGACTCGACGTCGTCATCGCCGGAGCGGGTGGGAAATCTGCGGACCTCCCGAACATGACGGCGAGTCTCGCGTACCCGCTCCCCGTCATCGGCGTTCCCGTCCAGGAGAAGTCGGTGAGTAGCGTCATCGGGATGCCATCCGGCGCACCGATCGTCGCCGTCGACGCCGGAAAATCGGGGAATGCAGCCCTCTCTGCAGTCCAGGTGCTCGCCCGGGAGCACGACGCACTCGCGGACCGGCTCGTCGACGCCCACGAGGAGCTACGCGGTGACGTTGCGGACGTGAGTCTCGCCCTCCACCGCGAGGGCACCCCGGGGTTCCAGGCAAACCGGGAGTAATCGGGAGCGAGCACCGGAATCACTCCGGAATCGACTCCGACTTCGGAACGCTGTCACCAGCGTCCCACCAATCCGCGGAGAGCGCTGCTACCCCCCGATATCGGCATTCTACGCGCGTGCGCGCAAGAATCAACGCTTATAGGCATGGGATTCAAACCTCCGCTCGTTACGGAGACTACCTATGAATCCATGGATCGCCATCGGCATGCTTGGGCTGGTGGGCATTCTCATCCCCGTCGGGATGATGGCCGTGTCCGCACTTCTTCGTCCGAGTGTGCCAGAGCAAGGAAAACGCGCCATCTACGAGAGTGGCGAGGTTCCGACGGGCAGCACCCGCATCAGGTTCAACATCCAGTACTACATGGTTGCGCTGCTGTTCGTCGTCTTCGACATCGAGACCGTTCTGATCTTCCCGTGGACCGTCATCTACCGAAGCGCCGTGCAGACGTCCGGAATCGTCGCAGCACTCGTGCCGATGCTCATCTTCATCGGCGTGCTCGTCGTCGGACTCGCGTGGGCGTGGCGGCAGGGTGTCGTCCGGTGGGTGCGGAATCCGCGGCACGAACGGAGGGCCACAAATGAGTAGCGACAATCCAAGAGACACGTTAGTGGACAGCACCGCTCCCAGCACGCAGACGCAGGACGCCCGGATGGGGTCGGGCGTCGACGACCGGTTCAACTCCAGACTCCGGGAGGCGTTCGGCAGCACGCCGTTCATCCTCACCAAGTTCGACAAGTTCATGAACTGGGTCCGGGGGTCGTCGATGTTCATGCTGCAGTTCGGGATCGCGTGCTGCAGCATCGAGATGATGCACACGTACGCCGTCAAGCACGACCTCGACCGCTTCGGCGCTGGCGTTCCGCGCGCCAGCCCCCGGCAGGCCGACGTCATGATCGTGCCCGGTACCATCGTCTCGAAGTTCGCGCCCCGCATGAAGCGGGTCTACGACCAGATGCCGGAGCCGAAGTTCGTCGTCGGGATGGGCTCGTGTACGATCTCCGGCGGCCCCTTCCAGGAGGGCTACAACGTCATCAAGGGCGCCGAGGAGGTCATCCCGGTCGACATCCACGTCCCGGGCTGCCCGCCGCGCCCCGAGGCGCTGGTCTACGGCGTCGCGAAGCTCCAGGAGCGCGTCGCCAACGGCGAGTCATCGCCGGTGACGGTGAAGCCCTACGAGCTCGAACAGTTCGGTGACCTCGAGCGCGACGAACTCGTCGACAAGCTCGCCGAGGACATCGACGAGGAGAGCCTCGTCATGCGCTACAACTGGGATGACTCACCATGAGTACGCAGGAAGAACAACCCGAAGCCGAGGGTGAACTCGAGGTCGTCGACGACGGCGTCGATTACGACGCGCTCGCGGACCTCCTCGGCGACAAGGTGCTCGACCGCGAGACGCACACGAACGCGGACGGGTTCGTCATCCGGGCCGACGAGGTCCAGGACGTCCTCTCCACGCTCAAGGAGGAGGCCGGATTCGACCACCTCTCGTGCGTGTCCGCCCAGGAGTACGAGAACCGATTCGAGAGCATCTACCACCTCACGAAGTACGACGACCGCACGCAGGAGCTCAGCATCGTCGTCCCGACGAGCCGGGAGAATCCCGTCAGCGAGTCCGCGTCACCGGTCTACTCGACGGCGAACTGGCACGAGCGTGAAGCCTACGACCTGGTCGGGGTCCAGTACCAGAACCACCCCAACCTGCGTCGCATCCTCCTCCCAGACACGTGGCAGGGACACCCGCTGGGGCTCGACTACGACCAGAACAAGCCCCAGGTCGTCACGTTCGAGGCGAACAAGAACCCACTCGAGGAGTCACACCTCGGCGACGGTGAGGACTCCGACACGATGTTCCTCAACATCGGTCCCCACCACCCCGCCACGCACGGCGTGCTGCATCTCGAGACGGTGCTCGACGGCGAGCAGGTGGCCGACGTCAACCCCGACATCGGCTACCTCCACCGCTGCGAGGAGCAGATGGCGCAGAACGGCACCTACCGGTACCAGATCATGCCGTACCCCGACCGGTGGGACTACGCGAGCGCCGGCCTGCTGAACGAGTGGGCGTACGCGCGCGTGGCCGAGGACATGGCGGACATCGACGTCCCCGAGTACGCGCAGGTCATCCGGACGATGGGCGCCGAGCTCTGCCGGATCGCCTCGCACATGCTCGCGCTCGGGACGTTCTGTCTCGACGTCTACGGCGACTTCACGGCCATCTTCATGTACGCGATGCAGGACCGTGAGACCGTGCAGAACATCCTCGAGGACCTCACGGGCCAGCGCATGATGTTCAACTACTTCCGCCTCGGCGGGGTCGTCTGGGACCTCCCCGAGCCCCGGGAGGAATTCTTCGGCACGATCCGGGACTTCCTCGACGACCTCCCGCCGAAGCTCGACGACTACCACGACCTCATCACGGAGAACGAGATCTTCCAGAGTCGGTGTATCGACACCGGCTACCTCGACCCGGAGGTCGCGAAGGACTACGGCGTCACCGGGCCCGTGGCGCGTGGCTCGGGCGTCGACTACGACATCCGCCGCGACGACCCGTACGGCTACTACGACAAGCTGGACTGGGACGTCGTCACCGAGGACGGCGGCGACAACTACGCTCGCCTCCTCGTGCGCATGCGCGAAGTAGAACAGTCGGCCCGCATCATCGAGCAGTGTGTCGACCTGCTCGAGGACTGGCCCGAGGACGAACGCGAGATCCAGTCGAACGTCCCCCGCACCCTCAAGCCCGACGAGGACACCGAGTCCTACCGGGCGGTCGAGGGCGCGAAGGGCGAACTCGGCATCTACATGCGCTCCGACGGCACGGAGAAACCGGCTCGCTTCAAGATCCGGAGCCCCTGCTTCTCCAACCTCTCCGTCCTCCACGAGATGAGTGAGGGCGAGATGATCGCGGACCTCGTCGCGACCCTCGGTAGTCTCGACGTCATCCTCGGGGAGGTGGATCGATGAGCACGCCACTCCCCGACTTCATCACGAACCTCATCGGTATCGGCGGCCCGCTCGGGGACTACCTCGGGGCGTTCCTGGGTGCGTTCCTGGTCGCGAACTTCATGCTCATCACCACGGCCCTCGCGGGCCCGTGGGCGAAGCGGAAGATCACGGCCGCGTTCACGGACCGCATCGCGGTGAACCGGGTCGGCCCGTTCGGCCTGCTTATCATCGTGGCTGACGCGGTCCGTCTGCTCTCGAAGGAGCTCGTCGTCCCCGAAGGCGTCGACCGTCCCGCCTGGGACCTCGCGCCGATCGTCATGGCGGCGTCCGCGCTCCTCGGGTTCGCGGTGATCCCGATGGGGAGCATCTTCGGAATCAACCTCCAGCTCGCCGACCCCGAGACCGGGCTCGTCTACGTGTTCGCCGTCGCGAGCATCGCGAGCCTCGGCCTCGTCATGGGTGGGTACGCGAGCAACAACAAGTTCAGTCTCCTCGGCGGCCTGCGCGCGGTCGCGCAGAACCTCGCCTACGAGATCCCCCTGGTCGTCACGGCGGCGTCGGTCGTGCTCTTCACGGGCACGCTCCAGATGAGCGCCATCGTCGACGTCCAGGTGAACACGACGCTCGCCGTCATCGGCGGCGTGCGCATCCCGGCGTGGTTCGCGTTCGTGAACCCGTTCGCGTTCGTCCTCTTCGTGGCCGCGAACGTCGCGGAGGTCGGACGGAACCCGTTCGACACGCCGGAAGCACCGACGGAGATCGTCGCGGGGTACCAGACGGAGTACAGCTCCGTGTACTTCGTGCTGTTCTACCTCGGTGAGTTCATCCACATCTTCCTCGGCGGCGCGATCATCGCGACGCTCTTCCTGGGCGGCCCCGATGGTCCCGTCCTGCCGGGCTTCGTGTGGTTCAACATCAAGATCTGGGCGGTGTTCCTGTTCACGCAGTGGCTCCGCTCTGCCGTCCCGCGCGTCAGGATCGACCAGCTCATCGAGATCGGCTGGAAGGGCATGCTCGTCCTGAGCTTCGCGAACCTCGTACTCACGGCCGTTATCGTGGGGGTGATGAACGTATGATCGGTGTACTCAAATCCATGGCGACGACGATGAAGCACGCACTCGACGGGAACACGTTCACCGTCGAGTACCCCGAGGAGGCCCCCGAGGTCTCCCCGCGCTTCCGCGGCATCCACAAGTTCAGCCAGGAGCGCTGCATCTGGTGTCGCCAGTGCGAGAACGTCTGTCCGAACGACACGATCCAGATCGTGACGGACGACAAACGCAACGGGGAACAGTACAACCTCCACGTCGGACAGTGCATCTACTGCCGGCTCTGCGAGGAGGTCTGCCCGGTGGACGCCATCCTGCTCACGCAGAACTTCGAGTTCACGGGCGACACGAAACACGACCTCGTCTACAACAAGGAACAGCTCAAGAACGTTCCCTGGTACAAGGACATCGACCCGCTCGCCAGCCGTGAACCCGACCGTGGGGCGTGGATCGGCGAGGGTGAAGGCGAGGTGGACTACCAGTGAGCGACACCCGGTCGCTCCACTCTGAGGTGATTACATATGGCAATCGGTGAAACGTTCGTATTCGCGCTGTTCGCCGCCACCGCGGTGGCGAGCAGCCTCGGCGTCGTGCTCGTTCGCGACGTGTGGCACTCGGCCCTCGCACTCGGAGGGGCGTTGATGAGCATCGCGGTCATCTTCGTCACCCTCCAGGCCGAGTTCCTCGCAGCCATGCAGGTACTGGTGTACGTGGGCGGCGTGCTCATCCTGATCACGTTCGCCGTGATGCTCACCAGCCGTAGGACTTCGATGGAGGGGATGCGATGACGTCCCGCCCACGCCTCGCGACGGAGAAACTCAACCCCGTTCAGGGGCTCGCGGCGGTCGCCCTGTTCATCGTGCTCGCGCTCGTCTTCGTGACGGTGCAGTTCGGTCCGAGCACGGGCTTCTCGCCCGACGCCCACATCACGGCCAGCATCGGGTACGCCCTGTTCAACCTCGCGGGCGCTGACGTCGCCAGCGAGGGGATGCTCGCCGCCTTCGAGATCATCGACGTCGTGCTCGTCGCCGCACTCGTCGGCGCGGTGCTGCTCGCACGGCGCGAGAACACGGAGCCCGCCACGGACGGCGGCCAGGACGTCGGCAAGGGGGGTGAGGACTGATGGCTGTCTCGATGCAGTACTACCTCCTGCTCTCGGCCGCCATCTTCTGTATCGGCGTGTTCGGCGTGCTCTCACGCCGCAACGCGCTCGTCTTCCTCATGTCGGTCGAGCTGATGCTCAACGCGGCGAACATCAACCTCGTCGCCTTCAGCTACCACTGGGGGAACCTCACGGGGCAGGTGTTCAGCCTGTTCACGATGGCGCTCGCCGCCGCCGAGGTGGCGGTCGGCATCGGCATCATCCTCGTACTGTACCGGAACTTCAAGGGTGTCGACGTGACAGATGCGACGACGATGAGGTGGTAGATAGATGGCAACAGCATTCCAGTACGTACCAGCGATTCCGCTGCTGCCGTTCGCGGCGTTCCTGATCAGTCTCCTGGTCGGGTACTTCGCGCCCCGCCTCCTCCCGAAGGGCGGCGCGCTCCCCGGCATCGCCGCCACGGCCGGCAGCCTTCTGCTCTCGGTGTGGGCGTTCCTCACCGTGAGCGACGGACAGTACTACAACGAAACGATCTACACGTGGGTCGCCGGCGACGCGATGCCGTTCGAACTGACGTTCGGCCTGCTCGTCGACCCGCTCGCGGCGATGATGCTCGTCATCGTCAGCCTCGTGGCCTTCCTGGTCCACGTGTTCAGCCTCGGCTACATGAACGACGAGGGCGAGACCGGTCTCCCGCGGTATTACGCCGGTCTCGGCCTCTTCACGTTCAGCATGCTTGCCTTCGTGGTCGCGGACAACCTCCTGATGGCGTTCATGTTCTTCGAGCTGGTCGGGCTGTGCTCGTACCTCCTCATCGGGTTCTGGTTCCGCGAGGAGGGCCCGCCGAGCGCCGCGAAGAAGGCGTTCCTCGTCACGCGCTTCGGGGACTACTTCTTCCTCATCGGCGTCGTCGGCATCTTCGCCACCTTCGGCACGGCCGCGTTCGCCGGCGAGGGCGCGTTCCCCGTCCTGGCGGAACACGTCCTCAACCCGGCAGCCGAGGGGCACGCTAACACGTTCGGCTTCGAGCCGACCACGTGGTTCAGCATCCTCGGCCTGCTTGTGCTCGGGGGCGTCATTGGGAAGTCCGCGCAGTTCCCGCTGCACACGTGGCTCCCGGACGCGATGGAGGGTCCGACCCCTGTCAGTGCCCTCATCCACGCGGCGACGATGGTCGCAGCCGGTGTGTACCTCGTCGCCCGCATGTACGGGTTCTACGCGCTCCTGCCGACCGTCCTCGCCCTGATCGCCCTGACCGGCGCCTTCACGGCGCTGTTCGCGGCGTCGATGGGTGTCGTGAAGGACGAGATCAAGCAGGTGCTCGCGTACTCGACCATCAGTCAGTACGGCTACATCATGCTCGGCCTCGGCGTCGGCGGCTACATCGCCGGGTCGTTCCACCTGCTCACGCACGCGATCTTCAAGGCGCTCCTCTTCCTGGGCGCCGGGTCGGTCATCATCGCGATGCACCACAACGAGAACATGTGGGACATGGGCGGTCTGAAGGAGCGGATGCCCGTGACCTACTACACCTTCCTCTCCGGCAGCCTCGCGCTCGCGGGCATCATCCCGTTCGCGGGCTTCTGGTCGAAGGACGAGGTCCTCTACGAGGCCCTCATCTACGGTATGGGCACGGACGGCCTCACCGGCACGCTCCTGCTCGTCGCGTACGCGATGGGGCTGCTCGCGGTGTTCTTCACCGGCTTCTACACCTTCCGGATGGTCTTCCTGACCTTCCACGGTGAACCCCGGACGGACACCGCCCGCGAACCCCACGGCGTCCGCTGGAACGTCAAGGGCCCGCTCGTGGTCCTCGGCATCCTCGCGGCCACCGTCGGGCTCGTGAACATGGGCCCCGTCGCACACCTCACCGGGAGCGACAGCCTGCTCTACCTCCACCACTGGCTCGAGCACGGCGTCGGCGCGGCACAGTACGAGGCCTACCACCACGCGCTCAACGAGTTCGCCGGCTTCCACGCCGCCGACCTCAGCCCGATCGTGCCGGGCGCCGTCTCGCTCGCACTCGCACTCGCGGGCGCGGGCCTCGCACACATGCTCTACAACACCGCATCGCCAACCGAACACACGGAGAAGCTCGGAGCGGCGAAGACGCTGCTCTACAACAACTACTACCAGGACGAGTTCCAGGTCTGGCTCGCGACGGGGGTCACGCTCCCGCTCGCCCGGATCGCGGACAAGTTCGACCAGGGCGTCGTCGACGGCGTCGTCAACGCGGTCTCCAGCGTGAGCCTGTTCAGTGGCTCCCGTCTGAAGCGCGTACAGGACGGCGTCGTCACGCATTACGCGACGATGCTCACCATCGGGCTCGTCGTCCTCTTGGTCGCCTTCGGCCTGGTAGGGGGGTGGTTCTAGATGATGATCGAAGCAGTCCTCGCAGCGACACTCCTGGGCGCACTCGTGGTGCTCGCCGCACCCGATAAGTACGCGGCGAAGCTCGCGTTCGCGCTCAGCCTGCTCCCCGTCGCGGGGGGTCTCTGGATGTTCGCACAGTTCGACGCGAGCGGGAACGCGCTCTTCTCGAGTGGGTCCCTCGCGTTCGAGACGACGGTCGACTGGATCACGCTGGCGCAGTACCAGCTGAGCTTCCACGTCGGCCTCGACGGCGTCAGCATGCCGCTGTTCCTGTTGTCGACGGTCCTCACGTCGCTCGCCATCGTGAGCGCGTGGACCCCGATCCAGGAACGGCAGAGCCAGTTCTACGCGCTCATGCTGTTCATGGAGTTCAGTCTGCTCGGCGTGTTCGCCGCGCTTGACTTCTTCCTCTGGTTCGTCTTCTGGGAGTTCGTCCTCGTGCCGATGTACTTCCTCATCGGCATCTGGGGCGGCCCCCGGCGGAAGTACGCCGCGATCAAGTTCTTCGTCTACACGAACATCGCCAGCCTGGTGATGTTCATCGGGTTCATGATCCTCGTCTTCTCGACGGGCGTCACGAGCCTCGACCTCCCAGCGATCACGCAGGCTGTTCGCGCGGGCGAGGTCAGTGCGTTCTACGGCCTCTCGCCGGAGACCATCAAGCTCGTCGCCTTCGTGGCGATGTTCATCGGGTTCGGCGTGAAGGTCCCGATCGTTCCGTTCCACACGTGGCTTCCGGACGCCCACGTCGAGGCGCCCACCCCAGCGTCGGTCATGCTGGCGGGCGTCCTCCTGAAGATGGGGACGTACGCGCTCTTCCGGTTCAACTTCACGATGCTCCCGGACGTGGCCGCCAGCCTGGCGCCCATCCTCGGCATCGTCGCGGTCGTGAGCGTCATCTACGGTGCGATGCTCGCGCTCGCCCAGCAGGACCTGAAGCGTATCGTCGCGTACTCCAGCGTGTCGTCGATGGGGTACGTCATCCTCGGCCTGACGGCGTACAACATGTACGGCCTCTCGGGTGCGAGCTTCCAGATGGTCGCGCACGGCCTCATCAGCGGCCTGATGTTCATGTGCGTCGGCGTCATCTACAACACGGCGCACACACGCATGGTCGGCGACCTCTCCGGCATCGCGGACAAGATGCCGGTCACGTCGGCAGTCTTCGTCGCTGCAGCGTTCGGCTACATGGGCCTCCCGCTCATGGCCGGGTTCGCCGGCGAGGTGTTCATCTTCCTTGGCGGCATGCAGGCGACGTTCGCCGGCGCCCAGCTGCTCACGGCGCTCGCGATGTTCGGCATCGTGATCGTCGCCGGCTACCTGCTGTTCGCGATGCAGCGCGTCCTCTTCGGGCCGTTCCGCGCGGACACCGAGTACGACATCGTCCCGGCGGCCTTCCACGACGTCGCGCCGCTCGTCGTGCTCATCCTGCTCGTCATCGTCCTCGGGACGGTGCCGAACCTCTTCATGGGGATGCTGCAGGACGCCGTCCACCCGATGCTCCCCGAGGCAGGCGGGGCGGCACACAGCGTTGCGTCCTACTTCGGAGGTGGTCTCTAGATGGCTGAACTCCCAGCACTGACCCCGCAGTACATCTTCGCGGTGACGGCGCTCGTCCTCCTCCTGGTGGACATCGTCGCACCCGAATCCCGGAAGAACAGTCTCCTCGCGGGCATCGCCGCGACGGGCAGCCTGCTCGTCGCCGGCGTGAGCGCGTGGTTCCTCGCCGCCGGCAGCGGCCAGTACTCGTTCACGCAGTTCGGTGACGCCCTCGTCGTCGACGGGATGTCGCTGTTCTTCACGCTCGTGTTCGGGGTCGTGACGACCCTCGTGGTCGTCGGGAGCTACGACTACGTCCGCGACGAACCCTACCTGGCGGAGTACTACGCGCTCGTCACGCTCGCCGCGACCGGGATGAGCCTCATGGCGTCGTCGAACTCACTCGGCGTCGCGTTCGTCAGCCTCGAACTCGCCAGCCTCCCCTCCTACGTCCTCGTGGCGTATCTCAAGAAGAACAAGGGGAGCGTCGAGGCCGGTCTCAAGTACTTCCTCATCGGCGCGCTCTCCAGTGCGATCCTGGTGTACGGCATCAGCCTCGTCTACGCGACGACGGGTGCGCTGATCTTCAGTGAGGTCGCGAGCCAGGTCGCGGGCACGCCGCTCGTCGGCGTACTCGGCATCGGCGTCCTGATGGTCGCCGGTGGTGTCGCGTTCAAGACCGCCTCCGTGCCGTTCCACTTCTGGGCGCCGGAGGCCTACGAGGGCGCCCCCGCCCCGATCAGCGCGTTCATCTCCAGCGCGTCGAAGGCGGCCGGGTTCGCGCTCGCGTTCCGCATCTTCGTGGTCGCGTTCCCGCTCGACGCCCTCTCCAGCATCGGCGTCGACTGGGCGATGCTGTTCGCGGTGCTCGCCGTCGTCACGATGACGGTCGGCAACTTCGCGGCCGCGACCCAGGAGAACGTGAAGCGGATGCTCGCGTACTCCAGCGTCGGCCACGCCGGCTACGTCCTCATCGGTCTCGCCGCGCTCAGCGGTGACGCTGACAACCTCGTGCTCGGCGCGAGCATGATGCACCTCCTCGTCTACGGCTTCATGAACACGGGCGCGTTCCTGTTCATCGCCCTCGCCGAACACTGGGGTGTCGGCCGGACGTTCGAGGACTACAACGGCCTCGCGAAACAGGCCCCCGTGGCGTGTCTCGCGATGACCGTGTTCATGTTCAGTCTCGCCGGCCTCCCGATCGGTGCGGGCTTCCTCTCCAAGTACTTCCTCTTCGCGGGCGCGGTCAGCGCCGGCTTCTGGTGGCTCGCCGCCGTCGCCGCCGTGAACAGCGCGCTGTCGCTGTTCTACTACAGCCGCGTCGTGAAGGCCGTCTGGTTCGAGGACCCCTCGGGCGACTTCACCATCGACCACACGCCGACGGGGCTCTACGCGGCCGTCGTCGCGGCCGCCGTGGCCACCGTCCTCTTGCTGTTCGCGTTCGACCCGGTCGCGACGACCGCCGTCGACGCCGCCGCGGCGCTCCTCACGTAAGCCCGCGTCACCGGCAGGTTTTTCTTCACTACCGGCACAACCCAACACTCACCATAGATGGTCACCACGCTCGTCCTCGGCTGTAGTTCGGGCACACACGGCGTCGTCAGTGACCTCGCCGATGGGCGTGGCAGCCTCCGTGTCGTCGACGACGACGAGAGCCGCGTCGAATCCCTCCGGAACGAGAAGGTCGCCGCCGAACAGGGCGAGTACTGGACCTCGGCGGTCGTCGACGCGCTCGAGCATACGCCCGACCTCGTGTTCGTCGGCGGGCGCGACTCGGACCGGAACCACGCCGCCGCGCGGGCCGCCCGGGACGCGTTCCCTGACGCCCTGCTGATCGCGTACGTCGGCCTCGACGCGACGGCGGACCAGCGGAGCGCGATGAACGCGACCGCAGACCGCGTCGTCGAACCCGGTGCGGCGGTCGTCGACGCCGTCGCCGAGGAGGTTTCGTCCGGGGACGCAGAACGCCTCACGGGGCTCCGCGAGACGCTCGAATCCATCGACGGTACGCTCGGGGTCTTCATGCACGACAACCCGGACCCGGACGCAATCGCGGCCGGGGTGACGCTCTGCCACGTCGCCGACCATTTCGGCGTCGAGGCCGAGGCGTGCTACTTCGGGGATATCAGCCACCAGGAGAATCGGGCGTTCGTCAACCTCCTCGACTTCGACCTCCGGAACGTCCGCAAGGGCGACGACTTCGAGTACGATGCGTACGCACTCGTCGACCACAGCGCGCCCGGGGTGAACGACCAGCTTCCCGAGGATACCCCGATCGAGGTCATCATCGACCATCACCCGCCGAAGACCGAGGTGAACGCCACGTACGTCGACCTCCGCGAGGACGTCGGTGCCGCCTCCACCATCATGGTCGACTACCTACAGGGGTACGCGATGGACGTCCCGGAGGCCGTCGCGACCGGCCTCCTCTACGGCGTCCGGGTGGACACGAAGGACTTCTCTCGTGAGATCACGACCGAGGACTTCGAAGCGGGCGCCTGGCTGGTCGCCCGCGCGGACACCGACGTCCTGGAGCGCGTCGAGAGTCCATCCATCAGCGCGGACACGCTCGATACGATCGCGCGTGCCATCCAGCGCCGAACCCTCGAAGGCTCCATCCTCGCGTCCTGCGTCGGCGCCATCTCCGACCGGGACGCGCTGGCGCAGGCCGCCGACCGCCTGCTCGCGATGGAGGGCGTCACCGTCACCATCGTCTACGGGTTCATGGACGGTACCGTATACATCTCGACGCGCGCACGCGGAAGCGATATCGACCTCGGCGAGACCCTGCGCCAGGCGTTCAGCGACGTCGGGAGCGCGGGCGGCCACCACGACATGGCGGGCGCCCAGCTCACGCTCGGTCTCTTCGACCAGCTGGAGGGCCCGGACGAGGAGACGCTCGCGAACCTCGTCGAGAACGTCGTGAACCAGCGGTTCTTCGGCGCCGTCTACGGCGATAGCACCGCCGAAGAATAATCGGTGCTCGATGCGGCGACGCCTCGCGACGACTCCGCTGGGCGTCGACCACGTTCAACGAAGGACGCCGACGACTGGCTGTGACGTGTCCGGGACGCGTCTCGATGGTCAGGGCGCGTAGCCGGGTGACTGGGCTTCGATGACCGTCGCGACGTTCTTGAGCTCCTCGCCGGTTACGGCGACGACGTCGTCGAGACTGACAACGCCGACCAGATGCTTGTGTTCGTCGACGACCGGGATACGGCGCACCTTCGCTTCCGCCATCCGTTTGGGGAGGTCGACGTCCTCCGCGTCGTGCCGGATGGTGATGGGGTTCTCCGTCATGAGATCCGCGGCGGTCATCGAATCCAGGTCTTCGCCCCGACCGTACGCGAGTGCGATGTCGCGGTCCGTGACGATGCCGACGGGTTTCTCGTGTTCGGTGACGATGACGTCGCCGATACCATCCTCGTCCATGGTTGTTGCGAGGGCCTGGATGGTCGTTTCGGGCGACGCGGTGACGGCTTCGACAGCGAGGTGACCAACGGGCATAGCATCCTGTTGTTCTGACGCGTACAGAAAAACAGTACCGGCCAGCGACAGGTCGGCGAGCCGACTCGCCGGTGGGACGGAAGTGCTTTTGGGCGCCCACACCGTACGTCTCCTCGATGGACGAGGCGCTCGGCCACGCCGGCGGGAAGCCCAAGGTGCGAGAGTACATGACTCGGGACGTCGCCACGGTCTCGCCCGACGACACCGTGCAGGACGTCGCCAAACGCATCTCGGAGAGCGATGGCCACAACGGGTTCCCCGTCACCCAGGGTCGGAAGGTCGAGGGGTTCGTGTCCGCGCGCGACCTCCTGCTCGCCGACGACTCCGAACCGATCTTCAAGGTGATGAGCGACGAGCTCGTCGTCGCACACCCCGACATGGACGTCAACGACGCGGCCCGCGTCATCCTGCGCTCGGGCATCCAGAAGCTCCCGGTCGTCGACGACGCCGGGAACCTCGTGGGCATCATCGCGAACGCCGACGTCATCCGCAGCCAGATCGAGCGCGCGACCCCCGAGAAGGTCGGGAAGCTCATGCGGACGCTCGAATCGATCCACGGCATCGAGGCGACGGAGGAGCGCCGCATGGTCGACCTCGAGAAACTCGTTCCGACCCAGTCCCGGGTGTACGCGGACGAACTCGAGGGCCGGAGCTACGAGCTCGAACGCGGCCTCTGTGAACCGCTCGTCGTCATCGACAACAACGGCGACATGCTGCTCGCGGACGGCCACCACCGCGTCATGGCCGCCCACACGTCCGGCATCGAGGAGATGGACGCGTACGTCATCGTCCTCGGGAAGCGCGTCGACCTCGGGATGGCGCGCACCGCACAGAAGGAAGGCCTCGAACAGATCGACGACATCGATATCGTCGACTACGCGCGCCACCCGCTCGTGGAGACGACGCAGCGCCTGCAGAGCTGACCGACGGTAGTCCGTCTCCAGCTGTGGTGTAGTTAGACTTCTTCGGCGTGTAGCTGGCCGTCGACGCGGAGCGTGATGCTGTCCTCGTCGATTGGGACCTCGACTTCTGCTTCGAACGGTTCCTCGGAGACGACGGTCGTGTGTTCTGGCGACGTGAATTCGGGGGTGAAGAAGGGGTCGTCCCGGATGTCGATGCCGTGCTCGTAGTGGTGGGCGACGACAGCGGGGTGGCGGACCAGCGCGACGGCGATGGGGATCTGCATGCGGTACGCGCAGTGCGTGCAGTCGAACTCGGTCGCGACGTGGTGCGCATCCGTGATGTCGTCCTCGGGGGCCGTCACGGGCGTCTCGATACCGATCGGGCCGCCACAGATCATGCAGACACCGTCGACGAGTTTCTCGATCTCGCGCTGGGTGTCACGGGAGGCGAAGTTCACCACCTCCTGCACGGTCCGTTCGGCGGCAGTTCGCGGCGGGACGATGCTCTGGAAGAACCAGCCGTCGTCCTCACAGTGAACGTGCACCCGGGAGCCCTCGTGGACGCCGATCAACGGGTCTCCGCATCCGGGACAGTCGGTGTCGAGCTCCGCTTCGCGTGCCTCGGGGAGTTCGGTGAACGTGCCCGCGCGGGCGGCGCCGACGGCTTCGAGTGCGGCGAACCGTGGGACGTAGCCGTCCTCGCGCTTCTCGACGAACTGGGGCTGGAGGCGGTCGAGATGATAATTGAACTTTCCGGCGTCCTCGACCCCGACCGTCCGCCGGAGGTCCGAGAACGAGAGCGGGTCGCCCAGAGCGTCGAAGGCGCGGTCGACGAGCGATTCGACGATCGCCAGCCGGGTCTCGTCGGCGAGGAGCCCGAAGGCGTCGGCCGCGGAGCGGGCCTGGGACTCGTCGGACATACCGACGAATCCCCGCCGCCCCACAAAACCATTACGTATCACTCCGTTGACTGAACTCGAGTTCTGGAAGCATTTACCTGCGTACAGGACGCCCCCACAACTATGCAGCAGCCCATTGCCGACTCAGACGTGACTGCCGGTCACGAGCCGAGCGGCGAGACGGTCCTCCAGGTCTCCGACCTCCGGAAGACGTACGGAAGCGGCGACGACGCGATCACGGCCGTCGATGACGTCTCGTTCGACGTCGACCGCGGGAGCGTCGTCGGCGTCCTCGGCCCCAACGGCGCCGGGAAGACCACCACGATCAAGTCCATCCTCGGCCTCGTCATCCCCACCGCCGGAACGGTCGAGATCGCTGGCGTCGACGCGCACGCGGAGCCCCGTGCGGTCTATCGTCACGTCGGCGCGATGCTCGAGGGCGCCCGGAACATCTACTGGAAGCTCACCGTCCGCGAGAACCTCGCCTATTTTGCCGCACTCGGCGGCCAGCCCCGAGACGTCGCCCGAGAGCGCAGTGACCGACTCATCGACCAGTTCGGACTGCGGGACAAGGCCGACGAGACCGTGAACGATCTCTCCCGCGGCCAGAAACAGAAGGTCTCCCTCGCGTGCACGCTCTCACGCGGGACGGACGTCGTCTTCCTCGACGAACCCACACTCGGGCTCGATGTCGAGGCGTCGATGGAGCTCCGACGCGAGCTCCGACGCCTGGCAGAGGAGGACGACGTGACCATCGTGCTCTCCAGTCACGACATGGACGTCGTCGAGGAGATCTGTGACCGCGTCGTCATCCTCTCCGAAGGTCGCGTCATCGCCGACGACCCCGTGACGGACCTCGTCGGCCTGTTCCAGACGCAGGCCTACCGCGTGACGATCACGGGCGAGCTCCCGGACGACGACCGCAACCGCCTCGACGCCCGGTTCAACGCCGACAGCTGGGAACACCACGGCGCCCAGACCACGTTCGACATCACCCTCACGGACGGAGACGTCCTCTACGACGTCATCGACGTCCTCCGGGCGGCCGGTGTCGAACTGGACGACGTCGACCGCATCGACCCCGACCTCGAGGACGTCTTCCTCGAGGTGACCGGGACAGGACCCGGACCCGAGACCGGGGGGCCGGGACAGCCACAGCACGTCGCCAGCGAAGACGGTGAGGTGTCCCGATGAGCTCCAACACCGCGCCGGCGACGCCAACCGCGGGCCTCACGCACGACGCGGACACGAGCATCCGCGGCTACGCCGAACTCCTGCGCGCGGTCATCGTGAAGCGCTTCCTCCTCATGGTCCGCTATCCCGTGAACACCATCACGCAGTACGTGACGCTCCTCCTGCTCTTCCTCGTGATGTTCTACGGCGGGTCGGCCATCGCCCCAGCCGCCATCACGGAGACGCTCGACGGCATCATCGTCGGCTTCCTCCTCTGGAGCCTCTCCATCGCGTCCTATGCCGGGCTCTCCTGGAACGTCACCCGGGAGGCCCAGTGGGGGACGCTCGAACAGCTCTTCATGAGCCCGTTCGGCTTCGGACGCGTCATGGCCGCGAAGACCGTGGCGAACGTCCTCGAATCGTTCGTCTCCGGCACCATCATCCTCGGACTCATGCTCCTCATCACGGGCCGTACGATGTCGCTCGACCCCCTCACCGTCATCCCCATCGGCCTTCTCGCGGTCGCGCCCGCCATCGGCATCGGATTCGTCTTCGGCGGGCTCGCCATCCGGTTCAAACGCATCGAGAACGCATTCCAGCTGGTCCAGTTCGTCTTCATCGGCCTCATCGCCGCCCCCGTCGACCAGTACCCGCTCTTGAAGTGGCTCCCGCTGACGCAGGGCAGCCGCCTCCTCCACACCGCCATGGCGGACGGCGTCGCCCTCTGGAACCTCCCCACGGGCGAACTCGGCGTCCTGCTCGTCACGGCCGTCGGCTACCTCGTCGCCGGGTACGCCACCTTCGGGTACTGCCAGCGCTGGGCCCGACGGGAAGGCGTCATGGGCCACTACTGAACCACCTCGAAGCACACGACTTTTAGGACCGACCCCGTACGAGGAGCTATGACCTCCCTGGAGCGCGTCGTCTCGGGCGGGCTCGACGCCATCGAGAGCCAGGTCGCCATCGTGGACGGCGACGGCATCATCGTCTACACGAATCAGGCGTGGGACGACTTCGGCCGAGAGAACGGCCTCGAAGGTGAACCCATCGGGCCCGGCGACGACTACCTCGCGGTCTGCGGATCTGATGGCGCGGACGACCCGACGACTGCCTGCGATGGGCTCGAAGCCGTCCTCGTCGGCCAACGTGACCGGTTCTCGCTCGAGTACCCCTGTCACAGCCCCACCGAGAAACGCTGGTTCATGATGCGGTCCCGGTCCTACGAGGTCGAGAACGAGCGCTACGCGATCGTGATGCACGTCGACATCACGGACCGGAAGCTCGCCGAGATCGAGGCACAGGACCGGAACGAGCAGCTCGAGATGGTCGCGCGCGTCCTCAGCCACGACCTCCGCAACCCCCTGAACGTCGCGATGGGGCGACTCGAGCACGACGGCGACACCGAGGTCGTGCAACGCCAGCTCGACCGCATGACGGACATCATCGACAACGCCCTCGTCATCGCGCGCGGCAACCAGGAACTCGAACGCACACCCACCGACCTCGAGACAGCCGCCCGAGCGGCCTGGGACAACGTCGACACCGAGGACGCCACCCTCGAGATCGACGCAACCCGCCCCATCCAGGCGGACGACCGACTCCTCCCACACCTCTTCGAGAACCTCTTCCGGAATAGTATCCAACACGCTGGCGCCGACGTCACGGTCACCGTCGGCCCCCTCGACGACGGCTTCTACGTCACGGACGACGGCCCCGGCCTCCCCGAGGAAGACGTGTTCGAACCCGGCGTCACCACCGGCGGCACCGGCCTCGGCCTCACCATCGTCCAGACCGTCGCAGACGCACACGGCTGGACCATCCGAACGCCATCCGGCAACGGCGCCCGATTCGAGTTCGTGGCCGACTGACTCGGTCCGCGTTCGCAGATAGGTGGCCGCTATGCCGTCACCCGCCTCACGGGTCACTCCGTTCCCCGTTCGGCTGTTGGAGGGTTCTCGCTTCGCTCGAACTCCCTGCTCACGCCTCGTGGCTTCGCCACTCACCGTTCGCATATAGGTGGTCACCTGTCGGCGACCCGCAGCTCACGGTTCGCTTCGCTCACCGTTCGCGTGTAGGTGGTGCCCGGTGGGCACCACCCTACCGGAATCCTTAATGAATTCTCCCCACAAATACTGCCCAATGTTCGACGAGGACGAGCTCGCCGAGATTCGCGGCGCTCGAGACGACTGGGAGGACGAGACGCTGGACCCCGTTCTCGACGCCTACGGCGAGCGGAAGGACCGGTTCGCCACGGTCTCCAACATGGAGGTCGACCGACTCTACACCCCCGACGACGTCGACGGCTTCGACTACGACGAGGACCTCGGGTTTCCGGGGGAGGAGCCCTACACGCGGGGCGTCTATCCGACGATGTATCGGGGGCGGACGTGGACGATGCGGCAGTTCGCCGGCTTCGGGACCGCGGAGGAGACGAACGAGCGCTTCCACTACCTGATCGACGAGGGCCAGACCGGGCTCTCGACGGCGTTCGACATGCCGAGCCTGATGGGCATCGACAGCGACGACCCGATGAGTCTCGGCGAGGTCGGGAAGGAAGGCGTTGCGGTCGACACCCTCCGCGACATGGAGATCCTCTTCGACGGCATCAGCGTCGACGAGGTCTCCACGTCGTTCACCATCAACCCGAGCGCACCCGTCATCTACGCCATGTACGTCGCACTCGCCGACCAGCAGGGCGTCCCCCGCGAGGAGATCCGGGGCACCCTCCAGAACGACATGCTGAAGGAGTTCATCGCGCAGAAGGAGTGGGTGGTGCCACCGGAGCCGAGTCTCGACCTCGTGACGGACGTCGTCGAGTTCTGCGCCGAGGAGACGCCCCGGTTCCACCCGATCTCCATCTCGGGGTACCACATTCGGGAGGCCGGCAGTACGGCGGTGCAGGAGCTCGCGTTCACGCTCGCGGACGGGTTCGCGTACGTCGAGGACGCGATGGACCGCGGCCTGGACGTCGACGAGTTCGCGCCCACCCTGTCCTTCTTCTTCAACAGCCACAACTCGCTCTTCGAGGAGATCGCGAAGTTCCGCGCCGCGCGCCGGATCTACGCCCGAGTGATGGACGAGTGGTACGACGCCGAGGCCGACGCGTCGAAGAAACTCAAGTTCCACACGCAGACGGCGGGGCAGAGCCTGACCGCCCAGCAGCCACTGAACAACATCGTTCGCGTCACGATCCAGGCGCTCGCCGCCGTGCTCGGCGGGACGCAGAGCCTCCACACGAACTCCTACGACGAAGCGCTCGCACTCCCATCTGAGGACGCGGTGCGCGTCGCGCTCCGCACCCAGCAGATCATCGCGGAGGAGTCCGGGGCGGCCGACATCGCCGACCCGCTCGGGGGTGCGTTCGCCATCGAGGAGCTCACGAACGAGGTCGAGGCCGAGGCGATGGCGTACATCGAGGAGGTCCGCGAGATGGGTGAGGGAAGCATGCGGGATGGCGTGCTGAAGGGCATCAACGAGGGGTTCTTCCAGCGCGAGATCCAGGAGGCAGCCTACGAGTACCAGGAACGCGTCGACGAGGGCGAGGAGACGGTCGTCGGCGTGAACCAGTACGCGCTCGACGATGACGAGGAGGAGGACATCGAGCTCCTGCACGTCGACGAGGACGCGACCCGGGAACGCCAGCTCAACCGCCTCGCGGAGACGAAGGCGGAACGCGACGACGACGCGGTCGCTGCCGCACTCGAAGCCCTGGACGACGCGATCGATACCGACGAGAACACCATCCCCTACATCATCGACGCGGTGAAGGTGTACGCGACGATGGGCGAGATCATGCAGGTCTTCGAGACCCATCACGGCTCCTATCAGGAGACCGCGAGCATCGCATAATCCCGGAACTGCAGTCAGCGAACTCCTTGAAGAACCCGGTCACCGCCGAATACACGCTCCGACCGTTTGCAGGGGTTTTCGGCCGCCCTCGGGCGGTTTTGCGGCCCCCATTGTGGGAGTGGTAAGGTTTATCATTTGTGTTGGGCATTATTATCACGAACTATGGCTGAAGACGTGGAACTCGAGGCACGACTCGAAGAGCAGGAGGAGTTCGAACCGCCCGCTGCGTTCGTCGAGCAGGCCAACATCACGGACTCCGATATCTACGACGAGTTCGAGGAGAACTGGCCCGAATGCTGGGAGGACGCGGCCGACTTGCTCGACTGGGAGGAGGGCTACGACGAAGTTCTCGACGACTCGAACCCGCCGTTCTACAAGTGGTTCACGGACGGCAAGCTGAACGCCGCTGCGAACTGTCTCGACCGCCATCTCGACGAGCGTGGTGACGAGGTCGCGATCGAGTGGGTTGGGGAGCCCACGGACGAGGACAACCGGACGTTCACCTATCAGGAGCTACACGACCGCGTGAACGAGGCCGCCGCCGCACTCCGGGACCTCGGCGTCGGCGAGGACGACGTCGTCACGATGTACATGCCGATGATCCCGGAGCTCCCGATCGCGATGCTCGCGTGCGCCCGCATCGGCGCGCCACACAGCGTCGTGTTCGCCGGATTCAGCGCGGACGCGCTCGCGACCCGGATGAACTCCGCCGACTCCGAGTACCTCGTCACGTGTGATGGGTACTACCGTCGCGGTGACCCCCTCGACCACCTCGACAAGGCGAACCAGGGCCTGGCCGGCGTCGAGCACGACGTGGAAGCGGCGCTGGTCGTGGACCGGCTCGGCGACGACGGCTTCGGTCACGACCTCGCGGACAACCAGCACGACTGGGACGAAACAGTCGACGCGCACGCGGGCGCGCAGGTGGAGCCCGTGCTGCGGGACGCCGAGGACATGCTGTTCCTCATGTACACGTCCGGCACCACCGGCCAACCGAAGGGCGTGAAGCACACCACTGGTGGCTATCTCGCCTGGACGGCGTGGACGAGCCAGGCCGTTCTCGACATCAAGCCAGAGGACACGTACTTCTGTAGCGCCGACATCGGCTGGATCACCGGCCACTCCTACATCGTGTACGGTCCGCTCGCGCTCGGGACGACGACGATGATGTACGAGGGCACCCCGGACCACCCGGACAAGGACCGCCTCTGGGAGATCGTGGAGGAGTACGAGGCGAACCAGCTCTACACCGCGCCGACCGCCATCCGCGCGTTCATGAAGTGGGGCAGCGAGTACCCCGAGCAGCACGACCTCTCCAGCCTCCGACTCCTCGGCACCGTCGGCGAGCCGATCAACCCGCGCGCCTGGAAGTGGTACTACAAGCACATCGGCGGCGAGTCCTGCCCCATCGTGGACACGTGGTGGCAGACCGAGACCGGCGGCATGATGATCACGACCCTTCCGGGCGTGAGCAACATGAAGCCGGGCTCCGCCGGCCAGCCACTGCCCGGGCTCGACGTCCAGATCGTGGACACGAACGGCGACGAGATCCAGCCCGGTCGCGCCGGCTACCTCACCGTGAACAAGCCGTGGCCCGGGATGCTCCGCACGCTCTACAAGAACGACGAGCGCTTCATCAACGAGTACTGGGCCGAGTACTCCGACACCGACAGCAGCGACCCCGACGACTGGGTCTACTTCCCGGAGGACGGCGCGAAGATCGACGAGGACGGCTACATCACCGTCCTCGGTCGCGTCGACGACGTCATCAACGTCTCCGGCCACCGCCTCGGCACGATGGAGATCGAATCCGCCATCGTCGGTGTCGAGGGCGTCGCGGAGGCCGCCGTCGTCGGCGGCGACCACGACGTGAAGGGCGAAGCCGTCTACGCCTACGTCATCACTGAGGAGGGCCAGGACGAGACCGACGACTTCCGCGCAGAGATCGTGCAGGCCGTCGAGGACGCCATCGGCCCGATCGCGCGCCCCGAAGCCGTGATCTTCACGCCCGAGCTCCCGAAGACGCGCTCCGGGAAGATCATGCGCCGCCTCCTCGAGGACATCGCGAACGAGGACGAACTCGGCGACACGTCCACGCTCCGCAACCCCGAGATCGTCGAGGAGATCCGCCGCACCGTCCAGGGCGACTAACACCGGGACTGGCCTCGCGAGTTCCGGACACCACTCCACGGTTTTCTCGCACCAGGAGCGTCTGCTATGTCGGTCAGTTCCGGCCTGCTTCCGCGTCGTTGGGGTAATCTATATCACGTTCTTCCATGCTATAAGCCACCATGAACAGGCCACTGCTGGTGACCGACTTCCTTGACCGGGCGCGGAAGTACTTCGGCGGCGACGAGGCCGTCGTCGCGACGACTGGCGAACGATTCTCGTACGACGAACTCGGCGAGCGCGCCGATGGCTGGAGCGCGTTCCTCCAGGCCCAGGGCATCGACCAGGGCGACCGGGTCGCCGTCCTCGACCCGAACACGCACTACCACCTCGAGGCGGCCTACGGCTCGATGCAGGTTGGTGCCGTCCACACGCCACTCAACTACCGGCTGACGTCGAACGACTTCGAGTACATCCTGAACGACGCTGGCGTGTCCGCCATCTTCGCGGACTACGAGTACGCCGAGAAGATCGAGGCGGTCCGTGACGACGTGCCGACCGAAGTGTTCGTGACGAACGACGCCGACGCCGTCGAGGGCGACTGGCTCGAGTTCGACGACGCCATCGCCGACGCGGGCACCGCCTACGAGCGGCCCGAGATGGACGAGGACGACGTCGTCACCATCAACTACACGTCCGGCACGACCGGTGACCCGAAGGGTGTCTGTCGCACCCATCGGAACGAGACCCTGCACGCGTGGCTCATCAGCATCCACCAGGAGATCCGGGACGACGACGTCTACCTGTGGACGCTCCCGATGTTCCACGTCAACGGCTGGGGCCACATCTACGCCATCACGGGGATGGGTGCGAAGCACGTCTGCACCAGAGGGATCGACGCGGAGTGGATCTTCGATACCGTCGCGGGCGAGGACGTCTCCTACCTCTGCGCCGCCCCCACCGTCCTCAACCTCCTGATGAAGCATCAGGACGACAACCCCGGGGTCGAGACGACCGGCGCGAACGACGTTCGGTGCGCGACTGCGGGCTCCGCACCCCCGGAGGCGACCATCCGGACCGTCGAGGACGACTTCGACTGGTACCTGAAGCACGTCTACGGCGCGACCGAGACGGGGCCACTCATCACCACCAGCGACGTCCGCCGGCGCCTCGGCGGCGAGGACCGGTTCTCCCTCAAGAAACGCCAGGGCATCGGCTACCTCGGGACCGAGATCCGGGTCGTCGACGAGGACGGCAACGACGTGGCCTGGGACGACGAGTCCATCGGCGAGATCGTCGTCGCGGGTAACCAGGTGATGGGGGGCTACTGGGAGAAGCCCGAGGCGACCGAGAAGGCGTTCAACGACCGTATCGAGGGCTACTACCATATGGGCGACCTCGCGGTCGTCGACGAGGATGGCTTCATCAGCATCCAGGACCGGAAGAAGGACATCATCATCTCCGGCGGGGAGAACATCTCCAGCATCGAACTGGAGGACGCGCTCTTCGATCATCCCGAGGTCGCCGACGTCGCCGTCATCCCCGCGCCCAGCGACGAGTGGGGCGAGATGCCGAAGGCGTTCGTCGTCCCGAAGAGCGGCGACCCGGACAACCCAGGCGTGATGGCTGACGAACTCGTGCAGTGGACGAGAGACCGGCTGGCGTCCTACAAGGCGCTCAAGGCGGTCGAGTTCGTCGAGAAGCTCCCGAAGACCGCGACGGGGAAGATCCAGAAGTACGAGCTCCGCCAGGAGGAGTGGGAGGAAGAGGACCGGATGGTCGGGCAGGGCTGACAGGAGCCGCAGACCGAACCGCCCGTTCCCCGCCCTCGCCACCTTAGCCGCCGTACGTGGCGTCCCAGACCGTCGGCTTTCGCGCGTTCCCACACTCGTTGCAGGAGATGCGTTCCATCGTGTCCATGCTGACGTCGATGGCACTGCAGTTCGCACAGAAGAACCCGTAGCGCGCCGTCCGGTCCTCGTCGGTGTAGGCGACGTAGAACGGGGCCTTGGAGCCGCGTTCGCGCTCGTCGAACGCGACGTACACCGTGGTGCCATCCGGGAGTTCCCGGGACTCCGTGAGTTCGGCGGGGCCGCGGTCGTCGGGGAGCTTCAGGTAGGTTCGTTCCGTGAGCGTGACCTCGTCCAGCTCGATGGTGCGCTCGCCGGTCTGGTGGTACCCCGACTGCTGGTAGAACTCGTTCCCCGGGTCGTTCGCGGCGAGCACGTAGCCCTCGATGCGGGTCGCGCCACGCTCGAAGAGGGCGCGTTCGGTCTCCTCGAGGAGCTGGCGGCCGAAGCCGTGGCCGCGGTGGTCCGGGTGGATGTGGAGCCAGTGGAGCTCGCCGACCTCGTCTTGGTCAGAGCGTTCGCACTCGCTGAACCCCACGACGCTGCCGTCTGCCTCGAGGACCTGGTAGAGGACGTCAGCGTCGGCGAGGCGGTCGGTGATGCGGTCGTGGCTGTACCAGCGGTCGAACGCGTCCTCGACGAGGCCCGGGTCGAGCGCGGGTGCGTACGATGCTTCGAGGGACGCGTGCGCGACGCGGCGGATACTGTCGACGTCGTCGGGGGTGGCCTCGCGGATCTCCATACCGGCTAGTTGGCCTGACGCCCCAAATAGCCACACGGTGGATTCGACCGCCGTCCGCGACACGTGCCGTCGGTTTCGCCGGTGACACGACAGGAACGAGAGGGGCACGAGCGAGGGGATATCGCTCCCGGCAGTCCGCGCCAGTACCCCGGACGATTAACCGGTCAGGCATCCATCCGGCCCACATGGTGGATGAGGCACTCTGTTTCGACATGTACGGGACGCTCTGTGATACGTCGAGCGTGACGGCCGCACTCTCCGAACAGCTCGGCGTGACCGACAGATTCGTCGGACAGGTCGACCGGCTGTGGCGCCAGAAACAGCTCGTGTACTCCTTCCAGCTGAACGCGATGGACGAGTACGTCACGTTCAGGACGGTCACCGAACGCGCGCTCGACTACGCGCTCGCGTACTACGACCTCGACCCCGACGACTCGGAGCGCGATGTGATCCTGGCAGCGTACGACGAACTCGAGCCATACCCAGACGCCGTCGACGTCCTCGAACGGCTCTCGGCGGCGGGGTACACGACGGCCGTCCTGTCCAACGGTAACCCGGGGATGCTCGAACCGCTCGCGGCACACGCCGGGTTCACCCCGCACCTGGACGCGATCCTGAGCGCGGACGAGGTGGCGTCGTTCAAACCAACGCCGGCCGTGTACGAGAACGCGGCCACCCGTCTCGACACGCCGATCGAGCGGTGTCGACTCGTCTCGTCGAACGCGTGGGACGTCGCTGGCGCGTCGAATGCGGGGATGTCGACGGGATGGGTTAATAGAGCGAACGAGCCGGCAGAGCGCGTCGGTGGGCCGGCGGACCGGGAGGTGTCATCGTTGCGTGAGCTCGCCGATTCGGTAATCGATTGACGGCGGCACCCTCGAAAATATAAGGCCATATTGATGGCCTTTCATTATCGTGCTAGTCTGGTGCATACGTTGCATCCGAGCAAGGGGAATTATACACAAAGATTATTAACAATCTTTCCCCCCGTATGTGACATGCCACGTGATGGCAAGACCCTATCGCGACGTAACGTCGTGAAGTTGGCAGGAGCAGCTGGCGCAGGTGGACTCGCCAGCCTCGCAGGATGTTCAGGTGACCAAGGCGGAAACGGGTCCGACGGAACGACCGACGGCTCCGGTTCCGACGATACGACTACGACAAGCGGGGACGGAGGTGAAGATTACCCCGCACTCGGGAACTTCCCGATCGAGGGCGACACCGCGACGCTCGGGTTCAACGTCCCACAGTCCGGGCCGTACGCTTCAGAGGGGGAGGACGAACTCCGCGCATACCAGCTCGCGGTCAAGCACCTCAACAACGGTGGCGGCTGGGTCGACACCCAGTTCAGCGACACCCTCAGCGGTGACGGTGTCCTCGGCAAGACGATCGGCTCCGTGAACGGTGACACCGCGACGGACGCGGACACCGCACGGCAGTCCGCGACACGGATGATCGACCGCGACGACGTCATCATGTTCAGTGGTGGGTCGTCCTCCGCGGTCGCGATCGCCCAGCAGGAGCTCGCCCAGCAGAAGAAGGTCATGTTCATGTGCTGTCTCACGCACTCGAACGACACCACGGGCGCGTCCTGTGTGCGGTACGGCTTCCGTGAGATGTTCAACGCGTACTCCACGGGCCAGGCGCTCGCGCCGATCCTCAAGAGTGAGTACGGCGAGGGTAACACGTTCTATCAGCTGTACGCGGACTACAGCTGGGGTCAGACGCAGCAGGCCTCCATGAACAAGTTCCTCACCGAGACCGCGAACTGGTCGCAGGAAGCCAGCGTCGCCACCCCGCTCGGCACGAAGGACTACACGTCCTACCTGAGCGAAGCCCGCGACAGTGGTGCGGACGTCCTCGTCCTCAACCACTACGGGCTCGACGGCGCGAACTCCATCCAGCAGGCGGTCGAGATGGGGCTCAAGGAGGAGATGACCATCGTCGTCCCGCTCTACAACCGGCCGATGGCCGAGGCCGCAGGGTCCGCCATCGAGGGCGTGTTCGGGACGGTCGCGTGGGACTCCCAGATCGACAACACGCCGTCCAAGGAGTTCACGCAGGCGTTCAACGACGAGTACGACCGGACCCCATCCGGGCCGGCACAACTCGCGTACGCACAGACGCTCCAGTACGCCGCCGCCGTGGAGCGTGCGGGAACGTTCTACCCGCCCGAGGTCATCAAGCAGCTCGAAGGCTACGAGTACGACAACATCGGCATGGGTTCGGAAACCATGCGTGCCTGTGACCACCAGGCCATCCGTGACGTGCCCGTCGTCCGCGGGCTCCCCGGCAGCGAGCAGACGTCCGGGAACTACTTCCAGATCGTCGAGATCACGTCCCGGGACCAGCTCTGGTACGGCTGCGACGCCGGCCCAGCAGCAGAGTGCTCGCTCGGAGCATACGAATAATCGACTCCCGGTAGGCAGACCGGGAGCGTTACAATCTTATATTAGAGACAGACTATCAATGACCATTACTAGCATGCACCACAAATCATATCAGACGGACCGGCGGCCCTGCCTCGGAGGGATTGCTGGATGAGCCTGCTCGGGCAGGTAGCCAGCATCGTCCTCAATGGCCTCCAGCAGGGCGCGATCTACGTCCTGGTCGCCATGGGGCTCTCCATCATCCTCGGGACGCTCAAGTTCGTGAACTTCGCGCACGGTGCGCTCTACCTGATCGGTACGTACGTCGGTATGCTCGTCGCCCTCGAGATCCGGGTCGGCGGGAAGCTCCAGGAGTGGGGGTACACCACCCTCGGCCTCGGCTGGGGCTTCATCGCGGCGCTCGTCATCGTCCCCATATTCGTGTTCGTCGTGGGCATACTCATGGAGCGATTCATCGCGAGACCGTTCTACGATAGACCGGACACGGACCAGATCCTGTTGACGTTCGGACTCGCCATCGTCGTGCAGGAGGTGTTCCGCATCATGTTCGGCGGACAGAGCTACTCGTTCGAACTCCCCCAGTCGGTCTCAGTTCCAGTCACCGTGCCGCTCATCGGGTCCTACCCGCTCTGGCGACTCATCCTGATCGGCATCACGGCAGCGCTCGTCGTCACCGTGTACCTCCTCATCGAGTACACGGACTTCGGGCTCGTCGTCCGCGCCGGGACCGCTGACGCCGAGATGGTTCGACTCCTCGGCATCAAGATCTCGCGGCCGTACATCCTCGTCTTCGGCATCGGTGCCGCCCTCGCGGGCGTCGCCGGCGTCGTCGGCGGACCGCTGTACGCCGTCAACCCGAGTATCGGGATGGAGGTCCTCGTGCCGGCGTTCCTGGTCGTCGTCATCGGCGGCGTGGGCTCCCTCACGGGTGCAGTTCTCGGAGGGGTCCTGCTCGGCTTGACGCAGGCGTTCCTGACGCAGTTCACGCTCGTCACGCCGTGGTTCTCGTACAGCCTGTCGCCGTGGAGCCAGGTCGGCATCTACGTGCTCGCGGCAGTGATCCTCCTGACGCGACCCGAGGGACTCCTCGGGAGCGCGGAGGTGGGATCATGAGCGACGACGCCCGAACCGACGGCGGAACCACCGTGAAGAACACGACCGCACTCCGCGAGCGCTACGACGCGCTCAAGGGCGAGGAGTCCACCGTCGCGGTGGTCTCGATCATCGGACTGCTCGCGTTCCCGTGGCTCTTCATCGAAGCCCCGGTCGTGAGTGGCTTCCTGAAGGGCTACGAGAGCCTGGCGTCCCTCATCCTGATCTGGGCGATCTTCGCCATCGGGTTCGACCTGCTGCTCGGATACACCGGCCTGCTCTCCTTCGGGCACGCCGCGTTCTGGGGGACCGCCGCGTACGCGTCCGCGAACGTCAGCGCGTACCTCACGGGGAGTCCGCTCGTCATGGTGCTCCTCGGCACCGTGATCGCGGTCGGACTCGCCTGGCTGCTCGGCTACCTGACGCTCCGCCGTGGCGGCATCTACTTCAGCATCCTGACGCTCGCGTTCGCACAGATGATGTTCTACATGTCCTCGAGCGTCCTCGCTACATATCCAGGTAGCAAGACGCCGCTGACCAACGGCGAGAACGGATTCACGGGCGTCAGCCTCGACCCGCTCCTCGGGATGTTCGAACTGAACCGAGAGATGCCGTCCATCCTCGGTGAGTTCGTCGGGACGTGGCATTACGGGTTCATCGCCGTGTTCACGTTCCTCGCGATCGTCATCGCGTACCGTATCCTGAACTCGCCGTACGGCCTGGTGTTCAAGGCCATCCGCGAGAACGAACAGCGAACGGAGTTCGTCGGGCTGAACGTCTGGCGGTACAAGCTGATGTCGTTCATCATCTCCGGCACCTTCGCCGGTGTCGCGGGCAGCCTGTTCACCATCCACAGCCAGTACGTCCCGCTCTCCAGTCTCTACTGGACCTCGAGCGGTGAAGTCGTCATCATGACCGTTCTCGGCGGCGCAGGCAGCCTGTTCGGCCCGATCTTCGGGGCGGCAGTCTACCTGTGGGTCGAGAACATCGTCAGCGGGATGCCGAACATCGGCGCCTTCTGGCATCTCATCCTCGGCCTCGTGTTCGTCGTCGTCATCGTCCTCGTCCCCGACGGCATCTGGGGACTCCCGGACGCAGTGCGACGCGCATGGGGATATATCTCGAATCTCGGAGGTGACCGCTAATGCCACTACTCGAACTCGACGACGTCGTCAAGGAGTTCGGTGGCCTCGTCGCTACCGACCACGTCTCGCTCGACGTGAACGAGGGGGAGCATCTCTCCATCATCGGCCCGAACGGAGCCGGGAAGTCCACGCTCATCAACCTCGTCACGCGGATGCTCGACGTCACTGACGGCGACATCAGATTCAAGGGCGACTCCATCGTCGCACTCGAACCACACGAGGTCGTCCAGCGCGGCATCGGGAAGTCGTTCCAGACCGCGTCGATCTTCCCGGAGCTCACCGTGGAGGAGAACGCGGAGATCGCGGCACTGGCGGCCGAACACGGCGAGTTCCGGTTCAACTTCCTGAAGCATCTCCGGGATTACACGGAGGTCTCCGACCTCGCACACCGGACGCTCGACGCAGTCGGACTACTCGAGAAGGTCGACCGACGCGCGGCCGACCTCCCCTACGGGGATAAGCGTCGACTCGAGATCAGTATCGCGCTCGCCAGTGAGCCCGACCTCCTCCTCATGGACGAACCGACCGCCGGGATGAGTCCGGAGGAGACCCAGTCGACGGTCGACCTCATCGAGGAACTCAAAGAAGAGCTCGGGTTGACCATCGTGCTCGTCGAGCACGACATGGAGATCGTGTTCAGCGTCAGCGACCGGATCGCGGTGCTGAACCGCGGCGAGATCATCGCCGAGGGGACGCCCGACGAGGTCCAGGGCGACCCGGACGTCCAGGAGGCCTACCTCGGGGGTGTCGAGCTATGAGCCTGCTCGAACTCGGGAACGTCAACGCCTACTACGGCGAATCCCACATTCTCCGTGACATCTCGATGAACGTCGAGGAGGGCGAGATCTGTGCCCTTCTCGGCCGGAACGGCGCCGGGAAGACGACCACGCTGCGCTCGATCACGGGCGCGACGCCGCCGGAGGTCCGTGACGGCACGATCACGTTCAAGGGCGAGGACATCACCGGGATGCCCGCCGAGGACGTCTCCGTCCACGGCATCTCGCTCGTCCCGGAGGAACGACGGCTGTTCCCCGACCTCACCGTCGGCGAGAACCTCCACCTCGCGGAGGTCGTCCGCAACAAGTCGAACACCATCGGGCGGTCGCTCTCCTTCGAACACGAGGGGCTGAGCACCGACGAGGTGTTCGAGCTGTTCCCACGGCTCGAGGAACGCGTCGACCAGAAGGCGGGGACGCTCTCCGGTGGCGAGCAACAGATGCTGTCCATCGGGCGCGCCCTCAAACAGAACACGGACCTGCTCCTGCTGGACGAGCCCTACGAGGGGCTCGCGCCACAGATCATCGACGCCGTGGAGGCAGCCGTGGAGCGTATCGCGAGCGCCGGGACGACCATCCTGCTCGTCGAGCAGAACGCCGCGGCGGCGATCAATCTCGCCGACCGGTGTTACGTCATCGACCAGGGGAAGGTCGTCTTCGATGGCGAAAGCGAGGCGCTTCGCGACAACGACGAGGTCCGGCAGCGCTACCTGGGTGTCTAGTCGTGCAGGATGGGGCAGCCCTCGTCGAGACGCTGTTCGAGGCCGACATCCTCCGGGAGGATAGCGCGGACGCCGTTCGAACGACCAGCGAGTTCGAGAAGACGCGCGCCATCTACCACGACACGTACGGCCACGCGAGCGACGAGGAGTTCCGCGAATCCGTCGCGGACGCCTTCGACGTGTCGCCGGACGAGGCGCAGGCCCGGATCGACGAGGGGGACGTGACACGTGCGTCGTTCGTCGCGTACCTCTCCGTCAGCTCACACCTCGAGGCGGACGTGTCGCGCCAGGAGCTGGCCGCGATGGCGGAGGTCGTCACCGAACTCTCCGCCGGGTCACCGGTTCCAGACGAACTCATCGAGGTGACGGACGACTCTGCAGTGTCGTTCCACGCGGAGCACCCGGATAGCGTCGTCGTGGTGTTCAAGCACCACTGCGATCCCTGCGACTCGCAGAAGGAACACCTGGACGAACTGCGGGCCGCGACGCCCGACAACGTCACGTGGGCCGGTGTCGACGGTGAGACCGCTACGTCGTACTGCAGCGACCACGACGTGGAGGCTGCGCCGACGACGCTGTGCTTCCGTGATGGCGAACTCGTCGAGTCGAAGCGCGGCTGGGTCGGTCCCGACCGCCTGATCGAGACGCTCGACGAGATCTACGGCGAGTAACGAGCCGCGCCCGAGCGCCGGGCGCGGAGAGTCGGTTATTCTGCGGCGAAGAGAACGGGAACGTCAGCGTTGAGCAGCACGGCCTGTGAGACCGAGCCGAAGAGCGCCTTGCCGGCGGGGGTGCGTCGGCGGCCGCCGACACAGATGGCGTCGACGCCGAGTTCGTTGGCGGTCTCGATGATCTCCGTCGGGGAGTCCCCGCTGGATTCCTCGACGTTCACGTCGATGTCGGTGTCCTCGAAGTGCTCGATGACGCGTTTGACGCCAGCGACCTGCGTGGCGGAGGCGCCCCCGGGGTTCTCGTGGTCGAAGCAGTGGTAGGCCGTGACCTCGAGTTCGTCCTGTCCGGGGAGGTCGGAGACCGCGTTCGCCTGCACGATCGCCTGGTCGTCGTCCTCGTCCACCGCGATGAGCACGTGGTACATGATTGGGGCTACCACGGGCAGGGGTTTAGCCGTTTGGCACGAGGCGAGGCTACGGGAACCACCGCAATCGATATGCCGGGTTAGGCTGCGCGACGGGACGCTTCGCGGACGAGGAGGAGGCCGACGGTGAGCATGAGTCCGACCATGATGGTGCCGAAGATGGCGAGATTGAGGGGGGTGAGTGGGAACGAGACCGGGCCGAACGACCCCATGGCGGGGCCGGTATCCCCCATGAGGACGAATCCGAGTATCGCGCCGAAGACCGCCGCGGTAGCGATGGACGCCGTGTAGATCGCGAAGACGACGCGTCGCCCGGGCGTGTCGCCAGAATCAGGGTCGGCGTCTGTAATCGATGTGCTGGACATACTCGACTCTCGGGCTGGATGAAATAGCCTTTTGCGGATTCGGCGCCAAGGAGCTGGTATGGCTCAACCTGCGCGGGACGCGACCGGCTCGACTCGGGAGGCGAAGACCTGGCTCATGCTCGCGCTCGGCGGCGTCGCGCTCATGATGTTCGTCGCGGGTATCGTTCTCGTTACGACGTAGCCCGCTACCGAACCCGTTCGCGCCCGTCGCGACCGTTGTCCCGCCAGATTCGACGTGCCCGGAGCTGCAGGGCGCGCAGTGCCACAAGACGCACGGGAAACGGATCGGGAACCGGTGGAGCAGTGGGCCGTTTCAGAGGATCTGTGAACCGTCGGGGGTTACTCGTCGTCTTCTTCGCCGCCGTCGGGGACCGCGAGTTTGCGGTTACCCTCGAACCAGTCCCATTCGTTGGTGCGCTGGTTGGTCTCGCCGAGGTTCCAGACGTCGGCGCGCTCGACGCGTTTGCCTTCGCGCGCGGAGACGACCATGTTCCAGAGCCAGATGAGCGTCGAGAACGCTATCAGGACCGCGCCCACGGTGGCGAGCTGGTGGAGGGTCGCGAACTGTGGGAGGTAGGTCGCGTACCGGCGAGGCATGCCGCCGTAGCCGAGCAGGAGCATCGCGATGAACGTGATGTTGGAGCCGACGATGGCGAGCCAGAAGTGCCACTTGCCGAGGGTGCGCTGGTACATCCGGCCAGTGACGATGGGGAACCAGTAGTAGGTCGCGCCGAAGAGCGCGAACCCGATGGCGCCGTAGACGATGAAGTGGAAGTGGCCGACGACGTAGTAGGTGTCGTGGAGGATGAGGTCGACGGGGACGGCGGCGAGGAAGACGCCGGTGACGCCGCCGATGATGAAGTTCTGGACGAACCCGATGCTGAAGAGCATCGGCGTGGTGAGGCGGATGCGGCCGTTCCACATCGTCGTGATCCAGTTGAAGACCTTCACGGCGCTCGGTATCGCGATGGCGAGCGAGACGGCCATGAAGGACGCGCGGAGGCGTGGGTCGATGCCGGTCGTGAACATGTGGTGTGCCCAGACGCCGAAGGAGAGCACGCCGATGGCGAGCGTCGAGTAGACGATGAACTTGAACCCGAAGAGCTCGCGGCCGCTGAACTTCGGGAGGATGAGGCTCACGAGCCCCATGGGTGGCAGGACGAGGATGTAGACCTCGGGGTGGCCGAAGAACCAGAAGAGATGCTGCCAGAGGATGGGGTCACCGCCGCCGACCGTGAAGAACGTCGTGCCGAGGTTCCGGTCGAGCAGCAGCATGATGAGCGCGCTCCCGAGGAGGGGGAACGCGAACAGGATGAGGCCGGACTGCGTGAGGATGGTCCAGCTGAAGATGTCGAGGTTCGCCCAGTCGACGTCGGGGCCGCGTTCGGTGAAGATGGTGACGATGAAGTTGATCGCCCCCATCGTGGCGGAGACGCCGGTGAGGTGGAGGCCGAGTAGCATCAGGTCGACGCCGGCGTCGGGCATGTACGTGGCACCGGAGAGCGGCGTGTACATCGTCCAGGACGTCGCGGCCGGCTGCAGGCCCAGTGGCTGGAGGAAGAAGCCCGCCCAGACGAGGAGTGCGCCCGGCGGGAGCAGCCAGAACGCGATGGCGTTGATGCGGGGGAACGCCATGTCGTCGGCCCCGATGAGGAGCGGGATGAAGTAGTTCGAGAACGCGGCGATCATCGGCGTCCCGAAGAGGAACAGCATCGTGATGCCGTGGGACGTCATGAGGCCGTTGTAGAGGGTCGGCCCGATGATGTCCTGGGCTGGTGCGGCGAGTTCGATCCGCATGAGGAGGACGGCGAGTCCGCCCCAGGCGAACGCGATGGTGCCGTAGACGCCGTAGAGGATGCCGATGTCCTTGTGGTCAACGGTGGTCAGCCAGCGAACCACGCCGGACGGCTTGTGCGTGTGGTGGCCGGTCTCGCGACCGACCGCCCCACCCACGTCCGTCAACGGCGCGTAGGACCGCCATTCCGTGAAGTGGTTCAGGAAGGCGGCCACCGCGACGAGCAGGAGGCCCGTCAAGACGGTGAGGAGTAACGGTGAGGTGGCCATGTTTGGCGCTCGGAACGCCACGGTAATGAAAGATGTGTTATGGCGGCGCCGATGCGTTAGCGAATCCAACAAGAATTACGGGTATCGGGCCGCTGTCGCGTGGTATACCCACTCATGGCGGCGAACGTATCAACCCACCAACTGGCCTGACGTATCAGCGACCGTAGAAATCGGGTTACTCCTCGTCGACCGTCTCGATGCGGATCGCCGCCTGGTACGTGAGGATGATGAGGCTGACGGCAGTCACGAGCACGATGGCGAGCTGCAGGAGCTTGCCGAGCAGCGGTCCACCCCAGGGGTCGGCGACGAGGAACGCGACGACGAAGAACCCGATGATGAACAGGGGGATGATGTTCACGGAGATGTCGAGCAGCGTGTCGAGATTCCAGATGCTCTCGCTCATTACCCGGAACTCTGGTTCGGGGGAAGATATAGCTTCATATTCAGCGGCGCCCCGGTGACCGGTCCCGGTGGCCAGTCCCGGTGAACGTTCGCGGGGGTCTCGTGCGACGGTTCAGAGTCGGCCGGTCTCGTACAGGTAGGCGGCGAGACTGGCGATGACGGCAACGAGTGCGGCGCCGAGCATGGCCTGACCCCGGAGGAGGGCACTGGTCTGCGTGACGACGAGCCCGCCACCCACGCCGTAGATGATTGCGAGACCGAGCGCGGACGCCCAGATCGATTCGACGTAGGCGGATTCACGGAGGATGCCCGCGACGCTCCCCCCGAAGAGCAGGAGGCCGATGACGGCCACGGGGAGGAACGCGCCACCGAAGACGATGCCGAGTTCTGCGGTGACGAGGCCGAGAACGAGCGGGATAGGCCACGGGCTCGCGCGTGGTTTCGCCGACGCGATGGCGTGTTGCTCCGACATTGGCCGGGTGTTGGTGGTGAAGGGGTAGAAAGGCATCGGAATCGTGGCGGACACGCTCCTGGTAGCGACGGTGGGAACTGGTCAGGTGTTCGGAGTGGTGGTCAGGCGACCGCGCTGTACGTGAAGAGGAAGACGAAGTAGATGGCGACGACCATGACGATGACCTTGAGGTGGTAGATGAAGACGTCGTTCGATTCGCGTTCGAAGGTCTTCTCGAAGTCGTCGAGTTCCTCGGCGCTCGCCTGCGATTCGTGTTCGTGGCCGACGTGGAGTGTGAGGAGGTCCTCGCGGGGTTCGACGACGTCGCAGTACGGACAGTCGAACGACTCGGCGTCCGGGGGGACGTCGTACTCGCGGGCCGGCCGGTCGGCGTCACCGGGAGTGGCGGAGGTCGCGTGCGGTGCGGTGGACTGTTCGGTTGTCATAGGAATGGGGGTGTGGTGGTGGGTTGGCTGACGATCCAGAGACTGGTCATGGTGTAGAGGATCATCACGATGGTGAGTGGGTACTGACTCCGGATGGCCTGCAGGCGGCCGGGGACGAGCTCGAACGTCACCGCGTGCGCGACCAGTACGGCGCCGAGATGGCCGAGGAGGACGAAGGCGACCGGGAGGTAGCTCACCCACGTCGGGAGCGCGAGGGTCACGCCGGTGCCACCCGCGAGCGGGTTGAGGAGGGCGCTCCCGAGTGCGGGGAGGAGGGCGAGGAGGTACGTGAGATTGTGGGCGATGTGGTAGCCGGCGGCGATGGCGACGAGGCTCGGCGCGAACCGTCTCGCGAGGGTGTTGGTGGTGAGGTACGTGGGGGCGGTGCGCCGCATGAGCCTGGCAGAGATACGGTACACGCCGAGGAAGAACGCAAAGCCGAGCACGAGGACGCCGAAGTAGAGGGCGAGCGGCGGAACGCCGGCACCGACGACGCCGATCGCGAGGTCTCGCCACGCGGGCGTGCTGACGAGACCGTCGTAGGTCGTGCCCCAGACGAGAGCGACGACGAACGCGACGCCACCCGGGCCAGCGAGGAGGTCCTTCGCGAGACCCGCTGCGGGGAGTCGGAAGACGATGTCGCCAGTTCCGTCGCGACCGATCGGTGCGACAGCACCGTATAGTTCGAACGCCCGCGTGAGGGGGTCGGCGTGCTCGAACCAGGCCTCGTAGCCGACGAGGAGGGTGGCGACGAGCGTGACCGCGAGGTAGGCGGTGACGGCGACTGCGAGGAGCACGGCGTTCTCGGAGAGGGGGCTGACAACCTCGACGCCGAAGAGCGCGACGAGGCCGACGGTACCCACCCAGGCGGCGCGGTCCCTGGAGAGGTCGACTCGGGCGTCGAGATTGGGGAGGCGTGCCGCGATGGTGCGGAACGGGTCGAGTACGGGCCAGGGGTTCCCGAGGGTGTAGACGAGCATCGTGAAGCCCGCCCACCAGCCGACCCAGACGACGAGGATCGCGGGGTTGCTGAGTGGGTTGTTGGGTGCGAGTAGCCCCGTGACGACGACCAGCGAGAGGGCGACGAGGCCGACCACGCCGCCGAGGACGCCGAGTCGACGGCGTGTCGCCGACCCGAGGCCGAGGTGGCCGTACGGCGAATGGAGTTCGGCGAGGAGGTCGCGGTCGGTGAAGAGGCTCGCGAGGAGGAACGAAACGCCGACGACGCCACCGCCGGTGACGATGAAGAGCCAGGTGGGGACGGCGAAGCGGTCGGGTGCGGCGCCCCGAAGCGCGCCGCCGCCGTGGGCGAGCGCGACACCGGTGGTGGCGACGATGCCGATGGTGGCCGCGACCAGTGCGATCGTCGCCGGCCGGAGGACGTTCGGGGGGCGCCGCTGCATGCGTGGTCGTCGGCGAGAATCAATGAAGGGTGTTGCGGTCTCGGTTCGTATTCGACGCCGGAGGCCGCTGAATCGGGCCTAGAGTTCGGCGCCGAAGTAGAGGACGACGACGAGGAAGATCCAGACGACGTCGACGAAGTGCCAGTACATCGAGACCGTGCTGACCGAGGTGTGGCGCTCCGCGGAGTACTGGCCCTTGAGTGCACGCACGGCGACGATGCCGAGCAGGACGGCACCCATGGAGACGTGGAGCCCGTGGAGGCCGGTGAGGCCGTAGAACGCACTCGCGAAGATGCCGGACCCGAGGGTGAAGCCCTCGTGGATGATGAACTCGTAGTACTCGTAGACCTGGCCGCCGATGAAGACGATGCCGAGGCCGAGCGTGACGAGGAGCAGGCGGATGAACCGCTGTCGGTTACCATTCAGGAGCGCGACGTGGCTGAAGTGGAGCGTGATGCTCGAGAGGACCAGGATCGCGGTGTTCACGAGGACGAGGCTGCCGACGAGTTCGGGGAAGTGTGCCTCGCCCCAGTAGGGGCCACTCCGGATGAAGAAGTAGTACACGAAGCCGGCGCCGAAGGTCGCAATCTCGGTGCCGAGGAACGTGATCATGCCCCAACGGAGCTTGGAACTGCCGGTGCCGTCGCGGCTCCAGTAGTTCTTCACGAACGCGTGGTACGTCCAGCCGTAGAGGCCCGCGAGGAAGACGAACGTACTGGCGATGAAGACGCCGGCACCGACGTTCGGCCCGACGAGTGGCTCGCTGCCCTTGCTCAGGATGAAGAGCGCGGCGCCGATGTAGAAGCCAGCGGCGCCCATCGCGGAGATGAACGGCCACCAGGACGCCTCGCCGAAGCCGTGGGGCCAGTCTTCGATAGCCGGGAGGTGGCCGTGGTCGTCACCGGTGTCGTGGCTCATGACGACACCTCGATGGTGGTGTTCTCGGGGTCCTGCACCCACTGTTCGTACTTGTCCTGCGGGACCACCTTGATCTTCCCGAGCATCTCGGAGTGGCCGGCGCCACAGAACTCGGCGCAGTAGAGCTGGTAGGTGCCGGTCTGGTCGGCGTGGACACGCGTGATGATGTAGTTGGTCTGACCGGGGACCGCGTCGGCCTTCAACGCGAGGTCGGGTGCGTGGAAGGCGTGTATCACGTCATTGGATTTGGTTCGTATCACCACGTCCTGGCCGGCCGGGATGACCATGGTGTCCTGCACGGTGACGTTCTGGTTCGGGTACTGGAACTCCCAGTACCACTGGTAGCCGACCGCGTCGACGGTGACCGCGCCGTCGTCCATCGCGGCCTGCGCGTCGGCCTGCGTCGCGGTGACGTAGGGGTTCGCCATCGCGGTGTACGCACCGACGCCGACGAACAACAGGAGGACCGCCGTCGCGACGGTCCAGGTGATCTCGAGACGGCGGTTCTCCTTCGTTGGCTGTGGCTCGTCGGCTTTCCGGAACTTCCAGACGGTGTACACGAGGATACCCTCGACGAGGAGCGTCACCGGGACCGCAACGGCGAGGAGTTCGCTGTTGAGGTCCTGGATGATCTGCTCCGTGACGGACGAGTACCCCGCGGCAGCGACCGGGTCGACGAACGCCGCCAGGAGGCCCGCGCAGGCGAGAAGGACTGTTGCGAGCCGCTGTGTATTCATTCGTGATTCGGGCTTGGGATGTGTTGCATATGAAGGTACTGAAACCACGGCGTCCCACCGAAGCGCACACCCGAACATCATCGCGTCGTCCGGTGGTCCACGGTGGGCAGTCGGGAGGGCTAAGTAGGACGACGTGAAAAGACACCGTAATCGTGTTTCGCGCGGCCTCCGACCGATACCCGTCCGCGCTCGCGGCGAGTGCGATAGGCGTCTATCTGCTCCTCGTACTCGGCGCGACGACGACCGTGACCAACGCGGCGACCGCCTGCCAGACCTGGCCCGGCTGTCAGGGCGTCCTCGCCGGAACGGGGTCGCTCGACCTCGCAATCGTCGTCGCTCACCGCCTCGCCGCGGTCGTCGTCGGCATCGGCGTGCTCGCCATCGCCGTCCAGACGTGGCGGGTGGGCGAGTCCGATCGAACGAAACTGGCAGTCGCCCTGGCGACGGTCCTCTACCCCGTCCAGATCGGCATCGGCGCCGTCACCGCGACGACCGGCACCCCCGCGCTCGTCTCCGGCATCCACCTCGCACTCGGCGTCGCGATCTTCACGAGCCTCGTCGTCGCGCTGGCGTGGAGCCTCGAGGACCGGACGGCCGGCCTCCCGTCCACGGAGTGGGACGGGCCGGCCCGTGGGGCGGACGAGCCGACACCCGACCGTTCTGGCGTCACCGGGACCATCCGAGCCTATCTGAGCCTCATGAAACCCCGACTGATGTGGCTGCTCTGCCTCGTCGCATCCGCCGGCATGGCCCTGGCAGCCGGCCCCGGGCTCTCCGCACACACCGTCTTCTTCACGCTCCTCGGCGGCGTCCTCGCCATCGGCGCGAGCGGGACCTACAACCACGTCTTCGAGATCGACCGCGACAAGAAGATGGACCGGACGAACAGCCGGCCCACCGTGGAAGGGTCGGTCACGCCACGTCGCGCGCTCGCGTTCGCCATCGCGCTCACCGTACTCTCCGTCGCCGCGTTCCTCCAGGTGAACGCGCTCGCCGCCGGGCTCGGCGTCGCTGCCATCCTGTTCTACAGCGTCATCTACACGCTCGTGCTCAAACCGAACACCGTCCAGAACACCGTCATCGGCGGGTTCGCGGGCAGCCTCCCAGCCCTCATCGGCTGGGCCGCCGTGACGAACGAACTCGGCGTCCCCGCGCTCGCACTCGCTGGTGTCATCTTCATGTGGACGCCGGCGCACTTCTACAACCTCGCGCTCGCGTACAAGGACGACTACGCCGCCGGCGGGTTCCCGATGATGCCCGTCGTTCGCGGTGAGGCCGAGACCCGGAAGCACATCGTCTACTACCTCGGTGCGACACTCCTGACCGCAGCCGGGCTCGCCGCGGTGACGGACCTCGGTATCCTCTTTGCCCTCACGAGCGCCGCCCTCGGCGGGGTGTTCCTCCACTACGTCGTCCGTCTCCACGACGAACGTGACCGCGGGGCCGCGATGCGCGCGTTCCACGCGTCGAACGCCTACCTCGGCGCGGTGCTCGTCGCCATCGTCGTCGACGCACTCGTCCTATGACGACAACCGCCGGCATCCGCGAGTTCTTCACCGGGCATCGACGCCAGCAGCTCACACTCTGGGCGGCCATCCTCAACGCCGAGATCATCCTGATGGTGTGGTACTACGCGCTGATGCCAGCCATCCCCACCAACCTCCTCCAGCTCGCCTACCCCTGGATCTGGATCAACGCGAGCATCTGGGCCGTCAGCCGCATCCGGTTCGCGCCGTCCAGCGACCGTGACAGACTGCTCGCCCTCGGGGTTGGGGTCGCCTACTTCCTCGTGCTCGGGTACTTCGGCGGCCTCTACCAGTTCGACGGCGCCGGCCTCGGGTTCCGCCTCGCACTGCTCCCCCCTGGCTGGGGCCCCGTCCCCATCTACTCCGGCGCAGCGGTCACGCTCGCCCTCCTCCCGTTCAAGACGCTCGGGTTCCTCACGCTCGCCTACCTCGTCGCCGCCACGGTCGTCGACGCGGCCCGGACGGGGCTCGCCGGCTTCGTCGGCCTCTTCTCCTGTGTGAGCTGTACGTGGCCACTCCTCGCGACGGTCCTCACGGGCATCTTCGGCACCGCGTCCGCGGCGGCGAGTATCGTCATGGGGCAGCCCTACGGCGCCTCGACCGTCGTCTTCCTCGCGTCCGTCGGGATGCTCGTCTGGCGCCCGGTACGGTAGGCCACCACCAGACTGCGTACGACCTCCCCACGACTGGTTCGCTAGCCTTACAACGCTCTCCGGGAACCTACGAGTATGCACGCGGCAGTCTCGGCGACGGGCGTCCGCAAGGCCCACGGTGACGTCGACGCCCTGCGCGGCGTCTCCCTCACCGTCGACCCCGGCGAGGTGTACGCGCTCGTCGGCCCGAACGGCGCCGGGAAGACGACGCTCGTTCGGTGCCTCACGGGCACGACCGCCCCCGACGCGGGTAGCATCGAGCTGTTCGGCGATTCACCCGACGAGGTCGCGAAAGACCGCGTCGGCCTGCTCCCCCAGGACTACGCGCCCCCGGACCGGCTCACGTCGCTCGAACTCGTCGAGTACTATGCCGGACTCTACGACGACGCACGCGAGCCGAATGCCGTCCTCGACGAGGTCGGACTCGACGCTGGCCGGGACACCTTCTACGGTGACCTCTCTGGTGGGGAGCAGCGACGCACCTGCGTCGCTGCTGCGCTGGTGAACGACCCCGACCTCCTGTTCCTCGACGAGCCGACGACCGGCGTCGACCCCGCGGGTCGGCGCGCACTCTGGCAGGTGTTCGAGGACCTCGCCGACTCGGGGACGGCGGTCTTCCTCACCACGCACGACATGGCCGAGGCCGAACGCCTCGCCGACCGCGTCGGCCTCCTTGCGGACGGCGAACTCGTCGCCGAAGGCACGCCCGACGAACTCGTCGCGGCACACGGCGGCCCCACCCGGCTCGTCGTCGAGACGACCGCCTCCCCGGCAGCTGTCGAGGCGCTCGATCGGACCGTCGTCGAGTCCGACGACGGCCTCGTCTTCGAAGCTGTCGCGCCGGAGGACGTCGGCAGCGTCGTCGACGCGCTCGAATCGGCTGGCGTTTCCTTCGACCGGCTCACGTGGCGCGAGCCCGACCTCGAGGACGCCTACCTGGCGCTCGCTGACGCCGAGGCGACGGCCGTCGAATCCGAGGTGGTCGTCGAATGAGTCGGGCTGGCCGAATCACGTCCGAGGCAGTCGCTGCCTATCGGACGTTCACGCGGCGGCGGACGGCCGTCTTCTTCACGTTCTTCTTCCCGGTCCTGCTCATCGTCATCTTCGCCGGGCTCGTGCAGACGACGGGCGGCGGAGCGGGTGGCGGAGGCGGTGGTGCGGGCGGTGCTGCGGGGCTGTTCAGCCAGCCGACCGGCTACTACGTCCCGGCCTATCTCGCCGTCGTCGTGCTGTTCACCCCCTTGAGTCGGATGGGGAGCACCGTCGCCCGGCACCGCGAGGGCAACCGGTTCGAGAAGCTCGCGACGACGCCGCTCGCGCGCTGGGAGTGGCTCCTCGCACACACCATCGTCAACACGCTCCTGATCGCCGCAGCGTGTACGGTCCTCCTCGTCGCGCTCCTCGCGACCGGGGCGTCGTTCACCCTCTCCCCGCTCCTCGTTCCGTTCGTTCTGCTCGCGTCGGTGCTCTTCTGTGGCGTCGGCGCCCTCATCGGCCGTGCTGCCGATTCGCAGGACGGCGCCATCTCGATGAGCAACGGTATCGCGCTCCCGCTCCTCTTCCTCTCCGATACGTTCATCGAGCCCGCGCTGTTCCCGGAGTGGTTCCAGCCGATGCAGGCGATCTCGCCGCTCACGTACTTCGCTCGTGGGGTCCGCGCAGCGACGTACAGCGGAGGGGACGCGATCACGTCGCTCTGGATCGTCGCTGTGCTGGCCGTGGTGCTGTTCGTCGCCGGTGCGTACGCGGTCCCCTGGACGGAGTGAACAGGGCGACCAGAGGCGAGTCGGCTATCGGGGCGCCCAGGCGTAGACGTGATTGAGGAGCCAGTAGGTGACGATACCCAGGAAGAGCGAGAGCGACCACGCGGCGACTGCGATGCGGCCGACGCGGGGGTGACTCGTCTGCGACAGTTCGTCGACTGGGTGCGAGAGCCCGAGGATGACGGCGTGGAGGACGACCGGGACGGCGAGCGCCGAGAGCAGGATGTGGATGGCGAGCATCAGGAGGTAGAGGATACGAATCGTTCCCGCGTAGTTGCCGAGGAGGTGGCCCTGTTGGATGACGATCTCCTTCTCGAACCCGCCGCCGACCTTCCAGAGGTAGACGACGAGGAACACCATGATGAGGGCGAACGCGGTGAGCATCGCCGTGCGGTGCTGTCGGACGTCGCCCTGCTTGATGCGGTAGACGCCATAGAGGAGCGCGGAGAGCGCGAGGGTGTTGATGACGGCGATGAGGTCGGAGAAGAGGACTACCTGCGCGTCCGTGAGTCCGGGTACGGGGAGGACGCCGCTGAACGCGCCGGCGACGAGCGCGTACCCGATGACTGAGAGGACGGCGGTGACACGACGGGGATGTTCGTAGGCGTACCCTCGGAGGTCCATAGCCGGTCGTTTCGGGTCCGACACCAACCCCGTTTCGGTCCCGGGTCGCCGGTATCGTGGGCGCCGACTCGGCCAGCCACGGTACCCGGTTCAAGCCTGCTTGGTGTAATCCAACCCAACCCTCATTTAAGTCCGTTAGAGTCAAACCGACGACCGGCGACATCGTACGTATGAGTACCGACGGGACCCAGCGGAAGATCCGATGCCTGGTCGCCAAGGTGGGGCTGGACGGGCACGACCGGGGGGCGCACGTCATCGCCCGCGCGTTCCGCGACGCCGGCTTCGAGGTCATCTACTCGGGCCTCCACAAGTCGCCCGACGAGATCGTGAACGCGGCCGTGCAGGAGGACGTCGACGTCCTCGGCATCAGCATCCTCTCCGGCGCGCACAATACGCTCGTCCCGAAGGTCATCGAGGGGCTGCAGGAGTACGACGCGTTCGAGGATACGCTCGTCATCGTCGGCGGCATCATCCCCGACGACGACCGCGAGGACCTCCTCGAGCAGGGCGTCTCCGCCGTCTTCGGGCCCGGCACGCCGATGGAGGAGACCATCGAGTTCATCGAGGAGAACGCGCCCCGATAATGGCGTCGCGGACCGTCGACGACCTCGTCGAGGGCATCCTCGACGGCAAGCACGCCGCCCTCGCGCGAGCCATCACCACCATCGAGAACAAGGAGGACGATTACCGCGCGCTCGTCTCCCGGCTCTACGAACACGTCGGTGGCGCGGACGTCATCGGGATCACTGGGAGCCCCGGCGCCGGGAAGAGCACGCTCGTCGACAAACTCGCGAAACACTACCGCGACGAGGGGCTCACCGTCGGCGTCATCGCCATCGACCCGTCCTCCCCGTTCACCGGTGGCGCCGTCCTCGGCGACCGCATCCGGATGGCGTCGACGAGCACCGACATGGACGTCTTCTTCCGGTCGATGAGTGCCAGGGGTACTCTGGGCGGCCTCAGCACCGCGACTGCGGACGCCGTCCGCGCGCTGGACGCGTTCGGGAAGGACAAGATCATCATCGAGACGGTCGGTGCGGGCCAGAACGAGATCGACGTCGTGAAGACCGCCGACACGGTCGCCGTCCTCGTCCCCCCGGGAAGCGGCGACGACGTCCAGATGCTGAAGGCCGGCATCCTCGAGATCGGGGACGTCTTCGTCGTGAACAAGGCCGACCTCCCGGGCGCCGACAGGACGGTGACGGAGCTCCGCAACATGCTCGAACAGGGCGACCGCGGCCCCGACGACTGGGAGCCCGAGATCGTCGAGACCGTCGCCACCGACGCCGAGGGCATCCTCGACCTCGTCGACACCCTCCGGGCACACGCCGACTGGCTCGACGAGACCGGACAGCGCGAGGCGCGCGCACGCACTCGGACGGCAGAAGAGATCCGGACCATCCTCCGGGACGACGCCAGCGCCCTTATCGAGGAGGAGATCGAGGCCCGCGGCGGCATCGACGAACTCACCGAGCGCGTCCTCGCCGGCGAGACCGACCCCTACACCCTCGCGGACGACCTCATCACCCCGCTCGCCGACGCAGTCGAAACTCGGCACAACGACTAACCCGCTCTCCACCCAAGGTCGCGGTATGAGACTCCGCAAGGTCCTCACCGCGACGGCCGCCGGGCTCGCCGGCACCGCAGCCGCGAACCGGGCCCTCACGGCCCGCGCCGGCCCCCTCCGCCCCGGACTCGACGCCGACCACCGCTCCACGCGCTGGCGGGGCTTCGACGTCGCGTACGCCGAGGCGGGCGACCCCGACGACCAGGACCTCGTCCTCCTGCACGGCATCCACGCCGCCGCGTCGAACCACGAGTTCCGGCACGTCGCGAGCGACCTCGCCGAGGACTACCACGTAATCGCCCCGGACCTCCCCGGGTTCGGCCACACCGACCGCCCCGCCGTCTCTTATTCGGCGAGCCTCTACGTCGAGTTCGTCCGCGACTTCCTCGAGGAACAGACCGACGACCCTGTCGTCCTCGCGAGCTCGCTCTCAGGCTCGTACGCCGCGCTCGCCGCAGAACAGACCCCTGTCAACCGCCTCGTCCTCGTCTGCCCGACTGCCTCGACAGGGATGCGCCGGCCGTGGCTCCGAACGCTCCTCCGGTCCCCGGTCGTCGGCGCCGGACTCTTCAACCTCCTCGTCTCGAAGCCGAGCCTCCGGTACTTCGACCAGCGCGAGGCCTACTTCGACTCGTCGCGCATCGACGACGACCTCGTCGAGTTCCAGTGGCGCACCAGCCACCAGCCGAACGCCCGCTACGCCCCCGCGTCGTTCGTCGGCGGCTACCTCGACCCACGCGTCGACCTCGGGAAGGAGCTCGCCGAACGCGACTGTTCCGTCACGCTCGTCTGGGGGCGCGAAGCCACCATCACGCCCCTCCAGGAGGGCCGACAGCTCGCCGACGCCTCGGACGCCCGGCTCGTCGTCATCGACGACACGCGACTCCTCCCGCACGACGAACAACCAGAATCCTTCCTCACCGCGGTCGAGCACGAACTCCCGCGCTACGAGCACCAGTAGGACAGCGCGGAGAAGACAGACAGTCGAGCCGACTACGTCGCGTCGAAGACGACCAGTCGTTCGCCCTGTCCCGTCTCCCCGACCGCGATTCCGACTTCCGCACCGTTCTCGACAGCCGCCGCACCGTCCCCCACAACGAGCTGTCCGGTGATGCTGACCGGCCCGAAGTCCACCACGGCCGTCGAGTACGGCGCGTCACCCTGGAACGACGGCGCCGGCACGTGAATCGTCGTCTGCGCCTGCACCGTCCCGGTCTCTGGAAGTTCCTGCTCCGAGAGCTCGCGGCTTCCACAGTGCGGGCAGACGCGACGGGGCGGGAGGAGTCCGTGGCCGCTCCCGCATTCGAGATAGTAGCCCTCGCCGGATTCGAGGGCGTCGAGCCAATCGTCGTGGCCAGCGTTGCGGACGTTCTCTGACATCAGTTAGCCACCTCCAGCACGTGCACTACAGCAGACGCAACGGTCCCACCTGCGTTGTGGGTGACGCCGACGCGTGCGTTCTCGACGTGCTCGCTGTTCGGGTGGTCGCCACGGAGGAGCCGAGTGATCTCTGCGATCTGGCTCGTGCCGGTGGCGCCGACGGGGTGGCCCTTCGCCTTCAGGCCGCCGGAGAGGTTCACGGGTACTTGGCCATCCTGGGTCGTGACGCCGTCACGGGCGGCCGAGATGCCCTCGCCGGGCTCGAAGAGGCCGAGCGATTCGAGGGCCATGACCTCGGCGATGGTGAAGCAGTCGTGGACCTCCGCGACCTCGACGTCGTTCGCGGTGACGCCGGCGTCGTCGTACGCCTCGTTGGCAGCGTCCGTCGCGGCCGGGGTCTCGCAGAGCGACGCTCGGTCGTGGAGCGCCATGTTGTCACCGCCCTGTCCGGTCCCCGTCACGGCGACATTCGCGTCGAAGTCGTGCGCGTCGGCGTACTCGGGGCTCGTGAGGACGACCGCGCTCGCGCCGTCGGTGATGGGGCAGGCGTCGTAGAGGTGGAGTGGGTCGGCGATCATCGGGGAGTCGAGGGCTTGCTCGACCGTGATCTCGCGCTGGTACTGGGCGTGCTCGTTGGGGACGGCGTTCGCGTGGTTCTTCACCGCGACGTGCGCGAGGTCCTCGTTCGTGCCGCCGAACTCGTCGAAGTAGGCGTCGGCCATGATGGCGTACGCGCCGGGGAACGTGAGGCCGGCCTTGACCTCGTAGAGGTCGTCGGCGGCGATGGCGAGCGCTTCCGTCGTTCGAGCGGTCCCGAGGTTGTTCATGCGTTCGGCGCCGCCGACGAGCACGACGTCCTGCTCGCCCGTCCGCACCGACTTCACGGCCTCGCGGAACGCGACGCCAGCCGAGGCGCAGGCTGACTCGTACCGGGTTGCAGGAACGGTGAGGCCGACTGCTTCTGCGGCGAGGGGACCGGCGTGGCCCTGGTGCTCCGAGAGTTCGCCCATGAAGTTCCCGTAGTAGACCGCCTCCACGTCGTCGCGCGCGACGCCGCTGTCGTCGAGTGCCGCCAGTCCAGCCTCCGCGAACAGGTCGCGGCTCGTTCGCTCGGGGTGGCTCCCGAAGTGGGTGAGGCCAACCCCGGCGACTCGGGGGTCCGTCATGGTCGATAATTCGGATGGACCGGGTAAAGAGGTGCGGATTACATGTGAACCCGCCGCGACTCGGTCGGGTTACTCGCTCTCGAACAGTCGCCGGATAGACCGGACCTCGCTCCGGACCGCCCGCCACGATTCGATGTCTCCGGGAATCGCCGAGGCCCGGGTCGAGCCCACCGCTCCGCCCGAGATACCATCCTGCTCACGGGTCGCCCGATCGACCAGGGCGCGGACCGGTTCGGGGTCGTGGATGTCGCGGAAGGCAAGGTCGCTGCCGCCCGCGATCTCGAACTCGACCGTTCCGTAGCCGAACAGGGAGCCGGTGATCCCCTTGGAGTACGAGCTGTTCTGCACCGTCTCCAGGTTTGCCTGGGTGACCGATCGTCCGAGCACGCCGCGCTTGTGGTAGAGCGCCCGGTCGGTCACCAGGAACTGCGTATTCGAGACGGTCAGATAGTGGCCCAGGGGGAGCACCAGCCCCACGAGTACGAGGCCGCCCGACAGGATGGCGAACGGGAGGTCCGTGTTGAGGAACAGCACGGCGACGACACCCGCAGCTACCAAGAGCAGTCCGAACAGCGCCGATGGCAGGATGACGGTCGTTCTGGGTCGCCCCTGCCACGCGACCGTCTCGTCTTCTCCGAGTGGAATCGCGGGGTCGACGTCGTCAGCGATTGCGTCGGGGCCGCCGTCGCCACCAGATTCCGAGGTACGGGACATCAGTTCGTGTCTCGGTCGAGTTCCGCTGCATCCCCTTCGTCACCTGCGTCCTCCCGTGCGTCGAGGGTCGTTCGAATCGCGCGGAGTTCCGTCAGGATGTCGTCGAGCACGTCCGCCTTCGGTTCGGACGAGTCCGACGACTCGGTGCCGCGTCGGGATTTGATGCGTTCGTTGATTCGTTCCTGGACCGCGCGGGGTTCGGGGACCGACTGGAACTGCATCTCGACGCCGGAGCCGCCAGCGGTGGAGATGTCGACGGTTCCGTAGCCATAGCGCGTCCCGAAGAAGCCCTGGCTGTAGGACGTGTTCTGGACCTTCTCGAAGTCGATGCGCTGGACGTCACGGGAGATGACGCCGGTCTTCTTGTAGAGGGCGTCGGTCGTCACGACGTACTGGGTGTTCTCGCGGTGGAAGTACGCGCCGGCGATGATGAAGAGCCCGACGAGCAGCAGGGAGAGCGGCACGCCGACGACGAGCGCGGGGATGAGGCTGCTCTCGTGTGGCTTCGCCGACCAGACGATCTCCTCGTCCGCGTCGAGCGTCAGCCAGTCGAGGCGGTCGGGGTCGAGGGACTGGGCGGCAGACATAGCAGAGTCATTCGGCGCTGCACAGCAAGAGTGTTATCCTCTGGATCTGTCGTTCCGGTGACTCCGATTCGGTGCCCGCTTGCGCTACATCCCCATGTCTGCAGCGGGTTCGGGGATAGGCAGGTCGTTCGGGGAGACGCCGAGGAGTTCGGCGGCGTGGTCGAGCGCCATGTCGAAGCCGTAGTAGCGCTCGATCTCGTCGCCGTCGGCGCTCGGGCGGACCTTCAGCATCGCGTAGCCCTCGCGGTTCTGGGCGATGGCCGCAGTGCGTCCGTCACGGTCGAACTCGAGCACGCGCTCCGTCTCGGTGTCGTAGTACCGGGCGGTGATGCCGTCGGCGTCGGCGGTGGCCGGATCGGATTCGGTGTACTCGGTCATTTGCCGCCGAGGAGTCGCTGGGCGATCGTGTTCCGGAGGACCTCGCTGGTCCCCTCGTAGATCTCGTTGAGCTTCGCGTCGCGGTAGTAGCGCTCGACGTCGAAATCAGTCGTATATCCGTAGCCGCCGTGGATCTGGATGCCCTCGTTGGTGACCTCCCGGGAGATCTCGCTGGCGTAGAGCTTCGCCTGCGCGGCGTGCTTGATGAAGTCCTCGTCGCGCATCTTCCGGTCGGCGGCGCGGTGCATGAGCATCTTCGCGGCCTGGACCTTGGTGTCCATGTCGGCGAGCTTGTGCTGGATGCTCTGGAAGTCGCTGATGGGCTGGTCGAACTGCTCGCGGTCCTGGCTGTACTCGAGCGCGTCGTCGAGGGCGGCGCGGGCGAGACCGATGCTGCGGGCGGCGATGGTGATGCGGCCGCCGTTCAGGGTCTCGAGGGCCTGGCGGAAGCCGTCGCCCTCGTCGCCGAGCCGCCTGCTGGCGGGGATGTGCATGTCGTCGAAGCGGAGTTCGGCGGTGGGGCAGCCCTTGTCGCCGAGCTTGTGCTCCGTGCCCTCGACGATGAAGCCGTCGTCCTCGTCGGGGCGGACGATGAAGGAGGAGAGGCCCTTGTGGCCGGCGTCGGGGTCGGTCTTGGCGAAGACGACGACCGTGTCGGCGACACTCCCATTCGAGATCCAGAGTTTCCCGCCATCGATGACGTACTCGTCACCGTCGCGTTCGGCGGTTGTCTCCATCGCGGGGACGTCACTACCGGCGTTGGGTTCGCTGAGGCCGAAGGCGCCGATGTCGTCGCCCCGGTTGAGGGGTTTGAGGTACTCGTTCAGCTGGTCCTCGTCGCCGTAGTGGTAGACCATGTTCCCGGCGAGGCTGACGTGGGCGGCGACGATGGTGCCGAGTCCGCCACTCCCGCGAGCGATTTCCTCGATGGCCATCGCGTAGGAGTGGTAGTCGGCGCCGGCGCCGTCGTACTCCATCGGGAACGGCATACCCATGACGCCGAGGTCACCGAGCTCGGAGACGAGGTCCGCGGGGAACTCGTCCTGCTCGTCGATCTCGCTGGCGCGGGGCGTCACCTCCTCGTCGACGAACTCCGCGATGGTGTCGCGGATCTGTCGTTGCTCCTGGGAGAGGCTGAAATCCATACCTGAATCTTCCACCGTCGTTCCTTTACGTTTCCCATTCCGGGGGCGATGGGGGAGTATCGAGGGTGGAACGCACGCCGGAACTTTTGAGGTGCCGCGTGGTCTGGAGGGATGTAATGGAAGCTCACGGAAGCCAGGGACTCGCCGACCCGGACTGGTGTTTCGACGCCGTCCAGGGCGTGTCTCGAACGTTCGCCATCACGGTGGACGTCCTCGAGGAGCCCATGGCGACCTACATCTGCGTCGGCTACCTCCTCTGCCGGGTCCCCGACACCATCGAGGACGCGAATCACATCCCGCCGGTCGAACAGGCCCGCCTCCTCCGCCGGTACGAGTCGGTGCTCGACACCGACTCCGAAGTCACCGCCGCCGACTTCCGGGGCGACGTCGCGCCGTGGCTCCCCGACGAGGACCAGCGGAACGCGGACTGGGAGGTCGTCGCGGAGTGCGAGCGCATCGTCGCCACGTTCGAATCCCTCCCCGACGGTGCGAAGGCCGCCGTCCGACCGCCGGTCCAGGAGCTCGTCGCGGGCATGGCGGACTTCGTCGACCGGTACGCCGACCAGGGCGGCCTCCGCATCCGCACCATCGACGAACTCGAGGAGTACTGCTGGTACGCGGCGGGGACCGTCGGTGACCTCATCACGAACCTCCTCGCTCGCGATGTCGAGGACCGACGTGCCGAGGTCCTCCGGGCGAACGCCCGCGGATTCGCACTCCTCCTCCAGCTCGTGAACATCGCGAAGGACGTCTCCGAGGATTTCCGCGAGGAGAACAACGTCTACCTCCCCGCCGCCTGGCTCCGGGAGCACGGCGTCGACCACGACGAGGTCGCCGACCCCGACAACGCGAACGCCGTCGGGCGCGTCGTCCACCGCGTCACCCGGCACGCCCAGAACTACATGGACGACGCCCAGCGCTACCTCGAACACGCACCCGAGGAACGCGGAAACCGGCTCGCCGCGTGGGCGATCCCGTTCCTGCTCGCGGTCGCGACGAGCCGCGAACTCCTCGACCGCCCCGAGGACGTCGTCCGCGAGGGCGAAGTCAAGATCTCGCGGGAAGAGGTCATGGCACTCGTCCAGCGCTTCACGCAGGGCGACGTCGACCGCGACGACGTGGCGGAGCTCCGAAATCACATCGCCGACCGTCCCTACTCGGTCTGACGCCAGTCCGCGACCCCACCGCCTCGGTGTCCAGGTGGCCGCAGTAGTCGACTTTTTCCGTGCCGGCTTCGACGGTAGACGCGATGACTGCCATCGAGACGTCGTCCCTCAAGCGGACCTACGGCGACGTGACGGCGCTCGCCGACCTCTCGCTCACCGTCGACGAGGGGGAGCTGTTCGGCCTCCTCGGCCCAAACGGCGCCGGGAAGACGACGACCATCGAGATCTTGACTGGGCAGCTCAGGCCCGACAGCGGCACCGCGAGGGTGCTGGGCGTCGACCCCGTCGCTGAGCCGGTCGAGGTGCGACGCCGGATCGGCATCCTCCCCGAGCAGGAGTCGCCGCCGAGCTTCCTCACCGCGCGGGAGTACTTCGACTTCGTCGGGGACGTCCGCGACCTCGACGACGCCGTGGTCGAGGACCGCGTCGCCGACTGGGCCGACCGGCTCTCCTACGAGAACAAGCTCGACACGCTCTGCGCAGACCTCTCCCGGGGTCAACAACAGAAGGTGATGGTGACGCAGGCGTTCCTCCACAGACCCGACCTCGTCTTCATCGACGAACCACTCGTCAACCTCGACCCCATCGTCCAGGAGCGCCTGAAGCGATTCCTCGAAACCTACCCCGAGGACGGGAACACCATCGTGCTCTCGACGCACGACATCGACGTCGCAGAGGAGCTCTGCACCCGCGTCGGCGTGCTCGTGGACGGCGAACTCGTCGCCGAACGCCGCCCCGCCGAACTCAGTCCTGATGAGTCGCTCCTCGACGTCTTCCTCGCGGACGTCGGCTCGACCGCGGCCGACCTGAATCCGAGCCAGCACGCGACAGCCGATCCGTCAGGGGGCGAGTAGATGACCGTCGTTCGCCGTCTCTTCGTCGAGATGCTGCGGGAGGAGTGGCGCATGCACAGCCACCTCTTCGGCGGGCTACGATTCGCCGCCTTCCCCATCTTCATCGCCCTCGTCGGCGGTGCGACGGCCTGGGCGCTCACGGAGACCGGGACCGACGTGTCGACCATCGTCGCCGGCGTCCACGTCCTCGTCCTATTCTTCGGGCTCCAGACCGGGACGGTCGGGCTGCTGGGCCGCGACGTCATGCAGAACCTCCTCGGCGACGTCTCGCTGCTCGTCTTCTCCGGGCACACACTCCCCATCTCCCAGCGCGGCCTGCTCGGCGTCTTCCTCGTGAAGGACGCGCTCTACTACTCGCTCCTGTTCCTTCTCCCCATCACGCTCGCCCTCGCCCCGGCGCTCGCGCTCCCCGCGCTACCACTGCTCTGGTCGACGCTCGTCCTGACGTTCGTCCTCGGCGCCACGGTCACGCTCACGGTCGTCGCCATCCTCACCCGGGGCGTCAACCGCCTGGCAGTGGTGCTCGGCGGCGTCGGACTCCTCGCACTCGTCTGGTACGCCAGGGCCGCCATCGTGCCGTTTACCCCACTCGGTCTCTACGAGCAGCCAACCATCGTTCGGGCGGTCGTTGTCGTTGCGACCATCGCCGTGCTGGGCGTCGTCGGCGTCGCAGGCTACGATCCCGAGTACGCGAAACCGTCGCGGACCGCCGAGAACGCGTACGCCCGGTGGCGGGACCGCGTTCCGGGCGGCGACCCGCTCGTGGCGAAGACCCTGCTCGACGTCTCCCGGTCCAGCGGCGGATTCGGGAAGGTCGCCGTCTCAGCCGGCGTCCTGCTCGCCGTCTCCGTGTTCCTCGTCGACCTCGTCGCCGACATCACGCGTATCGAACCCCGTCCGGGCATCGCCTTCGGCTGCATCCTGGCGCTGACGGCGTTCACGACCTACAACTGGCTCACGCAGTACGACGACGTCTCGTTCTACCAGCGCTACCCGATCCCCGTCTCGCGAGTCTTCGACGCGAAGGGTGTCGCGTTCGCCATCGTCGGCTTCCCCGTCTCCATCGCCTTCTACGTCGCTGCGGCCTGGTGGCAGGGCGCCGGCCTCCTCGACGCCGTCGCGGGACTCGCGCTCCTCGTCGGACTCCAGCCGTACCTGTTCGGGCTCACGGTCGCCCTCGCAGGACTCGACCCGAACGAGTTCCTCTTCGACACCACTCGGTTCGCGCTGTACACGCTCGGTATCGCGCTCGTGCTCGTCCCCGTCCTCATCGCCGCCATCGCGATTCCGGTCGTCGAACCAGTCCACGCCGCCGGGTTCGTCGGCGTCGGGGCCGTGGCGGCAGTGGTCGGCGTCGTCCTCTATCGGCGGTCGATCCCTGGCTGGACCGAACGCGTGCGAAACGGCTAACCCGGTCGCCCGTCGCACTCCCCGCATGGACGACGCACGGGGCGAACGCGAATCCGAGACGACGGATGCGTGGCCCATCGAGGACCGCGACACCGTCTTCCGGTCGCCGTGGCTGTCGGTCCACCGGGAAGCCGTCCGGCGGCCCGACGGCGAGGTCGCGGACTACTTCATCGGTGACGTCGGCGGCGACTCCGTCGCCGTAGTCGCCGAGCACGACGAGCATCTCGTCCTCGTCTCCGAGTACCGCCCGAAGCTCCACCAGCGAATACTCTCCTGTCCAGGCGGGGCAGTTCACGAGGAGGAGACGCCGGTCGATGCTGCACAGCGCGAGCTTCGAGAGGAGACGGGTTACGAGGCGGGCGACCTCGACGTGCTGCAGCGGTACTGGCCGACCGTCGCCGTGGAGATGCGGCGGACCATCGTCTACGCCACGGACCTCGAGCAGGTCGGCGTGGAGCCGGATGCGGGGGAGTTCATCGACGTCGTCGAACTCCCTGTGGACGAGGCGTTCGAACGTGCGCGAGAGGACGACGTACCCGGCTGGTTCCTGACGTCACTGCTCGTGGCGCGAGACGACGACCTGCTCTGATAGTGGGGCGCGAGAAGCAGCGGTGCGGCGTCAGTCGTACTCGTAGAATCCCTGGCCGGTCTTCTTCCCGAGGTCGCCGGCTTCGACCTTTCGCTTGAGGAGGTAGGCGGGTTTGTAGCGGTCGCCGAGCTCCTCGTGAAGGGTCTCGCTGGCGTGGAGGCAGACGTCGAGGCCGATGTGGTCGGCGAGTTCGAGGGGGCCCATCGGGACGTTCGTGCCGAGTTTCATGCCCGCGTCGATGTCCGCCTTCGAGGCGACACCCTCGTCGAAGGCGCGGATGCCCTCGTTGAGCCAGGGCATGAGGATGCGGTTCGTGACGAACCCGGGCTTGTCGTCCGACTCCCAGGTCTCCTTCCCGAGTGCCTCGGAGAAGTCGTGTGCGAGCTGGGCGACAGCGTCCGTCGTCTTCTCTCCGGTGACGACCTCGACGCCGGTCATTACGGGAACGGGATTCATGAAGTGGAGGCCGACGACGCGGTCGGCGCGGTCGGTGGCGGCCGCGATGCTGGTGATGGAGAGCGTGCTCGTGTTCGTCGCGAGCACGACGTCCTCGTCCGTCACGGTGTCGAGGTCCTCGAAGACGCTCGTCTTGACGTCCATGTTCTCTACGACAGCCTCGATTGCGAGGTCGACCTCGGCGAGGTCGTCGAGCTCGGTGGTGCCGGTGATGCGGCCCTGTATCTCGTCCGCCTCCGTCTCGCTCAGTTCGTCCTTCCGGACGAATAGCGAGAGGCTATCCTGGATGCGCTCGAAGCCGCGGTCGACGTACGACTGTTCGACGTCCCGTATGACGACGTCGTAGCCAGCGGCGGCGGTGACCTGGGCGATGCCGGCGCCCATCGTGCCCGCGCCGACGACGCCGACGGTGTCGATCTGGTCGAGTCCACGCATGGCTGGAGGTGCCGGCGCTCGGTGCCTAAAGGTATCGAACGGGGACGGCAGTCGCCGAATCGCGTGGGAAGCGGTCGGGAACGGGACCTGATTCCAGGGATTGAGAACGTGTGGGAAACACTCATACCGCTCCGACGACTTCCTTCTTGTGACGTGCCACCCGACGACGAAGAGGAGGATGCGGCGGCCGTCGAGGACCTGAAGTGGGTGGGTCCGCGGACGGCACCGGTCCTCCGTGAGGCCGGAGTCGCGCCCGAGGATGTCGAGTCCAAGCGCGTGTCGCACGCGCAGCTCGTCGACGCGGGCGTGAATCCGGGGGTCGCGGCGAAGATCCGTCGAGAGCACTCGCTCTCGTGGTCGTTCTCCGGTGGCAAGGACCTCGACCGACGCGCACAGCAGGTTCGAGGACTCCAGGACGACGAGCGGGAGTGGGTGGCGGCGAGCTACGACGAGTGGGAGGACGCGGACGCCGTCAACGCGAGCACGGATGGGAGCGGGGACGCCAAGGCTGCCGAGGCGGCGTGGCGGACGTCGACGTGGCCTGGCGAATCGGAGGAGGAACGCCAGGAACTCAACGAGACAGCCGAGGCGGCGTGGCAGGCGGGCAGTGCGCCGACGCCCGTCACCGAGGTGTATGGAATCGGCGAGGCGACTGCTGAGAAGCTGGCCGAGGCCGGTGTGACCTCCGTCCGGCGACTCGCGACGTGTGACGTCGAACGCGTCGCCGACGCACTCGAGATATCGGTGAACCGGGTCGCGGAGTGGCGCGACGCCGCCCGCGAACTCGACGAATGATTCACTCAGTACGTAGTAAGAGATAGTCGTTTTCGCGGGCTTCCGGGCGTCTCTCGCGGGAACAGCGATACGATTTTATGGCCGCTGACCGCATCGCCACACGATGCAACCCTTCGACGATTCTCCACTCTCCCGCGACGGTCGCGTACTCATCCTCGCGTACGACCACGGCCTCGAGCACGGCCCGGTCGACTTCGAGGACGTCCCCGAGACGATGAACCCCGAGACCGTCTGGGACATCGCGAGCCACGACGCGGTCACGTCCTTCGCCGTCCAGAAGGGCGTCGCCGAGGCGTACTACCCGTCCTACGAGGACGACGTCACGCTCCTCGCGAAGCTCAACGGCACCTCGAACCTCTGGATGGGCGAGCCAGATTCCGCCGTCAACTGGACGGTCGATTACGCCGCCGAGATCGGCGCCGACGCCATCGGCTTCACGCTCTACGGCGGCTCGAACAACGAGATCGAGATGGCGGAGGAGTTCCGTGACGCCCAGGAGAAAGCGCGCGAGCACGACCTCCCCGTCGTGATGTGGTCCTACCCCCGCGGCCAGGGCCTGAAGAACGACACGAGCTCGGGCACGATCGCGTACGCCGCCCGACAGGCGCTCGAACTTGGCGCCGACGTGGCGAAGGTGAAGTACCCGGGCAGCCAGGAGGCGATGGAGTGGGCCGTGAAGGCGGCCGGCCCCACGAAGGTCGTGATGTCCGGTGGGTCGAAGACGAGCGACCGGGACTTCCTGCAGTCCGTCCGGAACGTTCTCGACGCTGGTGCCGTCGGGCTGGCCGTCGGCCGGAACGTCTGGCAGCGCGAGAACCCCGAGGCGATGCTCGACGCCCTCGAGGCCGTCATCCACGAGGATGCGAGCGTCGAGGAGGCGCTCCGCCACGTCTGATGGCCGACGACGCCTCCACCGCTGACCGCGACCAGGTGTCGTCGAACGCGGTCGTCGAGACGGTCGTCCAGACCATCGCGTCGAGTGCGCCAGAGATTCGAGCCGGACTGCCCGGCCGGCGCATCAAGACGGCGGACGAGAACGCCACGGGCGACCAGCAGCTCGCGGCGGACATCTGGGCCGACGACCTGCTCTGCGAGCGGCTCGGCGCCATCGGTGGCGTCGCGACGTACGCCAGCGAAGAGCGGGAGACCGAGATCGACGTGTCGAACGGCGACGGTTCGGGCGAGACCGATACGGAGGCAGCATCGGAGCAGGGATTCCTCGTCGCTCTGGACCCCCTCGATGGGTCCTCGAACCTCAAGTCGAACAACCCGATGGGGACCGTGTACGCGGTCTACGACGCGCCGACGCTCCCGGTCAGCGGCCGGGACCTGATCGCGGCCGGGTTCGTCCTGTATGGGCCCATCACGACGCTCGTGCACGCCGAGGGCGGAACCGCGACCGAGTTCGTCGTGGAAGCCGGGTCGCCGCAGAACGTCGGCGACGTCGAACTGCCCGACGACCCCGTCGTCTACGGATTCGGTGGTCGAAAACCCGACTGGACGTCGTCGTTCACGGACTACGTCGAGACGGTCGCGCGCGAACTCAAACTCCGGTACGGTGGGGCGATGATCGCGGACGTCAGCCAGGTGCTCACGTACGGTGGCATCTTCGGCTATCCGTTCCTCCAGAGCGCGCCGAACGGAAAACTCCGATTACTCTTCGAGGGTGCGCCAGTCGGGTACGTCGTCGAGTGTGCCGGTGGGTCGTCGAGCGACGGGACCGAGTCTCTGCTCGACGTGACGTGCGAGACGCTCCACCAGCGGACACCCGTCTTCGTCGGGAACGACGAATACGTCGAGCGAGTCGCCGACGCCATCGACTGAGGGACCAGCCCAGCAATCGGACATCTCGTCTCCGCGGCTATCGAGGGTGTGAACGGTGCGAACGGGCGTCTGGGGGCTAGCAGGTCAGGCACCCTGGTTCGGCGGACGCGTCGCTGCTGGGCGTTGAGTGCTCCGATGGCCGCCGGTGACCCAACCAACGGCACGGAGCGATGTCAGAGGCACAGCCGGTGTTATGCACACCAGCAGTAGCCTGGTTCTCCACGAACGCCCTTTACTTCACCTCCCGGGCTTCCGGTCACGGTTCGGTACGTCGTATTCAGCCTTTCGGCCAATTTATGTGCGGGCGCAGGGCATTAATACCCGCGTCGTGATAGGTCGCACGATGCCGCCCGTCACCGATATGGCTCGCCTCGTGGCCCAGCGAACGTCGATCATGGCGGCCCTCCGTGGACCCGCCCGGCCCAAACGCGACCTCGCAGGCGAGCTCGACGTCTCGCGCTCCACTGTGGACCGGGGCGTCCGGGAGCTCGAGGCCGCTGGGCTCATCGAACGAACCGACGGCGGGCTAGCCCTCACCCTCCCTGGACGACTCGCCCTCGGCTCCTACGAGACGCACACCGACGAACTCGCCGGCATCGAACGAACCGACACCGTTCTCGCGGAGTTCTCTCGCGACCTCGACCTCCCGGTCGCACTCTTCCGCAACCCGGTCGTCGATACACCGAACCGACACGCGCCACACCGGCCGAGCGACCCCCTCCGCGACCTCCTGGTCGACGCCACCGACGTGAAGCACTACGCGACCGGCATCCGCCCCGAGTACAGCGACCACTACTGGGGGATCGTCGATAATGGCTCCCTCGACGTCGTCGCGACACCCGAGGTCGTCGCAGAGAGCCTCCAGGAGAACCGTGATGTCCTGAACGAGGCCTTCGAATCGGGGCGCCTCACGTTGGCCGAAACCACGGAGTCGCGGCCCTACAGTATCGTGATCGCCGACGACAGTGACGTCTGCGTCCTCCTCTACACTGACCACGCCCTCCAGGTCGTCGTCCGGAACGACAACCCCGACACCGTCGACTGGGCGCTCGAACAGTTCGACGACCTCCGCGCAGCGGCCACGGACGTCGGCGGACACGCGGCTGTCGAGTAGCGACGCCAGACCGACAGGTCTCGGTCGCTGGGGCGTGTGACGGCACAACCCTCAAGGCAGCAGGGCTGCAGGGTAGTCGTATGATAACGGTGGAGGGCGTGGCGAAACGCTACGGCTCGGTGGCGGCCGTGCGTGGCGTGGATTTCTCCGTCGCCGACGGCGAAGTGTTCGGCCTCGTCGGCCCGAACGGCGCGGGGAAGACGACGACGCTGAAGATGCTCTGTGGGCTCGTCCAGCCGACGACCGGCACCGTCACGGTGAACGGGTTCGACGCCTCGAACCCCGCGATGCGGACCTTCCTCGGCTACCTCCCCGAGGAGAGTCCGCTCTACGAGGACATGACGCCACTCGAGTACCTCCACTTCTTCGCCGACCTCTACGACGTCCCCCGTGACATCGCCGACGACCGCATCGAGGACGTCCTGAACCGCCTCGACCTCGACGTCCGCGACCGCCCCGTCGGCGACTTCTCGAAGGGGATGAAACGAAAGGTCGCCATCGCGCGCTCCCTCGTGAACGACCCCGACGTGCTCGTGTACGACGAACCGGCGAGCGGGCTCGACCCCCTCACGACCCATACCGTCGTCGAGTTCACCCGGGAGCTCGCCGAGGCGGGGAAGACCATCGTCTTCAGCGCACACGACCTCTACCACGTCGAATCGGTCTGCGACCGGGTCGCCATCGTTCGCGACGGCGAGATCGCTGCACAGGGCACGATGGACGACATCCGGAGCGAGCACGGCCGTCTGGAGTACCGCGTCTACACCGACGTCGACGTCGAGGGCGCGGAGCCGGCCGGTGGGCGATACGTCACGGTCGCGACGTCCATGGACGAGGTCGAGGCTGTCCGGGACGCCGCCGACGCTGCCGGTGGGCGCGTCGTCGACATCCGGACGCGGGAGTCGAGTCTGGAGGACGTCTTCCTGTCGGTGACGGGGCCTCGATGAATACGCGGCGGACCCTCCGAATCGCCCGCTGGGAGGTCACGCGCTCGGCAGGCGCGGTGGATCGGAAGGTCGCCGTCGCGCTCGTCGTCTCCGTCCTGCTGGTGGCGGCAGTGATCCCCGCGCTCTTGGTCGTCCAGCCGTCTGCGGACGCAGACATCTACCGCGTCGGCGTCGCCAGTGAGTCGCCCTATCGGCCCGCGGTCGAACGCGCGACGGAGCTCCAGGCCGTCGACCCAGCCACGCACGCCTTCCAGCAAGGCGATATCGACGTTCTCGTCCTGGATGGTCGGCTCCGCGCCCGCGACACCCAGAAGGGGCGTGCCGCACTGGCGAGCTTTCGGAGCGCCGTCGACGCGTACAACGACTATCTGATGTCCCAGGAGTCCGACCAGGCCGCCGCATATCCGGTCGTCGTCAGGCTCACGTACCGGGAACAGGCTGGCAGAACGGTCGGGGGCGGCACGGGTGGTGGAACCGGCGGTGCTGGTGATGGTGGTGCGGGAGATGGCGGTACCGGCGACGGCACCGGTGGCGATACCGGCGAGGGAGGAACTGGGACAGGCGACGGAGCCGGCACCGGTGTCGGCACCGGTGGGACGGCCGGTGGTGGCCAGATCCCGGGCCTGCCGTCCGGGGGCCTCTTCGGCGCCGAGCAGACGGGGACGCCAGGGTCGCTCTCGCCGCCGTTCCCGCTTCGAGCGCTCGTCCTCGCGTTCGCGTTCCTCCTCCCGCTGAACGTCATCACGCAGGCGTACGGGTCGAGCATCATCGCCGAACGCATCAACCGGCGCGGGGAGCCACTCCTCGTGTCGCCCGCGAGCCCGGGCGAGATCGTCGTCGGCAAGACACTGCCGTACTTCACGATCGGATTGCTCGTGACCGCCGGCATCGCACTCGCGGTCGGCGCTGGCGTGGTCGCCGTCGCTGCGATTGCGCCGCTCGCCGCGCTCTTCCTCGGCGCGACCTTCCTCGCCGGGATGTTCTCGCGGTCGTACAAGGAGCTCACCTTCGCCACCGTCTCGATCAGCGTCGCGTTCACGGCGTACGCGTTCGTCCCAGCGGTCTTCGTCGACGTCCACCCCATCGCCGCCATCAGCCCGCTCACGCTCGTCGTTCACGACATCCAGGGTGCTGCCGTCGACGGTGGCGCGTTCCTCCTCTCCACGCTCCCGGTCGGGCTCGCCGCCGCGGTCATGTTCGCCCTCGGCATCGGCATCTACCGCGAGGAGGACCTGTTCACGCAGCTCCCCCTCCCGCAGAAGCTCCTCGACGCACTCGCCGCACCCGTCTCGACCGCCCGGACGGTCGCGCTATGGACGATGCTGTTCGTCCCGTTCGTCCTCGTCGCCGAGCTGTTCGCGGTCGCCGCACTGTTCGTCGTCCCGCCGCAGTTCGCGCTCCCCGTCCTGCTGACCGCAGTCGCGGTCATCGAGGAGGTCGCGAAGAGCGCCCACGTCTACGCCGGCTTCACTCGCGCCAGATTCGACGGTGCTCGCGCCGGTGGGGGCTGGCGGTCGGGGCTCGTGCTCGGGCTCGCGTCGGGCGCCGGGTTCTTCGTCGCCGAGAAGCTCGCGCTCATCACGCAGCTCGTCGGCCTGCCGGACGTCGACGTCGGGCAGTACGCCTTCGCCACGACCGGCGCCGGCACGATGGCGCCCCTCCTGCTCCTCGCGCCACTCGCCCTCCACGTCGTGACGGCGGGCATCACCGGCGCCGCGGCCGGTGTCGAACCCACCGGTGGGTCGGAGTCGCGCCGTCAGTGGACCTACCTCGGGGCCGTCGGCGTCGCCGTGCTGGTGCACGTGGTCTACAACTACGTGGTGGTGACGAGCCTTGTCTGAGAACCGCCTCACCGTCGCGAAGCGCGAGCTCGGGAGCCTGCGGAGCGAGAAGACCATCGTACTCGCCCTTCTCATCCAGCTCTTCATCGCGGCGTTCTCGTCGTTCCTCGTCGTCGGCCTCGTCAGCCTCTACGACCCCGGCGCCACCCAGGGGAGCTACACCGTCGACGTCGGCGTCGCCGGGAACGCCAGCGACGAACTCGTCCCCGTCGTCGCCACGGGCGACAACCGTGCCGTCACCCGGTTCGAGAGCAGGGATGCGGCGACGCAAGCCTTCGAGAACGGCCGCATCGATGCCGTGCTGATAGCCACCGGCTCGCCGAACGGCCGGATCTCGGTGGAGGCGATCGCGCCAGAGGGTGACTTCCGAACGACGCTTATCGTCGTCCAGCTGAAGGACGCGCTCGCCGACCTCGAACGAGATCGTCGAGGCGAGCTCAGTCATCGACTCGAGCGCCAGCCGCTCCCGGTCCCCTCGAAGGCGGACGCGAACCCCTACTTCGGGTTCACGTACACCATCCTCGTCCCGCTGCTCGCGTTCCTCCCGGCGTTCATCTCGGGAAGCGTCGCGTCCGACTCGCTCGCCGAGGAGCTCGAGCGCGGGACGCTGGAACTCCTCCGTGTCGCCCCGCTCTCCCTCGCCGAGATCGTGGACGGGAAGGCGCTCGCGATGGTCGCCATCGCGCCCGCTCAAGCCGCCCTCTGGTTCGGCTTCCTCACCCTCAACGGCACCCCGGTCGCGAACCCCCTCCAGGTGCTGCTCGTGGTCGCTGCGGTGACGGCGGTGCTCGTCGGGGGCGGCGCGCTCCTCGCGCTCTGGGCCGGCCGGCGACGTGAAGCCCAGCTCGTCTACTCGTTCGGCGCGCTCGCGCTCTTCGGCGCCAGCACGCTGCTCCCGGTGAACCCGCCGAACGCCGTCGCGAAGCTCGCCATCGGCAGCTCGACGACCGGCACGACGCTGTTCGTCGCAGGCTCCGCCATCGCGGGCATCCTCGTCTACGGCGCCCTCCGGGCGGCTGTCGGTCGAGTCGACGTGAGCTGAGAGTCGGTTGCCGACCCGACCCGCCGGATACCTGGAAGGCGAATTTCTTTGTCACAGGCCAGCCACTATCAGGTATGGAGTACACGACGCTCGGCGACACCGGCATCGAGGTGAGCCGGATCTGTCTCGGCTGCATGAGCTTCGGGACGAGCGACTGGCGGCCATGGGTCCTCGACGAGGACGAAGCCCAGCCGATCATCGAGCGCGCCATCGACCTCGGCATCAACTTCTTCGACACTGCGAACATGTACTCGGACGGTGAGTCCGAGCGCGTCCTCGGCAACGCCCTCGAGGGGCATCGCGAAGAATCGGTCGTCGCGACGAAGGCGTACTTCCAGATGGAAGAGGACAACCCCAACTCGGGGGGTCTGAGTCGGAAGGCCATCGAGCAGGAGCTCGAGCACAGCCTCGAGCGGCTCGGGATGGACACCATCGACCTCTACCAGATCCATCGCTGGGATGACGACACCCCGATCGAGACCACGCTCCGCGCGATGGACGACGCCGTCCGCCGGGGCCAGGTCCGCCACATCGGTGCGTCCTCGATGTGGGCCCACCAGTTCGCGGACAGCCTGCACGCGTCCGAACGGTTCGGCCTCGAACGATTCGTCTCCATGCAGAACCACTACAACCTCGTCTATCGCGAGGAGGAACGCGAGATGCTCCCCTACTGCGAGAAGGAGGACGTCGCCGTCCTCCCGTGGTCGCCGCTCGCCCGAGGCTACCTCACCCGTCCCCACGAGGACATCGACGCGACGACGCGTGGCGAGACGGAGGAACACATGTACCAGCACCCATACCGAGAGGGCGGCGGGCAGGCGGTCAACGAGCGCGTCGCCGAACTCGCGGCGGAGAAGGACGTCGAGATGGCGCAGATCGCGCTCGCCTGGCTCTTCCACAAGGATGTCGTCACGGCCCCGATCGTCGGCACGACGAGCGTCGATCATCTCGAGCAGGCCGTCGAGGCACTCGACATCTCCCTCTCCTCGTCCGACCTGGAGTACCTCGAGGAACCCTACGAACCGGTCCGGGTGTCCGGCCACGACTGAGACCCGTACCTGGCGCGAGCGATTGTGACTACAGCAGCCACCTCGTGAACGAACCGTCGGGGGCGCAGATCATCGAGACCGCCGAGCAGCTGCTGTGCTGGGAGCAGGACCACGACACCGGAGGGACGGATTCGGCGGTTAGTCGAACTGGAGTGGCTGCCACGCCGTCGGCGAACTGTCGAGTCCACGGACGCGGGCCTCGCGAGCACCGTCGTCGGCGACCCGGATCTCGATGACGCCGTCGAAGAGCTGGCTGATGGTGTTGACAACTTGAGCGTCGTGTGAGTCCGGGTCGATGGCGAACAGGCCGAACCAGTCGCGGGACTGGATCTGGCTGGTGAAGACGTGCAGGAACCGGAAGAGGCGCTGCAGGTCGACGTACATCAGGAGGGGGCTGAGGGAGTCGAAGCCGATACGGAGGCGGTCGACACCGTCGGCCTGTGCGGCGCGCGCGAGTTCAGAGAACTCGATACCCATGCCGGTGAGGTCGCCCGGGGAGGAGACGTGGCGGACGGCCGCCGACTCGGCGGGCGACCCACTCCGAGAGCTGACGGCGTCCAGGACGCGGATGTAGCCCTCACCGTCGACGTGGGACTGGTAGTCCTCGATGACCTCCTCCGCGGGGTCGCGGGCCGTGACGACGATGGCGCCTTCGTCGTCCTCGGCGCCCCGGGCGAGGATGCGGAGCAGTAGCTCGCGCTTGCCGGACATCGCCGGTCCGCTTACGAGCAGGTTCGTTCCCGGCTCGACCTCGTCGAGGAGGTCGGCTGGGAGTACCCCGTTCAGTCCATAGTTCATACGTGCAGTGGGGAGAACCCCCGACTCTGCCTTACAGGTAGTAAGCCGACGGTGCTTAAGTATATGCGGGATGGCGGTGAGCGCCAAGACCCCCACGACCGCCTCGTGTGGCGCTAGACGCCTTCGTTCGGCCGGACACCGGCGAGGTCGTTGAAGCGCGAGATGTCCTCGTCCGTCCCCGCGATGATGAGCGCGTCGTCGGCCTGAATCCGGAAATCGGGGCCGAGATCGGAGAGGACGTCGTCGTCGCGTTCGACCGCGATGACCGTACAGCCCGTCCGCGCCCGGATGTTCGCTTCGGCGAGCGTCTGCCCGGCGAGGTCCATCGCGGTGGTGCGGACGATGTCGATCTGTTTGTCGAGGGCCATGACGTCCTCACCGAGGATGTTCTGGGCGAGCATCCGGCCGCTGACGGTGGAGAGGGCGAGTACGTAGTCGGCACCGGCAGCGTAGAGCTTCGAGGACGATTCGCGTTCGTCGACCCGGCAGACGACGTCGATGTCGTCGCGGGCCTCACGGACGACGAGCGTCGCGAACACGGTCGCGGTGTCGGCGCCGAGCGCGAGGATGATGGCACCGGCGTCGTCGATGTCGGCCTCCTGGAGAACCTGTTCGTCGGTGATGTCGCCGACGACGTCGACGCCGGGCTTCTCCTCGCGGTCGACGACGGTCGTATCGATATCCTCCTTCGCGAGGGCTTCCTTCACCGTCGAGCCAACCTCGCCGTAGCCGGCGATGATGACGCCCTGCGTGCGGCGACGGCGCTCGGTGGACTGAGTGAGGTCCTTGAGGGTCTCGAGCTGGGATTCGCGGCCGGCGACGAGGAGGATGCAGTTCCGGTCGATGACGCGGTTCGGGTCTGGCGCACCGACGAACTCGCCACTGAACCACGACCCGATGACGTTCGCGCCCGTCCGCTCCCGGATGCCGGACTCCGCGAGTTTCACGCCGTCGAGCGGACTGCCGCCCTGGATCGGCATCTCCACGATCTCGAAGTCCGTGCCGATCTCGACGGTCTCGCCGAGCGACGTCGTGACGGCGCTCGTGACCTTGTCGGCGAGGCTGCGTCCGAGGATGTCGTGTGGGCTGAGGACCTGGTCGGCACCCGCGTAGCGGAGGTAGACGGCGATATCGGGGTCCTCGGCGAAGCAGACGGTCTGGACTTCGTCGTCGATCTCCCGGACGGAGAGCGCGATGGTCGCGTTGTGCTCGTCGGATTCGTCGATGACCACCGCGCGGGCGTCCGAGACGCACGCGTTCTCGAGGACCTCCGTCGATTCCGGGTCACCGAAGATGACGGGCTGGCCGTCCTCGAAGCGGTCCTGTGCCGTGCTCCGGTCGGATTCGACGATGACGTACGGGACGTGCTGGGCCTCGAGTTCGCCGACGAGCGCCTCGCCGCGGGCGCTGAACCCGCAGACGACGACGTGGTCGCTCATGTCGACGGCGGCCGGTGGTTCGACCTCGAGGCGGCGTTCCACCCATGGTACCACGAACAGTGGGAGGGTCAGGAAGATGAGGAACACGCCGGTGAGCTGCATCGTGATGACGAGCGCGAGCATCTGTGGCGCCTGCCACGGCGCGTCCTCGCCGTACCCGGTCGTGGTGAACGTCTCCACGACGAAGTGGAACGACTCGAGGAGCGACCGGGGGTCGCCCTCGAAATGCGTCATCCCGAACTGGTAGGCGAGCGTGTACGCCGCGACGACGGTGAAGAGCAGGGAGAGGTAGCCCACAGCGCGTCGCTTCTGTCGGTCCATCACCTGCCCCTACCGGTCGCGGGGTGGTAAAGCCCACCGGCCCGACGGTGTCGAGCGGGATGGGTGCCGGTACAGCCAGTGGCCCGCGGATCAGTCCCCAGACGGACCGTCGACCGTCGGTCGGCCGGATACGTCAGTTCTGTCCCATGGGAAACGACCGGAAGGTTGACCCGGGAGACGGTCCTGTCGCCCCGTATGCCCATCGAGGCCGCACTCCAGCGCGTCCTTACGGACCCCCGTTTCCTCGTCGCCTGGGGCGGACTGGTCGCGGGGTCGCTCCTCGTCCTGCTCGTCGACCTCGCCCGGAACAACCGAGCGCTCCCGAGTCTGATGCAGGTCGTGTGGGGGTTGACGGTCCTCTACTCCGGCCCCATCGGACTCGCGGTGTACTGGTTCGCTGGCCGCACCCAGATATCGCACGACTCGATCTGGAGACGCGGCGTGCGCTCGGTCTCACACTGCTACTCTGGCTGTGGAGCGGGCGAGGTCGCTGGTATCACCCTGGCGGCCGGTATCCTCGCCCTCCACACCACCGGGGTGGTGCTGGTGACGTTCACGTTCGCGTACATCGCAGGGTTCTCACTGACCGTTGGCCCACTCGTCCAGGAGGGTGTCGGGTTCCGTGAGGCCGTGGTGGACGCGTTCTACAGTGAGACGCCATCGATCACGGTCATGGAGGTCGTGGCGATCGGCGTCGACATCCGGCTCGCCGGCGAGGCCACCATCGGTGAACCACTGTTCTGGTCGAGTCTCATCTTCTCCCTCTCGATCGGGCTCATTGCCGCCTATCCGGTGAACCTCGCGCTCATCCACCAGGGCGTGAAGGAAGGGATGGGGAACCCCGCAACGATGGCGTAGCGCCGGCGGCAGTCCGAAAAACCGAAAGTGGGGGCCCGTGAACCCCCGCCCATGGCAACCATCGAAGTCAGTGGTATGGGCTGTGACGGCTGCGAGGACATCGTCGAGAACGCCGTCAGTGAGGTCGCAGGTGTGGGTGAGGTCGACGCCGACCATGAGGACGGCGAGGTCGAGTACGATGGCGATGCGGACCACGACGCGGTCGCGCAGGCGATCGAGTTCGCCGGCTACGAGGCGGCTGCTGACGGCTAGTCCAGCGGTTCACACGACTGCGCCCTGTTTCGCTTCGATATATTCACGCCCCCAGTATCAACATTCCACAAATCTAAATCCCTATATTTTATGACTGATGTCCATTGTGACTAGTCAAGGGATGATAGAACTAACGGGGTTCCAGCGCGACCTCCTCTACGCGCTCGCGGGACTCGACCACCCGAACGGGATCACCGTCCGTGACGCCCTCGAGGAGTACTACGGGTCGACGGTCATCGCCGCGCGCGTCTACCAGAACCTCGACCGGCTCGAGAACAAGGACTACGTGGAGAAGGGGGCTGCGGATTCGCGAACGAACTACTACGAGCTGACCGGTCGTGGCCGGGACGCGATACGGTCTCGTCGACGGTGGGAGGACGACTACCTCCAGATATCGCTGTAATGCGTGTGCCGACGAAGGGCGGTTACCGGTACGTAACTCCATCACACTGCTGTTACCGAGCGCATATGACCCTGGATGCCGTGAAGACTAGTGAATGACCTCGACTGACGACCACGTCCAGGACCTGCCGCCCAGTGCGAAGCTCGTACTCAAAGTCCTCGAGTACAACGGTGGCCTGACGCAGAAGCAGATCGTGGAGAAGTCACGCCTCTCCCAGCGCACCGTCCGTGACGCGCTGGACCGCCTCCAGGACCACGAGATCGTCGAGAAGGATATCTACATCCCCGACGCCCGACAGAACATCTACCGGCTCGCCGACTGCGCCGACGACGAGGCGGCCGTGGCGGCCGATGCTGACGAAGCGACCATCACGATCGAATAATCGGCCACTGGTTGTCGACCTCGACCCCCGGAACACCGTACTGAGCGCGCTCGTCCAAGCAGCGTGCCGGCCGGATAAGAGTAGATCGGGTCGACGAATGCGCCAAGCAAGCCTAGACGAGCGAGGCGTCGCGGTCGTCGACGTGTTCGAGGTGGGCTTCGCCCCAGGACGCCATCGCGTGCACGACGGGTTCGAGGGATTCGCCGAGGTCCGTGAGGCGGTACTGCGTGCGGACGGGTTTGTCCTCGATGACGCGGCGCTCGACGAGTTGCTTCTCGGCGAGGTCGTCGAGGCTCTCGGAGAGGACCTTGCTGCTGATGCCGTCGACCTCCTCCTGGAGGTCGTTGAACCCGAGCGGGCCGTTCGCGAGGAGTCGGTGGATGATGACGGGGTGCCACTTCTTCCCGACGAGGGAGGCGGTCGCGGTGAGCGAGCACCACTCCTGACCAGGGCACCAGGCCGGGATCCGTTCCTGCGTGGACATAGTGTCACGTAGGCGCCCATATGGGATAAGATTACCTCGTGATACCTACTTACGACTCAGTAGGCCTATTACGAAACGGTTTTGCCGGTCTCGCGGCTTGCGTTCGGCATGAAGGTCGCGTTCGTCTGCGTGCAGAATGCGGGCCGGAGCCAGATGGCGACCGCGTTCGCCGAACGGGAGCGAACTCGCCGAGGACTGGACGACGACGTCGAGGTCGTCACGGGCGGGACGATGCCCGCAGACCACGTCCACGAGTCTGTCGTCGATGCGATGCAGGAGGCAGGTATCGATCTCTCGGATCGAACCCCTCGTGAGATCACGGCCGAAGCGTTGGGCGAGTGCGACGTCGTCGTCACCATGGGCTGTAGCGCCGCGGACGTCTGCCCTGCGACGTTCACCGGGGAGAACCGGGACTGGGGGCTCGACGACCCCGACGAACTGGACGGCGCCGGTGTCCGTCGCGTCCGGGACGAGATCCAGGAACGGGTCGTGAGACTGTTCGACGAGTTCGAGGGCGACGCGTCGACCGCGTAGCTCGACGGTGGTGCAGCAATCTGCGTGTTCTCCTCGCTGTCGGCAGAGAATCCCCGGGGAGGGTGGCCGCGTTGACGTCCACGCAAGTGGCAAGCTGGCCAGCGCAAAGTGGAGGCGCGTGGTGGCGAGTTCACAGGTCGCCGAGGACCCACGCCGTCGCCATACCGGATGGGCTCGACGCGGGTGGAAGAATCTACTCGCCAGATTCATGTCGCTTCCTCGAACACCAGACGGTATGGCCCTCCTCGACGACGCCGCGGCGACCGCGAGGTCCGTCGCGTACCTCGCAGTGGTTCCCGTGCTGTCGACGCTGCTCGCCTTCGAGAAGTTGACCCGGACGGCGACGGCCGGTCCCGGTGGTGGCGTGAAGTTCCCGCTGCCGGCCGCACTCCCCGACCTCTGGACGTTCGTCTCCGTCCCGAGCACCGGCGTGTCGTTCAACCTCGGCGTTCCGCTCGTGTTCGCCCCGGTCTACTTCGGCCTGTTCGCCGTCCTGGTGGCGGGCTACGTCGGCAGCATCGACGCAGCCCTCGACGACGAACCCCTGGATTTCGTCGGAAGTGCGACCGACTACGCAGTACCGGTGTTCGTGGTGCAGCTCGTGGTGCTCGCGGTCACCGTCGCGGGGTTCGGGTTCGCGGTCGTCGGCGGGATGGCGCTCGCCCCGCTCTCAGTCCTGTACATGCTCGTCACGGGGTACTTCCTGTGGGCCGCCCCAATCCTCGTCGTCACGCGAGACGTCGGCGCCTTCGACGCCCTGCAGTCGAGTGTCGACCACGCCCTTCAGGGTGGCCGATACGCGACGTTCAGCCTCACGTACCTGCTCGCCGGTATCCCGGGGTCGTTCGTCCTCTCGATGCTCGTCAGGGGTCGACCACTCCTGTTGTTCCTGCTGACCATCGTGCTCGCATACCCGCTCCTGGTTGTCTCCGTCGCGACAGTGCAGGTCGTGAAATCGCTCCCGCATCCGGCAACTGAAAGCAAGACAGAGCGGTCCACGCACGGTGGCACCGGTCCTGGCGGCAACAGCCCAACAGACAGCCCAACAGACAGCCCAACAGACAGCCCAACAGACAGCCAGAATGGTGCGAGCTCAGCTGAGGATGGGCGGACCGACGCGGGGACCTAGACGTTCCCCTGGTGCTCCTTCTCCTCCTGGCGGAGTTCGATGCGGCGGATCTTTCCACTCGACGTCTTCGGGAGTTCGTTCACGAACTCGATCCGCCGCGGGTACTTGTAGGGAGCCGTCTGCTCCTTCATGAAGTCCTGGAGTTCGAACGTGAGGTCCTCGTCTCCGTCGAACCCGTCGGCGAGGACGACGTAGGCCTTGACGACGTTCCCGCGCTCCTCGTGGGGACTGGCGACGGCTGCGGCTTCGGCGACCGCCTCGTGAGCGACGAGTGCATCCTCGACCTCGAAGGGGCCGATTCGGTAGCCGGCGGAGAGGATGATGTCGTCGGCGCGGCCTTCGAAGAAGAAGAAGCCGTCCTCGTCGCGTGACGCGAGGTCGCCGGTGCGGTAGTACTCGCCGCCGAACGTCTTCTCGTCGAGGTGGGGTTTCTCGAAGTAGCCGTCGAAGATGCCGGGGCAGTCGACCGGGACGGCGATCTCACCGATCTCGCCCGTGTCCACCTCTTCCTCGTCCTGGGTGTCGATGATGGTCGTGCCGAGGCCGGGCGTGGGCTTCCCCATGCTGCCTGGTTTGACGTCGATGCCGGGGTAGTTGGAGACGAGGCAGACGGTCTCGGTCTGGCCGTAGCCGTCCCGGGGCGTCACGTCGAGTGCGGTTTCGAACGCCTCGATGGGTTCGCGATTGAGGGGCTCTCCGGCGGAGAGCGCATCTTTCAGGTCGAGGTCCCACGCTGAGAGGTCCTCCTGGGTGAACATCCGGTACTGGGTGGGGACGGCGCAGAGCTTCGTGACGCCTTCCTCGGCCATGATGTCGAGGAACGTCGCGGGGTCGAAGTCGCCCTCGTAGAGAAGCTGGGTCGCGCCGGACGTGACGCCGACGCCGACGGGGCTCCAGAACCACTTAGCCCACCCGGTGCCGGTGGTCGCCCACATCAGTTCGTCGTCCATGTCGGTGTCCTCGTCGAACCCCCACCAGTACGGGCCGTTCACGGCGTTGAACGCGTACATCCACCGGTGCTTGTGCATGACGGGCTTCGGCTGCCCGGTGGTACCGGAGGTGTAGTTGATGCTCATCGGGTCCTCGGCGGCGAGGTTGGGGCCGTCGTGGCTCGCCGACTCGCCGTCGACGAGTTCCGAGAACGACGTCCAGTCTCCGGGGCTCCCATCGAGCGAGATGAAGGTCTCCAGCGGGGTGTCGTCGGCGATGGGGTCCACCATGTCGGTCAGGCTGTCGTGGCAGACGATGGTCGACGCCTCGCAGTCGGTCGCGCGGAACTGGAGGTCCTTCGGCTTCAGCATCGCCGAACAGGGAACCAGAAGAGCGCCACGTTTCAGGGCGCCGAGCTGGATCGAGAGCGCGTCCGGGTGGCGCGGGAAGAGGTGCATGACGCGGTCGCCCTTCCCGACACCGAGGTCCGCGAGCGCGTTCGCGAACCGGTTCATGTCATCACGGAGGTCCGCGTACGTCCGTTCCGCCTCGGCGCCGTCCTCGTCCCGGAACTTCACCGCGACCCGGTCGCCGAAGTCCTCGGCGTGCCCCTCGACGACGGCGGGGAGGTTGTAGTCGGCCGGGATGTCCCACTCGAACTGGCTGACTGCGGTCTCGTAGTCTACGCCCATACCAGACGTTGTGCCAAGGACCCTCATAATCGTTTACCCGGGAGCAAGCTGGACCGCGGCCTTCATATCGAGTCACCGCCCGACGTGTACTCGTGAAGAACGTCACGGACCGCACGAGCAACCCCTTCGGGATGCGGCCACCCCACGATGAGTACGTCGCGGGCTACGGTGACGCCAACGCCGACTTCCACGTCGTCGGCGACCACCCCGGCGTTCACGGTGGCCGCGAGTCGGGCGTGCCGTTCACGGACGCGCCAGGCGTCGACCGGTTGCTCGACGTGCTCGCCGCCCTCGGACTCGTCCAACACCGGAACGAGGACGCCCCGGGCGACGACGCGGCGCCGTTCGACGCCTCGAATGTGTTCTTCTCCTACCTCCACATGGGCGTCGTCGACGGCACGCCGACGGAGGCCCAGTACGACGACATGGAGCGGTTCTTCGACGCCGAACTTCGCGCCATCACCGCTCACGTCCTGCTCCCGGTGGGCGAGCGCGCGACCCGCCACGTCCTCTCCCACTACACCGCCGTGGACGCCGACGACTTCGACCTCGACGCGAACCACGCACAGGAGATCCTCGGGAGTGGGTTCCTCGTCTACCCCGTCAAGGAGCCGGCCGATTGGCGTGCCGAGGACGCCGACGCCCTCCACGACGCGCTCGCAGACCTCCTCGACTGGGATTACCGTCGCGAGTCCGACCTCGGTCGGTTCATCGTCGGCCCCGAACCGTACACGGTCCGCTGACTCGGCAACACCGACGCCAGACCACCGGTGGAGAGCCTTATGCGTGGTGAGTCCCGAGGTGATGCATGGATACAGACCGACTCCGTGACGTCCTGCCACACTACGTCGCGATGTTCCTTCTCGTGTACCTCGTCCTCGGCATCGTCCGCGTCACCCTGGGCAACGTCGGGTTCTGGACCGAGATCGTGTTCATCGTCGCAGTCGTGTTCTCGTATCGGCCACTCGTCCAGTACCTCGGCGTCGGACCGGACGCCTGGAGCGAGTAGGCGCCGTATCGACCGGCCGGATTGCGGGAACGACACCGTTTTGATGCCGTGCGGATACCCTCGAACGTGCACCAGATCCTCCTCGAGAACACGGCGTTCGAGGGACGGAACGCGGTCTACCTCCTCCAGGGCGAGGGACCGACGACGTTGGTGGACGTCGGCGTCTCGACGCCGGAGACCCGCGCCGCCCTCGAATCCGCTATCGCCGAGTTCGACGTTGCCCTCCGGGACATCGACCAGCTCGTGCTCACCCACTGGCACCAGGACCACGTCGGGCTCTCGGGCGAGATCCAGGCCGAGAGCGATGCGACGGTCTACGTCCACGAGGCCGATGCGCCGCTCGTCGCGCAGGACGAGGGCGCCGTCGAGGCCTACGAGTCACGGGAAGCGGAACTCTGGGCGGAATGGGGGATGCCGGCGGAGAAGCGACGGGAGCTCGTGGAGTTCATGGAACTCCACGAAGAGATCGCTGGTGACCCCGTCGACGTCACCCCCATCAGCGAGGGCGACCGGATCGAGGCCGGCGACCTGACGCTCGAGGTCGACCACCTCCCCGGTCACGCCGCGGGCCTCTCCGGCTTCGTCTTCGAACGCGAGGCACGCCGGGAGGCGTTCGTCGGGGACGCCATCCTCCCGAAGTACACGCCGAACGTCGGGGGTGCGGACGTTCGCGTCGATCGCCCGCTCGCGTCGTATCTCGACAGTCTCGACCGGATCGTGTCCCTCGACCTCGACCGTGCGTGGCCCGGCCACCGCGGCTGCATCTCCAATCCGTCCGGCCGCGCCCGGGACATCGCCGACCACCACGCGGAGCGAGAGGAGCGCGTCGTCGAGACGCTCGAAGACCACGGTCCAGCAACACCGTGGGAGGTCAGCGCGGCACTCTTCGGCGACCTCCACGCAATCCACATCATGCACGGCCCCGGCGAAGCCTTCGCCCACCTCGACCACCTCGTCCACGAAGACGAACTCGTCAAGCACGCGGACGGCCGCTACGACCTGGCCTAGATCGGGCCCGCGAGCGTCCATCACGTCGAGCAGGCGAGTGGACTTGGCGTCTCCCCGCGACCGCAACAATTCTCTGGGATGCGATGTAACGGATTCACATGACCCAGATGGAGTCCGACACCGAGCTCGCGGCCGGCGACGAAGCGCCCGCGTTCGACCTCCCAGGCACCGACGGCGAGACGCACAGTCTCGACGAGTTCCAGAACGACGACGCCGTCCTGCTCGTGTTCACCTGTAATCACTGTCCGTACGCGAAGGCGAAACACGAGACCCTGAACGACATCGCGGCGGACTACGACGACGTCAGCGTCGTCGGCGTCAATCCGAACGACGCTACCGAGTACCCCGACGACTCCTTCGACCGCATGGTCGAACTGGTCGACGACGGGACCATCCGGTACGACCACTATCTTCGCGACGAGACCCAGGACGTCGCCAGCGCGTACGGCGCCACCTGCACGCCCGACCCGTTCCTCCTCCGCAACGACGACGGGACGTTCCGGCTCGCCTGGCACGGCCGCCTCGACGACGCCCTCAACCCCGACGACGAACCATCCGGCGAACCGGGTGAGGACATGCGGGAGGCTATCGAGTCCGTGCTGGCAGGTGATCCGGTCGACAAGGAATTCCTGCCGTCTCGGGGCTGCAGCATCAAGTGGCGGGACTGAGGAGCCAAACGAGAACTGCCGCAAGCAACGATATGGCCGTCGACCGGATGGCATAGAATTTTCCCGGCGGACCGCGACCCTCCCCACGTGACTCGCCGCGCCACCTGGTTCGCGCTCGCCGCCGTCGTCGCTGCACTCCTCGCTGCCGGCGCCCCGCTCGCCGTCGGCACGGACACGGTCTTCGGCGTCTCGACCGCCCTCCTGCTCTCACGTGGCCTCGCAGCCCTCGCGGTGCTCCTCGCCGCCGTCGCCGCCTACGAGCTCGTCTACTCGTACGTCGTCTCCCACGCGCAATCGAAACGACGCCAGCACAAGGTCACGTCCATCCTCCGCCTGGGCTTCCTCGTGCTGACGGCCGTCGCCGTCCTCGGGGTCGCGACCGACCGCTGGGTCCCGGCGCTCGTCTCACTCGGCGTCGCCGGCGTCGCCGTGTCGCTCGCCCTCCAGCAACCCCTCCTCAGCCTCCTCGGCTGGGCGTACATCATGATCAAAGAGCCCTACCAGGTCGGCGACCGGGTCGCCATCGAGGGCTCCAAGGGCGACGTCATCGACGTCGACTACCTCGTCACGACCCTCTGGGAGGTCGGCGGCGAGCTCGTCACCACGAACCAGCCCTCCGGCCGCCACATCACCCTCCCGAACAGCGTCGTGCTGTCCGCGCACGTCACGAACTTCTCCCGCGACGACTTCCCGTACGTCTGGAACGAGCTGTCGGTCCAGGTCGCCTACGAGACGGACCTCGACTTCGCCCGCGAACGCATGCGGGAGACCGCGATGGACTACCTCGGCGACGAGATGGCGGCCGCCGTCGAACGCTACCGCGCACAGCTCGCCGAGACGCCCGTCGAGATGGAGGTCCAGGACGGCCCCACGGTGAACGTCAAGGTCCAGGAGTCCTGGGTCGAACTCCGACTCCGCTATCTCGTCCGCCCCCGCCGGGGCGCCCACGTCAGGAACGAGCTCTACGACCGCGTCCTCGAGGCATTCAACGAGCACCCGGATCGCATCTCGTTCCCGATCGGGCGGAATCGCTAACGGTCCAACGGGGACGTGCTGCTGGTCCCCGGCCTGGATGCCTGGGCCGCCGGCTGCACAATCGCTAAGTTCGATGGTCGTGACGGCTCGGGCATGAGCGACATCCTCTCCGACGAGGTCAGCGACCTGCTCGCCCTGGCGAACCCCGAACCAGACGACACCCTCGATGCGATGACCGAGCACGGCCGCGACCGCGGCTTCCCCATCGTCGGCCCCGACGTCGGCCGCTTCCTCCGCTTTCTCGCCACCACCGTCGACGCCGCCCGGATCTTCGAGTTCGGCTCCGGCTTCGGCTACTCCGGGGCGTGGTGGCTCGACGCCCTCCCGGACGACGGCGAACTCGTCCTCACCGACTACGACGCCGACAACCTCGCCGAGGCCGAGGACTTCCTCGCGGACTACCGGGGTGACACCACGGTTCACTACGAGGCCGGCGACGCGATGGGGACCTACGACACCTACGACGGCCCCTGGGACGTCGTCCTCGTCGACCACGACAAGACGATGTACGCCGACGCCTTCGAGCTGGTGCGCGACGACCTCGCCCCCGGTGGTGTCGTCGTCGCGGACAACATGATGGCCGGCCCCGTCGAACCCGAGCACGTGACCACCGCGCTCGCCGGCGAGGAACCCATCGACGACCACACCAGGGGTGTCGTCGAGTACATCGAACGCGTCCGCGACGATCCGGACTACGAGACCTCGTTCGTCCCACTCGGCGAAGGCGTCGGCGTGAGCGTCAAACGTCCATAGGCGGCAGCTCAGCCGGCGGCCGCCGAGTCGGTGACGTGGCTACAGATCGACGGTCGTCCCGCCGCCGGTTGCGTCGGCAGCGTCGAGGACGTATTCGGCGGTTGCGGCGTCGAGGACCGCCGAGCCGACGCTCTCGACCACGGTGAGGTCCTCGTCCGTCGGTCGTGGTGCGTCGCCGTCGAGGAGGGCGCCGAGCGGCACGAGGTCGTCGACGGTGAGACCGGTGTCGTCGAGGTCCCCGATCTCGACGACCTCCTCGGGAACGTCGGCGAAGACGGTGTCGGCGCGTTCGAACACGCCGGGCGGCAGTTCGCGGGTCTCGGGGTTGTAGGCGCCGATACCGACGACCAGCGTCCCACGCTCGAGGTCGTCGGCGTCGAGGACCGGCAAGGTGCTCGGGGTCGTCGTGACGACGACGTCCGCACCAGCAACGGCCTCCCGGGCGCTGTCAACAGGTTCTGCCGGGATACCGAGTTCGGCGTCGAGGTCCTGGGCGCACGAGATCCGGCTATCGCTTCGCGAGTAGATGCGGAATCCCTCGACGTCGGTTGCGGCGGCGATGGCGCGGGCCTGCCAGCGGGCCTGTGTGCCAGCGCCGACGATGGCGACCGCAACGGGTCCGTCGGTGAGTTCGCGGACGGCGATCCCACCGATGCAGCCGGTCCGGGCGCCCGTCACGCGCGACCCGTCCATGAGCGCCTCGAACCGGCCGTCGTTCGCGTTCGTGACGGCGACCTGGGCGTGGATCGTCGGGAGGTCCCGGGCAGGGTTCTCGTCGTGGACGGCGACGAGTTTCGTCGCGTAGACGTCGCGGCCGTGGAGGTAGGCGGGCATCGTGAGTCCCATGCCGGCGGCGTCCGCGGCTGCCGCGTCGGGGTCGTGTCCGGCGTCGAAGCCGACGGGGAAGTGCGGGCGGTCGGGCCGTTCGACATTCCCACGGTACTGGGCACGGAACGCATCGGCGACGACCGGGAGAAGGTCGTCGAGGTCGATGAGGCTCCCGACGTCGTCCTCGGAGAGGAGGCGGGTCATGGTCGAAGAGTCGGGGGATGGCCGTTTAGTGGCATCCCCTCTGGCAATGCGTTCCGCAGTTCGACAGCAGGCCCGGCCCGTGGCTGCGGTGGGTTGCTGGAGGGGAAACCCGTAAGCCTGGGCCGCCGAATCACCAGGTATGAACGTGGTCGTCGTCGGCGGCGGAATCGTGGGACTCGCAAGCGCCCACGAACTTGCGACCCGGGGCGCGTCCGTGACGCTCGTGGAGAAGGGGTCGCTCGGTGGCGAGAGCACCCAGCGTGCCGCGGGCGGCATCCGGACGCAGTTCTCGACGCCGGTGAACGTCGACCTGTCGCTCGCATCCATCCCGACCTGGGAGTCCTTCGAGGAGCAGTTCGGCGTCGACATCGGCTACCGACGCAACGGCTACCTCTTCCTCGGGCGCGACGACGGGACGGCAGCCGACCTCCGTGAGTCGGCGGCGATGCAGAACGACCGCGGCGGCGACACCCGAATCCTCGACCCGACGGACGCGACCGAGTACTGTTCGGGTGTGCGGACGGACGCGTTCCAGCTCGCGACGTACTCGCCACTCGACGGTTTCGCGGACCCGAACCTCGCGTGCCAGGGGTACGCGCAGGCGCTCCCGGACGAGGGCGTCGACGTCCGGACGAAGACGGAGGTGACGGACGTGCTGACTGGTGGTGGCTCGAGCGCTGGACCCGGCCCGGTCACCGGTGTCGAACTCGACGGCGCCGAGACGCTGGTGGCCGACGCTGTCGTGAACGCCGCCGGGCCCTGGGCCGCCGAACTCGCAGCGATGGCTGGTATCGACATCCCCGTACGGCCGAAACGCCGGCAGGTGGTCGTCGTGGACCCCGAGACGCCGATCGAGGACGACGCACCACTGACCATCGATCTCGACACGGGCGTCTACTTCCGGCCGGAGCGCGACGGCGTCGCCATCGCTGGTGGGCACTTCGCCGCGACCGACCCGGACGCGGACCCCGACGCCTACAGCACCACGCACGACGTCGACTGGGCGGTCACGTGCGTCGAACGCGCCGGCGACGCGGCGACATACTTCGGCCCCGAGTCGCGCATCCGGCGGGGCTGGGGTGGGCTCTACGCGGTCACGCCGGACCACCACGCCATCCTCGAGGAGACGATGCCGGGCTTCGTGAACGCCGTCGGGTTCTCGGGACACGGCTTCCAGCACGCACCCGCGACCGCGACCGTCGTCGCCGACCTGGTGCTCGACGAGTCCATGAGCGACGTGGACGTCTCCGCGCTCGCTGGCGACCGATTCGAGTCTGGGGACCTCGTCGAGGAACAGAACGTCGCGTGAACGGCCGGAGATCAGTCGCGTTCCAGCGGAATCGTGTGGCGGAGCGTACAGTCGTGGTCCGGTGCGTCGAACTCGACCCGGTCCCACTCGCCCCGGGTGAGGCACTCGAACCCGTCGTCGGTGACGAGCCAGGTGTCCTCGCTCTTCGCGCCCTGCACGGTCGGGTTCCAGGCGTACGCCATCGGGGCGGTGACGGGACCCTCGTGGCCGGGCGTCGCGATCCATTCCCGGCCGGCGTAGCCCGCGGCTCCGCCCTGGTGGTGTTCCTGCCACTCGCCCGTCCAGCCCTCGGCGTCGTAGGCGTCCTGGATGGCCGCGAAGACGTCGCCAGCAGCACCGGCATTCTCGACGGTCTCGCCGGCGTGCTCACGGGTTGCGGCGAGCGCGGTGGTCTGGACTCGGGCGGCGGCATCGTGTCGGTCCCGGAGCCACCCGGGTGGGTCGAAGGCGACGGTTCGCGTCGTCGAGGCGTAGCGGCCGTCGCGGGTGGCCGTGACGGAGACGTGGGCGTAGTCGCCGAGGCGGGCGTCGGTGACGGTGTAGTGGCGGTAGGACTGGGCGCGGTCGGCGCTTCCGACGAGCACGACGGGGGCACGACAGCCGGCGGCCTCGAGGCGTGACCGCACGTCCGCGGCGACGGCTCGCTCGGTCACGTCCGGGGTCGCTGCCTCGCACGCCTGTTCGACGGCGAGTGCGGCAGCTTCGCCGAGCTGCCGGTACGCATCGACGTCCCCGTCGGTGAGTGGCTGGCGGAGTCGTCCGGCGTCGAGTGTGTCGAAGCCGGGCACGTGGAAGTCGGCTGCAGCCGGCGTCGGTGAGACGTCGGCGACAGCGTCGGCCAGCGCGTCGGCGTGCCAGGGGAACGTCTCGACGTCGACGCCGGCTGGGAGTTCCTCGTCGCGCAGGCGCTGGGCTTCGATGTTGTCGGTGACGACGGTGACGCTGTCGCCGTCGTAGCCGGCGGCCGCGATACCGACGTCGCTGCCAGCGTCGATGACGTTGTCGCCCCCGGTGAGCCACGCGAAGGAGTTCGGTCGCGCGAACCAGACCGCAGCGTGGTCGCTGGCGTCGAGGTACTCGTCGAGCCGTTCAAGGTGTGCGTCGTCCATGGCAGCGACTGGCCGGGCCGGGAGTATAGTTCACCCGAATGCGCATCACGTCGAGCGGTCAGTCGACGGGTCAGTCGAGGGTGGCGAGTCGTTGGTCGCAGTCGGTGCAGGCGAGGACGTGGGTCGGGCCGCCGGGGCCGAAGCCGCCACAGCAGCCGTCGCCCGTGGTCTCGACGACGTCGCCCCCGCAGTCCGGACACGAGTCGAGGAAGAGTCTGAGCGACGGGGCGGCGTCGGCCGCCGTCTGGTTCGGGAGACCACGGTCGGTGAGGGCGGCGACGGCGGCGACGTCGGCGATGGCAACGGGGCGGGAGAGCCAGGTCTCGGAGGCGAGTGTTTCGTCGGGGTCGGTGGCGATGATCCACTCACGGCCGTCCTCGCTGAACGGGTTGGTTCGGACGGACGCGGGGGCCGCAGCGGCCACGGCACGAGCGAGTTCGTCGGTCGGTTGGGTCGCGATGGTGGCCATCCGGTCGCGCCAGGCGGCGGCGAATTCGTCGGCGATCGCCAGGTCGGTGTCGCCGACGACGATGCCCGCGTCGACGAGTGCCGCAAGGACCTGCTCGCCGTCGGCGTCGGCGTCGCCGAGACTGCCCGCCGTTCCCGCCAGGTGCGAGGGTTCAGCGGGGTCATCTCGTGAGTGGTTGGTGGTCGGGAAGAGCCGGTCGGCTTCTGGGATCGTGGCGACGAGTCGGGGGGCGAACCGTGGCGTGAACGGGATGACGTATCCCCGAAGGGCGATGCCGGCAGCACCCAGGAGGAGAACGAGGGGTGCGAGCAGCGGGGAGAGACGGCTCGCTACTAGCGCGAGGACGGTGAGGATCGCGACGTTCAGGACGGTGCAGGGCCAGCATCGGTTCGGGCCGACGTGGGCCGGGTTCCGAAGGTCACCCAGCGTGTCCATGGGCGCTGATTCGGCCACGGTGTCTTCAGCCTTCCGACGAGATCGGTATCAGTACTACGAATATGGTAAATTCATCGAGTCCGAGTTATTGAATATGTGTACGTCTAGCACGGCCTCATCCTGCAGGGCCGCTACCGTCTGTATTCGGCACTACCGGCAAATCTAACGCAAGTAAGGATGTTTCCACTACAGCCGTAGTGAATAATCCTAAATTATAAATACACGGCTCAACGTGGTGGTGTATAGCATGGCACAGAAGTCAGGCGCGACAGACTCGGTTTCACGCCGACGATTCGTCAAGACGGTAGGCGCAACGGGCACCGTCGCTGGCATCGCGGGCTGTTCCAGCGGCGGCGGAAACGATGGTGGCGGCAACGGAGAGGACGGTGGAACCACGACCACCAGTTCGTCCGATGACACCGCGTCCGGGAAGACGCAGGTCCAGTTCGCGGCGGACTCGCGGGCGGCCGACAACCAGGACGCCATCAACGCGGCGCTCCACGAGGCCGGCCTCGACGAGAACATCGAAGTAGACATCCTCGCGGGCTCCCAGGTGACCGACAACCGCCAGCAGCAGTACACGCAGTGGCTGTCCGCGAACCGGAACCAGCCGAGCCTCCTGATGATGGACAGCGGATGGACAATCCCGTTCATCGTCCGCGACCAGGTCGCGAACCTCGAGGAGGAGCTTCCGAGCAGCCTCATCAGCGAGGTGAAGGACAACTACTTCGGTGCGTCAGTCGCGACCGCCCAGGACCAGAGCGGCGCCCTGCACGGCATCCCGCTCTTCCCCGACTTCCCGACCATCCAGTACCGCAAGGACCTCATGCGGGAGGCCGGCTACACGGACAGCGACTTCGAGAAATGGGCGACCGAGTCCATGCACTGGAAGGACTTCAGCAACGCCGTCGCCGAAGCCCGTGACGCCACCAGTACGAAGCACGGGTTCACGTTCCAGGCGGACGTCTACGAGGGTCTCTCGTGCTGTGACTTCAACGAGTGGCTCACCTCCTGGGGTGGCGCCTACTTCGGCGACCACGAGAACCTCTTCGGCCCGATCGGCGACCGCCCCATCACGGTCGACGAGCAACCCGTCGTCGACAGTCTCCGGATGGTCCGCTCCTTCATCCACGGCTCGGACGACCCGGAGGGGCTCGACGGGTACGCCCAGATCGCGCCCGAGTCCGTCCTCCAGTGGACGGAGGAGACGTCCCGGAAGCCGTTCACCAACGGCGACGTGGTCGCGCACCGCAACTGGCCGTACAGCATCAACATCAACGGCGCCGAGGACGCCTTCGGCGAGGACCTCGGCGTCATGCCGATCCCGTACGGCGTACAGGCGAGCGAATCCAAGTACGAGGGCGCCGGCGGGCCCGTCGCCGCGCTCGGTGGCTGGCACGTCACCCTCAACCCGAACGCGGCGAAGAAATCGGCCGCGCTCAAGGTCATCGAGGCGATGACGAAGGAGAGCTTCCAGCTCACGATGTTCGGCACGATCGGCTGGATCCCGCCCCGTCCCACCCTCCTCGACTCCGAGGAAGCCGCGAACGTCGACGTCATCGGCCGCTACGTCAAGCAGCTGAAGGTCGCGGGCGAGAACGCCGTGCCGCGACCCGTCACCGCTGTCTGGCCACAGGAGTCCACGAAGATCAGCCAGGAAGCGAACGCCGCGCTCAGTCAAGATAAGGCCCCGGCGGACGCCATGTCCTCCCTCAAGGAGGCACTCGCGTCCATCGAGAGCAGCGTCTAAGCACCCGAGCACGCTCCCATGGCCACAGACACTCAACTCCGGGACGACGCCCCCGGCGGCAAGAGCGGCATCACGGTCCACGCGGTCCGCTGGGTCGAGAACCTCAGCGAGACCCAGTTCGCGTACCTGCTGCTCGTCCCCACCGTACTCATCCTCGGCGTCATCGCGTTCTGGCCGCTCCTCTCGACGTTCGAGATGAGTCTGCGCGCCGACGCACTGATCGGGGCGAAACCGATCGGGGAGTACGTCGGCATCAAGAACTACGTCGACCTGCTCACCGGGAAGCGCAACGCCGCGCTCACGCGGCCGTTCATGCCGGGGCTCAGCGTCGACGGCCAGTTCCCGTTCCTGCACGTCGCCGGCGGCACCCTCTTCAAGAGCGCCATCACGGTCACGCTCATCTTCACCATCGTGAGCGTGTTCTTCGAGACCATCATCGGGTTCGGGCAGGCGCTCGTCCTCGACCAGGACTTCCGGGGGCGTCGCTGGGTGCGGGTCGCGATCATCATCCCGTGGGCGGTCCCGGTGGTCATCCAGGGGATGATCTTCTTCCTGCTCTTCCAGCCAGGGATCGGATTTCTCGTGGAGCCACTCCAGCAGATCGGGCTGTTCTCGAGCACGCCGCTCATCAACAGCGTCGACTCGATGATCATCGTCATCGTCGCCGACATCTGGAAGACGAGCGCGTTCATGGCGCTCATCATCCTGGCCGGCCTCCAGTCCGTCGACCGGAGCCTCTACGACGTCGCGAAGGTCGCTGGCGCCTCGAAGTGGCAGCAGTTCAAGCTGATCACGTTCCCGATCATCCTCCCGACCATCCTCGTCGCGATGCTGTTCCGCACCATCGGCGCGATGCGCGTGTTCGGCATCATCGAGACGGTGTCGTCCTGCTCGACCGTCCCGTCGCTGTCCTGTCTCGTCGTCACGACGTTCAGCCAGCGCCGGTACGGGACGGCGGCCGCCATCGCGTTCCTGACCGCGCTCCTGATCGCCATCGTGGTGTCGGTCTACATCTGGAAGTTCAATGACGAGGGGGGTGTCTGAGATGGGGACCGCCACACCCGACGAGTCCGAACGCGAGCCGGCGTACGAACGCGCCGCCCAGAAGGCCATCCGGGACCCCGAGATCGCGTACCGGTTCGCGTTCTACATGGTCACGGCGTTCTTCCTCGTCACGACCCTGTTCCCGTTCTACTGGCTGCTCGTGCTCGCCGTCACGCCGAACGACGCCATCGCGAACATGGGCATCCTCCCGAAGTTCATCACGGCGAACGGGATCGACCCCTCGCTGTTCAACCCGGAGGTGTTCCTCACGGTCTTCGAGGTGGTGCCGTTCCACACGTACGTCCTCAACAGTCTCGTGCTCGCGCTCATGACGACCGTCATCGTGCTCGTCATCGCGAGCCTCGCGGGCTACGTGTTCGGCCGACTCACCTTCCCCGGACGCGGCCCACTGATGTTGCTGATCCTCGCGATCAGCTACTTCCCGCCGGCCGCGTTCCTCCTGCCACTCTTCCGGCTGTTCACGGGGAACGTCGACATCTTCGGTCTGAGCAGTCCGACCATCTTCAACACGCCGTGGTCGATGGTGCTGCCGTTCAGCGCGCTGTTCCTGCCGCTGAGCATCTTCATCCTCACCACGTTCTACGGCCAGATTCCTGACGGCCTGGAGGATGCGGCGCGGATCGAGGGGACGACGCGACTCGGGGCGCTCTTCCGGGTCATCATCCCCCTGTCCGCGCCCGGCGTGGCCACCGCGGGCGTCCTGACGTTCATCAGCGTGTACAACGAGTTCTTCTTCTCGTTCCTGATGAGCGACGGGCAGGTCCCACGGCTGCTGACGAACTTCTTCGCGAACCAGAACCACTGGTCGCCGATCGTGAAGGGGATTCTCGGCTACCAGGGCCAGTATGCACAGTTCTACAACCTCATGGCCGCGGCATCCATCGTCGGCGTCCTGCCGGTGGTGATCCTCGTGGTCATCGCACAGGAGAAGATCGTGAGCGGGCTGACCGCTGGCGCACTCAAGGAGTAACATCATGGGAGAAGTCAACCTCGAAGACGTAACGAAACGGTACGACGACGTCGTCGCCGTCGACGCCATGAACCTCGACATCCGGGACGGCGAGTTCCTCACGCTCGTCGGCCCGTCGGGGTGTGGGAAGTCGACGACGCTCGAAATGATCGCGGGACTCACGACGCCCAGCGATGGCACGATCACCATCGCCGGCCGGGACGTGACGAATCTTCCGCCCAAGGACCGGGGCATCGCGATGGTCTTCCAGAACATCGCGCTGTTCCCGCACATGGACGTGTACGACAACATCAGCTTCGGGCTTCGGCTCAGGGATTACCCGACGGACGAGATCGACGAGCGCGTCGAGCGCGCCGCCGAGGTCGTCCAGCTGGAGGGGATGCTCGACCGGATGCCGGACGAGATGAGCGGCGGGCAGCGACAGCGCGTCGCCATCGCTCGCGCCATCGTCCGCCAGCCGGAGGTGTTCCTGATGGACGAGCCGCTCGCGAACCTGGACGCGAAGCTCCGCGTCCACATGCGGACGGAGCTCCAGCGCCTCCACAAGGAGCTCGATACGACCATCATCTACGTCACGCACGACCAGGCAGAGGCGATGACGATGAGCGACCGTATCGCCATCATCGACGGCGGCGAACTCCAGCAGGTCGACCCGCCGCTCACCTGCTACAACGAGCCGAACAACCGGTTCGTCGGCGGGTTCATCGGGAGTCCGTCGATGAACTTCATCGACGCCGAGGTCGACGCGACCGGCCTCCGAACTGAGTCCTTCGACGTCGCACTCGACCCGGAGGCTGCTGGCCTCTCGCCGGGCGACCACGTGAGTCTCGGTGTGCGACCGGAGGACGTCTACCTCACCGAGCACAGCGGCGACGTCGACAACCCCTCGCAGCCCATCGACCTCGTGACGGACGTCCTCGAACCGATGGGCGACCAGATCTTCATCTACCTCCGGGAGCCCGGCGCCGAATCGTCGGGGATGGACGCCGATGCGGACCAGCTCCTGATGAGCGTCGCACCCGACACCGACATCGGGGAGGACGAGCCCGTCGAGGTGGTCATCGACCGCGACCGCCTCCACGTCTTCGACGGCGAGGGCGACGCCGTCCTCCACGGACTCACCGCGAAACGCCGGGAGGTGGAGCGCTGATGCCGACCACGGTCGGCTGGCTCTACCTCGTCGGTGGCACCGTGCTGTTCTTCTTCTGGGCGTACGGCATCGTGTCGTTCCTCCTGGACCTGAAGAACTACGTGGTCCCGGGCGTGCGGGGGCTCCTCGCGGAGCGACGCGCCGAAGCGGAGGCGGCGGACCGTGAGGCCGAACAGCTCGAGCAGGAACGCCAGCTGTACTAGTGGTATCGCGCAGCCCAACACCGCGTGACGCGCCGGCCTGGCCGGCATCGAAGAACACAATTTACCCAGTTTCGAATACCCAATGATGAGTACCGACGGAGCAGTCGACGATTCGGTCCGCGAGCGACCCGTCCGGGTCGGCCTCGTGGGCTGTGGCGGGATCGGCACACACCACATGCGGCGACTCCAGGAGCAGCCCTGCGTGTTCGTCGGTGGCGTCGACATCAGTGCCGAGGCCCGGGAAACGTTCACCGAGGAGTTCGGGGTGCCGACGTACGAATCCTTCTCGAGTCTCGACGAGGAAGGCGTGGACGCCGTCATCGTCACCACGCCGAACAAGTACCACGAGGAGTGTGCGGTCGAGGCGCTGGACGCCGACGTCCACGTCCTCATCGAGAAACCCCTCGCGCACACCCTGGAGAGTGCAGAGCGCATCGCCGAGGCCGCCTCGGCCTCCGAGGCGTTCGCGATGCTGGGCTTCCACAACCGCTTTCGGCAGGGCGCCGAGGTATTGACCGGCCACCGCGAGGACGGTCGATTCGGTGACGTGACGCACGTCGAGGCGAACTACATTCGGCGCCGTGGGGTGCCCGGACGTGGCTCCTGGTTCACGACAAGGGAGATCGCGGGTGGCGGCAGCCTCATCGACATCGGCGTGCACGCCATCGACCTCGCCCTCCACTTCCTCGGGTTCCCCGAGGTCGTCGAGGTCTCCGGGCAGACCCGAAGCGAGTTCGGGAGTCGCGAGGACTACTCCTATCTCGGGATGTACGGCCCGGACACGGACGCCGAACACTTCGACGTCGACGACTCGGCGTCGGCGTTCGTCCGGTTCGCCGACGGCTCGACGATGAGCCTCGAGGTCGCGTGGGCGACCAACCGGCCGCCGACGAACGAGTTCGTCATCCGTGGCACCGGCGCCGGCGCCACCTACGACCTCGGCGACGGCAGCCTCACCATCCACGAGACCGACGACACGGGCGCCCCCCAGCTCTCGGATGCGGAGATCCAGACCCGTGACGAGGACGCGTACGACCTCGAACAGACGTACTTCCTCGACCACGTTCGCGCCGACCAGCCCCCCGAACGAAACACCATCGACCAGGCCCTCTCGGTGCAGCGCGTCATCGACGCCATCTACCGCTCTGCCGAGAAGAATCGCGCAGTCCGACTCGACGACTAACCAGAACGAACCCCCTCAACACAGCACTATGGACGTAGGCGTACTCACGGTCCCGTTCGGTGACGAACCGCTCGACGAGACACTCGACTATCTCGCCGGTATCGGCGTCGACGCCGTCGAACTCGGCGTCGGCGGCTACCCCGGCGACGACCACCTCCCGCCCGAGAACTACCTCGACGACGAAGACGCACAGGCCAACCTGCACGCGCTCCTCGACGAACACGGTCTCCGAGTCTCCGCGCTCGCGACACACAACAACCCACTCTACCCCGACGAGGAACGAGCCACGGCGGCGGACGCTGAGCTCAGAGATGCCATCCGGCTCGCCGACCAGCTGGACGTTGGAACGGTCACGTGCTTCTCAGGCCTTCCTGCAGGGAGCCCCGCCGGCGACGTGCCGAACTGGATCACGGCGCCGTGGCCGCCGGAGCACGCCGAGGCTCTCGAGTACCAGTGGGACCTCGCCATCGACTACTGGACCGACCTCGCCGAGTTCGCGGACGACCACGGGGTGGATGTCGCCATCGAGATGCACCCCAACATGCTCGTCCACGAACCCACGGGCATGCTGAAGCTCCGAGAGGCGACGAACGACCGCATCGGCGCGAACTTCGACCCCTCCCACCTCTACTGGCAGGGTATCGATATCACCGAGGCGATCCGCGCACTCGGCGAGGTCGACGCTATCCATCACGTGCACGCGAAGGACACGAAGGTCTACGAGGAGCGGGCGAAGACGAAGGGCGTGCTCGACACCACGAGCTACGCCGACGTCGAGGACCGGTCGTGGCTCTTCCGCTCCGTGGGCTACGGGCACGGCGAGGAGCACTGGAAGGACGTCGTCTCCACGCTCCGCATCGTCGGCTACGACGGCGCGCTCAGCATCGAGCACGAGGACGCGCTCACGTCCAGCCGCGAGGGCCTGGAGAAGGGCGTCGACGTCCTGGATCGCGCCGTGTTCGAGACGCAACCCGGAGACGCCTTCTGGGCGGAGTGAGGTGGTCGCAGTATGACACTCCAGATTGGCGTCCTCGGATATCGCTTCATGGGGAAGGCGCACGCGAACGCCCTCGACCGCCTCCCGATGTTCTTCCCGGACGCCCCGGAGACGAACCGCGACGTCCTGATCGGTCGTGACGAGGACGCACTCTCGGAGGCAGCAGAGAGACTCGGCTTCGACCGAATCAGTACCGACTGGGAGGACGTCGTCGAGGACGTCGACGTGTTCTACAATCTCGGCCCGAACTTCGTCCACGCCGAACCCTCCATCGCCGCGCTGGAAGCGGGGACGCACGTGTTCTGCGAGAAACCGCTCGCCGCGACCCTCGACGACGCCGAGGCGATGGCGGCCGCAGCGGCCGAGAGCGACGCCGTCGCGGGCACCGCGTTCAACTACCGGTTCGTGCCCGCCATCCGGTACGCAAAACGACTCATCGACGCTGGCGAACTCGGGGAGATCCATCACGTCCGCGGTCGCTACCTCCAGGACTGGCTCGTCGACCCCGAGGCGCCCTGGAGTTGGCGGAACGACGAGGAACTCGCGGGCAGCGGCGCGCTCGGCGACCTCGGTGCCCACACCATCGACCTCGTGCAGTTCCTCGTCGGCGACGTCGAACGCCTCTCCGGTCAGCTCCGAACGTTCGTCGACGAACGCCCCGTCGAAGGCAAAGAGAACGAGACGAAACCCGTCACGGTCGACGACGCCTACTCGGCGCAGGCGGAACTCGAGGGCGGCGCGATGGCCACGCTCGAAGCCACGCGATTCGCCACCGGACACAAGAACGACCACACCATCGAAATCCAGGGGAGCGAAGGGAGTCTGAAGTTCAGCCTGGAACGCCTGAACGAGCTCGAGGTCATGACGGGCGACAACAGAGGGTACGAGACCGTGCTCGTCACCGACCCCGACGACCCCTACGTCGACCACTGGTGGCCACCTGGCCACGTCATCGGCTGGGAGCACACCTTCGTCCACGAGAACTACGAGTTCCTCAGCGCCATCGCGGCGTCGGAGACGCCGGAACGGTCCGGCGGCGATAGCGATGCGCAGCGCGCATCGACCGATTCGAGCGGGCCTGACCCGCGAGAAGTAGCCGCCGAAAACCGCCAGGGAACGGGCTTCCAACCGAGCTTCCAGGACGGTCTGTCGGTCCAGCGCGTCCTCGCGGCGGTCGAGGAGAGCGACGAACGCGGCGAGTGGGTGGAGCTGTGACCGCGGTCACCGTCTGGAACGAGTTCGTCCACGAACAGGAGGACGAGGCGGTCGCCGAAATCTATCCAGACGGCATCCACGGCGCCCTCGCGGACGTCTTCGAAGCAGCTGGGCACGACGTCCGGACGGCGACGCTCCAGGAGCCGGAACATGGGCTGACCGAGCCCGTGCTCGACGAGACGGACGTCCTGACGTGGTGGGGGCACACCGCCCACCACGAGGTCGAGGACGCCGTCGCCGAACGCGTCCAGCAGGCCGTCCTCGACGGCATGGGCCTCGTCGTCCTGCACTCCGGCCACCACTCGAAGCCATTCACGCGCCTCATGGGGACGTCCGGCGACCTCCGGTGGCGGGACGTCGGCGAGCGCGAACGCCTCTGGACCATCGAGACCGGGCACCCCATCGCCGCGGGGCTCGACGAGTGCTTCGAACTCCCGGAGACGGAGATGTATGGCGAACGCTTCGACGTGCCACCGCCCGACGACCACGTCTTCACGTCGTGGTTCGAGGGCGGCGAGGTGTTCCGGTCGGGGCTCTGCTGGCGCCGCGGGAACGGCTCCATCTTCTACTTCCGGCCCGGCCACGAGTCGTACCCGATCTACCACGACGAGACCGTCCAGCAGGTCCTCAGGAATGCGGTCGAATGGGCCACACCGACCGTCGACGCATCGCGGGCTGAGCTGACGAACGCGGAGCCGAGAGAAGAGCGCTGAGGCCATCTGCGATTGTCCGCCAGCAGCAGTTAGTCGATGGCTTCGACGACGAGGTGGTCGGCTTCGACGTCCTCGAGCACGGCGCCCCAGCCGCCGACGGTGACGGTGCCGTCGTCGGTATCGAGGACGATCGTCGCGCGTTCCGCGAACATCGTCAGTGCCGACTCTGGACCGGGGCCGTTCGACCGACGGCCGGCGTGCACGAGGTTGGTGACCGTCCCAGTGAGCGTCGTGTCCTCGCCGGTCGCGGTGGCACGTCCGGTCACGCGCACCTCGACCTCGTGTCCCTCGTCGAGGAGGGGCTCCACGTCACGGATGCAGTCCCGGATGCTCGTGTAGTGGATGGGCGGCGTCTCGGGTTTCGCGGAGAAGACGGGCTCCCAGGCCTCCCAGAGGCTCGTCTCGAAGTACCACTTGAACACCTGGCCGAGCGAGTAGTCGTTGATGAGCATCCCGTACTCGTTCGAGGGGTGGAACACGATCTCCGGGGCGAAGCAGACGCCGACGCGGTCGGCGATGAGGACGAACGGCCCCGGGAGGGTGCGTTCGCGGACCTCTGTGGTGGCTCCCTCGAAGTACTCGCTGACCTCGTCGAGTTCGACGAGCTGATCGGGGTCCGGGGGATGGAAGGAGACCTTGACGACGACGCCCCGGTCGATGGCGTCGGCGAGATCCGGGGCGAGTTCGAGGAACTGGTCGACGGTCGCCGCGAGGAGGAGCTGGGTGTCGGCGTCCTGAACGTACTCGCGGGCGCGTTCCGCAACGGTCTCGAAGCGGTTGACGACGCTGACGCGGTGGTTCTCGATGCTTGGCTGCTCCCAGCGGTCCTCGATCTCGTCGGCCGCGGCGAGGGCGGATTCGGCCTGCTCCTGGAGGTCGTTGATGACCTGGTCGGGTTCGTGGGCGCGGGCGTGGAGGCTCCCGCGCTCGTACGTCTCGACGTATCCCATGCCTTCGAGGTCGCGGAGGACGTCGTAGATGCGGGCCTGTGGGACGTCGCAGGCGTTCGCGATCTCGACCGCCGACGCGGTCCCGAGTTCCACCAGTGTGACGTACGCGTCGGCCTGGTACTGGCTCAGGTGCGTACGCTGGAGAATCTGGCGGAGGTCCTCGGGAGTCACGACGACCACCGTCGTCCAGCCTGCCGGGTGCGTGTCATGTTGGTTGGCGTACGAACTGCCGGCCTAAAAAGTTCACCACTGCGGTAGTGACGCACGCTGGGCGGCTGCAGCGACCATCGTTCGGGTTCGATGGGTTTTCGATGCCCGCGGTCGACGTGACGGTATGGTCGACCGTTCGACGCTCGTCGCCGGCGAGACACTCGTGGATTTCATCCCCGACCGTCCCGGCCCCATCGGCGACGTCGACGCGTTCACGCCACGACCGGGCGGCGCTCCGGCGAACGTCGCGGTCGCGATGACGCGTCTCGACGCCACACCCGACTTCCTGACGTGCATCGGGACCGGCCCGTTCGGCGACTTCCTCGCGAGGTCGATTGAGCGCGACGGCATCCCCGACCGGTTCGTCCAGCGAGACCCCAACCCGGCACACCGGACGACGCTCGCCTTCGTCACGCACGACGGCGATGGCGACCGGTCGTTCACGTTCTATCGAGACAATGCCGCAGACGAACACGTAAGTGCTTCGACGATTCCCGACACGGTCCTCGCAGCCCTCGACCGCATCGTCGTCGGTGGCGTCCTCCTCACCACCGACCCCGCAAGGACCGAGATATTCGACCTCGTCGACCGCGCACGTACCCACGACTGTACCGTCGTGTTCGACCCGAACTCCCGGCCAGAACTCTGGGCGGACGACGCCGACCCGGCTGCGGTCATAGAGCGCATGCTCGAACGCGTAGACGTCGTCAAGACTGCCACCGACGACTTCGCCTGGTTCGACTACCCGCAGGCCCCCGACCGGCTCGCCGAGCGACTCCTCGAACTCGGACCACACTCGGTCCTCCTCACGCTGGGCGGTGACGGTGCCGCCCTACACACGGCGGCCGACGCCCCGTGGGGTGCCGGCACCTGGAGCCACCCGGGCTATGGTGTGGAGGTGGTGGATACGACCGGCGCCGGGGACGCGTTCCTCGGCGGCATACTCGCGAAACTGGACGCTACCGACGCGCCTGCAGCTACCGACCCGACCGACCTCCTCGGGTTCGCGAACGCGGTCGCGGCACTCACCACGACCGGGGACGGCGCGTGGACCGCGCTCCCGGACCGGGAGACGGTCGCCGAGTTCCAGACGTCGCAGCGGACGTGATCAGTCGCGGTGGGCCTGGATGACGTCGAGGACCTCGTCGGCGTGGTCCTCGGGGTCGACGCCCTCGAAGACCGCGACGATGTCGCCATCGGGGCCGACGACGAACGTGTTCCGGAAGACGCCGTCGAACGTGTTTCCGAACAAATTCTTCTCGCCGTATGAATCGTAGGCGCTGGAGACGTCGCCGTCCTCGTCGCTCAGGAGGTCGAAGGGGAGGTCGTACGTCTCGGCGAAGTCGGCGAGGTCGTCGACGGGGTCGTCGCTGATGCCGACGACGGAGACGCCGGCGTCCTCGTAGTCGCTCCAGTTGTCGCGGAAGCCACACGCCTCCGTCGTGCAACCGGGGGTGTCGGCGCGTGGGTAGAAGTAGACGACGACGTACTTGTCCGCGAAGTCGTCGAGTGAGACCGTCTCGTCGGCCTGGTTCGGCAGTTCGAAGTCCGGAGCGGGGTCGCCTTCCTCGAGCATACCACCGGGTTCGAGGCGGGGCGCCTACATGGTTTCGCATCCGGCGGTAGCGGCTCCCGGGAGCCGGCGGACTCAGATGCCGCCACCGAGCCACGTCAGCGACCAGAGGACGCCCATGCCGACGCCGACGGTCCAGAGCATGTCCTCCGTCCGGTAGGCGACGCCGGCGGCTACGATGCCCGCGAGGAGCCGGTGGTTCGATAGCGAGACGGCCATCGAGCCGTCGACGAGCAGGAGTTTCGGCAGGACGAGCGCGGCGAGAACTGCAGGTGGAACGAACGCCAGCGCGCGCTCGACTCGTCGGGGTATCTCCCGGCCCGCGAGGGCCTCGACGAACGAGACCCGGAGGAGGAACGTCCCGATGGCGCCGCCGAGGAGGACGGCCCAGACCGTGGTGAGTGGGAGGTCAGCCACGCAGGTCACCCCACTCGTCGACGAGGAGACCACCGACGATACCACAGAGGGCGGCGACGATGAGTCCCAGATTCAGCGGAATGCCAGCGCCGATGGTGGCACCGAGGCCACCGATTGCTGCGGCGGCGATGCTCGCTCGACCCTCGATGCTCGGCGCCAGGAGGGCGAGGAAGACGAGCGGGATGGCGAAGTCGATGCCCCACGCGGGCGGGATCCGTGTACCGACGAGGACGCCGACTGCCGTCGCGACCGTCCAGAGCCCCCAGAGCGGGACGGCGGCGCCGAGGTAGAACGAAAGGTCGTCCCTCGCGCGTTCGGACTCGAACTCGGTGACGGCGAGGGCGAACGTCACGTCGAGGAGGAAGAACGAGGCCACCCAGCGCATCGGACGGGGGAACTCCCGGAAGTACGGTGCGATGGCGCCGCTGTACATGACGTAGCGGGCGTTCACGACCAGCGCCGTGACGAGGACGATGGCGAGTGGTGCGTTCCCTTCGAGGAGGTCGATGGCTGCGAGCTGAGCCGCCCCGGCGAACCAGAGGCCGGAGAGCAGAACGCCCTCGAAGCCAGAAAAGCCGACGTCGACGGCTGCGACGCCGGCGACGAGGCCGAACGGGATGTTGGCGGGGAGTGCCGGGAAGACGGCGCGGGCACCCGCGCGAGCGTCACGCCACGTGATCATCAGTGAGGAGTCGAACGTGCCCGAGGAAGAACCTTCCCCAACGGGCAACCCGCACGACGGCGTCGGGTTGGGTGCCCTGGCGGTGGCTGGTGCTCAGACCTGGTAGTCGGACTCCCGGATCTGGGCGTACTTCCCGTTCCGGAAGCGGAACTTCCGGCGCTTGTAGGCGGCGTAGAGCTTCATCCCAGTCCAGCCGGTCGCAGCGGTCCGGGCGGTGATGAGCGGCCCATCTTCCTCGCGGGCGGCGAGCATCTGGTTGACGACGCCGAACGTCTTGTCCCACTGGGCTGGCGTGAAGTCACGGACGACGTCCGCGAACGCGACGTTGCGGAGGATCTCTTCGCCGATGGCGTCGCGCCACTCCTGATTGTAGCGGTCGAGGGTTCCGTCTGCGGCGAGTTCGCCGGCCAGTTTCCCGGTGCGCATGGCGACGTGGTCGCCGCCCTCGTGGAACGCGGAGGTGGCGCCCATCGCGCCGCCGACGACGGCGACGTTCGCCGCCGTGGGAGACTCGATCGGCCGGGTGCTGGAGATCGGGTAGGTCTCGGTGCCTTTCGACTTCCCACGGCCCTCCTCGACGATGGGGAAGTCCTCGTCGATGTCGTACTCGTCGCCGTAGAGCTCCTCGAGGAGGCGCCGGATGTACACCTTCCCCTGGGGGATTCGTTCGTCGTCCTCGTGGAGGAGCCGGTAGTCCTCGGGGTGCTCGACCTCCTCGAGGTCCATCCCGATGGGCATCGTGAGGCCGACGCGGGCGACGGTGCCGTCGTTCGGGAAGATCCAGGGGTACGCGGTCTCGCCCGGCATCCAGCCCCACCAGAACTTGATGCTCGTCGGGTCGAAGAGCTCCTCGGGGATCTCGCGGTACTCCTGGTACGCGATGTGGTTCGCGTGCGGCGGCGAGAGCTTCTCCGACGCTTTCGAGCCGTCGGGGAGCCACTGGTCGAGGACGCGCATCGTGATCTGGCGCTGTGGGCCATCGGCGAGGACGAGATGGCTGGCCTCGTACTGGTCGCCGTTCGCGAGCGTGACGAGGTGCTCCGGCGCCCCGGCGAGGTCGCTCTCGACGTCGACGACCGCGGAGCCGACGGCGTACTCGGCGCCGGCCTCCTCGGCTCGGTCGCGGAGGTAGTCGTCGAGGCGGGCCCGCTGGAACGTGAACCCGAAGCCGTCGTAGGAGGACTCGATGCCGGTCGCCGAGAGGGCGACCTCCTCGGTGGGGCCGATGAATTCGGCGTCGTCGAGCTCCTGGAGGATGACGTCGTCGGGGAGGTCGTCGACGTCGAGCTGCGCGATGTCGACCCAGTAGTCGAGGAACCCCGCGGCGTCCGTCGAATCCGGACCGAGTCGCTCGCGGTCCGCCCGCGGCACCCCCTTCTCGATGACGACCGCGTCCGCACCCCGTGTCGCGGCACCGTACGCGGCGGACGACCCGGCGGGCCCGCCGCCGACGATGACCACGTCGACTTGCTTCATACCACCAACTCCTCCCCGCGGGTTAAAATACTTCAAGTTCCGCCCCGTCCACCTCCAGACACCAGATGCCGACCCTGGACGACCCGGTCTCGATCGGCGGGCTCGACCTCCCAAATCGACTCTACCGCGCGCCGCTCCTGGAGTGCGCCGGGAACGGCCCGGAGACGGCCAAGACCCTCCGGGAGGAGCTCGAACCCGCTGCCGCATCCGGCGTCGGACTCGTCCACCAGGGCGCGACGCTCGTCGCGGAGTCCGGTGGATGTGCCGCGCCGAACATGACGCGCGTCCACGACCCCGCCTTCGTGTCGAGTCTCGCATCGGTGCCCGAAACTATCGAATCCCATGGGAGCGCGGTCTTCGCGCAACTCGAATACGGTGGGCTCCGGAGCATGGAGACCTGGCACGCCGAGTACCGCGACGCACACCCAGACCTCCGCCAGGACACCGCCTCGCAGCCACCCGGTCTACTCCGCCTGCTCGACCGCCTCGGCTTCCTGCAGTACGACCCGCACGTCCTCTCGACCGACGAGGTGTACGACCTCGCTGCCGACTTCGGACGGGCGGCCGAACACCTCGTGGACGCCGGCTACCACGGTATCCACGTCGCCGGCGCGAACATGGGTATCGTCCAGCAGTTCTGCTCGCCATACTACAATCGTCGTGACGACGAGTTCGGCACGGACCGGTTCCGGTTCCTCGAACTCGTCCACGACGAGATCCGGGACCGCTGTGGCTCGATCCCCCTCATCACGAAGATCCCCGCCGAGACGGAAGCACCGCCGTTCGTCCGCACCCACCTCGACCTCGACGACGGCGTCCACCTCGCCGTCCGGGCCGCCGAGACGGGCTTCGACGGTCTCGTACCGGTTCGCTGCTCCACCTTCTGGGACATGAGCCTCGTCCGGGGTACGTTCCCCGCTCGCGCGTGGCGGGAGAGTCGTTTTCGGGAGGGGTACGCCGCCGCGTTCGGCAGTCGCTGGCGGGCCGGGCTCGTCGCGGTGGCGAACTGGCTCGAATCACTCGTCTACGACTTCGAACCCGCGTGGAACGCCGACTTCGCCGCCGCGGTCCGGGAGCGTGTCGACGTCCCCGTCCTCCTCGAAGGCGGCATCCGTGGTCGCGGCCAGATGGACCGACTCCTGGAGAATGACGTCTGTGACCTCGTCGGCGTCGGACGCCCGTTCTACGCCGAACCACGCCTGGGGGCGCGGTTGCTCGCTGGAACAGGGGAGGACGCGGAGGAGCAGGCCAGCGCGGACGTCGAGGTCGTCTGTCACAACTGCAACAACTGCACCGTCCCGCAGGTCACGGGCGTCCGTGGCGTCTGCCGGACCCCGGCGGTGCTCGCCGAGCGAGGTCGACTCGCCAGGGAGGGCGCGTACGAGTCCGAGGACTGACCGGGACGGTCGTCTCTCGGTGCTGCCAACGGGGATCCGGACGCGGTCATTCGATCTCGCCGGTCGTCACGCGGATGGTCCCCATCGCCCACGAGTCCTCGGTCGTCTCGCTTGCGTGGCGGCGGATGGCGGCGTGCGCGAGTTTCACGCGCCGGGTGACGGTCGTCCAGGGCGCGACGTCCCAGTCGAGTCCCTTCCTGGGCGACGACGCGAAGACGACGCCCTTGACCAGCTGATTCGCGGGCCACGCCGTTCGGGCGTCGCTGAGCGAGGCGTCGAGGAGGCCGAGTGCGCCCCCAGACCTGATCGCGGCTGCCCACGCGTCGACGGCTAGCGTGGGTTCGGGGAGCATCCCGGAGAGGAAGGACGCGAAGACCGCATCGACGGATCCCTCGATGGGGAGGTTGGTGACGTCGCCGCGAACGAAGCTGACGCCCTCGTGGTCGTGCCGCGCTCGGGCACGCTGCAGGATGGGGCCCGTGAAATCGACGCCGATGACCTGGCCGGACGACCCGACGGCCTGCCGGAGGGCCGGGACGTTCGCGCCGCTCCCACAGCCGAGGTCCACGACGGTGTCGCCGGTCGAGAGCCCGAGGCCGTCGATGGCCTGCTGGCGGAGGTGAGTGATGCCCGGCGTCGAGTGTGAGAGGACGTCGTAGAGCGCCGCCCAGCGGCCGTAGAACCCCTGGCTCGCGGCGACAGACATGTCACGTGGTACGTGTGGACGCGGGTTAAACGTACCCACCGACGTCGGTTCTCGATATCGGGTGTCAGCTATCGCTCGTGTCGAAGCGAGTTTATGCGCACGCGGCGGAACATTCCGCATGGACATCGGCAGGGTGATTCTGACGCTCGTGCGCGTCTACGTGATCGCCCTGATCGTCGCCGGGGCGCTGACGACCCTCTGGATCCTCAACCCGAGTCTGGGCGCCTCGCCGGAGGTGGCGGGCCTCTGGTTCGCCATCGGCGGGTTCGGACTGCTCGTGGTCCTGACGGTCTTCCTCGTGCACTTCTCGCGATAAGGAGGGACGGAGCCGAACGGGTTCGCTACGCCGGCGCGCCTTCGCTGCCGTCCGTACGCTCGACCGTGTCAGGGCCGGAGGCCTCCGCGAACGCACGACCGAACATGTAGAGGACGGCGACGTACACGTAGAACTGGAGGAACGGGACGAGGATGAGGCCGACGATCGTGACCGCGAGGATCGCGATCACGATGTTGAGTACGAATGCGAGCACGAACGGCACGAGCCACGCGACGAGGTAGTCGCCGCTCAGGAGGACGGGCTTGATGTCGCTCCACGAGAACGCGGCGCCGATGTTGCCCTCGATGGCGTAGTTCACGAGGCCCGCGGGAATCGCGTAATAGACCACGAGGAGTGCGAGCAATGCGACGAGGAGGCCGAGCGCCCCCACACCACCGAGGATGCCGCCTGCAGTCCCGCCTCGCGCGGCCCCGGCGAAGCTGAGTCCGGACGTCAGCATGACGAGGATGAACGGGACGATGCCGTACACGATCATGATGACCGTGCCGACGATCCCTTTCACGATGAGGTCGCCCCAGTCCTCGAACGCTGGCGGCTCAGGGGCCTGTTCGACGCCGGCACGCGCTACTTCGATGTAGTAGCCGACGAGTGCGAACGCGGGGATGATGAGGACGCTGAAGATGGCCAGCAGGCCACCGATCAGGAGTCGTTTGACGGCGTCGTCGCCTTCGAGCGGGAATTTGATGCCTTCTTCGAACATCGTACATCAAACCCGTCGAGTCAGCATATAAAACTACGTTTGATAGTGCGCGCCGACGACAGGAATCGTCCCCGGGGTCTAGAGCTGGATTCCTTGCTGGTCGTCGTCGCTTCCCGGGAGTTTCACGACGTTCTCGCGGCCGATCCGGAACTTCTCGATCTGGTCGTCGGACTCCATCCCGGAGAGGACCTGGCTCGTTTTGGCGTCTGTCCAGTCGAGGCCGTCCACGATCTCCTGCTGTTTCGCGCGCCCGCCGCGCTCCTCGAGGAACTGTACGACGCGTTCCTCGTTACTGAGCAGTTCGTCGGGGGTCTGGTCCTGTCCGGCAGCGGCGCCAGCCGCTTGCCCCTGGCTCGCGGCTGACCCGTCGGCGGCTGCGCCGGCGGCAGTCTGGCGACCGTTCGTTCCACTGCCGCCAGCGCCACCACCGCCACCATCGGGGCCGCCGTTGGCGGTCGAACCGCCACCGCCGCCGAGGAAGCCGCCAGTGCCCTCCCGTCGGTAGTAGCGGAAGCCCACCGCGCCGAGGATGATGATCGCGACGAGCGCGACGATGGCGAGGGTGCCGAGGTCGCTGTCACCGCCAGGGGGTGACGTGGTGGCGCCGCCGTTCCCGCCGCTGGCGTCGGTCGTGGTGGTTCCGTCGGCCGATTCGGGCGCGATGGTGACGCGTGGCTCCCCGTCACCGAAGTCGAGGGGGCCACGCCACACGACGGCGTCCGATTGGCGTTCGCTCGGTTCGGGGCTGACGGCGGTCGCGTCGTATGGCTTGGGCCAGCCGATGGCGAGCGAGGTCTCCGCGTCGAGGAAGAACCCGGCGAGTGCGTCGCCTGCGACGAGTCGGTCGCCCTCGACGGCGGCGAAGTTCTTCCATTCGAACGTGTACGTGAGGACGCCGTACTCCTGTGGGAGCTGCGTGATCCGGGCGGAGACGTTGAAGTCCTGGGCGGTCATGGTCCGCCCGGTGGAGTTCTCTGCGGTGGACACGGTCGACCGGATGCGGTCCGTGAAGTCGACGAGGTACGCGGACTCGTTGGACTGGATGTCCTGCTGGAGGGATTCGAAGGCCTCCGTCTCGTTCTCGGTCTCGAGGCGGACGCGGTACTCGACGCGCCACTGGGCGTCGCCGTCGTCTTGTACGTCGACGCGGAGGAGGACCTGGTCAGGGTCGACCGACTGCACGCCGAAGAGCGATCCCGAGTTCGTGGCCGCGGCGGCGGTCATCGGGGTCGCGAGAACGACGAGGAACGCCAGGGCGACGATGGCGGCGTTCCTGGGGGGCCCGTCCATGCAAAGTATCCGACTCGGCACGACTAAAGGCGTTTCTCTCCGGGGTCGCCGTCCGTCTGTCGTCCGGCAGACGCTGCGGTGACGGATATCGAACAGATGAGGGGAGTCCGGTTGGAACGGGGTCGTTACTCGCCCTGCCACGCCGGGTCGCGGTCTTCGAGGAACGCGTCGATGCCCTCCTGCTTGTCGGCCGAATCGAAGAGATCGACGAAGAGTTCGAGCTCGTATTCGAGGCCGTGGTCGAGGTCGTATCGGCTGGCCGCCCGGACCGCCTGTTTGCCGTGTTCGACCGCGAGCGGGCTCTTCGAAGCGATGCTCGATGCGAGGTTCGTGACGGCGTCGTCGAAGCCGGCGTCGGCGTGGACCTCGTCGACGAGTCCGATGTCGTGCGCTTCGGTCGCGTCCACGAGGTCGCCGGACAGGACGAGCTGCATCGCCTTCCCCTCGCCGACGAGCCGGGGGAGCCGCTGCGTGGCGCCACCGCCCGGTATCAGGCCGAGGTTGATCTCGGGGGAGCCGAGCTTCGCGCGTTCGTGGGCGATGCGGATATCGCAGGCCAGCGCGAGTTCGAGACCGCCGCCGAGTGCGTGGCCGTTGATGCGGGCGATGACCGGCTTCCGGAGGTCGTCCACGGTCTCGTACACACGCCGGCTCGTGCTGACGCGCCGTTGCTCCACGGTCGAGCGGTCCCGGAGCTCCGTCACGTCGGCGCCGGCGACGAACGCCTTCGCCTGGTCGCTCCCCGTGAGGACCACGACCCGAACATCGCCGTCGGCTTCGACGGCGTCGAGGACGGTCTTCAGTTCGTCCCGGACCTGCGCGTTCAGGGCGTTCCGTGCGTCTGGGCGGTCGATCGTCACGGTCGCGACGTGGTCGGAGACGTCGAGTCGGACGAGGTCACAGTCCTCGGCCACTGCCTCGCTATCCCCGGTGGACTCGATATCCTCGTCAGTCATCGTGCGTCACCCCGCCAGCAGAATCCGGAATCCGGCCGCCGCCGCTCACACCGGTGATCTCGCCGTCCGCCCAGACGTAGAATCCCTCGCCGGACTTCTTCCCGAGCTTCCCGGCGCGGACCTTCTGTTTGAGGAGCTGTGGCGGTCGGAACCGTTCGCCGAGTTCCTCGCGGAGGTATTCGAGGATGTCGAGTCGGACGTCGAGCCCAACGACGTCGGTTAGTTCGAGGGGGCCGGTGGGGTGGCGGTAGCCGAGCTCCATCGACTGGTCGATATCGCGGGGGCTGGCGACGCCCTCCTGCACCATCCGGATGGCTTCGACACCGAGCGCGACGCCGAGGCGACTGCTCGCGAATCCGGGGCTGTCCCGCACCTCGATGGGCGTCTTGCCGATGTCCGCCACGAACTCGGTGGCGAAGTCGGTCGTCGATTCGTCGGTGCGTTCGCCGACGACGACCTCGACGAGGTCCATGATGTGGACGGGATTGAAGAAGTGCAGGCCCACGAACCGCCCCGGGTCGTCGAGCCCGCTCGCGATGCCAGTGACCGAGAGGGAGGACGTGTTCGAGGCGAGGACGGCGTCCGCGGGGACGTGCGCCTCGGCGTCCTGGAGGACGCGCTGTTTGAGATCGAGGTCCTCGGGGACCGCCTCGACGAGGAGGTCGGCATCGGTGCATGCGTCGGCGAGGTCGGTGGTGCCCTCGATGTTCGCGAGCGTCGACACCTGTTCGTCCCGGGTGAGTTTCCCCCGGTCGACGCCGCCGTCGAGGTTCGATTCGATCGCGTCGAGACCAGCGTCGACGCGGTCCTGGTCTACGTCCCGGAGGCTGACCGTGTGGCCCGCCAGGCCGGCGACCTGGGCGATGCCGTGACCCATCGTTCCGGCACCGAGTACGGTGACGTGCATGGTCCCGAACTATGGCGCGTTCGTCATGAACGTTCCCTAAACTCGTGGCTGGACGACGGCCGGTTCACGCACTCGCCGAGCCGACCCGAACGGTTTTCCCGTCCCAGGACGGCGTTTGCTGGTATGTTAGAGCGGCTCCTGGGGGACCAGGTGCAGGAACGCGGGGCGTACGTCGCGGAGGTCGTGTACGGCGCGAACGACGGTATCGTGACGACGTTCGCCGTCGTCGCGGGCGTCAGTGGCGCCGCGCTCCCGGCACGCGTCGTGCTCGTGCTGGGGACCGCGAACCTGTTCGCCGACGGGTTCTCGATGGGGATGAGCAACTACCTCAGCGAGACCTCAGAGGCGAACTATCTCGCCGCGAGTGGCCAGGCGACGGGCGACCGGAAGTCCCCGAAGCTGACCGCCGCCGTGACGTTCGCCGCGTTCGTTCTCTTCGGGTGGGCGCCGCTCTTCCCGTTCGCCCTCGGCCTGCCGACGGAGTTCGAGGTATCGCTCGTGCTCGCCGGCGTCGCGTTCTTCGTCGTCGGCGCCGCCCGGACGCTCGTCACGAGACGGTCGTGGTACCGGGCGGGCACGGAGATGTTCATCATCGGGATGCTCGCGGCGTTCGTCGCGTACGCCGTCGGTGACGTCCTGGCGGGCGTCGTCTGATGGTTGGACGCCGCGGTCTCCTCGTCGCCAGCGTCATCGGGTTCGGCGTCCTCCTCGCGCCCGCCGGCGGACTCTCATCGCCGGGGCAAGCGGCCCTCGCCACCATGGCTGTCGTGGGGACGCTCTGGGTGACCGGGGCGCTCCCCCTCGCAGTTACGGCGCTACTCGTCCCACCGCTGCTCGTCGTTCTCGGAGCCGTCCCCCGGACGGGGATGGCGGTGACCGGCTTCGCGGACCCGGTACTGTTCCTCATGCTGGGTGGGTTCGCGCTCGCTCGCGCCCTCCAGCAGCACGGTCTCGACCGACGGTTCGCGCTTCGCGTGCTGGCGGCCGGCGTCGGCGGCCCCAGGACGCTCGTCCTGGCGATGATGGTCATCACAGCGTTCCTCTCGATGCTCGTATCGAACACCGCGACCGCTGCGATGCTGGCGCCGGTCGCCGTGGGACTCGCCGACCAGGTGACGAACCGGGACGCGGACGACCCGCCCGCGAACATCGAGGTTGCCATGCTGCTCGGGGTCGCCTACGCGGCCAGCATCGGTGGCGTCGGGTCACTCGTCGGCACCCCGCCGAACGCCATCGTCGTCGGCCAGCTTGACCAGCTCGCCGGCATCGAGATCACGTTCGTCGAGTGGTTCGCGATCGGCCTCCCGACCGTCCTCGTCACGCTCCCCATCGCGTGGCTCGCCCTCGTGACCGTCGCGTACCCGCCGACGGCGGACGTCGGCCCGGCTCGAACCATGGCCCGTCGCGAACTCGAAACCCTCCCCGACCTCGACGGCCGAGGTCGCCGAACCCTGGCGGTGTTCGGACTCACGGTTGCGCTCTGGCTCGCCGGCGGACTCGGCTTCCTCGTGGCCGACGTGCTACCGGGTGGCTTGTACGACCTCCTCTACGGGGGGCCTGGTCGGGACGGTGCGCTCTACTTCGCCGTCGTCGGACTGCTCTCCATCCCGGCGCTCGTCGCCACGGACGCCGTCGACTGGGACGACCTCGTCGACATCGACTGGAGCACGCTCCTCCTCATCGGCGGCGGCATCTCGCTCGCCAACGGGCTCGCCGCGACCGACGCCCTCCGGTGGCTCACCACCACCCTCCTCGATCCACTCACGGGGCTCCAGCTTGGGCTGCTCGTCGTGGTCGTCGTCTTCTTCAGCATCCTCGCCGGCGAGATCGCGTCGAACACCGCGATTGCGGCCATCTTCGCGCCCCTCCTCATCGGCTTCGGCACCCTCGCTGGCGATGCCTCGACCGGCGCCTTCCTCGCCATCGCGGCCGCCGTCGCGACGAGCTTCGGGTTCGCCTTACCGGTTGCCACGCCACCGAACGCCATCGCGTACGGGACCGGGCGGGTGAATCGCAGTCAGATGCTACACGCGGGCGGTCTCCTCGACCTCGGACTCGGCCTCCTCGTAGCAGGCGTCCTCTACGGCCTGCTCCGACTCGGCGTCTTCACGGCCCTTCTCTAGTCCCCCGCGTCGGGCACCGCTTTCAGCCCGTATCGCCGGACGCCCTGTTGGTCGTAGAGCACCCGGCAGACCGTCCGAACAGCGTCCCCGATGGCCGGCGCTTCCGCCTCGTTCGCCAGGACGACCTGCAACGGGACGTCGACAGTTCGACTATCGCCGCCCGCTGCCTCGGGTTCGAACCGGACGATTGCGGTCCCATACGCCCCGCTCCGGTGCTGCTGGTCGACGAACTCGGGGGGTGCCCCGCCGGTCCCGATGACGGTCGTCGCGACGACCTCGCCCACCGCAGGAAGCGTGACGATGTCGTAGCCGTCCACCGCGCCACAGCTCGGGCAGGCGTTCTCCGGTGGGAACACGAGGTCGCCACAATCCCTGCAGGCGCCCGCGTGGAGCCGGTACCGCTGGGGAAGCGAGCGTCGATACGTCGGCACCGGGACGTTCGCACCACCACCTGCAGGGGTACCGGTCGAGAACGTTCCGCGATAGCGCATCGCCTGGGTGTAGTCGAGGTCGACGTCCCCCTCGAGTGACGCCTCGACGGGAACGCGTCCGGCGTCGATACGGAACACGTGACAGGTCGCGCCGCTCCCGTAGGCCGCGAGCAGGACGGTCGAGGCGCCCGATCCGAGGGCGGACGCGAACCCGAGGAGAGGGCTCGCGGCACCCGTATCGCCCAGCGTCGAGACGGTCTCGGCGGTCGCAACGGCGCCCGCGTCGATGCCCGCTGCGCCGGCCGCGCGGTAGGGGAGTTTGCCGTCCGGCATCGTGAGCGCGACTGCGTCGACCGCCTCGGTCTCGCCGTCTTCGACAGCCCGGGACAGGACCTCGCCGTACGCCTGCCGGTCGTAGCTGGTGATACCGAGGCCCTGGGTCTCACCCCCTTCGGGCCGGAATCTCGTCCCGGGATAGCTCGCGGTCGCCGTCCCGTGTCCATCGATACGGCCGGGACCGTCGGCTGTCAGAACGACACCGGCTGCGCCGGCGCCGGCCGCCTGGCCCTCCGCCGAATCCGGGTCGCCGGTCACGGCGTCACTGGCGACGACGAGAACGGGGCCACCTGCGTCGATACTGGCGGCCGTGGCCAGCGCCTCGCCTCCGGCGGCCGTGCTCCCGGTGAAGGTCCGGGCGTCGACGTCGCTCGGGGCGTCGAGTGCGGTCGCGAGGTGAGGAACCGGAGATTCGTCGATGGTCGAGAGGGTCGTCGACGCGAGGCAGATGGCCTCCAGGTCGGCGCCATCGATGGCGGCGGCGTCGAGGGCTCGCGTCGCCGCTTCGACAGCCATCGTGATGGGGTCCTCGTCGGCGTCGGGGACGGCGACCGAGTCGATGCCCGGCGCGTGGAACGAGTCGAGCGCGTCCCGGACGGCGTCGGCGGAGCGCCGGAACCGTGGGGCGTAAGCGCCCACCCCGGCGATTCCGAGTGTCGTGTCGGGTAGGCTCATGGACAGTCACCGCCTTCGAGGATAGTGACGACTGCCGCACCGCCGCTGCCGCCGACGTTGTGGGTGAGCGCTCGGCTGGCGCCCTCGACCTGTCTGTCGCCGGCCTGGTCGGTGAGCTGTTCGTACGCCTCGACGACCTGGCCGGCGCCCGTCGCACCGATCGGATGTCCCTTCGACTTGAGTCCTCCGGACGTATTCACGGGCAGATCACCGTCAATTGCTGTGGCACCGGATTCGACGAGAGCCCCCGCGTCGCCGCGGTCGCAGAATCCGAGGTCCTCGTAGGCGAGGAGTTCGGCGATGGCGAAGCAGTCGTGGACCTCGGCGACGTCGACGTCGTCGGGGCCGACGCCCGCCATCTCGTAGGCGCGTTCGGCTGCGTGCTCGCTCGCGGGAATGCTGGTGTAGGTGTCGCGGCTGAACAGCCCTACGGAGTCGCTCGCGGCGCCGACGCCGGCGATCCGGACGGCGTTCCCGACGTCGTCGGCGATGGCCTCGCTGGCGACGAGGACGGCCGCGGCGCCGTCGCTCGTCGGACAGCAGTGGAACAGCGTGAGGGGGTCTGCGACGACGGTGGCGTCCCGTGCGTCCTCGAACGAGCACTCGAAGCCGAGGTGGGCCTTCGGGTTCTGCGCGCCGTTGGCGTGGTTCTTGACCGCGACACGGCTGAGGGCGTCGGGGTCGGCGTCGTACTCGTGGAAGTACGCGGACGCCATCTGGGCGTAGGTGCCGGAGAACGTGGCGCCGGCGAGGCGTTCCCACTCCATCTCGCCGGAGACGCCGAGCCAGTACTTCGCGGCGTCGGAGTCGAGGTCGGTCATCACCTCGAACCCGCCCGCGAGGACGACGTCCGCCATCCCAGATTTCACGGCCTGGACCGCCTGTCGGATGGCGTACCCGCTCGCCGCACACGCGTTCTCGACGCGCGTCGTCGGGCACGAGAGCCCGGCGGCTTCGGTGACCGCCGGGCCCGGAAGCCCGAGCTGGCGGCCGCCCACGCCGAGCGTCCCGACGAACGCCTCGTCGACGTCGTCGCGGTCGAGGTCGCCTGCCGACTCGATGGTCGCGTCGACCGCGTCGGCGAAGAGTGTTCGGTAGGTCTCGTCGGGGAAGCTCCCGTAGGGTGTCTGCCCGGCCCCGACGACGAATGCGTCACGCATGCACACAGCATGGACAGGGGCGGGCATAATCGTCCCGGAACCCGGAACGCATGACTGCGAGTTTCCGATACGTTCGGGAGAGCTCGAATCGGCCCTCGGAAAGACAGTACCTATTTATCGTGTGGATTCGGCCTGACGCGTATGGCCTACAGCTACGAGCCACACTACTGGGAGGCGTACGAGGTCGGGCAGACGTTCGAGAGCGTCGGCCGTACCGTCACCGAAGCCGATTTCGTCATGCATTCCGCGTTCTCCGGAGACTGGACGGAACTCCACACGAACGCGGAGTACGCCGAAGACTCGATGTTCGGCGAACGCGTCGCCCATGGCCCCATGACGTTCATCCTCGCGACCGGATTCGTGTACCGCTGTGGCTTCCTCGAACGCCGCGTCCAGGCGTTCCTCGGGATGAACTACATGGACATCCCGGCCCCCGTTCGCGCGGGCGACACCATCAGCCTCGACATGGAGGTCACGGAGAAGAAGGAATTCTCGAGTCGCGACGACGCCGGCATGGTCACCATCGATACCGTCATGACGAACCAGGACGACGAATCGGTCTTCGAGGGCGACATGAAGTTCATGATCAAGCGCGAGCCCTGACGTCGATCGGGGCTCGTTGCTGTACGCAGCGATGTGGTACCGAGGGACACGCTTACGTGCCCTGGCACCAAGGTCCGGGTGATGACCAACGACCGGGTCACCGTGTCGCTCGACGAGGACGCACGAGAGGCACTGGAGGACCTCACGAGCCGAACCGGGAAGGGGCAAAGCGAGCTCGTCCGGCACGCGCTCACGTTCTACGCGGCGAACTTCCAGGCGGCGACGACGGACGCGTCGAGCAAGCTCGAGGACTACCACAAGATGCTCACCGGTGGCGAGCACGTCCTGCTCGACGTCGACTTCCTCCACGGGTTCCTGGACTACGTCTCCGACAGCGACGGCAACCCAGACCCCGAGTTCCTCGAGTCCGCCGACCAGGTGTCCGACTACCACGCACACGAGTACCAGGGCGAGTTCGAGAGCCTCGACGAGTTGCTGGAGTGGCTCTCCCTCTGTGGGTTCCTCTCCGTGCGCCGGAGCGACGAGAACCGCTACCACATCGTCTTCCCGAGCGAACAGATTCGGTGGTTCATGACCCGGTTCATCGACAAGAGCACGCAGAACCTCCCGTTCGACACCGAGATCGAGGAGGGGTTGACGAAGGTCCTCATCACGGAGATCCCCGCCACCGAGTAGCCCCGACGTGCTGCCGATGTCGACAGCGGTTTCTCAGATGTTCATACGTCTTCATACGAGTTCATACATTGGCGAACGTCCGTGTGAACCGGTAACAAGGAGCTATATACGGCACTACCGGTATCTATCCTGGTATGCCACAGGATACCACATTCAGCGCGCGGTTGAAACGGCGGCGGTTCGTGCGCCTCGCCGGTGGGGCGGGCGTCGCGGGACTCGCTGGCTGTCTCAGCCAGGAGGACCTCCAGGATGGGAACGGCGGCGGGAACGACACCACCACGACGTCGGGCGGTAGTAGTGGTGACGACGAAGACGACGACAACGACCAGGAGACGACGGCGCAGGCCGACCCGCTCAAGGTCGGCATCACGATCCCGTTCAGCGGCGACCTGAGCGACTTCGGCGGCCCGATGCTCAACGCGTTCAAGATGGCACAGCAGGACATCAACGAGGCCGGCGGGCCCCTCGGTCGGAAGATCGAACTCCTCGACGAGGACACCGGGACCGACTCGACACAGGGCGTGAACGGGGCGAACAAGCTCGTGGACACGGACGGCGTCAACGCCATCTTCGGCGCGGTCTCGAGTGGCGTCACGATCAGCATCGCGAAGTCCGTCACCATCCCGAAGCAGAAGATCCACATCACGCCCGCGTCGTCTTCGCCGTCGATAACGACGCTCCAGGACGACGACTATGTCTGGCGAACCCGGACGAACGACCGGTTCGTCGCCAAGGTCATGGCACAGATCATCTCCGAGCAGGACGCCGACTCGGCGGCGGTCATCTACATCAACAACGACTTCGGCCTCGCGCTCGCCGACACCTTCGAATCGAACTTCGACGGGACGACGACCGCGAAGGTCGGCTACGAGTCCGGCCAGTCGTCCTACCAGCAGGTGCTCTCGAAGGCGTTCGCGGACGACCCCGACTTCGTCGCGCTCGCCGGCTACCCAGAATCCGGAACGACCATGCTCACACAGTGGCACGAAGGCGGCTACGGCGGAAACTGGGTGCTCCACACGAGCCTGCTCTCCTCGGACGTCATCGAGAACGTCGGCGCCGACGTCATGAACGGCATGTACGGCGTCCGCACCAAGCCCCCGACGGGCGACGCGACGGAATCCTTCGTGTCCGACTACGAGGACACGTACCCCGACGCACAGGTGTTCGACCCCTACTCCTGGAACTCCTACGACGCGCTCGTGTCGTACGCGCTGGCCGTCCAGAAGGCCGGCACCGCGGACGCCAGCGAGGTCAAGCAACACCTCCGGGACACCTCGAACCCGCCGGGCGACACGGTCAGCTACGGTGCGTTCGGCGAGGGGAAGTCCAAGATCGAGGGCGGAACCGAGATCGACTACTCCGGGCCGAGCGGGAACGTCAACTACGACGACAACGGCGACGTCGCAAGCGACATGGTCGTCGTGCAGGTCGTCGACGGCGCGTTCGAGAACCAGCGCGTCATCCCCGCAGGGGACCTGGTCTAACGCCCTTCACGATGCCGTATTCGCACCACAGCACCAGCGATGCACGGGCCACCCCCGCGTCTGGGGCAGCCCATCGATGCCCGGAGGTGGCCGATGGACGGTGAGACGCGCGTCGGCGTCGACATCGGTGGGACGTTCACCGACATCGTCACCATCCACGACGGCACCGTGCGCGTGACGAAGACCCCATCCACCCCGGACAGCCCCGAGACCGGCGTCATCAACGGCCTCGAGAAGGTCGAATCGGCCGCCGAGTTCAGCCTCGAAGACGTCGGCTTTCTCGGGCACGGCACGACCGTCGCGACGAACGCCGTCCTCGAACGCGAGTGGGCCAATACCGCACTCGTCACGAACGAGGGGTTCCGCGACGTCCTCGAGATCGGCCGCCAGGCCAGACCCGACATCTACGACTTCCAGGTCGAGAAACCCGACCCCGTCGTCCCCCGGGACCGCCGTTTCGAGGTCCCCGGTCGGGTGGACGAACGCGGGAACACCATCACAGAACTCGACGAGGACGCCGTCCGCGACCTTGCCGACCAGCTGCAGGACCGCGACGTCGATAGCGTCGTCGTCAGCCTCCTCTTCTCCTTCGAGAACCCGAAACACGAAGAACGCGTCCGGGACCTCCTCCGGGCGGAAGGTGTCGATGCCTCAATCTCCTTGTCCTGTGAGGTACTCCCAGAGATCCGGGAGTACGAACGCAGCCTCACCACCGCCCTCAACGGCGCACTCAAACCGGTGATGGACCGATACATCGGAAACCTCACCGACCGCGTCGGCGAGGCGGGCGTCGGTGCGGAGCTCAAGATCATGCAGTCGAACGGCGGCATCATCACCGCCGACGCCGCCCGCCAGCAGCCCGTGAACACACTCCTCTCCGGGCCGGCGGGCGGCGTTCAGGGCGCAGCGTACGTCGCTGGCCTCACCGGCACCGAGGACCTGCTCACGATGGACATGGGTGGGACGTCCTGTGACGTCTCGCTCGTCCAGTCCGGCGACCCCCTCGTCTCGACCGACGTCGACGTCGGGGACTACCCCGTCAGCGTTCCGATGATCGACATCCACACCGTGGGCGCGGGCGGTGGCAGTGTCGCCTGGCTCGACGCCGGCGGGGCGCTCCGCGTCGGCCCGAAATCCGCTGGCGCCGACCCCGGCCCGGTCAGCTACGGCCGTGGCGGCGATAGGCCGACCATCACGGACGCACACCTTCTGCTCGGCCGTCTCGACCCAAAGTCGTTCCTCTCGGGCGAACTCGACGTCGAGGTCGCGGACGTCGAACGCGTCTTCGAACGCGACCTCGCCGACCCACTCGACTACTCGGTTCGGGCCGCCGCACAGGGCGTCCTCGATGTCGCGAACGCCAACATGGCCCGTGCCCTCCGAGTCGTCTCCGTCGAACGGGGCTACGACCCCCGTGACTTCGCGCTCGTCGCCTTCGGCGGTGCCGGCCCGCTGCACGCGACCACGCTCGCGGCTGAACTCGACATCCCGAAGGTCATCGTCCCGCGGACCGCCGGCGTCCTCTCCGCTCTCGGGTTGCTCATCAGCGACATCATCTACGATTACTCCACGAGCCGCGTCCGACACCTGGCGGCCGTCTCCCCGGACGAACTACAGGTCGAGTTCGACCGATTCGCTGCGACCGGCCGGGACCGACTCGCCGACGAGCGACTCGACCCCGACCAGATGGTGGTCGAGCGAACGGTCGACCTCCGGTACGCGGGCCAGTCCTTCGAACTCGGCGTCCCCGTCCCCGACGGTGCCCTCGACGCCGACACCATCGCGACCCTCGAGGAACGGTTCCACGACGCCCACCGGCGCCGGTACGGACACGCCTACGAGGACGAACCCGTCGAACTCGTGACCATCCGCGCACGGGCACGGGGCATCGTCGACGAACCCGACCTCGAAGCCGCAGACACCGCCGGCACCGTCGAGGACGCCATCCGGGAGACCCGCCCGGTGGTCTACGACGGGGTCGACCGAACCACCCGGGTCTACGACCGAGACCGGCTTCCCACCGGCGCCGAGTTCGACGGCCCGGCCGTCGTCGAGGGCGTCGAGAGCACGGTCGTCGTCCGCCCAGGCCAGCACGCGCACGTCGACGAATACGGCTCGCTCCACGTGGAGGTGCCCTGAGATGGTCGACTCCGTCACCCTCGAGGTCGTCCGGAACGCCTGCACCGCCATCGCGGAGGAGATGAACGCGAACCTCATCCGCACCGGCTACTCGCCGAACATCAAGGAGCGCCGTGACTGCTCCTGTGCCGTGTTCGACGCTGACGCCGAGATGGTGAGCCAGGCCGAGAACATGCCCGTCCATCTCGGCGCGATGCCGTTCTCCGTCGAGGCAGCCATCGACCGCTTCCCGCCCGAGACCCTGGAACCCGGCGACGGCATCCTCCTCAACGACCCGTTCTACGGCGGCGCCCACCTCCCAGACCTCACGCTCGTCACACCCGTCTTCGAGAACGAACAGACGGCAACTGGCGGCGAAGCGCCGGACGACCCCGGCGAACTCATCGCGTTTGTCGCGAATCGCGCCCACCACGCAGACGTCGGCGGGTCGCGTGCCGGCAGCGTCGCTGCCGACAGCACCGAGATCTACCAGGAAGGGATCCGCATCCCGCCAGTCAAACTGTTCGAGGCGGGCGAGCCGAACCAGGCCGTCTTCGACATGATCCTGTCGAACGTCCGCACCCCCGACGAACGCCGGGGCGATCTCCGCGCCCAGGAGGCCGCCAACCAGACTGGTGTCCGCAGGTTCCGGGAGCTCACGGAGAAGTACGGGACCGACACCCTCGGTGACGCACTCGACGAGATCAAGGACTACAGCGAACGACGCATGCGCGCCGAGATCGAGAAGCTCCCCGATGGGACGTACGAATTCGCCGACGTCCTCGACGACGACGGCCTCGGCCACACCGACATCCCGATCCAGGCCGCCGTCACCGTCGAGGGCGACACCATCACGGTCGACTTCACAGGCACCGCCGCACAGGTCCAGGGACCGGTGAACGCCGTGTTCGCCGTCACCGCCTCCGCGACCTACTACGCCGTCCGCTGCATCACCGACCCCGACATCCCGCCGAACCACGGCTGTTATCGTCCGATCGACATCGAGGCCCCCGAGGGCTCGATCGTCAACCCCGACCCGCCCGCGGCCGTCGTCGGCGGGAACCTCGAGACCAGCCAGCGCGTCACCGACGTCGTCCTCGGCGCGCTCGGCGAACTCGCGCCGGACCGCGTCGTCGCTGCCGGCCAGGGCACGATGAACAACGTTACCTTCGGCGGCCAGGACCCCCGGACGGGCCGGCCGTATGCGTTCTACGAGACCCAGGGCGGCGGCTTCGGCGGGAGGCACGGCAAGGACGGCATGGATGGCGTCCACGTCCACATGAGCAATACGATGAACACGCCCGCCGAGGTCCTGGAGACCGCGTACCCGCTTCGCGTCACACGGTACGAACTCCGTGACGATTCCGGTGGCGCTGGCGAGTTCCGTGGGGGACTCGGCCTCCGCCGCGACATCCAGGTCCGCGACCACGTCGCACGATTCAGTCTCCTCGCCGACCGCCAGCAGCACGCGCCCTACGGCGTTCGCGGGGGCGGCCCTGGCGACTGCGGCTCCGCCTTCCTCCTGAACGGGCCCGTCGAAGCCACCGACCCGGATTCCGACGCAGACCCGGAACCGGAGACGGACTCGACCGAGCACCGCATCCCCCAGAAGTCGACGCACGAACTCGCGCCCGGCACGACGGTCAGCATCCGGACGCCAGGGGCCGGTGGCTACGGCGACCCCGCCGACCGCGACCCCGAGGCAGTCGCCCGTGACGTCCGACTCGGCAAGGTGTCCCCAGAACGGGCACGGGAGCTATATGGGTCCGCGTGGGAGGACGAATCAACTCTTTCGGCCAAATCTGACAGCACGGAGGCCGACGATGACAGATGACGACCGACCCACCTACCGGACTCCGGTACGCACCACACGCCGTCATCATGAGCGTCGGCTATACGGTCTTCGCGTACGCGTCGGTACCCGGCGTCTACCGGTCGCTCCTCGAGATCGACTTCGCGTCATTCGGGCTCCTCATGAGCGCCGCCCTCGCCGCGTTCGTCGTCGCGCAGTGGCCCGCGTCTCGACTGATGGCCAACCATTCGACGGTGAATCTCCTCCTCGTCGGGACGCTCACACACGCGGGACTCGCGGTCGTCGCGGACCTCGTGCATTCGTTCCCCGGGCTCCTCGCGGTTCGGTTCGCGTGGGGGCTCGCTGCCGGCTTCCTGCTCAGCGTCGGTGCGACGCAGGTCGCCCAGCTGAACGAGGGGCCGAGCGCGACGCTCCAACAGGGCATCTACGGCGGCATGTTGACGTTCGGCGGCGCCATCGGCTTCCTCGCCGCCCCACAGCTCACGGCGCGGACCGGCAGCACGTTCGGGGTCCACGCAGCCGGCGCACTGCTCGCCATCCCACCCATCGTCGCACTCGCGTCACACCGCGGTGGCTCGTGGACCGAGCCAACCGGGTCCGGAACGCCAGCCGGATCCGCGACCGTGTGGGACGTCGTCCGCTCACCGCTCGTCCTTCTCGCGTCGCTCTGTTACGTCGCCATCATCGCGTCCTACATCACGCTCTCGACGTTCATCACGGACTACTTCCGGACCTTCGGCGTGGTCGGCCCCCTGAACGCGTTCGTCCTCGTGACCGCATCCGTCGGCCGGGGTGCCGGCGGTCTCTTGGTCGGCCGACAGCTCACGAACGACGCACGACTGATCGCGGGGGCGACACTCGCAGCAGGAGTCGGCCTCGTCGGACTAGTCGTGCTGAGCGGGCCAGCCATCCTCGTCCTCCCCATCGTCGTGATGCTCGCCGTCAGTATCCCGTTCGGTGCCGTGTACAACGTTGCCGCCGACGCGACGGTGAACGAGGCGACGGCGCTCGCACTGGTCGTCGCCATCGGGAACGTCGCCGCACTCGTCCTTCCCGCCGTCGCCGGAGCGCTCAGGGACGCCACCGGGAGCTACGCGCAGGGCTTCCTCGTGATGGCCGTACTGAACCTCACCGCAGTCGTCGCCGCACTCGCGATTCGAACACGAACCCCAGCAACGCCATGACTCACCCGACCCACGAACCCGAGAAACACCGAACCAGTGGGGGTGCCTGAGATGGTCTCCACCGGGTTCCTCGACGCGCTCCTCCAGGGACTCGTCACCGGGAGCGTCATCGCCGCCGGCGCACTCAGCCTCTCGCTCATCTACAGCATCGCGGAGGTCCCGAACTTCGCGCACGGCGACATGATCACCATCGGCGCCTACCTCGCGCTCGCACTGAACAACCCCGGTGAGATCCCGTTCCTCCCCATCAGTGGCGGCGGGATCTCCCTCGTCCTCGCCGGGGCCCTCGGCATCGTGCTCGCCGGCAGTCTCGGAGCCGTGTACGAGCGCACCATCTTCCGGCGGTTCCGCAGTAAGGGCGCCGACCTCATCACCATGGTCATCGTCTCACTCGGCCTCGCGCTCGTCCTCCGGAACGTCGTGCTGTTCCTCGTCGGGTCGAAGAACGTCGGGTACAACACCCGGAGTATCCAGGACACCAACGTCGACCTCTACCTCACGAACGGCGGGCTCACGGTGCAGACCACCCAGCGGCAGGCGGGGGACATCGTCCTGCTGAACGAATGGGGGTACTCGTGGCTCGTCCTCATCACGCTCTTCGCAGCCGCCATCGGCGTCGGCTACGGCGTCTACCGCTGGCGCCAGTCCGACTCCGGCTTCGAGGAGGTCCACCTCGTCTCACCCCGAGTCCTCGGCATCACTGCAGGCGTCGGTACCACCGCGGTCCTCGGGTTCCTGCTCAGGGGCGCCGCGCTCGGAACCACGGCCATCTGGTCGACCCGAATCGGCGTGAGCGTGAAGGTGTTCGTCATCGTCGGACTCGTCGTCCTCGCGATGTTCCTGCTGAATGTCGTGCTGAAGGCGACGAAGCTCGGCACGGCGATGCGCGCGACCGCCGACAACCTCTCACTCGCGAAGGTGAAGGGCGTGGACGTCGACCACGTCCAGCTCGTCGTCTGGGTGATCGCCGGGTCGCTCACCGCGCTCGCCGGCGTCCTCACGGGCTGGTACGCCTCCAATCTGAACCCGAACATGGGGTTCACGCTCCTCCTCCCGATCTTCGCTGCCGTCATCCTCGGCGGCATCTCGTCGCCCTACGGCGCCGTGCTCGGGGCGCTGCTCATCGGCGTCGCGATGGACCTCGGAACCTACCTGCTGCCACCGCACTTCTCGACGTACCGCATCGCCATCGCGTTCGTCATCCTCATCCTCGTCCTCCTCGTGAAACCCGAGGGCCTGTGGGGTGATGCCTGATGGCGGTCGCCGACTTCGCAGTGACCATCGCGACGTTCATCGTCATCTACAGCCTCTTCGGCCTCGGCCTGAACGTCAAGTTCGGCTTCACCGGCCTCATCGACTTCGGCCACGTCGCGTACTTCATGATCGGTGCGTACGTCACCGTCGTCCTCACGATGCCCGCGAGCACGGCCGCCTACCGGGGTCTCGGTGGCTTCGCACTCCCCGAATTCCTCTCGGCGATTCCCGGCGGCAGCCTCATCGGCTGGCTGCTCGGCCTGGCCGGCGGGATGCTCGCCGCCGCACTCGTCTCGCTCTTCGTCGGGATACCGACCCTCCGGCTGCGGGAGGATTACCTCGCGATCACGGCGCTCGGCGTCGCGACCATCCTGAACGCTGTCGTCCACAACGAGCACTGGCTGTTCAACGGGCCGTTCGGCATCCGGGACATCCACCAGCCACTCGCCACCGCCTTCCCGCTCAGTCCCGGGACCTTCCTCGTCAGCCTCGCGATCTTCGGCATCCCGAGCCTCGCGATCTTCGCGTACGCCGGCTACAAGCTCTGGGGCGTCCTCGAGCCGGTCTCGCTCCGAACCGCCGGCATCGCCACCGCAGGCGGCCTCGTGTTCGTCGCCGGGTTCGCCGCCATCGCCATCGATTTCGGCGATCTCGTCCTCGGTGCCGCCGGTATCCTGCTCCTCGTCGCCGGGGGCTACATCGCGAGGGTCGCGTTCCAGGAAACCGACGTGCCCGGTGCCGTCGCAGGCCTGCTCGCGGCCGAGCTCTTCATCGTCTGGTACTTCGTCGCACCGCTCGTTCAGGAGGGTGCGTTCGTCCTGCTCCGGAACACCCTCTTCCTCTACGATCCGGCCGCCGGACCGAACGGCGGCCTCGACTACGACCGCTTCCTGCTCGTCTTCGGGGGTGCGCTCCTCGTGCTCGCGTACTACTGGGTCGAACGCACCGTGAACAGCCCGTACGGCCGCGTCCTCCGGTCCATCCGGGAGGACGAGGATGTCCCCGAAGCGCTGGGGAAGGACACGTTCCGGTACAAGATCCAGAGCCTCGCATTCGGCTCCGCGCTCGCCGGTGCCGCCGGCGGCCTCTGGGCGACGAACATCGGCTTCATAGACCCGAGCCAGTTCGCCGCGACGGTGACGTTCTTCGCGTTCACCGCCGTCATCATCGGCGGCACCGCGAACAACAAGGGCGTCATCCTCGGCACCGTCGTCTTCTGGAGCATCAACGCCGGCACGCGGTTCCTGGACGACTACTTCCCGTCGAAGTACGCCATCCAGCTCGCCGCCGCCCGCCTCATCCTCATCGGCGTCCTCCTCATCGTCATCCTCTACTACCGGCCCGAGGGCATCCTCGGCGAACAGGACTACCCGGTCAGGGGGATCGGAGGTGGCACCGATGACTGACGACGCACCCGGCGTGCCCGACGAGTCGGTCGACCCCGTCCTCTCCGTGCGGGGCCTGGAGAAGCGCTTCGGCGGCATCACTGCGCTCGACGGCGTCGACCTCGAGATCGCCCCCGGAATCACGGGTCTCATCGGCCCGAACGGCGCCGGGAAGACCACGTTCTTCAACTGTGTCACCGGCTATCTCGAACCCGACGCTGGCACTGTCGAATTCGGCGGTGTCGACGTGACGAACGAAGGCCCGGCGGCGAAAGCCCAGCAAGGGCTCGTTCGGACGTTCCAGATCCCGCGAGAGCTCCCGGAGATGACCGTCCGCGAGAACCTCCTGCTCGCCCCCCAACAACAGTCCGGGGAGACCCTGCGGTCGACGTGGCTCCGCGGCGATGCGTTCGTCACGGACGAACGCCGGGTCCGCGGCGACGCCCGCGAGATGGCCGAGTTCCTCGAACTCGACCACCTGCTCGACGACCCCGCGGGCAGCCTCTCCGGCGGCCAGCGCAAACTCCTCGAACTCGCCCGCGTCCTGCTCACGGACCCCGACCTCGTGCTGCTCGATGAACCCCTCGCGGGCGTCAATCCGACGCTCGAGACGAAGATCCTCGACCGAATCCACGACCTCCAGGAACGCGGCCTGAGTTTCCTCTTCGTCGAACACGACATCGACGTCATCATGGAACACTGCGACACTGTCGTCGTCATGCACCGTGGCGACGTCCTCACCCGGGGCGACCCCGAGGACGTCCGCACCGACGAACGCGTCATCGAAGCCTACCTCGGGGGTGACACCGAATGAGTGGCTCCGAGGACGCGACCACGGCGACCGGCAACGCGCTCCTCGAGGTCGAGCACCTCGACGCTGGATACGGCGACCTCCAGATCCTCGCAGACGTCGATATGTTCGTCGGTGACGAAGAGTACGTGACCATCGTCGGGCCGAACGGCGCGGGGAAGTCGACCCTTATGAAGTCCGTGTTCGGGCTCACGAACCGGATGGCTGGCCGAATCGTCTTCGACGGTGGAGACATCCAGGACGTCCCGACCGACCAGATCATCCGGAAAGGCATCACGTACGTCCCCCAGTCGGAGAACATCTTCCCGAACCTCACCGTAAAAGAAAACCTCGAGATGGGGGCGTACGTCTTCGACGAGGTCCCCGAGGACCGCCTGGACGCCGTCTTCCAGCGGTTCCCGATTCTTCGTGAACGGCAGCGGCAACGCGCCGGGACGATGAGTGGCGGCCAGCAGCAGATGCTCGCCATGGGGAGCGCGCTGATGCTCGACCCGGACCTCCTGCTGCTCGACGAACCCTCGGCGGGGCTGGCACCCGACCTCGTCGACGACATGTTCGACCGCATCGACGACATCAACGACGCGGGAACCGCCGTGCTCATGGTCGAACAGAACGCGAAGGATGCGCTCCGGCGCTGCGACCGCGGCTACGTCCTCGTCAACGGGAAGAACGCCTACGACGGCCCCGGCCGCGAACTCCTCGACGACGAGGAGGTTCGACAGCGGTTCCTCGGCGGCTAACCGCCGGCCGGACTACGGTGGGTTCGCCGGGTCGTCCGGCGATTCGAGTCTGAGGATATCCCCGATGGCTATCGCACCACCTGCGAGCGTCGCGAAGGCGTATACGGCGCCGAGCAGGAGTCCCGCAACGAGGACGACGAGTTGGCCGTGGTCGGCGACGAGCCAGCCGGGAAGCCCGGCGGTCGCGAGTGCGTGGTGGAATCGCCAGAAGACGCCCGTTGTCGCGTCGGCCCGGACGCCGACCACGAACACCGTCGAGACGAGGAGACCCCCGATACCGCCGCCGACGAAGGCGGTGTGGGCGCCGTCGACGTCGGCGGTGGCGACGCGTGCGGTGACGTAGCCGGTGGTGGCAGCGGCGAGGAGGAGCAGTCCGAGTGCGTCGAAGAAGCCGGAGCCGCGGGCGAGTCCGGTGCTCGCTCCGAGGGCGACGCCGGCGTGGAGGAACGCTCCGATCCGGATGCCGCGGGCGTCGAGTGGTCGCACGAGTGGTGGTACCGGCCGGTCGGCTTTCGGGTTTTCGGTGAGCCGGAAGCCCGGTTGGGTCGTGCGAAACACGTGTACCCGAGGACCCCGAATGGTCGACAGTGATGCCGTCGCTCCGTCCCGACCGTACGACGCTCGCCGGCCATCCGGCCGTGCGCGTCGGGCGTGGCCCCGAGACGCTCGTCGTCATCCCCGGCCTGAACGACCCGCTGCTTCGGGTGACGGAGCGCTGGTGGTTCGACCTCGCGATGGGGGTCTTCATGCGGACCTACGCCGAGGGACGGACGGTCTACGTCGTCAGCCGACCTCGCGGACTCGCCGACGGGACGACGGTCGAGGAGCTCGCAGACGGGTATGCATCCGTGCTCGACGAGGTGGGGCCTGCAGTCGTCCTGGGGCTCTCGCTCGGCGGGTTCGTCGGACTGGAACTCGCCGCCATGGACGACCGCGTGGAGGGGCTCGTACTGGCGCTGGCCGCCCACCGGCTGAATCCCGCCGGGCGGCGACTCGTCCGGGAGTGGCGCGAGGCTGCCGAGGCGGAACGGTGGCTCGATATCTACCGCAGTGCTGCTGACGTGCTCGGCTCCGGAAGTCGACGGCGTGCGTACCGGCTCGCTGGTCGGTCCTACGCGACCGTGGGCGGACGGCCGAACGCGGCGGCGGATTTCGTGCCGACGGCCGACGCCTGTCTCGCCTACGACGGTCGCTCGACGCTCCCCGATGTCGTGGTGCCGACGCTCGTCGTGGGTGGGACCGCCGACGAGTTCTTCGCGGGGATGGACTTCGCGACGACCGCAGACGGCGTCAAGCAGGGCCGGTTCGTCGAACTTCCCGGGGCAGGGCACGAAGCCGTCATCGAGCGACCGGAGTTCGAGACCGCAGTCGAGGCGTTCCTCGAGGAACCGAACGGGCGATAGAGTCGAAAACGATCAGATGGCGCCCGAGTCGACGAGTGCGTCGACGAGTTTGTTCTCGGCGCGCCGGAGGTGGTCCTCGAGGGTGCGGCGGTCCAAGTCGAAGTCCGCCGCGAGTTCGCTGGTGGTGACGTCGCGGGGGATGCGGTAGTAGCCCGCGTCGTGGGCGGCGACGAAGACAGTGCGCTGGCGGTCGGTGAGCCGGGGGAGGAGTGCGTCGAGTGAGCGTCGGGGCCGGCTCGGTGTCGGACTGGCGAGGTCGTGTTTCTCGACGACGTCGACGGCGTGGTCCGCGGCGAGGTCCCGATAGATCGCGGTGAGGGCGGCGGCGTCGATCGCGAGGATGCGGCAGTGTTTGGCGCCGTCCCGGTACGTGAGTGGTGGGAGGAGGAGACAGCCGTGGTCGACGAGGTAGGTCTCGATGGTGTCGTCGTGGTTCTGGAGGCAGTCGTCGGTGATGACGACGTGGGTGTCGCCGTCGATGCGCTCGTCGCGGATGCCGACCGTGCCGTCGATGGCGGACAGCGCGTCGCCCCGCTCGGCCCCAGTGTCGGGGCGCGAGACGAGCAGGAGGTCGCAGTGGTCGTTGCACCACAGTTCGATCGCCACGCGGCCGTCGGCGGTCGCTCGCGCGTATGGGCCGTAGTCCTCGATGCGGAACGTGGCCTGCTGCATGTGCGGACCACCGTCCCCGAAGTACTTGAAGGGTACTCCATATGGTGACAGAAGGTCGATGATGGTTGCGGCTGAACCGGGACGCATGAAAGAGGCGACGGGCGCGTTCGACATCGGTGAGCCGTCCGAACAGTGGCGGACGTATCAGGGGGCGCCGACCGGCACCGACATGGAGTGCGAAGGCTGGCGCCAGGAGGCCGCCCTACGCATGCTGAACAACAACCTCGACCCAGAGGTCGCCGAGGACCCGGAGCGGCTCGTGGTCTACGGCGGCACAGGTCGAGCAGCACGGTCCTGGGACGCCTACGACGCCATCCTCGACCAGCTCCGTGATCTCGCGGACGACGAGACGCTGCTCGTGCAGTCCGGGAAGCCCGTTGGTCGGTTCCAGACCCACGAGCTGGCACCTCGCGTCCTCATCGCGAACTCGAATCTCGTCGGGAAGTGGGACGACTGGGAGCACTTCCACGAGCTCGAGGCGAAGGGCCTCATCATGTACGGCCAGATGACGGCCGGGTCGTGGGCGTACATCGGCACCCAGGGCATCATCCAGGGCACGTTCGAGACGCTCGCCGAGTTGGCGACCCAGCACTACCCCGGGAACGAGGGGCTCCGCGGAAAGATCGTCGCGACCGGCGGACTCGGTGGCATGGGTGGTGCCCAGCCACTCGCCGTCACGATGAACCACGGCGTCTGCATCGCGGCCGAGGTCGACGAGGACCACATCGACCGCCGCATCGAGACCGGGTACTGTATGGAGCAGACCGACGACATCGGCGAAGCCATCGAGTGGGCCGAGGAAGCTGCCGAGGCCGGGGAGCCGTACAGCGTCGCCGTCCACATGAACGCAGCCGACATGCTGGAAGGGCTCCTGGAACGCGACGTGATTCCCGACGTCGTCACGGACCAGACGAGCGCGCACGACGAACTCGAGGGGTACTACCCGAGCGGCTACACGGTCGAGGAAGCCGACCAGCTCCGGGAGGACGACCCCGAGACGTACGTCGCGGAGAGCCTCGACACGATGGAGCGCCACGTCCAGGCGATCCTCGACCTCCAGGACGCGGGCGCCATCGCGTTCGAGTACGGGAACAACATCCGCGGCCAGGTGGAGGAGCATCGCGCGATGGAGAACGCGTTCGAGTATCCCGGGTTCGTCCCCGCCTACATCCGGCCGCTGTTCTGCCGGGGGAAGGGGCCGTTCCGATGGGTGGCCCTGTCCGGAAACCCCGACGACATCCACCGGACCGACGACGCGGTGAAGGAGCTCTTCCCGGAGAAAGACGCCCTGCATCGGTGGATCGACCTCGCCCAGGAGCAGGTGCAGTTCCAGGGCCTCCCGAGTCGGGTGTGCTGGCTCGGGTACCAGTCGGCGGACGATCCCGATGGATTGACCGAGCGTGCCCGCTTCGCGCTCCGCATCAACGACCTCGTCGCCGAGGGCGAAATCGAGGCACCGGTCGTCGTCACGAGAGACCACCTCGACGCCGGGAGCGTCGCCAGTCCGAACCGCGAGACGGAAACGATGCGGGACGGGAGCGACGCGGTCGCCGACTGGCCGATCCTCAACGCCCTCCTCAACTGTGCGGCCGGCGCGGACATCGTCAGCGTCCACGACGGCGGCGGCGTCGGTATCGGGAACGCCATCCACGCGAACAACCACGTCGTGCTCGACGGCACCGATCTCGCCGCCGAGAAGGCGCGACGGGTCTTCACCACGGACCCGGGGATGGGCGTCATCCGGCACGCCGACGCCGGCTACGAGACGGCCATCGACGAGGCCCACGAGTCGAACGTCAGGATCCCCATGGAGGACCCGCGATGAGGCACGTTACACCGCCTCCGTCCTGGGTGGGGTCCTCGGGCGACCCGAACGACGAGCAGTTCGGCGACATCGTCGACCCGGTCGACCTCGCCACTGCCGACGCCTACGACGCCGTCCTCCTCGGTGAACCGTACGACGGCGCCGTGATCGGTCGCGCCGGAGCCGCCGACGCACCGAACGCCATCCGAGAAGCGCTGGCCACCGTCAAGACCCATCACTTCGATTCGGGACCGGTGGCGAACGTGGGCGACATCGGCGACATTGCCATCCCGGAGGCACCGACACGCGAGGTTCAGGACGCGGTCTCCGAATACGCCGGCAGACTCCACGACTCGGACGCGCTCCCGGTCTTCATCGGGGGCGACAACTCCCTCTCCTACGCGAACGCTCGGCCACTCCTCGATTCCGGGCGCCTCGGCGTCGTCAGCTTCGACGCGCACCTCGACTGTCGCGAGGTCGACGGTCAGCCGACGAGCGGGACGCCGTACCGACAGCTCTTCGACGACGACCTCGACGCGCTGGCCGTCGTCGGCGCCCGCCACTTCGAGACGAGCACTACGTACGCCGACTACCTCCGAGAACAGGGCGGCGACGTGGTTACGGCGGAGGAGGTCGGCGAGGACACCGTCACCGCCATCGACCACGCGGTGGACGCGCTCGGGGGCGTCGATCAGGTCTACGTCAGTGTGGACGTCGACGTGCTCGACGCCGCACACGCACCCGGCTGTAGCGCTCCAACACCCGGAGGCTTGACGCCCCGGGAGCTGTTCCGGGCGCTGCGGCTCGTCGCGAGCGACGACCGGCTCGTGGGCTTCGAGGTCGTCGAGTGTGCGCCGAGCCTCGACACCGACAACCGGACGGTCGAAACCGCCGCGAGGACGATCGCGCACGTCCTGTCGGCAGCGACTCATGGAGGGACCGATGTCTGACAGCCCGGTCGGGCACACCACCGTCGTCCACGGCGCCAGAGAGCTGGTCGTCGGTCCAGCCGGCCGGGGACCCGATTCCGGGCCGACTGCCGACCTCGAAACCATCGAGGATGGTGCGTTCGCCGCCGAGGACGGCGTGATCGTCGCCGTCGGACCGACTGACGACGTCATCCGGGACTACCCGCCCGAGAACGCCGACACCGCGATAGAGGCGACCGGGAAGACCATCCTCCCAGGATTCGTGGACCCACACACGCACGCCCTGTTCGCCGGGGACCGGAGCGACGAGTTCGGCGCGAAGCTCCGAGGAAAGACGTACCAGGACATCCTCGCCGACGGTGGCGGCATCCTGCGCACCGTCCGGGCCGTCCGCCAAGTAGACGACGAGACGCTCCGCGCGAATCTCCGCGAGCACCTCGACGTCATGCTCGCACACGGCACGACCACCGTCGAGGTGAAGTCCGGGTACGGGCTGGACGTCGAGACGGAGCTTCGGCTGCTCGACGCCATCGCAACGGTCGGCGACGACCATCCGGTCGACGTCGTCCCGACGTTCATGGGCGCCCACGCCGTCCCCGAGAATCAGGAGACTGACGAGTACGTCGACGAGGTCGTGGAGGCGCAGCTTCCGGCGGTCGCGGAGCAGGGCATCGCGGAGTTCTGTGACGTCTTCTGCGAGGCGGGCGTGTTCGACGTCGAACAGTCACGGCGGATCCTCGAAACAGGCCTCGAATTCGGGCTCGCACCGAAGCTCCACGCCGACGAGTTCGAACGGCTCGGCGGCAGCCAGCTCGCGGTCGAGGTCGGCGCCACGAGCGCGGACCACCTCCTGCAGGCGAGCGACGAGGACGTCCTCGCCATCGCGACGTCGGACGTCACCCCCGTCATGCTCCCCGGCACCGCGTTCGGGCTCGGGGCCGAGTACGCCGACGCGGCCGCGTTCCGGCAGGTCGGTGCCGACGTCGCGCTCGCAACCGACTTCAATCCCAACTGCTTCGCGCGGAGCCAGGGGTTCACCGCGACACTCGCCTGCGTCGGTATGGGACTCCCGCCAGCCGCTGCAGTAGCCGGAATCACCAGACACGCCGCCGCAGCCCTGGCCCGCGACGACCGGGGCGTTCTGCGGGACGGTGCGAAGGCGGATGCCGTGGTCCTCGACGCGCCGAGCCACGTCCATCTTCCGTACCGATTCGACACGAACCCGGTCGAACGCGTCCTGAAGGACGGCCGGCTGGTCGTCGACGGGGTGGCCGACAGTGACTGACGAGACCGTCATCGTCGACGGCGAAACCCTGACCCCCGAGGACGTAGCGGCGGTCGCCCGCGACGGCGCGCCAGTCGACATCCCCGATGCCGCCCGGACCCGGGTCCGGGAGTCCCGAGCACGTATCGAGGACATCCTCGACGCCGGGGAGGCGGTGTACGGCGTCAACACCGGGTTCGGGCAGCTCGTCGACTCCCGGATCGACCGGGGCGAGGTTCGCCAGCTCCAGACCAACCTGCTGCGAAGTCACGCGTCGGGGGCCGGGGACGAACTCGACACCGAGGCCGTCCGGGCGATGCTCTTGACCCGGGTGAACGCGCTCGTGAAGGGCTACTCGGGGGTTCGCGAGGAGATCGTCGACCTGCTCGTCTCCCTGCTGAACGAACACGTCCATCCCGTCGTCCGGTCGCGCGGGAGCCTCGGCGCCAGCGGCGACCTCGCGCCGCTCGCCCACCTGAGTCTCGTCCTCATCGGCGAGGGCGATGCCATCGTCGATCCGGACGAGGCGAACGGCGAACCGAACAGGCTACCAGGCGACGAGGCGCTCGCCACCGCAGGGCTCGACCCCCTCGAACTCGAGCCGAAGGAGGGGCTCGCGCTCATCAACGGCACCCAGCTGACGACCGGACTCGCGGCACTCGCGGTCGTCGACGGCGAGCGCGTCCTCCGGGCTGCCGACGTCGCGGGCGCATTGACGACGGAGGTGACGATGGGGACGACGGCGAACGCCGACCCGGCGATCATGGACGTCCGGCCTCACCCGGGACAGGCCGCCGTTGCGCGGAACCTCAAACGCCTCACCGCCGACTCCGAGGTCGTGGAGAGCCACCGCAACTGTGACCGCGTCCAGGACGCCTACAGCATCCGGTGTCTCCCACAGGTCCACGGCGCCGCCAGGGAAGCCGTCGACCACCTCCGCGAAGCCGTCGAGACCGAACTGAACAGCGCCACCGACAACCCGCTCGTCTTCGACGCCGCAGACGTCGACGACCGGGCGTCCGGCACCGACTCTGCGGCCGTGCTCTCCGGGGGGAACTTCCACGGCGAACCACTCGCGTTACGACTCGACTACGTGCGGAGCGCGCTCACCGAACTCGCCGCAATCAGTGAACGGCGCGTCGACCGGATGGTGAACCCGAATCTCCAGGAGGACTACCTCCCGCCCTTCCTCACCGAACAGCCCGGCCTCAACTCGGGTCTGATGATCCCGCAGTACACCGCCGCCGCACTCCTGAACGAGCTGCGCGGGATGGGGACGCCCGCGACCGACAACACCCCGGTGTCCGGCGGCCAGGAGGACCACGTCAGCATGAGCGCGACCAGCGCGATGCAGGTCCGGCAAGCAGTTGAGAACGCCCGTCACATCGTCGCCGTCGAACTCCTCACGGGCGCCCAGGCCGGCGAGTTCATCGACGGGATGGAGCACGGCCTCGGCACCAGCGCGGCGTACGAACTCGTCCGGGAGGTCGTCCCGCCACTGGTCGCGGACCGGCCGCTCCACGGCGATATGGATGCCGTCGCGGAACTCGTCTGCGAGGGGCTCCTGGACGAGGCCGTCAACGACGCGCTCGACGAACCCCTCGAATAGCCACAAGGTGCATCGGCGCGTACTTCCGCCTCCTCCACGTCGATCCCTGTATGCGCGACGAGACGGCCCCGACCGGGGCCGAACGATCCCGACCGACGACGGAAGCGAGCTACGAGATTCCCGAGGACGACGTCGACCTCCTCGACTGGGCGTTCGTCGGGAACGTCATGGCGAACGACCGAGAATACTGGGTCGCAACGGTCGACGACCAGCAGGCGCCGCATACCCGACCCGTCTGGGGCGTCTGGGTCGAAGACACGTTCCATTGTGGCGGCGGCCCGGAGACGCGATGGGTGAAGAACCTGACCGCGAACCCCGCGGTCACGGTTCACCGGCAGGACGCCGAGAAGGTCGTCATCATCGAGGGCGAGGCCGAACGCCTCGACGAGAACGCCGACGAGGACCGTCTCGAGCGAATCGACGACGCGTACGAGCAGAAGTACGACGTCCGGCACGGGACGCCCGTGTTCGCGATTCACCCGGACCGCGTGCTCTCGTGGACGGACTTCCCGACCGACGCGACGAAGTGGGCGTTCGCGGAGTAGACCTAGAACTCTGGGTCGCGGCCCTCGAGGAACGCGGCGACGCCCTCCTCGTGTTCGGGGGTGTCGTAGGCCTGTGACTGCACCATGTTCTCGTAGTCGAGGGCCTGCGCCCAGTCGCGGCCGAGGTTCTCGTGCATCGCCTGTTTCGTGAGGGCGAGCGTCTGGGTCGGTCGTTCGCGTAGGGTGTCGAGGAGGTCGTCGACGGTCTCGTCGAGGTCGTCGGCCGGGACGGCGTCGTTGATGAGGTCGATGTCGGCGGCGTCGGTCGCGTCGATGAACTCGGCCGTGAACGCGAGGCGTTTGGCTTCGCGGAGGCCGACGAGGTGCGGGAGCAGGAACGTGCCGCCGGTGTCGGGGACGAGGCCGACGCGGACGAAGGCACAGGAGAAGCGGGCGGACTCGGCGGCGTAGGCGAAATCGCAGACCGCGGCGACCGCCAGGCCCGCGCCGATTGCATCGCCGTTGACCTTCGCGACGACGGGGACGGGGCACTCCATGATCTCCTCCACGACGCGGCCGAATGACGCCTCGATGCGTTCGTAGGCGTCGCGGACGGTCTCTTCGCGTTCGGCCATGGACGCGACGTCGCCGCCGGCGCTGAAGGCGCGGCCCTCGCCGGTGAGGACGACCGCGTCGTGGTCGTCGGGATTCGCGTCGGCGACGGCGTCTGCCAGGTCGATGGCGGTGTCGACGGTGAACGCGTTCAGCACGTCCGGGCGGTCGAACGTGATCGTCAGAACCCCGTCCTGCGTTTCGGTGTGCATGCACCCGGGTTGTGGCGCTGACGTGTTAACTGGGCATGGCACTCGGCTTCGGTTTCTCCGATTTTACGGAAATTTAAGTCCCACCCACCCAGCAATAATTTCGGGGTTGGTATCCAATGACACACAGTCGACGACAGTTCCTGCGACGCACCGCCGCCACGACCACCGGACTCGGCGTCCTCGGCGCCACCGCCGGGAACGCCGCCGCGTACTCGATTCCGATGGTCTCGACGCGCGACCACTTCGACGATGACGGGGACCTCGTCTCCGCCGAGACGGCGACGAGCTACGACACCGTCGGCGCCGTCCCCGGGACCGACGCCGCCTGCACTGGCGACGTGCTCGTCTTCGCCCACGGGTGGACGAAGAACAGCGACACGCCCGAGCAAGATGCAAAGGAGAAGTTCGCGGAGGTGAAGGGACACCTTCAGAAGGCGGGGTACGGTGGCACGTTCGTCGGGTACACGTGGGACAACGACGCGGGCGGCGGCATCGACTTTGGCTGGGGCGAAGCCCAGGACGTCGCGCAGGCGAACGGCGCAAAACTCGCACACTACCTCCTCGACCTCGGCGCGACGTGCTCGGGCGCGGATATCAGACTCCTGAGCCACAGTCTCGGCGCACAGGTCGTCCTCTCCACGCTCCGGTACCTGCAGGCCTGGGAGTGGGACCGGGCCGTGACATCGCTGCACCTCATGGGGGCCGCCCAGGACAACGAGGCGCCGTCGACCGAGTGGCCGGACACGTACACCGCCATCCGCGACTACACGGGCGAGACGTACAACTACTACAGCGAGGCGGACGACGTCCTCCAGTGGGCCTACAACACGTTCGAGTGGGACCAGGCGCTCGGCGAGACAGGCTTGGAGGACGGGAATACGGCACCCGGTAACTACGTCGACTACGACGGCACGAGCCAGGTCGGCGACGACCACAGCGCGTACAGCGACACCCTGGCGGACGAGATCGTCGCGCACATGCGATAGGGACGGTCCGGGGAACCGGACGCGGTCCTATGGAACCTCGATAGTGAGCGTGTAGGGGAAGAGCTGGCTCCGCCAGTCGTAGCGTTCGGCACGCTCGTACGTCGGCCACTTCGCCCAGATGGTGCCGAGGACGTCGTACGTGCCGGACTGCAGTGACCCCTTGTCGCCGAGGGTGTCGTGGCCGAGACGATACGTCGCGCTTTCGGCCTGGCCAGGAGGCAGTTCGCGTTCGTCGTGGGACTCGGGGACCACCGTCCCGTCTTCGATGACGACGGCGTCCGTCTGCTCGTAGGCGTCGTTCCAGAGGACGTGTTCGCCGCCCGGGCCATACGCCCAGAGGACGCCGAATGGTGCGACGCCGGCCATCTGGAGGACGACGCGAACGTCACTCGGGTTGTCCACCGAGAGCTGGACGGCCACGGTGTCGGACGTCGCGTCTGCGGTGGTCTCGTCGTCCGGGACGGTCGCGTGGAATCGGACCGGGAGGTCTGGCCAGTGGACGTGGCGCGTGTCGAAGCCGTAGACGGTGTCGTCGACACGAACGTAGTGGCTGCCGTGGTCGAGGTCCCGCGAGAATCGTCGTGGGACGTCGTCCGGGTAGACCGTGTGGATGCGCTCCTGGTGGTTGCCCGGGGTCTTTCGGTCGCTCGCGAGGACGCGCTCGACGAGGGTTCGGGTTGGCGGCCCGTAGTCGGTCACGTCCCGGACGCGTCGGCCGTAGCGCTCCTCGTCCGTCGCCGGCTCGGCACGGATCGTGTGAGGTGGGGTTCGGTTCGTCCGTGAGACGACGATCTCGCCGACGCCATGTGGCGACCGGACGTAGTGGAATCGGTCGAGGAAGTCCTGGACGGCCGGGTCGACCCGGGCCGTCGTGTAGGACTCGGCGACCCCGTGGGTGCCGTACGGCGCGATGGTGTAGATGACGTCTGAAACGGTGTCGTTCGAGCGAACGAAGTCGCTGTCGAGCGACACGGTCGCGTCCTCGGGAGCCGCATCGTCCGCGATGTCCATGTCGAGGCGGAGGGTCACAGTTGGGAACGTGTGCGTTACGTCGTAGATGGTTCCGTCGTGGACGACGAAGTCGACGCCGTGGAGTCCGTCGAGGAGGTCGGCGGAGGCGTTCTGCGTGGAGTATCGGCCGTCTTCGATGGCGGTCTGGACGGCGTCGCGGGTGGGTTTGGAAAGGCGCGACAGCTGGACGGCATCGCCGTCCGCGACGTGGAATCGGTCGCTCGTAATCGGCCACGCTTTCGCGAGATACGATTCTCGCGAGACGTCGACCCGAGGCCGCGAGTCGGCGTCGGGGCTGGTCGGGGTCGTCTGCGTGGTGGTCGTTGATTGTGTGTCCGCTGGCTGTTGATTACACCCGGCGACAGCCGACCCGAGAGCCAGGCCAGTAGCGGTGCGGAGGAGGCGGCGTCGCGTCGTGGAGGGCGACATGGATGCAGGTCCGTCCAGCGGGTGGAAAGGCTTTGTGTAGACTACAGGACCTGCCCGAGTAACCGGTCCTGGCCGCGGCGGAGACGCTCGAGGAACGCGCTCTTGCTGATGCTCATCGTGTCGGCGACGTCCTGGGCGGTGGCGCCCCGGGGGACGGTGAAGTAGCCGGCGTCGTGGGCGGCCTGGATGGCGGCTTCCTGGGCGGGGGTGAGGCCCCAGCGGTCGGCGACTGGTGTCTCGTCTTCGTCGCGGAGTGGATAGGCGCGTTCGAGGGTGACGCCGACGGTGTCCCCGGCGGTGTCGAGGACGCCGCGGAGGACGTCGTGGCCGACGACGGCGCCGGTGATGCTCGCCGCACCGCTTCGGTACCGAATTGCGTCGACGAGGAGGCCGGCGTCGACGAGTTCGTGCACGACACAGGGATGCTTACTGAGGCATCGGTATTCGTCGCGGTCGCCCCGGGATCGGTGGAGGTACCTGATGCGTTCGTCCGCGTCGAGCGCATCGGCGAGCCCCGTGCTCGCACTGGAGAATCGAAGGAGGGCGTTGCCGTCGGCCCGGAGCTGTGGCGGGCGAGCGTCGACGACGCTACCGAGGCGGCGAGTGGCGTCCGCGAGGGGGCAGTCGTCGCCGTGGACGCGAAACTCCACGACGAGGCACTCTTCAATCATACCCCGAACCAGTTCCCAGACATATTTAAACCCCGCGTATAGGCGGGTTAAGGTGTATCCGGTCTGCGCCAGTAGTCTGTCCCGAACTATCATGGACGTCCAGGTGTGCGAAGACCGAGCGGGTCCCCGGGCGTTCAGCCCGAAGGACGACCTCCCACGCGAGTACCGGGAGGCCGCGACCCGCATGATACAGTTCCACGCGAACAGCGAGGTGATGGGTGGCTACCTCGACCGCGCGTTCACGCGGATGGCGCCGAGCCTCGACCGGAAGCTGGCCTGTACTGCGAAGACGCAGGACGAGATCGGGCACGCCCAGCTGCTCTACCGAGCGGCAGAGACACTCGGCGTGAAGACCCGGGACCAGATGCTCGACGAGCTGGCGAACGGGGAGGGCAAGTTCCTGAACTGCTTCCACTACCCCGTCGATTCGTGGTACGAGGCGCCGATGATCGACTTCTTCGTCGACGGCGCCGCGATGCGCCGACAGGCGACGCTCAAGCAGACGAGCTGGGAGCCGTACGCGCACGCGATGGACAAGATCTGCTTCGAGGAGGGGTTCCACGTCAAGCAGGGCGAGGACATCCTCCGCGAACTCATGGGGTCCTCGAAGGCGAACCAGGAGCGCGTCCAGTCGGTGTTCGACGAGTGGTGGCCGCGTATCCTCCAGTTCTTCGGACCGACGAACGACCAGTCGACGCATCACGACTTTGCGTCCCGTGTCGGGTTGAAGACCATGACGAACGACGAGCTCCGGAACGCGTTCCTGAACGCTTACATCCCGAAGGCCCGGAAGTACGGGCTCGAGATCCCGGATACGCCCCGGATCGAGGAGCACGACGATGGGACGTGGACGGTCGTCGAGGACGACCTCGACTGGGACGAGTTCTGGACCATCGCGAAGAACGACTACGAGGGCAGCCACGAACAGATCGGGACCCGCACGCAGCGCCAGGAGGCCGTGGAGTGGGTCCGAAACGCGATCGACACCCCGAGTGGCGGGGCGAACGCGCCACAGGCCGCAGACTGATGCCAGGGGTACACACATGATCTGGGAGGTGTTTCGGCAGGAGAAGCCCGGCGACTACCACCGGCACGTCGGGAACGTCCACGCGCCGGACCGGGGGATGGCGGAGCTCTTCGCACAGATCCAGCACGCCCGCCGGATGACGACGAACTCGCTCTGGGTGGTCCCCCAGGACGAGGTGAGCGAGATCGACGCCGAAGACGCGAACTTCGGGGGGACGACGGACAAGTCCTACCGGTGGGCGATGACGTTCAACCGCGTCGACGCGTCGTTCGCCGCGGAGGTCGCGGAGAGCGAGGACGAGCAACGAGAAGCCGCGAAACAACGCGAGGAGGCCGACGGATGACCGAGAATCACGCTACCAGCGAGTCCACGACCCGGGACGAACAGGCGCTCGAGGCACTGCTGTACCGTCTCGCGGACGACGAGTTCGTCCTCGCGGAGCGCTACACCGAGTGGCAGATCTACGCACCCACTCTCGAATCGGACCTCGCGCTCTCCAACGTCGCGCAGGACGAGTACGGGCACGCACGCCTCTGGTACGACCTCCTCCAGGACGCCTTCGACTACACGGAGGCAGACGTCCTCTGGGAGCGCGAGCCCGCCGATTTCAGGCACAGCACACTCTGCGAACTGCCGTTCGCGGACGACGGCTGGGGCGACGTCATCGTCCGGTCGTACCTCTACGACACCGCAGAGCGACTCCGCCTCGAAGCCCTGATAGACTCGTCGAATCCGACGGTTCGTGACCGGGTCGAGAAGGTCCTCGGCGAGGAGGACTACCACCGCGAGCACGCGATATCGTGGCTCGAACGGCTCGCCGAGACTGACGAGGGGAACGAACGACTCCAGGCGGCGGTGGACCGACTCTTCCCAGACGCGCTCTCCCTCTTCGATTCCGGCCCCCACGAAGAAGATATCGTCGCGACCGGTCTCCGGACCGAGACCCTGGACGACCTCCGCACAGCGTGGTTCGACACCGTCATCCCGACCCTTGAGGGCCACGGTCTCACGGTTCCGGACCCGGACGACGTCGACCGACCCGACGCCCGGGGACGCGACGGCAGCCACACGGACGACTGGTTCGACATGCACGAGACATTCACCGCCACGTACCACGAACTGGACTTCGACCAACCGACCCGCCTCCGGGGTGAGGAAGCGTGAGCCTCGAAGGCCCACCAGGACCCGACCGGCCAGACGATGGCCCGGACGGACCGGCCGACCCGAACGGAACCACCTCATCCAGCAGGGGCCAGGCGTGTGGCTACACGTCCTACGACGACGGCGAGGCCCCGGACGAGTATCCGAAGACGGGAGATGGAGCGTCGGGCGTCGAAGCGCGCGTCTGGGCGGAGCTATACGAGGTCGAAGACCCGGAGATGCCCGTGAGCGTCGTCGACCTCGGCCTCATCTACGACGTAGAGGTCGTCGACGGCCATGCGCTCGTCGAGATGACGCTCACGTACTCCGGCTGCCCCGCCCGCGACATGCTCCAGGGCGACATCCACGACGCCGCCTTACGGGCCGATGGCGTCGAGGCCGCCGAAGTCGACCTCCGATACTCGCCCGCGTGGAACGTCTCGATGGTGTCCGAGGACGGCAAGGACGCGCTCCGCGAGTTCGGGCTGAGCGTATGAAACACCGACCAGACCCCTCGACCACGACCGGTGGGGCCGACGAGGACGCCGAGTGCCCGTACTGTGGGAGCGACGACACGGTCCGCGACCATCCGAAGGGGCCGGGACTCTGTCGGTCGATGCACTACTGCGAATCCTGCAAGCAGCCATTCGAGAAGTTCGGCTGACGGCAGCGGACGCTTCCTGTTCTCAGTCGGTCTTGACGAGTCGGACGTCCTCCTCGACGTAGAGCGTCGGGCTCTCGTCGACGTCGACGAACGTCTCGAAGTCGTCGGTGAGCTCGTGGCCGATCTCACTCCCGAACGCAGCCTTCATCGCGTCCTCGCTCTCGAAGTAGAGCTCCGCCACGCCGTCGTACTCGCTGCGGTCGGGACGGCTGGGGACGCTGACCGTGTACTTCCGGAGGTTCGGAAGGGATTCGGCGATCTCGGCGTGGTCGCCGTGCCACCGGGTCACGAACTCGTCGTGTGACAGGTCGGGGTCTCGCGTGAGGAGTTGAACGAGCTTGAACACGACCCAGACGACGACTCGTGGGGTCTTGGCCGTTTCCCCACCAACACGTGGAACGTGACACGTTAGCATCCGGCCAGTAGTGTTTTTCAACTCCCAGTTGTCCGATTGTGTGTACCATGTCGAAGGCATCAGACGATCTCCGGGACCTCTTCATCGAGGTGACCGGCAAGACCGAACCGCTCACCGAACACGGCGAGGACGACAACAGGCGTCTCGCGGAGGCGGACGAACAGGTCGACGTCGAGGACGGCCTCGAGGACGCCGTCTCCGGCGGCGAGTTCGACCAGGCGAGCCAGTTCGAGTGACCGACACTCGTTCCACACGCGACTACTTCTGAGAGGTGTTCCGGGGGACGACGGCGAACGGCTAGCGACGAGTAGCTGCGTCACGGTCCTGCCACGCTGTCGATTCGAGGTCCAGCGACGGCCACGTTCAGTCACGCTCCATGCGTCGGCTTTTATGCGATGGCGACGCAGTAGTGCGTATGCGCATCGAGAACTCCTTCATCCCGGTTCGCGGGGTCGGGGAGTCCACGGAACGAGGGCTGTGGCAGGACGGCGTGCTGACGTGGGACGAGTTCCATCCCCGCTACCTCGGGGAGAAGACCGGCGAGCGCGTCGAGTCGTTCATCTCGAAGGCGAGCGAGCACCTCGACGACGGGAACACTGAGTTCTTCAGCGAGAACCTGCCGTCCGGTGAACTCTGGCGGCTCTACGAGAACGTCCGGGACGACGTCGCGTTCTTCGACATCGAGACCACTGGGCTCTCCCCCAGGTCCAGCAAGGTCACCACGGTGAGCGTCCACCGGGGCGGCGAGACGGAGACGTTCGTCCAGGGCCAGGACCTGACCGACCACGCACTCCGTGAGTCACTCGGGGACGCGAGCATGCTCGTCTCCTTCAACGGGAAGCGCTTCGACCAGCCGTTCCTCGAGCACCACCACGATATCGACCTCGACACGATTCCGCATCTCGACCTGATGTACGCGTGCCAGAAGATCGGGCTCTCCGGCGGCCTGAAGCCGATCGAGAAGCAGCTCGGCCTCGTCCGGGAGGGCGTGGAGGACGTGGACGGCCGGGAGGCCGTCCGGCTCTGGCACCAGTACGAACGCTCCGGGGACGAGGCCGCGCTCGACCGACTGGTCGAGTACAATCGCTACGACACGCAGAACCTCGAAGCCCTCCTGGAGACGGTCCACGGTCGTCTCCGTGCGGACGTCTTCGAGCCGTACCTCCCGACCCAGCAGGCGACACTGGACTGACGCCGACGCGTCCTACTCCTCCGAGCGCTCTCGGACTGCGTCGAGTTCGTACGCGCCGGGGTGGTCCGGTGGTTTCTCGCCGCGTTTAGCACTCCAGGCGTCGATGTCGAATCGGTAGACGGACGTGACCTCGACGTTCGAGCGGTCGATCTGCGCGTAGTCCACGTCGGGCTCTAGATGGGGCGCGAACTCGGCCATGAACAGTTCGAGGACGCGGCGCTTCTCGTCGGGGTCCTCGACGAGTGTGATGTGGCCGAAGACGTCGACGCTCGCGTACTCGACGGTGAACTCCTTCGGCACCTCGTGTGGGATGAAGCGACCCATCTCGCTCACGGTGAACGCGGCATCGGTGCGCCCATCCGCGTCGACGATCCGTCGGGTTCGCCCGGCGAGTGCGCCATGGAAGAAGAGCGAGTGGCTGTCCGGGTCGTAGACGAATAGCTGGGTGACGAGATACGGCTCGCCATCGCCGACGAGACCGAGGACGCCGTTTGGCTGGTCGGCGAGAAACGACGCGATCCACTCGGAATCGTCCACTGCTTTGGGTTGGTATCGAATCTCGTCCGATACAACGTCCGGTTCTTCGTCCATGAGCCATGTGTGCGACCGAGCGCCATAGCTGTTCGCGCTACGTGTCGAGAAAATACGAGGTGGTCCCGCGAGCGACGGGACCGGAGAGAGCCGACCGACGGGCGCCGGTGGGGTGGCGCCCATCGTCCTACGAGCAGGTGCCCCACAGATGTGCGGCCAGGCAGGTGCCCGGCAGCGTGTGGGACGCGAGTGCGCCAGCGGTCATCCGCTGGCGTGCGTTTCTGGGTTGTCTACCGTGTGGGTCGTGGCAGACCCGATTCGTTCGAAGCCAGTGCGTCTACGCGATCAGTCGTCGTCCTGTTCGCTCGTGATGGGCTCGTTGCGGTCCTCCGCGAAGCCCTCACTGCCCTCGATGCGTTCCTTCGCCTCGGGGTCGAACTGGGTCTCGATGTCCTGGTAGCGCGGGACCTGGCTGAGCTCGTGGTGGCTCTCCGTCGGGTGACCGAGGTAGCGCTGTTCGAGGTCGAACTGGCCCTCCTCGTCCTGTTCGGCGAGCTTCTTGAAGTCCTCGTAGACGCTGTGGGCGCCGGAGTGCAGGCCGAAGAGCGTGATGAAGATGTACTTGTAGCCGAGGTCGCCGAGCTCCTGGAACGTCAGTGGGTCCTCTTCCTCGCTCCACGCGAACGAGCTCGAGTAGTTGAACGCGAGCGGCGTGTCGGGGTGGGTTTCCTTGAACGTCTCGGCGTAGTTGACGGCGTCCTCGCGGGACGGGTCGGGCATCTCTGGCCAGACGAGGTCGGCGCCGGCGTCGGCGTAGATGCGCCCGCGCTCGAGGTGTTCGTCCCAGTCGCCGTTCGACGAGCCGTAGGCGTCGGTGCGGGCGATGACCACGGTGTCCTCGCTCTGCTTGGCGTCGACGGCGGCCTCGTAGCGGCTCTGAGCCTTCTCCCGGGACACGATCTTCTTCCCGGCGATGTGGCCACAGCGTTTTGGGCTAGTTTGGTCCTCGATGTGGACGGCGGCGACGCCGGCCTTCTCGTACTCGCGGACGGCGCGGCGGACGTTGTGGGTGCCGCCGTAGCCGGTGTCACAGTCGGCGATGACCGGGAGGTCGGTGGCCTCGACGATGCGCTTGGCGTTCTCGACCATCTCGGTCATGGTGACCATCTCGAGGTCGGGGAAGCCGAACTGGCCGAGCACGGTGGAGTAGCCGCTCATGTAGGCGGCCTGGTGGCCGGTCATCTCGGCGAGACGTGCGTCGAGGGCGTGGTAGAGGCCAGGGGCGAAGACGAAGTCCTCGTTCTCGAGGAGGTCGCGGAACTCGCGGCCCTTGGGGTTGTCGACGTCTCGGTGGGTGTAGTCGCGTTGCGTGTATTCGGGTGGGTTCGTCATGTGGTGTATCGTGTGGTTGCGGGTTGGTTGGCGGTCTGAACTATCGTCGATTGGGCGGCCGGTGGTCGTCCGGTCGTACCATTGCAGGTGCACCAAGCCGAGACCACCTAATAACTTTAATGATAGTTCATTATATATTGTACAATCGTGAAGAATGTTCCTTAAAGACCTTCAGTGACACGGCCACCCACGGGGAGAATTCACACGATTCTGGAGTGGAACCTGTGCGTCGAAACTAGACGATAGAATGGCGAGAATCCAACGGAAACTGCGGTCAAGGCCCGTCTGAGCTCGTGAGCCACGACACGGCCATCACCGAGAATGAAGCGCGCCTGTCGGTTCAGAGGCTGACCCAGTTGGTCTCCTGGCCGTAGGTCGGGATGTGCCAGCGCTGTTCGGCGTCCGGGCCGTTCCGACGGAGTTCGACGCGAGCGTCGAAGAGGGTGCCGACGGATTCGACGAGGGCGGACCCCTCCGGCGCCGGGAGATGGTAGTGACTCATGCCGTCGACCGCCTCGACGGCCTCGGAGACCTCACGGATGAACCGGACGACCGTCGTGTAGTCGTTGTCAGCGAGGAGTGGGTACAGCGAGTTGAGGGCGAGCCGGAGCTCCGCCGGATCCAGTCCCTCGGCCTCGTAGGCATCGATCGCAGCGACGATCTCCTCACCGAGTGTGGCTAGCGATCCGTCGACGGTGACCGTCGGCGGGTCACTCGTGGAGTCGCGTGTGGACGCGCTTCGCGAGATGGTCTCCCGTTCGATGATGGTCACGTCGTCGCCTTCCGGGTGACAGCCACCGGGGAGGTGGGCGCGGGCAGCGCGTGCATCCGTGTCTGCGAGCACGAGGATGCGCTTGCGGTCCTCGAACGGCGCGCCGAGGAACCGCCGCGTCGCCATGGCAGTCACGTCCGGGGACACCTCGCCCGTGATGAGGAGCGAGCAGCCATCCCGCTTGAACTGCGAGAGGACCTCGTCGAAGGTGAGGGGCGCCGAATCCCCCCGGAAGGTGAGTGATGATGCGGCTTGCACGTTAAATACACATGTGATAGGACGAATCATAAAGGCTTCGGCCCCCTTAACTATGCGTGCTCGGGCCGCTGGAGAACGTCAGACGGTAGCGGCGTGTTCAAGTCGACGTGTCGCATACGGCCGTCGTGTACCTGGTCGACATCACCTGCCCGAACTGCGATCGGTCGTCGCCCGTGCAGAAGGTCGCGCTCGGCTCGTATCGGTGCGTGGAGTGTGACGTCTCCTTCACGCATCAAGACGTTCGCTGAGCGAGGTCCACGGACCGGTTGCGCCGGTCGGTGAATCCCACGCGGTCAGGCGTCCGTCCGGCCCGTCGCGGAGTTCGAGTATCTCGTCGAAGAGCGGGGCGACTGTCTGCACGAACTCGCTCTCGGGGTCGGCCGCGACGTGGATGTGGCAGCCGGTGTCCTGTGTCGCTACCCAGCGCGTGAGCGTGTGGAGGAACTGGAACACTGTCCGGCGCGCCGCGAGGTCGTCGGGGGCCGGGAGGCCGTCGAGACAGAGATGGAACCCGGTCAGCAGGTCGCCGGCCGCCGTGAGATTCGTCATCGACTCCGTCGTCACGAACCCGGCCTCGTCGAGTGAGAGGGAGTCGTAGGTCCCTGCGCCATCCCGATACGGTGCGGGGTCGCCTACACACTGCCCACCGGGACCGGTTTCGACGCACACGCGGAGCGGATTCTTGATGTCGGGCTGGTCGCCGAGTGCGCGACACGACAGCCGGTGACCGGCTTCGGTGTCCCCGACCAGGAGAAGGCGTGCCTCCTGTGCAAGTTCTGCGAACGGCACCCCGTCGCCGGTCGGCTGACGCACCTCGCGAACCATAGCTGTCACTGTGTCTAACGGTTGAATAAGGATTATGGCCGTTTCACCGAGACGCGTGAAACAGGCAGGATCACTGCTGCCGTCTGGGGCACGGGGAGGCGGCAACGGAGGCGACCAGGAGGCGAGATAGCTGGGACGAGCAGGGCGTGAGAACGGGGTTGGCGGGCAGGGATGTGGTGGGCCGAGCAGGGAAGGCGGGCGGGGAAGACGGGCGGGGAAGACGGGCGGGGAAGACGGGCGGGGAAGACGGGCGGGGAAGAGCTAGCGGACGGGTGTGGGGGGACGCGGGCCGAACGTGGCGGGGATGGTGGGGGAACGCCCGGGGGAGCAAGGCTTGTACTGGAGGTAGCCCTGGTGAGACCTCGGTTCGGGGCGGCGTCAGACCTCGCTGAGGGCCTCGTCCGGGTCCATCTCCCAGAGGCGTCGGGCGAGCCCGTCGACGGGGCCGCGGTTGCGGTCGGCGGTGTCGTAGCCCATGTCCTGGAGGCGGCGGCGGATGCCGTTGTAGGTGACGTCCTCGCAGTGTTCGACGATCTCCTGGATGGACCAGGCGTAGTCGTCGTAGAGGAGTTCGAGCGTCTCCTCGGTGGGCTCGGTGGGGATGTCGCGACGGCTGGGCATCACTCGTCACCTCCATCGGCCGGGGTTCGGTGGTTGTCGTCCCCCGGGGCTTCGCTGGACTCGTCGACGCTGGGGACGAGTGGTGCGATCGGTGGTTCGTTCTGGACCTGGAGTGTCGGTGTGTTGGGCGTGCGTGCTGCCATGGTTGGGAGGCGTACTGAAGGCCTTTATTGCAACCTTCTGCATTCAAAATTAATTGGGTTATTATATTAAAGGTATTGGCTGGAATAAAATATATCGGAGTGTTGTTTCTAATTATTTTGAATGAAATAAACCATCGGGCGGTCGGTTCGAGAGGTTCCCGATGCGACTCACCCTCGTCGCGACCGCTGGGCCGGTGCGATCTCGGGGAACGACCAGAGGTCGTCGGCCGTCGCCGTCTCCCCGGATGCGATGTAGAACGTCGCGCACGCGTTCGCGATACGGAGTGCGACCTCCCAGTCGGCCCCGGCGGCGAGCGCGGTGGCGAGGCCACCGGTGAACCGGTCACCACCGCCCGTGAACCGGACCGGCCCCCGCGTGTCGTAGTTCGGGACCCGGAGAGTCCGCCCTCGGGTGGCCACGGCAGCCTCCGGCGCCGCGTGCATCACGACCGCCGCGATGCCGGCGTCCGCTCGAATACGAGTAAGTAGCTCGGGAAGGGTGGAACCTGTGAGACGGCGGGCGTCCGCGATCGCAGCCAGTTCGTCGTCGTTCGGATTGAGGACGACGTCGAACGACCGGGAGAGCGCGTCGAGCGCGTTCACGAGGTTGGCGATTTCCGACTCCGCGCGGACGGTGACGTCACCCGGATCCACGACGATCCAGCCGCCCTCGACGTTCGATGCCGCGAGGTCCTCGAGAAAGGTGGTCAGGTTCGGGACCGACGCCCAGTTCGAGCAGATGACGGCATCAACGCCGAGCCACTCGTCGAAACGGTCACCGAGCGCGGCACGGGCGTCACGCGCGGTCCACGTGTCGAGGTCGGTGGATTCGTCGGTGAGCATGACCGCGCTCTCCTCGAAGTCGTAGATCTTGACGTCCGCCGGCGCGCCCATCGACGCGGATTCGAATGGCAGGTCGTCGAAGACGTCGTGGTCGAGGTGGCCGAGCAGTCGCGTCGTCGGGCCGAGCGCGTGTACCTGACGGGCGGCGTTCACGGCCATCCCACCGGGTTCGGTGCCGACGGGGTCGAGGAGAACCGTCTTCGCGCCCGCTTCGAGTGCAGCCGCGAACTCAGATTGGCCGAGCGCCGTCCCGTCGCTCCCGAGGATGCGGTGCCGGTGGTCCACGCTCCCGTCCGGCAGCGCCGTGATGGCCACCTCACTCGCGTCAGCCAGTACACGTCGGGCCGCCTCCTCCATGCGAGACAGGAGGCTCGGCCCCGCCAAAACCGTGGTGGGAGTTCTCACCGGAGAGAACGTCGGAGCAACAGTTAACACGAGGAATCCAGAACTTCGACCATGAACGGGACGCTGATGGGGCGGTGTCGGCCGTGATCTGGCCGAGCTACGTCATCGTCCTCTCGACCGCCCTCCTCGCGTGCGTCTCGGTGCCGGTCGCGTACGTCGTCTGGATCCGGCTCGTCGGGCTCGAGCCGACCGTGGCGAAGCGAGCCGCAAGCCTCTCCCGTCCCGCCCGGATCACGCTCGCCGTCTTCGTCGGGTTCCTTCTCGGTGGTGGGCTCCAGTTCGTGCCATCACTCACGGCGGGAATCGCACTCGTCACGTTGTTCGCCGCGTCGGTGTTCGCTGGACTGCTCGTCTTCGAGTTCGTCAGTCACCGCCGATACGTGTAGCCGTCGGTTGCTGGCGGTCGCGAACCCCGAGTGTCAGTCCGCTATCGCTGCGATGGCTTCGATGAAGCCGTCAGCGTAGGCGCCCTCGGTGACGACGTCCGCGGCGGCGCGGGCGTGCTCGTCGGCGTTCGCGACCGCGTACGCTCGGCCGACCTCGGTGAAGAGTTCGACGTCGTTCGCGGAGTCACCGATGGCGACGAACTCGGTGGGGTCGTGGCCGAGTGCGTCGGCGACCTCGTGGAGTGCGGCGCCTTTGCTCATCGCGGTGTCCTTGACGTGGTAGGCGAAGCCGGTGTCGACGACCTCGAGGCCGTGCTTGCGGGCGATCTCCTGCAGTGGGCCGAGTGGTTGGTCGCGCTGGACGGCGATCTCGGTCTCGCGCCAGCGGTTGACGAGGTCGACGGTCCCCCAGCCGAGGTCGTAGCCGGCTGACCGGTACTCCTCCGCGACCGTTTCGGCGGCCGTCCGGTCACCGAGGTAGTGGAGTTCGTCGTCGACGTACGCGACGCCACCGTTCTCGGCGATGACGCGCTGGTCGGTACCGATGAAGTCACAGAGGGCGATCGGGTACGGGAGCGCCTTCCCGGTCGCGAGGACAACCGGTGCAGCGTACTCCCGGAGGACGTCGAGGACGCGTGGGTCGATGGAGCGGTCGGCCCGGCTGAGGGTGCCGTCGATGTCGACGGCGAGTGGCGGTACCATCGACGGTTAGGCGCCCTCCTCGGCGTCATCGTGCCGTCCGGCCTCGAACGCTTCCGCGGCCTCGAGGAGTTCCTGTTCGCGGGGCGTGTCTGCGTCGATTTTCTCCGGGACGGGGGTAGGGTTCCCGTTCTCGTCGATGGCGACGAACACGAACCGGGATTCGGTCGTGCGCTCCGATTCCCCGGTTCGTGGGTGTTCGCGGAACGCCCGGAGACGGACCCGGATGCTGGTTCGGCCCGTCGCGTACGCGTAGGATTCGATGAGGACGGTGTCGCCGACCGGAACTGGCCGATGAAAGTCCATCTGGTCGATGCTCGCGGTGACGCAGGGCTGGCCGGCGGCCCGCATCGCGGAGAGCGCCCCGATCTCGTCCATCCACTTCATCACGTTCCCACCGTGAACCGTTTCGTAGTTGTTCGCGTGGTTCGGGTTCACGCGATACCGGTTCTCGATGTAGGTGTCGAGGAGGTCGACCATGCCGGGGGTTCGGCGGCGGGGTGTTTGAATCCCACCGGCCGCCCGACGATCCGGCCACCGGGCCGGCGATACGGCAGTCAGACCCGCCCGGTAGGGCCGGCCGTCAGACCCGCCAGTCGCGGGGCGTGTCGTTCAGTCGCTCACAGCCGTCTTCGGTGACGACGACGAGGTCCTCGATCCGGACGCCGTACTCCCCTTCGAGGTAGACGCCGGGTTCGACGCTGAACACCATCCCGGGCTCGAGTTCCGTGTCGTTCCCCTGCACGATGTAGGGGGCTTCGTGGACGTCGAGGCCGACGCCGTGGCCCGTCCGATGCACGAACGCCTCGCCGTAGCCCCGGTTCTCGAGGACGTCGCGAGCGGCGGCGTCGATGGTCTCGGCGGTGACGCCAGGTTCGACGGCGTCCACGGCGGCTTGCTGGGCGTCGACGACCGCCTGGTGGGCGTCATCGTAGCCCGCGGGTGGTTCGCCGTCGAAGACGACGGTCCGGGTCTGGTCGCTCGGGTAGTGGTCGACGCGGGCGCCGAAATCGAGGACGACTGGGTCGCCAGTCTGTATGTCGCGGTCGCCGTGTCGATAGTGTGGTTTCGCGCCGTTCTTGCCCGCCGCAGCGATGACGTCGAAGGAGAGCTCGTCGCCACCTGCCTCGACGAGTCGTCGTTCGATGTCACGGGCGAGTTCGGTCTCCGTCATTCCGACGACGTCGCTGCCACGTTCCCGGAGGCCGAGGACGACCTCGTCGGCGACGGCCGCGGCCCGGCGGAGGGCGTCGAGTTCGGCGTCGTCTTTCGTCTCCCGGAGGCCATCCATGACGGCATCAGCGAGCCGGAACGATGCGGCCGGGAGCGTGTTCCGGAGGGATTCGGAGAACATCGCCCACATCGTCGGGTCGAGCAGCAGCGTGCCGTCCGCGATGGCGAACTCGGTCGCGACCGCTTCGACGAGTTCGTTCGGGTTCTCACCGTCATCGTAGGACCGGATGTCCTCGATCCAGGTCTCGTCGGCGAGCTGTTCGTGATACAGCGTCGGGGCGACGAGCGCCGGCTGCCCGTCCGCCGGGACGATGCAGTAGAGCGGGCGTTCCATCGGTTCCTCCCAGAAGCCAGCGAGGTAGTAGAGGTTCGGGCTCGGGAAGCAGACGACGGCGTCACCAGCCCCATCCTGGAGTCGTTGCTGGAGGCGGCGGGTGCGGCGTTCGAAGGGCGAATGCATGGCTCGAACTCGTCGCGGCGGCGTCTTAGTTCACGCGCACGCGGAAGCCTACGACCACACCCACACCCACGACCACACCCACACCCACACCCACACCCACGACCGCCACCGACCGCTGTCCACGGATTCCGTGTACCCGACCCGGTGTCGAGAGTCGGTTTCTGTCGTCAACGGGGACTCGGGGCTGGCAGTCGAACCCGTCCGCCAGCCCCAGGAGTTCTTGGTACAGCCCCTCATAGGGACATTTGCTGTTTCCGGTTGGGAGGTGTCGTGTCTTCGGCGACTGGCTATCTCGTATCACGCAATGGTTATCTCCTCAGCGCGCCACCTATTCTTCGGTGAATCGATGATGACTAGCCGTACCTTTGACGACGTGGACCGCATGTTCGAACAGATGGACCGCATGCTCGATGGCATGTGGAGCCGCGTGAGCGACCGCGACTCGGGCATCTCGCCCTGGGGTCGCAGCGACGCCGCGTACGACCTCCACGAGAACGAGGACGGCGACGGGTACGCCCTGGTCGTGGACGTTCCGGGTTTCGAGAAGGACGAGATCGAGATCCAGGCCACCGAGACCCACCTCACGATCGAGGCCGCGCACGAGACCGACGACGAGCAATCGTTCCAGCGCCGACACATCAGCGAGCGATTCTCGCTGCCCGCTGACGTCGACCTCGACGAGATCACGGCGTCCTACCACAACGGCGTGCTCGAGATCGAACTCCCCGTCGATGGCGAAGTCGTGAGCGGCCACCGGATCGATATCGAGTAAGCGAACTAATCCCCCCCAACCCGCCGACTCCGTCCGCTGTGGACGACTCCGGACCCCGTTGGATCGGTCTCGATTCGGCACCGGATTTCGTATCAATTGATTTTCAATAGCATTGTTCACCGAACCTACTTTACCTCCCGTATCCAAGGGACGCGCATGAGCACGCCCGACGTCGAAACACCCCTGGAGCACGCCGTACCGGACCGCCTGGATCCGGCGGAGGCGTTCGCCATCCTGGGGAACGAGACCCGGATCCACATCCTCCAGGAGCTCTGGCAGGCGACCGACCGCCCGGTTGCGTTCTCGGACCTCCGCCGGCGCGTGGGGATGCGGGATAGCGCCCAGTTCAACTACCATCTCGGCAAGCTCACCGACCATTTCGTCAAGCGCACAGACGATGGGTACGACTTCCGCTACGCCGGCGAGAAGGTCGTTCGCGCCATCCTCGCCGGAACGTTCACGGAGCACGTCTCGATGGAGCTCCCCGTCCCCGACGACTGCCACGACTGCGACGGTGACCTCGTCGCGACCTACCACGACGAACAGCTCGGTATCGAGTGTGAGTCCTGTGACGCCACCTACGGCCGGTACGCGTTCCCGCCGGGGGGCCTGAAGGACCGCTCGACCGAGGAGGTCCTTCGGGCGTTCGACCAGCGCGTCCGCCACCTCCACTGTCTCGCCGCCGACGGCGTCTGTCCGGAGTGCAGCGGCCGCGTGGAGACCACCGTCCGCCGCGACGACGAGGACCTGCTCGGCCTCGACGTCCGCGTCGACCACGAATGCCTCCAGTGCCGCCACGTCGTCACGTCTCCCGTCGGTATCTCGCTCCTGGATACGTCCGCCGTCGTCGCGTTCTTCGACGAACAGGGCGTGAACCTCGGGACGACGCCGCACTGGACGCTCCCGTGGTGTGTCCGTGACGACACCACGACCGTGGCGTGCTGGGACCCCGTCCGCGTCGAGGTCGTCGTCCCCGGCGAGGACGAACAGCTCCGTGTCACCCTCGACGGCGACCTCACCGTCGTCGACACCGTTCGCGAACCCCTCGACGCGTAAGCTCCCCACGTCGGCCGCATTCTGTGGACACGGTGCGTCGGTAGTATTCGGACACCGGGCAGCCCACAACAACCCCAGACTGTCAACACGCGAGCATAACTGGCGTTCGGTACGCAACCTTACAGAAGTGTAATTCTGCTTATACTTATCTGGGTGTGGGTGTTCTCACAACCTGTACACCATGCCCACGATTCCGGCCCACACCGACGCCGACACGACCCACACGACCACCCACGGACGGACCATTCCAGCCACGCACCACCAGGCGGTTCCCGTCAACCGACCACCCCTCCCGAAGCGGCTCGCCAATCTGACACCGGAGACTATCGTACTCGCCGTCGCGCTCCTCGTGCTCGTGGCCGGGAGTCTCGCGATGCCGGTCCTCGCCGGACTCCTGCTCGGGATTCCACTCGCCGCAGCGCTGGGGCTCGGAACGATTACCGGAATCGCCAGAGTCCTCGCAGCCTGAACACCCGGTACGGGAATCACCAGCACGCCCGTCGCGTCGACTCGTCGGCGTCGCTCGAAAGCCGCGCGTTTTTCAGCATCCACACCCTGGTTCGCGGTATGCAGGCCACGACGGACGGCTCGTTCCGGGTCCTCGACGTCCCGCACGCCCAGGCCGACACGGTCAGGCTGCTCGACCTCGCCGACCTGGAGCCGACGCTCGTGGAGGCGACCGACTACGACGGCGAGCTCGCCGACCAGGTCGCGGGACTCCGACCCGGGTACGTCGTCGACGCATCCCTCGTGTGGGACGACGGCACCGCCCGGTTCACCGGTCTCTCGGTCACCGACTTCACCCTCATCGAGTACGCACAGGGCGTCTCCGGGCTCTTCGAGGCGGCACTCGACACGATGTCCGAAGCCCGCCACGAAGGACTGGGCGTCACGGGCCGACCAACGTACAGCACGGACGGCGAACCGAACGGCGCCGTCTACGCGTTCGCCGAACAACGGGGCGAACGCGACCTCTTCGAGGAGATCCGGTCCGGAACACTCCCCCTCGAACCACTCGTCCACCGCCTCGAATCCGGCGGCGAGGACGCCGAATCCACCACGCCGGGGACGGCGACTGGACAGACCGGGATGCGTGAGGATCCAGATGGGCCGCTGGCCGAGTTCGCCCACGAGATCTTCGTCATGCGACCAGTCGAGCACAACTACGTCATCGTCTACCTCGTCGGCCGTCGCGATTCGATCCTCGCCGACACCGTCCGCGACACCTACGACTGCCCCCGACCAGCCGAACCGCTCCGCTGACCGGTCCAGGACCCAACAGGCAACCACCCCGGTCAGTGACGTCCTTCTGCGAGACGAACGAGGTCGGTGAGCGTCCGGTTCACCGGCGCGCGTCTGCCAAGATGCTCGGCTCTGCGGACGAGTTCGCCATTGATCGCGTCGATCTCCGTCCGCTGGCCGGTCTCGAGGTCCTGGCGCATCGACGAGTGATTCGTCGCGGTCTGCTCGGCAACGGCCAGCGCGCGGTCGACAACGTCGTCAGGAACGTCCCGGCCGTCGGCTTCAGCGACACTGGTGGCCTCCTGGACCGCCGACCGGAGGATTCGAGCCCCAGGACCGTCGGTCAGCTCACCGTTCGGCACCCGAGCGAGTGCCGTGGCGGCGTTGATACCGGCGTTCACGAGCACCTTCTCCCAGACGGCGTCCCGAACGTCGTCGACGACCGACGTCTCGATTCCGGCGTCGGTGAATGCAGTCGCGATGGCGTCGACCGCGTCGTCGTTCTCCGCGAAGTAGCGCCCGATTCGTGTATCGCCGCCCCCAGCGTGTCGAACCCGGCCCGATTCCTGGCGGGTCGCGCCGTGGGTGGTCGTCCCGGCGACGACGCACTGCTCGGGCACGTGGGTCGCGATGGTCTCGGCGTTCCCGAGGCCGTTCTGGAGGGTGAGGACGTCGGTGTCGGGCGTGAGGTGGGGTTCGACGACGGTGAGCGCCTGGTCGGTGTCGTAGCTCTTGACGCAGACGAGGAGCACGTCGACACCGGCGAGGACCGAGGGGTCACTCGAGGCGTCGACCTCGCCGACGAGTTCCCCACCTGCAGCCGTCTCCACGGTCACGCCGTGCTCGGCCACCCGTTCGAGGTGCTCGTTCGCGCGCCCGAGGACCGACACGTCTGCTCCAGCGGCGGCGAGTCGGCCCGCGAACAGGGAGCCGAGGGAGCCCGCGCCGAGTACACCGAATCGCATGACGGTGGGTTCCACGGGCCGCGGGATAGCGCTTCGGGTCCGGCTGTCGCTATGTTCGGTCTCGAAGTGGCTGAGTCGCTTGCAGGAAGGGAAAAACGGTAGGGGTGGGCGGCGATAGTCGGGGTAGATGGTCGCCCTTCGTGACGCCGCGCCGCCGTTCGCCGCCGCTTCACTGTGGGGCGGGATGTACGTCGTGAGCAAGTGGGGGTTCGCGTCGGTGCCGCCGTTGACGCTCGCGTTCCTCCGCGTCCTGCTCGGCGCTGCGGTCCTCTACGCTATCGTTCGCGTGCGGGCGCCCGACCGGTCGTTCTCGTGGGCCGAGTGGCGGTCGTTCGGCATCCTCGGCGTCTGGGTGGCAATCACGCTGGCGACCCAGTTCCTCGGCACGGACCTCACCACAGCGAGTCAGGGATCCCTGCTGACGGTGCTGACGCCCGTGTTCACGCTCCTCCTTGGGATCACGGTCCTCGGTGAGTCACTGAACCGTCGCAAACTGCTGGGGATGGCGCTCGCTGCAGTCGGCACCCTCGTCGTGCTGCTCGGACGCTACGACTTCTCGTCCGTCCTGGACGCCCAGCTCCTCGGTGTGCTCTCCCTCTTCCTCGCGAGTCTCGGCTGGGCCGCGTACACCGTCTACGGGACGCCACTCGTCCGTCGATACTCTCCGCTCGAGACCGCGACCTACTCGACGATCCTTGCCGTGCCGATACTCGCCGTCCCGGCGGCGATCGAACTCGCGTTCGTCGAACCGGACGCCACGATTCCACTCACGCCTGACGTCGTCGGCGCGGTCCTCTATCTCGGCGTGCTGTCCACAGCCGCTGCGTGGTACCTCTGGTATCGTGGCGTCGAGCACGCTCCGGCGGGAACGGTCGCCGTGTTCTTCTTCGCGCAGCCCGTCGTCGGCTCCGCCCTCGGTGCACTCCTCCTCGGCGAGTCGCTGGGGCCCGCGTTCGTGACGGGCGGCGCTGTCATGGCGCTCGGCGTCTACCTCGTCAGCACCGCCGACTAGGGAGTCTGTGGGCTGCGTGCGGGGAACGTTCCCTGGAACCTGTCGCGTGAGCGTCGGGAAGGTATATCCGTCCCGTTACCTAACCATCGGGGGAATGTCGGGACGCCGTGGGCAGCTACTGTTGATCGGGGGGCTGGGTATCGCCATGACCCTCGTGGTGCTCGCCGTCGTCCTGAACACGGTCATCTTCACGCAGAATCTCGCGACCCGCGAAGCGGCTGACTCGCGAAGCCCGATCGAGTTCACGAACGCCGTCGACGGCGGTGTCGGCGGCGCCATCGCAGAGGCGAACCACTGGAACACGTCGAGCTACGGTGACCTCGACACCGAAGTGTCGAGAGCAGTCTCGACCTGGGCGGGGAACGCGACCCGCTTCGGCGCCAGCAAGGGGCTGGTGACGTACGTCGAACTCCGGTCCACGACCCACGGGAGCCGCCTGTTCCAGTCCGAGGAGCGCCAGTGGACGAACGACACCGGGGAGACATCGTGGACGATGGCCGACGCCGTCTCGGGTACTCGACGGTTCCACGCAAATCTCTCCCAGGCTAGCCTCGCGCAGACCGACAGCACGGACCTCGGTGCCTCGAATGCGTTCCGCGTCAACGTCACCGAGGGGACGGACACATGGTCGCTGTACGTCTACGAACCCACCAGCGGGGGGTCCGATTCGATGAACGTCACGGCCATCACGCCGGCGGGGACGACCACGTCGTGCCAGGTCTCGGCCGACTACGCACCCATCGACCTCACGGAGGCGACACTCGACGGGACGGACTGCGGGTTCACGTTCGCCGAGGGGGTTTCGGCACCCTACGAGATTACGGTCGGGAACGGTGCGAACGCCGTCGGGCGGTACTCGGTGGTCGTCGACCAGGAGCAGTCGGCGTTCTCGAGTAGCCTGAACGCGTCCTACAACGACACCGTTTCGGAGAACCCGCGCGCCGTACCGGCGATCTATTCGGTCGACCTGCGTGTCGAGACGAAGCGGGCCGACGTCGAGTACGCGAGGAATCTCACCGTCGCTCCCGAGGACCCCGTCGTGGCGGAGCGCTACAACGTCTCGGCCTGACAGCTGAGTGGCGGGCGGAAGCGCTATTCGGTCAGTAGCCGCCCCTGCCGCCTGGTTGCTGCTTTTCGACCTCGTAGAAGACGGATTCGAAGGCGTCGACGTCCTCGAGTTTGTCGGCGGTGCGGTCGTGGAGCCGTTCGGCGCGCTTCGAGAGCTGCTGGTAGCCGTCGTGGTCGTCGAGCCGGTGGTCGTCGTACTCGGCCTCGAACGCGGCGAGCTTGGCGGTGACGGCGTAGTAGTCCTGGATGTCGTCGTCGTACTCGGCGCGGAGGTCGAGGAGGTCCACGGTCTCCCGGACGTCGCTCGCGGTGACGGGCTTCACCAGGTACTCGTCGAAGGGCATCTCGACGATGTCGGCCGTCGGTTCGACGGCGGTGAGCATCGCGACCCGACAGTCCAGATCGGCGTCACGGATCGCCTCGAGGACGTCGCGGCCCGCCATGTCGTCGAGACGGCGGTCGATGAGTGCCACGTCGATCTCGTGGCTGAGTGCGTCGAGGGCCGTGGTCCCGTTAGTCGCGACGCGGACGTCGTACCCCGATTCGAGCCACGTCTCGCAGGCCCGGGCGAAGGGGACGTCGTCGTCGACGACCAGGACGGTGGTCGAGCGGTCGCTGCCGGTGGAGTCCTCGGTGGTAGTGGCCATCTTGCCCTGACACCTTCTCAGTCAGTACGAGACGCGTTTCGAGGTATAGTCTTGTGGCCAGGTCCACAACAGGTCAATCTATGCAGGAAAATGATTTACTACGGCAATGCTCAATTCTATCCGGTCGTTATTTTACGGGTGGTCCATAAGGGTGTGTCATGCAGTTGCATGGCCGGAGCGTGCGGCAGGACGTCCGTGAACTCGGGGAGATCCTCGGGGACGTCATCGCCGACCACGCATCCGACGTCTCGTTCGACGCGGTAGAGACGGCCCGAACGGCCGCGATCGACTACCGGAACGGCGATGCGCCCGACCGCACCCCACTCCAGGACTCACTCACAGAGAATCCTGAGGCCGTGAACACGGACGTCGCACGCTCGTTCACGAACTACTTCGAACTCATCAACCTCGCCGAGGAACGCGAACGCGTCCGCGCCCTCCGCCGAGGCGAACACGATGGACGACTGAAGGACAGCCTCCGCGCCGCCGTCGAGACGTTCATCGAGGCCGACGCCGACCCGGATACGGTCGCAGGTGTTCTCGACGACGTCCGCGTGACGCCGACGTTCACGGCGCACCCGACCGAGGCCCGGCGGAAGACCGTGAAGGCGACACTCCAGCGCGTCAGCGACCGCATCGAGGACCTCGACGAACGCCGACTCACCGACCAGGAACAGGCGGCCGAACTCGAACACCTCGAAGCCCTGGTCGAATCCCTCTGGACCACCCGCCAGGTCCGCGAACGACGACCGGAACCCTTCGACGAGGCGCGGAACGTCCACTGGTACCTCGCCAACGTCATCTTCGACGTCGTCCCCGACGTCTACGACGAACTCGAAGCCGCCCTCGACGACGCCTACGACGACCCGCCCAGAGTCCCCCAGGTCCTCGACTTCCGGTCCTGGGCCGGCAGCGACCGCGACGGCAACCCCTTCGTCACCCCCGACGTCACCGCGAAGACCCTCGACCGACAACGCCGCCTCGTCCTCGACCGCTACCGTGAGGAGCTCGCGGACATCGCCGGCGTCCTGAGCCAGGACGCGACCCGCGTCGACGTCGACGGCCTCCCCGAGTCACTCGAGACCGACTCGGCGGCCGTCCCGGGCGTCGTCGAACGCGCGAACGACCGCTACCCCGACGAGCCATATAGGCAGAAGATCGCCGTCATGCTCGAACGCGTCACCCGCGTCGACGACGTCCGCCCCGGCGGCTACGAGGACGCCGACGACTTCCAAGCGGAGCTCGAACGACTCGCCACCGCGCTCCGGAACGCCGGCCTCGACGACATCACCGATGAGTTCGTCGACCCGCTCATCCGGCAGGTCGAGACCTTCGGCTTCCACCTCGCCGCCCTCGACCTCCGGGACCACCAGGAGATGCATACCGGCGCCCTCGAACAGGCGCTCGCCCGCGAGGACATCGACTACGCCGGCATGACCGAGGCCGAACGCGTCGACTTCCTTACCGAGGCAGTCCTCCAGGACCAGCCCGTCCTCGACCTCACGGACACCGACGGGCTCGATGACGACGCGAGCCGCGTACTCCGCCGGTTCGACGCGCTCGCCGACTGGCAGCGCGAGTACGGCCCCGAAGCCATCGATACCTACGCCATCAGCATGACCGAGGAGCCGAGCCACGTCCTCGAGGTGCTCTTCCTCGCCGACCAGGCCGGCGTCGTCGACCTCCCCGACCACGCCGGGCTCGACATCGTCCCGCTCCTCGAGACAGAATCCGCACTCTCCGGCGCCCGCCGCATCATGGGGACGCTCTTCGAGAACCCAGCGTACAGCGCGAGCCTCGCGGCCCGCGACGGCATGCAGGAGGTCATGCTCGGCTACTCGGACTCCAACAAGGAGAACGGCTTCCTCGCCGCCAACTGGGAACTCGACCGCGCCCAACGAAAACTCGCCGAGATCACGGACGACTACGGCGTCGGCCTCCGGTTCTTCCACGGCCGCGGCGGCTCCATCAGCCGTGGCGGCGGCCCCATGAACGAAGCCCTCCTCGCCCTCCCCAAGGAGACCGTCTCCGGCGAGGTCAAGTTCACCCAGCAGGGCGAAGCCATCGCCGAAACCTACGGCAACCCCCGGGTCGCCGAACGCGAACTCGAACAGATGCTGAACGCCCAACTGCGCTCCCGGCACGCCGCAGTCACTCAGCCGGACGAACCCCTCCCAGACCGCTGGGAGGATGCCATGGACACCATGGCCGAGGCGGCCCGCGACGCCTACCGCGACCTCCTCGAAACTGATGGGTTCGTCTCGTACTTCGAGCAGGCCACCCCCATCACGGTCATCGAACAGCTCAACCTCGGCTCCCGGCCCGCCTCCCGGAGCGGCGAACGCACCGTCGAGGACCTCCGCGCCATCCCCTGGGTGTTCTCCTGGACGCAGTCCCGCTGCATCATCCCCGGCTGGTTCGGCCTCGGCACCGGCATCCAGACCTACCTCGACGCCGGCGGCGACCCTTCGGTACTCGACGAGCTGTACGACGAGTGGCCGTTCTTCCAGACCACCCTCGACAACGCCGCACTCAGCCTCGCCCGGACAGAGCTGGAAATCGCCCGCCAGTACGCCAACCTCGCCGACGACCACCTCCGCGACGAGTTCTTCCCCCGCATCGAGGCGGAGTACGAGACCACAGCGAGTCACGTCCTCGACGTCACCGGCCGCGACGACCTCGTCGACCGCCCGTGGCTCCGCGAGAGCCTCGACCGCCGCAACCCCTACGTCGACCCCCTCAACTACCTCCAGATCGACCTCCTCGACCGCAGCCACCGCACCGAACTAGCAGAGCGAACACTCAGGTTGACGGTGAAAGGCATCGCGGCGGGGATGAAGAACACGGGCTGAGGGCGGTGTTTCCAGGCACCAGCAACGGCCGGCCACCGGAATAGTATTGGGTTCTCTCCGCAAACGCGGGCCTTAATTGGGGGAGTCGTCTCTGCTTCGAGTAGATGCCGCCCGCGATACGCGTCGAGAATCTCGAGAAAGACTACGGCGACGTCCGCGCGCTGAAGGGCCTCGACCTGGAGGTCCCGGAGGGCTCGTTCTTCGGGCTGCTCGGGCCGAACGGCGCCGGGAAGACGACGTTCATCAACGTGCTCGTCGGCCTCGTCCGGAAGACCGGTGGGACCGCCGAGGTGTTCGGGCACGACGTCGAGGACGAGTACCGCGAGGCCCGGGACGCCATCGGGCTCGCGCCCCAGGAGTTCAACGTCGACCGCTTCTTCCCCATCCACGAGGTCCTGGAGCACAAGGCCGGCTACCACGGGGTGTCGGCGGACGAGGCTGAACGTCGCGCGCAGGACGCCCTGGAGACGGTCGGCCTGGCTGACAAGGCCGATACGCGCTTCGACTGGCTCTCTGGCGGGATGAAGCGCCGGTTCATGCTCGCCCGCGCGATGGTCACCGACCCGGACATCCTGATCCTCGACGAACCCACGGCCGGCGTGGACGTCGAGCTCCGCCACGACCTCTGGGAGCTCATCACGGACCTGAACGACGCCGGGACGACAATCCTCCTCACGACCCACTACATCGAGGAGGCCGAACGACTCTGCGACGAGGTCGCCATCATCGACCAGGGCCGGAAGATCACGGTCGCGACGCCCGCCGAACTGATGGACCGTGGGACGGACACCCTCACGCTCACGCTCGCCCAGGCGGCGACCGAGACCCCCACGATCGAGGACGACCGCGTCGACCAGGTGTCGGTCGAGGGCGACAGTCTGGTGCTCAGGACGGCGAGCGGGAGCGAGGGCGCCCCCGCAGCCATCCGCCAGCTCGAAGCCCAGGGCCACCGCGTCGTCGACCTCGACGTCGCCCGCACCAGCCTCGAGGAGGTCTTCGTCGACCTCACGCGGACCGGTGACATCGACGCCGCAGCCGAGGATGCTCGGAAAGGGCTCGACGCGACCAGGGCAAGCGAGACGGAGTCCAGCACAACCGACGAATCCGGGCAGGCGTCGGAGGTGTCCCAGTGAGCGTCGTCTCCCGGGGACTCAGCGCGCTCACAGAGCGCGAGATCCTGCGGTTCATCCGACGGCCCTACAACACGTTCCTCCCGCCGTTCGTCACGAACGTCCTCTACTTCGCGGTCTTCGGCGTCGTGCTCGGCGAACGCATCAACGAGGTCGGCGGCGTCCCCTACATCCAGTTCATCCTCCCCGGGCTCGTCGTCCTCGGCGCCATCTCGAACTCCTTCGAGAACGCCTCGTTCAGTATCTTCCACGGCCGCTGGAACGAGTACATCCACGAAGCACTCACGTCGCCGCTCGCGTACTGGGAGATGGTCGTCGCGTACGTCGTCGCGTCCGCCCTCCGCGGGACGCTCATCGGTGTCCTCATCGCCGGCATCGGCGCGCTCTTCACGCCCGTGTTCATGCCCGCGAACCCGTTCTACGCCATCGCGTTCATGCTCGTCATCACGACGCTGTTCGCCGCGTTCGGCGTCATCGGTGGCCTCGTCGCCGAGGACTGGGACCACCTCACCGTCCTGAACCAGTTCATCCTCCGGCCGATGGTGTTCTTCGGCGGCGTGTTCTACTCCATCAACGAGCTCGCGAGCCCGTGGCGAGAAGCGAGCTTCATCAACCCGATGGTGTACATGGTGAACGGCGTCCGGTACGGGGTGCTCGGCGTCACTGACGTCGACCCCGACGCGGCCCTCCTCGTGCTCTCACTCCTCACCGTCGTCGTGCTCGCCCTGGACGTCTACCTCTTCCGCGTCGGGTATGGACTGACGGACTGACGCTTGGGTCGACCGAGAGTCCGACAGTAGTCCAACCCCGACCCATCCGCACGATCACCATGCTTCTGCCCGCGCGCGGTCGCATCCCAGCCCCAGGCCCCTGAGCCCTGGCCGTGACCCTTTTCCGTCGCGGCTGAATTTCGGACTGTTCCGTCATTTTTCACAGAAAAGCGGCGTAACAGGCGCTAAACCCACGCAATAGGGTGCGACGGTCACCCCCTCCTTTTTGTGCCGGGTTTGTTGCACCAGATGCGAGAACACCCACGATGACGCTCAACAAGTTCGCGACGATGGCCATCGCAGCACTGGTCCTCGTCTCCGGCTCCGCGCTCGCCATCCACGGCGGCGCAGGTGGAATCGACCACGTGATCGAGGACGCTCCACTCGGTGACGACGCAGACGACACCGACATCGACGACGCCGACCACGAGAACGCGACGAACGACGCCGACGATGGCGACGGTGGCATGGACGACGCTGCCGGGAACGAGTCCTTCGCGGACCTCGACGTCGACGACATCGACGAGGAGGCGATCGACCTCCAGGACGGCGAGGACGACGGTGACGCCGACGACGAGGACGACCGCGGCAGCGACGACCACGATTTCGACTCCGACGACGATGACGACACCGACGGTGACGACTCGGACACGGACGACGATGACACCGACGACAACGATGACACCGACGACTCGGACACCGACACCGACGACAACGATGCAGAAGACGATGATAGCGACGACACCGACACCGACACCGACACCGACGACTCGGATGGCGACGACAACGATAGCGACGACACCGACACCGACGACTCAGACACGGACGACGGTGACACCGACGACAGTGACACCGACACCGACGACTCAGACACGGACGACGATAGCGACGATAGCGACACGGAGCAGTCGAGATCAAGCGCCGGTGACGACTCCGACTCGGAGGAGTCCGGGAGCGAGGATAGTGACGACAGCTGAACGATACAGGAATCAGGTGAGCACGATGGCACGCGCCCCAGACCGACAACCCAGTGATCCAGCTCCAGAGAGCGCAGGACGGTACGTCGCCCTCCAGATGAACGAGGAACAGGTCGTCGTCTACGACGCCGAGGTGGAGACGGCCTGGATCCAGAGCGATACGACGGTCGCGATGGAGTCGATGCAGTAGCCCACGACGAGACCACACCGCGTCGTGGTCACCGCACCCGAAACATCGTGGGCTAAGGACGTTCGTGCCGGTCGTTCCGGCACGGTTCGCTCGACCGATGTCGAGCGCTTCCGGTTTCGATAGCTGTTTCTCTTGTGGCGATTCGATTCGGCGGACACTCAGCTGGTGCCCCCGACGAGCAGAACGCCGTCCTCGGTGTCTATGGTGACGTCGTAGCCGAACGCCTGGAGGAGGTCGGCGTGCGTCTCGACGTGGTTCGTCGCGGCCGGGACGTGGATTCGACCGCCGGCGAGCGCGAGGAACGGGAGCAGCTGGTCTGCGAGGTAGCGGTCTACCGCTGCCGACGAAACACGGAACCCGGCGAGGTTCGCAACGGCATCGGTCGCGACCGATGCTGCTGGTTTTCCGCGTTTCCCGAGGGAAGAGAAGCCAGCACGGCTGTGTTCGTACTCAGCGATGAGGTCGAGAACGCTACCAGGGGAGCGGGCGTCGACGTACTCGACCGTCGTCTCGATGGGGACGTCGCGTGGGAGGTGCTGGGTGGCGACACGGGCCTGGCGTTCCGCGACGGTTGCATCCTCGAGTGCGTTCGACGCGGTGGATCGGACCTGGAGGCCGACGAGGTCGCCGCGGTCGACGAGGTCGAGTTCGGAGCGGCTGTTCGGTTCGACGTGCAGGGTGGCGCGACCACCGCCAGCGGGGTAGAAGCCGCGCTGTTCGAGGTCGATGCTGGCGTCGACCCCGATACGGCGGAGGAGGGGGAGCTTCACGTGTCGGTAGTAGTCGAGGGTCGGCGCCCACTGGACGTCGGTCCCGCCACCGACCGTGACAGCGACCGGTTCGTCCATCGTCACGGCGAGCGGGAGGACGGTGTCGAAGACGAGCGTGATGCTTCCCGCCGTCCCGATGGCAACGTCGTACTCCCCGCCAGCGGGACGACCGGGGTCGAACGTGAACTCGGTCGCGCCAACAGACACGTCCTCGATGTCGGCAGTGCAGATGTCCGCGGTGACGGCGATCGCCGCGACGTGCTGGGCGCGAAGTCCGGGCGGGTCTCGTGTCGTTCGGGCGTCGACGACGCGGACGGATTCGCCCGTGAGGGCAGCGAACGACACGGCGGCCCGGACGAGCTGTCCGCCCCCGCGACTCGCGTCGACGACCTGCATGTCCGCCCCGACGCCCGGGCGTAGTAAGTAGGTGGTGCCACCCGGGGAACAGTACGAACCGTGACCCGGGCCGGCGGGGACGACACCGTTACCCGTCCCGGTGTCGAATCGCGTCGTATGCCCGAGCCGGATCTCGACGAAGCGGCGTGGCGGGAGCGACTCGAGTCGTTCCGCCGGGAGAAGGGGGCGTTCCTGGTGGACGACCCGGCGTCACCACTTGCGGACGTCGACGACGCACCAACACGCCTGAACTGGTTCCCGCTCGACCTCGAGTATCGAATCCTCGCTCGGTACCAGCCGGTGCAGGATCCCGAGACGGTCACGCTCGAATCGACCACCGGCCCCGCCCGGAAGTACGAGCGCGTCGCCACCTTCGGCTTCACCATCAGTGGCGACCACCACGTCCTCACGGGCTACCGCTACGAGGGCCAGGAGTCGATCTTCGTGCCGTTCACGGACGAGACGAACGGCGCCGAGACACCCGAGGTCGGCCGCTATCTCGACGTCGACGTCGGTGACGCCGAAATCGGGGACGATGTCGCCCTGGAGTTCAACCTCGCACAGCTGCCATTCGCCGCCTACAGTGACGAGTACGCGAGTACGAAACCCCCCGAGGAGAACCACGTCGAAGCGCCGATTCGAGCCGGCGAACGGCTCCCCGAACGATAGGGCCGTAGCAGTTCGCTGGCGGATTGTCGTCGCTGCCAGTCGCTGTCAACGCTCTCAGTCACCGCCAGTCCCATTCGCTGCCAGTCCCATTCGCTGCCAGTCACCGCCAGACGCTGGTGGACGAGCGCCGTGCAGAAGTAGTTGAGTGGCAGGAGAGACGCACGAGAGAACCGGCAGCAGTAGCCTATCGCATTCTGGCCCGATTACGCGATGGCGTTCGTGGATTCCAGGAGCTCCTGGTAGCGGTTCCGGATGGTGACCTCGCTGACGTTCGTGACGTCGCTGACCGCGCTCTGGGTCACCTTCTGGTTGGTGAGGAGGCTGGACGCGTAGATCGCGGCGGCGGCGAGGCCGACCGGGGATTTCCCGCTGGTCACGCCGGCGTCTGCGGCGGCCTTGAGGAGTTCGCGGGCCTGGCGTTCGACCTCGTCGTTGAGGTCGAGTTCGCTGCAGAACCGGGGGACGTAGCTCGCGGGGTCCGCGGGCTGGACCTCGAGGCCGAGCTCGCGGACGATGTAGCGGTACGTCCGCTTGAACTCCATCTCGTCGATCCGGGAGACCATGGCGACCTCGTCGATGCTGCGCGGGGTGCGCATCTGGCGTGCGGCGGCGTAGAGCGACGCCGTTGCGACGCCCTCGATGCTGCGGCCGGGGAGCAGGTCGTCCTTGAGCGCGCGGCGGTAGATGACGGACGCGGTCTCGCGGACCTCCTTGGGGAGGCCGAGTGCGCTGGACATCCGTTCGATCTCGCCGAGCGCCTGCTTGAGATTGCGTTCCTTCGAGTTCCGGGTGCGGAAGCGCTCGTTCCAGGTGCGGAGACGCTGCATCTTCTGGCGCTGGCGACTCGACAGGCTGTTGCCGTAGGCGTCCTTGTTCTGCCAGCCGATGTTCGTCGACAGCCCCTTGTCGTGCATCATCTTCGTGGTGGGGGCGCCGACGCGGGATTTGCTGTCGCGCTCGCTGCTGTTGAAGGCGCGCCATTCGGGGCCGTGGTCGATGGTGTCCTCCTCGACGACGAGGCCACAGTCCGAACAGACCATCTCGCCGCGTTCCGCGTCCTGCCTGATCGCGCCGCTACATTCGGGGCAGGTGACGGATTCGTCCGACTCGGTCTGTTGTTCGTTCTGTCGTTCGGTCTCGCCCGCGCGGGACCGCTGCTTGTCGCTGTAAGTTCGTATGCTTGTGTCGCTCATGGTGGGGAGTGCGGAAGCGGGAGGGAAAGTATAAACGTAGCCTCCCGTAGCTACCTACCCTCACGTTAGAGCGTAAACTACTTAAGTGTTTTGCAGTTTCCGTCGTGGTAGCGTTGCACATGATTCCGGATTTCAGGCCCGTATTCGGGCATTTTGGCGTGATTTACCGGTCGTGAATCCCGGGCGCCATGTGACCGTGCCACAGGGAAACACATAAGTTTGTTTCGGCCGGTCACTTCGTCGACCCGTCGGGTGGTTTTTGTTCGACGACCACCAAGGATAACGGCCAGTCAGAGTGCGAGTTCCTCGCCGGCGAGCCCTCGGAGCTGCTCGTACGTCTCGTCGTTCATCGCCGTCCGGACGACACCGTAGTAGCCCCGGACGTCGCGGTCCCGGAGGGTCGACGTCATCGCAGAGAGGAACCGATAGACGCGGCGCTCGGGCGCGTACATGAGGAGGACAGTGAGATTGTCGACGACCACCCAGCCCCGGCCTGGCTGGAGGTATCGGGCTGCGTCGGAGAACCGCATGCTCAGGCCGGTGAGGTCGCTCGGATCGACGCGGTCCGTCGTCCAGAGCGGTCCATCGTAGTCGGACTGAGAGCCAGCGACCGGGACGACACCGACGTCGGCGGGGTCGCCACCGCCACGCTCGATGGCGGCTTCGACCTTCTGGGGCGTCTGGGTCGTCGAGACGACGAGGAGGTTCTCGTAGGCATCGCCCGGGAGTTCGTCCAGCGGGATCCCTCGGGCTGTGTCGACGAGGGCCTGTGTGCCCGGGGCGACCGACGAGATCGTCTCGTGTTCGGCGTCAGTCACGGCCACGGAATCCCCCCTCGACGCGTTCCGGCGTCGACTCGAACCCGACGTCCTCGCTGCCCGTGTGGGTGACCTGGGTGGCGAGTCGCCACACCGCGACGAACGCAGCGGACGCCGCCGTCAGGTCGAAGGCATTCGACACGGCTCCCGACGCCATGAGCAGACTCCCGACGTAGCCGCCCGCGAGGAACAGAAATGCCGTCATCAGCAGCAGGAGCTCCGTCGTATACGCGACGTTCCAGGCGTACGCGACGACCGGATAGAGCAGGAGGAGGCTCGCGACGACGAGCACGACCGTGTGTGCGAGGAAGACGGTGCTGGTGGGGGTCATCAGACGGCCCTCCGTCCGGTCAACAGGAGTGACGCTTCGACGGCGGCGGCGAGGGTGGCCAGCACCCCGATGGTGGAGACCACGGCGTAGAACGTCGCCGGGAGCGAGACGTCGGCGTACTGCGGCCCGATGTAGGCGACGTATCCGAGGAACACCACGGGGAGTGGGCGGAGGACTCGGCCGAACGGCGCGTCGCTGAACCCCCGGTACGCGATCACTGCGACCGGGATGGACGCGGCGAGCACCAGGAGTGTCAGGAGTTCGAAAACCGATGCGAGGCTCATTGGGACTACTCCGATTGCCCGGGACCTTACCGCTTGTGGAGCCGGAAACCCGGGCCGGGCGATATCACGAGCGATAATTCGGCGGGAAGGATTAAGGCGGGCGAACGGCGAGAGCAGGCATCCGATGAAGGACGACGCCGTCCGGGTGCTCGTCGTGGACGACGACGAATCACTCACCGAGGTGTACGCCGCGTGGCTCGACGACGCCTATCACGTCGAGACGGCGACCTCGGGTGCTGCAGCGCTCGACGCGCTCGACCAAGACGTCGGGGTCGTCCTCCTCGATCGACGGATGCCCGACCTCACCGGGGGTGAGGTGCTGGAGACCATCCGCGCCGAGGAGTACGACTGCCGGGTGGCGATGGTGACCGGCGTCCGACCCGACGAGAACGTGATCGACATGGGGTTCGACGAATACCTCCTCAAACCGGTCGACCGCGACGACCTCCACTCGGTCGTCGACCGGCTCATGGAACGCCTGGCGTACGACGACAAGCTCCAGGAGCACTACTCACTCGCCGCGAAACGCGCAGCCCTTACGGCGGAGGCGACCCGCGCCGAGGACCCGGAGTCCGTTCAGGAGGCCATCCGGACGGTCGACGACCGACTCGACGAGGTAGAATCGGAGATGGACCGGGTCGTGGACGCCTTCGCGTTCGACGACTTCCGTGTGGCCTTCCGCGACATCGCCGGGGCGGACGATGACTGAGGTCCAGACGAGGCCGGAGGGCCTGCTCGCCACCATGGTGCGCGCCCTGCCGGACACGGAAACGCCGTCGGACGTCTACGACGGTGTCTGTGAGGCTGCCACCGACACGGGGTACGACTACGCACGATTCGACCCAGCCGATGCGAGCACCGAGCCCGTCGAACGCGGAACCAGTCGGGACCAGCGGGGACAGACCGTCCTCCAGATCGCCGACGAGGCGGACGACTACGGGACACTCACGCTCGAACCGTCGGTCGACGCCAGCGTCGACCGGGAGACGCTTGTCGACATCCTCGTGTTCGCGCTCGAACGCGCCGAGGCCGCGTCGCGGCGGCAGACACTCCTCGAGGACCAGGCCCGAAAGGTCCAGAAACTCCACTCGATCGCGGCTCGGATGGCGGAGTGTACGGCGGAACTCGACATCTTCCACCTCGGCATGGACGCCGCGGAGAATATCCTCGAACTCGACGTGAGCAGCCTCGACGTCGTCGAGGACGGCATGATCGTGCCACGCGTCCTCTCCACCGGGATGCCGGACGACGACTCGCTCCGGCTCCGCGCTGACGAGGGAATCGCGGGGGAGACGTACCAGGAGACCCGGACCATCATCGTCGACGACCTCCAGGACCACCCGAAGGGGAACCCCGAGAACCCCGAGTTCCGGTCGCTCCTCAGCGTCCCCATCGAGGGACACGGCGTGTTCCAGGCCGGCGCCCGCGAGACCGGCGCGTTCGACGAGACGGACGCCGAGCTCGCGGAACTCCTGATGACGCACGTGAGTCAGTCCCTCGACCGACTCGACTCCGCTGCCCAGCTTCGGGAGTCCGAGGAGAAGTACCGGACGCTCGTCGAGCAGAGCCACGACGCGGTCGTCATCTACCAGGACGGGGCGCTCGTGTTCGCGAACGCCCGCGCCGAACGCCTCGTCGGCAAGGATGCCGACGACCTGCACGGGACCGCCCCGGCCGAGTTCGTCCACTCCGCGGACACAGAAACGGTGAACGGCGTCGCTGGAACGCTCTACGAATCGGATACCGAGCATACGACCTACGACGTCAGGGTGCTCACAGCGGATGGCGAGCACCGGCACTGTGAGTGCAGTGCCTCCCGGATCAGGTACCGTGGCGACGATGCAATCCTGGTGTCCGTCCGAGACATCACGGACCGGAAACGCCGACAGCAGGAGCTCGAACGGCAGAACGAGCGCCTCGAGGAGTTCGCGAGCGTGGTGAGCCACGACCTCCGCAACCCACTGAACGTAGTCCGGGGGAGCCTCGACCTCGCGGAACGCACCGGCGAGGACCGGCATTTCGAGCGCGCCGACGAGGCCCTCGACCGGATGGCGGACCTCATCGAGGGCGTCCTCGACCTCGCCCGGCAGGGGAAGCTGGTCGACGACACTGAACGCGTGGACCTGTCGACGGTCGTCCAGCGGGCGTGGGGGTCGGTCGAATCGGCCGACGCCTGCATCGAGCTGGCGGTCGACGACGTCACGCTCGAGGCGGACCCGATGCGGCTCCAGGAGCTCTTCGAGAACCTCTTCCGGAACTGCATCGAACACGCCTGTGCCGCGACGCACGGACAGGCTGCTGCAGACGCTGACGCCGATGCCAGCGCCAACGCCGACACTGACACCAACCCCGACACCGACACCGACGTTGACACCGACACCGACGTTGACACCGACGCTGACGCCGTCGGCGGTGCGAACGTGTCAGTTACGGTGAGCACGCTCGGCGCCGGGAACGGGTTCGCAGTGACCGACGATGGCCCGGGCATACCGGTCGACCGACAGGCCGACATCTTCGACCGGGGGTACAGTTCGAACGCAGACGGCACCGGGTTCGGGCTGGCGATCGTAGAGTCGATCGCGGAGGCCCACGGCTGGTCCATCGAGCTCGCTGAGGCGGACGGCGCACGGTTCGAGGTCACCGGCGTCTCAATGTTTTAATACGACGTAGCAGAACATTTATCCATCTTCCGGGGAGTGAGTCTATCGAGGACGGCACATGAGCACGCGAGCGGAACGAGCGACGGTCCTCGCTGTCGACGACCTCCCGGAGTATCGTCGGCTGTACGAGCGCCGGCTCGGAGACGACTACGAGGTGCTGACCGCCGAGAGTGGCGAAGCGGCACTCGACGTACTCGACGACCGCATCGACGTCGTGCTCCTCGACCGGAGTATGCCCGATATGAGCGGCGACGAGGTTCTCGCGACCATCCGCGCCGACGGCCTCCCGTGTCGAGTGGCGATGGTGACCGCGAACGAACCCGACGGCGATGTCATCGACCTCGGGTTCGACGCCTACCTCGTGAAGCCCGTCACGACCGGTGAGCTGAATCGGACGGTACAGCGGCTGCTCGCCCGGTCGTCGTACGAGTCGCACATGCAGGAACTCTTCACGCTCTGCGTCGAACGTGCGCAAGCAGCCCCGGACGGCGAACTCGCAGCGACCGACACCGAACCGATGGATGATGCGACGTCGACCGAGGAACCGGTGTCTACCGACGAGCCCCCGGTAGCGGGCGGTCAGGCAGCGACTGAGGCGGCCGAACAGCAGACCAGGGGAAGCGAGGACGAGGATGGCGCACCCGACGAACTGGCAGCGCTCGAAGACCGGATCCGCGAGGTCAGGGAGACCGTGGACGAGACCGTGGAGCGCTTCGAGACCGCCGACTACCGGGCGAGCTTCCGCGACCTTCCGGACCTGGAGTAACTGCAGTCGCATTTTGAGTCTTGTCAGTCCTTATCAGGGTAGCGGCCGCACTCCCGGTATGTCGCGTAAACGCGTACTGGCGGTCGTCCTGCTCGTCGTGCTCGCGGGCTGTGGCGGGTCTGGGTCAGGTGGGGATGCGTCCCAGGCAACGAAGGCCGGCGCTACCGTCACGGAAGCCGAAGCTGCGGGTGGCGGCAGCGGCGTAGCCGACGAGGGCGGTGACGACGGTGGTGCCCAGCTCGACAGTGGGTCCGACAGCGGTCGGTCGATCGACGCGCGGGCGAAGACGCAGGCCAGGTACCGGATCAAGACCGCGAGAATCCGGCTCGATGTCGAGTCCTACGCCGACGCCCGGGGCCGGCTGGTGTCGGAGACGCGGGCTCTCGGCGGGTACGTCGATAGTGAGACGAGTGACCGGCACACGCGCGGGAACGAGACCTGGAAGACCGGGACGCTGGTCCTCCGGGTGCCATCGGAGAACTACGAGCAGGTGATCGCGGCGGCCGAAGCATCCGGTACCGTCGTGCACAAGGAGACGGACGCGCGTGACGTGACGGAGCGCGTGGTCGACCTGCGGGCGCGGCTGACGAACCTCCAGTCCCAGCGCGACCGGCTCCGCGACCTCTACGAGTCTGCGAACGACACGGAGGCCATCCTCCAGGTGGGGCAGCGGCTGAGCGAGGTGCAGGGCGAGATCGAACGTGTGCAGGGAAAACTCCAGGTGCTCGAGAATCAGGTGGCCTACTCGACGGTGCGCATCCAGCTCCAGGAGCAACCCCCGGAGGGTCCGGTCGGGCCCCAGGCGGCCGCGTGGTACGAGACGGGTGTGATCGCCGCGTTCATCGAGTCTGTGAACGGCGTGGTCGTGGTCGGCCGGATGCTCGTCGTCGGCATCGCGTACGTCGCGCCGTACACCATGGCGTTCGGTATCCCCGTGGCGGGCCTGTACGTGGTCGCCCGTCGCTTCGGCTGAACCGACCGTCGGCCCTCGAGGAGGCGTTATTCGTCCAGCGAGCGTGCGATGTCGGCGAGCGACGACGAGGGTTTTCCGGTCTCGCGGTAGGTCGCAGTCTGGCCAGGTGCCCGGAGTCCGTACCGGAAGTCGGCTTCGACGACGTCGACGTAGACCGTTCGGCCTGCTTCGAGGTCGTGGTCGTCGAGCAGCTCGACGAGGTGGTCGGGTCCCGACCGCGACCGGGCATGCGTCGGGGACTCGTACGCGCCCTGGAAGGCGAGGTGGCCATCGGCAGTCTCCGAGACCGGTGCGCGATAGGTGGTGCCGTCGACGTCGAGTCGAACGACGTCATCGGCAGGGGCCGTGAGCCCGGGTGCGACGACCTGGCGTCGTCGGGTTCCACCGACGCGTTCGACCCTGCCGTCGATCGTTTCGACCGCCTCGTTCGTCACGTAGTCCGTCACGACTGGCCGAACGCGGGCGGGCGGGAAAGACGTGTCGCCACTGCCGCTCTGGGGGCTACCGGGAGCCGTATCGAAGTTGGGCGAGTTTCGACTGCACGAGGAAGACGCCGATGACAGCGACGCCGGCGACCCCGAACAGGAGTGAGAACCAGACCAGCATCGCCCCGACAACCTGCCCGAGCTGGTTCTCGAACACCATCCGAAGGCCGAACCCCGCAATGACGACGAGCGCCAGGGCGAGGAAGTACTTGCCGACTGCTTCGTACTGCGTGAGGAGTCGGGACGCGTGGTCGGTGAGGTCGCGGTTGGTTCGAGCCGTGGTTTCGTAGAGGTCCATGGTGGCGTGGTACGTCGCCAGCCGTAAACCCATGGGGCTCAGCTAGCGCTCGAGAGCCGTTACAAGCTGTATGGGAGGGCCTGAGGCACGAACGGGGTTGTTCCAGTTTTTCGCGTTCACATTGCTGAACAGCTACAGACCCGGTGCGGTTGGGAACGCGGCACACGTTTCAACGAACGTAGATGGTCGACCGTGGGTGACGCCGGGCGGGAGACCGCGAACGAACGACTTTTGCGTCCATTTCACCAAGGTACTCGCATGGCAGCGTCCACCGGTGACACGGTCGATGGCGGCGGGAGCGTCGACGAGTCCGCCGATGGCCAGCTCAATCGGCGACGGGCCGCCCTCGCGATACTGCCGTTCCTCTTGCTCGGCCTGGCGGACGTCGTGCTCCTGCTCCGGTGGGGGCTCGATCCGCTTTGGGGGTTCATGATCCTGCCGCCGATCCTCTTCATCAGCGTCATCGGCTGGGTCGCGTTCCGGACGGGGTTCGCCTCGGGTACCGGGCAGTCGGGGAAGTAGCACACTGAACCGGCGCCGGCGTCTGTCGGATAGTCCCACGTTACCTGGTCCATAGCGACGTCTCTCGGCCCGACGGGGCAGATCCCCCCACAGACACGTGTTATCTGAGCAACACACAGACCGTTTTAATTGTATTCTTTGTATATTGAGATATTAACATTAACCTTTTGATAAAGCCCGTCAACGTACGATATGTACCATGACGGAATCCCGTGTCAGCGGCTACCTGGCGGACAACCCCCGAATGATCGGCGTCCTGTTCACCGCGCTCGTCCTGCTCTCGCAGGCGGGCTCGGCCGCAGCGACATTTTCGACCATCATGGGACCATAACCTAGATATCGTCGATCGAGAGCTCGTCCATCCACCGGAGCTCTCCGTCGACGACGACGGGCATGTCGTGTGACGCGAGGAGCTCCTCGACCTCGGGTTGGGAGAGCGAGAAGGTCTCGATCTTGCCGGAGCCGAGATAGTATCGGTCGGTCTGACCGAAGTGGGGACGGACCAGCGTCCCCATACCCATCTGGTTCTGGGGGTACGTCGTGAAGGTCACCTCGAAGCGGTCGGTCGTTCGCTCGATCTCGGAGACGTTCGGTTCGCCGGTCTCACACTGGGTCACCGCGAACCCACCGTTCCCGAGGACGACGTACCGGTTGCTCATGACGCTCTCGCCACGAGCGATGTCGAGTGCCGCGTTCAGCGAGAATCCGGCGTTCAGGAGGCGCGCGATGGCGATGCCGAGCCGTTCGGCGCCCCGGTTCACGACGTCGCGGACCGTTGCCACGCCCGAGATGGCGCCACGCTCGATGAGCGACAGACCGGTGTCGTAGGACTGGCAGGCGTTCAGGAAGAACGCGTCCACCGCAACGTCGTCGAGCGAGTCGCCGACGAGCACTCCGTCGCGGCACTTGAATCCCTCGCCGTCGACGTGGCCGATGAAGTGGAAGAAGTCGGCGGTCGTGGCCAGCACGTCTTCGAGTTCGTCCGTCGAGAGGTTCCGGTGGACCGTGATCTCGAATGGTAGCGAGTCGCGGTTTCCGTACACCTGGTCGACGAGGTCCGTTTCGGTCGCCATCTCGGCCTCGTTACATACGACGGTGATCTTCGTCGGCCCCTCCGAGGTCTCGCGCTCGAGTTCGTTCTCGAACGCGGAGACGACCGGCTTGCTCGCGCCGAGCGGTGCCCCGTCGCCGACCCACGACTGCTCGACCGAACTCGTGTGCTCCGGCCGGACGGTCGTCGGGACCGTCGAATCGGTCGTGGCTGACGCACTCCGGGTGAAGGCCGCCTCGTTCCGCATGAACTCGTTCACGGCATCGGTCTTGAGGGTGGCGTCCCCGACCGAGTGCGTCTGGGGTGATTTGACGATTGCGAGGTCGTCGACGAGGTACGGCAGGAGTTCGATCCGTGCGGGGTCCGGCGAGATATGCGTGGTCTGCTTCCACTCGGGTACGTGGGATTCGATGGCCTCGAAGGGGACGTCCAGGTAGGCGTTCACGCGGTCGGCGAGGGAGGCGTCGTAGAGCGTCCCGAAGTCGAGGTCCACGGTCTCCTCGATGGCGTCCCGCTCGTCGAGCGGGACCGGGTAGAGGCCCTCCGTCCGCGTCACGCAGTCGAGCGTGAACACCAGTTTGAGGGTCCGAACGACCGCCGCTTCGAACGCGTCTCCCGTGCCGAGTTCGTGGACGGTGTCACCTGCGACGAGCGCTGGCGCCGGGGCGGGGCGGAGGTCCGCGCCGAGGTAGAACGCGAGCGGTGCCACGACGAACACCGACCGGTAGTCCGCCGGGACCTCGATGACGACGTCTGTATCCGGGGTCTCGAGTGAGTCAGGAATGTCGAGTTGGTCGCCGAGTTCGATCAGGGGCGGGTGCCCTCGGAGGGTCGGGAACGATCGTTCGGCGGAGGTCGTCTTGAGCGCCGAACTCATCGCCGAGACCGCCGCCATCATATCCACGGGGTCGGAGGTCGTCGTGATGGTCGCGGCTGGATGCTCGTGGGGGGAGCGCGCACCGATGGAGACCTCGACCTCGCCGGGGAAGTCGATGCGCGCCTCGTCACCCGAGACGTCGAGGAAGGCGCGTCCCGAGAACGAGACGTAGAGTTTGAAGAGGTGCTCGAACTCGAGGAGGTGGTCGTCGTCCTCCAGCGTGAGCGTCGAGTTCCGGTCCACGCCCTCCCTGGCGCCCGAGTCGGTGATGATGAGCGGGTTCAGCCGACGCGGGAACCGGATCGTGGCGGTGGTCAGCGTGACCGCTGTGTCCACGGGATGTACGAACTGGTCGGTGGGTGCGGGCGTCGGGTCGACGGCACGTGATGTATAGACGCGTTGTCGTTGACGCTCTACCGTGTCGACGACCGTCAGCGCTTCTCCGGACGCGCGGAAGACGATGGGGCCAGCATCGTCTGCGTCAGGAGCACCCTCACTCCTGCACTGACGCATCTACATGCATACTGTTCCACGCTACACAAAAAAGCACTGGCTAATCAGGGTCGAAGAACGGACATATCAACCCACCAGTGTCGCGCGTTCGATTCGGCCAAATTCCTAGTGTCAGCAGCCAACGACACGGTTCTCACCGGTTTGGGGCCCGAAAACGAACGGCCGAACTCGCTAGTTTTCGGATTCTTTCGACGGAATAGAACGTCAGTCGTCGGGCCGACGCTCGTACTCCGCGCGTACGAAGGAGACTGCCTCTGCGACCGCCCCGCTCGACGCCAGGTAGCCAGCACCGACACCGAGTTCGAGCGCCCGGGCAGCCCGACCACGAAGGATGGACGTCCCGAGCTGCGCCACCGCGCCATCGCCAACACTCACAAGCCAGCCGGGCGAGTCGAACGTGAATCGGTCGAGTCGTGGCGGGAGCCCGTCCCCAGATCTGCTCGAGTCGACGACGCTTGCGATGTTGCCCGCGACGATTCTGGCTTCTCGAACGGCTGCCTGCGCGGTCGGTGGAACAGCGGCTCCGTCCGCGTCGACGACCCGCGCCGTATCTCCGAGCACGAACGTGTGATCGTCGAGCGCGAGATCGGCGCGGACGTCCACCCGCTCACCGTCTGTCGCCGATGGGCCGCGGATTCCACCGGTCCACACTAGTACGTCGTAGGGCTCGTCCGCCTCGTGCTCGAGTTCGACGCTCGTCGACGACGCCCCGGTCACCGTCGTCCCTGTCCGCACCTCGACACCCCGGTCGGTGAGTTCGTCGTGCAGCGCGGCTCCGAATCGGTCAGATAGCTTCGGCGCGACCCGGTCTGCTTGTTCCAGGACTGCCACGGATGCGTCCGCCGACCGTTCTGCGGCGTACGCAGCAAATTCGCCAGCGAGCTGGACGCCCGCAAGTCCCGCCCCGCCGACCACCAGCCGAGGCGCGGCCGCCCCTTCGTCGAACGCGTCGTCCAAGTCCTCGCGAATCCCGGTCGTGTCGCTGAGCCGTTTCAACGAATAGGCGTGCACCTCGACGTCCTGCATCCCGTAGAAGTTCGTTCGAGCGCCGAGACAGACGGCCGCGACGTCGTACGAGAGCCGCTCACCGTCCGAGAGCTCGACCGCCTTCCCTCCGGTATCGATGTCGACGACCGTCTCCTGCCGAACAGTCGCCCGATCGAAGAGCTCGCCGAGTGGGATGTTGATGCTGTCAGCGATCCCTGGCCGGCGGATAGTCCGGTGGAGTTCGTGCTGGACGAGATGGTGGCCGGATTCGTCGACAACCACGAGTTCGACGTCGTCGGACAGTCGGTCCTCCAGGACCCGGGTGAGGACGACGCCCGCGTAGCCAGCGCCAAGAACGAGCACGCGCATAGGCCTGCTTGGTGGGCGGGCCGGAAAACAGTGGGCGTGACTGACCCGACAGGTAGCGACCCGACCAGAAGAACGCGGCGGCAGAATCGGAAGCCGACTCAGAACAGGGCTTCGCTCGGTTCGAGCACGCGGGCCGGTCCGCCAACGCGCCAGACCATCGTCTCGACGCCGGTCTCGGCGACCGCCGCTTCGACCTCGTCCACGTGTGCCTTCGTCGTGTTGACGTAGACCGTCGCGCCGGTATCGGTCGAGAAGTACGCCGGGATGTCCTGCTCGGTCCGCAGGTTCCGGACGGCGTTGAATATCGCGAGGGTCTCAGGCTTCCAGTACACCCAGCCGGCCGGTCCCGTCATGGTCGTGGCGGCGAGGCTTAGCGAGTCGTGTTCGGCGGTCTCGAAGACCCGCTCGAAGGCGCCCTCGCGGACGGCGTCCCGCATCTCGGCGAGCTGGTCGTGGATATGCGCCATGCGCGCCTCGAACATGTGGCTGTCTGCGGCTTCAGCGTGGGCTGCTTCGGTCTCCTTGTAGGCGGGCACGAGTCCGACGACGATCCGGACGTCGTCCTCGAGGGTGTCGGGTGCGTCGAGGCGTTCACTCCGGCAGTCCTGGTCGTTGAGGCCGGCGTGCAGGTCGCTGTACGCGCCGGTCACGGCGCGGGCTGCCGAGGACGAACCGCGTCGGGCGACCGTCGAGATCTCGGGGTGCGTGAGGTCCAGGCCGGCGGCTTCGACTGCGGCGGTGGCGAGCGCGGCGAAGCCCGACGACGAGGAGCCGAGGCCGACGTTCGACGGGAACGAGTTCTCGCTCTCGAACCGGACTGGGGTGTCGATGTCCGCGAGGTCGCGGACGTGGTCGAGGACGGCGCGGATGCGTTCTGCCCCCCGTCCCTCGACGACCGCACCATCGAGGACGTACTCGTCACTCCCGAAGTCCTCGGCGAATTCGACCGTCGTCTTCGTGTGGCTCGGCGCGGTGCAGAGGCTGATGCTGTCGTGGTACGGGAGCCTGAGCTCGGGGTCTCGCATCCCGTGGTACTTGACGAGGCCCTGGATCGGGTGGGCCTTCGCGGTCGCCTTCATGCACCGAAGACCGTCCGTTGGCCGCATAAACGTCCCGAAAGCACTGGGATAGGGCGAGCAGGTGGCACGCTTCGCTCGCCACGGGCGGTGTACCACCGGTTTCGCGTGCCGCCCCGTGGCCGGAGTTACGTCACACCGCACTTTGGTCCCGGTATCGTACTTGAATCTACGCCTCGAACGAGTATCGGCATTTCCAGATACACGACGCTGGGGGATCGGAAGGGGCTGGCCGGGTCGCGAGCCGAAACGACACACGGACCACAGCGAGCAAAGCGAACGAGGACCACAGCGAGCTGCAGGCCGCGAGCCGGCCAGGGGCTTCCGAGGGCAGTAGTCACGCGGGAGTGAGTTCCCATCGCCGACCGTCAGACCAAAGACCGCAGACTACCCGAGTTCCTCGTAATGGGTGAGCCGTTGGAGACGCGGGAGGCGCAGGCCGAGGAGGTCATCGACCGGCTTTCGACCGAGTATCCGGACCCGGAGATCTCCCTGAACTACTCGAACCGGCTCGAACTCCTCATCGCGGTCATCCTCTCCGCGCAGTGCACGGACGAGCGCGTGAACAAGGAGACGCAACACCTGTTCGAGACGTACCAGTCGGCGGCGGACTACGCCAACGCGGACGTCGAGGAGCTGGCGACGGACCTGAACTCGATCACATACTTCAACAACAAGGCGAAGTACATCAAGAACGCCTGTGAGCGCATCATCGAGGTCCACGACGGCGAGGTGCCGGACACGATGAGCGAGTTGACGGACCTCCCGGGCGTCGGTCGGAAGACGGCGAACGTCGTGCTCCAGCACGGCCACGACATCACGGAGGGCATCGTCGTGGATACGCACGTCCAGCGGCTGTCGAAACGGCTCGGCATCACCGAGGAGGAACGCCCGGAATCCATCGAGGAGGACCTGATGCCGGTCGTGCCCCGGGAGCACTGGCAGAACTACACGCACTGGCTCATCAGCCACGGCAGGGACACCTGCACCGCCCGGAATCCGGACTGTGGCGACTGCCTGCTGGCGGACATCTGCCCGTCGTCGAAGGAACAGCACGACGTCGACCTCGCGTCGGGCGAGCAATGGTAGACAGCGGCGAGCCCTGCACCGCTCGAACTCGAGCCCAGCAATAGACCTTTCCTGTCGACCAACGAAGGTATCGGTATGGTGCCCTCCATCGAGTCACTCACGTCGCGCATCCGCGGCTCCGTGTTCGTTCGTGACGCCGTCGCGGCGACCCTCTGCATCGTTGCGCTCTACGGGCTCTTCGAGCTGGTTCCCGTCCGTCCACTCGTCATCCCGGGCTACCTGCTCATCGTCGGCTTCGACAGCCTCGAAGCCACGTTCGGGTCAGCAGGCGCGTTCTACTACCTCTTCTTCGGGCTCTACATCGTCGGTCTCGGGCTCGTCGGCGGACTCGCTGCGCACAGCATCCGGCGGGCCACTCACGCAACCGACCTGCCGGCGTGGCGGCTCGGACTCGCGGCCGGGTTCGCCGTCGTCGCCGTTATCGCGTTCCTGTTCGCGGCGATGGTGTACGCCGGCACGACGCAGTCCGAACCCGTCCGGATCGCGAGCGCGACAGGCCTCGTGCTCCTGGTGCTCGCAGTACTCGTCGGTATGGGGCCACGACTGGCGACGCGACTCAAGTCGGCGTAAGTGGAACCCTCAGAGAACCTGGTATCGGACGACGAATCGCGCGACGCCGAGCACCCACGCGACGAGCCAGAGGAGGACGAAGCCAGCGACGCCGACGCGGAGGCGGCGACGCCAGATCGGCATGTTCTCGTGGATGTCCTCGAGGGCGATGTCCGGGTCGGGTTCGTTGTAGAGGTTGTACTTGATCTTCTCTCGGAGCATCGGGTAGATGCCCGTCAACGCGAAGAGGAGGAGGGCGTACGCCTGGAGGCCGAAGAACGCGTGGATGGCAGCGAACCCGCCGAGCTGCTGGAAGAGCCGGGGGAGCATCCAGGTGAGCATCGGAACCGTGGTGAGTGTGAGGCCGACGACGATGAACTTCAGGTGGTAGACGAGGACGCCCCACGTGATGACCTCGGTGTCGATCATCACCCAGGCGCCGTAGAGGAAGAAGGGGAAGCTCGCGGTCACGAGCAGGGCGACCACACTGGCGACCGTCGCGTCGGCGACCATACTCGACGGTTCACGGCGGCGACCATACGCGTGCTGGTTTCGGTGGCCGATGCGGGTGCGTCAGCGGCGTGGACGCCGACGCGTTTCAGCCGAGTGGATGCCGACGCACGTCAGAGGACGAGGGAGAGCACGGCGAGCACGAGGAAGATCAGCACGAGGATGCGTGCGATCTCCATGCTGATGCCGGCGACGCCCCGGACACCGAGGAGGCCCGCGACGAGCGCGAGCACGAAGAATACCAGGGCGTAGTACAGGAACCCGCTGCCGAGCAGCTGCATCGGGAGGAAAACCTGTCCGTACATACTACCGGGACCTCCGGGTCCGTGACCAGGTGTGCGTTCTGGTGCGACGCATACTGAAGGCCACCCCCGGATAGCGGATAGTTATCCGTCCGCTATCCGTCCTTGCGACCGCGCCCGGTGCGTGTAACGGTCTGGAACACTCGGTTAATGGAAGGCCAGCAGCACGTGCTCATCCGAACACTCTCGCAAGATTGGACTGCGTTGGACGTTGTGCCGGATGCCGATTACGTGCGGCGCCGCGCCCGTCGTCTCGCGGTTCGGAAGCGTTTACCAGCTCCACACCCAAGCGTCCCGATATGAGCGACTCCGACCCCGAACCCCCGAACGGTCCGGGTTCGGCGGAGGACCCGGCGGACCAGTCGGCGGAGGATGGGGAGCCGTCCGTCGAGGAGCTCCGGGAAGCCGTGGAGGAGAAGTACGACTGGGAGGACTTCGGACCGCGGGAGATGCGGGAGATCACGCCCGAGGAGTGGGATGCGGCGTTCGACCCGGACGCCTGGATCACGGGGCCTGAACTCCTGGACCGCGTGGAGAAGGACCTGAAGCGACGCGTCGCCGAACGAGACGTCTTCGCGGTAATCGAGCGAGAAGTCGAGGATGGCGAGGAGGTGCTCGTCGCGTACGCGGACGAGGGCTTCGCGGTCGTCTACCCGGATGGGACCGTCGAGGGGAGCGGGACGGTCCTCCGGGACGTGAAGCCGACCATCGCGCTCTGCTCGATGCCGGACTACGAGGTCGTGGAACCCCCCGAGGACGCCGGGCTGCCCGACCCGGAATCGGTCCCGGAGGGTGGTGGTGGACTCGGCCACCTACTTCTCCAGACCATCGGCATCGCACAGCTCGTCTTCGGTGCGGTGCTGTTCGTGATGCCGTTCACGTACGATCCGTTCGTGAACGGCTGCCCGCCGATTCCCGGCAGTGAAGCGCACCAGTGTGCCGTCCTGGGCCAGGAGCTCGTCCTGTTCCCCCTCGGGTCGTCCGGCATCATCGCCGCACTGGCGGGCGTCTCCTTCCTCGTCTTCGGCGTCTTCATGCTCGTGATCGTGGCGAACGCCCGGCTCTCGGACCGCTTCCGGGCCGAGGAGTTCCGCGAGCGACTCCGCGCCTCGGGCGTCGGCCGACACGACCGGCCCACAGTCGTCGAGACAGGGGTCGAAGAGTCGGCGAACCAAGCCGGCGACCCGACTTCGGGCGGAGCGAGCGAGCCAACCGGGACGGCGGCGGACGGGACCACCGGGTCGAAGGACCAGGAGTAGCCCCGAAATCACCGCTCGACAGGGCCTGTGGCGCGGATGCCGTCGGGCGGCCATCGGTGGGTTTATGCGAAACCCGTCCCGACTGCCGGATGTATGAAGAGGCGGGACTTTCTGAAGGTGGCGTCCGGAACCGCCGGTGGCGCCGCCGCGGTCGGGACGGCCACCGCGTCGTCCGGCTCCTCCCTCTCCCTGCAGGAGGGCAACGAGACCTCCGGCGGGAACGAGTCAGGGTCGGGGTCTGGCGGTGGTAGCGGCGGCGGTGGCACGAAGACCGTCGAGGTCGGACCGAACGGGGACTTCACGTTCGTACCCGGAACCAACGAACCGCTCTACGCCAGTCCAGGGACGACCGTAGAGTTCGTGTGGAAGAGTGACACCCACAACATCGTCGTCGAGAGCCAGCCCGAGGGTGCGAGCTGGCCTGGGCACGAGCCGGTCGAGAACACCGGATTCACGTACTCCTACACCTTCGAGACGAAGGGTACCTACGAGTACTTCTGTCAGCCCCACAAGGACCTCGGGATGACAGGGACGGTCATCGTGAACGAGTCCGGGTCGGCGCCGGCGCCCGAGGGCCCGGTCGAGCTCGACCCCCACGAGATGGGTGTGCCGTTCCAGGCGCACTTCGTCGGTATCGCCACCGTCCTGATGATGTTCGTGTCGCTCGTGTACACGTTCTTCGTCCTGAAGTACGGTGAATCTCGCCACGCGAGCGCGCCAAACAAGAAATAATCCATGTCATCAACAGGAAGCAACTACGGCGACATCCATCGGTACGAGCCCGCCCGCGAGAGCACGGCGGCCGCGATCGCCATCGTCCTGCTGACCGTCATCGAGATCGTGTTCGTCGCGGCGTTCAGCTACGGGATGGTCGCGGGCTGGGGGTACGACCCCGTCGGGAACATGTACCTCGGGTTCCTGCTCGCGGCGATCTTCGTCGACCTCTCCTTCGTCCTCCTCCTCTACCGGAAGGAGTTCCTCCCCGACGTCATGATCGTGAAGAAGCGGCGTCGCAAGTGGGAGGACCTCTACGTTCGCGAGGAGGACGCCGATGGTGTCGAGGGCATGGGCGACGTCATGGAACAGTTCAGGAAAGCACTCTACCCCTACTACAAGCGCTAACATATGAGCAACGGAGACAAATACCCGGAGAGTTCGGGGCGGCGGCGGTTCGTGAAAGGCGTCGTCGGCAGCGCGGCACTCGCTGGCGTCGGTGCCAGCGGTGCGGCAGCGGTCGACACCATCACGAACCCGAGCGGCCAGGGTGGCGGGACGACACAGTACTTCGGTGTCGAGAACACCGGCGGACCCGCCCCTCGCGCCATGCCGCAGATCCCGGTCGAGGTGGACAGTGAAGGCTACATCCGTGGTGTCTATCCGGACACCCAGGAGGTCGAACGCGCCGGAGAGACGGTGACGGTCGCCCGGATGGACCTCGGCGGCGTCGAGTACTCCGTCGACTGGTACCAGTACTGCGGGGTTCAGGGCTACGAGGGCCTCGACCCCGGCTACGAGGGAGACAACTACTTCCGGTACACGGCGGACTCCAGCCCGAACGCCTACGACTGGCACACCGGTATGGGCGGGAACCGCATCCACATCGACGACTTCAGCGACTACGAAACCTGGAACAACGGCATCGGGACGCCCGGACTCGGGAAGCCCGCATCCGGCGTCTGGCGGTCCCAGGACACGAAGGACACGATTCCGATCCAGATCGTTCGAAGTACGCGGGTCCAGGAACTCGCCGAATCCGGCGAGGGCGAAGAAGCCCAGTGGCTCAGCGCGTCGACGTCCGAAGGCTTCATCGGCTACCTCAACAAGTGCACACACTTCTGCTGTGTGCCTGGGTTCAAGACGTCGACCTACGAGGACGCCGACAACCAGATCTACTGTCCGTGCCACCAGTCGACGTACGACCCGTTCAGCATCGTGAAGAAGTCGTTCGTCGCATTCCCACGGCCGGAGGAGGACTGACATGAGCATCGAACGCAAGGACGACATGGACCACGGCGCCTGGCTCGAAGAGAAGGACCTCACGGTCATCGAGACCGGGTTCCTCACCGCGCTCGTCTGGCTCGACAAGCGGCTTCGGCTCGTCGACTACCTCGAGCTCCTGGAGACCCTCTACTACCGCGTGAACCTCCAGATGCCGAAGAGCCACACCGAGCAGTACAACCTCGACAACAAGTTCTGGTACTGGTATCCGCTCTACTCGCTGGGGTTCTTCTCGACCGTCGCGTACCTCGTGGCGGCCGTCTCTGGCGCACTGCTCGGGTTCTACTACTCACCAGCGACTGCGGGCGACCCGAGCACCGCGTACAACTCCATCACGTTCATCATGCAGGACCTCAACCTCGGCTTCTTCCTGCGGAGCCTCCATCGGTGGAGCGCGCAGGTGATGACCGCCGCGGTCTTCCTGCACATGCTCCGCGTCTACTTCACGGGCGCCTACAAGGAGCCCCGCGAGGTCAACTGGCTGGTGGGCATCATCCTGCTCAGCCTCACGATGGTCTTCGGGTACACGGGCTACCTGCTCCCCTGGGACCAGCTCGCCTACTGGGCGGGCCAGATCGGGGTCGAGATGAGTCTCTCCATCCCGCTCCTCGGCGAGTGGGTTGCACAGCTCATGTTCGGCGGGTTCTCGCTCGGGCAGGCGACGCTGCAGCGGATGTACATCCTGCACGTCTTCCTGCTCCCGTTCGTCGTGACCGCCGTCATCGGAATCCACCTCGCCCTCGTCTGGATGCAGGGCATCGCGGAACCACACTAAGACAATGGCAGAAGACAACACTACCGAGATGCGGACGGACGGCGGCCTCGTGCCACCGGACGACGAGACGCCGACGTGGCGCGAGCGCAAGGAGCGCACGCAGGGCCTCAGTCGGCTGACCTACGAGTACTTCGAGCGGTCACGCCGAGAGGACCAGGACCTCCGCGAGGAGTCCTCCTACGTGGAGCGTGACGTGCTCGCGTTCCCGGTGTGGCCACACGAGCTCATCCGGAACCTGAGCATCGTGGCGTTCTTCGTGGGCATGATCTTCTTCCTGTCTGCGACGCTCCCACCCCACATCGGTGCGGCAGCGAATCCGAGTTCCACGCCGGACATCATCCTGCCCGACTGGTACCTGTACTGGTCGTTCGGCCTGCTAAAGCTCGGCCCCCTCAACCCGGACCTGTCCATCCTGGGTGGACAGAAGCTGTTCGCGGACCGGACGTACGGTGTCCTCGCGAACGTTGTGATCGTCGGGTTCATCGCGATCGTCCCGTTCGTCAACAAGGGTAGCGCGAGGCGTCCCGTCGAACAGCCGTTCTGGGCGGCAGTCGGGATCAGTGGCGTGACGTTCGCCATCACCATCAGCGCGCTCTCCATCAAGAACCTGACGCCGATGGACCCCCACGTACTGTTCGACCTGACGTTCCTGCTGCCGTTCGTCACGGCCTGCATCTCGTATGCGGTCCTCAAGACGATGCGGGAGGGCTACATGTACGACCTCAACCGCCGGTACTACCGGCTGCGGCCACCGAAGTAACGCCCATTCGGGGTTTCTGGGTTCACGGCGCCACCCTGTTTTTGCGGTCTTCCACGTTCGATCGAGAGCCGAGGGTGGCGGCTGGTTCGCCGAAGTGAAATAGCCCGCTCGCGTCACCCTACGTATGGAGCCGTCACCAGGCAGCCGTCGGTGGTCGCCGTGACCGGGGAGCGGCCCGACACGGACGCGGAATCAGTGTCGGACCCGGACGAGGGCACACGCCGGGAGGTCGTGGTCCCGGAGCGACTCTACCGGACCGTCACGGTGTTCTCGACGCTCATCGCGATCGTCGGCGTCGTCCTCGGGTTCGTCCTCCTCGATGCGGCGACGAAGCAGGCAAGCGTCCCCATCGACCAGGTGAATCCCTGGCTTGCGGCACTCGGCCTCCTCGCGATACTCGGGGGTGGCGCGACGTACGCGTACGCGTCGCGGTTCCGGGCCGAGGGAATGAGAAAGGATAAAGACGCCGCGGACGAACCCTCGAACAATGGCTGACGAGTTCGTCAAGGGGTTCGGACTGCTGACCGGCGCAGGCCTCATCTGGATGGTGCTCGCGGGCTGGTACCGGACGCCCGGGTTCGAGGACGCACAGCTCTACGGGGAACTCCCCTCCGATCTCACGATGTACGACCAGCTGGCCGTGAGCCTCATGGAGATCACGTTCTGGCTCGCGCTCTTCGGCGCCCTGTTCTTCTGGATCGGCGTGCCACTCGGACGGCAGGTCCGCGCCCGGCTCTCGGCTGAGTAACGACGCGTCGAAGCAGACCACCGGTTTTTCGTCGACCGTTCGTCGAGATGGCCGTCGGGTAGTGTCGAGACCGTTGTAGACTAGCGGTCCTGCCCCGGCGGTCCTGGTAGCAGAGTTATCCCGTTCCGCGTCGAAGCCGTGGTATGCGTGAGTTCTCCCTCGACCGGTCCATCACGGATGGCACCGAACTGCTCGTCGTCCGCATCCACGAGACCGACGGTGACGACGAGTTCGTGTACGCGCGGCCGGTCGGTCAGGACGCGTGGTTCCACTTCGTCGGCACCGATTCGAGCCATCGGCGAGTCGACCCATTCTCGACTGACGGTGCGTCTGGCCGCCGGGAGACCGTGGAGGAACGGCTGCTCGACCGGGGGTACCCGATTCGCGTCCACGACGGCACGACGCCGCCCGAGGGACAGCTCGAGGTCCTGACGACCGGCGGGACCCAGGCGCGGCCGTTCCATACCCACCCGGGGACGTTCGTCGTCTATCGGGACGAGGGCCCGACCCCCGCCGGTCCGCCGAGCGAGGACAGCATCCACGTCGCCATCCTGTCCCGGACGGACGACGAACTCCGGGTGCGGGTCGACGCAGCGGGCGGCCCTCCACCAGCGTACGCCATCCGCGAAGCCGCGCTCGCGCCCCTTGGACACGCCCAGAATCCTGCAGCCCTCCCCGAGGTCATCGTCGAGAACTGAACGGGCGAGGCAGCGCAGATTGACGGGAGTGCCAGGAATCTCGTGAGCGCCGGAATACAGCAATCAGCGTGGGCGGATGCGGGAGCGGGTCGATGCGTCGTGCGAGAAGTGCGGCAGCGGCCTCAGATGATCTTCGTCCAGAACGGCTGAATGTAGACGAAGACGCTCTGGTAGCCAGCGTAGAGGAGGACGAGGACGGACGCGAAGATGGCGGCCTTCGGCTTCTCGAACTCGTGACCCTCGCGGACCTCCACCTTCCGAGCCTCGAACTCGAAGATGTCGGTGATGAACGCCCCGAGGACGAGGGTGGAGAGGATGAGCCCACCGTGGTGGTGGAGCGTCATGTAGTAGAACGACGCGAGGACGAACACGCCCATCGTCGCCGTGTGGACTGGATGCCGCGAGAGTGCGGAGTCGTCGCCGTTCTGTGCCTGTTCCTGATGCGCCGAATGCTGGAGATGTCGTGTCGCCATGCTCAGGATCGCGAGACCGAGCATGACGTACTCGATGTACGGACCCACGAGCGTATCCAGCGGCCCGAAGAACGTGACCGATGGGTCTACCATGTTCCTACGTCGGATTCTCCGGGTATTATGTCTTTTCCAATGGCGCCGACGAGAACCGGGCGCCAGAGGCGCCGCGACGCTCAGCCGAAGTACGGCTGGCTGGCGCTGACCCGGACGAGCGGGAGGGGCTCCCCCCACGTCAGGTCGACGCGGGCGTGTGCGTCGAGGATGCCGTGGTTGGTGTCGTCGACGAGGAGACTGACGTCGGACTCGTCCCGCTCGACGGTGACCGTCACCGGCGGTGTGAGTCCCCAGTGCGTGCGGTCGACTCGGAAGGGCGCGATCGGGACGACGGAGACCGTGTCGGCGTCCGGTGCGAGGATGGGACCGCGGGCGTCGTTGGCGTACCCCTGGCTCCCGCGGGGTGTGGCGACGACGACACCGTCGGCTCGAACGGTGTCGACGGCCACCGGTTCGCCGTCGATCCGCGACGTGATTCCGTACTCCGAGATACGGGCAGGTTCCGACGTCACCACCATCACGTCCATGAGCGCTCGATATGTGTCGGAGCCGGCCTCGACGTCGAGGAGTGGTGCGGGGACCGTCTCGTACTCGCCGGCCACGACGTCGTGAAGCGCCGAATCCAGGCTGTCTCGCGGGACCGACTCGATGCCACGCCCGGCGCCGATGGGGAGCAGCGGCTGCGTGGCGCCGGCCGCGACCAGGTCGTAGAGGGCGTCCTCGTCGAGCGCGACGACCACGTCCAGTTCGGCGGTCGCAAGCTCCGCCGGGGTTCCGCTGATCGCGTCGCCGTCCGCGTCCTCGACGGCGTCGACGGCCTGCGCGTCACCCCGACCGACGAATCCGACGCGGGTCATGCCGGACGCCCCCGGCGCTCGTCGGGTCGCCGACAGACCCCGGACTGTGGACGCATCATCACGAGTGTAGCTCTCGCCGAACCGCAAAAAGGCTACGGGGCGCGGATTCCAGACGCAGTCACCGATCTTCTATACTCCGCTCGAACCCTCGCTACTCACGGCCCGCTACGCTCACCGTTCGTATCCTTCGAGGTTTCTCGTTCCGCTCGAAACCTCGCTACTCACGGCTCCCGACGCTCACCGTTCGTATCCTTCGAGGTTCCTTCGGACCCTCGCTAGTACGGCCAGTCCCCGGTAATCTGCATCCCTTCGGCGAGGTCCTCGCGTTCGAGCGCGGCGGCGATGTCGTCGGGGCTCGCGTGCGCGACGGTGAAATCGTCGCTCGCGAGATCGACGGCGAGGTCGGTGAGCAGGATGGCTTGCTCGCGGAAGTCGCGTTGCTCGAGTTTGTCGAGGGTGTCGGCGTGCGTGTGCCCCCAGCCCCGGCCCTCGCCGCTGGTCTCGCTGGTGACGTGGTAGCCGGGGACGCCCCACTTGACGTACTCCCAGTGGTCGCTGTGGGGACCCTGCTCGGGCGTGATGGAGACCGGGTGGCCGTACCGGTCGGCGACCTCCGTCACGGCGTTCTCGAGAGTGTCGAAGCCGTGCGTGTAGAACTTCAGCGTGCGCGCCTGGACGACGCCGTCGAGGTTGAGGACGGCGGTGACGTCGTCGAGGTTCCGTTTCGAGGCGTCGTAGCCGGCGCCGTCGAGCCCGACCTCCTCGCTGCCGAACGCGATGAAGTGGATCTGGGAGTCCAACTCGTCCTGGCGTTCGGCGAGTACGCTCGCGAGTTCGACGACCATCGCCGTTCCGGCGCCGTTGTCCATCGCGCCCTCGGCGATGTCGTGCGCGTCGACGTGACTGGTAACGAGGAGTTCCTCGTCCGTGTCCGGCCCGAGTGTCGCGTGGACGTTCTGGCTCGTCGCGTCGTAGACGTCAGCTTCGACAGTGACGCTGACCTCGTCGTCTTCGGCACGGCGGAGGAGGCGACTGCCGACCTCCTTCGAGACGCCGACGGCGGGGATCTGACCGATCGGGTGCGTGGCGTTTCCGACGCTCCCGGTGGGCGGAAGACAGCCCTCGACGTGGTTCCGGTAGACGAACGCCGCGGCGCCGGCCTCGACGGCGTGGTAGTACTTCTCGCGTCGATGGATGTAGCGGTCGTACCACGAGGGGACGTTCGAGTCGACGATGACGACGTTGCCGTCGACGTTCGCATCCTCGAAGTCCTCCGGGAGCCCGTAGCCGACGTCCACGAGGTCGCCCGTGGCGTCGCCGGCGGGGGTCCGTGGGAGCGCGATGACCTCGTCGCGCTCCGTGTAGGTCTCACCGGCGGCCTCGAGCACCGTCGAACCGCGTTCCCAGCCCTGCTCGTCGAACTCGTCGAGCCACGCGTCACCGCAGTGTGCCGCGAGCGCCTCGCGGGTCGCTTCAGCTGCTTCGCGCTCGCCGTCCGTGCCCGCCATCCGGTCCCGGATGTCCACGAGCGTCTCCAGATGGTTCCAGCCGGTGTCGCTGGTGAAGGTCGAACCGATCCAGTCAGTCATACATCGACGGACAGCCAGAACCAGCATACCGCTTTCCCTTGCGGAACACTGGACAACTGAGCGTGCGAGGATAGGCGTCCTCGCGGCGAACGAACAGCGAACCACGCGAACCGAATCTCGACCAGCCACCGATTGACGAGCAGCTGGACGTCCCGAGTTGGATGCATCCGTCGACCGAGTGGTCCGAAGGACCCGGAAGGTCGACGGTTCACCGAGCGCAAAGCGCTCGGGCCAAGGAACCCCGTTAGGGGTTCTCGTGAGCGAAGCGAACGCGAGCACGCCGGACCTCCGGTCCGGCGGGGGTGACGCAGGCTTCTAGTGCAGGTTTTTATCGAGCGGGTCGCGTCAGCGACTTGCTCGATAAAAACGTGCGCGATTTAGAGGTCGCCCTTGTCTTTCAGACCGGCGATGACGTCGTCGACGAGGTCGTCGACGTTCTCGTAGGGGAAGCTGGCGTGGCTGGAGAGCTTGGACGCGAGCTCCATCGCGGTCCAGGTCTGGCCACCGGCCTCGAACTTCGTCGCCGGGCCGTTCGGGAGCGCGGGGACGAGCCCCATCTGGTTCTTCACGGGGTAGTCGGCGCCACTGAACGCTTCGGTGAGTTCCTTGCGGAGTTCTTGTTCGACGTCGGCCATGGTAGGGTCGTCACGGGGTGTCAGGGTAAAGATTGTGGAACCTGGAACCCGGGGAATAGAGTTCACCGGGCGAACCGCGACGACGATGCCGGGCGGGCGGGTGACTGCGCAAACGGGGACGAGAGTGTGAGGGAGTCGCCTGCAAACCAAAGTATTCAGTACCCGGTGGTGCCTAGCGTCGGCCATGAACCAAGAGGATCGTTCGGTGTCGCGGCGCGCATTCATGCGTGGTGCGGCGGGTGCGGCAGCTGTCGCGGGGGCGTCGGGCACGGCGGCCGCAGCCGAAGGCGGCGGTGGCGGCGGTGGCGGAAGCCAGCAGGTCGACGTCGTGAACTACGCGTACAACCCCGGGACCGAGGAACCGCTCTACATCACGCCGGGGACGACGGTCGAGTGGGTGTGGCAGTCCAACGGCCACAACATCGTCGTCGAGAGCCAGCCGGAGGGCGCGGGCTGGGAGGGCCACGAACCCCTCGAGGATTCCGGGTTCACGTACACGCACACCTTCGACACGAACGGCGAGTACTCGTACTTCTGTGAGCCACACAAGAGCCTCGGCATGACGGCGACGATCATCGTCACCGACAACCCACCAGAGAAGGGTGGCTACGAGACGATCGTCCCGGACTCCGCGAAGACGCTCGGCGTCGCGGCGACGGGCACGATGGCGGGCGTGCTGGGCCTCGCGTACTTCTTCATGAAGTACGGCGGCGATTACGGCGAATAACCACGCTGGCTGCGGTTCTTCACCACGGGTTCTGTTCGGTATTCTCCAGCCCCAGTTCGTACTGCGCCTGCCTCGACGCCTCGTTCCGGTGAGCGATTACTCCCGGTCGACGACGAGTTCGACGGGGCGGCGTTCGCCTTCGAGGTCGGCGACGACGCGTTCGACGACGCGTTCGCCTTCCTCGACGATGAGGTCGACGGCCTTGTCGACGACGTAGTCGAGGGGGACGAATCGCGGGAGGTCGAAGTGGTGGCCGCTGACGCTCTCGGGGTCGTAGTTCACGACGAGGCGGACGCGGGAGCCACCGGGGGCGTCGGCGGGGACCGCCTCGCCCGCTGTCTCGACCACCCACTTGCCGTGGGCGTCGAGGTCCTTCACGACGTCCCAGTGGATGACGTGCGGGCGGTCGATCTCGGTGACGCGAGAGCGGGCGGTGTAGGTGAGTTTCCACCACGCGAAGTGGAGGTCGTACTCGGTGCCGGGGCCGCCCTCGCCGTGTGCGGTGACGTCCTGGAGGTACTTCGAGTACTTCGCGTACCCCGGGAAGTCGAGGAGGAAGTCGAAGACGTCGTCCGGCGGGAGGCGGACGACGGTGGACACGGCGATGGTCTGCACGGCGTGGCATATGCAGGGGACGCAGAAATGCGCGTCGGCGCTGGCAGCGATGGGATTCGATCTGTCGTGGACGATGACGGAACCGGATAGCTTGTAGCGCGCGAGTCCGTATCCCGGGTATGACCGAACAACGCGTCGTGGTGGTTGGTGCCGGTGTCGCCGGCCTCTCCGCCGCGATCTTCACCGCACGCGCGGGACTCGACACGCTCGTCCTCGACGGTGGCGAGTCGATCCTCCGACGGAACGCCCACGTCGAGAACTACCCCGGGTTCCCGGCGGGCGTGAACTCCCGGGCGCTCCTCGATCTGCAGCGCCGCCAGGTCGGCCGGAACGGGGGGACGATTCACGACGGGTTCGTGGAGGCCATCACCCGCGCCGACGAGACAGCCGAACGCCAGTTCGTGGTCGAGACCGAAGATGGTGCGTTCGAGACCGACTTCGTGGTGGCGGCGACGAAGTCGAACCCTGGCTACCTCGACGGGCTCGACGTCGAGCTCCTGCAACGGGGGTCGAAGGAGTACCTCGACGTCGACCGGACGGGCCGAACAGCAGTCGGGGGGCTCTACGCGGCCGGGCGGCTCGCCGAGCAGCCACACCAGGCCATCGTGGCGGCTGGGCACGGCGCGACCGTCGGGCTCGCCGTCGTCGAGGCGAGCGACGTGCCGTTCTACCACGACTGGGTCGCCCCCGACGGCTACTTCACCGGACGGGGCCGCGACGTTCCGCCGGGCTGCGAGGAGATCGACGAGACCGAGCGACGACGCCGGGAGCGACAGTCCCTCGACCTTATCCAGGACGCCTTCGAGGAACCACACCCCGCCGAGCCGACGCTGCACCCGTCCGTCGCGGACACAGATCAGGACGACTAGTCGGCCGGCACGTCGAAGCGAGCGACCCAGGGGCCGTCGGCGCTCCAGCCGGCGAGCGCGTACCCGCCGTCGGCGAAACGCGCGAGTCCGACCGCGCTCCCCTGGTCGACGGAAACAGTTGAGCGATGCGTCACGCGCCCCCAGCGGTCCACGAGGACCAGCGGTTTCGCGGGGTCCCGTCCGTCGTCGGTGTCCGGCGGTTCCCCGGTGAACGCGAACCCGTTGCGGGTTGCCTGAAGGCCGAGGACACCGTGCAGGTCGTAGGTCCGCCACCAGACGGGGTTGCCGTCGCCGTCGGTCCGCAGGAGGAGGCCCGCGCGGGTGTCGACGTCGGCGGGCGAGTCAGTCAGCCCGCCGAGCAGGAGGCCGCCGCCCACAGGAACTACCGATCGGGCGGCCTCGTCCGCAACCCCGCCGAATCGTGATTCGCGGGTCGTGTCACCAGCGTCCGTGAGGGCGGCCCACCAGACATCCGAGGCCGCGTCCGACGTCTCGGTGGCGTCACCAACGACCGCGAGTCCGCCGTCGAATCGACAGGCGTCTCCCGCATACCGCGCCGCGAGTGTCCGGTCGAGCTGGCGAGTGCCGTCCGCATCGACGACACGGAGCCAGCCGGTCACCGACGTGTCGGAGCGGGCTGGTTCGCCCTGGAATCCGGTGATGGCGTAGCGGTCCCGGATGCGGGTGACGTGCCTGAGACCACCGTGGGCGTCGCCGAACCACTCCCACGTCCGGGCGCCGGACTCGTCCGTGCCGAGGATCCATGGAGTGGCGCCAGCGTCGCCCGCGATTCCAGCGAAGAGGTAGCCGTCCGGCGTGAGTACGCCGTCCTCGAGTCGTGGGAATCCTCGGGCGTCGACCGTCGTCGACCAGCGTTCCTCGCCGTCCGGACCGACGGTGGCCAGCCAGACCGCGTCCTGGTTACTGGAGCCGGTGCGACCGACGAGGAGGACGCTGCGGTCGTGGGCGCGGGTGACGGTCTGGAGCTGGTAGTCGGGACCGCCGAACGTGTTCATCCACGTGGCGTCGCCGGTCTGATTGGACTTCGCCGTCGACGTGGCGGTGGTCGCGAGGAGCGTCGACGCGCCAGTGCCGAGGGTGGTGAGGAACCGGCGGCGGGAGGGCGGCTGCATCACGCCCACGGTCACGACGACCGGGAATAAACCTTCGGGGCTCCCAAAGGCACTTGGTGGCCGGTTGCGAGCCATGAACCGATGTCCGCCCGTCAGTCCGCCCTCCTCGCGAGCGTGCTGCTCGTCGCCGCCACGGTTGTCGGAATCACCGGGGCTGTCGCACAACCGGCTGGTGCGAGCGCCGACCCGGTCACCATCCAGGGCACCTTCGACGTTGCCCGGGGTGACGTCGTGCAGATTCCCATCACCGTCCCGGCCGGAGCGAACGCCACCATCTACGTCCAGCGAACGACGAACGCCGTCACGAGCCGCGCCGTGCTCGCCGACGAGGATGGGAACGGCCGTATCGTCGCCGTCCTCAACACCTACACCGGCCGTCTCTCGACCAGGGGTGACGACCGCGTCGTCAGCAGTCGCGTCCCACGCGAACCACCGCTCCCCGCCGACACGTACTCGGTGAGCGTCGAGTCGGCGGATGGCGCCGGCCGGTCGACGCTCCGTGTTCGCGCCGGCGCACTGGACCGACTGGCGGTCTGGCGGGCGCCGAACGGCACCCCGAACGTCTCGTCCGCGGCCGCAGTCAGGTCGGCTATCGCCGACGGACATCTCGTCCGTGCCACCGCCCTCGGACCTCGAGACCACCTCGTCATCCAGGTGAACGCACCCGGACTCACTGGCGCCTACGACGCAGCATCAGCCGCCAACGAGACCGAACGGCTCCATTCGGTGCTCTCGACACACGGCCGGCTCTCCATCGTCGAACGCTATCCGACGCCCGAGCAACGGCGCGCACACCTCGCGGTGTTCGGGCCCGGGACCACGGTGCTGCCGGACCCGACGAACGGCACGTTCTACGTCGGACTAAATCTGTCGAAGGTGCCCGTACTACGTGGGGACGACCCGGCCGAGCACTTCGCGTTCGAGGAGCAGTATTTCCGCGTCACGCTCGGCCTCGATGCAGCGTCGAATCTCACCGCCGGGAACGAAACGCTTCGAGCCTACGTCGACGATCCGGTGGCACAGATCGATCGAGCGCCCGATGACCGCGTCCACCTGTTCCCCACCGGGAACCAGACCGTCACCGGGACCACGACCGTCGGCACCGGATTGAACGTGACGGTGGTTGTCCACGCCTCGGACGATCCGGAGACGGACCAGAACGAATCGTTCGTCCGCCGGACCGACGCAACCGTTCGATCGACCGAGAGCGAACGGGAGAACACGTTCCGCGCGACCCTCGACCTCCAGGACGCACCGACCGCGACGCCCGTCCAGGTCGACATCCGATTCGAGAATCAGTCCCTCCTCGAGGCACACGTCCAGGGACGTATCGCCGGAACGGCCTCCTCGCTCGCCGTCCGTGGCGTCGAACACCAGACGTACACGCAGGTCCGTGTGGACGTCGGCCTCGCCCGCGGTGGGTTTGTCGTGCTCCACGCGGGGTCGCCGGACGGGCCGGTCGTCGGGACGAGCCAGTACCTCCCACCCGGCCAGACGAACGCGAGGGTCTACGTCGGGAGACCGACCGACGCCGAGACCGTCGTCGCGGTAGCCCACGCAGACACCAACCACAACGAGTGGTTCGACGGCCCAGGCATCGACACACCCTACCAGGAGTCGGCGACCGCCACAGTCGACGTCGCCCGGGTCACACCCTCGACGACCTCGCCACGCACCACCACGAGCAGTCGGTCCACTACAGCCAGTTCCGTGACGACTACGATACACCCCGACCCCGGGGCGCGTGTGCCAGTTCCATCGATGTCGGCTGCCGTCGCCTTCCTTGTCGTCGTCGTCGCGTCCACGCTGCTGGCGGCTCGACGCCGTCGTTGATGGAGGACCCGGCAGCTGGCGTACGGGGCTGGCTGACTGACGAACCCTTTTAGGGTGTCCCGCCGAACCCTCGGGCAATGCTCTCGGGAGTCAACGTCGCGCTCGGGGTGACGGGGTCGATCGCGGCCGTGAAGGTGGTCGAACTCGCCCACGAGCTCCGCCGACACGGGGCCGAGGTGCGCGCGGTCACGTCGGAGAGCGCGTCCTCGATCGTCCACCCGTGGGCGATCGAGTTCGCGACGGACAACCCCGTCGTCACGGAGATCACCGGCCAGGTTGAGCACGTCGAACTCTGTGGCCGGAACGGCTGGGCCGACGTCTTCCTCATCGCACCGGCGACCGCGAACACGGTGGGCAAGATGGCGGCCGCCATCGACGACACGCCGGTCACAACGTGCGCGACGACGGCGTTCGGCGCCGACGTGCCGATCGTCGTCGCGCCAGCGATGCACGAGCCGATGTACGACCACCCGGGCGTGCTCGACTCCATCGAGACGCTGGAGGAGTGGGGCGTCGGCTTCGTCGACCCGCGCGTGGAGGAGGGGAAGGCGAAGATCGCGACCGAGGAGGCGATCGTCCTCGACACCGCCCGCGCGGTCGGCGACCGACCCCTCGCCGGGAAGCGCGTCGTCGTCACGTCCGGCGCGACGAGCGAGCCGCTCGACCCGGTTCGCGTCCTGACGAACCGGTCGTCGGGCCGGATGGGACGCGCGGTCGCGAAGGCGTGCTACGTCCGGGGCGGCGACGTCACCCTCGTCCACGACGGCCCCGACGTGCCCTACGCCGACGTCCGGCAGGTACAGCGGGCGGCGGAGATGCGGGATGCGGCCCTGGATGCGGCGTCGACCGCCGACGCGCTCATCTCCGCCGCCGCGATCTCGGACTTTACGGTGGAGCCTGCGGAGGAGAAGATCCGGTCCGGGGAGTCGCTCACGCTCGACATGTGGCCGACCCCGAAGCTCATCGACAGCATCCGGGAGGCCCATCCCGACCTCGTGATGGTCGGGTTCAAAGCGGAGACGTCCGGGGACGACGACGCGATGGTCGCCGAGGCGCGACGCATCCAGGACCGCGTCGGCCTGTCGTTCGTGGTCGCGAACGACGCGAGCGTCATGGGGGCAGACGAGACCCGAGCCCTGCTCGTCCGGGCGGAGGAGTACAGCGAGTTCGTCGGGTCGAAGCAGGACCTCGGCCTCGAGGTCGCAGCGCAGCTCGCGAGCGAACTCGACTAAGAAACGCCCGGTCGGTGTCGCTGGCTATTCCTCCGATTCCTCGACGCTCGCTGGCCAATCGGCTTCGCCGAAGAAGGGGACGCCCATCTTCTGGGCGGAGCGCGAGATCATGTGCGCGCCCGTCGGCGCCGTCAGGAACAGGAAGACGATGCCGACGAGGCTCGTGAGGCCGGCCTCCTGGGGGCCGTAGTGGATGGTGCCGGCGAGGAAGATGCCGGCGGCGCCCAGGGTGGTCGCCTTCGACGTGGCGTGCATGCGGTTGTAGACGTCGGGCAATCGGAGGATGCCGATGGTCCCGACGAGCAGGAAGAACGATCCGACGACGATCAGGAGCGCGGTGAGCACGTCCTGGATGAGTGTGAGTGTGCTCATTGGATGATGTCCCCCTCGACGACGTACTTCGCGACGGTGACGGTGCTGATGAATCCGATGATGGCGAGCACCAGGCCGACCGTGACGAAGAGGCCGCGGCCGGTCTGGAGCGCGTACAGGACCGCGATGGCGACGACGTTCGTCCCGATGGTGTCGAGTGCGACGACGCGATCCGGGACTGTGGGCCCGACGACGACGCGGTAGCCACAGAGGAGCGTCAGGAGGCTCGCGACGACGAGGCCACCGGTGATCGCGAGGTCGAGGAACGCCGGGAGTTCACTCGCCATCGTGCTCACCTCCGTCCTGGCCGTCCCGGTGCTGGCTCGACATCGCGTCGTCGAGTTCGGCCTCGTCGGTGTCGAGGCTCCGGGAGTCGACATCCCGTGGGGCGCGCCGGTCGTCGGGTTCCGGGACCGGGTCGCCGGGTTTGCGTTCCTCGTCGAAGATGACGAGCGCGTAGTCCTCCCAGCGGCGGATCGGTGCGACGACGGCGGCGGGGTCGGCACCGGCGAGGGCGTGGACGTACAGTGTGTTCGTGGCGTCGTCGTGGTCCATGGTGAGTGTGCCGGGGGTGAGGGTGATCGAGTTGGCGATGGTCGTGATCGCGAGCGGAGTCTGGACGCGTAGCGGGAGTTCGATGACGCGGGGTTCGATGGGCATCGACGGGGCGAGGACGCGGCGGGCGACGTCGACGTTCGCGGTCAGGAGCTCCCAGAGGAAGGCGACGACGTACAGGATGGCGTAGGGTGTCGCTCGCGCCAGCCTCGTGAGGTCCACGGAGCCAGGGTAGAGCCGGCGGAAGAGGTAGGCGACGGGGAGTCCGAAGACGGCGCCGAGCAGGAGTTCTCCGACGATGACCGTCGCGTCGAGGGTGACGCCGCGGACGAACAGCCAGAGGAGGGTGAGGCCGATGGCGAGCCCGTGCCATGTCCGGAGTTTCACGCGTGCCCACCTCCAGTCCCGAGGACCGCGGTGACGTACTCCTCACGGGCGAGCGCGGCCTGTGCGGCGGCGTCTGCGAACCGGAAGACGGGGTCGAAGCCGACGCCGACCCCGACCACCAGCGCTGCGAGGACGACGATGACGACGACCTGGATGCTGTCGGGCTGCATCCCTTCGACGCGTGGTGTCTGCGTGCCCCAGAAGCCCCTGTTCCAGGCGCGCGACACGTACGCGATGGTGAGGACGGCGCCGGCGAGTGCGACGCCGAGCGGGAGCCATGCGCCCGCCTCGACGGCGGTCCGGAAGACGAGGAGCTTCCCGAAGAACCCGGCGAGCGGTGGGATGCCGACGAGCCCAAGGCCGCCGACGAGGAACGCGCCGGCGACGAGCGGGGTGCGTCCGGCGATGCCACCGAGGTCGTGGAAGTCCGTGCTCCCGGCGGCGTCCCGGATGGTGCCGGCGACGAGGAAGAGGAGGCCCTTCGAGAGTGTGTGGTTGAGCGCATACACGAGGGTCGCGGCGATGGCGAGTTGGCCGACCGCGGGGACGGCGGCCGCGATGGCGAGCGGGAGCGTGATGAATCCGACCTGGCCGATGCTGGAGTACGCGAGGAGGCCGTCGAGTTCGTCCTGGCCGACAGCCCCGATGCCGCCGAAGAACGTGCTCGCGGTGGCCATCAGGAAGATGACGCCGGCGTAGAACGCGAGCAGGCCGGCTTCGGGGCCGAGTCCTGGGAGGTCGACGGTGAAGCCGGCGGCGGCGAATATCGTGAAGTAGAGGCGGACGATCGCGTAGATACCGACCTTCTTCACGACGCCGGCGAGCATCGCGGTCACGGGCGCGGGCGCGGCGGTGTAGGCGCCCGGCACCCAGAAGTGGAGCGGGACCATGCCCGCCTTGAGGGCGAACACGGTGAACAGGAGTGCGGAGAGCCCGAGGATCGGCGCGGTCGCAGCGGGGTCGGCGGTCGCGACGTACTGTGAGATGTCGGCCATGTTGAGGGTGCCGGTGACGGCGTAGACGCCGCCGATGGCGAGCAGCATGACGGCGCTCCCGACGAGGTTGAGGACGACGTAGCGGAGGGCGGCGCCGGTCTGGCGGTCGCCGCCGTAGAAGACGACGAGGACGTAGCTCGACATGAGCATGACCTCGAACCACACGAAGAGATTGAAGATGTCACCGGTGAGGAACGCGCCGGTGACGCCGAGGAGCATGAAGTGGAAGAGCGGGTGGTAGGACAGCCGCTGCCCGAAGTCGTCGATGGACCGGAGGCTGAACGCGAGGACGGGGACGGCGAGGACAGCTGTCAGCGCGAGCATGAACGCCGCGAGCGAGTCGGCGACGAGGACGATACCGTACGGCGCGGACCAGTTCCCAAGCTCGTAGACGACGATACGCCCCGGAACGACGCGCGCGACGAACACCGCGACCGTGGCAGCGTACGCGAGGACGCCCAGTGCGCTGACGGCTCGCTGTGTCCGACCGTACTCCCGGACGAGCAGCGTCAGGATGGCGGTTCCGAGTGCGACGAGCATCGGCGCGACGACGAACTGACTCATTGGATTCCCAGCTCCGTTGTGTCGATGGTGCCGTGTTCCTCGTAGACCCGGTACGTGAGGACGAGCGCGAAGGCGGTCGTCCCGAACCCGATGACGATGGCGGTGAGGACGAGCGCCTGGACGAGCGGGTCGGTGACGCCAGCGTGCTCGCCGTGGAGGACGGGGACGCTGCCCCCGATGCCCCCCATGGTGACGAGGTAGACGTTCGCCGCCTGGCTGATGATGGTGACGCCCCAGACGACGCGGACGACGTCACGCCGGAGGACGAGGAACGTCCCGACGGCGAACAGGAGGCCGAGCGCGACCGCGAGAACGAACTCGGTCATTCTGCACCCACCACCGAGAGGACCGTGAGGAGGGCGCCGACGACGACGAAGTACACGCCGAGGTCGAAGACGACGGCGCTCGCGAGCTCCACCTCACCGTAGAGCGGGACGTGGTGGAGGATGACGAAGCCCTGTTCCATGAAGTTCCCCGTGTAGTCGTAGAGGAGTGGGGCGAGGAGGATGCTCGTGATACCGCTGCCGGCGGCGAGCGCGAGGCCGACCGCGAAGAGGCGGCGGTAGTCGTCGACGACGCCGTGCGAGATGTGTGCTTCACCACGACCACCGCCCTCGCGGCCGAGGACGTCCTCTTCGAGGAAGTCGAGGCCGTAGGCGATGTAGATGAGGGCGAGGCCGGCCGCCGTGAGGACGCCGGCGATGAACCCGCCACCGGGGGCGTTGTGGCCCTGGAGGAAGAGCGCGATGCTGACGACGATGACGATCGGGACGGTGAGGCGGGTGACCGTCCGGAGGATGATGGTCGTCACGAGAGCTCACCTCGTTCCCGCATGGCGACCAGCGTCAAGACGCTGAGGGCGGCCATCGCGACGACGCTGATCTCGCCCATCGTATCGAATCCGCGGAAGTCCACGAGGATGACGTTGACGATGTTGTGGCCACCTCCCAGGGGAACCGTGTTCTCGACGAAGTAGTGTGCGAGCCCTTTGTCGGGGGTGGCGCTCGTCGCGAGCAGGACGGTCACCGTGACCGTCGCCCCGACGGCGAGCGAGAGGACGGCGTCGCGCCACGGACGCGTCCCGACGAAGTCACCGTAGAAGGCGGGGAGCTGGTCGAGCACGAGGAGGAAGATGACGAGCGTGAGCGTCTCGACGGCGAGCTGGGTGAGCGCGAGGTCGGGCGCAGACGCGAGGATGTAGACGATTGCGACCATGAACCCGAGGATGGAGAGGGTGAGCACGCCGGCGATATGGGATGGTGCGACGGAGACGGCGAACGCGGCGAGGACGGCGACCAGCAGGACGAGGATTAGCGCCGGACCGAGCAGCCCGCTGACTGTCGAGGGGAACGTGACGCGCGTGCCCGCGTAGCCCGCGAGGGCGAGCACGACGATGGTGGCGAATGTCCAGGTCGCGTAGGTCCGGAGGAGACCGTTCTGGACGACGCGAACGGTCCGGGAGCTGAAGGCGTTCAGGCCGAAGACCGCGCCGTCGTACCAGTAGTTCGCGCGAAGCGGCGGAACGGCGTCCATCGCACCGGTCAGCGCGTTCCCGATGCGGTCGTAGAACGGCCACGCGACGATGCCGAGGCCGATGGTCGCGGCGCTCATCAGGACCGCCGGCGAGAGATAGGTGGGGAGGTAATACGTGAACGCGTGCCCACCGGACTCGCCATGACCGCCCGCGGCGGCGAGTTCGGTGTGGGTCGCGGTGCTGTCGACGACGGACTGCACGAATCCTTCGATTGGGGTGTGGATGCCGACCGTCGCGAGCACCCCGCCGAGACCGACGAATGCGGCGAGGACGCCGAGCACGCCTGCGGGAGCGAGCATCGCCAGCGGGGGCGAGTGGACGTGACCGAGTGCGTCCGGTTTCTCGCCGAAGAAGAGCGAGAGGAACTTGATCGAGTAGAGGAACGTGAAGACGCTCCCGAAGACCGCGATGGCCGGATAGAGCCACGCCAGTCCGCCGCCCGCGTGGACGGCAGCCTCCCAGGCGGCCTCGAAGAGGAATTCCTTCGAGTAGAACCCGTTGAACGGCGGGACGCCAGCCATGCCGAGCGAGGCGATGGCGGCGATAGCGGCGGTCCAGGGGAGCGCGTTGCGCAGACCGCCGAGTTCGGATATCTTCCGGGTGCCGGCTTCGTGGGCGACGATTCCCGCTACGAGGAACAGGGGGGCCTTGAAGAGCGCGTGGTTGAGGATGTGGAAGCTCCCCGTTTCGGCACCGAGCAGCGAGTTGAAGCCGAAGCCCGCGATGATGAGGCCGAGGTGGCTCGCGGTCGAGTACGCGAGGAGTTCCTTGATGTCGGTCGCGGTCACCGCGAGCATGGCGGCGACGGTCATCGTCACGAGGCCGAGCACGGTGAAGAGCGTCGTCCACTCGTCGCCCGCGAGCAGTGGGCGGAAGCGTCCGACGAGGTAGACGCCGGCCTTCACCATCGTGGCGGAGTGGAGATAGGCCGAGACCGGTGTCGGGGCCTCCATCGCGTTCGGTAGCCAGATGTGGAGCGGGACCTGTGCGGATTTCGCGGCCGCACCGATGCCGAGCAGGATGACGGTCGGCCAGAAGAGCCCCACCGAGTGGAGGGCCTGCCGGGTCGCCTCGGGGTTGTTGAGGAGTTCCGCCAGACTGTAGGTGCCCATCGTGGTCGCGAGCAGAAGGAAGCCGGCGAGCATGAAGAGCCCGCCGCCGACCGTGATGAGCATCGATTTCCGCGCGCCGTACCGCGAGGCGCGTTCGTCCGTGTAGTGGCCGATGAGGACGAACGACGAGATGCTCGTGAGCTCCCAGAACACGAACAGGACGAGGAGGTCCGAGGCGAACGCCACGCCGAGCATCGAGCCCATGAACGCCAGCAGCGCGGTGTAGAACTTCTCCTGGCCGGGCTCCCCGTGCATGTACCCGCCCGAGTACGTGAACACGAGGACGCCGATACCGCTCGCGAGGAGTCCGATGAGTACCGCGAGTCCGTCGACGTAGAACGAGAACGAGACGCCGAGGCTCGGGATCCACCGGACCTCGACGACGCCCGTGGTCCCGGAGAGGCTCGCGACGAGCGCGAGACACGCGAGGGCGACGGCGGCCGCGTAGTAGGCCGTCCGTTCGCCGAGGAACCGGAAGACGACGGGTGTCAGCGCCGCCGCGACGAACGGCAGCGCGACGAGCGCGAACACCGCGGCCGTCGCAGGGTCCGTTGTCGGTTGCACACTCAAACGGACAGTCAGGCGCCTCTTAAGGATTCTCAAGCACCGCCACCGTCGCCTGTTTCTCAGCTACCATCCCGCCCTCGGGCGAACCCGAGAAATGATTCGTGCACGCAAGACAGACTTTCTTTTTATCCAATCATTACAGCAAGTTATATGTGTGGCGACAGTCTTTATGAAAGGTGCAGACCCAACTCACCATACGCGCAAACGGGGCTCCCGCACACCGCACACGGATGCAACAACCCGAGTGCGGCACCGGGGCAGACCTGCGCGCAGGGTGAGCAACACGGAACGAGCGACGGAGGCGACACCGCGAACCGGTGTCTTCGGACCCCAGATTATCAGCCGCGATAATCCGGGGGCATCCCTTAAGGCACTGCACCGCCGACATCGCTCACAGGCAACCAATCGGCCGGTCCCGACGACCACCGCGGTCGCCGGAACCACCCACCGCATGAAATCCATGAAATCCATCGAACTATTCGACACAGACGACAGTCGCGCAGTCTCGCCGGTCATCGGGGTCATCCTGATGGTCGCGATCACAGTCATCCTCGCAGCCGTTATCGGCACGTTCGTGCTGGGACTCGGCGACCGCGTGGGGCAGGCAGCACCGCAGGCGTCCCTCGGTGTCGCTTACGATGACTCAACAGGAAATGTCACATTCTCGCATAACGGTGGAGACCCCGTCAAATCCGGGAACGTTATAATCAAGGTTAGTAACGAAACTGGTCCGACTATGACATTCACACCCGGTACAGGCCAGGCCCTCTCAGTTGGGGACACTGGAGAGCTGAACACGTCTAGTCCGGGCCTCACCTGGCCAAACACCGTCAGTATCGCTAGCAGCGAAAACTCGGCCACCCTGACCACGGGAGAACTCTACACTGTGCAGATTATCGACGAGCAGTCCAACCAGATTATCGTGAAGGCCCAGATCGAGACGTAAGCTCTCAATCTGGCTTCCGATTGTATCTGCACTCGATTTTCTCGAACGTCTTTCCGTCACCTTTTACTGTCGCTCCGAGTACCCCCAACATGGATAAGCTCGAACGGTCCCTGTTGGATGCGCCGATCATCGAGAAGGAGGGCTACCATTACTTCGTACACCCGATCAGCGACGGCGTCCCGATGCTGGAGCCGGGGCTGCTGCGTGAGATCGTCATCAAGATCATCCGGAAGGCGGAGCTCGAGGACGTCGACAAGATCGTGACGCCCGCCGCGATGGGCATCCACATCTCCACCGCAGTCTCCCTGATGACGGACATCCCGCTCGTCGTGATCCGGAAGCGCCAGTACGGCCTGGCGGGCGAGGTCTCGCTGAACCAGCAGACCGGGTACTCGGAGAACGAGATGTACATCAACGACGTCGCGGAGGGCGACCGCGTGCTCGTGCTGGACGACGTGCTCTCCACGGGGGGAACGCTCCTCGCGATCACGGAGGCGCTCGACCACATCGGCGCGGAGATCTCGGACGTCGTGGCGGTCATCAAGAAGGCCGGACCGAACGAGCTCGACGACAGCGACTACGACGTGAAGACGCTCATCAACGTGGACGTCGTCGATGGAGAAGTCCAGATCACGGACCCGCACGGCGACGGCTAGGGCGCGGCACCGGCCGGTCGGTTTCTCGGGACGACGCCTGCGGTTCCGGCAGTCTCCCGGACGGAACGGAGTTTTATCGGTGGCCAGTCCGTCTAGTTCGACGTATGCCATCAGCACTGTTCGTCGTGAGCGAAGAGGGGTACTGGGGAGAAGAATGCGTGGAGCCACTGACGACGCTGGACGACGAGGGGTTCGACGTGACCGTGACGACGCCGACCGGTGGGGCGGCGCAGGTCGACGAACGCTCCGTCGACCCCGAGAACGTGGGCGAGGAGCAGGCCGAATACGTGAAGGAGGTCGCGGAGACAGGCGACCGACTGAACAATCCGACGCAGATCAGTGCGGAGCACGCGGCGGATTACGACGTGGTCGTGTTCCCTGGCGGACACGGAACCGAGTGGGACATCAACCAGGACACGCACGCGCGCCGACTGCTCCGGAACGCGGTGGAGGGCGACTCCGGTACCGCGCTCGTGGTGTGCCACGCAGTCGGCATCCTGGCGTTCACCCGCGACAACGACGGCGAGTTCCTCGCGGCCGGCCGGGACGTCACCGGATTCCCGAACGAGTGGGAGGAGGGGATCGTCGACGAGCGCGACCTCATGCCCGACGGCCGGAAGCTCCCGTACTGGGTCGAGGACGAGGTGAAGGCCGTCGGCGCGAACTGGGACGCCGAACTCGACGCCGACACGAGCGTCACGGTGGACGGCGATCTGATCACCGCCCGCGGCCCCGGTTCGAGCAGTGCCGCGGCCCAGGCGGTGCTCGACGAACTCGGCGCCACCGTGGAGTGAGAACTACCATACGGCGGTTGAATCACAATCCCTAAGTACGGCACCCGGATACGATTGGGTAGCGGGATGGGATAGCCAGGAGATTCCGCCGGGCTCATAACCCGGAGATCGGTAGTTCAAATCTACCTCCCGCTATGTTCTCTGGAACGCAACACTAAGCGCCGAGTCTTGGCTCGGCGCGTCGTTGCGTTCCTGGAAGATACCGGAGTAGATTTGAATCAGACGAGACGCAGCACCGAGCGACGCGAGGTGACCGTCTCGGCGTGGTTCAAATCTACCTCCCGCTACTTCTGAACGAAACAACTCGCGGAGGTTCTGCTCCGCGAGTTCAGTGAAGAATGTAGCGGATAGCGTTGAACCCGGGAGCAGCTTGCTGCGACCATTGTTCAACGGGACGTTCCACGTGAATCCGTCGACGCGCAGTGCTGGTTGAGGGCCACCATCGAACCCGGATCGGGATGGATTCGGTGCGGTGTCAGGCGAGTTTTTCGTTGGTGGAGACAGGACACGAAATAGAGAACGCGCTCCAGAGCGCCACTAATGCCCGTAGAATGCCGTTCCAGGTGTTTGTGAGTGGTTCTCGCAGTGCTTCGTTCCAGTGATGGGTTTATCCCCGTGCGGCGACGAGTGGGGGTACGATGAGTCGTCCTGGGCGCCAGCGTGAACGGGAACGGGAGGAGTCAGGGAAGCAATCCGAGCAGGATGAGGGGGTGAACGTCTGTCCGGAGTGTAGTTCGGATAACGTCGTCGCGAGTGCTGATCGCGGTGAGATCGTGTGCGAGGACTGTGGGCTGGTCATCGAGGACACGAATATCGACCGTGGCCCCGAGTGGCGTGCGTTCAATCACAGCGAGCGCCAGAGCAAGTCGCGTGTCGGTGCACCGACGACGCAGACGATGCACGACAAGGGGCTGACCACCCAGATCGACTGGAAGAACAAGGACGCGTACGGTCGGTCGCTGTCCTCGGAGAAGCGGAGTCAGATGCACCGCCTCCGGAAGTGGCAGGAGCGGATCCGGACGAAGGACGCGGGCGAACGCAACCTGCAGTTCGCGCTCTCCGAGACGGACCGGATGGCGTCCGCCCTCGGCGTACCCCGGTCGGTTCGCGAGGTCGCGTCGGTCATCTATCGACGCGCACTGAACGAGGACCTGATTCGCGGGCGCTCCATCGAGGGTGTCGCGACCGGGTGTCTCTACGCCGCGTGCCGACAGGAGGGCATTCCACGGAGTCTCGAGGAGGTCGCGGAGGTCTCACGGGTCGAGCGGAAGGAGATCGGTCGAACCTATCGGTACGTCTCCCAGGAGCTCGGCTTGAAGCTGAAGCCCGTCGACCCGAAGCAGTACGTCCCGCGGTTCGGGTCGGAGCTCGGACTCAGCGAGGAGGTCCAGGCGAAGGCGAACGAGATCATCGACGTCACCGCCGAGCAGGGCCTGATCTCGGGGAAGTCCCCGACGGGTTTCGCTGCGGCCGCGATCTATGCGGCGTCGCTGCTCTGTAACGAGAAGAAGACCCAGCGCGAGGTCGCGGATGTCGCGAACGTCACCGAGGTCACCATCCGGAATCGCTACCAGGAGCAGATCGAGATGATGGGCATCCACTGACGACCTCCACCAGCTACCCCGAATACGACCGCCGCCGTACGACTCACTGTTCTCCGTTCTCGTCCAAGCCTCGACGACACCGTAGCGCCTGCCAAGCGGCGGGTCGAACCCGAAAGCGTTTACGCCGAGGCTACCCCGGTTGGAGCTAATGGAGTTGGGCGTCGTCGCTGTGTGGTGGCTTGCCTTCGCCGTCCTCGTTCTCGCCGGCTGGCCGCTCACCGGCTGGATCCTCAGGGACGCGCCCGATCGGGGCGCGTCGCTGGCAGCGCCGGCCGCGCTCGTCGTCGTCGGCATTCCAACGTTGTGGGTCGGTCAGCTATCCTTCGACGCGGGCATGCTCGTTGGCGCTGTCGTGCTCGGTGCGGTCTCGCTTGTCGGATGGCGGTCATGGTCCGAGCGATGGGAGACGCTTCCGTGGCGGGAGTTCGGTGCGACACTCGTTGTCTTCACCGTTGCATTCGGGTTCATGGTCGTACTACGTGCGGCGGCGCCGGGCATCTATCCGGGTGGCGGGGAGAAGTTCCTGGATTTCGGTATCCTCCAGTCACTCCTTCGAGCCGAACGACTCCCGCCGGCCGATATGTGGTACGCTGGCGAGCGCGTCCGCTACTACTACGGCGGCCACATGCTCGCCGCGATCCTGGCGAAGGCGACCGGCACGCCCGGTGTGTGGGCCAAGGTGCCGGCGTTATCTGGATACTTCGCGATGTCGGTGACCGCCGTCTACGGACTCGGGCAGGCCATCGTCTCCGACCGGTGGAACGATTCGGCGGAGCCGCCACGACCCGGGATTCGAGTACTTGCCGCAGCCCTGGCGGCCGTGACTGGGTACTGGCTCTTCGGCGTGGACGCGGTACTCGTCGGCATCCCCGTCGTATTCGCGTTGGTCGCCATCTCGCTCTCGCGGGCGCGACGAGCAGGCGTCCTCGGTGCGTTCGTCTTCGCGTTCGCGAGCAATCTGTTCACCCCGTTGCGGCTCGCCGCGAACCACGTCTCGGAGACGTCGCTCACCTGGGTGATGGCGGTGTTCGGCCCGGGCAGGGACCTCCAGCCGACAGTCACACCGGAGACGTTCAGCTACTGGCACTCGAGCCGCGTCATCCCCGACACCATCAACGAATTCCCGCTGTTCGCCTACCGGAACGGTGACCTCCACGCCCACATGATGAGCCCCATAGTGCTCCTGCTGCTCGTCGGGGTGCTCTTCGCGTTCTACCGCGCCCCAGGGACCGAACGTCGACGACGAACCATACTCTTGGCAGCCACGGTTCCGCTCGTTGGGTTCATCCTGACGGTGAATACGTGGAGCTTTCCGACGGCGCTCGGACTCGTCGCGCTCGGCGTCGCCGGTGCTCGAGCGCCACCGTGGACCATCTTCGATCGATTCGCGAATCTACAGCCACACCGCGGGGTTGCGGAAGCCGGTCGCGTACTGGTTGGTCTCGCGGTTGCGGGAATCGTCGCGGGGCTTGCCCTGGGCTCCGTCTGGCCGTTCGTCGTGAACGTCCTGCTCGCCGGTGTGGGTAATCGCCACCCGGGCCTGCTCCCGACACGAAGTGGTCTGGGAACCTTCCTCATCGTTCACGGGGCGTTCCTGGCGTCGTTCGCGGCGTACATCCTCAGTCGGGGCACGAGGACTCGCCGACGGACTGCGCTCGGCGTTGCTCTGATTCCGGTAGTTGTCGTCGCCGGTTGGCAGCTGAACCTCGTCGGCCTCGCACTCGTCGGCCCGCTCGTGGTCGCGGGCTGGTGGCTCCTCCGGACCGACCGCGCCGGGTTCGAAGCGCTCGTGTTGACGGCGGCCGGCGGACTCGTCGTCCTCGTCGAGTTCGCGTACCTCGTCGACAACGCCGCACCGGAACGGTTCAACACTGTGTTCAAGGTATACTACCAGGTGTGGACGCTCTGGGCTATCGCGCTCGGCGTCGTCCTCTCGAGCGTCACGAACCGCGTCCACGGAGGCATCGAGGCTCGAACCCCGGATTCGGTCGGTGACGTTCGACGGGGTGCTCGAGAGCTCGCCGGGCCGCTTGCGGTCGTCCTCCTAGTGGTCACGACGTCCGTCTACGGTGGGCTGGTCGTCCAGCAGCACGTCGGTAGCGCAGACGAGTACTCGCTCGACGGGATGACGTTCGCGCACACCGAACATCCGGACGAGGCCGCCGCAATCGAGTGGCTCGCCGACCGGCCCGGACAGCCAACGATGGTGTCGAAGCCGTGCGACGCGGTGTACACGTGGTGTAACCCTGCATCGAGCCTCACCGGCCTTCCGACGGTCCTCGGCTGGGGGCACGAATCACTCTACCGCGGGAGCGACGCCGTCCAGTCCCGGCGGCTCGCAGTCCGCGTCCTCTACGACACCGACGACGCGTACTCGCGAGCCATCCTCCTCCGAAAGTACGATGTCGACTACATCTACGTCGGACCCCGGGAACGCACCGCGTACGAGACCAGCGACTACGCAGCAGAACCCGGAATCGGTGTCGCGTACGCGAACCAGCACGTCGTCATCTACGACGTCGACCAGCAAGCGCTCACGAACACGAGCAGCTGAGAACTGAGACGTTGCAGATCGAGACGCTATCGCCGATTACAGCGCGAGCGGACCGCCTTTCTTCGTCACGGTGACCTCAGACGCATCCACGGTCTCCGTGTCGAGCCAGTGTGGGATGTAGTTCCGACGCGCGAAGTCCTGGCGCTCGTCCTCGTCGCCCATGATACACCAGAGCTGGACCTCGTCAGGGCCGTGCCAGTCGCCGTTCCGATTGATCTGGAACAGCGTCTTCTCCTCCCCGTCGAGCTCGATAGTGCCATCCTTCCGGACGCCAGGGTCCCCGTGGATGATGAGGCGCTTCATGCTCGCGGCTTCGGAGTCATATCGATTAAACGTGTCGGAAGCGAGGCTTCGAGCGTAACGAGAAGCCTCGGTATAGCGAGCGGGGAGCGAAGCGACCCGCGAGCAGCGAGGTTGTGAGTGCCAGCAAGCGAGGAATCGCGCCACGTATCTCGTGTCGACGTGGCGCCTCACTCACGTAGGACGCCACGCACCTCGCGGTTCCCTCCGGTCACCGCTCGAAATTCCGTTGCTCCTCGCTTCGCTCGCAACAACGCCGCTCACGGTTCACTCCGTTCACCGTTCGCGTTCCCGCGATTCCTCACTATCGCTCGGAATCGCGCCACGCACCTCGCGGTTCACTGCGTTCACCGCTCGAATCAACGTGGCGTCTTACTAACGTTCGACGCCACGCAAACCAAACGGGTTTTAACCACCCACGTACAAGAAATCGCCAACAGAGTTCGATATCCATGGAGATGCCTCGTCGGTTCAATACGTACTGTCCGCACTGCAACCAGCACCACGAGCACGAGGTCGAGAAGGTGCGCACGGGACGTGCTTCCGGAACGAAGCACATCTCGGGCCGCCAGCGCGACCGCGCTCGTGCGACCATCGGGAACTCGGGTAAGTTCTCGAAGGTCCCCGCTGGGAACAAACCAACGAAGAAGACCGACCTGAAGTACCGCTGCAACGAGTGTGGGAAGGCCCACCTCCGCGAAGGGTGGCGCGCGGGTCGACTGGAGTTCCAGGAATAACATGGCAGGTAGTTTCTACAAGGTCGTCTGTCCGGACTGTGAGAATGAACAGATCGTGTTCGGCAAGGCGTCCTCGGAGGTCGCGTGTGCCGTGTGCGGGACGACGCTCGCCCGCCCGACCGGCGGGAAGGCCGAACTCACGGGCGAAGTCATCGAGACCGTCGAAGCGCGATGAAGTACGAGGGCTGGCCCGAGGAAGGCGAACTCGTCGTCGGGAAGGTCGACGAGATCGAGGACTTCGGGGTCTTCGTCGACCTCGAGGAGTACGAGGGCAAGCGCGGGCTGACCCACATCAGCGAGGTTGCGTCCGGATGGATCAAGAACGTCCGGGACCACGTTCGTGAGGGCCAGACCGTCGTGGCGAAGGTCCTCGACGTCGACGAGTCCAGCCAGCAGATCGACCTCTCCATCAAGGACGTCAACGACCACCAGCGGTCGGACAAGATCCAGGAGTGGAAGAACGAGCAGAAGGCTGACAAGTGGATGGAGCTGGCGTTCGGCGAGGAGATGTCGGACGACCAGTACCGGGAGGTCGCGAACGCGTTCCTCCAGGAGTTCGGCACGCTCTACGACGGGTTCGAGCAGGCCGCGATCCACGGCGAGGAAGCCCTGGAACCGACCGACCTGGACGACGACACCATCGAGGCCATCGTCCAGACGGCGCGCGAGAACGTCTCCGTGCCGTACGTCACGGTCACCGGCTACGTCCACCTTCGCTCCCCGAACCCCGACGGCGTCGACGACGTGAAGGAGGCGCTGCAGGCAGCCGAGGGGAACGGCGAGGTGCCGGACGAGGTCGACCTCGACGTCACCTACGTCGGCGCGCCCGAGTACCGGATTCGCGTCGAGGCGCCGAACTACAAGACCGCGGAACAGGAGCTCGAGTCGAGCGCCGATCGCGCCCGCGCCGCCATCGACGAGCTCGGTGGGTCGGGCGAGTACTTCCGCGAGCGGCAGACCGAAGACGAGTAGGGCATCATGAAGTCCGACATCCGCGTGTGTCGGACCCACGACCGCCCCGTCTACACACTTTCTGACGACTGTCCCGAGTGCGGCGAAGCGACCGAGAACAGCGCGCCCGCGCCGTTCAGCCCCGAGGACCATTATGGCGAGTACCGACGGTCTCTTAAGCGACGCGTCCGCGAATAGGGGTATGGACGAGATCGAGGTCGAGACGGTCGCGGACGTCGAGCTGTCGTCGCCCGTGTTCGTCGAGGGGCTCCCGGGCGTGGGGCACGTCGGGAAACTCGTCGCCGAACACATCGTCGAGGAGACGGAGAGCACGCTCGTCGCGCGCGTCTGCAGCGAGCATTTCCCACCACAGGTGGAGGTCGACGAGGACGGCGTCGCGAACCTGGCCGACGCGGAGTTCTACGCAGTCGAGACCGAGGGCCGCGACCTCGTGGTCCTCACCGGGAACCACCAAGCGGGCGACACCGTCGGCCACTACCGGGTCGCGAACGCGTTCCTCGACGTCGCCGAGGACTTCGGCTGCGAGGAGGTCTTCGCGCTCGGCGGCGTCCCCACTGGAGAGCTCGTCGAGGAGTACAGCGTCCTCGGCGCCGTCTCCGAGGAGCGCCTGACGGACGACCTCGAGGACGCTGGCGTTGAGTTCCGCGCCGAGGAGCCTGCGGGCGGCATCGTCGGCACCTCCGGCCTCCTCCTCGGACTCGGCGGGCGGCGCGGCTTCGATTCGGCGTGTCTCATGGGCGAGACCAGCGGCTACCTCGTCGACCCGAAGAGCGCTCGAGCCGTGCTCGAGGTCCTTCAGGAGCTCCTCGGGTTCGAGGTGCCGTTCGAGGCGCTGGACGAGCGCGCGGAAGAGATGGAGGAGGTCATCGGGCGACTCCAGGAGATGGAGCAGGGCCCGAGCCCCGGCGAGGAAGACCTCCGGTACATCGGCTGAACAGTCCGCACACACCACCCAGCAGGCAGCGAATCGTTCTTTTCCCTGCGTCCCGTATGGGTCAGCGTGTCACTCTCGGTGCCGGACTGGCTGTTCCTCGGACTCGCGTACACCGCAGGAGCCGCCACGCTCGCGATTACGGCGTTCGCGCTCACCGGCTGGGAGTTCCCGGACAACCCACTCGCTGGAACCCGATTCGGCGGTCGGGTCGGGTCACCGCGTCGTCGCGGGAACGTCCGGCGGTACCTCGATGCAATCGGGGAACGGTACGTCGAGGACGAGGTCGTCGCGGACGTCCGCGTCGAGTTCTACCTCCCGGACCGCGACGTCGCGATCACGCTCTCACAGCGGGCGGCGGACCACCTCCGGCAGTCGAGTACGTACGTGGTGTACTGCGAGCCACGGCTGCGCGTCGACCAGCTCGGCGACCGGCTCCCGTTCGAGACGCCGACGGTCGAGCGAGGCCGAGGGCCGGGCGGCGGTCGACGTGCTCCCGGCGGAGCTAGGGGCCGGACGGCGGCCGGACGGGCCACCGGCTCCCGGAGCGGCCGCCGGAGCAGCAGACAGGGCCGGACAGCTCGGGCTGGCGGGTCACGACAGCAGACGAAGGCTCGCGTCTCGCGGGCGTTTCGGACGCTCGGCGTGTCGCGGGACGCCAGCGTCGAGGAGGTGAAGTCAGCGTACCGGGAGAAGGTGAAGGACGTGCATCCGGACCACGGTGGGAGCGAGGAGGCGTTCTCGCGGGTGCAGGATGCCTACGCGACTGCGAAACAGCACGCGGACTGACTCGACCGTTTTAGCGTCGGTGTAGTGCGGGTCGCCGTCAGTCGAGGTCGGTGACTTCGTAGCTGGCACCGGCGTCGCGGAGCGGGTCGGTGACGCGGCCGACGGCGTCGGCGGTCGCCACGACGACGACGTCGAGGCCGCGGTCGGCGGCGTCGGCGGCGACCTCGCCGACGGCGAAGGTGACGTCGGGTTCGACGCCGGCCTTCTCGAGTGAGACGATGGCTTCGACGCCGGTCGCGAGAACGAGGTCGGCGTCGTCGCTCGCGGTCTCGAGGGCGTGGTGGTCGACGGCGTCGCTGCCGCCGGCCCGGACGGGCGGCACCTGGTAGACGGTGACACCACCGGGTTCCAGGTCGATGATACCCTCGAAGCCGGTGACGCCGACGTCGTCGCCGGCGTCGGCGTCCGTGGTCGCGACGCCGGTCGCGGGGCCTTCGCCGCCTGGTTTCGCGTGCATGTAGCCGTCTCGCATCTCGAGGGTGACGGTTTCGCCCTGCTCGATCGCGGCGAGGGCGATGGCGGCGTCCTCGTGGACGCTCCCGAGGACGTCCTCCGTGACGCGGTCGGCGTACCGCCGGACGTCGGCGGCGTTCCGCAGGAGCCAGTCGACGCCCTCCGTGGTCACGCGGTAGCGCGAGCGACCCTCCTTCTCGACCAGGTCGTGGTCCACGAGGTCCCGGATGTACTCGCTGACCGCCTGGCTCGTGACGCCGACGGCCTCGGCGATCTCCCCCTGGCTGACGGCGGGCTGGCGGTCCGCGATCTCCACGAGGATGCGGAACCGCGTCGCCGTCCGTTTGTCGGCGAGGACGTCTACCATACCGGGGGCTCGTCGCGCAGGATGGTAAATCCCGATGAAACCACGGGCGCCTCGACTGCAACCAGGGTTGTCCGGCACGCGAACCGTTTTATCCGCCCGACACCGAGGCCTCGACGTGAACGACGTCGAGTACCGTGGGCGTGCCGCCTACCTCCAGAACGCTGACACACTCGTCGTCGCAGACCTCCACGTGGGCCGCGTTGCCGCGTCGAACGTCGACGCACCGCTCGATGAGGGTGCGGATCTCGTCGACCGGATCGCCACCCATCTCGACGCCGTCGACCCGGCGACGTTCGTCGTCGCGGGTGACGTCCTCCACGTCCACGGCAGTGTGCCGACCGGTGCGGTCGACGTGCTCGAAGCTATCGTCCGAACCGCGGAGTCGGCGGGAACGACGCCGGTCTTCGTGACGGGAAATCACGACACCCTGCTCGACAATCTCGACATCGCCGGGGACCCGGTGGTCACCGACGAGTACCGACTCCAGGATGGGACGGTCGTCTGCCACGGTCACGAAGAACCGGGCGGCGCCTCGGACGAAGAACCCGACAAAGTCGACACCGGCGAAACAACGGCGACGGGAACGACGCGGTACGTCGTCGGGCACGAGCATCCGGCGATCCGGATCGAGGGCGCCAGACACGCCTGCTTCCTCGCGGGCGAGAACGTCTATCGTGACGCCGACGTGCTCGTGCTCCCGGCATTCAACCGGGCCGCGTCCGGGACGCTCGTGAACCAGCTCGGCGACGCGATGTCGTCAGTCGTCGGCCGCCTCGATCGGTACCGACCGGTCGTCGTGGGCGACGAGGCGTACGAGTTCCCGCCGCTCTCGGAATTTGCGGCCATGCTGTGACGCGGCCGAGCAGGACCGCTGGCCGCTTCACCGGTAGTCGGCGTAGACGGCGTTCGCGGCGGACCGGCCGCTTTCGAGGGCGCCGTTGATGGAGGCGTCGTGGGTGTACTCGCCGGCCAGGTAGACGGGGCCGTCCGGGTCGCGGACGTTCGGAAGTTGTTCGTGAATGCCAGGTGGTTGCGCGAACTGCGCGAACTCGATGCGTTCGGTGTGGACGAGGTTCATATCCGAGAGCGAGTACTCGGGGAACCAGTCGCTGAGTGTCTCGCGGGTCCGGACGGCGAGGTCGAGGTCGCTCTCGTTCGGCCGGTGACCGAGTGTCGTCGCAGAGAGGATGGTGACGTCGCTCGCGGCGTGCTCGGGTGCGACACTCGAAACCGGGGAGACGAGGTTCGGGGAGTCCCCGTCGGCGTTGAGGAGGATGCGTGGTTCGAGGTCGAGGGCGTCGGGGACCGGAATGCCGAAGTACTGCGTGATGCACCCCCGGCCCTCCGTCGGAATCGCGTCGACACCGGTGAGGTCGGCCGCGCTCTTGGCGTCGGTCGCGACGATGGCGGCGTCGGTGATGACCGTCTCGCCACCCAGGTCGACGGCGACTTCGTCGCCCTTCGGCCGGACGGCCGCCACCGGACTCTCGAGACGGATTGACGCGCCGGCGGCGTTCGCGCGGGCGGCGAGGTGGTGCGTGATGGCGCCCATGCCATCCTTCGGGACCGCAGCGGTGCCCTCCGCGAGCATCTTGAACGTGAACTCGAAGACGCGCTTCGACGTCGAGAGCGACCGGTCGAGCGTGATACCGCCGAAGAATGGCTCCGCGAAGTCCTCGATGAAGCGCCGGGAGAACCCCCGGGCGGCGAGCGAGTTCCGGATCGAGGCGTCCTCCCGGCCCCAGATCTCGTGGACGGGCGTCTGCCGGAGTTCGTTCCGCAGCCGGAGGACGCGGAGCTTGTCACCGAACGTGATTGCCGAGGAGAGAATTGCTTCGAGGAGTTTCCGGGGTTCACGGAAGGGGTCGGCGACGAGGTCTCGGGTGCCGTCGCTGCAGACGAGGGCGCCGGGTTTGAAGTGCCGGAGTTCGAGCGATCCGAACTCGAGTTCGCGTCGGGCGGCGGGGTAGGCGGTGAAGAGCACCTGGAAGCCGCGGTCGAAGACGAAGCCGGAGTCGTGGACGGAGCGGACGCGACCGCCGACGCGGTCCTCGCGCTCGTAGACCGTGACGTCGAAGCCGTCCTGGGAGAGTCGTCGAGCGGCGACCAGTCCGGCGGGCCCCGCGCCGACGATGGCGATGCTGGTGGACATACCGGACGGTGGAACTCCGGGATGAAATACGATGCGGGCGGCGGGTGCGCCACTGGTGGTTCCTGGCGAGGCGTCGGACGCTTTCCCGCTCTGCGACGGCGGAACGGGTAGCTTTAGACGGCCGCACCTCGAAGCCGACGATATGGAGACGACGGCGGGATTCGTGGGCCTCGACTGTACCGACTGCGGGGCGTCGTTCGACGCGGCGACGGCGACCCACCAGTGTCCGGACTGCGGCGGCATCCTGGACCCGGCGTACGACTACGACGCCATCGACGTGGCCCGGGAGACGCTCGCGAGGCGAGCCCTCGACTCGATGTGGAAGTACGAGGAGCTACTGCCGTTCACGCGGGACGCGGCGGTCACGATGGACGAGGGTGGGACGCCGCTCGTGGCGTGCCCGACGCTCGCCGACGAACTCGGCGTCGCGGCGGTCTATATCAAGGACGAGGGACGGAACCCGACGGGGTCGTTCAAGGACCGCGGCCAGACGGTCGCGGTGACGGCCGCCGTCCAGCACGACGCGACCGAGGTGGCGCTGCCGTCGGCCGGGAACGCGGGCCAGTCGGCCTCGGCCTACGCCGCGCGAGCGGGTCTCGAGTCGAACGTCTTCCTGCCGACCCGGGCGGGCTTCACGAACAAGGCGATGGTGAACGTCCACGGCGGCGACATGACCATCGTCGAGGGGCGCATCGGGGACGCGGGCGCGGCGTACCAGGACGCCATCGCCGAGCACGACGAGTGGTACTCGGTCACGACGTTCGAGACGCCGTATCGCCACGAGGGCAAGAAGACGATGTACTACGAGATCGCCGAACAGCTCGACTGGCAGGCGCCGGACCACGTCGTCTACCCGACCGGCGGTGGAGTCGGCCTCGTCGGCATGCACAAGGGCGCCCGCGAGTTCCAGGACCTCGGCATCGTAGACGACGTTCCCCAGTTCCACGCCGCACAGGCAGAAGGCTGCGCCCCGATCGTCAGCGCGTACGAAGAAGGTCGCGACCGCCACGAGCCATGGGACCACCCGGACACCATCTGTGGCGGTATCGAGATACCGGACCCCGGTGCGAGCGAGCTGATCCTGGACGCCATCCGTGACTCCGGCGGTCGTGCGGTCGCGTCCAGCGACCCCGACATCCTCGACGCTGCGGTCACCGTCGCCCAGCACGAGGGGCTCGAGATGGGCGCGACGTGCGCCGCTGCCGCAGCGGGCGCGTGGCAGCTCGCCGAGGACGACGCCTTCGACGCGAACGACGTCGTCGTGCTCACGAACACGGCCGCCGGCAGTCGCGACGACGACATCCTTCGCAGCCACCTGATGGGAAAAGGGATATAGGGCCCGACGCGGGACGGAATCGACGGAACAGACTTTAGTATTAGACGCGTCTAATTCGCCGTATGTTGAGTGACGTGATGGAGGACTACCTCAAGGCGATCTACACCCTCCAGCGAGAGGACGGGCCGCCCGTCCGGACCTCGGCCATCGCGGAGGTCCTCGACGTCACGTCACCCACCGTCACGAGCATGCTCGACAAGCTCGAGGAGCGCGGACTCGTCGACCGCGAGAAGTACCGCGGCGTCGAACTCACGCGGGAGGGCGAGACCGTCGCCCTCGAGGTGCTCCGCCACCACCGCCTCATCGAATCGTTCCTCGCCGAGCATCTCGACTACGAGTGGAGCGAGGTGCACGCCGAGGCCGACGCCCTGGAACACCACATCAGCGAGGAGTTCGAGGAGCGACTCGCGGACGCCCTCGGAGACCCCCGTGTCGACCCCCACGGCGACCCCATCCCCACCGCAGACCTGGAACCGATCCCGGCCGACGAGACCGACCGGCTCTCCGACCGGGCCGCCGGCGACACCGTCGTCGTCGCCCGCGTCAGTGACCGCGACGAGGACGAACTCCGGTACCTCGCTGACGTCGGCATCGCACCCGGCGTCGAACTCACGCTTGCGGACGTGACGCCAATCGACACCTACCTCGTGTCGTTCGACGACACGGAACAGCACCTCCCCGAGACCGTCGCGGCCGCCATCCGGGTGCGGGCCACCGACGCACCCGACGAGAACGGAAGCGAACCCGACGACGATGACCTGGAGGTCGACGCCTGAACGATGGCCGGCGAACTCGGCACCATCATCTCCCGGTACGCCGACTACGGGCCGTTCGCCGCGTCCTTCCTCGCGAACCTCCTCGCGACCTTCGGCGACAAGGGCCAGCTTGTCGTCATCACCCTCGCCTCCAGATACGACGCAAAACGCGTCTTCGTCGGCGCGATGGCGGCGTTCGGGCTCTGGAGCGCACTCGAGGTCGCGTTCGGCGCCTACGTCACGAGGCTCCTACCAGCCGGCGCCATCACCGCCATCGCGGGCGGACTCTTCCTCGTCTTCGGCCTCCTGACGCTCCGCGACGCCCTCGCGCAGCTCCGCACCGTCCAGCTCCCGTGGCCACTCGGCCCGCGACGCACGGACACCGATGGTGGCGTCAGCGTCCCGGCGTTCGCCGCCCGGTACACCAGTCGGTACGGCGCGATCGTCACGAGCTTCGTGTTCATCATGTTCGCCGAGTTCGGCGACAAGACCCAGGCGCTCACCATCGCACTCGCCAGCACGTTCCCCGACGCACCACTCGCGGTCTTCGGCGGCGTCGTCGCCGCGCTCGGCCTCCGGACGGGTATCGACGCTATCATCGGCGAACGCATCGAAGCATACGTCCCGACACAACACGTCCAGATCGCCGCCGGCATCGTCTTCCTCACGTTCGGCCTCGCCGTCTTCGGCCTCATCTCGGAGACCACCCTCATCGCAGTCGTCGCCCTCGTCGTGCTCGGCGTCCTCGCAGTCGTGCTCCATCGCCGCTAACGAACGGCATATACCGGTCGATACAGTACCGGCGAGCGTGCTCGCTGCTGTCGTCTCCCTGCTCGCCGGCGCCCTCCTCGGGCTCTCGCTCGCGGCCCCACCGGGCCCGATGAACGCCGTCATCGCCGAGGAGTCCGTGAACCGTGGCTGGCGCTCGGGCTTTGCGGCCGGCGTCGGTGCCATGACCGCTGACGCGTGCTTCTTCGTGCTCGCGCTCGCGGGCCTCGTCGCGTTCATCCGGGACGCTCCGACGGTCCGCGGCGTCATGGTTGGCGTCGGCGGGCTGCTGATGCTCTACTTCGCGTACGGCGCGGTCCGCTCTGCCGGCTCGTTCTCCGACTCCGAGGCGGCGAGCGACGCCGCCGGCTTCAAGAAGGCGTTCGTCCTCGCTCTCACGAACCCCTACCAGATTACCTGGTGGCTGACCGCGGGCGTCGGCCTCCTCTCCCCGGGAGAGATCGGGGCGTTCGGCGTCAACCTCCCCGCGACCAGCGGGACGCTCACCATACTCGGGTTCTTCCTCGGCATCTTCGTGTGGATCACCGGCTTCCCCGCGAGCCTCCGCGCAGCAGGCGAACGCGTCGACTCGCTGGGCACCGGTATCGCGTACGTCAGCGCGCTCGTCCTCGTCTACTTCGGGTTCACGTTCCTCGGGGATGCGGCGGGAACGCTGGGGCTGCTGGGTCACTTCGGCTGACGGAGAAACAAGAGTCTCGCCTATTCGAGTTCGCTCGATTCCATGTGCGCAACCTCGTCCTCCAGCCATTCCTGGAGCCAGCGGACCCGCTTGAGGCGGCGATGCGCGATGGATTCGGCGGCGTCTGACTCGACGCGCTCGACGGCGTCCCGGCCGCGTTCGCGGACGCGCTGGATCATCTCGGCGGCGTCCATGTGGGTGCGGGCCTCGTAGCCCATCCGGAGCATCATCAGGGCTGCGCCGTTCGCGCCGACCTTGTCGAGCAGGTCCGCCTCGATGAGGCAGCGCGTCTCGAGGCTGAGGTCGGTGAGGTCGCCCTGGTAGGAGTGCTGTTCGATGCTCTGGCAGACCTGTTCGATGAAGGATTCCGGGAACTCGCCGTGCGTTTCGAGGTACTTGCGGGCGACCTCGGCGCCCTCCTCGGCGTGGACGTCCTGGTCGGCCTCGAGCTTCGAGACGTCGTGGAAGAGCCCTGCGACCCGGACTACGTCGACATCGGCGCCTTCGCGTTCCGCGATCTCGACCGCGAGGTCGACGACGTTCCGGATGTGGTTGTACCGGTACTCGGCCGAGTGCCAGGGGTACCAGCGCATCCGGCCACCCCCGTCCTCGTTCTCGATGCTCGCCGAAAGGTAGTCACGGACGAACGACGCCATCGCCTCGAACTCCGCGTCGCTGACCGGTGACTCCTTTATCTCGACGCCCACGGTCTCACCCCCGCGACGTGTTGCGTGCGTTCCGTAGTCATTATTATCTAGGTACACGCTGTTTCGGTTCTTAGGCCTTTTGCAGACGAACGCCTTCAAAAGCCCTGCACGCCTCCCCACTGGTATGACCGACGCCCTGTATCTCGAGGACAGCACGATTCGGGAGTTCTCGGCCGTCGTGGAACGCGTGACCGGCGAATCGGTCGTCCTAGATCGCACCCAGTTCTACCCGACCGGTGGCGGCCAACCACACGACACCGGCGTCCTCCGGTTCGACAGCGTCGAATCCAGCGTCGTCGACGTCACCGGTCGTGGTGCCATCGAGCACGTGCTCGACGGCCCGATTCCAGAACCCGGACAGTCAGTCACGGGAGTCATCGACTGGGAGCGCCGTGCGGGCCACATGCGCCACCACACCGCCCAGCATCTGCTCTCGGCAGTGCTCCTGGACGAGTTCGACGCCGAGACCACCGGGAATCAGGTGTACGCCGACCGCGCCCGCATCGACACCGCCTACCCACGATTCGACGATGCCGACCTCCAGCACGTCGAGGACTGCGTGAACGAGTACGTCGACGCCGACCACCCGGTCGACACCTACACGCTTGACCGCGAGACTGCAGAAACGGGGCTCGATCCGGAGCGAACGCGACTCGACCTTCTCCCCGACTCGGTCACTGCGGTCCGCATCGTCGAGATCGGGGACGTCGACCGCACCGCGTGCGCCGGCACACACGTCCAGCGAACTAGCGAACTCGGTACATTCGTCGTCACCGGTCGCGAGACCAAGGGACCCGGGGAGGAACGCATCCGATTCGAACTCCAGACCCAGCGGTAGACGAGACGCAAGGATTCGAACCTAAGAGTCGGCCTGCAGGGCGCGTTTGCACTGCTGCATCGCATCGAAGCGTTCTGTGTCGGGGTCGTCGATGGTGACCGTCTCGACGACGCGCCAGCCGTCCTCGTACCGGAGGGCCCGCACCCAGTCATCGGTGCCGAGGATGATGGCCTCGGCGATCTCGGTCTCCTCCATCGTCTCGCGTTCGACGGCCTCCTCTCGGTCGACGGGGAGCGCGAGCGTGAACGCGTCGGCGTGGTTGAGCGCGGTGAATTCCTCGGCCTTGAGCGGCCGGTCGGGAAGGGATGAGACGACGGCAGTCATTGGTGCTCTGGAGTATCCAGGGGCGTTTATCCGTTTTGTTCACGGTTCGTCCCGGTTGGTCGTGAACGACCAGTATGGTTATCTGCGAACACGATACAGAAAATATTTACCCGAGGTAATCCTTGAGATGCGTGATGCCGGAATGCCAGAACTGCGGCGCGTTCGTCACTCCAGCGTACGCGCGCGTCTTCACGCCGCCCGGTGAGAGCGCCCCCAGGGTCTGTCCGGACTGCCCGGACATGGTCCGCGACGGTGCCGACGTCCGGAAAGCACGCGCAACCCGGAACTGACGACACAGCCGCTGCATCCAGCCCTGTACCGCCCGACCCCGAACCGCCCGCCCAACCCCGAACCGCCCGCCCAACCCCGAACCGCCCGCCCAACCCCGAACCGCCCGCCCAACCCCGAACCGCCCGCCCGACTACCCCCACTGTTCCTCGCCGCCTCACACTCCCTGTGCGCCAGCAGGAGCTACCGAACCGAGAGGACCCGGAGAACGCGACGCCGACGTCGGGGGGTTAGAGTCGCGTCACGTTCGTCGCTCGGGGCCCTTTGTCGGCCTCCTCGATCTCGAATTCGATCTCCTGGCCCTCCTCGAGGTCGGGGCCGCCGACGTCCTCCATGTGGAAGAAGACGTCCTCGTCGTGATCCTCGGTTTCGATGAAGCCGTAGCCTTTCTGCTCGTTGAAGAAGTCGACCGTGCCAGTTGCCATGCGGAAACGCCACCTGGTCCAACGACCGCCTGCTACATAAGCGCTTTCGCGACCCGGTAAATGGATCCAGCCCAGACGGCGCCTCGGATCTCGAGTCAGTCAGGCGCCCTGGATCGATTTCGTGAATTCGGTCTCGTCGCCGCTCTTCGCGACCTGGACCTCGATCGCGTCGTCGTTCGACGGGACCTCGAAGGTGATGGTGCCGTCCTGACTGGTCGTGCCGACGGTTGTGTCATCGACCCGAACGTCGGCGTCAACGACAGGGTCGCCGCTGCTGTCGGTGACCTTCAGCGTGGCCTGTTCGCCTGCGACGACGTCGGTCGTGAAGTGGGCGCTGAAGGAGTCCGACGAACCCGAATCGTCGCCCGGAGCCTGGGCGGTGGTCTGCGACTCGGTCGTATCACTCCCACCAGAATCAGCACCCGGGATGGCTCCGGAGCAGCCGGCGAGGAGGACCAGTGCAATCACAGCTACGACGGGCAGTAGTCGTCTCATCACGTTCGAATCCACTGCCGGCTGCCGGAAGAACGCCTTGGCCGAATCCTGAGAGGTACCGACTGGAACGTGTCGCCAGCAGAACAACAGCAGAAAGGACCGCACGAGTCACTGCTCGCCGTCGCGAGCACGAGAAGTAGCCCGCCTGGATTCGAACCCCACCCATTCCCCTATACTCCACTCGCTGATTCGAATCCTTCGGCTACTTCTCTCCACTTCGTTCCGAGAAAGTAGCCCCACCCGGATTCGAACCGGAGTCAACGGCTCCAAAGGCCGCTATGATTGGCCACTACACCATGGGGCTTCGACGAGTAGTAATCTCGATGCGGGTAAAACTGCTACGGATGGCGGTTAGTCGTCCATCACGGCCTCGGGGTCGGACGCGACCTCGAGGTACTTGCAGGCGTCCGTCTCCGCGTCGAAGCAGTCCGGGCAGTCGGCTTCGCGGTCGATGATGAGGTCGAGACGGCCCGCGACGGTCTCGTCGATGACGGGTTCGAGTTGTTTTGCCTCGTCCCGGAACTCGTCCACCTCGAGGACGTTCGCGAGGAATCGCTCGAGGATGCAGTAGGTCTGCAGGGCGTCCTCGGCCCGGACGATGCCGTCATCGGTGAGTTTCGCCCCCTTGTACTTCTCGTGGTCGACGAGGCCACGTTCGGCGAGCTTCCCGATCATCTCGTTCACGCTCGCGGGGCTCACGTCGAGTCGGTCGGCAAGTTCACCGGTCGATGCGCGGCCGTCCTCGAGTCGCTGCACGAGGAAGATCGTCTTCAGGTATTGGTCTGCGGTGTTCATCAGGCTCGCTCCTCCATCATGTTCGCGACCTCCTCGACGCCTCGGGCTTCCTCCTCGCGGATGTCCCGAAGGGTGTCGAGGAGCTTCGAGCGGTCCACACCGAACTCGGCGTCGCTCGCCTCGACGGCGTCGATGAGGTCGTCGTAGAACTTGTACGCGGTCTCCTCGCCGTGCAGCTGGTCGTAGAGCACGCCATCGAAGTCCTCGGGCTTCGTCTTCGCGTACTGGTTGCCAACGAGCTCCTTCACCTCGTCGAACGGGACGCTCGTCGCGTCCAGGTCGTCGATGAGGTTCTCGAGCCGGCGCCGGTGCTCGTGGGACTCCTCGCTCGCCTCCTCGAGGAGCGCCTCGATGACGTCGTCGCGCTCCGCCTCCGGGAGGGTGCGGTAGTGGCGGTGCGCCCGTGCCTCGACGACCTCCTCGAGAACCACCCCGATCTGGAGCAGGCGGGCGAGCTGGGTGTCCGAGTCCACGCGCGCGGCGAGACTCATCTGCCACCCCGGCCGAGTTGGCCTGCGGTCATATCACTGTGTCCGGGAAGCGGCACCTTAAGCCGTTCGTCGCGTCGCCACGCAGAGCGGATGGAAGAACGGAGAACGGCACCTGATGATCCGCTTAGACCAGGCGTTCCTGGATGCGCTGCTCGAGGTCGTCGCGGAGTTCGTCCACGTCGACCTCCTCGAGGACGGGCACGAAGAAGCCCTCGACGAGCATGTTCTTCGCCGTCTGCTCGGGGACGCCACGGGTGACCATGTAGAAGAGGTCCTCCTGGTCGATCTGGCCGACCGTCGCGGAGTGCGACGCTTCGGTGTCGTGGTTGTTGATGATGAGCTTCGGGCTCGCGTCGGCCTCGCTCTCGTCGGAGAGCATGAGCGTGTTCTCGCGCTGGTAGGACGACGTGTCCCAGGCCTCGCGGCCGACGTCCTGCACGCCCTCGTAGACGCTGCGGGCGTGGTCGTCGATGACGCCACGGGTGACGAGGTCGGCGGTGGTGTGTTCGGCGCGGTGCCAGACCTTCGAGTCGAGGTCGAAGTGCTGGTCGTCGTGGCCGAAGAACGCGCCGACGATCTTCGTCTCGCTTGAGTCACCGACGAGTTCGGTGCTGACGCCGGTCTTCGTGAGGCGGCTGCCGAGGTTGCCCTCGATCCAGTTCACGGTGGCGTACGTGTCCGCCTGGCCGCGCTTCAGCGTGTAGTTGTAGGTCTGCTGGTCGAAGTCCTGCAGGCTCCCGTACTGGACGTACGAGTTCTCGCCCGCGTCGACCTCGACGATACCGCTGTAGTAGCGTTCACCGTCCACGTCCTCGCCAGTGTCTTGCCGTTCAAGAATCGTGACAGAGGAGTTGTCCTCGGTGACGACGAGTGTGTAGTTGAACAGCGACCGGCTGTTCATCGTGGTGCGGATCTTCACGTCCTCGGCGTCCACGCCGCTCGGGACGTGGACGACCGTTCCGGTCGTGAAGAGCGCGGTGGAGAGCGCCGTCAGGCGGTTCTCCTGGGGGTCGATGATACTGCCGAAGTGGTCCTCGACGACCTCGACGAGGTCGTCGTCCTGAAGCGCTTCGTGGATGGGGGCGACGGTGATGTCGTCCTGGCCTTCCCACTCCTTCTCCTCGGTCTGGGTGAGGGGGTCGACGAGCGCGTCGTAGTCGAGGTCCTCGAGGTTCGTCCATTTCCGACCTGGGGTCTGGATGACGCTCGGGAAGTCGAGGTCGTCCAGTGCCTTGAGCGCGGAGAGACGGGTCTCGAGGAGCCACTCGGGCTCGTCGCGTTCCTCGGAGATCGTTCGAACGGTCTCTTCCGAGATGTCTGCGTGGAGTTGTGTGCCTGCGCTCATGTTATCCGAGGCTGCCCTCCATCTCGAGTTCGATGAGGCGGTTGAGTTCGACCGCGTACTCGATGGGCAGTTCCTCCGTGATGGGTTCGATGAACCCGGCGACGATCATCTGCTTCGCGTCGTCGTCGTCGAGACCGCGGGACTGGAGATAGAAGACGTCCTCGTCCCCGATCTTTCCAACGGTTGCCTCGTGGGCGACGTCCACCTTGGACTCGTTGATCTCCATGTACGGCATGGTGTCCGAGGTGGACTCGTTGTCGAACATCAGCGCGTCACACTCGACCGACGTGCTGGAGTTCTCCGCACCGTCGGCGATGTGGACGAGGCCACGGTAGTTCGTGCGGCCGCCGTCCTTGCTGATGGACTTGGACTCGATGGTCGACTTGGTCTCGGGCGCGTTGTGGTAGACCTTCGCGCCGGTGTCGATGTTCTGGCCCTTCCCCGCGAACGCGATGGTGATGTGGTTGTCCGTCGCACCGCGTCCCTTGAGGATGGTGCAGGGGTACAGCATAGTGGCCTTGGAGCCCATGCTGCCGGACACCCACTCCATCGTGCCGTTCGCCTCGACGATGGCGCGCTTCGTGTTGAGGTTGAACGTGTTCTTCGACCAGTTCTGGACGGTCGAGTACTGCACGTGGGCGTCCTCCTTCACGAAGACCTCGACGCCACCGGAGTGGAGGTTGTGGACGCCGTACTTCGGCGCGCTACACCCCTCGATGTAGTGGACCTCGCTGCCGGCTTCCGCGATGATGAGCGTGTGCTCGAACTGGCCCATCCCCTCGCTGTTCATCCGGAAGTACGCCTGGATGGGCATGTTGACCGTGACGTCCTCGGGGACGTACACGAACGAGCCACCCGACCAGACGGCACCGTGGAGCGCGGCGAACTTGTTGTCGGATGGGGGAACACACTTCGTCATGAAGTGCTCCTTCACGAGGTCGGGGTGCTCACGGACGGCCTTGTCCATGTCCATGAAGATGACCCCCTTCTCCTCCCACTGCTCCTGCATGTTCTGGTAGACGATCTCGGACTCGTACTGCGCGCCGACGCCCGAGAGCGCCTTCCGCTCGGCTTCGGGGATGCCGAGCTTCTCGAACGTGTCCTGGATCTCCTCGGGGAGGTCGTCCCAGTTCTCGGCGCCGCCACGCGTCTCGATGTCGGGGCGGATGTAGGGAACGATCTCCTCGACGTCGAGCTCCGTCAGGTCCGGCTGCCCCGGCCAGTCCGTGGGCATCGGCATCTTGTGGTACTGCTTGAGCGCGCGGAGGCGACGCTCCAGCATCCAGTCGGGTTCGTCCTTGTCCTCGGAGATGACCCGGATGGTCTCCTCGGTCAGCCCCTTTCCGGACTTGAACGCCGAGTGCTCCTCCTTCTTGAACTCGAAGCGGGCCTCGGTGTCGGTGTCTTTGATGTGGTCTTCTGAACTCATGGTGTGTTGGTTATGCGGTCTCGTAGACCTGGTCGCGGATCCAGTCGTAGCCCTGGTCCTCGAGCTTCTCGGCGAGCTCGGGGCCGCCTTCGATGGCGACCTTCCCGTCGAGCATCACGTGGACGCGGTCGGGTTCGACGTAGTCGAGGATACGCTGGTAGTGCGTGATCTGGAGGACGCCCGTGCCCTGTTCGTCGCGGAGGGCGTTGATGCCGTTCGCGACGTCCTGGAGACGGTCGATGTCCAGACCTGAGTCGATCTCGTCGAGCACCGCGATGACGGGCTCGAGGATGGCGGCCTGCAGGACCTCGTTCTGTTTCTTCTCCCCGCCGGAGAAGCCGGCGTTGAGGTAGCGCTGTGCGAACTTCTCGTCCATGTCGAGCAGCTCCATCTTCTCCTGCATGAGCTGCTGGAACTCGGCGACGCCAACTGCGCCGTCGTCAGCGGGGCCCTCCATCGGGCTGGTGTCGTAGCCGGCTTCCTCTTCTTCTGCGTCCTCGTCCTCGCCGAAGAGGAGTTCCTCGCGTTCGTCTTCCTTCGCGTTGAGCGCGGTCCGGAGGAAGTTCACGAGCGTGACGCCCTCGATCTCCGCCGGATACTGGAAGGCGAGGAAGATGCCGAGTGCCGCGCGTTCCTGGGGCTCGAGTTCGAGCAGGTTCCAGGTGCGGGCGTCCTCGGGAATCTCGGTGTCGCCGAAGTCCGAGTCCTCGAGATGGAGGAGGACTTCGCCCTCGGTCACGTCGTACGCGGGGTGCCCGGCGATAATCTTCGCCGTGGTCGACTTCCCGCTGCCGTTCGGTCCCATCAGGGCGTGGATCTCGCCGGAGTTGACCGTGAGGTCGACGCCGTGCAGGATCTCTTCACCCTCTTCTGCCACTTCTGCGTGGATGTTTTTGAGTTCGAGCGTAGCCATTCGTCAGTCATCCTAGGACAGGGTACTCGGACGCATAATGGTTACGCATTCACGCGTGTTCGTTTTCCGCGACACGAAATTCCCTTTCCGATTCCGAAAACCACCGGGTGACGAAGATTGAAGGAGGCACGCCCTGAAACGCCCGCGTATGACAGCGATAGGCACGCTAGACGGGAAGACAGCGATCATCACGGGTGCAAGTTCTGGAGTGGGTCGTGCGACAGTTCGTCGGTTCGCCGAAGACGGAGCGAACGTCGTGCTCGCCGCCCGCCGGGAGGACCGGTTGTCGGAGATCGCCGACTCGATCGAGGACGACTACGGGACAACGGCGGTCGCGGTCCCGACGGACGTCACCGACGAGGATCAGGTTGCCACGCTCGTCGATGCCACCGTGGAGCGCTTCGGTTCGCTGGACGTCGTCGTCAGCAACGCCGGCGTCGCCCGCGGCAGCGATGTCGAGTCGATGTCCACCGAGGCGTACCGGACGATGATGGACGTCAACTGCGACGGGATGTTCTTCGTCGCCCGCGAGAGCCTCCCACATCTCCGTGACTCACAGGGAACGCTCGTGATGGTCGGGAGCTTCGCTGGCCAGTATCCCCGTCCGTTCAATCCCGTCTACGCCGCGACGAAGTGGTGGACGCGTGGACTCGCGCTCTCCATCGCGGCGAGCGTCAGCGACGACGTCGCGGTGAGTGTCGTGAACCCGAGCGAGATCCGGACCGAGTTCGGCAGCAGCTACGGCGAGGCCTTCGAGGAGCGCTTCGAACCGGGCGAGGTCACGGAACCCGAGGAGGTCGCCGAAGCCATCGCCTTCGCCGCCGAACAGGAGGGGTCGTTCACGCCAGAGATCGACGTCTATCGCCGGGACAAGCTCTCGTTCTTCTGATCGTCGAAAATCAGGATTCGGTCGGTGGCAGTTCAGTCTGCTGCTGCCGGGACGTCCTGGTGGGTTACCTGCGTGCCGAGCACGTCGAGGAACGCGGCGAGCCACTCGGCGTGGTCCGGCCACGCCTGCGCGGTGACGAGATTCCGGTCGACGGTCACCTCGTCGACCCACGTGCAGCCCGCGGCTTCGACCTCCGGCTTGACGGCTGGATAGCTCGTGAGTTCGTAGCCATCGAGGACGCCCGCTGCCGCGAGCACCTGTGGGCCGTGGCAGAGCGTCGCGACCGGTTTCTCCTCGTCGAAGAAATGGCGGACGGTGTCGAGGACCACGTCGTACGTCCGGAGGTACTCCGGTGCGCGGCCGCCAGGGACGACGAGCGCGTCGTAGTCACTCGGGTCGATGTCGTCGAAGGTCGCCGTCAACGCGAAGTCGTGCCCGCGCTCCTCCAGGTAGGTCTGGTCACCCCGGAAGTCGTGGATAGCGGTCTTCACCGTGTCGCCCGCCGCTTTCTCGGGACAGACGGCGTCCACAGTGTGGCCGACCATCTCGAGGGCCTGGAACGGCACCATCGTCTCGTAGTCCTCCCCGAAGTCGCCAGCGATGAGTAGTATCTGTTTCCCGGTCATAGGTAACACTCCATCCGTCCTATTGGTTCGCCGACGACATAATCCTAGGCCGTCCTACAAATACGTACCGCAGTGGCAGGGCGGTGGCGAGGAGCCCCCTCGCGTAGTCACATGAAGGATTCGAGGCCGGTCTGGGTCTGCCCGGACTTGACCTCCTCCCAGGAGACGCCGACGGCCTCGATGACGCGTTCGATGGGTCCTTTGAGGGTCTTATCGAGCATCTTCTCCCAGTCGATCTCGAAGGAGTCCGGAATCTGGTCGGCGTACTCGTAGCAGATGACGTCGGGGTCGGTCTTGAACTCGGCGTAGAGCGGGTCGGTGCCGGTGTCGAGGCCGAGTTCGTCCTCGCAGTGATGCCAGAAGTCGGGGTGGACCTTCTTCAGGTAGAGCCGTTTCGGCTTGGAGCCACGGGCGAAGTTCGTACCGAGCACGAGGTTCGCGTACTTGGCGCCGCGCACGTGGGCGGTGTCGGTGTCGTAGTTGTCGAGGCGTTTCCCGATACCACCGGGGATGCCGATCTGGTCGAGATCGACCTTCCCGCTCTGGAAGTCGTCGATGATGTCGTGGACGTACTCCTCGGCGGCGTCGACGTCGCCCTCGCGGACGATGAGTTCGATGACGCGCTTCTGGACCTCCTTCGTGATGGGCGCGATGTCGGAGCGCTTGTACTCGAAGCCCGTGATGTCGACGTCGTCGACGTCCTTCCCTTCCTTCCAGATGATGTGGCCGGCGTAGCGCTTCTTCTTACCCGCCTGGAAGAACCGCCGATAGAGTTTCTCGAACTCGATCTGGAAGCGATGCTCGTCGGCCAGGAGCTCCTCCTTCGCGAACTCGTCGTAGCGGCTGTTGATGTACTCCTCGATCTCGAAGGACTCCTCGATGGCGTCGTCCTTCTCGACGCCGGGACCGAGTTCGACCATGATGGAGTCGGTGTCGCCGTACACGACCTCCTTCCCCTGGTCGTTCGCGGCGGTCTCCGTGAACTCGATGACCTTCCGACCCGTCGCGGTCACGGCGGCGCCCATCTCCTTGTCGTAGAGCCGGAAGCGCTCCCAGCCCAGCACGCCGTAGAGCGAGTTCATGATGACCTTCACCGCGGCCTGCTGGTCGTCGAAGCGCTGGTAGTCCTGACTGTCGGGGGAGTGCTCGTCCCGGAGCGTCTTCTTCTGCTCGCGCTCGCTCAAGAGCTCGGTGACCATCTCCCGGATGATGCCATCCGGTTCTTGCCGGAAATGCGTCCCATTCGGCGCTCGATACACGTCGCCCTCGTACTGCTCGGGGTCGACCTTCGTCTCGGGGCTCGCGTTCACCGTCACCATGCACATCGGGTACAGGGACTTCAGGTCCAGCACCGTCACGTTCTCCTTCACACCCGTGATCGGGTCGAAGACCGCGCCGCCCTCGTAGTCCTCGGACTCCTGCTGGCCCTTCGACGGCAGCACGAACTTCCCGAAGACCTTGTGCAGGACGTACAGGTCCACCGCGTCGCCAGGCGTCGTCGCGTCCTCCAGCTTGCAGCCGACGAACGACGCGACCTCCTCCCAGAACGCGATCAGGTCCTGCTTCCGGTCGATCTCCACACAGAGCTCGACGTCACGCAGGTTGTACTCCAGGAGCTTCTCCGGGTTCTGCTCCCAGAGGTCCCCGAGCTTGCCCGTGTAGCGCTCCTTCCCGACACCCAGCTCGACCTCGCCGACCGCGTCCAGCCGATAGGAATCGAGTTCGGAGCGCTGGGTCCGCTCGTACGCGTACAGGAGGTCGAAGACGACGCGGCCCTTGACGTCGGGGCCGCCCCAGCCGCTCGTCCAGACCTGGTCGACGCGGGAGAGCCGCGAGTACTGGACGCCGATCTCCTCGCACCGGTCGATGAAGTAGGGCGCGTCGAAGTCGTCGAAATTCCAGCCCGTCATGACGTCCGGGTTCGTCTCCTGAATGTAGTCGATGAACGCCTCCAGCATCGCCGCCTCCTCGTCGAACGCCCGCACCTCGACCGACGCGTCGCGGTCCTCATCCAGTAGGGCGTAGTCCGCCACGTCCGATGGGCTCGGAACCTCGGCGTCCGGCGCGGTGTAGAGCCACGCGATGTACTCGTCCCGGTAGGAGTCGTGGCTGGAGAGACAGATGATGGGCTCCTCGCCATCTTCGGGGAAGCCGTTCCGGTCGTTCACCTCGATGTCGAAGACGTTCACCCGGAGGTTCGCCTCGGCGTCGACGGCCTCGACCTCCTCGTGGTGGCAGTAGTAGGCGCCGTCGTCGGCCTCGCGGGCTGGCACCCGGAGCCCGCTGGTGACGTCCTTGTCGATGAGGAACCGGTTCGGGAACAGGATGTCCGCCTCGTAGTGCTCGAAGCGGTCACGGATGTTCCCGACGTCCCGGGGCGTTCGGCCGTAGATACGGGTGAGTTCCTCGCCACGGATGGACTCGTAGTCGTCCTGCTCGGTGCCAGTGATGACATCGTCGGAGAGGTCGTCGTCTGAGATGGAGTCGGTCGGCGCGTAGAAGTACGGCCGGAACCCGTGGACGCGAACGTGGACAGCCTCGTCGTCCTCGGTCCGCCCGAAGACGTGGATGACGGGTTTCTCGCGGTCGCCCTGCCCCTCGACGGTGTAGTCGACGGTCGCGACCGCGAGGTCGACGTGGCCGGCGGCGTCGGGGAGCGCGTCCGCCTCGGCGGTGATGATCTCGTTCACGACGGGGTCGCGGTCGCCCGCGATGGCCTCCGCCTCCTGGGAGAGGCGGTCGACGGCGTCCCCGTCGTCGCCGTCGTCGCCCGACGCCCAGTTCGAGAGCGTCGCGTCCTGCGAGGAGTCCGAATCGGTCATTACCCGTTGGTTGTTCCCTCCCGCCTAAAAACTCGCCCTTCCGGGCGGCCCGACCGCCCGCCCCGGCCACATTCAGTCGGAGGGACAGCCTTATATCGTGGTACAGCATAGCACACGTCGAGGTGAACGACGTGAACGACCGCGCCACGGGCGAAGAATCGCGTAGCACCGACGGGTCCGACCTCCCAGAGACCGCCGAGGCCGACATCGAGGCCTACGAGACAGCGGACGGGGTCGTACTCTACGACGCGCAGAACCCCCTGGCGTGGATGAAAGCGTCGAACGCGGTCGCCCTCGGCGACCGACTCTGAGTTCGCTCGGAACGCTTTTCCCCGCCAGCCCACTTTCTCCGGTCGTGCTGCCCGACGAGCAGAGCGACGCAGAACGCGACCTCGCCCCGGACGCGACCCCCGACACCAGCGAGGCCGACGTCCCTGCCGAACTCCAGAAACAGTTCTGGATCCTCGTCGTCATCTTCAACGTCGCACTCATCGCCGCCAGTCTCGGCGTCCTCCTCGCGGTCTTCCAGGACAAGTTCGTGACCGGGGGCGCCGTCTTCTTCCTCGGACTTGGCGCCTTCTACTTCGGCTACCAGCGCTACCACCGCGTCAAGGACGACGACGAACTCTTCGAGACCGCCGACGCGTAGCCAGCTTCGACACCCCACGCGCACCGTCTCCGACGGGCTTACCCCGACGCATCCCCCAGCGTCGAGTATGCGGACGGTCCGAACGCCAGACGGCACTACCTATCTGCTGCTCAAGGAGTCCTCGGAGAGCAGCCTGGTCCGCGACCCCCGGACCGGCGAGGAAGCGTTCCTCCCGAACGAGGACCTCGAACCGGTCGAGGAGGCCGCGCTCGTCACCGCGGCAAGCGCCATCCCGGACCCCGTCAGGAAGCTCATCACCGCCACGCACGACGAGCGCACCCTCGGGCTGCTCGTCGACCTCCACCAGCACGGCCCCCGGTCCGCGAGAGGAATGCTCGAGGTGCACGACCTCTGTGAAACCGATCTGCTCGGCGCCGTCTCCGAGTTCCGTGCAGCGGGGCTCGTCGAGGAGACGACCGTCGGCGGCGAACGCGGCTACCGGTTGACCGACGACGCTGCGACAATTCTCGACGACCTCACGGGCTAACGCGGCCCAAGAATCAGGCCCCACGAAGGCCTTCAGTCGCCAGCCGCGGCTTCCGCGACCCGTTCGATGGCGTCGATGCGTTCGACGTGCGACCGGTTCGTCGTCGGGTCCTTCTCGACCTCGACGATATCGTCGGCCGCGCCCTCGAGCTCCTCGTCGTGGCTGACGACGATGATCTGTTCGACGCCGATGTCCCGCATCGCGTCGATGAGGTCCCGGAGCCGGGAGACGTGGCCGCGGTCGAGGAAGACCGTCGGCTCGTCGAGGATGAGGGGCGGCATCGGTGCCGACCCCTCGATGCCCTCGGCGAGCAGCCGGTAGATGGCACACCGGAGGGAGAGGTTGAACAGCGCCCGCTCGCCCCCGGAGAGCTGTTCGGGGTCGAGGGGCTCTCCGTCCTTCTGGTAGACCGTGAGCTCGTACTCCCCCGAGAGTTCGATACGGGAGTAGGAGTCGTTTTCGTAGACGAGCTCGAACGTCTCGTTCAGGAGTTTCTCGAGGCGGGTGACGTTCCGCTGGCGAAGTTCGGCCCGCAGGTCGCCGTACGTCGCCTGGAGCTGCTCGGTCTCTTCGTGCAGTGACTCCAACCGGTCGACCGTCTCCGCCAGGTCGTCTGCTTCCTCTCGTAGAAGTTCCAGCTGTTCGATGGCGTTCTCGAGCTTACCGACGCGCTTCTGGAGGTCGTCGCGGTCCTCGCGAAGGTCGGTGAGGCGCTCCGCCGTGTCCTGCAGGTAGTTCTCCGCCCGCTGCTTCTCCGACTTCGCGTCCTCGATAGCTGCTTCGTCGAACGCCTCGGCGAGGCCCTGTTTGCGCTGGCGCTTCTCCGCCAGGAGCTCTCGTCGCTCGTCGTTCCGGTCAGCAAGATCTTCGCGTTTCTCCGTGAGTCGGTCCCGCTCGCTGGCATGATCCTCCCGTGCATCGATGGCGTCCGCGAGGTCGTCCAGCGTCTCGATACGGTCGTTGACCTGGGATTCCTCGCCGTTGAGTTCACCGAGCTTCGACTGCTTCTCCTGGAGGGTCTCCCGGGCTGCTGTTGCCGATTCCCGAGCCTCCGCTGCTTCCTCGTCGAGTTCGTCGGCGTCCTCGCGTAGCGCCTCTGCCTGCTCGCGTTTCTCCTCGACCGAGGAGCGAAGCTGGTCGAGAAGCTCGGACTTGTTCTGCTTCGTCTCCCGGAGGCGGTCGACCGTGTCCTCCGCGTCGACCAGATCCTCCGCGGTTTCGATCTGTTCGCCGACCGATTCGAGTTTCTCGTCGACCGTTTCGAGTTTGCCTTCGAGTTCGCTGACACGCTCCCGGTCATCCCCGATGGAATCGACGTGCGGCGACCCATCGACGTCCTGCCCACATTCCGGGCACTTGCCTTCGGCCAAGAGCGCTTCCGCCTCCTCGACGCGCTCCCGGGCGCTCGTCAGCTTCGAGAACACCTCGGTCTTCCGTGCCGTGAGGTCGTCTTGCTTGTCCTCGAGCGTCTCCAGATGGTCCGCGGCCGCCCCGAACTCGACGGGGGCGTCCTCGAAGCGCGTTTTCGCGGCCTCGACCTTGTCGTCGAGCGAGTCGAGTTCGGCTTCGCCTGACTCGACCTTCTCCGACTGCGTCCCGGCCTCTGCCTCCAGTGTATCGGCCTGCTCGCGCTTCTCCTCGGCGCGCGTCTCGAGGTCGGACGCCCGCTCCTCGGCCGCCTCTGCCTCGCTCTTCTTCGCCTGGATGTCGGAGACGACCTGCTGTTTCTGCTCGTTCAGGTCGTCCTTCTTCGACGCGAGTTCGTCACGTCGGGCGTCGACCGCCTCGAGATCCGGTTCCGCCACATCTGTCTCCGGAAGCAGCCTCTCGATCTGGTCGTCGAGCTCGCCGACGCGGTCGTCGTGCTCCCGGGCGCGCTCCTGGAGGTCGTCGCGTTCGGCCTCCGTCTCGGAGATCTTCGTCTTGAGTTCCTGGATGTCCTCGCGTACGGATTCGAGCTCCTCGCGGTTCTCCTCGTATGCCTCGAGCGTCGATACGGCGTCGGCCTTCGTCTCCTTCGCCGTCTCGCGACCGTCTTCGATGGTCTCGAACTTCTCGGTGACCTCACCGAGTTCGGTCTTTGCGGCGTTCAGTGACTCGTGGAGCTCCTGGTCCTCACGTTGCTGAATCTGTTCGCGTTTGTCCTCGAGGACGCTCCGTTTCGCGGTGAGGACGTCCTCGACGGCGAGGCGGGCGTCGCTCGCGCGCTGGCGGTACTCCTCGAGCTTCCCGAGCTGGAGGAGGTCGTCGATCATCGTCTGGCGGTCGCTCGGCGACGCGTTGATGAGCTTGTTCACCTCGCCCTGCCGGACGTACGCGCAGTTCACGAACGCCTCCTCGTCCATCCGGAGGAGCTCCGCGACGTGCGCCTCGACGTCCTGCACGCCGTCGATCGAACCAGTGGGCGTCTCCAGGGTGCAGTCGGCCGTCACCGCCCGGTCACCCGGAACGCGGAGCCGTCGGTGCAGGTGGTACTCGCCACCCGCGTGGGTGAACCAGAGATCGATTTCGGCCTCCTCGGTGCCGATGGTGACGACCTCGTCGAGCGTCCGGTCCAGGGCACCGGCGCCGTAGAGCGCGAAGAAGCATGCCTCCAGCAGACTCGATTTCCCGCTGCCGTTCATCCCGAAGATCACGGTGACTCCGGTGTCGAGCTGGACGTCGGCGTCGGCGTAACACTTGAAGTTCTTGAGGCGGACGCGGTCGAACCTCACAGGAAATCCTCCATGGTGGCGTTAGCCGCGTCATCGGCTGGCTTCGCATCGTCGTCTACCTGTTCTTCGCTGTCCGCCTGTTCTTCGCCGTCGGCGCCGTCCTCGTCGCCCCGTTCTTCCCCCGTTCCAACCCCATTCTCGCCCACCACCGTTTCCTCGGCTTCGTCGACTTCCACTGTTTCGACTGGAGAACTGCCGGGGGCGGCTTCCACTGGTTCGCGTCGGGCTTCGCCGTCGGTCGGTTCGGCTGGTTCGCGTCCAGCGGTGTCGGCGTCGGACGCCGTCTCGGCGGCCAAATCGTCGGTTCCGTCGGGTGTTGCAGCCGAAGCAGGAGCGTTGCCGGGTCTCTCCGCTGGAGCCTCGGTGGGCTGGTCCTCGGGGTCGACCGATTCGAAGGCGTCGGGGTCGTCGATGACGTCCTCGACGTGAGCGCGGACGCGGTCACGGACGTTCGTGTCGGCGACAGCTGCGTCGCGAACGGTCTGGTCGACCTCGCGGGCTGCGCCGCTCAGCCCCATCTCGCGGACGCGTTCGCGGACGGCCTCGTCCGGATCGGCGAACGAGACCTCGACGTCGCCTTCTGGCGTCTCGATCTCACGGCGGTCGTTCACCCGGGTGACAAGGGCGCCACGGTCTCGGCCGAACTCCTCGAGTTCGGCGGGCGTGATGCTCTCGCCTTCACCCTCGATGGTGACGATGACGACGGCGCCGTCGAGGTCGTGCTCGCGGAGCTTCTCGAGGACGAACTCGCTGCCCTCCCCGGCACCGAGGTCGACGTCGATGAAGACGAAGTTCCGGGTGTCGAGCCCCCGGCGGGTGATGGTGACGTCCTCGTCGAACTCGACGATGTTGTAGCCGCGGGGGTCGCGTTCGGTCGCGCTCGCGCGCTCGGTGGACCCACAGTAGGTGACCCAGGTGTCCTCGACCTGAACGGTATCGGGGGTGTGGTTGTCGCCGAGGAGAACGGCGTCGAAGTCGACGTTCGACTCCCGGAGGACTTCGTCGAGGTCCCAGTTCGCGTGCGCGAAGGGCGTGAAAAGACCGTGGGAGACGAGTACGGCGTGGGCGGCTTCTGGATGCGCAGCTGCGGGGTCGGCGAACTCGTAGTCGAGGGCGTCCCGGCGGGATTCGGGGACGTAGTCCATCCCGTAGAGGACGGCGTTCCCGACCCGGCGGCCGTCGGCGTCGAGGCGTTCGGCGAGGCCGAGCGTCTCGAAGAGGTCGAGCCACTGGGCGTCGCGGGTGCCCTCGTGGTTCCCGACGACGGCGAGGAAGGGGATGTCGTGCTCGCGGAGCGGTTCGAGCACGTCGATGGTCCCGAGGAGGTCCTGGAGGCCGGGCCGGCGGTCGTGGTAGAGGTCGCCCGCGTGCACGACGGCGTCCACGTCGTCCGCGATGGCGTCCTGGACGACCTGCCGGAACGCATCGAGGAAGTCCTCGCGGCGCGTGGGCGAGTGGTACTGGCGGTAACCCAGGTGGGTGTCGCCCGTGTGGATGACCCGCGTCATTGATAGGAGTGGTTTGGTCGTTTTCGCATAAAGCCTCAAGGTTCGGAGTGGGAGTGGTCAGCCGCCAGGCTCGACGGAGCGAGCAGGGGACTACCCGGACGTGGGGCGCAATAGAAGATGGGCGCAGCAGAACGTGGGCGTTAGCTGTCGAGGGAGTAGAGGCGCTTGCGGGCGTCGGCGAAGGAGAACCGAGAGTCGACGACGTCGACCTCCTCGAGTCGGCTCAGCGCGTAGCGGACTGTCCGTGGCGGGAGGAGTGTTTCCTCCGCGATCTCGCTCTGCGTGAGGGTGTCGTTGTACTCGAGGACCTTCGCGACCAGTTTCGCACTGGGCGGGAGCTCTTTCACTGCTTCGAGGTGGTCGGGGTCGTCCGCGACGGCTTTGGTGGCGCTCATCACCAGCATCTACAGAATACAGCCTAATAATATTTCCTATCGCTTACTATTACCAGCAGGAATATCATAGTGGTGGTGCCTTCACCCGAAACCTCTTATGAACCAGCGACTTACCTTGCCCCGATGACCGACACCGTCGACGACGTCGACGTCCCCTACGAGGAGGGGGACTCTCAGCAGGATAAGATCGACGCGCTCCAGGAACGCCTGGAGATCCTCGAGGACCAGAACGAGGAGATGCGGGACAAGCTCCTCGACGCGAACGCAGAGAACAACAAGTACCAGCAGAAGCTCGAGCGCCTGACCCACGAGAACAAGAAGCTCAAGCAGTCTCCCCTCTTCGTCGCGACGGTGCAGGAGCTCACCGACGATGGCGCGATTATCAAGCAACACGGGAACAACCAGGAGGCCCTCACCGAGGCGACGAAGGAGACCATCGAGGACCTGGAACCCGGTGCCCGCGTCGCGGTGAACAACTCCCTCTCTATCGTGAAGCGCCTCGACGACGAGGCGGACGTCCGCGCCCGCGTCATGCAGGTCGAGGAGTCGCCTGACGTCGGCTACGAGGACATCGGTGGCCTCCACGAACAGCTTCAGGAAGTGCGTGAAACCGTGGAGCTCCCGATGGAGCAGCCCGAGCTCTTCGAGACCGTGGGCATCAACCCACCGAGTGGCGTCCTCCTCTACGGCCCACCCGGCACCGGGAAGACGCTCATGGCGAAGGCCGTCGCGAACCAGACCGACGCGACCTTCATCAAGATGGCGGGCAGCGAGCTCGTCCACAAGTTCATCGGTGAGGGCGCGAAGCTCGTTCGCGACCTCTTCCAGGTCGCCCGTGACCACGAGCCCGCCGTCGTCTTCATCGACGAGATCGACGCCATCGCGTCGAAGCGAACGGACTCGAAGACCTCCGGCGACGCCGAGGTCCAGCGCACGATGATGCAGCTCCTCAGCGAGATGGACGGCTTCGACGAGCGCGGCGACATCCGCATCATCGCCGCGACGAACCGCTTCGACATGCTCGACCGCGCCATCCTCCGACCCGGTCGCTTCGACCGCCTCATCGAGGTCCCGAAGCCCGACGAGGAGGGTCGCGAGAAGATCTTCGAGATCCACACCCGCAACATGAACCTCGCGGACGACGTGGACTTCGAGCGTCTCGCGAACGACACCGACGCGCTCTCCGGTGCGGACGTCAAGGCCATCTGCACGGAGGCCGGGATGTTCGCCATCCGCGACGACCGCACCGAGATCACGATGGACGACTTCCGGCAGGCCCGTGACAAGCTCGACCAGGACGCCGACGAGACCGACGAGGTCTCCCGGACGTTCGCCTGAATCCGCGAGATAGCGTCCCCTCCTCTTCGTTCCTGCGACTACGCCAGCACAGCACCACGGGTTTCTGGACAGTCACGATTCACGAAACTGAAGCCCACCGGGTCAGCCTGGAGAAGTCGCATACTTGACGAGTGGCGCACTTGACGACACGTCGTGTCGGCCGCAGATAGAGAGAATCGAGTGGTCAGCCCAGGGTGGTGAAGACGAGGTACGGGACGAGGAAGAGCACTGCCGTCATGACGACGAGGATGAGTGCGTAGCCGGCGAGCGTACCGAAGCCGGTGCGCCAGGCGGCGTGGTCGAACTGGGGTCGCTGGTCGGCGTCCGCGGCGTCCATACCTGGGGTAACGGAAGTGGGGGTCTTAACTCGTGTGCCTTCCGGCACCCGGGCGGGAGGCGGACCGTTCGTCGCTCGTCGCCAGGTGCCCCGTCTGCCGGCCGGCACCATCAGACGGGTTACGCGAGGATATCGCCGATTCGACGGGGCTCGCCCGAGAGCGACGGGCTGGGTTCGATGAGCTTCAGGACGTCGTGGTCGGTGACGTCCGGGTACTGCTTCTCCGTGGCCTCCTCGATGAGCTCGCGCTCCATCCGGAACTCGGTCCCATCGAACACCACGTCGACGCCGTCGTCGTCGAAGGAGAGGGCTGTCATGGATGTGGATAGGCGGGTCGCGGATAAAAGCCCCGCGTCTGCGGGACTCGAAGCCGCGGCGTCTGACGTGAAGCGGACGCTCTCGGGGAGTTTATACCGGTGCGGAGCTAGCTCCGAGTGTGTTCGGTTCGGACCCCCTCGATTCGCTCGTCCTGCCTACCGGGACCACCGTGGAGGAGCACGACCTCGTCACCGACGGGGACGTCCTCGTCGGTGGGCAGAGCACCATCGAGCTCGGCGTGCGCGGGAACAACGTCGTCGCCGGTGAACGGGTCCGGTTCGACGGGGGTATCGAGGCGGAGGGCGACTGCCGCCTCGACATGTGGTGCAGTGTCGCGAACGACGTACTGGTGGGCCGGGACGCTTACCTCGGTGAGCGCGTCGAGATCGTCGGCCGACTCGTCGTCGGCGGCGACCTCGACATCGGGGACGACGTCGACATCTCCGAGGGTTTCGAGGCGAACGGCTGGATCGTCATCCGGAACCCGATGCCGACGTTCGTCTTCTTCATGGTCTATCTCTCCCACCTCCTTCGCTGGGGGGAGGAAGAGGAGGCCGAGGAGCTCATCGAGGAGCTGAAGGGTGAACGCGAGCAGCCACCCGTGAAGATTCCTCGCTCCGCCCACGTCAGCGACGACGCGTGGCGGGTCTCGACCCCCGCCCGGATCGGTGACGAGTGCCGGCTGCACGGGAACATCCGTGCCCGCGAGATCGAGGTGGGCGAGGACAACAACATCTTCGGCAGCCTCCGCGCCCAGGGGGATGTCGCGGTCGGGAGCGGGACGAAGGTCCACGGCGACGTCACTACCCGTGGTGGCGACGTGGAGGTCGCCGAAAACGCGGTCGTCCTCGGCGACGTCTCGGGTGAGAACGTCACCATCCACCCAGAAGCCGAGGTCGACGGCGCCATCCGCGCTCGCGGCGAGATGCGACTCGGGAAGAAAGCGGAGCGAAACCCGGAATGATGCACCGAGCTGTTTCTGCCGGCCGACGAACGAGGGTTGTCACGTGAACGACGCCTGGACCATCCTCGTTCGATGCGTCGGCGTCATCGGTGTCACCCTCGTCACGTACGGTGTCGTCGTCTCGGCGACCCGGATGGCGTTCGCGTCGTTCGCCGTCGCGGCGGCCGTCGCGGGTGCGGGCCTGGCGTGGGCACTCCTCGCGGAGTGAGATACCTGCTGACCGTTGTGGGCACTCCTCGCGGAGTGAGATACCTGCTGACCGTTGGTATCGACCGATACCGGGACCGAAAACGATAGCCCCGGGCAGTGGAAAGGTCGAGTATGCTCTCACTCGCGCTTGCCGGGAAGCCGAACGCCGGCAAGTCCACGTTCTACACCGCGGCCACGATGGCGGAGGTGGACGTGGCGAACTACCCCTTCACGACCATCGACGCGAACCGGGGGGTGAGTCACGTCCGGACCGACTGCCCGTGTCTCGACCGCGACGAGCGCTGCGGGAACGACAACTGCCACGACGGGAAGCGGTACGTCCCCATCGAACTCGTGGACGTCGCGGGGCTCGTCCCTGGTGCCCACGAGGGCCGTGGGCTCGGGAACCAGTTCCTCGACGAGTTGACGAACGCGGACGCCATCCTGAACGTCGTCGACGCCTCCGGCGGTACGAACGCCGAGGGCGAACCCGTCGAGGTCGGCAGTCACGACCCGATGGACGACATCGACTTCATCGAGGAAGAGATGGACCTCTGGCTCGCGGGCATCGTCGACCGGAACTGGGAGTCCATCGAGCGCAAGTCCCGGAGCCCGGGCTTCGACATCGAGGAAGCCCTCACCGACCTCCTGACGGGACTCGGGGCGACAGAGCACGACGTCATGTTCGTCCTCCGCGACCTCGACTACCCGGAGGACCCGATCGCGTGGACGGACGAGGACCGCGAAGCCCTCGCACGGGACCTCCGACAGCGCACGAAACCCATCGTCGTGGTCGCGAACAAGATCGACGAAGCACCACCCGAGTTCGTCGAGAAACTCCTCGACATCGACAAACCAGTCATTCCGGCGACGGCGCAAGGCGAACTCGCACTCCGTCGTGGCGTCGAAGCAGGCGTCATCGACTACGACCCCGGCGACGAGTCCTTCGAGGTCGTTGGGGAGGTCCCCGACGCCCAGGCTGCACTGCTCGACACGCTTCGAGACACGATGACGGAGTACGGCGGGACCGGGATCCAGTCGGCCCTGAACTACGCCGTCTACGGCCTGCTCGACCACATCACCGCGTTCCCCGTGCAAGACGCCGGGAAGTGGACGGACGCGAAAGGCAACGTCCTCCCGGACGCCTTCCTCCTCCCCAGTGAGTCGACGCCGAAGGACCTCGCATACACCGTGCACTCCGACATCGGCGACGGGTACCTGCACGCGGTCGACGCCAGGTCGGGCCGCGACATCGGCGAGGACTACGAACTCGAGGAAGGGTCGGTCATCAAGATCGTGAGCACGGCGAAGTAGATCGGGTCAGAGCTGGTCGACGTAGTCGTCCATGTCTCGGGCCAGCGAGACGGCGTCTGGAGGCGACCAGAAGTAGGAGTACACCATCCCCTCGTCCTCGCCGTCGCCCGTGACCTCGTGGCGCCAGGCGTCCCGGTCGTCCTCGGCCTGGACGCGGTAGAAGTACCGGCGGTAGGCCTTCGGCTTCGTCGGGTGCGGCCACTCGTCCTCCGCGATGAGCCGGTCGACGTCGATATTCACGAGACCCGCCTCCTCGGCGACCTCCCGGACGACCGCCTCGCGGGGCGTCTCGCCCGGTTCCACGCCGCCCTTCGGAACCTGGGTGCCCGCCTGGGAGTCCGGGTGGTCGAACACGAGAAGCTGACCGTCGCTCCGCACGACGTACGCGTAGGCCTTCTCCTCGACCCGGGGCTGCTTCATAGCTCGAATGCGTGGTCGGGGCGTATAAAGTCGCGGTCCTCGACAGCCACAGACCGACACCGGGCGACCCGGCCGGGGTCGTTATCGAACGGCCTCGGTCGCCTCGCGCATCACGTCGATTGCGGCCTCGATGTTCTCCATGCTGTTCGCGTACGAGATGCGGGCGTAGCCCTCGCCGCGCTCGCCGAACGCCTCACCGGGCACCACGACGACGCCGCGGTCGATGACCGCCTGCGTCCAGCCCTCGGGGACCTTCGGCATGACGTAGAAGGCGCCGGTCGGCGTCGGCACGTCGAGGCCCATGTCGGCGAGCCCGTCGAGGAGGACGTCACGGCGCTCCTGGAAGGCGTCGGCCATGTCGCCGACGAAGTCCTGGGGCCCCGACAGGGCGGCTTCCGCGGCGTACTGGGCGGGGGCGCTGGCGCAGGCCTGGACGTACTGGTGGACGCGGAGCATGCGCTCGATCCGGCGGGTGCTGCCCGTGACCCAGCCGAGGCGCCAGCCCGTCATCGAGTACGCCTTCGAGCAGGCGTTGACGATGACGACGTTGTCGGTCTCGGCGTACTCCATCGGGGAGTGGTGTTCGCCCTCGAAGACGATGTGCTCGTAGACCTCGTCGCTGATGCAGAGGACGTCGTGCTCGTCAGCGATGCGGGCGAACTCCCGGATGTCGGCCTCGTCGTTGACCGCACCAGTCGGGTTCGAGGGGCTGTTGACGATGAAGGCGGCGGTGTCCTCGGTGATAGCGTCCTCAACGGCGTCCGGGGCGAGCGTGAGGTCGTCGCGGAGGCCGACCGGTTTCGGGGTGCCACCGGCGAGCTTCGTGAGGGCGTCGTAGGAGACGAAGCCGGGGTCGGGGAAGATGACCTCCTCCCCCTGGTCGACGTGCGCTTCGATGGCGATGTGGAGGGCTTCGCTGCCGCCGGCGGTGGCGATGACGTCGTTCGGGTCGACGTCGATGCCGTTGTCGCGCGCGTGCTTCTCGGCGATGGCTTCGCGCAGTTCGATGGTCCCCTTGTTGGAGGTGTAGCCGTCGACGGCGCCTGACTGGATGGCGTCGATGGCGGCGTCGCGGGCGTGCTGTGGTGTCGGGAAGTCGGGCTGTCCGATGCCGAGGTTGATGGCGTCGTCGCCGGCCGCCTCGAACACTTCGCGGATGCCACTGATGGAGATCTGCTCCACGCGCTCGGAGAACTCGGTCATGTGGTAGCGCGCGGCGCGCATCGGCATAAGGGTAGGGCTTCCAGCCAGCGATGCTCGCGTTCGGTGCCGGTGATCCGGCGACTGCCCGAAAGCTTGAAGTACGTGTGTAAAGTCTCCTTTACTGTAAAGCGTCCTTTACAATTGGGCGCGGTCGGAGATCACTCATGACACAGACACTCAGGTCGAACGGCGGGCAGCTCTCGCGGATGCGGCGGTATCGACGACTGGCCATCGGCGCCGTCCTCGCGGGCGTCGCCGGCAACCTCGCCCTCAGGACACTCGACTTCCCCGTCGCGGCGGAGGTCGTCTACATCGGTGGCTTCCTCGCCTTCCTCGCGATCTGGCTCGGCACCGACGTCACGCTCTTCGACGAGCGCGAACAGGCCATCGAGCAGCGTGCGTCGGCGGCCACGCTCTCGATAACGGCGGTGATCGTCGTCTTCGGCGCCGCGACGGCGCGGCTCTTCCCGCCCCTCCTCGGGACCACCGTTCCCACTGCCGTGCACTACGCCCTGTACGCGTTCATCGTCCAGTTCGTGCTCTTCGCGGGAGTGTACGGCTGGCTGCGTTATCGACCATGAAGAACCACGTCCGAGCACGCCGGGACGACGTCGGCCTCAGTCAGGCCGACCTCGCCGAAGCCGTCGGCGTCACCCGCCAGACCATCAACGCCATCGAACGCGAGCGCTACGACCCCTCGATCGAACTCGCGTTCAAACTTGCGGCGTTCTTCGACTGCCGCATCGAGGACCTCTTCGACCCCGAACTCGACGCGTCGTGACAGCCGCCGTCCACCGGTCGACACCCAGAGACAGCCCACGACACCCCCCACCACCTCGCCAATCATGCCCACCCCTGAATCCCACACTTCGGCCCTCGCACCGCTCACCGACCGGCTCCCGGTCGTCGCCGCCGTCTGCATGCTCCTCTGGGCCACGGGAGAGTTCGCCTTCCGTCGCGGCCTCGTTCCGCACCTCGCCGACCCGCTCGGCTCCGGACTCGGCGCCGACATGGCCGCCATCGCCATCGGAATGCCACTCCTCGCGGTCGCCATCGCCTGGTTCGGCAGCAAGGCCGGACTCACCCGACGTGACTGGGCGTACGATATCTCGCTTCGCTCGGTCGGCGCCGGACTGGGCGGGTTCGTCGCCTATCTCGCACTGTACTTCGGCGTCGTACTCGTCCTCATGCTCGGACTGGGTCTCGACCCAACCGCTGGTCCGGGCACCCAGAACGTCGGGTCGGCCCCGGTCTGGGCGCTCGCGATGCTCCTGCTCGTCAACGGCGTCCTCGTCCCGGTAACCGAGGAGTTCGCGTGGCGCGGCGCCATCCAGACTGTGCTCACGAAACGCTATGGGGACGCCATCGCTATCGTCGCCACCGCGATCCCGTTCGTCCTGAAGCACCTCGTCGTCGACATGAGTGCACCCGTCTTCCGGGTCGCGTCACTCGTGGTCCTCGCGTTCATCCTCTCCATCCTCCGTGCGAGATACGGGACCGCGAGCAGCACCGTCACCCACCTCAGTGCGAACGGGGTGTTCACCGCCCTCGCCGTGCTTGGTTGAACCCCTACACCGGGGTGGTTCGCCGGATTTCGGGCGTTACTCGAATTCTCGCGACCAGTAGACGATGAGCGGGACGCCGACGATGGTCGGCCAGAGCCACGCGAGGATACCGAGCATCGGGGTGAGGTTGACCGCCGACACCGCGCTGACGGTGGCGATGAATGCCGCGAGCATGCGCTGGAGGTGAGTCACCAGCCAGGGGCTCTGGTCGCCCCGGTGGAACCCGTTGAGGTCCAGGCCGCCGAAGCCGACACCGATGCCGCCGAAGACGACCATGACGATGCCGAAGGTTCGGCTGTCCAGGTACCAGGAGAGCCCCCAGACGGCGAGTGCGAGACAGGCAACGAGGACGCTTGCAGCCGCGACCCAATCCAGTTGCCCGGGTCCGGCGTCGGGGCGCTTCCGGGAGAGCACCCGGTAGCCGGAGAACGCGAAGTAGCCGCTGAAGATGGCGACGAGCGAGAGCAGGATCCGGAACGACGTGGGCTCGAGTACGGCGAGGACGAACGTCGACACGACGACCACGGCCATCATCGCGACGAAAAGCTTGCCAGCCCGCCGGTGCCACAATCCGCCCTTCTTCGTGACGAGCGCGCCGACGCCTGCGAGCACCGCGATTGCACCCGTGATGATGTGCCCCCAGAGCACCACCGAGTCGATGACCGTCATAGTCCGGGCAATGCAGACCGCCCGGATAAATGTTGCCTGGGTGATACGCAGGCGGTGGCGGTGCCGGCGGTGGCGGTCCCGATAGTGGCGGCGCCGGTGGTGGCGGTCCCGGTACTGGCGGTGCTAGCGCACCCACCGCGAACCGGTAGGTTCGCGGGCCGAGCGACGACTACTGCCGGCCTCCGGCGGGCGAGGAGAGCAGCGAGGCGTTTGGTGGAGATTTTGCCAGCGGACCGTCAGGGACGCGCAGCAAAAGGTCCGAGTAAAAGGTTCATTGGAACATCCGGAGCGGTTTCGCCTGCGTGCTCTCTTCTTCGGCGGCTTCCTGCATGCGCTGGGCGAGTTTCTCCTTCTGTTCCTGGATCTCTTCGGCGCGGTCCACGAGCTCCTCGGTGCCGACGTCGATCTCGGCGATGGGCTCGATGCCGTCTTCGATGAGTTTGCGGGCGCTGGCGGGGTCGGGGAACTGTGGGTCGCTTTCGACGACGAGGCCGAGGGCGTCGATGTCGCGGGCGCCGGCGCGGTTGAGGAGGGCGCCGGTGGGGCCGCCGACGACACCGCGTTCCGGTGGACGGGAGATCTCGTGGTCGTCGAGGATGCCGGCGGCGTTGCCGGTGGCGATACCGAAGAGTTCGGGGACGGTCTCTGGGTCGAGGTCCTGGACGGGGAGGCCGCTGAGGTAGAGTGGGAGGGCGTTGTGTTCGTCGATCCAGGTGGTGACGCAGCCGGCGAACTCGCGGGCGGCCGTGCGGGAGATGGGGATGTCGCTCTGGAGTGCGAGGACGTCGTGGGTTTCGTCGGCGTAGATGCGGACGGGTGGTTGGACGTCGCGAGTGCCCTCGTCGTAGATGGCGACGCGGGGGATGCCTTCGCAGTCGACGGTGGCGACGAACTTCATGTCGAGCTGTTCGATGACGTGGTCGGTCGCGATCTTGCCGACGAGGCCGACGCCGGGGAGTCCTTCGACGAGGACGGGTTCGTCGAGGTCGACGTCGGCGACGGGGACGACTGATGCCATGGCTCGGGGTTCGTGAGACGGCTGCTTAAAGCGTGGGGCGGGTTCCGGGGTGCTGTAGCAGTATGGCCTTCGTTACTGCGAGATGCCCCAGACGTCGTCGGTCCAGTCGCGGGCGGGGTGGTCGTAGACGGGGTGGTCCTGATCGAGGGCGGTGATGCGGTCGCGGTCGGCGGCGTCGAGTTCCCAGTCGAAGAGCTCGAGGTTCTCGCGGACGTGGTCGGATGAGGAGGAACGAGGGAGGACGACGACGTCCTGCTCGATGGCCCAGCGGAGGATGACCTGGACGGGGGTCTTGTCGTAGGCGTCGGCGATGTCCTGGATGGTGTCGTCCTCGATGAACGCCATGCGTGCGAGGGGGGCGGCGGCCTCGATGGTGGTGTCGGTGTCGCGGCAGTACTCGGTGAGGTCGGGTCGCTGGAACCAGGGGTGGAACTCGATCTGGTTGACGGCGATGGGGACGTCGCTGACGTGGTGGGCGGCGGAGAGCTGGTACGCGCTGAAGTTCGAGACGCCGACGTTCTTCACCTTGCCCTGGTCGTGGAGGGTCGCCATGGCGTCCATGGTCTCGCGGAGCGAGATGGCGGGGTTCGGCCAGTGGACGAGGTAGAGGTCGAGGTAGTCGGTGCCGAGCTTCTCGAGGGAGTCCTCGCAGGCGGCGATGACGGACTCGTAGTGCAGGTTCTTCGCGAGGACCTTCGACGTAAGGAAGATATCGTCGCGGTCGACGTCCGAGGCCGCGATGGCGTCCCCGATCTCGGGTTCGTTCATGTAGCCCTCGGCGGTGTCGACGTGCGTGTAGCCGGCGTCGAGCGCGGCGGTGACGGACTGTCGGACGGTGTCGCCGCTGAGTCGCCAGGTGCCGGCGCCGACGACGGGGAGGTCGTCTCCGCTCGGGAGCGTGGTTGTCGGAGTGGTCATTCGTGGTCGGGTGGTTCCCGGGTCACCTACTCGATGGTGTCGGTGTCGGCAACCCTCACTGCGTCGTCGACCCCCCGGCACCGGTCCAGGGGCGGCCGCGACTCCGAAACCCATTAGCGCGCGCTCCGGGTACTCGGTGGCAATGGAGGCGCTGTCGCGGTACGAATCACTGGTCGACGACTTCGAGGCGTTCGTCGAGTCGTGCCAGCGGCCGCTCCCGACGACCGTCCGGGTGAGCACGATCAAGGGCGACGTCGACCGGACGGTCCGGGCGTTCGAGGACGAGGGTATCGAGGTGGAGCGACGCGACTGGCATCCCGGCGTCCTCGAGGTCGACACGAGCAAGCCCGGGAACACGTGGCCGTACGTCCACGGCTGGGTGCACGGCCAGGAGGAGGTGTCGGCGATTCCGGCGGCCGTCCTCGCACCGGCGCCCGGTGACGTCGTCTTCGACCCCTGTGCGGCACCGGGGTCGAAGACGACGCAGCTCGCGGCCGAGATCGAGGACCGTGGCCTCGTCGTCGCGAACGACGACAACCTCGGTCGGCTCTCCGCACTCCGCGGGAACTGCGACCGCCTCGGCATCACCTGCGCCGCGGTGACGAACCGCGACGCCCGACACGTCTCGCTCGACGACTTCGGTGGGGTGGACGCCTTCGACGGTGCGGTCGTCGACGTCCCCTGCACCTGCGAGGGAACGATCCGGAAGAACCCGGACGCCCTCGAGTCCGCGGGCCGGCAGTCGAGCCGGCAGATGGCGAAGCTGCAGACCGCCATCCTCCGTCGCGCCATCGACCTCACCCGTGCGGGCGGGACCGTCGTCTACTCGACGTGCACGTTCGCCCCGGAGGAGAACGAGGGCGTCGTCGACGCCGTCCTCGGGGATGGTGACGTGGAGCTCGTGCCGTTCGAGATCGGACTCGAACACGACGACGGCATCACCGACTGGCTCGACGAGTCCTACGACGACTCGCTCCGTCACGCGAAGCGCTTCTACCCGCACCAGAACGACACGGGCGGGTTCTTCACCGCGAAGCTGGAGGTGCGTGGATGAGGCAGAACGTCGGCCACGAGTTCGACCGCCTCCCAGCAACAGACGCCGAACGCGAGGTCGAGGGACGCCCATCGAGGCAGGCGGTCGTCGACTGGTGGGCGGACCGGTTCGGCGTCGACTCGTCCGTCTTCGACGAGTACACGTTCTGGGAGAAGGGCAAGGGGAAGGTCTGGGCGCTCCCGTTCGACCTCGACCCACCGGTCCCGGTCGAGAGTCTCGGGATGAAGTTCATCCGAACGCGCCAGGAGCACTGGAAGCCGACGACGGACGCCGTCCAGCGGTTCGGCGGACACGCGACGAGAAACGTCATCGACCTCGACCCGGACGACGCCGCGGCGTTCGTCGCGGGCGATACGACGGAGCCGGAGTGGGACGGCGACTGGGGCTACCTCGTCGTCCGACACGAGATCGCGGGCGCCCCGGAACCGATCGGTGTGGGGCTCTACGTCCACCACGAGCTCCGATCGATGGTCCCGAAGGGCCGACAACGGGACTTCCGGGAGTCGTGACCGACCGGCGGCTCCGGCCGACAGCGCCTACCGGAGGCCGGTGACGAAGAGCAAGAGGGCGCCGACGAGGACGCTGTACGTGAAGTTGACGAGGGTGCCTGCGAGGTAGAACAGGCTGTTCTTCTCGATGTCCTCCTTCCGGATGATGCCCTTCGCGGCGAAGATGACCGCGAGCGCGGTGTAGGCGCCGAGCAGCACGAAGGTGAGCGTGAGGAGGTTCTCGCACTTCCCGACGATGGCGCCGACGTCGCGCTCGCGTTCGGTGGGTTCCTGGTCCTCGGACGGGACGAGTGCGAGGGTGCGGGTGACGACGCGCCCGCTGGTGCCGAGCAGGAGGAGGTAGGCGGCGACGGTGGCGGCGACGTCCCACGTCGACGCCGGGTCGACCGCCGGGGGAAGCGGGCTCATTCGTATCGCTCCAACGTTGTGCGTAATCTTCCTTCAATCTCCCGGAGGACCCGGTAGTTCGCCCGGGCGAGCGACTGGGAGACGGCAGGCTGGGAGACGTCGAGTTCGTCGGCGACGGCGGCCTGGGACCCGAGTTCGGCGTAGCGTGCGGCGATCCGGCGCTGGCGTTCGGTCCACTCGGCTTTCCGGAGCAGGAGGAGGTTGATCTCGTCGCCGAGCGTGTCGTCGAGTGGCGGGTCGTCGAGGTCCATCGCGAACCGGAAGGGCGTGTCCGCGATCGAGTCCTGGAGTTCGTCCGCGCGGTGGAAGACCGGGCCGTCCATCTGCTGGACGTCGTTCGCGTCCGGGGCGACGTCGACCTCGCCCCAGGCGACCGCGAACCGGACCTCCTCGGGGTGGAGGTAGCGGGCGATGGTGTCGACAGCATCGTAGAGTCGGGCCGGCGTCTCGAGGACGCCGCCGAACTCGTCGACACCCTTCTGAGGCGTGAATCCGGCGACGACGGCATCGTCAAGCGTCTCGTTCGCCGCGGCGCAGGCTTCGAGCAGTCGCTCCCGGAATGCCTCGCGGTCGCCGATGTCCCGGGAGGCGACGACGTCACCGAGGACGACACAGCGCTTCGGCATCACGACCCACTACACGTTGATAACACTTATACGTTATCTATCTATATATAACCTAATTTGGTTATTTCTTCTGGAGGGTGCCGTCGCCAAGCCCCGCCCAGGCGACCCGATACCCGAGGTGGTCGATGACCGCGCTCGAACTGACGTCCCCGAGACCGACGTCGGCCAGGACCGACTCTGCCTCGTCGAGAGCCAGGCCGGCGTCGAACCTCGAGGCCGCATCGTCGAGCACGCGCTGGCGGACGAACGCTCGCCCGACACGGACGTGGTCCGGGACCGGGACGTCCTCGATGGCGGCCTCACTGACGCCGTACTGCTCGGCGAGGTCGGTGATGGTGACGACCGCAGCGTCGGGCACGAGTTCGTCCGGCAGGTCGTCGGTGCTCGCCGCGACGAGGTCGCGTTCGTACTCGCGTAGGACGTCGACGACGTCCTTCACGCGGACGGTCCCGGAGTAAGGGATGGCGCGGTGGTCGCGGACGTCGATGGCCTCGCCGACGCCGAGGGAGTCGTCGACGGCGACGACGAGTTCGTCGTCCACGGCGTCGAGCTGCGCGAGCTTCTTCTCGACGTACTCGGGCGTCCAGAACCCCATGATCTCGAAGAAGACGCGGAAGGGCGCGTGTTCGTACTCGAACGCGAAGTCCGGCACCATGACGGTGTCGCCGGCGTCGAGGAGGTCGGGTTCGCGGACGAGCCGCCAGTCCAGACCGAGGCCCGAGAATCGGGTGGCGAAGTCCCGCTCGACGTCGCTATCGTAGGAGACGTCGGTGACGGGGTCGACGTCGGGGACCGCGACCGGGTCATCCTGGGTGAGAACGAGAGTGCGGTCGGTGCCGCGGTCGTCGATGGTGGCCTCGACGCGCCACTCGTCGGCACGAGCGACCGACCGGAGGAGGCGGGCGAAGCGTGTCCCGTACCGTCGGGTGCGTCGGAAGAGCGCGTCCGGCCCGGTGAGGACGGCCTCGCGGCCGCCGTCGTCGAGCTTGTGGATCTCGTAGAGGAGACCGAGGCGCTTCACCGACGAGATGAGCGTCCGGGGGTCGGCGGAGCGGACGCGGAGTTCGGTGGCGTCGAAGAGCGCAGTCTGCGCGAGCGAGAGGTTGTACTGCGCGACGAGTTCGGCGGGCGTCCAGCGGGCGTCGAAATCCGAGAGAACCTCGCGGACGTCGCGGTCGGCGAACATCGCCGTCTCGACCTCGTCGGGCGTGACCCCGAGAACCGCGGCCGCGTCTGCGAGTGCCTCGCGTCGACCGTCGGTGTCGGGCCCGGAGACACCGACCGCTTCGCCAGCCTCGAAGGCGGCAGTTCGGGCGCGGCGGGGGTCGACCGGCGCGTCGACACTGAACCAGGCGTCACGTTCGAGGAGTGCGGCGAAACCGCGGGCGAGTTTGAAGTCCGGCGCGTCGCGCTCGAGGTCCGTGAGCGCGTCTTGGAGGTCGCCACGTGTCGAACCGACCGCCTCCCGGTAGACGTCGAGGGACCTCCTAGCGAGGGGTTCGTCCGCTTCGCTGGCGAACTGCGGGCGGTAGCTGCCGCCCGCGCGTGAGATGCGCAGAAGGTCCTTCGTGAGCACGACTCCGGGTTGGACGCGGGCACGCAAACAGGTTTCGCGGCAGAAGAGACTTGTGCCGGGGCCGACTTCTGCTCGCATGGACCGACGGTCCCTCCTCCGCAACGCCGGTCTCGCAGGCGGGGTGCTCCTCGCCGGCTGCATGGGCTCGAAGAGCGAGCAGGGCTCCTCCCTCAGCACCTCGGACGTGGACTTTTACGGGAACGACGACGGGTTCGTCGAGGTGTCCGTCGTCGTCTCGAACGCCGGCAACGACGCCGAAACCGGGACGCTCCTCGTGCACGCGACCATCAACGGCGACGCTATGCCCCGGGTCAGAGAGGTGTCGCTCGATGCGCACACCACGAAGGAGGTCACCGTGACGTACGACGTCAAGATGGCCGACGTGCAGAACATGAGCGTCGATGTGACCATCCAGAAATAGCCGCACCGCCACGCGGCGACCGCCAGCTACCGTCGCCGGTCCGCGACTCGTTCCTCCGCCGTCTCGGCCGACACGAGTTCGTAGAGGATCGCCCGCGAACCGTCGTCCTTCGGGCGGAGGATGCGGCCGAGGCGTTGCGTGAACTCGCGCTCGCTCCCGGAGCCCGCGATGACGACCGCGACGTTGGCGTCCGGGACGTCGACGCCCTCGTCGAGGACGTTCGCGGCGACGATTCTGGAGTACGTGCCGCGTCGGAACCGGTCGAGGATCTCGCGTCGCTCGTCGGCGCCGGTCTCGTGGGTGATCGCGGGGATGAGGTAGCGTTCTGCGACGTCGTAGACGAGGTCGGTGGAGGCGGTGAAGACGATGACGCGGTCGTCAGCGTGGGCGTCGAGGAGTCGGCCGAGTTCGTGAAGCTTGTTCTCGGATTCCTGGACGATGCGGCGCGCCTCCTGTTTCGCGAGCAGCGCCTCGCGGGCGCGCGGGTCGTTGCCCGAGCGCTTCACGAGCTCCTGGTAGTCGCTCGCCGACCGGAAGGTGACGTTCGACGTCGCGAGGTAGTCGGTGAAGGTGCCCTGGGCGGCCTCGTAGGCCTCGCGTTCGTCCGGCGTTAGCGGGACCTCGAGGCGTTTGACGTCGTAGTCGGCGAGGTGTTCGCCGGCGAGGTCGTCGACGTTCCGCCGGTAGACGACGTCACCGACGAGTTCGGCGATGGTCTCGTGCGCCCCGTCTGGGCGTTCGAACGTCGCGGTGAGTCCGAGTCGAGCGGGGGCGGCGAGGAGTCGGGCGGCGTCCCGGAACCCCTGGCCGCCGAGGTGGTGGACCTCGTCGTAGATGACGAGCCCGAAGCGGTCGCCGAGGTCGTCGGCCCGGAGGTAGGTGGAGTCGTAGGTCGCGACGGTGAGGTCGCCCACCTGCTGGACGCCGCCGCCGAGCTGCCCGATCTCGGGGCGGCCACCATCCGAATCGACGAGCTCGGTTTCGAGCTCCGCCCGCCACTGCTCCAGGAGGTCGATGGTGGGGACGACGACGAGCGTGGGCTGGCCGATGGATTCGATGGCCTTGAGCCCGATGACGGTCTTCCCGCTCCCGGTCGGAAGTTCGAGGACGCCTCGATTGCGGTTCTCGGCCCAGGCGTCGAGGGCGTCGCGCTGGTAGTCCCGGAGCTCGTACTCGGACTGCAGGGCGAGGGCTGGGAGGTCGAGGACGCGGTCCTCGAAGTAGACGTCCGCGGTCTCCAGCGCGCGCCGGATCGCGGCGTACTGGTAGGCAGGGGCGGCGAGGCCGTCGGCTCGCGGGTCCGCCTCGACACCGGGGAGGGGTGGGAGCGAGTCCCCATCGTCGACGTCGAGCCGGATGGTTCCGGCCTCGTACCGCAACGTGACGGTCACTGCCTGTCGGTCGGGGACCGAGTCACAAAGCAGTCACGCTCCAACGGATCAGGCCTGTAGCGACCCGATGGCGGCGCCCGCAACCAGTCCGAGTCCGGCACCCATCGCGGCGTAGAGGGCGATGTCGCCCCAGAGAACGCCCAGGGCCCCACCGATACCCGCCCCGATGACGAGGCCCAGACCGGCCAGGTACTCCCGTCCGAGTCGAGAAGGATCTTCGACCATACCGGACTGTCGCCTTCGAGCGGTGTTACTCCAACGTCCGTTCTCGAATCCGGAGCGCGAGGCGTAGCTATTTCAGGACACCGAGAGAACTCGGGGTCGATGACGGTAACCGACATCCGTGACCACGCGAGGGCGGGGCGGTGGGACGCGGTGCTCGGGGTGCTGGGGTTCATCGCCGTGCTCGCAGCGGGCTACTACTACAATCTGACGTTCGTCCAGCTGGGCCTCATCGACCTCGGGACGCGCGTCGTCGGCCTCCCCGGGACCACGGTCTCGCTCGCGATGGCCGGGTTCGCGCTCGCGGCGTTCGCGGCGGCCGTGGTCGCTGGCGTGAGCCTGGACCGACGCGGGCTCGGTGGTGACCTCACCGCGAAAGTTCGCGTGCTCGCGCTCGTCGTCGGGACCCAGTGGCTGCTCACCATCCTCGCCCCGTTCGTCGCGACGCCGAACACGTACGTCGCCTGGCTCCTCGCCTGCGCGCTCGCGATCGGTGTCGGAATGCCCGTCACGTTCGCGCTCGCGGTCGACCTCGTCCCGGTCCCGGACCGTGGGCTGGTCGCCGCGGTGGCCACCGCTGTCGCGTTCTTCATGGCCGCCGTCTATCCGATGAACTGGCGCGTGGAGGAGTTCGCGGGGGTCCTCGTGCCAGCGATGGCGCCCGGCGTGCTGCTCTTCGCCGTGCTCGCATCCGGACGAACCGGCGTGCTCGAGCGACTCTCCCGGTACGGGGGCGAGCACTCGATCGGGCGGTTCTGTCGCCCGGAGCCCGTTCGGACCGGGAGCTGGGGGTTCTGGGTGCTCGTCGTTCTGATGTTCGGCGCGTTCTTCGTCGACAGTCTCGGATTTCTCCGTATCGTCGAGACGCCGGTCTTCGTGCTGACGTCCTGGCAGTCGCCCGACGTCGGCGTCCGCGTCTTCATCGGCGGCACGCACGTCGTCGCCGCACTCGCGGCCGGCGTCCTGTACCGGAGCTTCGGCCGTCGCGCCCTCTTCCTCTGGGTGTTCGGGATGTTCGCGTTCACCCACCTCCTCTACACCTTCGACCTCCGTACTGCGACCGACGCGAGCGGGACACCCCCATTGCTCCTCCCCGCAGCCTACGCTACCGCCGTGAGCTTCTACACCACTCTGAACTTCGCGATCTGGCCGGACCTCTCCACGCCCCGGACGGCCTGCACGCACGCCGCACTGGGAGTCGGCATCGCCGGCTGGCTCGCGACGTTCCTCAGCACGTCGCTCGCGCTCTATCTCTCAGCCGCCGAGGTCACGGTGCTCTCCCATCTCACCCTCGTGAACGCACTCACGCTGCTGCTGTTCGTGGGGCTCGGCGTCGCCCTCTACCTCAAACGTGTCGTCCACCACGGGAGGGCGGCGGCATGAGACCCGAAGCCGTCCCCTTCGTCATCGTCGCTCTGCTTCTCGCGTCCTCCGGCGGGGCCGGGTCGGCAGACGTCGTGCTCGCGGGCGACCGGGTGGTGACTGAAGGAGGTGGCTCCGCCGGCGCCCTCATCGTCGCCGGCGGCAACGTCACGGTTCCCGCCGGCACGACCATCCAGGGACCGGTCTACGTTGCGGACGGGAGCCTCTCGGTCGCCGGACGTGTAGACGGTGACGTCGTGGCGCTTGCCGGTGGGCTCTCCGTCGCCGACACCGGCGCGATTCTGGGCACCCTGGAGAACTACGGCGGGAGCGTGTCGGTCGCACCGGGCGCGACGATCGCGGACCGCGCCGAGACACCGGTCCTCCCGGATCGACCACCGGGGTCGTCCCTCGGGTTCGCGTTGCTCGAGGCAATCATTGCGGGGCTCGCCGGGTTCCTCGTGGGCCGGCGGTTCCCGGGCCTCCTCCGGAACGTGGGGGGTGCGGCGACCGAACATCCGGTCGTCTCGACGACGGTCGGCGGGCTCGTCGGCGTGACGGCGCTCGCCGTCGGCGTCTTCATGGCGTTCACGCTCATCCTCCTCCCCGTCGCGGCGCTCGCGTTCCTCGCGACGCTACTCGTCGCCGGATACGGCGTCCTCGGGCTCGGCTACGCACTCGGTGACCGAATGGGCCGGTTCTCGCCGGGGCGCGCGACCGCCATCGGGTCCGTCGCCGTGGTCCTCGTGCTCCGCGTGCTCGCACTGATCCCGTTCGTGGGCGCGGTGGCCGCACTCACCGTCGTCAGCATCGGATTCGGTGGGGCGCTCGTCACGTACCTCGGCACGACGCACTTCGAACCGGCACGCGTTCCATCGCTGGAGTGAGCCGGCCGGAGCCCCCAATCGTGTTCTGAAATCCTTAAGCCCGCGAAGCCGTTTGTGTCGGGCATGAGCGAGGACGCCGACACGGTCCAGCAGGACGCAGATGGCGAGACCGCCCCGAACGAGGGCGCCGACGACGGGTACGGCGACGAGGCGGGCGTCGATGCGCTCGTGGCGGAGGTCGCCCAGTACGACGAGGAGCTCGCCGCCGAGGTCGGAGCCCTCGAACAGGATGTCGAGACGCTCCGCGAGGAGGTCGCGGAGAAGGACGACGAGATAGACGAGCTGACGGACCGAGTGAAGCGCGTGCAGGCGGACTTCAAGAACTACAAGGAGCGCTCGAAACGCCGACTCGAGGACGAGAAGGAGCGCGCGACCGAGGACCTCGTCACGCGACTCCTCGACGTCCGTGACAACCTCGACCGGGCGCTCGAGGGTGAGACCGAGGACGTCGACGCACTCATGGAGGGCGTCGAGCTCACGCGGAACGAGTTCGACCGCGTGCTCGACCAGGAGGGCGTCGAGGAGATCCGACCGGACCCCGGAACGGACACCGACGCCCAGCGGCACGAGGTGATGATGCGCGTCCCGAGCGACGAGCCCGAGGGTACCGTCGCCGAGGTCTACCGGCCGGGGTACGAGATGGGCGGGAAGGTGCTCCGCGCGGCCCAGGTGACCGTGAGCGACGGGTCGAGCGACGCAGCGCCGGACGCCACCGACGAGTAAGCGACGAGCGACGCCCGTCCCAACGGTCCAGGACCAACCAGCTGGGGCGAGGCTTTTTCGTGGTCCGGTGCCCGTGGCACGTATGGAGTTCCACCGGTTCGGTGACGACGCCGACCCGACCGTCTTCTTCGTCATGGGATGGGGGAATCGGGTCGTGCATCCGACCGTCGACTGGTTCATCGAGCGCATCGTCGACGCGGACTTCGAGGTGCACGCGGCGGAGATTCCTGACAACGGCACCGACTTCGAGCGGGACTACCTCGACCCGGTGACCGAGTACGCTCGCGAACACCTGGACGCGTTCCGCTTGCTCAGCCACAGCACGGGCGGGCTCGTCGCCGCGCACCTCCCGGCCGACGGCCCCAGAGTCTACCTGAGTCCGTTCTGGGGTTTGAACACGCAGGGCGTCTCCGGCGTCCTCATGCGTGCCCTGATGCGGCTCCCGACCGACCGCCAGTTCCTCGGGTCGGACATCGACGGCCAGCTACTCGGCGCCCACAAGGACCCCGAGGTCGTGCGGACCTCGATTCCGGACGCGTCCCCAGCCTGGCTACAGACGATGGCCGACGCGCACGCGTCCCTCCCCGAGTTCCGGGAGGGGAGCCGGGTGTTCTGCTCGCTGAGCGACCGCGTCGTGGACGTGCGGGCAATCGGCGACCACGCGCCGGCAGACGCTATCACGCTGTTCGACGGCGGCCACGAGATCTTCGCCGTGGAGGGCCGAGACGCCTACACGGACCAGGTCATCGCCGCATTGCGGCCGCGCTCGGGTCGCTCCCGGTAGATACCAGTGGACTGAATACCGGTTCAATATAAAACCCCCGGGATGCGGGGGTCGTGGGCGCTCGTACCCCCCGAAATCGGTGCTTTCGACCGCCGGCAGGTCGCCCCGGTCTCGCAATCTTTAAAGGCAACAGACGGCTATCATCTCGTCAAGATGGCGAGTCAGAAGATCCTCGGAATCGACCTCGGCACCACGAACAGCGCGTTCGCGGTGATGGAGGGAGGCGACCCCGAGATCATCGTGAACAGCGAGGGGGACCGCACCACACCGTCCGTCGTCGCATTCGACGAGGGCGAACGGATCATCGGCAAGCCCGCGAAGAACCAGGCCGTCCAGAACCCGGAGCAGACCGTCCAGTCGATCAAGCGCCACATGGGCGAGGACGACTACACGGTCGAACTCGACGGCGAGGACTACACGCCCGAGCAGATCTCGGCGATGATCCTCCAGAAGATCAAGCGCGACGCCGAGGAGTACCTCGGTGAGGACGTCGAGAAGGCGGTCATCACGGTCCCCGCGTACTTCAACGACCGGCAGCGCCAGGCGACGAAGGACGCCGGCGAGATCGCCGGGCTCGAGGTCGAACGCATCGTGAACGAGCCGACCGCCGCATCGATGGCGTACGGCCTCGACGAGGACTCGGACCAGACCGTCCTCGTCTACGACCTCGGTGGCGGCACGTTCGACGTCTCCATCCTGGACCTCGGCGCGGGCGTCTACGAGGTCGTCGCGACCAACGGGGACAACAGCCTCGGCGGCGACGACTGGGACCACGCGATCATCGACTGGCTCGCCGACGAGTTCGAGAACAACCACGGAATCGACCTCCGAGACGACCGGCAGAGCCTCCAGCGCCTCAAGGACGCCGCCGAGGAGGCCAAGATCGAGCTCTCGAGTCGGAAGGAGACGACGATCAACCTCCCGTTCATCACCGCGACCGACAGCGGCCCCGTCCACCTCGAGCAGAAGCTCTCCCGCGCGAAGTTCGAGAGCCTCACGGCGGATCTCATCGAGCGCACCGTCGGCCCGACGGAGCAGGCCCTCGAGGACGCGGGTCTCGACAAGGACGACATCGACGAGGTCATCCTCGTCGGCGGCTCCACCCGGATGCCGCAGGTCCAGGAGCAGGTCACCGAACTCACCGGTCAGGAGCCGAAGAAGAACGTCAACCCCGACGAGGCCGTCGCGCTCGGCGCCGCGGTCCAGGGTGGCGTGCTCTCCGGTGAAGTCGACGACATCGTCCTCGTCGACGTCACACCCCTCAGCCTCGGTATCGAGGTCAAGGGCGGCCTCTTCGAGCGCCTCATCGAGAAGAACACCGCGATTCCGACGGAAGAGTCGAAGGTCTTCACCACGGCCGCGGACAATCAGACGAGCGTTCAGGTCCGCGTCTTCCAGGGCGAGCGCGAGATCGCCGAGGAGAACGAGTTCCTCGGTGACTTCCACCTCACCGGCATCCCGCCATCCCCCGCCGGCGTCCCCGAGATCGAGGTCACGTTCAAGCTCGACGCGGACGGTATCGTGAACGTCGAAGCCGAGGACAAGGGCAGCGGGAACGCCGAGTCCATCACCATCGAGGGTGGCGCCGGTCTCAGCGACGACCAGATCGAGGAGATGCAGGAGGAGGCCGAGCAGCACGCGGAGGAGGACAAGGAACGCCGCGAGCGCATCGAAGCGCGGAACGCAGCGGAGACCGCCGTCCAGCGTGCCAACAAACTCCTCGACGAGAACGACGAGATGGTCGACGACGAGACCCGCGAGGAGGTCGAGGCGGAGATCGAGTCCGTCGAAGCCGTCCTGGAGGACGAGGACGCCGACGTCGACGAGATCGAGGACGCGACGGAGTCCCTCTCCAAGGCCCTGCAGGAGATCGGGAAGCAGGCCTACCAGCAGCAAGCTGCCGAGGCCGGTGCAGCAGGCGCCGGCGCGGCCGGTGCTGGTGCCGGCCCCGGCGGTGCGGCCGGTCCGGGCGGCGCGGCAGGTGCGGGCGCGGCGGGCGCCGGCCCGAACGCCGACCCCGAGGACTTCGTCGACGCCGACTTCGAAGACGTTGACGAGACTGACGAGGAGTGACCATGTCACGACGACGCCAGTCTCGTCAGCCAACCAGAACGCAAGCGTTCTGGTGATGTTGACGACGATGCGACCACCGACGAAGAGTGACACCGACTTCGAGCACGTAGCGACGAAGCCGACAAACTAAGGCGCCCTCCCACTTCCCACACTACAACGCACAGATGGCCGAAGACTTCTACGACGTCCTGGGTGTCAGCCGCGACGCGAGCGACGCGGAGATCAAGCAGGCGTACCGCGAGAAGGTCTCCGAGTACCACCCCGACGTCAGCGACGAGCCCGACGCCGAGGAGAAGTTCAACAAGATCCAGAAGGCGAAGGAGGTGCTGACGGACGACGAGAAGCGCCAGCAGTACGACCAGCTCGGGCACGAGCGCTTCACCGAAGCCCAGAAGCACGGCGCGACGGGCGGCGGTGCTGGCGGCCAGGGCAACCCGTTCGGCGGTGGCGGGATGGGTGGCGGCATGGGCGACATCTTCGAGCAGTTCTTCGGTGGCGGCGGTGGGGGCGGCCGTCGCGGCCCCCGGCAGGGCCAGGACCTCCGCACTCGCACCACGATCTCGCTGGAGGACGCCTATCACGGCACCACGAAGCAGGTGACCATCCGGCGACCCGAACGCTGTGACACCTGCGAGGGCGAGGGCTACCCACCGGACGCCGACGTCCGGACCTGCCCCGAGTGTGACGGGCAGGGCCAGGTCACCAGAGTTCAGCAGACCCCGCTCGGCCGCATGCAGTCCACCCAGACGTGCAACCGCTGTGGTGGCGACGGCGAACTCGCGAGCGAGACGTGTTCGGACTGCAGTGGCAGCGGGCAGGTCCGCCGCCAGGCTACCCTTCAGGTCGACATCCCCGCAGGCGTCGACACCGGCCAGTCCCTCCGGATGGAGGGCGAGGGCGCCCCGGGCGAAGCCGGTGCCCGGAACGGCGACCTCCTCATCGAGATCGAGGTCGAGGACCACCCGGACTTCGAACGCGACGGCTCCGATCTCCACCACCGCCACGCGGTCTCCTTCCCTCAGGCCGTCTTCGGCGACACCATCCAGGTCCCGACCCTCGACGGATCGAGCGAGTTCGACCTCCCCTCGGGGACCCAGTCAGGGGAGACGTTCCGACTCCGGGGGAAAGGCATGCCCCGGGTCCGCCGTCGCGGGCAGGGCGATCTCTACGTGACCGTGCAGGTCGTCACCCCCGAGTCCCTGAACGAGGAACAGAAGGACGCCCTCCAGGCCTTCGCCGAAGCCGGCGGGGAAGAGATCGACGTCGAGGAAGGCTTCTTCGAGCGCATCAAGTCGAGCTTTTAGGCGACGCTGCCGGGACCCAATGCTCGGAATCCGGTCCCTTCCGAACGGTGGCGAGCACGACCTGACTGCGTGAGTGGACGGGCTCCGGCGACCACGCACTTGGCTTCTGAACCCCTACGTCCTGACCGGCACAGCATCGAGTTTCGCGGTCCGGCCAGGATCGATGGTCACGTCATGGACGACTTTGGTCCCGGCTTCGTATTTGAAGGTTCGTCCGCCTGGCGTCGACAGTAAGCGGTTTGTCGGACGCGCCGAACACTCAGGTATGCACCCCGTCGAACTCCTGGATGGGCCCGCCGACGACGTGGTACTCGCGGCGCCGCCCCGGGAGTACGACCGGCGGAAGTTCCGCTCGATGGCGTGGAAGACGGGGAACTTCCTGCGGACGCGCGGCGTGCACGAGGGGAGCCTGGTCGCCATCACCGACGACGCGACTCCCGAGTCACTGCTCGCGTTCTTCGGCGCTGCACTCCTCGATGCCCGCGTTCGGTTCGGGCCACCGGCCGAGGTCGACGCGCGAGTAATCGTCGGACCCACCGACAGACTCACCCAGTTCGAGCTCCCGCCAGGCGGCCAGTTCGTCGGCTACCGCGACCCCCCGAGCGACCCATCCTGGGGATACTTCGAACGCGACGTCTGGAGTGAGAACCCGACGTTCCCCGACGTCGACCACGACCTCGCCGCCCATCTCATCGAGACCGGGAGAGCCCGGTACGACGTCGCGACCGTCCTCGAGGCCGCCGACGAGTATGCGGCGACGCTGTCGCCCGACGACGTGGTCGCCATCAGGGCACCACTGCCGACCCCGGGAACCCTCGTCGCGGGAATCCTCGCGCCCCTCGCCGCCGATGCGACGATCCTCCTCCCGGCGGATGGCGCAACCGGAACGGTCGCCGTTACATCTGATGCGGCGCCCGAACCCCAGACGATCGACCCGAAGACGGTCGACCTGGTCCCCCTGGGCGTGTGATTGCGTCCCAGTCGCGCGCAAGCCTTTACTGCCCCTTCGTTCTCTCGTCACGTATGCCAGGCGCCGCCTATCTCCGCGCGGACCGCGTCACCCTCCGAACCGTCGAACCCGAGGACGCCGAGTTCGTCCAGAAGGGCCGCAACAACCCCGAGATCCGAATCCCACTCGGCACGTACGGACCGGAGAACCTGCCGTCGGTCGAGGAGGACATCGAGAAACTCGGCGAGAAGGACCGGACCATCGCCCTTCTCATCTGCGTCGACGAGGAGCCCATCGGTGAAGTGATGGCGATGAACACGCACTACACGCGGCCCTCGCTCGCGTACTGGCTCCTGCCGGACTTCCACGGCGAGGGCTACATGAAGGAGGCGCTCTCGTGCTTCATCGACCACCTCTTCGAGACCTACGAGATCCACGGACTCTCGGCCGACGCCTTCCACACCAACGACGCGTCACGTGGCGTCCTGACCAGCCTCGGGTTCACGGAGGAGGGACGGATGCGGGAGCATCGCTTCCGCCGCGGCGAGTACGTCGACACCATCAAGCACGGGCTCCTTCGCGACGAATGGCGGGCGGCGACCGAGTAGCGAGCGAGGACAAGACACTTCTCCCACGGCTTCCTCGGACGCGATAGATGGATCGCCGGACGTTCCTCCAGACGGCGGGAATCGCCGGAGCCACGGCGTTCGCCGGCTGTAACAGCCTCATCTCCCAGCGATCGACCACCGCGGAGACACCCCGTGGCTCCTGGCCGCAGGCGACGGGCGACGCCGGAAACACGACTCGCGCTCCCGCGGTATCCGTGGACGGCCTGTCGTGGTCGGTCGACGTCGGCGACGAGTACGTCACGTCACCGGTCGTTGCGGACGGCGTGGCCGTTGTCGGTACGGCGGCCGGTACTGTGCTGGCAGTCGATCTGGAGACGGGCGAACAGCGATGGCAACGCGAGACGTCGGGCGTCCAGGGGACGCCGGCCATCGTGGACGGGCAGGTCGTCGTGCCGGCCGACGACGGTCGACTCCACCGGTTTGCGCTCGCTGCCGGGGGTGGCCCGGCACCGCTCGACGTCGGCACCGCCCTCCTGTCGCCCGTGACGGCTGCGGCTGGTCGTGCGTTTCTCACCGCGTCTCCGGGCCGACTCGTGGCAGTCGACGTCGCCGACTGGCGGGTGGACTGGTCGCTGGCGCTCCCTGGGCGGGGTGTCGGAAAACCAGCCGTCGTCGGCGATATCGTGGTCGTGTCGGGTGGCACCCCCAGCGGGCCCGGGTTCGTCCGGGCCGTAACGACCGACGGCGACGCACGGTGGCAGGTCCAGGCGACGAAGGCGTTCGAACAGACGCCAGTTGCGACTGGTGACTCGGCCGTGGTCGCCAGCGAACACGGTACCCGGCTCTCGTCCTGGAGTCCGGACAGTGATCGGCAGCCGTCCGGTGTCTTCTGGTTCGACGACGCGGGGAATCTGGACCGGGCCAGGCCGCTTCAGCCCCCAATCTGGGAGCACTGCACCGTCCGGTTCACCGCACTGACGGATGCCGGAACGACGGTGTCCGGCTGTAAATCGCTGCTCCAGTATGGCCCGGACGGGGCGGTACCGTGGTCACAGTCGATACCGCAAGGCGTGACGACTCGCCCCCTCTCGACGCCCGAGGGCTTCCTCGTCGGTGACGCTCACGGCCAGTTCTGGCTGGTCGACGGGAGTGGCCGGACGCGGGTGTTCTCGGTCGGGGGCATCCCGTCGACGCCAGCGCTCCTTGACCGTGGCGTGGTCGTCCCTGCCGGGACCAGGTTGTTCGCGTTCGCATAGTCGAACACGACGTCGTGTTCGTTACCGGGCGTCCTCGAGGTTCTCGAGGGCTTCGGGGTTCTCGAGGCTGGAGAGGTCGCCGAGGTCCTCGCCGGTGTAGGCGGCCTCGATGGCGCGCCGGATGATCTTGCCAGACTGCGTCTTGGGGAAGGTGTCGACGAACAGGACCTCGCGGGGCCGGAACGGCTTCCCGAGTTCCGCGCCGACGTGCTCGCGGAGTTCGTCACGGAGGTGGTCGGTCTCGTCGAAGCCGTCCTCGAGGATGACGTACCCAACGACGGCTTCGCCTGTTGTGTCGTCGGGCACGCCGACGGCGGCGGCCTGGTTGACGGCGGGGTGGTCGATGAGGGCGCCTTCGACCTCGGCGGGGCCGACCTTCCGGCCGGCGACGTTGATGGCGTCGTCGGCGCGGCCGTGGAGGAACCAGAAACCGTCCTCGTCCTGCTGGGCCCAGTCGCCGTGGTTCCACAGGTCGTCGAATCGGCTCCAGTACTCGTCGAGGTAGCGTTCGTCACCGCTCCAGAGCGAGCGCGTCATGGCGGGGTTGGAGTCGCGGGCGACGAGGTAGCCCCGCTCGTGTTCGTCAGCGATGGAGTTCCCGTCTTCGTCGACGATGTCGATGGCCATGCCGAGCCCGGGGCCGCCGAGCGTGCAGGGTTTGAGTGATTGGATTGGCATCGGCATGAGGAAGCAGCCGAAGATCTCGGTGCCGCCAGAGATGTTGATGATGGGGCACTCGCCGTTCCCGACGGTGTCGTAGAACCACCGCCAGGACTCGGGGTCCCAGGGCTCGCCAGTCGAGCCGAGGATGCGGAGACTGGAGAGGTCGTGGCCCTCGAGCCAGTCGTCCCCGTGCTTGCGGAGGGCGCGGATGGCGGTGGGGCTGATGCCGAACTGGGTGAGGTCGTGGCGGTCGATCATCTCCCAGAAGCGGTCGGGTTCGGGATGGTCGGGGGCGCCCTCGTACATGAAGATTGTACCACCGAACGCGTGGTTCCCGATGAGCGTCCAGGGACCCATCATCCAGCCGATGTCGGAGACCCAGAAGAACCGGTCGCCGGGTTTGCGGTCGAACCCGAAGTGGATCTCCTTCGCGGGCTGGACGAGGGCGCCCGCGTGCGTGTGGACGATACCCTTCGGCTTCCCGGTGGTCCCGGAGGAGTAGAGGAGCATGCAGGGGTCGCTGGCATCCATCTCCCGGGTCTCGAACTCGTCGCTGCGGGGTTCGATTGCAGCAGTCCAGTACTCGTCGCGGTCGTCGTCCCAGGGAATGTCGGCAGACGAGGCGCGTGGCGCCTCGCCCCCCAGCCGATCGAAGACGACCGTGTACTCGACGTGCCCGGTCTGCTCGATGGCGTCGTCAGCGGTCCCCTTGAGGGCGATCTCGCTGCCGCGACGGTAGAAGCCGTCGCCGGTGAAGAGGACGGTCGCCTCCGAGTCTTCGAGGCGGGTGGCTGTGGCGTCGGTGCCGAACCCGGAGAAGATGGGGACGGCGATGGCGCCGACCTTGAAGATGCCGTAGAGGATGCTGATGACCTCGGGCACCATGGGCATGTAGAGGGCGACGGTGTCGCCGCGGCCGACGTCGCAGGCGTCGAGGTAGTTCGCGACCTGGTTGGCCTGTCGGTGGAGTTCGTGGTAGGTGAGTTCGCGGACGTCGCCGGGTTCGCCCTCCCAGATGCAGGCGACGGTGTTGCGTTCGGGGACGCCGGCGCGCGCCCAACGGTCGAGCGTGTTGTGGGCGACGTTCAGTTTCCCACCGACGTACCAGTCCGTGAACTGGGGTCCATCGGAGTTGTCCCGAACGCTGTCCCAACCCTCGTAGAACTCGAGGTTGAGGTAGTCGGGGAGTTCGCCCCAGAACCAGTCCAGGCCCGATTGCGCCTCGCCGGGTACGTCGGTCGTGGTGCGCTCGATGAGTCCGTCGTAGTCCTCGATGCCGTACGCCTGCATGAACGACCAGACGTTCGTGGACCGGACGAACGCATCGTCGGGTTCGTGGACCACCTCGTCCACCTCTGCGAGCGAATCCATGTGGGCAACACTTGCGAGCCAGCGCAAAGTAGTTTCGTCACGCACGCAGCGGACACGGCGTGGCGGCCACAGCGGAAACTGGTTACGACTGTTAACTTGGCGTGGTCGTTAGGTACACGTTGTTTTATCTGGGTGGGTCGTGAGTGTGTGGGTAGTATGCGCGCGGCAGTCCTCGAGGCGTACGGCGAACCGCTGGAGATCCAGGACGTCGACGATCCCGACCCGGGCCCGGACGGGGTGGTCGTGGAGACCGAGGCCTGTGGCGTCTGCCGGAGCGACTGGCACGCCTGGATGGGTGACTGGGACTGGGTCGGCGCGAGTCCACCACCCGGCCAGATCCTCGGTCACGAACCAGCAGGCCGGATCGTCGAGGTCGGCTCCGACGTCGACCGGCTCGCCGTCGGCGACCGCATCGCCGTCCCGTTCACACTCGGGGACGGCACCTGCCAGCACTGCCGGCAGGGCCGAGCGAACGTCTGCGAGAACCTCCGACCGCTCGGGTTCGCACCCCAGGTTCAAGGCGCGTTCGCGGAACGCTTCGTGGTCCCCGACGCAGACTTCAACGCCGTCGACCTCCCCGACGGCGTCGACCCCGTCGACATGGCCGCGCTCGGCTGCCGGTTCACCACAGCCTTCCACGGGTTGGCGCATCGGGCGGCGGTCTCTGGTGGCGACTGGGTCGCGGTGCACGGCTGTGGTGGCGTTGGCCTCTCCGCCGTCCACATCGCCGACGCGCTCGGCGCCCGCGTCATCGCCGTCGACCTCGACCAGGACGCCCTCGACCGCGCGACGGCCCTCGGTGCCAGCGAAACAATCGACGCCGGCGCGGTCGAGCGAGTGGGCCGCGAGGTCAAGGGTATCACGGATGGCGGGGCGGACGTCGCGGTGGACGCGCTCGGCATCGCGGAGACGTGCCGGAACGCCGTCCAGAGTCTCGGGGCGACCGGGACTCACGTCCAGATCGGGCTCACGACCAGTGAGGAGGGTGGCGAGGTGTCGCTCCCGGTCGACGTGATGACGATGCAGGAGCTCGACTTCGTCGGGTCGTTCGGGATGCCGACCGCCCGGTACGGCGAGATCCTCTCGATGATCGAGGCCGGCGCCCTCGAACCGGGCCGTGTCGTCTCCGAGCGAGTCACCCTGGACGAGGTCTCCGACACCCTCGCCCGGATGGGTGAGTACGACACCGCCGGCATCCCCGTCGTGACCGAGTTCGCCTGAGAATCGGGTGCTCGCGCAAACCCTTTTCAGGTGGGACGTATAGGGTGACGTATGCACGTACGGGGCGCGAAGAAGCGAGAGGAGGTGTGGCTGCTCGACCGACTGGACGAGTTCGGTTTCACGGATCCCGCGTTCCGCTCCCGTGACTACACGGTCGCCGTCGACGAGGACACGGGGGAGAAGGTCGGGTTCGGCCGGCTCCGCGTCCACGCCGACGACGGCGTCTGCGAGGTCACGAACCTCGGCACGCTCCCGGACTGGCGCGGGACGGGCGTCGCGGCGCACGTCCTCGAGTCGCTCGTGGAGAACGCCCGCGAGCAGGACTTCGAGGTCGTCTACTCGATGACGGACAACGCCGAGTTCCTCGAGCAGTTCGGGTTCGAGGAGACCGATCCGGTAGAGCTACCGCCGAAGCTCCGGGAGCGACTCGACGAGATCGAGGAATCCCGGGGGTCGGCGACGCCGATGCAGCTCGACCTCGAGGACTTCGAGATGCCACGGTACCTCCACCGGCGCTGGAGCGAGGACGAGGAGGAGATCCAGGAGACCGCCGAGGACTTCGGGATCGACCCGGAGAAGGCGACGTACAAGTACGACACGGGCCGCCGATAGCGGTCCGATCGCCCGCTTCGGCTGGCCGCGGCGCAGCACCGTACGGTGCAGCCGAACGAACAACCGTTAAGGTCCGCGTCACCAATTCGCAGGTATGTTCGACCCCGAGGAGCTCGACGAGATCCGGTCGGCCCGCGACGAGTGGGAGGCCGAGTCTGTCGAGCCGACGCTCGACCGGTTCGGGGAGCGCCGTGACGAGTTCACGACCGACACCGAAGGGCAGGTGGTGGACCGGCTCTACACCCCCGCGGACGTCGAGGACCTCGACTACACCGAGGACCTCGGCTTCCCCGGTCAGGACCCCTACACGCGTGGCGTCTACTCCACGGGGTACCGTGGCCGCCTCTGGACGATGCGCCAGTACGCCGGGTTCGGGACCAGTGAGGAGACCAACGAGCGGTTCCACTATCTCATCGACGAGGGCCAGACCGGCCTCTCGATGGCGTTCGACCTCCCGACCCAGATGGGCTATGACTCCGACAACGCGATGGCGGCCGGCGAGGTCGGGAAGTCCGGCGTCGCCATCGACACCCTCCAGGACATGGAGACGGTGTTCGACGGCATCCCACTGGACGAGGTCAGCACGTCGATGACGATCAACGCCCCCGCGTCGGTCCTGCTCGCCATGTACATCGCCGTCGGCGACAAACAGGGCGTCGACCGGAGCGCGCTCCGGGGGACCATCCAGAACGACATCCTCAAGGAGTACATCGCGCGGAACACCTACATCTTCCCGCCCGGGCCCTCGATGCGCGTCATCACGGACATCTTCGAGTTCTGCGCCGACGAGACCCCGAAGTTCAACACCATCAGCATCTCCGGCTACCACATCCGTGAGGCCGGGTCGACGGCGGCCCAGGAGGTCGCGTTCACGCTCGGCGACGGCATCGAGTACGTCGAAGCCGCCCTCGAGGCCGGCCAGGACGTCGACGAGTTCGCGCCTCAGCTCTCCTTCTTCTTCAACGCCCACAACAACGTCTTCGAGGAGGCCGCGAAGTTCCGGGCCGCGCGGCGGATGTGGGCGGACATCATGGAGGAGCGCTTCGGCGCCGAGCACCCGAAGTCGAAACAGCTGAAGTTCCACACCCAGACCGCGGGGTCGACGCTCACCGCCCAGCAGGTCGAGAACAACGTCGTCCGGGTCGCCTACCAGGCGATGGCCGCCGTCCTCGGCGGCACCCAGAGCCTCCACACGAACGGGAAAGACGAAGCACTCTCGATCCCCACGGAGAAGTCCGTCCGGACCGCGCTCCGCACCCAGCAGATCCTCGCGCACGAGTCGGGGGCGGCGGACACCATCGACCCACTCGCAGGGAGCTACTACGTCGAGAACCTCACCGACGAGATCGAGGCCGACGCCTACGACATCCTGGACGACGTCGCCGAACGCGGTGGGATGCGGGCGGCGGTGGAGGACGGCTGGGTACAGCGCCAGATCCAGGACGTCGCCTACGAACGCCAGTCCGAGATTGAGGACGAGGAGCGCGTCATCGTCGGCGTGAACAAATATGGGGTCGACGAGGAGCCCGAGGCGGACATCCAGGAGGTCACCGAGGCGGACGAACGCCGCCAGATCAACAGGCTCGAATCCGCGAAATCGGAGCGAGACGAGGAAGCTGTCGAGGCGAAACTCGACGCGCTCCGGGACGCCTGTACGGGCGAGGAGAACGTCATGCCATACATCGTGGACGCGGTGAAGGCCTACGCCACGGTCGGCGAGATCTGCGACGCGATGCGCGACGTCTTCGGCGAGTACAAAGGCAGCGGGGTGGCCTGAATGACCCCCACGAGGTGGCAGGTATGACGCTCGACCACGTCGGCATCGCGACCGACGACGCCGCCGAACTCGCCGTCTTCTACGAGGACCTCGTCGGCTACGAGGTCGTCCACGAGGAGGACTTCGATGGCCTCCAGGTGGTCTTCGTCGACACCGGGAACACCTATCTGGAACTCCTCGAACCACTGGACGACGACTCGACGATTGCGCGATTCCTCGATCAGAATGGTCCGGGACTCCACCACGTCGCGTTCGAGGTCGAGGACTGCGAGGCGGCGCTGGCGACGGCACGCGAGTTGGATGTCGGACTCGTGGACGAGGAACCTCGGCCCGGCGCCTGGGGCCATACCGTCGCGTTCCTCCATCCCCGGGACACCGGCGGCGTGCTCACGGAATTCGTCGAACACTGAGCAGCCCTCAGGTCGGCGTGCGGTCCTCAGGCAGTGTCGGTAGCGTCGGCCTCGAAGCAGTCGGCTACGTCCTCGGCGATGCCCGTCGGTGGGGCACTGAACCAGCCAGCCTCGGCGACGTCCTCGGAGACGTCCAGTGACGGGTCAACCGCCTCCCCCGCGAACAGGACCCAGAGACCGGTCGCGCCCGTGGAGCCCTCCACGAGGGTGAACTCGTACCGGTGGACGAGTTCGACGTCGGTGATAGCACACTCGATGCCCGTGTGTTCGTGGGCCCACCGGCGCGCAGTCGCCACGTGGCTCTCGCCCGAGTCACGGTCGCCTCCGGGCGCGTCCCACGCGCCGTCCTCGTCGTCGCGAAGAAGGAGGAGTTCGTCCTCGTGTTCGATGACGACGCGCGCACCCCCGAGCGCCCGACGGTTCTCGACGTCGATCGTCTCCGCAAGCAGGTCACGGGTCACCTCGACCGTGTGCTCACGTACCGGAAACTCCCCGTACTCCGTCCGGAGGGCCGCGAGTTGGGCGTCGACGTCCGTCGGGCTGTTATCTGCGAACGACACACCGTCCAGCAAGGGTCCGCGCGTGTTTAATGATTCGGCATACCAGACTGTCCAATCAAGACGCTGTCAACGCCCGGGTCGAACCCCCGGGAATAGGCGGTCAACGGAGGGGAAGCGGGCTACGGCGCTGGGCCGAAACTCTCGAACGCGGCGTCTTCGATGTCGAACCCGGCGGCGACGAGGGCGTTCTTCGACTGTTCGACGAACTCCGCGAATCCGAACACGAACACCGCTCCGGGGACGGCGGCGAGGGCGGCGGCGACCGCGTCGCCGAACGATTCGTCCACGACGAAGACGTCGCCGCCGGCGGTCGCGATGCCGGAGAGGCGGTCTTCGTGGACGAGTCCGCCGTCCTGGTAGACGATGGCCGTTTCACCATCCTCGGCGAGGACTCGCTCCGCGATGGCGACCGCGGGACCGATTCCGGGACCGCCGGCGAGCACGACGGCGGCGTCCTCGCCCCGGTAGTAGGAGTCCCCGAAGGGGCCCTTGACGCGGACGGTGTCACCTTGCTCGAGTGCTTCGAGGTAGGGGCCGAACTCGCCCTCGGGGTCGACCGCAACCGTGACCTCGAAGGTATCGGTCACGTCCGGCGAGGAGAGCGTGTAGAAGCGCGCGACCTCCTCGTCCTCGAGGTCGGCGATGAGCTGTACGAACTGGCCGGGCTCGGCCTCGAAGGCGGTGGGCGTCTCGAACTCGATGGCGACAGTCTCCGGTCCGACCGTCCGCACCCCGCGTACGGTGACTGCGGTCTCGTCCATGGACACTCCTATCCACGCGCGCGTATCAACGTTCTCGATTCCACCCGCACTCGGCGCTCGATTTCATCGGCCTCGGCACGCTGCCTCCAGACCGAGGGTTTGCATGTTTGGAGAAATACACCCCATTTACGCGGTATTATTGGACAAACTTCCACTTCCAGAATCGGCGCTGGACGGACAGTCAGTACCCCGAGATTCCGCCACAATACCCCCGTTTCGCCGGCAGACGCCCGGTTCAGAAGGCTTTTTGCACGGACGAGCACAAGTCTTCTACCACATGCACGACGACCTGAACTGGGCCATCGGTGGGGAGGCCGGCGATGGAATCGACTCGACCGGCAAGATCTTCGCGCAGGCACTCTCGCGCGCTGGCCGGCACGTCTTCACGTCGAAGGACTTCGCGTCCCGAATCCGCGGTGGCTACACCGCGTACAAGATCCGGACGGCCGTGGACCCCGTCCAGAGCGTCGTCGACCGGCTGGACGTCCTTGTCGCGCTCACCGAGCGCACGGTCGACGAGAATCTCGACGAACTCCACGACGACAGCGTCGTCATCTTCGACGGCGGCCGGACGGAGTTCGAGGACTACGACCCGCCACAGGGGATCACCGGGCTGGACGTCCCCCTGACGGAGCTCGCAAAAGAGGCCGGCGGCACGATCATGCGGAACGTCGTCGCTCTCGGCGCCGTGTGCGCCGTCACCAACTTCGACATCGAGAACCTCGACGAGTCACTCCAGAAGCGCTTCGGCAGCAAGGGCGAGAGCATCGTCGAGAACAACAAGAAGGCTGCACGATTGGGCGCCGACTTCGTCGAGGAGAACTACGACAACGACTTCGGCTACGACCTGGAGACCACGGACAACGACTACGTCCTCCTCAACGGCGACGAAGCCATCGGGATGGGCGCCATCGCCGCCGGCTGCCGCTTCTACGCCGGCTACCCCATCACGCCAGCGACGGACGTGATGACCTATCTGACCGGCCGCATCGATCAGTTCGGCGGTCACGTCATCCAGGCAGAGGACGAGCTCTCCGCCATCAACATGGCGCTCGGCGCGGCCCGCGCCGGTGCACGCTCGATGACCGCCACGTCCGGACCGGGAATCGACCTCATGTCCGAGACGTTCGGCCTCGTCGCGACGAGCGAGACGCCGCTCGTCATCGCGAACGTCATGCGCTCCGGCCCCAGCACGGGGATGCCGACGAAACAGGAGCAGGGCGACCTCAACATGATGCTCTACGGCGGCCACGGCGAGATTCCGCGATTCGTCCTCGCCCCGACCACCGTCGCGGAATGTTTCCACAAGACCGTGGAGGCGTTCAACCTCGCCGAGAAGTACCAGATCCCCGTCTACGTCACGGCCGACCTCTCCATGGCCGTCACCGAACAGACCTTCCCCCACGAGGAGTTCGACATGGACGCGGTCGAGATCGACCGCGGGAAACTCGTCGACGAGGACGAGATCAGTGCGTGGCAGAACGAGAAGGACCAGTTCAAGCCCCACGCCGTCACCGCCGACGGCATCAGCCCGCGCGCCAAGCCCGGGACGGAGGGCGGCGTCCACATGAGCACCGGTCTCGAACACGACGAACTCGGCCGCCGGACCGAGGACACCGACGTCCGCGTCGAGCAGGTCGACAAACGCTACCGGAAGGTCGAGACCGCAGAAGAGCAGGAGGACTTCTCCGCCCGCGAGTTCGGTGACCCCGACAGCGACAACCTCGTCATCACGTGGGGGTCCAACGAGGGCGCCCTCGAGGAGGCCCTCGGGTTCCTCGAGGAGGACGGCTACGACGTCCGCGTCCTCTCCGTCCCCTACATCTTCCCGCGCCCCGACCTCACCGAGGACGTCGAAGCCGCGGAGTCCGTCATCGTCGTCGAGTGTAACGCCACCGGTCAGTTCGCGGACCTCGTCGAGCACGACACGCTCACCCGCGTCGACCGCCTGAACAAGTACAACGGCGTCCGCTTCAACGCGGACGAGCTGGCTGCCGATATCAAAGACCACCTGGAGGCCCAAGCATGAGCAGCGACGTCCGATTCACCGACTTCAAGAGCGACAAGCAGCCGACGTGGTGCCCGGGGTGCGGTGACTTCGGCACCATGAACGGCATGATGAAAGCCCTCGCCGAGACCGGGAACTCGCCCGACGAGACGTTCGTCGTCGCGGGTATCGGCTGCTCGGGGAAGATCGGGACGTACATGCGCTCCTACGCGCTCCACGGCGTCCACGGTCGCGCACTCCCCGTCGGCACCGGCGTCAAGATCGCGCGCCCCGACATCGAAGTGATGGTCGCGGGCGGCGACGGCGACGGGTACAGCATCGGCGCCGGCCACTTCATCCACGCCGTCCGCCGGAACGTCGACATGACGTACGTCGTCATGGACAACCGCATCTACGGCCTCACCAAGGGCCAGGCGTCCCCCACCAGCCGCTCCGACTTCGAGACGAGCACCACCCCCGAGGGCCCGAAGCAACCACCCGTTAACCCCCTCGCGCTCGCCCTCGCCGCCGGCGGCTCCTTCATCGCACAATCCTTCGCCAGCGACGCCCTCCGCCACCAGGAGATCGTGCAGGAAGCCATCGAACACGACGGCTTCAGCATCGTCAACTGCTTCAGCCCCTGCGTCACCTTCAACGACGTCGACACCTACGACTACTTCCGCGACAGCCTCGTCGACCTCAAGGAGGAGGACGACTACGACCGCCACAACTTCGAAGACGCCCGCAACGCCATCCTCGACGCCAACAAGGAGTACATGGGCGTCCTCTGGCAGGACGACGACGCGCAGTCCTACCACGAATCCCACGGCCTCACCGAAGACATGAGTGAGATCCCGGACGGCGCCCCCGACGGCGCGATGGACCTGGTCCGAGAGTTCTACTGAACGGACCTTTTTTCGTGATCACAAGAGAGCTTCGCTCTCTTGAACGACTCCGCGGACCGCTCTCGAAAAAATCTCCACCACTGCCAGAATCGAAGATTCTGGCCGTTCAGTCAGAAACCTACGGTTTCTGACGACAAAAAGCCGAGCGCCTCCGGCGCTCGGACCGTAGGACCGCATTGGCACAACCGGCGCAACAGCTGCAGCGGCCTCACCTGTAGGGACTGTCGGTACGCCTGCCGACGTGGTCGACGTATTCAGTGGGGGGACTGTGCGCGAAATACTCAACAATACTCGTATAGCTGCTGCTTCGACTGGCCCCCGATTTCCAGTATATGTGTATCTGAAGTGTTCTACCGTGTTGGAGGAACAGATGACGGTCATGTAGTATTGCTAAATTTCCGCAAGAGTGGTGTTTTACTGGCTGCGTCACCGACCGGCATGTGATGCTCGAACTCTACCAATCCGAGGGATGCCCGCACTGCGCGAAGGTCCGGGAGACACTCTCAGAACTCGGTCTCTCGTACGTCACGCACAACCCCCGACTGCCCGGCGACGTCGGTGGCGCCGTGACGAACGAGACGACACACGAAGAACTTACGGCCGGCGGCCTGGACCAGATACCGTACCTCGTCGACACCGACCGTGGCTCGACGATGTACGAGAGCGACGACATCGTCGACTACCTCGAAACCCACTACGCCTGAACGTCGGGACAGAGACCCGAGACTACCGGGTCGACCTGGGCCCGTATCGACCGAGGCACCGTCCACGAATCGTCCTGTCGCCTCGAGACCGACTCGGTCGGGTTTTTCTCCGGGCTGTGAGGAGTGGGTTTAGCAACACTCTTTACGGAATACCGACTTCAAAATGCTATGACCGACCGCTTTGACGTGGTGATCGCGGGGGCCGGGCCCGCGGGCGCGCAGTGTGCCCGCGACGTGGCCGCCCGCGGCTACGACGTCCTCGTCCTCGAAGCGGAAGCAGAAGACGAGTTCCCACGTCAGAGCAACAAGAGCACCGCTGGGACGTTCCCCTCCATGATGTCCTCCTTCGGGGTGCCGGACGACGTCGTCATGCAGTACACGCGGGACGTCGTGCTCGAGGGTCCGAACACGCACTACGTCCAGCACCAGCCCGGTGCCGTTCTCGAGTTCGCGGACTTCAAGAACTGGCTCGTCGCCGACGGCCGCGAGAAAGGCGCCGAGTACCGGTTCGACGCCCGGGTGAACAACCCCATCATGGAGGACGGCGAGATCGTCGGCGTCAAGTATTCGGGCCAGGAGGAGGCCTACGGCGACGTCATCGTCGACGCCACCGGCCCGGCCGCACCCCTCGCGAAGAAACTCGACGTCACCGGCCTGGAACGGAAGAACCAGGCGATCGGGATCGAGTGGGAGATGGAGGGCATCGACCTCGACCACGACGGCTACGCCGACCTCACCAACGCGATGATGCTCCGACTCGACCACGACATCGCGCCCGGCGGGTACTCCTGGATCTTCCACACGGGCGAGGACACGGCGAAGGTCGGCCTCTGCTACATCCAGAACGACGCCCACCGCGACTACGCCAAGGACGGGATGGGCATCGACGACTACCTCGAGTACTGGCTCCAGAACGACCCCCGATTCGAGAACGCCACCCGCATCGAGGGCAAACAGGACCACCGGGGTTCCGCGCACATCCAGATGCCGAAACACCTCAGCACGGACAACTTCATGGCCATCGGCGACACCGTCCCGAGCATCGACCCGCTCTGGGGCGAAGGCATCCACCAGTGCATGCGCTCCGGCCGCGCGGCAGCCATCACCGCCGACCGCTGCTTCACGCCCGACGAACGCGACACCAGCGCCGAGAAGATGCGTATCTACGACGAACTCTGGCACGACGAGGTCGCGCCGAACATGCGCACACGCCTCCTCATGACGCAGCTCCTCTACCTCGCGTCCAACGAGCGCTACGACACCCTCATGCAGGACCTGAACCGCTTCGACGAGGAGACCCTCCAGCAGGCGAACAACGGCAGCAAGCGCGCCCTCCTCAAACTCGTCCACGCCACCGACGCACCCCTCGTCGCCCGATTCATCCGCGAACGCCTCGACGCCTGACCACGGATCGGCGCCCGTCCAGCTGCCAGCCCGCTCGGCGGAAGATTCTTCCCGCACCTCTGCCTCCATAGGCTCGATGTCACTCACGGACGTGCCACGTCCCGGCTTCGGGACGTTCAAGCTCCAGGGAACGGAGTGCGCGACGATGGTCGAGACAGCACTCGACATCGGCTACCGGCACGTCGACACCGCGCGGATGTACGAGAACGAAGCCGCCGTCGGCGACGGCATCGCACACAGCGACGTCCCGCGCGACCAACTCACGGTCGCCTCGAAGGTCTGGCACGACGACCTCGCGTACGACGACGTCGTCGACGCCGTACACGAGAGCCGCGACCAACTCGGCCTCGACTACATCGACCACTACTACGTCCACTGGCCGTCCAACACCTACGACGCCGAGGCGACCCTCGGCGCGCTCTCCGACCTCGTGCAAGACGGTGTCATCGACGCCATCGGCGTCAGCAACTTCACCCCGGAACTCCTCGACGAAGCCATCGATGTCGCGGGCGAACCGATCGTCGCGAACCAGGTCGAGGTCCATCCCGGCTTCCCACAGACAGACCTGCGCGAGCACTGCCACAGCCGGGACGTGGACGTCGTCGCGTACTCGCCAATTGGCCACGGGATGCTCCTCGATAGCGACCCCCTCGAGCGCATCGCCGAGCGCCACGTCGTCAGCCCCGCCCGGGTCGCGCTCGCCTGGCATCTCCAGCAGGGCATGACCCCGATCCCGAAGGCAGCCTCGTGGGCGCACGCCGAGGACAACTGGCGGGCCCGCGACCTCGCACTGACGGACGACGAGCTCGCAACCATCACAGCCCTCGATACACCCGGTCGGCTCGGGGACCCCGAGTTCGGTCCCTGGAACTGAGTTGACCCGGGGGACCCCGCCGGCCTCGCCGCTGCCCGAAGCGCTTTCCGGTGCCAGGGTGAACCTGTCGCTGACTATGACCGAGTACACGCGACAAGCGACTGCGCCGACCGCGGCCGACATGCCGATGCTCGGCCTCGGCACGTGGCAGAACGAGGACCCGGAGACCTGTGCGTCGTCCATCGAGACGGCCCTCGAGATGGGGTACCGGCACGTCGACACCGCACAGGCGTACGGGAACGAGGCGCACGTGGGCGACGGCATCGCCCGTGCGGACGTCGACCGCGACGACGTCTTCCTCGCGACGAAGGTCTGGATCGAGAACCTCCGGTACGACGACGTGCTCGAGACCACGAAGCAGAGCCTCGAGAAGCTCGGAACCGACTACGTGGACCTCCTCTACGTCCACTGGCCATCCCGAACCTACGACCCCGAGACGACACTCCCCGCGCTCGAACGCCTCGCCGAGGAGGGGAGCGTGAAGCGCATCGGCGTCAGCAACTTCCTGCCCGAGCACATCGACGAAGCGAACGACATCCTCGACGGCGCCGTCTTCGCGAACCAGGTCGAGCTCCATCCACTCCTCCCCCAGCGCGATCTCGTGGGCTACTGCCAGGACGTCGGCGTCGAGGTCGTCGCGTACTCACCGCTCGCACGGGGGGCAGCGCTCGACCAGCCAGAGATCCAGGCGGTTGCCGAGAAGCATGATACGACCCCGGCACAGGTCTGTCTCGCGTGGCTCCGGGAGCGCGACATCACCGCCATCCCGAAAGCCACGAGCGTCGCGCACATCGAGGACAACTGGCAGAGCCTCGGGCTCTCACTCGACGACGAGGACATGCAACAGATCGACAGTATCGACCGAACCGACCGCCGCGTCGACCCCGGATTCGCGCCCTGGTAGGCGAGCTCTCGTCCGCACCGACGCAGTCGCGGTTCGACGGTCTGGAGTGGCGACTCGCCGACCCGCAGTTGGCGAACAGGCGGCGGGTACTCCATCGGGGTTCCGACCACCGGCAGTTCGGCGTGGACCGGCTCACCGCCGAGTTCGCGTTCCGGCCCACGACCACGTCTCAGCGCATACCGCTTCTTCGCCGCGGCTTCCGGTATGAACCTTCGTCGAGAAACAGTCCGTCGGCCCGATCAGTTGTCGTCTTCGCGCCAGCGGTGCTCGCACTCGGTACAGATGAAGAAGCGCGTCTCGCTCTCGTCTGCGGACCGGATCTGCTGCATGTACCAGAACGCCTCGTCGTTGTCACAGCGCTCGCAGTAGGCAGTCGTCTTCGGGAGGCCGCGGTCCTCGGCGTCGCTGACGTCGACGATCTCCGTCTCCTCCTGGCCCTCGGTCACCACGTAGTTCGCCTTCGGGTCCTTGGGCTGTTCGTGCCCGCAGGACTGGCAGACCCAGAGCCCGTCTTCGGCCCGCATCATGGAGCCGCAGTCGTCACAGAATTCCATCGTTGTCAATCCTATCCGTCGGGGTGAAATAAGGGCGGCGCTTGCACGGCGCCTGGGCCCGTCGGCGACGCCTGGGCGGCACCCCGGCGGCGACGGCCGGAGTCGACCGAGTTCAGCCCTCGCCCTCGCTCTGTCCGGGTTCGCCAACGGATTCCGTCGAGAGGTTCCCCCGGATCTCGGCATCGAGTTCGTCGGCGTCCTGGTAGACGTCGGCGGTGCTCCGGGAGACGACGTTCCCAAGGCGCTCCTCGCCGTCCGCGTACCGGAGGATGGTGTCACCCAGCTCGTCGAGGACTGCCTCGCGGGTCGCGGGGAAGTCGAGTGTGCCGAGGAGTTCGGAGAGCTCGTTGAGCTTGATACTGGTTCGCATGGCTGGATGTTCGGTGGGGGTGACGAAATCGGTACCGGCGGTCGAGCCACGGGGATCGGGCTTACTCGAAGTCGGGTTCGCGGTCGTCGAGGAACGCCGCCATGCCTTCGCGCTGGTCGTGGGTGCCGAAGAGACCGGCCCACGTGCGGCGTTCGTAGTCCAGGCCCGCGTCGAGACTGGTCTCGTGACTCTGGTTGATGGCTTCCTTCGCGGCCTGGAGCGCGAACGCGGGTCGTTCGGTGAGGTCGGTGGCGAGGTCGTCGATGCGGCCGTCGAGTTCGTCGTGCGCGACGACTTCGCCGACCAGGCCGAGTTCGTCCGCGTCGCTGGCGTCGAGACGTTCGCCGAAGTAGATGAGGCGGCGGGCGACCTCGTCGCCGACAAGTCGGGGGAGGCGCTGGCTGCCGCCCCAGCCGGGGATGATGCCGAGGTCGATCTCGGTCTGCCCGATGATCGCGCGTTCGGAGGCGACTCTGAGGTCGCACGCGAGTGCGAGTTCGCAGCCGCCGCCGAACGCGTACCCGTTGATGGCGGCGATGGCGGGTCCCGGGAACTGCTCGAGGCTGTCGGCGACGTCGTGGCCGAGTTCGGCGTACTCGTGGGCGTCAGCGGGGTCCATCTCCGCCATGTAGCTGATGTCCGCACCCGCGATGAACGCCTTCTCGCCGGCACCGGTGAGCACGAGCACGCGAGCGTCCGCGTCCTCGGCCTCGTCGATCGTATCCTGGAGGGCGTGGAGCGTCGGGACGTTCAGCGCGTTCAGTCGCGCCGGTCGGTCGACGGTGACGGTCGCGACATCGTCCGTGATGTCCAGGGTGACCGAATCCGAGTCTGGCATGGCCGAGTACACGCCGAGTATCCGCTTCAAGATTGGGGTGACTGGCACCGACTGCGACGGTTCAGGGGGACGAGTTCGGCTGGCGTCGTCCAGAAGGTGGAAATACTCCGACGCAGAACGGACCGTATATGAGCGACGCGGACGACGACCTGTCGGCGGAGGCCAGAGAGCGCCTCGAGGACCTCATTGAGCTCCAGCCGACCAAGAACAAGGTCCTGCAGGACCGGTGGGGGATGGAATCCGGGAGCGACGTGCACCAGTATCTCGAATCGGAGCTCCGCGACTACTACTACCGCGACGAGAACAGCCTGATCCGGGCGACCGCGAAGGGCGCCGCGCTCGTGGGCGGCGAAGGAGAGGTACCCGAGGAGATGGCCGTCCACCTCTCGGACCTGGAACGCGACGTCTTCGAGGTCGTCGCCGGCCCCGACGAGGAATCCGAGAGCGTGGTGTCGGTCCTGCACAAGGTCCGCGACCGGTTCGACCGGCCCGACCTGGAAGCGGGCGAGGTCCGACGCGCCCTTCAGACCATGAAGCGCAAAGGAATCGTGGAGGTCGAGTACCGGACCGTGCCCACCTTCAAACTCGCAGTCCCGCGGGACGAAGTCGTCATCGAGGACTAAACGCCCCGCCCGTCCCGCTCGTTCCATCGCTCTCGTTCTCTCCGGCGTCGGTCCGCGAGTACTCGTTTTATCGTCTTCCCAGGGCCGCCCTCGATCGGCCAGCTGCCCTGTCGCCACGTCGGGGGTTCAGGCGAGAAGTCACCACACGCCCACGCGCACTCCGCAGCGGACACCTCCCGGCCTTTCGCCGTGCAGTAGGGGACGAAGGCGTCGAACGCGGTGTCGCGCTGGAGGGTGAAGTGTCGGCAGTCGGGCCGCATGGTGTTCGCGTACGACCGCCAGCCCCTTGCGTACGCGCGCTCCGCGATCGCCTGGCGTTTCTCGGTCTTCCAGTCCGCCTCGACGTACTCGAACTCGGCCGCCGACTGGTCGTAGTCGCCACCTGACGGATGGTCGACGACGCGCGTCCCGTGGCGTGACGGGTCGAGTGCGCGTGGCCGCCACTCCACCGACACGGACGCCGGACCGCCGTCGTCGTCCCCGAACCGGAGGATGCCGGCTTCGACGGGCATCTTCGCGAACAGCGCGTCGTCCTGCGTCGCCACCCACACCTCGTCCGCCAGCCCGAGCGCGACGTCCGTCCGAACCTGGTCGGCGAGCACACGGGCGGCGCTCGCGTCGAGGTCGGGCTTGTTCTCGATGGCGACGATTCGCTCCACCCAGTCCGGGTACTCGGCGATCCGCCGGATCTCGATCCGGTTCCCCACCTTTCGTTTCTCCACCACTCCCTGGTCTGCGGCCTCGTGGATGGCCTCCCGGACGTAGCGCCACGGATACCCCGGGTGCGGGAGGCAGTCACGGTAGTACGTCCACTCGGCTGGCGCGTGCTCGACAACGTAAAGCAGGTCTGAGTCGAGCGATGCCTCGCCGAACGCGCCGCGTTCGGCGAGTCCGTCAGGGTCGCACTCGACGACGAGGGTGTCCCAGCGCCGACTCTGCGTACCGAGTTGGCGCGCGACGAACCAGGCGTCCGCGTCGCTCACGGTATCCCAGTGGCGCTCAGCCCACGCGCACACCCGGAGTTCGAACGCGAACTCAGACCCGTAGTCACGCGACACGAGTGGAATCGGGGACCCGCGCAGGCGTCAGTCTTTCGCCGTCGACACAGCTGGTACGTCATCGACTCGGAGAATAGCAGTCGCTCGGAACCGCCAGGGAGTCACGGCCCGCGGGAGCGGGTTACGTGGCTTCCTCTTTCTGCGTCTCGAGGAACTCGTGTGCGTCCTCGAGGATCTCACGCGGGCCGTCCTGCGTGATGGTGTTCTTCGCCTGTTCGTAGTCCCGCCACTGGAGGTCGGAGTGCTCGTTGGAGAGCTCCGCCGAGGCTTCGAACGACTTCGCGATGAACAGGTGCACCGTCTTGTGGATGCGCGTCCCGTTCGCCTCGAAGACGTAGTCGTACTCGTCGCGGAAGCCGTCGATGAGGCGGAAATCCTCGATCCCGGCTTCCTCCTGGACCTCCCGGATGGCAGTCTGTTGGAGTTCTTCCTCCCCCTCGACACCGCCCTTCGGGAACTCCCAGTCCCCGGGCCGGCTCTTCAGGAGGAGGTATTCACGCCGATCGCGCGTATCCCGGAAGAGAATCGCGCCGGCGCTTGTCGCTTCGACCGTCATTACACACTCGTACTCGGTCACGGATTAAGAGAATGTCGGAGTACGCGACCCGCTATCACGCCGACCGGCCGTCCAAACAGTTTAACAACGATGACCGCGTCAGCTAGTGCTACCCAACTCTCCCAGCCATGACCTTCGTAACCAAACTCACGCTCCGGTCCGGGGACCGGGCAGCCCTCGACGGCATCGTCTCCGACATCAAGGAGACCTGCCAGCGCAAGGGCGCCGAATTCAAGGGCCCCCACTCCGACTCGCCCGAAACGCATCATCCCACTCAGTTCGCCCGACTCGACGGCGACGACGAATCCACGTTCTCGTCCTGGAAGTACACGGTCTACCGCCGCCGTATGGAGCTCTACGGCCACGACGACCTCGCACGCAAGGTCCTCGAATGGGAGTTCCCCGCGAGCGTCCACGTCGAAGCAGAGGTCCAGCGCGTCCGGACCGTCGGCTCGGCATAACGAGCAAGCCACACCGTTCTACTGGCGTAGTCACGTCCCCACGAGCGACGTCCATACCCCTTAAGCCGCCGCCGACCGTCTCATCGAGTATGTCACTCGTCATGCCCGAACGGGACCGGTTGGTCTCCCTGCGACGCGACCTCCATCGCCACCCCGAGCCCGCGTGGCGCGAGTTCTACACCACCGCCCGAATCGTCGAAGAACTCCGATCGATCGGCGTCGACGAGCTCCACGTCGGCGCGGACGCGATCGACCCGGGGAACCGGATGGCGGTCCCCGGCGACGACCAGCTGGCAGACTGGTTCCAGCGCGCGACAGACCGAGGAGACGTCGACGTGGACCTCCTGGGCCTGATGGAGGGCGGATTCACCGGCGCCGTCGCCGTCCTCCGTCGCGGCGAAGGCCCGACTATCGGCCTCCGAGTGGACATCGACGCGCTCCTCCGCGAAGAATCGACAGCCGACGACCACCACCCTGCAGCCGAGGGATTCCGATCGGAGACGCCCGCGATGCATGCCTGCGGCCACGACGCCCACGCGACGCTCGGCGTGGGGGTCCTGGAAGCCATCGCCGGCGACGAGGACTTCGAAGGCACCCTGAAGGTGTTCTTCCAGCCCGCCGAAGAACAGATCGGGGGCGGGAAAGCCATGGCAACGTCCGGCCACCTCGACGACGTCGACTACCTCTTCGCCGCCCACGTCGGTCTCGACCACCCGACCGGCGAGATCGTCGCAGGCATCGACGACTTCCTCGCTGTCCATCATCTCCGCGCCGACTTCTCCGGCGAACCCGCGCACGCCGGCGCGAAACCCGAGCAGGGCCGGAACGCCATCCAGGCGATGGCGACCGCTATCCAGAACCTCTACGGCATCCCCCGGCACTCCGATGGCATGACCCGGGTCAACGTCGGCGAGGTCGGCGGCGGAAGTGCAACGAACATCATCGCTGAGGACGCGTTCGTCGAGGCCGAGGTCCGCGGTAGCACCACCGAGCTCAAGGACTACATGCTCGAGAAGGCGGAGCGCGTGCTCTTCAACGCGGCTGAGATGCACGAGTGCGAGGTCGAACTCACCACGCACGGCGAGGCCCCGAGCGCAACGAGCGACCAGGAGCTCGTCGACGTCGTGTTCGACGTCGCGAACGGCGACGCGGATGTCGATTCCGTCCTGGAACGTGACGCGCTCGGCGGGAGCGAGGACGCGACCTACCTCATGCAGGCGGTCCAGTCCCACGGCGGGCTCGCGACCTACATCGGTGTCGGCACGAACCATCCTGGCGGCCACCACACGTCCACGTTCGACGTCGACGAGCGCTCCCTCGTCCCCGGCGTCAGGGTGCTCGCGGAATCCATCAAACGAACAGCGCAGCAGCTCCCCTGATTGGCGAACAGACAGCAGGATTCTCGGTTCTTCGTGGCGTGACCCACTCCCAGTTTCGCGTCCACGCCACGACCTGAGTCAGGTCACGGACCCAATTGGTCCCGCTATCGTACTTGAATCTGCGCAGGAAACGGGAAAGTGGTTCGGGGGAGTTCGCTAGTACTTCGGTTCGGCGCCGGTCACGCGATAGACGTCGTCCATGATGTCGTCGCGCTGGGACTGCCACTGGTCGAAGGCGTCGGGGCTGGTGGGGTAGTCGTCGTAGTGGTCGATGAGGGTGTCGGCGACCTGTTTGGTCTTGTAGAAGTTCCAGATCTCGCCCCAGTAGCCGAATGACTTGAGCGCGGTCGCGAGTTTGAGTTTGAGGCCGAACTCGGTGCTGCCGGCGTAGAGGGCTTCGGCGAGTTTATCGCCGGGGAGGCTGGCGAGGAGCCCCATGAGGTCGTCGACATCGACGGCGGTCGAGAGGATGTTGTAGACGTCGAGGCCGGCGTAGCGGGCACCGTAGTGGTCCATGACGCGTTCGTTGTAGTGCCAGAGCGCGCCCTCTGAGGTGTCGCCGTCCTCGATGGCCTCGATGGCCTGCTCACCGGCGTATTTTCCGGCATACGCGGCGCCGGCGATACCGCCGCCCGTGGTCGGGTTGACGTGCCCAGCGGCGTCGCCGACGGCGATGAACCCGGGAGCGACTGCGGAGTCGTATGGGCGGCGGGTCGGGAGTGCGGCGCCGAGTTTGTCCTTCACCGTCGCGCCCTTGAACTCGGGGCGGTTGCGGAGGTCCTGTTTGAGGTCCTCGACGAGCGTCATCGGTGGTTCGTTCATCTGGAACCCGAGCCCGGCGTTGATCTCGGTGCCCGTTCGCGGGAAGTACCAGAGGTAGCCCGCGGCGCGCTTGGTGGGTTTGAAGACGAGCGCGTCCTTCCACTCGACCTCCTCCTCAACCTCGACGATCTCGCGGTACGCGGAGCAGAACTGGCTGTAGGAGACGTTCGTATCGAAGGTCGCGTCGGCGAGGTCCGCCTTGTCCTGGAGGATAGAGAGCGAACCCGCACCGTCGACGACGATATCCGACTCGTACTCCACGACTTCGCCCTTCTTCCGTGCCCGAATACCGGTCACGGCGCCGGTTCGGTCCTGCTCGACGTCCTGGACGACCGTCCCGTAGTGGAACGTCGCCCCCCGTTCCTCCGCGCCCTCGATGATGAGGCGGCCATACTCCCAGCGGTCGATGACCGCCAACTCACCGGGGACGGGGATCTCGAGGACCGTGTCCTCCTTCGGAATCTCGAAGCGACCGTGGTCAACGCCGGTATTCGTGAACGCCGGTTCGAGTTTCGACTTCGGAATCGCTGACGGGAACGCGTCGGCACCCTTCAGGGCGTCGCCGCAGGCGATGTGGCCCGCCTCCTCCTCGGATTTTCGCTCGACGACGACGACGTCGTAGCCGGCGTCGGCGACGGTGGCCGCGGTGTAACAACCCGCGGTGCCCGCGCCGACGACCACAACGTCGTACTCGTGGGTGACCATACACCGAACTCCGTGCGTGTGGTGAAAACTCTTTATGAGCGAGGTTCCGCAGGAGCCACGTCATTGCGAACGGGGAGCGTCAGCGACCCGTGAGCAGCGTGACGCCGTCAGGCGTCACGTCATTGCAAGCGCTGAACGCAGTGAGGCGCGAGCAGCGAGGTTCCGCAGGAACCTCGCAGTTCACGGCTCCCGCTGGTCGCCGTTCACGTAGACGTGATTCCTTCGGAATCACGCAGTTCACGGTTCGCTACCGCTCACCGTTCACCATAACGTGCCGCCGTTGGCGGCACGCTCAACAAGAGTTTTACTCACCCTCGTCGAAGCACCGCGTATGACCGAGTACACCGTGGAGTTCGTGGGGACCGGCGAGACTATCGAGGTCGCCGACACGGAGACCATCCTGAAGGCCTGCTTGCGGGAGGGGATCGCGCAGGAGTACTCCTGCCGGGTGGGGATGTGTCTCGCGTGTTCGGCCGAGATCGTGGACGGTGAAGTTGTCCAGCCGGCCGCCCGTGGTCTCACGGACGAGGAGGCCGAGAACTACGCGTTGACGTGTATGGCGCGCCCGCAGTCCGACCTGCAGCTCGAACGCGGGAAGTACCCCCCGAGCATCGAGCAGGATGCGGCCGGGACGGGGCAGGCGGCAGCCGACGACGACTGACCAGTTCAGAGCGGTCTCGTTATTCGCCGGGTATCGCGCAGTTGTTCGGGCCGAGTTCGAGCTGGAGCGCAGACTGGTCGATGGTCGCGCGTCCGAGGTTGTACTCGACGATCTGCTCGTGGTTGGCTGGCCGGGGTGGGAGATTGTTGGAGACGCAGTCGACGAAGTCGTCTCGCGGGAGGTCGGCGAGTGGTATCCGGTCACGCACTGCAGCGAGGGTGTCGACGTATGGGCCGTCACCGTCGACTGTCGCCGGCTGGACGTGCCCGGGCGCGACCACCGTGTCTTCGGGATACTGGAAGAGTGTCTCGTGGAGGGCGTCGTAGAGCTGGGCCGCGTGGATTCGGGCCGCATCGGGGTCTTCGAGGTCCGGGCGCCCGACGCCGTCGAGGAAGAGCGTGTCACCGGTGAAGAGTACGCCGTCGGCGTCGAGCGTGACGTGCTCACTTGTGTGGCCGGGCGTGTGGACGATATCGACGGGGACATCGCCGACCTCGAGTGAGTCGCCATCTGCAACGAATGTCGCGTCGAATTCGAGGCCCCGCTCCCTGGCACCCGTCGGGAGGACGACAGTCGCGTCGAGGCGGTCCGCAAGTGCTCGTGTACCACTGACGTGGTCGGCGTGCACGTGGGTATCGACAACGCTGTGGCACGTGAGTCCCCGGTTCTCGATTGCCTCGACATAGCGGTCAGCGAATGCGTGGAGCGGGTCGATCACGATGGCTTCGCCACCGCTTGTGATGCGGTACGAGAGACAGCCGGTCGATGGGCGTTCGTACTGGACGACACGAACGTCGGAATCAGTGGTTTCGAACTCGTGTGCGACCAATAGATCGGCCCAGGCGTCCATTCCACCGGCGAGGTTGTGTGCCTCGACGTCCGCGTCCTGAAGCATCGCCGCGGTCTCACCGCTCGCCTCTCCAACCCCACACACCGCGACGATGGGTTCCTCGAGGTCGTCGGGCAATTGGCTGGCGGGCTCACCGTTCGCGCGTGCGGCGACGAACTGAACGTACGGGACCTGTCGGGCGGTGACGTTCGGGCCGTCGACGTGCCAGGCGTCGAACTCGTCGCGGTCCCGGACGTCGAGGATGGCGACTGGTTCGCCGGATCGAATCCGGTCGTACAGATTGCGCGGCGAGATCGACGGCGCATCGTCACTCATGGACAGCTATTGGGCGGGGAACGGCTTAATCGTGGGGAGGTTTACGGTCCCGCCCGCCGTCGACCCGGTATGGATGACTCCGGTTTCCGGAACACTGTCGAGTCCACGATGCAGACCGAGCTCGACCGCATCGGGTCCTCGAAACTGCTCGTCGCGCTGACCGGCGCCGACCTCTCTACGGACGCCGTGCTGGCGGTCGCGGCGGACAGCGAAGCTGCAGCAGCGAGTGTGTTCGAAGACTGGGCCGACGACGCCGAGACAGCGGAGCTCGGTGCCGCATACGGTGAGATGGCGTCGGCGGAACAGACACATCTCGACCGCGTCCTCGCGGAACTCGACGAGTACGAACCTGCTGGTCGCGGCGCCATCCACGACCACCTCCGTAGCCTCGATGACCCGATCGAACGGGTCGCGGCGGGATTCGTCGGCCGTGGGCTGCTCGCGCTCCGCACCCACACCCAGCTGGTGTCGTTCTTCGTGAACGAGCCGGACGAACGGCTCGCGGACCTGTTCCGCGACCTGAAAACGGAGACCGACGCCCAGATCGAGCGCGGCGTCGCACTTCTCGACGAACGCTGCGCTGACGAAGCGGACTGGGAACAGGCGAAATCAGCGGCAGAAGCCGTGATTCGGGCCGCTTACGAGGAGTACGTGGCGGCCCTGGAAGGGCTGGGGATCAACCCGAAATCGGTCTGCTAGTGGGGTGGGCCGGCGGTCGCGTCAGCCCACCGTCTCCGTGAACGAGTCGGACCGGATCCAGGCCTCGGGGTTGTCGGGGTCGTAGATGACCACGGTGCCGTCCGCGACCTCGAACGACCGGTAGCTCTCGTCGTCGATTCCGAACCCGGGTGCAGTTGGTAGCTCGCCCATGTGTCAGGTGGCCGGCTGGCGGCCGTTACTGTCACGGCGATTTCCCAGTATATGTATGCTACGTCCCCGGTATCGCGTGTGAGAACGAGCCGCACTGTCGTCCAACGCATGATAATCGGCGGGTTCGTCGGGGACCTCGCGCTGGTGGCGGTCAGTCGAAGAGCGTCTCGCCCTCGACCATGTGCGCCTCGACGGCGTCCATGTCGAGCGTCAGGCCGAGGCCGGGTTTCTCGGGGATCTCGATGTAGCCGTCCTCGATGACGTCCTCCTCGACGAGGTCGCTCCACCAGCCGAGTTCGTAGGAGTGGTACTCGACGGCGAGGGCGTTCGGGATGGCGGCACCGACCTGGGCGGACGCCATCGTCGCGATGGGGGAGGAGACGTTGTGCATCGCGACGGGCACATAGTACTGGTTCGCGACGTCCGCGATCTTCCGGGTCTCCCGCATCCCGCCGACCTTCGGGAGGTCCGGGGCGATGATGTCGACGGCCTGGTTCTCGATGAGGCGGCGTTCCTCGGTGACGCGGTAGCGGTTCTCGCCGACGGTGATTGGCGTGGTCGTGGACTTCGTGACGTTCTCCTGGACGTCGAGGTTCTCGGGGGGCACGGGGTCCTCGAGCCACCAGACGTCGTAGTCCTCGAGCGCCTTCGCGAGCCGTTTCGCGCTCCCACCGGAGAACGTCCAGTGGCAGTCGAACGCGACGTCTGCTTTGTCCTTCACGCGCTCGGTCACCTTCTCGACGATCTCGGCTTTGTGCCGGATCTCGCCGGGACGGAGATGCCGATTCGCGCGGTCCTTCTCCAGCCCGCTTGGGACGTCCAGGTCGAACTTGAGGGCGTCGTACCCCAGTTCGTCGACGACGCGTTCTGCCTCGTCCGCGCACGCGTCCGGGTCCGCTTCCTCCTCGGTGTGGCAGTCGCAGTAGACGCGGACCTGGTCGCGGTACTTCCCACCGAGGAGCTGGTAGGCGGGGACGTCGAGGAGCTTCCCCGCGACGTCGTGGAGTGCGACCTCGATGCCGGAGATGGCGGTGACGGTGACGCCCTCGACGCTTCCCTCGCCGCTCATCTTCTGGACGAGATGCTCGAAGAGGCGGTCGATGTCGAGCGGGTTCTCGCCGACGACGAACGGCTTCATGCGCTCGATGATCTCGGGGACGCCGGCGCCCCAGTAGGCCTCACCGGTGCCGACGACGCCCGCGTCGGTGTAGACGCGCACGAGTGTCCACGGGAAGTTCCCGTCGACCATCGTGGTCTGAATATCGGTAATCTGGACGTCGCGGCCGCCACGGGAGCCGGTGACGCCCATGGTGTCGGCGGAGAGGTCGCGCATCGTGTACTCGGCGTTCGGGTCGTGCAGGTCGGTGTAATCTACGGGCATTGGTAGTTGGATTCTGGTGGTTGGCTGGTGGTGCTACAGGAGACCGAGGTAGTCGAGGTCGGCCTCGAGTGCCGCGGCCTCGGCGTCCGATTTGAGTCGAAGGGGATCGCGAAGCGGGCCGGCGTCGAACCCGCGAATCCGCAGCGCGGTCTTGACGCCGGACATATACGCGCCGCCGCGCTTGAGCGCGTCTCGGACGTCGTAGACCTGGCTCTGGAGGTCGCGTGCACGTTCCTCGTCGCCGGCGTCGTACGCGTCGTAGAGGTCGACGGCGAGCGACGGGAAGACGTTCGCGACGGCGGACACCATCCCCGTGCAGCCGATTTCGAGGCCGGGGAAGAGGAGGGAGTCCGAGCCGGAGAGGAAGGTCAGGTTGGGGTTCGCGTCGATGGCCTGGCCGAGCCACGGCACGTCCTTGCTGGAGTCCTTGATGCCGGCGAGGTTCTCGATTGTGGCGAGTTCGGCGACGGTGTCGAGGGAGAGGGTGTTTCCCGTCTTGGACGGGATGTGGTAGACATACAGTGGGAGGTCGACTGCGTCGGCGACCCGCTGGTAGTGTGTCACGGCGGCATCGTGGTCGATCGGGTAGTAGTACGGCGTCACGGCGACGATGCCGTCCGCGCCGACAGATTCTGCGTGTTCCGCGTGTTGTACGGTTTCGTGGGTGCTAGGTGTGCCCACACCCGCGATAACGGGGACGTCACCGTCGATCTCGTCGACGACGGCCTCGACGACGCGCCGACGTTCGTCGCCCGTGAGTAGCGCGAACTCGCCGTTCGTGCCGAGCGGGAACACGCCGTGGGCGCCGCCGTCGACGACGAACCGGGCGTGGGCTGCCGTGGTCTCCACGTCGAGGGTTTCGTCCTCGTGGAACGCCGTCACCGTCGGCGGGACGACGCCGTGGAGGCCAAGCGGGTCGTCACCCCCGGGTGCTGGTGCGTGGTCGGGCATGTCCTACACCTCTGCCGCCCCGCGCTTAAACGCCCTGATTCTGGCAAGAGAGAATTCGGATGTGAGTAAACTATTTGGTCCTGGGTGCGTATGTTGCGTGTATGGACGTACACGTGAAACTCACGGGCACCCTGGCCGCCCGGACGGGGACCCACTTCTCGCGCGTCGGCGTCGCAGAGGACGCCACCGTCGCTGACGTCGTGGACGCGCTGGCCGCGAAGCACGGGCCCCAGGTCCGGTCAGGGGTCCTCGAGGGCCACCGGCTCCGCACCGACACCGTCGTCGTCCGCGAATCAGCCGATGGCGAGACCCTCACCGCCGGCAGTCACGTCACGCCGGGCGACACGGTCTGCTTTCAGCTCTCTGCCTAGACCCGAATAGAATCAGTCCCTGCGGTTCGATCTTCCCCGATCCCACCAGCCCTACATCCCGTTCTCGAGTTCTGCCAGCCGGTTCATCGCCCAGACGGTTCGAAGGACATCACCAGCGGCACCGCGGTCGAACTCCAGATTGTCCGTGTTCCAGACGTGCTCGAGCACCCGCGTCGAGGAGTGCTCGGGAGCGGCGGAGATTCCGGCGTCGTGCTCATCGACCCACTGCATGACCCGGAGGTCGCTCTTGCTGTCACCCATCACGAGCGCGAACGGGTCGTCGACGCCGAGCACCTCGAAGGCCGACCGGACGCCGACGACCTTGTTGAGTTCGCGCGAGGCGATCTCGGCGGCGTCCCCCTCGTAGTACGCGACGTCGATCCGTTCGACGAGATCCCGGACAGCAGGCGGAATCTCGGTGTCGTCGACCGCCGGGAGGCCGCCGGCGTCCCGGAGGACGCCCTCGATCTCTGGGTCGGTGTCGGCGTAGAACGTCCGGACCTGGTCGGGGGTCGCGTCAGGGATGCTCTCCGCGAGGAGGTCGAGAACGTAGACGAGCGCGTCGTCGATGATCTCCACCGCGGCTTCGCTGCCGGTCTCGAAGTTCGGCTTGAGGGTGACATTGAACTCGTTCCCCTGGAGGTGGCATCCCGTCCGGACCGCCTCCGGGGCATCGGGCAGTACGCGGGCGCGAACGCTGTCGAAGACGTTCCGAACGTCCTCGTCGAGGTCGTCGTAGAGGAGGCGTTTGGTGTCGGGACCGTGCCCGGGGGTGAAGACGCCGGTGCCCGCCTCGTACACGATGGAGACGGCTCCGGAGTGGACGAGTTCGTTGCCGAGTCCCTGGATGAGGAAGCCCTTGACGTTCTCGAGCGTCTGGCCGGTGCAGATGACGATGGGCGTGCCGGCCTCGTGGAACTCCGTGAGGAGGTGGAGCGTCTCCCGGGGGATCTCGTTGTCCGTCCCGCCGGCGGACCGGAGCGTTTCGTCGACGTCCAGGACGAGGACGTTGACGTCGCGCTCGTACTTCGTGTAGAGGTCGAGCCCGGAGAACGCCTGTTCACGCGAGGCGCGCGCCCCGATATCGGCGAACGTCGCGCCCTCGGGGAACGCGCCCTCGATGCCATCCTTCAAGTTGGTGAGTTCGTCGCTCGCCCGTTCCCAGTGTTCGAGCGCCACCGGGGAGTCGACGGGCGGGAAGAGGTCGACGAAATCCTGGTAGGCCCTGAGTCGTGCGGCGTCGAACTCCTCGTAGAGCGCGTACAGTCTGTCGTATCGTTCCATGCATTAGCTCGCCGCGACGGCGGCTTAAAAGGTGGACACGGTGGGTGCGGAAGTTGGCTGGAATGACGTGGTGGACACATGACGACCTGACACGCTGACACCCACCTGATACAGACACTTACTCGCAATAGAATAAATCTTTTGCCGATGGGGGTGTGAGTGTCAGGTATGCAGGCTATCGTCGTCTCCCGCGAAGACCGGACCCCACGGCTCGTGGACCGCCCACGCCCCGAACCAGGCCCCGGAGAAGCGCTTGTCAGAACCCTTCGCGTCGGCGTCGACGGGACAGACCACGAGGTCATCCGGGGCGGCCACGGCGGCTTCCCCGAAGGCGACGACTACCTCGTCCTGGGCCACGAAGCCGTCGGCGTCGTCGAGGACTCGAACGGGACCGACCTCCAGGACGGACAGGTCGTCACCCCGACGGTCCGCCGGCGTCCGAACGGCACCAACGAGTTCTTCGACCGCGGTGAACCCGACATGGCGCCCGGTGGGAAGTACGTGGAGCGCGGTATCGAGGGTGCCCACGGCTTCATGAGCGAGTACTTCACCAGCCCCACCGACTGCCTCGTTCCCATCCCCGCCGAACTCGCGCCGCTCGGGTTCCTCGTCGAACCGATCAGCATCTCCGAGAAGGCGTTCGAACTCGCGTTCGCCGCGCGCTCCGCGTTCGACTGGACGCCCGAGAGCGCGCTCGTCCTCGGGAACGGCAGTCTCGGCCTCCTCACGCTCGCGATGTTCGACGACCGCGGGTTCGAGCGAACGTACTGCCTCGGTCGCCGGGACCGCCCCGACCCGACCATCGACGTCATGGAGGAACTCGGCGCGACCTACATCGACTCCCGCGAGACCCCGGTATCCGAGATACCGGGCGAGTACGAACCGATGGACGTCGTCTACGAAGCCACCGGCTACGCACCGCACGCGTTCGACACCGTCCAGGCGCTCGCCTCGAACGGCGTCGGCGCCCTCCTCGGCGTCCCGGAGTCGGGCTGGACGTTCGAGGTCGACGGCAGCGACATCCACCGCGAGTTCGTCCTGGAGAACAAGGCGCTCGTCGGGAGCGTGAACTCCCGGGCGGCACACTTCGAGGCAGCCGTCGACACCCTCGCGAGCCTCCCCGGGTGGCTATTCGAGGAACTCGTCACCGGCGTCTACGACCTCGACGAGTTCGAGCAAGCATTCACCGACGACGAAAACACCATTAAAACAGCGGTCCAATTCACCTTATCATGAAGAACGTAGACGACCTGATCGAGAGTGCCGCGGACCTCGCGAACCGCGGGCTCTCCCGCGGCGAGATCGCGGACGAGCTGAACGTCTCCCGCGAGACCGCGTCCTGGCTCGTCGAGCGCGCCGGTACCACACCCTCGCCCGCCGAAGCGAACCACGCCAGCGGCCCGAACGACATCCACGTCGACTGGAGCAACATCGGCGAAGCCGGCGCGCGACTCGCGTCCATCGGTCGCGCGCTCGCCGACGCCCTCCGCGAGCACAGCCACGACGTCGACCTCGTCGTCGGCATCGAGAAGGCCGGCGTCCCCCTCGCGACCGCCGTCTCGAACGACCTCGAGAGCGACCTCGCGACCTACACCCCACGCAAGCACCAGTGGGAGGAGGGCGACATCGAGGAGCTCGGCGGCAGCTTCAGTCGGAACTTCGCCCAGGTTGAGGACCGGAAGTGCTTCATCGTCGACGACACCATCACGTCCGGCACGACGATGAGCGAGTGTGTCGCTGCCGTCCGCGAACAGGGCGGAACACCGGTCGCCTGCTCGGTTCTCGTCGACAAACAGGGGCTGGGCGACGTCGACGACGTCCCCCTCGAGTCCCTCCTGCAGGTCATCCGGGTCGGCAACGGCGAGTAACTCCCTGCACCCGGCATCCATCGATTCGTTCGACGCAAGGGCTTTCCACCAGGGGACGCTATCCACGTGTATGGCATTCGACCCAGCAGCGCAGGGCCTCGACCAGGACGAGGTGGACGCCCTCGTCGACGAGACCATCGAGGAGAACGACCTCGTGCTCTTCATGAAGGGCAGCCCGATGATGCCCCAGTGTGGATACTCGAAGAAGGCGATCGGCCTCATCCAGCGCTACCGCGACGACGTCGAGGCGGTCGACGTGCTCGCGAGCCTGGACGAGTTCCGCACCGCCCTCGAACGACACTCCGGCTGGGAGACCATCCCCCAGACCTACGTCGACGGCGAGTTCATCGGCGGCAGCGACGTCCTCGAAGAACTCGAAGAACGCGGTGAGCTCGCCGCAGAACTCGGTGTGGACGACGACGAGATCGAAGCGGACGGCGGTGCAACCGACCACGAGGACGACGCAGACGGTCCGGACGCTCCGTTCTAGGTCGACTCCCGCTCCTGCGGTTCTTCGAACGCTGACTGTTCGATGAGCGTCTGGACCGCCCGTCGGAATCGCTCTGAGGCCGCGCTCTCCGAGATACCGAGATCCGTCGCGAGTTCGGCGAGTGTGCACTCGCGGGGAATCGAGAGATAGCCACGTTCGTCGGCCGCGGTGAGGATCGCACGCTGTCCGTCCGTGAGACGCGGGAACGTTCTCTCGGCGAACGTAGATCGTTCGTAGAGTCGGTGGAACTCGAATCCCACCGACCGGTCTCGACAGAACTGGTACACCGCTTCGACGGTCTCGCGATCCGGGAATCGGACCCGATTCCGCCACCCGTCGTGGGTGGCAGTGATCTCCATGGGCTTGGCGCCTCGCTCGACAAGGAGCGGCATAATACTGGCCTCCCGACCCTCACCGACGACCGTCACGCGGTAGAGGCGACGGTCAGCGACGGTGGTGAGGTGGGACGCTCGCTCGATGGTCGGATCATCCTCCAGGGAGTCTTCAAGGCCATCGAAGTCCTCGGTCTCCAGCCAGCAGCTCACAATCATCTCGTCCTCGGGCGTGATGTAGGAGTCCTCCCACGTCAACTGGGTGCTTCGGCACTGCCTGAACGTCTCGCGGAGGATCGGGTGGTCGAGCGCGAACTCCGCGATGATCATCGGTGTCACGCTATACTGGGTAACACACGTAAAGGAGACGTAAATAGCCGATATATTCCTGCAACATCCTGACCCGCCGAGAGTCCGTTCGGTCACCCGGATTGAACTGTTCGATGGTGTCGAGTGAATCGGAATCGTTGACCCGGTCGAATCGAGCGCCAGAACATCCCGACCTCGGAGGGGGTTCGCGGTGAGGTCGGATCTTCCCGAGCAGGAGCTCGCAGCGAGGCTACGGAAGCTGTGTGGACCGGGACTCCGGAGCGTCATCTACCTCCACGAGGACGGGAAGGAGGTGCTCTATCTCCGCGACGACGTCCAGAGCACCGACGAGCATCTCGTGCACGCGTTCGAGACCCTGCTGTTCGACATGATCGGGTCGGAGTTCAACGAGGGGTCATATGGTCACGGGGAACTACTCGCCGTGACGCGACGGTTCGAGGAAGCCGTCGAACTCCACTTCCCGATCGCGGACACCAGGGGTGTCGCGCTCGCGGTCGATGGCCCCACACTCGAGGGGTACGATGACAACGTCATCCCAACCCTCCACGAGACGATCCAGGAGACGATCCAGGAGACGGTCTGACCGACGAGAAATCGGCCGACCACAGTTGGGTTGGCGAACAGGCGGCGCTACCGCTCGCAGGACGACGCGCCGCACAACCGCTTCCCGTCCTGCGCGAATTCTACAGCAACACACCACTTGGCCCTGGTATCGTATTTGAAGTCTCGCACCAACCGATATCTCACGAAACCCGCCTATATCTCACGAGGAAGACGATTTTGGGATGGAAACCCCGATTTCAAAATATATTGACCTACTTGACGAGATATTACCCAATTACAGAAAATGTGGGTCGGTTTCGAAAAATATGGGCTGAACGCAATTACAGCCGACCGACCAGAACGAGCAGCAAACATCCGCGAGGTGAGTGGCTCGAATGAGCCCGAACCGAGCGGTTCCC